>Ga0222650_1000014_pt1 | contig 191021 bp, 171 predicted proteins | sample AntAcemetagen367_FD_179820 | JGI IMG/M metagenome (GOLD analysis project Ga0222650, IMG submission 179820) | Saline water microbial communities from Ace Lake, Antarctica - #367 | ecosystem: Environmental > Aquatic > Non-marine Saline and Alkaline > Saline | place: Antarctica: Ace Lake... | reverse complement strand
GAGGGAAATAAATCGTTCTTTTTGGTCCATAGGGTCTTCAGATATCCAGGGCATCCCCCAGTTTAATCTGTTACCTACGTCTCCGGTTTCGGTGTTACCAATGTCGCCGGTTCACACCCACCCTTAAATCGAATCGATACCCAACCATGAACACTGCCTCGACAATCAACGCTTACGCCGCCCATGAGCCTGGCGGTTCTCTGGAACCCTTCACCTACGAGGTGGGAGCACTTCAGCCGAATGAGGTTGAAATCGACGTTCTTTACTGCGGCATCTGTCACAGCGATTTGAGCATGGTCGACAACGAGTGGGGAATGTCCCAGTATCCTCTCGTTGGCGGCCACGAGGTCATTGGTAAAATTTCGAGTGTTGGCGCCAACATCCAACACCTCGAGATTGGGAAAACCGTTGGTCTCGGTTGGCATTCGGGCTACTGCGGCCACTGCGAGTCTTGCGATTCGGGCGACGAAAATCTCTGTGCCAGTGCTGAGAGCACCATCGTCGCGCGCCACGGTGGTTTTGCAGACAAAGTTCGCGCTGATGCCGCCAGCGTGATCGTTGTGCCGGACGGAATTGATCTGAAGTCGGCGGGGCCACTCCTCTGCGGGGGGATCACCGTTTTCAATCCTCTCGTTCAGTTCGATGTGAAGTCGACCGATAAGGTGGCGGTTATCGGCATCGGCGGACTCGGTCACTTGGCACTCAAGTTTCTGAGCCACTGGGGCTGCGAAGTCACAGCGTTCACCTCGAGCGAATCGAAGCGCGAAGAGGCTCTCAAAATGGGAGCCGACAAGACGCTGAACTCGAGAGATGCCGGGGAGATCGAAGCCGCTGCCTACAGTTTTGATTTCATCATCTCGACGGTGAATGTGAAGCTCGATTGGAATCTTTACCTCAACACTCTGAGGGCAAAAGGTCGCCTCCACTTCGTCGGTGCCACGCTCGAACCTTTGGATATCAGTGCCATGTCGCTGATTATGGGACAGCGGTCCGTATCAGGCTCCCCGGTCGGCAGTCCCGCTACGATCGGGAAGATGTTTGATTTTGCGAATCGACATCAGATTCAGCCCCAAGTCGAAATGTTTCCCATGAAAAACATAAACGACGCTTTCGATCGGCTCAAATCCGGCGATGCGAGGTATCGGATTGTGCTGTCGAACGAGTAGTGAGAGCCATACGCCGGATTCAGACTTTCCTCTTCAGAGCCCCCCCTTGCCTCCCACTGACCGCAACTTGAAGCGCGGAACCCGCGACCGAAGCGCGTCTCACCAGTCCGGGGCGGATGTTCTTAACTGATCGCTAAAATGAAGGCGTTTGTTCTCGATGATTCGTCGTTTTGATTCTATTTCTTCGCCCAATCCTCTCTCGGGTTTTGTATTCGGTTTCTGAGCGACCTGAGCCTGCCGGAACGGAGGCCAAGAGCGATGCTTGCGACGGTGTTGGTTGGCACCAAGGGGACGCGCCCTCATCTTGGTCGGCAGGTCCCGAACAGATCCTATGAGGTCATCGATCAAACCCTGTTCAGTTCGCCGAATAGGAATCCCTTCTTCCCGTCTTGTGTTTCGCTTGCGCCTTTGGTGAAAAAATGGGTATTTTCTCATGATGAATCCTCTAAAATTATCTCTCTGTTTCGTTCTTTGCAGCGGTTCGGTAGCCTCGACTAGGGCGGACTCCTGGCGTTCGTGGCGCGGGGATTTGCTGGGATCCGGAAAGGCGGCGGAACCTAATCTGCCTCTTGAATGGGGAGAAGAAAAAAATGTGAAATGGCGAATCGAATTGCCGGAGGCGGGGAACTCCACGCCGGTGATTTTTGGTGGGAAGGTGTTCGTTACGCAACCGTTAAGTGCCGACAAGACGAGGAACCTAATGTGTTTCAGTCAGGCTGATGGTTCCCTCCTCTGGAAAAAAGGACTTAGCTATGCCAAAGATGAGCGAACTCACCGCTCGAATCCTTACTGCTCAGCTTCGCCTGCGGTGGCAGAAAATTTCGTAGTCGTCTCGCATGGCTCGGCCGGCGTCGCGGCTTATGATCATGACGGTGAAGAACTCTGGAAGCGTGACTTCGGCGCGATCGATCACGTATGGGGTAATTCAAGCTCTCCTGTGATTTATAAGGATATCGTGATTCATTATCATGGGCCTGCCGAGGACGCGGTGCTCTACGGGCTGAATCGAAAGACGGGAGAGACGGCCTGGAAATGGGAAGAGCCGGTTTGGAATCCGGAAAAGCGGACTGATGGATTTAGTGATCGCAGCGAAAGAGGGGTGATTGGGTCTTTCAGTACTCCCATCATCGTTGCGACAAGCGATCGGGTGGAACTGCTGATGAGCTTTCCGCTGGAGATGAAGGCATTTGACCCGCTCTCCGGGGAAGTTTTATGGACGTGTGAGGGGCTGAATCCGCTTGTCTACGCGTCTCCTGTTTATGACGATGGGATCGTCGTGACGATGGGGGGGTATCACGGGAATTCTATTGGCGTCAAAGTCGGGGGCGATGGTGATGTCACGGCTTCGCACCGCCTTTGGCACGAAGTTCGCCACAATGGTGGTATTGGAACCGGCGTCGCGAGAGAGGGGATGCTCTACTATCAGGATTCCGGCGGTATTGTCTTTTGTGATGACATGAAAACAGGAAAGACGATTTGGAAAGCGCGGCTCCCCGGGGCGGGGAAATCCTGGGGATCGTTCGTTCTCGCAGGTGATCGAATCTATACCTTGAGTCAGGCGGGCGACTCTGTCGTCTTCAAGGCCTCCCCGGATCGATTTGAAGTCATCGCGCAGAGCAATCTGGGAGAGCATACCAATTCGTCGATTGCTCCAGCTGGGGGGCAACTTTTCATCCGCACCCACGAAGCGCTTTGGTGCATCGACGAATGAATGCCCGCATTCCAGTGGCCGCTTGCACTTGCAACGGGACGCAAATGGGGTGTTTGTCAGGATTGCCCGTCAGTCGATGAGGTGAACCGCCGGATCCGCTATGCGAAGAACCCGTGACCGCTGAGAAAGTGAAAGCTATTTTAGGGGCGCTTCATTCCGGGGGACGGTGGGTGAGTCGTTATGCGGGCGAGCTTCTGCCCGGGCAAGCTAAGTTTGCTCATCGCGAGGCCTATTTTAAGAGCGGGATTTTTGCTGAGAATACGGAATACCCAAGCCGGTATTTAGAGTTGGTCGGCGACAATTAATTGGCGGTTCAACGGTTACCGTTTTGTCATTTTTGACCTGACTGTTTCGTCATTTTCCTGATGTCTTGTAACAATAGTTTTTTCCCAAAGGCAAAGAGGCTGTGATACCCTGCTTGAGTTTTAGCAATCGATTAACGAATTACTATGCCGAGAAGAGCAAGTTCAGGAGTGAATGTGGGACAAATCGCTGGAATAGCGGTGGCCATTATCGGGTTTTTGGTGATTGCCGCCCTGTTGATCAAGTTGATTGCAGGTGGTCTCATCGGTGGCGGAGGTGACGGCAACAAGAAGCGAGTGTCGGGCAATGTTTCCTCACTCAATCTGACGACTTACCGCAACAACGCGAACAGTCTTCGTGGAAATGTTTACCAAGTGGAAGGCAGGGTCGAAGAGACGTTGCGCTGGACGGCTGACCGGGGACGTTTGATCAGTTTTGAAGCGACGGATTCGGTGGAAACCATTCCGGTGCCGGTTCTTGTCCCCGAAGAATTTAGTAATGTGAACATCGAGCGTGGCACTGAAATGTTCATGGTCGTGCGCGTGGATCGCGACGGAACCCTCGTTGCTGAATCGGTTGAATAGCCAATTACCCCTCTATTTTATGAAAATCCTGACTCGAATTTTCCTCCTCGTGTCTTTGTTACTGCTTTCCGGTAACGATACGAACGCCCAGGTTTATACTCCCCCGGCAGGCGGAGGGGGTGGCGGAGGTAGCTCCCCTCAGTCGAATAACACGACGATTGTAAACAAGGGTAACAATCAGCAGGGGAATCAGCAGATGGCAGGTAATGATATGCCGTATTTTGATCCGACGACTGATGTTTTTGCTTTTGATGGCAAAAGTTTCAATGTGAATGACAACCGTATTTTCCGGGCTCGCTTCGAGAAATATCTCAATGCTGAAGCTTCCAGTTCAGAGCAGGACCAGGCTTATCGTGAATCGATTCGCGATATTTTGGATGCCTTGTCGCCTCACAATAGGGACGCCGAGAAGTTTCCCCGAGCCGTCGCGATGCTGCAGAGAACGGCTGCCTTTCCTCAGGATGCCAGGCTTTGCGAATCGCTTGCGAATGCGGTCTACCGTGTCTTTTTGGCGCAGCGTTCAGTGGGGCAACTGAAGGTATTGAACGCGCAGCTTGAGTCTCAGCGGAAAAAACTCGACTGGAATTTTGAAATGGATATTCAGGGCGCGCCGAGGACGAGGCCCCAGGGGGAGGAGGCGGAGAACCAGGTCGCCGCCGCTCCGGTGCAGGCGGGTCGTCTTCAGCGTTATGTGCAGCGAATTGCTGAAGTGGAAGCTTCACGAGTGGGGAACAAAGCCAAGATGGAGCTTTCCGAGGTCGAGGCAAAGTTGGAGTTTCAAGCGCTTATCGTGCAGTTTTTTATGCAGCGCCGGTTTGAGCATGTCGTCATGGGCGCTCGGTTTTACACCGAATTTTTCCAGGATGGGGCCGGGCGCTTGGATTTTAAAGAAGGCTCTGAGGTTGAGCAGTCGTTCAGCAAGACGATTGGTTTTAATCCCACGATCACGACTCTGGATGCTTTTGCGAACGAGGCGATTCGAGATACCAACCAATCAATAGAATCGTTTGGGTTTCTTTTAGATTCGAAAGAGGTCGACGGGGCGATGCGCCAGTTACAGCAGGCTTTTGTTACGGGTGAGCATCTCCCTTCAGTGCAGAGTGTTCCACGGGAGCGCAAAAGGGAAGTGCTCGGGTATGCTCAGAATGCATTCCAGTTGATCAATGCCATTGAGGTGAAGGACTACACGCTTGCCGAAGATTTGGTTAATGAAATGAAAGCGCAGGCCGGTGACTTTGATTACTCGAAACCCACTGCGGCGATCGGAACGGCTCGACTCACCAGTAACATGAGGATTCGTTCTGCTAAAAACGCTGCGCTGAAGGGCGACGAGGCAAAATACGAGGAGAACATCCAGGCGGCTGCCATGATTTGGCCGACGAACCCGCTTTTGGCGGAGCAGTTTAACCTCATCGCTGATTCTTCGGATGTTCAGCTGCAGGCAAAGCTTGAGTTTGATAGGCTTCTCGGAACTCGCAGCTACCGTCAGATTTTTGACAACAAAGCGCGATTCATTGCGGCGACGGTTGATGACACCGAACGCCAGGTGGCCCTGAATCAGATTGTAGGCAACATCCAGGAGATCGAAACGGTTCTGAAACAGGCCGAGACTTTGAAAAAGGCCGGGAATAATCATGCCGCCTGGGAGATCGTCGAGCAAACCTTCCAGAAGTTTCCTGATGATGTCGATTTGAGCGCTAAACGATCCGATCTTGCGACGGATGTCGCCACTTTCGTGAAAGCCCTGAAGAATGCCGAAAATCAGGAAGCACGTGAGCAGCACGGTTCCAGTCTTGCCTGGTTTTTAACCGCCCGCCAAATCTACCCTCAGAGTGAATTTGTGGGAGACGGGATTCAGCGGTTGATTGACCATATTCTCCCTGAAGAGGGCGGGAGCGTCGAGTAGGATGCCGACGGAACGGCGACTGCTTCCCTGTGAGCTGAGGTGGTAAGAGGGGGGCGCGATCGCTCTGATTCGAAGCGGCCTCAGATGCCGGTGGTTTTCTGTAGGCAAACTGAGCGGGAAGCCCCATTTCTCCGTCAGCTTAGGATTGGTAGAGCCCGGGGCGAGCCTCAAGCAGCAAGTGCGCCGGAGGCTCCGCCTGATCGGATTCGATCACTGTTCGCCCGCGATTCAGTCACCTAACTTCTCCTTCTCTATTGAGACTAACGGGTCACGTTTTTGCGGCCCGAAAATCAGGCGATTCCTTCACTAAGAAATTGACGGAGCGTTTAAAGGGCGGATTCTCTGCGCAACCATTCTCATGAAAATTAATCTACTCGGGGTAGTATTTATCGCCACTTTCAGCGCGTTGGCGCTGAGTTCCTGTTCCGTTGATCAGGAAGCAGCACTTTTTTCACGACCTGCTGCAAGGGGTGGTTCTGAGAAATCCAAAAAGACGACTGTGAAAACAGGTGAGAAGTTCGATTGGGCTGCGCGCATCGAAGATGCCAAGAAAAAAATCGAGGAAGTGAAGGCGCAGGCTGACAAAGAAAGGGCCGTCAAGCTCGCGGTTAGAGAGAAGGAAGACGCTGCCAAGCTGGCGGAAAAAAAGAAAGCAGATGCCCTCGAATCTCGTAATCTTGCTGCGGCTAAGAAGAAAGAAGACGCGGCGAAGCGTGTCGAAGAGTCTGAAGAGAAGGCCCTTGCCAAGAAGGAAATGAAAGACAAAGCGACAGCGGAAGCAGCGCGAAATCTGGAAATTGCTGAAGCAAAGAAGGCGAAGGAACAGGAGCGTGCTGCCGCGCGCAATGCTGAGCTTGAGCAGGATAGCCAAGCTTCTGACGACGTTGCTGGGATGGCGACACGTCTCATTGGAGGAGGGTTTTTCTCACGCCTTTCGTCGAGAACTCCCAGTGAATACAAGAGCGAAGGTCACTATGTCAATGTGAACCAGAGACTTCTCCCCTATTTGAGCGCTTCCAATGCGAAGATTGAAATCGATATCAGCGAGCAGCGGGCGCGAGTTTACAAAACGGGTGCCGGGGGCCAGCAACTCGTTATCGAGACGCAGATTTCGACAGGTAAGTCAGGTCACAGCACCTCGCCTGGAACGTTTCAAATCAAGGAGAAGCTTATCGCAAAGAGTTCGACTCTCTATGGCAGCTGGGTCAATTCGAGCGGCTCAACCGTCAGCAGCAGCGGTGACAGCCGGAGTCGTCCTGGTGGCGCCTCTCGTTTTGTTGGCGCAGAGATGCCTTATTGGTTGCGAATCAATGGGGGTATTGGAATGCATATCGGATATGTTCCCGATCACCCTGCGAGCCATGGTTGCATCCGTGTTCCTCCGTCAATCCAGCCTCTCATTTTCTCCAAAGTGGGTGTCGGAACATCGGTAACGATCAAGCACTAAGACGTTATTTCGGTAGCGCTTTCAGGCGCGTCTCGAAAAAAAGTGCGGCTTCCGGTGATCGGTGCCGCTTTTTTAGGTAGTATTGGTCCTCCGGCCATTAAAAAATAAATATGAACGACTCAGCACCACTGCCACAGCGAAGCTTAAATCTCGGTGTGAATATTGATCACGTGGCGACATTGCGACAAGCTCGATATTCCTCAATGCCCGGTGCTCACAACGAGGAACCCTCTATTCTTGCTGCCGCCCATGAGGTCGAAGCAGCAGGAGCTGATTCGATCACGGTTCATTTGCGCCTCGATCGACGTCATATTCAGGATAGGGATGTCTTTGCGCTCCGAGAGGGAATCCATACGAAGCTGAATCTTGAAATGGGAAACACGCCGGAGATTCTGAAAGTGGCTCTTGAGGTGAAGCCGGAGTTCGTATGTCTTGTCCCTGAAAATCGAAGAGAAATCACCACTGAAGGCGGGCTTGAAGTGGCTAACGCCGATACCTCACTATCGAGGACGATTAAGACGCTTCAGGATGAGGGAATCAAAGTGAGTCTTTTCATTGATCCTGAAATACATCAGGTCGAAGCAGCCGCAAGAATGGGGGCGGATATGATTGAGCTGCACACTGGCAGATTTGCGAACGCTTCATTAGCGGGAGGGGAGGCCGAGTTAGAGTTGCTGAAATCGGCGGCCCTTCTCGGTCATAGAAGAGGGCTTCAGATCAATGCGGGGCATGGAATCACATTGGTCAATTTACCTCGGCTATTGGAGATGGATAACCTGGCCGAGCTGAATATCGGTCATCATCTCGTGGCGAGGTCTGTTTTTGTTGGTTTGTCGCGGGCGGTTAGTGACATAGCGACCTTGATGGCCGCTTATCCTCTTCATCGGATTGATAGGTGAGCTTTCTTTCCTTTCGCGAAGCAGTTGAATGGTAATTTTTGAGCGACGAGGCTTGCCCGCGGCTTCAATTGCTTCATACTTCACTCGTATAATTTGAGTGCTTCATTCGACAACTACGACCGACTCGCGAAGGGCCTTTGGGGGCTTTCCAGCCTTTGGAAAGGGAGCGATCATCTTGTCTACGTAAATGGATGGGGATTTCTTATTCCCCTGAGTGAAGAATACAAGCGCTTCAAGTATTCTGAGATTCAGGCGCTATCGATTGCTAAAACTTCGCGGCTTGGAAAGGGGATCCTTTACGGCGTTGGTTTTGTGATTTGTTCTTCTCTTATCGCTTTGATTCTGGTTTTGGCAGAAAGCTACAATATCGGTCTCGCTTTGGGTGTTTCCTTCTTGTCGCTCTGCGGTCTGGCTTCGATTGGCATGCTCCTTAGGCATCTGATTTTGGGGCCGACTTGTGTGTGTGAGATCAAAACATCGATTTCAAAGAAAAGGCTGAGGCCATTGAATCGCTACCACCGTGCCAGAGAGATTGTGGCTCAACTGGATGATCTTATCCGGGAGAGTCAGGAGGGCCTCGGCGAAACGGTAAGTGGTGAGGTGACGGAGTCGACTGCGCCCTCACCTGGTTTGGGCAACGGTGACTTTTTTCAAACGGGGAAGCTTACCATTCCGACTTTTTTGGGCTTCACCGTATTTGGCCTTGTTACGCTGGCTGCGCTTCATCTTGAAAGTGTCGTCACCACGGGGATTGTTTTGTTTTTGATTTTAGGCGTGAGCTTGTTGCTTACTTTTTCTCTGATCACCTCGGTAAGAAAACCAACCCCGGAGCCAATTCGGGGCGGGTTTTGGAGCCTTCTTGGTTTGTTGTTCCTATTTTTGGGTGCCGGGGCTGTCTATTTTTTGATTGTCGCGACCCAGAACCCTGCTTACACGATTGGCATTACAGGGCCTTTGGAAGCTTATTCAGCACTCGCTACGGAAGGGGGGCTGCTGGGATACGGAGTTTTTCTCAGTCTTGGGCTCGGATTTTTGATCGTCTCATTGGTGGGCATCTTCAATACTTTGAAATGGTCCAGGCAAATTAGAAAGTCTGATGCGGCGGTTCGTGTCGGCGAAGCGAGTAGTTTAGGGGGTAGCGGGGATGAGTAAGGGACTTTCAAAAACCACCTGCGCACTTCATCCCGAGCGGCCCGCTGCCGCGAGATGTCCGCAATGCGCTGATTTTTACTGCCCTGAGTGCATCACTGAGCACGAGGGAAAGATGATCTGTGCTTCGTGTCTTGGCGCTGAGTCCGTGGTAATAAGTCCCGAAGCAAAGAGAGGGCGCTTCCCTTTCTGGGCAATATTACAATTGGCTGTTGCTCTAATACTCTGCTGGCTCGCCTTCTATTATACCTCGGGGTTCCTCAGCGATTTGCCGGATGATTTTCACGACGGAACAATTTGGGAGTAAGCGGGATGAGAAAATCGAGTCGTAGAAAACGTCGCTCTGATAGCGAAACAGGAGCGGTTCAGGTTTTGGAGGAGGCGTTTCATCTCCTTCGGTCGATTGACTTAAAACTCTATTGGTATTTCTATTTGGGAACGATTCCCTTTGTGATTGGCCTGCTCTATTTTACGGCTGATATGAGTCGAAGCGGTTTGGCCCGGGAGGATGCTGCCTTCATAGCCAGTGCCATGGCTATTCTCTATTGCTGGATGAGAGTGTGTCAGGCCCGGTTTTGCGAAGGTCTCTGGAATTTTCTCAGTCCTCAAGATGAAGAGAAGGTTCGAAAGAGAATCGGGTTCCGTAATGGGGCGGCTCTCTTGCTTTTGCATTCGATTCAGGGCCCCTTACTCTGCATCGGATTGCTTCTGATTGTTCCGCTGGGTTGGATCATTGCGGCTCGCGAAAATTTGAGTGTCCTTGCGTTCCGGTCTGACGATTCGGAAGGGGCGCTGCGAGGGCTTTATTCGAAGAGTCTTCGGCTTTCCGGATATCAGTGGGCGCAGAACCATGGCATCCTTTTGGTTCTGGTCGTGATAGCGCTTTTTATGTGGATCAATGTGATCGGGACCGCCTTGCTGGTTCCCGGTTTCGCAAAATCAATTTTCGGAATCGACAGCATTTTTACGCTCAGCCCGCTCGCCGCCGTTCTCAATACGACATTCTTTCTGGGATCGCTTCTCCTGACCTACCTCGTCGTGGCACCACTCCTCAAGGCGGCCTACACGATCAGATGTTTTCAGGCCCGGTCCAGTAGCACAGGTGAAGATTTGCTCAGCCGGTTGGCTGAAAGTCGTGAGCTTCGCCGGCGGGATTTGAAAGGCGTTGTTCTGAGCGTCACAATGATCGCTTTCCTCGTCTTGAGTCCCGGAGAAGCCTTTTCTGATGAGCTAACTGATCAGCAATCGGTGAAACTGGGTCAAGCTATCTCCGATACTCTTGAGCAGAAAAAATATCAGTGGCAGCTTCCCCGGCGGGAAGCGCTCGAAGAGAATCGAAGCCCTGAGCAGTCCTGGCTCGCGAGCCGTCTTCAGGAAATTGCCGAATCCACGAGAGAATTGGTTAATGCTCTGAGTGAGCGTCTGGAGGAGTGGATCGATAATTTGATCAACAATCAAGAAGAGAGCAATAGTAAGGATAAGTCCGAGAGTATGAAATTTTTCAGGGAGATTGGTTCAACGATGTCGCTTGCTCTTGTTCTCGTCGTCTTGGGTTTGATTGTCTGGGTTTTCGTGGCTTTTTATCGAAAACACCGCGCTGATTCGCCCGTGGAAGCTGAGGATGAAGGGTTGGGAGGAGTCGTGGATTTGGAGAGCGAGAATATTATCGCTTCTCAGTTGCCCGAGGATGAGTGGATGAAACTCGCAAAGGAGCAGATGGCAGGGGGCGATTGGCGTCTCGCGGTGAGAGCTCTTTTTCTCGCTTCTCTTGCCAAGTTGGGAGAAAACGAGGTCTTGAAGATTGCCCGTTTTAAATCCAACCGGGATTATCGGGGTGAGCTGGAGCGCCGGATGAGGGCGAACCTCGATTTGATTTCCGCTTTTGATGGAAATGTCAGACAGTTCGAGCGCAGTTGGTATGGAACGCATGATCTGAGCGAAGGGGAAGTAGTGACATTTCTCGGCAACCATGAAATAGTAGTGAGGGAGTCTAAAAAACGTTCAGCGGAAGGAATCGGGGCTGAGGCGTCTCTTCTGAGAGCAGGCCAATGATGTTGCGTAAACGAAATATCACACTGGCGGGATTGTTGATCTTGGGCATTTTTCTCATCGTTGGATTCTTTGAGATTCTCGAGAAGCGGTTCGCGGAAGGGGGGATCTACCCTCACTACGCTAGCTTTCGACCCGATCCGCTCGGGACCAGTGTTTTTTACGAGTCTATCGAGGCGATGGATGGTGTGCAGGCCCGGCGTAACATTACTGATTTAAACTCGATCAAAGATCTTGATGAAGACTCTGTGTTGCTACTCTTAGGCTATCCTCGGGAGAGCCTTGAAGACCTCAGAGCTCCTGCCGATTCGCCCGTTCTCGCAGCGGTAAAAGGAGGCGCACGACTTGTGATTACGTTGAATCCCGGCCTTGTTCCCGAAGTTTTTCGTCCTGAGGAGGATGACTGGGTTGAGCGGAGAAGACAGCTGAGAAAGGAAGCTTCGCGAAAGAAAATGAATCGGGAAAAAGCGAATTCCGATTCTGAAACGAGCGAGGAAGACAATCAAAACGGGGGTGAAAAAAAGGATGAAAGCGAGCCGGAAGTGGTCGAAGCGGGGCTTGAGAAGATTGAATCGCTGATGCGGTCGACGGCAGGGTCCCGGCTCACTGAAAAACTTGAGTTCGATATCGCCGCTCTCGATGAATTTAAACGGCCCGAAGGAGGGTGGCGAACAAGGCAGGGGAAATCATCAGACGGGAGCGGGGTGTTAGCTTCGACACCGAGGTGGCGGTCGCAGTATCGAGTTGAACTTGAGAGCGATGAATGGAAGCCGATTTTACGGGTGAAAAATGCGCCGGTCGTAGTGGAGCGACAGTGGGGGAAGGGCAGTATCGTCTTTTCTACTGATAGTTTTTTCGCAAGTAACGAGGCTTTGCATGAATCGGGAGATCCTAATTTTCTGATATGGCTTCTTGGTGGAAAACGAGATGTGGTATTTGACGAAACGATCCACGGAACCCGGGAGACGGGTGGGGCGATGAAGTTGATTCGTCGTTATCGGCTGCACGGTTTCTTTCTCGGGATGCTCGTTTTCGTGGGTCTCTGGGCATGGCGTTCGGCTTCCTCTCTCGCCCCCGGAAGCGACATGATGGATCGAGGATTGATTTCGAGTGGAGGTGCGGTCGCGGGAGAGCATTCCCGATCAGGATTTGTGAGACTGCTTCGTCGCAGTGTCTCCGGCAAAGAGCTCCTCCAACGTTGTTTAAGTGTGTGGCAAGAGTCACAACACAGAGAGCTCTCAGACGAAGTGACTGATCAAATTGCGTCTCTTCTCAGAGAAAACGGAGCGAAGCCGGGTGCTACGGTTTCCGCTTATCAGAAAATCAGTGATCTCGTGGCGAGGCGGTGAGGGCAAGACGTTGACAAAAGCTCCGGGAAACGCGAGGAAGAAGCTTCATTTAAAAGTTGAGTAAAACTGAGTATTAGAAAGTATGAGTTTTTGGTATTGGGCGGGGCATACGCTCTCAAAATTGTTCGGAAAAGTGGTTTGCTCGTACCGGGTTCAAAACCGGGAGGCGCTCGAGCAGGTCGAAGGCGGGATGATTATCGCGAGCAACCATGTGAGCTTTATCGATCCTCCATTTATTGGTGCCGCTTATAAGCAACCCATCTACTACTTTGCGAGGAAGACTCTTTTTGATCACCCTGTTTCCAATTTTATTTTTAACCGCGTCAATGCGATACCGGTGAATCAGGACAAGCCGGAACTCTCTATTCTGAAAAGAGTCATCGGGCTGCTTAAGGCTGATGAAAAAGTTCTGATCTTCCCCGAGGGAGAGCGTTCTCGTGATGGTAATTTGAAAGAAGAGGGCGAGCCGGGAGTCGGTATGATCGTGTGCAGGGCGAAAGTGCCTGTGCTGCCGGTGAGGCTTTTCGGTGCTGAACATGTCCTTCCACGTGGCAGCAATAAAATCAAGAGGCATCCCGTCACGTTGGTTGCCGGTGAATTGATTGATCTTTCTGATTTGATTGAAAATAAAGAGTTAAGCTCCAAAGATCGCTACCAGGCAATTTCAAATCGCATCATGTCAGCGATCGCCGAGCTAAAGTTGGAAGATAGCCGGGGTGAGTAAGATCGTTTTGACGGTTAGATCGGTGAAATCCTGAGGCGTTTTTTCCTATGCGAGACGTGAGAGAGGATCGATTCGGCGGGGGACCCCCGTGATCATCGTGACGTTATCAGAACGAAGCCGTTCGAAAGATCCGGCGAGGATACGAAACGCTTTCGCGAAACGCGTCCTTACCAGCCCCCAACAAATTCATTCTCACAATGCAATGGTTAAGAGCGGGTAAGGCTTTGCTGAGTGCGTCTGTTGCAGCGTTGGATTTCTCCTGAAAACTTGGTGCCTTTGTGGGATGCGGGGTGCGCACCCAGCTTGACCGCGTAGTGACGAGACGGGATTTGAAATACTCGCACAAAGTCACGAGGGCTCGAAGAGTTGACGGCTCAATCCCACATGGTTCGGCCTCACCACTGCTGAATACTAGTCAAGAATCAGGCCTGTGCCTTTCTTGGGCGGCTCCGGTGGTTTCGCCGGCTTTGGTTTTGCGGGAGGGGCTGGTGCGCTTGGTGGCTTGGCCGGATTGAAAATTCTGATATGCGGAATTTCAGGAGGGTGAATTTCGAGAGAAACAACCGTTTCTCCAGAGGCCTCCTGGGCGGCAAGTGCGGTTTTGAAAATATCGTAGGTGTAGTTCTGGAACCTGGAAAAATCCCACTCATAACGTTCTTTGGTGAGCTTATCGATGAATGCTTTTTGCTCAGCGGGCACCGTGATCTCTTTCGGGACCGAGCCGGAAACGGAGGCCGCGAATTCCGCATACTCCTGATTGAGCATCTGTACCATATTGGACCCAAGTGAGTTCGCTAGTTGCATGTACTCGGCATCCGGAATGATATCGAGGTTGTAGCGAACCGTCTCGCGGATTGGCTTACCACTGGGAGAAAGCTTGCTGCCATTCCAAATCGACCAGCCTGCAGGAACTCTGAATTGCTCCGATTTGGCACGGGCCTGGAGATAAACTTCAAAACTGTCGGGTGCTACGTAATAGTAGAAAAGAGTGCGACGGTTTGTTGCCGCCTGCTTGCAGCGTTTTTCAAATTCTGAATTGGCGCCGAGGAATTGTTCCGGTTTCCACCCTCCTTCGGTCTCTCTCGGTTCGAGGTCCAATTTGATGCGATCTCCGCCTCCTTTGCTGATGTGGTATTTGAAGTCTTTAGGGCCGAACTTTCCTTCTCCGAAAAAGTCAGTAATTTTTTTCAGATCAAAGCGGAATTTGCCCACCGCTACTTCAGCTTCATCGTCGGCTCCCACTACTCTATTGAGAATAGTGGTCTCTTTTGCTGCGACCCCTTCGCGATTCGCGACGAGGACTTTTAGCCCATCCCAGGCGGCAAGGGCTTCTCTTTCTCGGCGGCTTAACCTTACTTTCTCGGTGAGTGAGTCGAAGCCACCATTATCGTTTTTGGAGGTATCTTTGATCGAATAGGTATAGGAACCGATTGCTTTGCCGGTGTAGGCAAGGTCTTTGAAATTTTGATCGATGACATCACGTATTTTGAAAACGTGCTCGTAGGGATCGCCGACAAAGTAGAGCTTCCCATATTTACAAATGACATACATGGCCTGCGACTCTGCGTCGGCCATTCGGGGGTTCGGCATCGTGATCTCTCTCGCGGCTTTGATTTCAGCCTCGGGAGTCTGAGCGAGAATCGCAGCGAGTTCGCGGTCCTTTCGGTCTGCTTCAAGAACCAGTTTATCGCGCTCTTTCTTTTTAGCCTCTTCCTCTTCGACCTTGGCAAACCATTCCTCGATATCAGAGGTTTTGTCGGCGAGGTCTTCGTTGTTTTTTTCAAAATCCTCGAGATCGGCGATCAGCTTGGCAGCTTCTGCTTCGGTGGGGAGATTGTCTTCCGTGTTGATTTTGGTTTGTGTCAGATCCTGGAAGTTATCGAGCGTCTTTTCGCGACTGACTTTCATCGCCTCTAGTTCTTCCTGCGTGATATCGGGAAGATTCTCGACCACTTTTTTTACCTCCGCTGAAATGGTGAGGCTGCTGACAATGAGAATCAAAAGGAGCACTCCGACGACATTGGTCATCGCATCCATAAGGGAGTCCATACTCCTTTCTTCTTCCTGTCTTGGTCTTCTTGCCATGGGTTGGGGAAATTGGGGATTCGTTGAGTTGACTCAAGGCTCCATAAACTTGGCGAAGACGCTCAAGTCTACTTTGCCTTCGTTGGGAAGAGGCAGTTTGCCCGAGATGACCCTCTTTTCTTTACCTTGGTTGTAAGAGGTGACGACATCATTTACTTTAGCATGCGCGGCGGCGGCTCCTTCATTTCCGCGAACGAGAAAGACGAGGCTTTGCGAAGTATCACCGGCGACGAGGTCGAGTAGTTTAATGAATTCTTCGCTCTGATTGATCGAAGCGATCGGAATTGCCTCCGGTTCCCGGCTCAAAGATTTGTGCAGGTAAATTCCCGCTTCACTAATTTCAACAAAGTTAGGGCGTCGGTTGCTACTGCTACCGCTCGAGCGAACTCTAAGTGAAGCCGCTTTCGGTGGTAGTTTCCGTTTCGCGATTTCCTCTTCCTTAATTTTAATAGCGGCGTCCAACTTAATCTTATCCTGATTAAGCTTCTTAGTGGATTCAGATAAGATGTTGAACTTGGCAATGAGCTCTTCACGGCTCGCATCAATCGTTTCCTGATTGTCGAACATCTCTTTGAGTCTCGCCAATTTGTCGCGTACCTCGATGGTGTCTCTGTTCTTCTGGATGATGTTTTCAATCTCCAGTTTCAGTTTGTCGAGTTGCTCCTGTTTATCTTCTTTTTCTTTTTTCAGGACCATGAACTCCTGAGCACGCTCAACTTCTTCGGAGGTGCGCCCCTCTCCTTTACCCATCGCCATGAGGTTGACCACGACAATGATGAGCGTGAGGCAGCCAATGATGCACACAAGAATGCTCAGGAACGGAAAGAGGTTCACTGTCGCTCCAGCGTCTTTAGTTCGTTTGGCCATGCGGGATGAGTATCTCGGAAGGGGGGCTTTAGCTAAGGGATAGGGCTGTCACAAGCCGGATGGTGTCCTGCTTTTCGAAATCTAGCGCCCGAAGAATCCTTTTTTCTTCACCACGATCTGCTTTCCGTTAAGATCTTTCAGGACTTCGTTAAGATTTTTAATGCCCTCAGCAAGCGATCCAACCTGGCTTTCGATTGCTCCGACAGACTGGACACGCATCCTTTCAAGCGAGCCGAAGAATTCGTCATCAAGCTTGGCTTCGTAATCTTTGGTGCGTTTGTCGATCCCTTCGAGTTGCCTTTCAACCGCGGTCGCAATTTTCCCGTGCTGCTCGACCTGCTCGGAAAGACTGGTGGACATACCTTTTTGAACGCTCTCGAATCGGCCCATGATATCCTTCTGGTTGTTGGCCAAGGCATCTCCGATCGCCTTGAGTAGCGATGCGTCAGAGCCAACATTGGAGGCGGCCCCGCCGTCGTTGAGCCGCTTCAGAAGATTGTCGATGCAATATTCATCGATGTCGGTAACGAGATCATCCTCCTGATTCTGCAGTGCGCTCGCGGGGAAGCTTAAAATAATGCTGAATACGAGGGCGAGGAGCGTTGTGTCGAATGCAACACCCATATTGCCAAGAACCTCTGTGAGCGGCTCCTGGATCGCGCTCATGTCTCCCCCATCACCGGCACCGAGGACTTCTCCGAAACCACCAATCGCGCTTCCGATACCAACAACGGTTCCAATGAAGCCCATGATGGGGATTGCCCAGAGGAATACTTTCACCATCGAGTAGCTTCCGCTTACTTTCGCGGCATCGACCTCAGACTGTGACGTGAGCATCTCCGCTACTTCAGGATTATTCTGGCGGACATAGAAAAATTCGAGTGCCTTGCGGATGCGGTTTACAATATATGTGTTACGCAATGGCTTAGGAAAATTGATGATGTGATCGTGGAAATTCTTCAGATTATCAGTCGTGATTTCCATATCAATATCGGTGGGCAAAGCCTGAATCAGCATCGCGCGGCGCTGTTTCTGGATATTGATTGCTTTGAGAATAAGAATTCCTAAACACCAAAACATCAGCAAACTCGTCGCATACTGGATTTTCCCCCGCTTCGTGAAAAGGTCGGCGAGGTAATTTCCATCTGGCAGCAAGTGCATGATGACATACCAAACCAGCGTTGCCATGATTCCGATTCCTCCTGCAATCCAAATATTTACGTGAGACGGGTGGGGGCCAACAGGAGCTGAGCTTAAATCGAGCTCGGGAAGACTGTCGTAGTGCTGGTCCACCAATTCTTCCGCTGCATCGCCTTCTTCCTGGCCAAAGTCATCCGGGATCTGGATTTTAGAGCTGCAACCGGGGCACTTTACCATTTTACCCGCGAAATCGGGTTCTGCTTGAAGTGTAATGTTGCAGGTAGGGCATGCGAAATTCATAAATCAGGAAAAGTCGAATTAGGTGGATAATGTTATCAAGGGAACCTTGTCAGTTCGTTTCACGCATACGCGAGCCTGTAACGTTATGCCTGCTGGTTGAGAGAATTCGAGCAAAACTTTTGAAAATTTTTACGGACGCAATCGCTCAATGGGTGTTGGTTGAATAAGAGTTATAAATGGGGACGGTATTTCACAGCGGCAGACTTATGCTTTGCCTCGTCATTCTGGCGGGGCTTACTTCTGGTTGCGCAGTGAGGGTCAAGGTTCAGGAGAACTGGAATGCTGCCGCTAAGGGGCCGTTGACCTTTAGTGAAGCAACCGCGACATGGCAAGAGATTCGTGCGGGGAAGATTCTCAATGGTGACTCTGTTGTGAAGTATAACGAGGCAGTTAGAGGGACGGTTGTTCAACTGACCAAAAACTGGGAATCTCAGGAAGGCTTCCTTGCTCTGGTTCAAACCGATCAGGGGAAGGCTCGCGTGAAAGTTCAATCCATTAACGTTCCGGCGATTGATTTGATCGATCAGTTGATTCCGGCTGATTTCATCCATGTGAAGAGGGGATTTAGCGAAAAAACGATTGTCGCAGGGATTGGAACTTCGTTGCTGGTAAGGCAGAAACGGACCGAGGGCGATCCAATGATTCCGGAGTCCGGTCTATGGTATCCGGTTACTGGAATTTTGAATCTGGATGAGCCGATGAACCCTGTGCTTGAGCTGCATGACCCGACGAGGGGCGGGAATTTCGAGTCAGGGGGACGTTCTTTCCCGCTCGCGGCTAATTACACGGCTGCCTTTGCACGGGATTTTCAGGATCGACAGTTTCAGTTTCTGGATCTGCCTGCCCTTCTTCAATTTGAGAAGTACGCGGATCGGATGGGATTGTACCGCGTATCGCCCTTCGATCCTTCAAAGCAGGTGTGTGTGCTGGTGCATGGGATTTATTCCAACCCCACGACCTGGGACAAGGCACTCAATCGTCTGTATGATCATGAGGAATTGAGGGAGCGATATGAATTCTGGACATTCGGGTATCCAACCGGAGCGCCGATTCCTTTTCTTGCTTCCGCCTTTCGTGAGTCTCTTGGAGAGATGCGCGCCTTTCGATCCGGAGCCGGGGCATCGACTCAGGATATGGTGGTTGTGGGCCACAGTATGGGCGGATTACTCGTAAAAGCGGTTACACAGCATGGTGGCGATGAGGAGTGGAATAAGGTTTTCAATCTCCCTATTGAGCAACTCAAGGTGACTGAAGATGACCGAGCCGTTCTACGGCGGTTATTTTATTACGAGCCAATAAATGACATAAGTCGCGTTATCTTTTGTGCTACTCCGCACCGCGGTAGCAGGGTGGCCGCTTATCCGGGGGCGGGTTTGGTTAGTAATTTGATACAAATGCCCTCGCAACTTGCACGGCTCACTGCCGATATTGTTGAGCAGAGTCGTTACGCACTCACTCCGCTTGGCCTTGAGATTGCCGAGGATCGAACGACTTCTCTTCAGCAACTGAGTTCAAAATCAGGAATCACCGCTGATCTCTACTTAAAGCCATTGAATCCCGACATTGCTTTCCATTCTGTTATTGCCAGCAATCGCCGTGATCGAAGGCCTCTGATTGAGACCGGTGACGGTTTGGTAACGTTCCAAAGTTCCCATATCGAAGGTGTCGAATCTGAGACTGTTATCTTTAACAGTCCGCATGGAGTTCACCGGGATGAAGATGGAATCGAAGAAATCGCCAGGCTTCTAAAGCTACCTTGAGCGAAGGTAGCGTTTTACTGGATTTCGTTGAAAAAGCCGCATTTGTGGAGTTTTCATTACCGAAACTTCTGCTTATGATCGGGAATGCAAATTTCAAAGTATTCGGCATTCCTCGCTGTAGTCGCCGCTGCCATATTGGTTTTCACAGCGGGATGTGGTGAAAAGAAACTCTCCGTCTTAATCATCGACGGTCAAAATAATCACGCTTGGAAAGAAACGACGCCTCTTTTGGCGCAGATTCTTGAGGATGCGGGAAAGTTTGAGGTGAGCGTCTCGACATCGCCAGCTTCCGCGCCAAGAGCCCCCCGCCCTCCCAAAGAGAAAACGGATGAGGCAAAGGCAGCCTATGCTGCAGCGATGAAAAAGTGGGAGGGTGATTCCGCCCAAATCAAATCCGAGTCAGCTTCCCTTTGGGAACAGTGGCGTCCTGATTTTGCTTCTTACGACGTTGTCGTGTCGAACTACAATGGCGAACTTTGGCCGGACGCGGTTAGAAAATCGTTCGAAGACTATGTCGGTGGGGGAGGTGGTTTTGTTTCTGTGCATGCTGCCAACAATTCATTTCCCGAATGGCCTGCTTATAATGAGATGATCGGGGTAGGAGGTTGGGGCGGCCGGAGTGAGCTTTCGGGCCCTTATTTGAGATTGCGAGAAGGTAAATGGACCCGCGATACCAGCGCTGGAAAAGGCGGCTCTCACGGCGCACGCCATGAGTTTGTTGTCGAAACTCAGGATCCCAGTCATCCGATTGTGAAGGGGCTCCCTCAGCGATGGCTCCACGCCGAAGACGAGTTGTATGACAGGCTTCGCGGGCCCGCAAAAAATATTTCGGTTCTAGCCGCTGCCAAAGCGAGTGAGGAAAAAGGCGGGTCGGGTGAGTTCGAGCCGCTTCTCATGACGATTGATTATGGAGCTGGAAAGGTCTTTCACACCGCGCTCGGGCACGATACCGCTGCGATGTCATGTCTGGGTTTCCAGGAAACGTTGAAGCGTGGCGTCGAGTGGGTTGCCACTGGCGGAGTGACTTTCCCGGCGGATTCCGCAAAGACTCTGAATGAGAAAGCGATCACCGTAGTGGTTGCGAAACTGGATTCCGCGCCCGCCGCCGCTGAGTGAGCTGCCCTCGCCAACGTCAAGTTAGCTAGGGAATGATTTCGGTCAGGGTTCCGGCTTTTCAGGCATTCTCGATTGGCGCTCTTTGCGTCGCTTGACGACTTCATTCGCGGCGCGCTGTCCTGATTCAGAACCTTTTTTGAATCCCGTTGTGATATTGTCCGGAGCGATTCCCTTGAGTAGGGCACTTCCGAAAGCGGTCGCATAAGCAATCCCATAGGCGAGGTCGTGAACGGCCTTCGTAGCTTTTGGGGTCGCTTTTTTGAATGCTTTCTGGGCATCTTCAGAGCCGCTTTTCAAAGTGTCTTGAAAAGTCTTGGCGATGTCGGCAAAAACATCCGCCTTCTTCGAAGTCGATTCAGTAGAGCCGTGAGCCGGGTCACTCTCGTTATGGGGGGTATCGGGATCGTCTCTCATAATTGGATGGCTTTCTTGCAATGACACGATCCTCGAGAAATCGGTGTTTTCTGATTACAAAGGTTGCCTTGATTGGTAACGAAGGGAATTGACTCACTTCTTTAATCGAGCTGGCAGAGCGCTCGTTCTTCGGAAAGGGATTCTTAAGCGGCGTTGCTTGTTGGCTCGTTTAAGGTCGGGGGCATATGGGGCGCTGGCGCGCCCTCCTATTTTTGACTAAAGGATGCTTTCACTGTTTCTTTTACTTTGCTCCAGCCTGGCTCCATCGCTTCAAAGAGGCCAAACTGCGATGCCAACCAAGCGATCGCGGCGAGGGCAAGCACCTTCCAGAATGCCGATTTCTGCTTTTTCTGAACGGATTCTATGCGCTTGTTGATTTCGTCAAGTTTTCGCGAGTGCTCGTCGAGTTTATCATTTACCCGGGAGACGGTGATTTCAGGTTCGAAGGGGAGGACGATTTCCGGCTTTTTAATCACTTTGGGGCGCTTTGCTTCGATCAGTTCTTTGTAGGCTTGAATGACAATGGGCTCAAGTTTCTCAAATTCGATTGGCTTGTTAATGAAGTGGTTAGTGAGAATCTGGGAAGTTCCCATCGCCCGGAACTCTTTCTCGAGGTCATCCGAGTTGCTGCCGGTAATCATCATCACGCTCAGCGGGCGGCTTGCATGGGCCGCGAGCTCGTGGAGCACCTCGATGCCTGTCATCTCCGGCATGTGCTGATCAAGAGTCACCATCTCAATCGATGGTTCGGCTTCAATAAAGTCGATTGCTTCGGCTCCACTGCGAGCGGTGAATATGTTTTCGAACCCTGTGAACTCGCGAAGAAATGTTTTCAGTCCGAGTTGGAAAGCGGGATCCTCATCGACGACAAGAATGCCGGGTAACCCCGTGGGAGGCTGGACGTCGCGCAGACTGTGTTCTTCCAAAAATTCGAGGCTCATGGGGTGCAGGATAGGTTGAAACGTATCTAATTTTTGGATCAGAGTGGCGAATTGTAAAGAATTCAATCACTTAAATGCTTGGGAATCTCCTAAGGCTTTGCCTTGCAGGACGCGGCGAGATGCGTTCTCTTTCCGCATGCGTTTGAAGCATGATATTGATTTGGGGTATTGCACGAATATTCACCGGGGAGAGACTTGGGATGAAACTTTCAGCGGTCTTTGTCTCTACACCGACGAGGTAAGAAAGCAGGTCGCGGGCGATCAGCCTTACGGGATCGGGTTGCGTCTCGGGGCCGCTGCCGCTTCAGAGTTGGCAGAGAGCAAAGAGGAGCGAGATCGATTTCGGAAGTGGCTTCTGGATACGAATTCCTACGTCTTTACCGTTAATGGTTTTCCTTATGGTACTTTCCATGGAAGCAGAGTTAAGGAGCAGGTTTATGCTCCGGACTGGACTTCTGAAGCGAGACTTGCCTACACCAATCAATTGTTTGATCTGATTACTGATTTTGCGCCTGCAGGCAGCCCGGCGAGCGTGAGCACTTTGCCGGGGTCGTTCAAGGAATTCATCAAGGCCGATACCGCGAAGGAACAAAAGAGCGCGATTTTTAAGCATCTGCGCTCATGCAGTGATCACATTGAGCGCTTGCGTGATCGTAGCGGTCGCGATATCCACTTGGGATTGGAACCCGAGCCTCTTGGTTTGTTTGAAACCAGTGCGGAGTCAGTGTCTTTCTTTGAGGAACTGGTTTCAGGGGTGGGCGCTGCCGAGGAAGCGCGTATTCTGAGAAATATTGGAATCAATTACGACACGTGTCATCTCGCGATTGAGTATGAGGAGCCCGAAGTGGCGATTAGAAACCTTCGTGAAGCGGGCATTCGAATCAGCAAGATCCACCTCAGCTCAGCGCTCCGGCTTGTTCCGACTCCGGAGGCAGTGGAAGAGTTGGCTGCCTTTGGTGATGACGTTTATCTGCATCAGGTCGTTATCAGTAAGGCGGGAAAAATCACCCATCGGATCAAAGACTTGCCGGAAGCGCTTAAATGGTTCGAGTCAAATTCAGAAGAAAGAGGGGACGAATGGAGAGTCCACTTTCATATCCCAATTCATGTCCAACCCGGTGGGCACTTTAAAGACACGCGCTCACACATCGACGGAATACTGAAACTGCTGGGAGAAGAGCCCGGGTGGTGCCAGCATTTTGAGATGGAGACCTACACGTGGGAGGTGATGCCGAAAGAGCTACGTTCCGGCGATGTTGTGTCTCAGCTGGTAAACGAGTATGAGTGGTGCCTTGCTGCCTTTCGGAAAAACGGATTGGCGTAAACTATTCTACGAGGTCATTTCCGGCTTGTCCGAATCGTCTTCGCTTTTGGAAAATCCGAAGCGACGGGTTGGCCGGTTGGGAGGCTCCTTGAGAAGAGTTAGGATTAGGCAGCAGAGGTGGAAATTGCTCCTGTGCTTCGATCTCCAGCAGTGTTGTCCGGCTCGTGCTTTGGTCGTTCTGCGGGATGGGCTGGAACTCTGCAGTGAAGTGCTTGGTGAAAGAGACGCTCGGTTTAGCGGCAGGTGGAGGGCTTTGGGAAGAGGGGAGTCGTTGTTGATAAGCCTGATTCGACTCAATCTTGTTTTTGATTGGGGCGAGCAATCATTTCAACTGAACAAGCACAGCTGCGACCGTGCTGGTAATGCCGCCACTTGAAGCGAGGCCCCCGGCATCGCGGGCGATTCCCGGCAACACGAACCACTGAAGGAATATAGCGTGAGGAGCGGTCCGAACGAAGGTTAGCGAGGACACGTCCACCGTTGCACCTGGCATCACAATATCGAGCGAGATGAGATCGGGTATATGATGAAGGGCTGACGAACTTCGAGAGCGTTTTCTTCATCAGTGCGGTAAGCGCTTCGTTATCATCAGTGAGGTGACTTTCACGGTGCCTGAATCCCAGCGCATCGAAATTGTCTTCAAATCAGGGTAACTATGAAAAACTTTACTAAGCTATTTTCAAGTGCACAAAAAAACCGGACCACCTGCGTGGACCGGTTCTTAAAAATAAAGTGAAACGGGAATTACTTCGCTACTTTCATGACACCATTCATGAGCGCCCAATGGCCGGGGTAGGTGCAAAGGAAAGGGTAGTCGCCCTCTTCTTCAGGTGCAGTGAACTCCAGCGTGTCCTCTTCGCCTGCTTGAATCAGCTTCGTGTGAAACAGAATATCCTCTGAGTCGGGAACTGCCTGCTTAGTCGTCATGAATTCAGGATCTGTCATCGCGGCGTTCGCAGCCATGCCAACGACGTCTTTTTTGCCGGGTTTAACGATGAGGAGATTGTGAGGCTGACGCGTGACGCTGTCAGATGGGTTCACTAAAGTTAATTTAACTTTCTGGCCTGGTTTTACCGTGAACTCCTTAATATCGAAGGCGAACTGGATCTTATCTGCCGAAATTTTTACTTCGGCAGTGTCTTCAGCGCGGATTCCTGTTGAGGAAATTAGGACGCTTACTGAGGCAATGGTAAGGAGGAGATTTCTCATAATTTTGGGTTTTGATTTCTTCACAGGGGCAATTTAAGAATTGTTGAACCCGTAACTTATTTTACGAATCCTGCAATCACAGGGGTAAACAAAAATGAATTATTTAAAAAAAAGGGAACATTTAGTTTGGAAAAGGCTTAAAACCTTGTAATTTTATGGAAATTCGATTAAGTCTCATAATTCTCAACTTCGACTAATTGACAATGAACAAGGTTCTCATAGTGGCCGGCGAGCGGCAAACCGGTGAAAGATTCCAGCAGGCGATGGGCCGGGAAGGGCTTCAGACTGCGGTTGTCTGGACCCCCCTTCAGATGGTGGATTTCTGTCGCCGGCATTCTCCCGACTTCATGGTTGTCGATCTGGACCTTTCTGAAATGGGGCTTTGGAGCTCGATCCAAGCGGTTCGTGGAATCGGCACTTTGGCGAATGTTCCGATTTTCGGCCTCGTATCGGCTTCCAATCAATCAGCGATCGAAAAGGCCAAATCGATTGAGATGGCGGGGCTTTTCCCCATAGATGGGGGGACTGGAACGGTGATCGAGGCGATTAATTCAAAAATTGAGCGCGAAAGCACTCCTACGCAACAAGCTGAATTGATCGTGGGGCGCGATCCCTCGTTGAATCACCTTCGTGAGATTGCTCGTGATGTCATTTCCGTCACCGTATCGCTTAAGCCAAATGTCGGCGAATATGGAGAAGACGGTCCTGAGCTTTTCAGCTACATCGAGAACTCAGGGATTGAAATTCAAAAAAAACTTAATGGACTGGAGGATTTCTCACTCCACGACAGGGAGCTGCGTCACGACTTTAGGAATATGATTGGATCCGTTACCGGTTTTTCTGAGCTTATTTTGATGGAGTCGGCTCTCTCTCCAGAGTCCACCAGTGGGCTGACCCGGTTGCGCCAGTGGTCGACTAAATTTGTCGAGATTCTCGACATGCAGAAGGCCGAAGCCAGCGTTTGATCGTTTTCAAAGGGGCCTTTTCCGCGGCGAAGGTCGCCACCGCCAAATTGCTTGCAGGACGCTCCCGCGAACATAGTTTCCAGAGTGCATGCGGCATTTTGGCTTCACGTGCGTAGGCTGTTGCGCGAGCTCTGAAAATTGGGATCACAGGTGCGAGCCGTTTTTTAGGGGGAGCCCTTCTCGCTGAAGCGTGGAGCCGTGGCTGGGAGGTTGCCGCGTTTTCAAGAAACGACCATAAAGTGGTCGAGGGCGTTCATGAAATTCGGTCGTTGGCCGATCCTGAAGCGATCGATGTCAGTGAGCTCGACGCGATCATACCTCTCGCCGGTGAACCTATTGTAGGGTGGTGGAATCGCGAGAAAAAGAGGAGGATTCTCGAGAGCAGGACTGATTTGACCTCTGATTTGGTGGCTTCGATTGCCCGTGTTTCCAAAAGCCGTCGGCCTGAGGGATTGGTTTCTGTGTCAGCGATTGGTTACTATGGTGATCGCGGCGACGCGTGGCTTGATGAGGAAGCTGATGTCGGATTCGGCTTTCTTCCGGTCCGTATCTATTCTCGGGTTTTGGGGCGTCTCGCAGTTATTCCTGTGCCGGCCTTTCTTATCAACAAGCTTCCCGGTGGAATGGGGCGACTTTTCTGGATAGTCAGCGGGTTGTGCCTTCAGTGATGAAATCTTCTGGGTTCGAGTGGCTGTTCGGGGAGCTCGAGTCCGCATTTGAGGGGCGTCGAAGGAAAAGTGACTCCCGGCGAAGACGTTGAAGAGGATTCCAGCTCTGCCGAATCAGATGTTTCGCCTGATGCAGAAGCTCAAAGATAGTGGTATTGTAGCGTTTCTAAATGGCTTCTCCGCAAACGATAATTGCGGTCGTATATGACTACGACCAAACCCTCAGTCCTACTTATATGCAGGACGACGTACTTTTCCCCAAATTCGGAATCAATCCGGCGGAGTTTTGGAAGCGCTGTAAGAATCTCGTCGAAAATGAGGGCTACGAAAGTGAGTTAGCTTATTTGAAGGCTATTCTCGACTACCTCGAGATGGACGGTCCCAGTAATGCCGAACTTGAGGAACTCGGTAAAGGTCTCACTTTTTTCCCGGGGTTGCCGGAAATGTTCACGGAAATCGAATCGGTGCTCACAGACGAACACCGCGCCATTGGCGTTACACTCGAGCATTACATTGTTTCCAGCGGAATGAAGGCACTTATCGACGGGAGTGACTTAAATCCCCACCTCAAGCAAGTTTTCGGATGCGAGTTTGCAGAAGACAGCTCAGGACGAATCGCGTTTCCCCGGAGAGTGATCTCACACACCGCTAAAACGCAGTATTTGTTTCGCATCAACAAAGGGATGTTGGATCCGAATGATGATGTGAACGACCATGTGGAAGACGATTTGCGGCCTATTCCCTTTCCTAACATGATTTATTTGGGTGATGGCCCCACTGATGTGCCTTGCTTCACGGTAATGAAGCGATTTGGAGGCCATAGTATCGCCGTCTACAATCCGGACGATAAGACTCGAGTCAGTTTTCGTAAGGCGTTTCAGCTAACTGGTTCAGCGGGGCGTATCAAGTATATCGCGCCTGCCGATTACCGAGCCGGCAGTCACCTGCGGCTTGTCCTCGAAGAGATGATTCTGGGGATTGCCTCCCGAATCGTTGAGAACCGTAAGCGGGAGCTGATTGACGGTACCACATCTGCGCCAACGCACTGAGAGCGTTCAGATTTTTCAGAACTCGGAAATCAGGCCCGTCAATTCGCGAGCTGACCATTGCCCTTGAGTACTGGCTTGCTGGAGGTAGCCGTAATTCAGGCAGGAACCGGCTTTTGCCAATACGAGGCGCGACACCTTCCCCAAAGGCCCCATGCCCATCGCTGAAACGAGTCGGCCATCATTGCGATGGTTCTCCACCAACTGAACGAGGCTGAAGAGGTCTTTCATGTTGTCCAGATAGACGGCTACTTTGGCGATGTCCGCTCCGAGCTCGAAGGCTTTTTCCATTCGACCCGCTATCTTAGCGGCTCCGGGGAAAGCATCGAAATCATGAAATGAGGCGATTAGCGGGGTGTCTGCTCGATGGCATTCTTCCCGGAAGTTAGCGAATTCAAGGTGCGTGAGAGAAGCCACCTCAGTGTCTACCAATTCGAGGAGAGGAAGAATTTCCAGATAGAGTTCAATGCGCTTGGCTGGTGTCAAAGAATTTGAACCGCCTTCTTCGGGTGCTCTTACCGTGCCTAGGATAGGTGTCTTGAGTGTCTTGATGACATCGATGGCGGCATCTCTATGGTCGTAAAGATTATCTAATCTGAATTCGAGAATATCGAAATCGACAACGCTCTCGATGTCGTTGAGCAATTCCAGATCGCCATCTGTTGTTACCGTGGCCACGATTTTAGGAGAGTCTGAGAGTATTTTTTTCACGATAGGTAACAAAATGAAGCGGTCCCTTTAATGATGCCAGTAAAATCGGATTTTTTATTGTGGCTCTTTCGGGAGTTGCGTTGGTCTATTCGAGTTGCGGAGTTGCGTTTGGCTCCCTCAAAGTGTCCCCTGAGTCGTTGAAATAAGAGGTAGCGGTGATCAAACCAAACCCAGGCACAACCATGATCGATGAACACTAACCGCCTTCGTTCCTTGGTCTGAGGTGGCCGGAAACCCGGGTCCACCTCAATCGGCGAGCGTCAATTCGAAGAAGACGCTCGTTGCGCAGAGTGTGGCCCCCTTTCCTCCGGCGCTTCCGTCCCACTGACGCGTTCTGTTCGTGAATGGAGAAGGGTCGTCGCGTTGCGAGGTTGCCGGATTGAGTACAGCGAAGACCGTGCCGCGAAGAGAATCGGCGAAGAATGTGGCACTTCTGCGGCAACGCACATTGGCAGCGCGAACCGGTCTCCCTCCACGAAGAGAGTGATCAGACGTGGGCTGCGAAAATGATCACTTTCCTGATTGAGGTCAAAAAGTTGAGAGCGAGAGAGGTCGCTCGCGATACGGAGAATCGTGATCTGATCGGAGACGCGACCCGAAACAGAATCCGATAGGCGGAGATCGTAGGGGAAGGGCTCAAAAACAATCCCGAACGACCCGACCACCCGGTCAGAAAAAAACAGGGTCGAGCGAAATGAAGCGAGGCCTCGCTTCCCGCGATGCCCTCGGCGAGAGCCTCGCGGAAACGAAACGAATTAAATGGCTACGCTTTCTTGGCTTTTCTTGGGACTAATCTTTCTTTAGTCGGTAGCGATGAGTCTCAATCGCTACTTCAAGAGTTTTGATCTCGTTTTTCAATAAGTCGATCCGCCGATCGTAGTCCTGTTGGAGCACAGGATTCAGTGTCCCTGAGTTGTACTCAACTTCCATGACAGTCACTTTTTCCTTTAGCTCACCGATTTTTTTTATTCTGTTCCGAATATAAATATCTTCGAATTTCGGCTTCGGAGCGGCAACGGGCGGGGGAGTTTGATCCCTTAGTATGGTCAGCAATACGCGATCTCTAAATGCCAAATTATCAAGGGTGAGCGAAAAGAGGGTTCGATCCGGCATGCGTTTTAAATAAACAGTGTTCGTGATTTTCCCTACAATCAGAGCATCTATTGATTTGCCATCCGTGTTTTTGATTGCCCTTCGAATCGGGTAGTCGGGTTGAGCGAAATAGATGATTACGGACGCCAATAATATAGCAAATAGAATGAAAAATAGAATTCGGCCTAGTGATTTTGCGTTCATGAGGGAAGCGTCAACGTTGATTTATTGAGTGATCCACATAAAATTCCGGTTCGCAAGAATTCATGTGAACCAAGGTATACATGAAATAGGGTACCAATGGGGTTTTTTTGAGGCGATGTGAGTATTCAGAAAATTCTCTTTCACGAGAGCTGAATTCTGAGAGCCCGCCAATTATCTACTGTCCGATTTTCTCGCAAACTCGACGCCAGAGCGGGTCGAGATAGCGAAGGCCTCGTTGAACGGCGTCGGGATGCGCGGAGGTTCCAGCCGTTTCGCGAACCGTAATTTCGGCCGCGTAGATCATGGCGAGTTCGCGATCCTTCATCTCGATCACATCCATTCTGCCTTGAATGACGTTATGACTGAATCCAAAAGAGGAGAAGAGTCCCGAATCAAATCTGTCGGAAGGATGAGAGAAGGCGACAATCTTTTGAGAATCGTTGGATGAAAGGGACTGCTGCAAAAGATTGTTCCAGAAGTAGACGTTACGAGGGGATTCAAATCCGAGGAGAATTGACTGATTTCGGACCGACCAGCGCAAGCAGGTCGATCTGCTGCTGGGGAAACGCTCCTCATGCTGACCCAATGCGGGGTGATGCATTCCCATTTCCTTCATGAAGAGACCGAGTCGTTCAAGGTCGAGGCGAAGTGCCGCACCTCCTAGTAACTCACCTTCGCGGCTTTTAATTGTCGCCTCGATAGTGGTGCCTGCTACTTCCTGACTTTGAGTTGGTGCGGCGTGTCCGTTTGTTGGTGATTGAGGGGCTGGCGCAGTGAAAGGATTCTGTTGAGGTGTTTCAGAAAAATGATTCGGGGGTTCCGCAGGAGAAGGGGGGGGCTCTTGCGGTGTTCGGAGGATTATGGGTCTCTGCTGTGCCGGGACAGTGGGCGTGTTTTGAAACTCGCTCACGACGGCTTTTCCTGAGCCTCTTATATCATTAATAATCGAGTCTATTCCGGCGAGGTCTGACTCGTTTCCGGATCCATTTGAGGCGAAAAATGGATTGGTATCCTTCACTTCACGCGGTGCATGCTCGCCATTGGCTGGCGGTGTTTGATAATTTGCCGGCGCAGGAATAGGTGGCGCGGTGCGTTCAGGGAGGGTGTCATCCTGAAGGGCTTTGAAGAAGTCCAGTTTGTCTGTGAATTGCGATAGGTCTTCTTCTTCCTTGATTGGCTCCTCATTTTCAGCGGGAGCAGTGAAGAAGGCATCGGGTTGTGATTTCCAAAGATCGCCGGCCTGACGAAGCACGGCCCTCGGGTAGAGTCTTGTTTCGGCATCGGTCCACAAATGCTCATTCCTAAGCCTTTCGATGATTTTGTCTGCGGTGGCTCCGGTAATTTTAACCCGGGCCAAACGGGATTTAACCAACTCCGCTGCGGCCTCAGGTGAGATGTTTCGCAGAGGGGTGGACTCTCCGGTGATTCGATCGAGCCAGGCAGTTGGCAGGCGGTCTTTGAACGAGGATCTCCAGACATCGTCGTTGACACAAATCAGGGTTAGTGAACGGCCTACGTTCTCCCGGATTCCGGTGACGATTTCGGCGATATCCATTCCTGCAGAGTCGGAGCCAAAGAATCCGTCCAAGGCATCAGCAATCAGGAGGATAGGGCGATAGGAGACTCCGATTCGAAGAAGTTGAAGCAGCCTTTCCCTTGCTTCGCCGTTAGATAGTCCTCTCATGGCATCGAAGGCTGCCGGATTTCCTTTTGAATAGTCAATCACAGCGCGAAGCCAAAAGCTCAGTTCGCCCTCCTTCATTCCCAGTTGTTGAAGGAAGGCAGGGCTCGCTTTTTTAGCTAGTTCGGCGGAACATTTGTCCGTCCAGCTTAGGATTCTCGATCCTGATTCATTCCCAAACAGGTGAATGAAATCGGATCTCAACGAATCGGCACTTTCGGGGCAGTCCCTCGGGTCGATTGCTCCGTTGCTCAGTTGATCGATGAGGAGACGGGAAAGGAAAAAACGAGAAATCTCGTCCATCGATTTTGTCGCTCGTTTCGAGTCTCGAAGATGAGTCGAAAGCTGGCGAACGATTGAAGAGAGTGCGACTGGCCAAGAAACGGGGCGGGATCGGTCAAAGGGGAGGGTTAAGAAGTTCGCGATGGTGCCAGCGTTCTCTTTCAGTCTCGCCACAAGATGGCTCTTTCCGTAACCTGCCCGTGGTGAAGTGATGAGAAAGGTGCGACCACTTCCCTCAAAGATCTGACTTCCGTTTTGCTGAACGACCATGCTTTCGAGCGTCGACAGCACCTGAGTGAAGGCCTCTTGATGCACGCATCCAACACCGGGGAGATTCGATGGATGATCGACAAAGACATCATCGATAAAAGGATTAGTGGAGTTTTGATCCATGAAAGTTGAATTCGTGTAATCACGCATGTGTCTCGGAGAAACGGGATTTGATAAAATTATCAAATCTAAACATCAATTTAGCAAGTTTTTTATATTTATGATAAATTAAGGAAATTGCCGCGCTTTTCAGTCTTATGGGAGTGCGGGCCGTGATTTTCATTAGAATAGTCCTCGGGGGAAATCTCTTTTTCGTTAAGAAACGCGATTCATTCGGCGGTCTCACTGCAATCACTGCAGGATTTTCTGATTCATAACAAACCCGTGTGAAGAAAACGCATCATCTGTTCCTTTCTGGGGCTGCTTCTTTGCTCTGATTACTACCGGCATTGCCTTAAGAGGCCGGCTTGAGTTGCTCGACGTCGGGGCGCAGAGTTCAATCTCGACAAGCCGCCGTTTGGTATCCCTGCGGGTTTCGGGATTTGGCCGTTTGCCGAGAGCATTATTCTCTCCAGCCTCTTCATCGATACGGTTCGATACAAAGTTGCGATGATCTTCGCTTGTCCCGGTCATATTATCTGGGCGAAAAGGGGTGTTGGTGTTTACTCCATCTCCAAAAGAGGGAATACGGATGCGGCATCCACTCTTCCCGTGGTGGGAAGTCTTATTGCCGCGCTAGTTCACTGCTGCCTTAATGTTTTCGGTTGTGGTGCAAAGTCACCCGAACAAATGGCTTTTTTCAAAACTCGATCTCGGGGAGGAACTCTGAAGACAGCGTCCCATGCGGTCCCGGTGATGCCGGTCATCACCTACCCGAATCAGGCTTTCAAGAACCTCACCCACTGAGACATCACCCGCTGATGACCTTCTCGTGCGCCCGGAATATTTCTGTCTTCCTGAACAAAGACCTCGTCAATGAAAGGATTTGGAATCTTCCTCGAGAGGGTGGCGGGTTCAGTGAAGTCCCGCATCGTCAGGCAGATGGTAGTGCCGTTTGAATTATTCGAGAGGAATCGTATATTTTCGATCAACCTTTATAATAGTGATAATTAATTACTTACTTAAGAAAGGTTTTTGCCCGACGGTACCTGATTTCGGCCATTTAACCTTCATAGCGGGATGCGTCGCGGATCGAAGAAAGAAGTATTAAACGCAATTTCGTATATAATTCTTCTTGTGGAAAGTGGTCGTTTTGGTAAGAAACGCGATCTGTTTCGCGACATTCAATCTATCTGCCGGGAAGCATTCTTACAAAATCATATAATTTATGAATAAGCAGAAACCATCGAAATTACTCTTTTGGGGTTGTTTTATTGCCCTTATTACGACCGCGTTTGGTTTCATCACGAGGATGTTCCTTCTTGATGATCCGGCGATTACTCAGGGCTTACTTGGCCTCGATGATGCTGAAGTCGGGATCTTTAAAGGAATCCAAATTTGGCCATTTGCCGTCAGCATCATCCTCTTCAGTCTTATTATCGATAAGGTTGGCTATAAGTTCGCGATGATTTTTGCCGGCGTCAGCCAGATCACCTGGGCGGTGATGGGAATCTACGGATTGAACGTCGCCAGTGAGAATCCTGAATTGGCGAAGTCGTTGATTTTCTGGGGCGGTCTGATTCTTGCCTTGGGTAACGGAACTGTTGAGGCGTTCATTAACCCTGTTGTTGCTACTCTTTACGACAAGGAAAAGACCAAGTGGTTGAATATTCTTCATGCAGGATGGCCAGGTGGTCTCGTTATCGCGGGTGTCCTCGTTATTCTAATGGGTGAGGCCAGCTGGCAGATGAAGCTAGGTCTTATCGTTATTCCCGCGGTCCTCTATATTGTGATATTGATCGGTCAAAAATTTCCGATTCAGGAGCGTGTTGCTTCTGGTGTTACTTACCGCGAAATGCTTAGTGAGTTCGGTTTTCTCGGTGCCGCGGTGGTGTCGTTTCTTGTCGTGTTGCAACTCGACCAATTCTTTCCAGGGCACATGACGATCTGGATCATCCTTGGAGTTGTGATGTCTCTGGCGATGGGGCTTTACACAAGAAGTTTGGGACGACCTCTGATGTTTATTTTGATTCTGATCATGGCTCCTCTTGCCACGACTGAAATTGGAACGGACGGCTGGATTGCAGGGATCATGGCGAGTGTTGTCAGCTTCCACGGTGGCTGGATTCTCGTTTACACCTCAGTGATCATGATGGTTCTTCGCTTCTTTGCCGGGCCCATTGTCCACAAGCTTTCACCTCTTGGTCTCTTGATCGCCAGTGCTGTCCTGGCAATCGCCGGACTCCTTGCTCTTTCCGGTGCAAGCGGAGTTGTCTTGATTTTTGTAGCGGCAACGCTCTACGCTCTCGGTAAGACTTTCTTCTGGCCCACCATGCTGGGTATCGTTTCCGAGCAAACACCAAAAGGTGGAGCCCTCACTCTCAACTCCGTTTCCGGAATTGGTATGCTCGCTGTCGGTGTCCTTGGGTTCCCATACATCGGTGCTCTTCAGGAACAAAAGGTTGTTCAGGAGGTCGCCAAAGTTGAATCGGTCGCCAAGGTCGACGGCTTTTTGAAGGATGGGCAAATCAGCGACGAATATCTCGTTCAGAATTCCATCTACTACGGAACGATCAAGTATCCGACGCTGAAGGCCGAAAAAGTCGACGAATTGGTCAAAGCGGCACCTGCAGCTGATCAAGCTGGAATCACAGAAGCGATTGAGAAGGCGAAAAATGGAAGTGCGCAGAAAGCACTCGCGAACATGGCTGTCTTTCCGGCAATCATGCTTCTCGCCTTTATTGGCCTGTTCCTCTACTTCAGATCGAAGGGTGGTTACAAGCCGGTTGACCTTTCGGTTGGCGGTGGTGAGCACTGAGCTTCGGCCAAGTCATTTTAATAATCAAAAAGGGCAGTCGTGCGAGCGGCTGCCCTTTTTTCATTTTCCGGTATCGCTTTTGTTTGATCTGAATTTCTGCCATACTTCCTCTTATGAAGTTTCAGTCGTTCTCCCTCCCTGCGACGATATGCCTGCTCCTATTCGTTTCGAGTGAACTTGCTTTTGCTCAGTCCACGATCAAAAAGGAGATCGATGTCGGCTTTGCTGATATGGAAGCGGTTCGCCCACTTTTGAAAGGTGTATTAAGTCCGGTCGGAAAATTTGTCCTTCTCGCGAATAAAGGAAGTGTCATCGTGATCGACACGCCTGAAGGCATTGCTGCTGCGGAGCGCGCTCTAGGAGGGGATGCGATGCCGAAGCCAAATGTGGCCCTGGACTTTCAGTTTATTACCGGACTCCCGCCGAGAAACACGTTCATTTCAGTGGTTCGTGAGGTTCCTCTGCCGGTCGAATTTGCACCACCCCGGATTATCGGAGGATACGGTGGACAACCTTTCACTGTAATCCCCGCAACTCCTACCAAATTTGAAAAGCGAGACATTGGGGTCACTAATGAAACGACGAGATATGTGAATCCCGATGGATCGATGACGATGGATATTCGTCAGGAGGTGACCGAGTTCGAGGGGTTCGTGAATTATGGCTCAGCGATTCTTCCTGCGGGTGGGGTGGGGACCCTGCCGGTGAGCAACGGGGTTTCGGATCCGAACTTCTTTAACCCGTTTATCAACTCCGGTGATATCAATCTCCCCATCATCTCCACAACTCGAATCACCACCTCTATTGTGGTGCGGCCTAGAGTGAATCTTGGAGTGGTCTCCATTGATGTGATGCCTCGACTGACCGTTGTTCCTGACTTGGAAGCAGGGGATGATTTTGAGCCCTATTCGACTGACCTTCCCTTGTATGAGACGGTCATTGACGTGAAGAATCGCGAGTTGGCTCGAATCTATGGCTTTACCGGCGCGGATGATGATTTCAACCGGCGCTTTTTTGGCGCAGAGAATTCTAATGAGGGAAGTATCGCCGTGGTCGTGAAAGCAAATGCGACGCGAGCGGTCGAGCCCCCGGCTCGACCGGCGGCGAAATAGAAATGGTCTATCAGCTTTCTTTTTTCTCAGGCATGATCGCACAGGCGCCTTTGCAGCCGAAAATCTTACTGAAGAACAGACGATTTCTTGAAACGAACGCGTAGACTTTCTCTGCGATCCAGATTAGGCCGGGAATCCAGAGGAAAAGGCCCACCGGCACGAGCAGGGGGATGCGCAGGCCGAGAAAGCGAATCGCGCGGGCGCCGCGGTGGATTTCATTCTCCGGTGTGATGCAGTGGATCGCTTCGAGCAAATCTTCCCGTGTGATGCCGGGGGCGATTTCAGTGGTTCGGGGATCTTTTAGTGGAACCATTTCGACTTTGCCGAGCCAATCCATCCAGGCGAGTGATCGACTCTGAAAGGTGCACAGGGGGCAGTCGCTATCAAAAAGGAGAACGTGTTTTTTTCGTTTCATGACTTCGGGAATTAACGGTCTTGTTGACGGGACTCGAAAACGGCCCGTGCTTCAGTGAAAAGGGTGGATTGCGGGGTGATTTCATCCGGATCTGCGACGACTACATCCCAACGATCGTTGCAACCTGAGCAACGATAGGCGACATAGTCACCGATTTCCCATCCTTCCTCAGGCGGGAAACTGAGTCGATTGCAGGGTTGCCCGCAGTCGATGCAGTCAATTTTTTCAGGAACTTCCATTCGCGAACATCGCACACCCTTCCATGACGATCAAACAACAGCCTGTCGTGATTCTTGTAAGGCCGCAGCTGGGCGAAAATATCGGGATGTGCGCGCGGGCGATGCTGAATTGCGGGCTTGAAGAGCTCAGGCTCGTTAATCCGAGAGATGGTTGGCCCAGTGACGTCGCTCGTCAGGCGGCTGCCGATGCCGATACCGTCATTGACGGCGCTCGAGTCTTCACCTCGTTAGAAGAGGCTCTTTCGGATTGTCATCGTGTTTTTGCGACGACCGCTCGCGATCGCTCTATCAGCGTTCCGATATTGAATGCCGAACCCGCTGCGCTCGAAATGAAGGCCTTGATCGGAGGGGGGCAAAAAGTGGGTGTTCTCTTTGGGCCGGAAGCCTCAGGCCTAACCAATGATGACCTTGTCAGAGCTGACACCCTGATTCGCTTTCCTACGAATCCTGAATTCAGTTCACTCAATCTTGCGCAATGCGTCCTCCTCTTTGGCTGGGAGTGGAGGCGGGCGCTTGCGTCCGAAGTGTTTGTTTCCAAAAGTGAGCCGGTTGCTGAGAAAGAAATGCTCTTCGGCTTTCTCGATAGATTCGAAAAAGAGCTCGATGAAAAGCGCTTTTTTCTGACCGAGGAACAAAGGCCCAGCGCAGTTCAAACTTTGCGGGGCATATTTTCGAAATCCCGGCCCACTGACAGAGAGTTGAAGTTTCTCCACGGGGCCTTAACCGCCTTGATAAGGGAAGATGAGGCCCCTAAACTCGAAGCATAGCTTTTTTCCGGCAGACTATGAGTATTATTATCCGCATCGTGATCTTTCTGCTCATGGTTGGTATTTCGAACGCTGAGGCACGCAGTTGGACGGACGTGACGGGCCGGGAGGTTAATGCTGATTATGTCTCGCAAACGGTCTCGGCCGTGGTCCTTCGATTGTCTGGAAACGGGAATGAGGTGACTATTCCCAAGAAGCGTCTGAGCTCTCCTGACCTTGAATTTCTCGAAAAGATCGCGAATAGCAAAGCTGGCCGGTTTTTTCCGGTGAACACCAGTGAGCGCGCCAATTCACCTTGGTATTACGTTGCTGAGGCTGACGCGCTTTTCCGGCCTGCAGAGTCAGCAAACGGTTCGTGGGTCTTGGACAAAGGGCGCTCGGCAGAGGTGCCGCCTTCGGTGGGTTTTCCGGTGATGGTGAAAAAAGGGGTCCAGCGATTCGTAAACACTCAGTCGAAAGAGCGAATCATTATCTTCGGGGCCGAGGACTTTGACCTGCTGAAGAAGGTCAACGAGTTAGAGTTGTTTTTGAAGCTGAGGATTCAGGAGAAACGTTCATTGATGGCGGTGTTATCAGCGGATTTTCTGGAGCACGGGAAGGCTTCTCGCGCTGCGGTTGGCGAACTGTTGGGGGGAGCGAGTTTTGTTTCAATGGATACCCGTGCGCGAAGCGAGACGTTTTTGGCGGTTGTCGAAAAGAGCAGCCCTGATTTGGATCGCAATTTTAAACTTACCAACTTTCAGCCGGCAGAGACTAATGATCGCTGGAGGAAAGTGTCTCGGTATACCGAGTTTCAGATTGAAGAACCGGTCGAGGCCTGGGAAAATGAAGTCCGTCTCGAGGGCGTCGGAGGGGTTAAAGTCTTCAGTCTTAGGGAAGAGGATTCGATAGGACTTGATGCCATTGCCAAAGGGCTCAGCTGCCTTCCTCCTGAGATGGTTGAGTATCTTGAGATTGTTTCGCTCCACTACCGGGGAGAAGGCTTTTGGTGGGGAGGGGGAAGCAAAATTTTTTATGTTGCGCCGCAGGATCTTGAGTTCAATGGCCCTCTTGTTTATGTGATGGCTCACGAAGTTGGCCACTGCATTCAGGCCCAAAAGGTTAGGGGATGGAACGAAGCGCTGCAGGACTGCGTCGTTTTTCCAAGCGCCTATGGGCTCACCAACATTGCGGAGGATTTCGCTGAGTTTGCCGCCATCGTGACACGTGCCTGGACCAACCCCGAGGAAATGATTGAGATTGAAGAAGTATTTCCCTGGCGCCACGAGATTTACACCCGAGCTTTGGGATACAAGAGATCCAAGTCCCGCAACTCCTCTGCAACAATCGAGTAGGTCGTGTCATTGACGAGGGCAGGGGGAGCCGCCCCCATCGAGATCACACGACACACTCTTCTTATCAGTCCGAGACACTGCTTAGAAGCAACTCACCTTCTCCTTTAATTCGATCGTTGATCGAAATCCGAAGCTTATCGACTCCGCGGCGGATCCGGGCTTTTACCGTACCTAGAGGGCTGTGTATCCGCTCTGAAATCTGCTTTTGAGTGAGTCCTTCGAAGTAAGCCAGCTCGATCACTTCGCGCTGTTCCGGTGAAAGGCTCACTACTGCGGTCTGGAGAATCTTCCTCGCGTCAGAGCGGTAGAGGGACTCCCGTCCGGTGTCCCGCGCGTCTGGCGCTTCACCTTCGATCTTTGTTTCGTAGCGATCATAGAGAGCGGAGCGTCGCTGCACGCTCCGGACGCGGTCGATCGCCCGGTTTCTTGAGGTGGTGCAGATCCATGTCACGAGCGAACCTTTCCTGGATTGGAAGGTATCAGCCTTCTTCCATATTGTTGTGAGAACTTCGTTCATGACGTCTTCCGTGTCCTCATAGTGATTGAGCACTTTGAGAGCGGTGGAAAAAATCAGCGCCGAATATTTTTGAGTCAGCTCAGCAAAGGCTTCGTGATCTTGATCCGCGACGCGTTGCATCAGATCCGCCTCTGCTTGGCGCTCTTCAGGGGTTGCTCGTGGTTTGGTCGTTTTTGTGGTCATCTGACTGCTCATTTGTTTATGTTTTGTTTAAGTTTTGTCTAACCTTGAAACAGGTTTGCTCATGAACAATACTTAGACAAGCGTTTTCTTCCGAAAAAGTGCGATTTTATTTATGCGTTTTGTTTCGAAAAATGAGCGATTTGTGCAGCTTTAGACGTAACTCGTCTTATTACGTTCACATTTTAATCAAGTTTTAATGGAATTGACGAAGACAACCATGGCCCCAGACGATAACGAATTTTTCGAGATAAGTGCGGTAGCAAGACTGACGGGGATTTCCTCGCACGTCTTGCGGGTCTGGGAGCGCAGACACGCGGTCGTTGAGCCAAGTCGAAGTGAGTCAAAACGTAGACAATACACGGAATCGGACATTCAGCGGCTATCGCTACTTAAAACGCTGGTAGATAATGGCCACACGATCGGAAGCATCGCTTCACTTTCCACCGTCCAGTTAGAGGATCGACTCTCAACGGTTCTAGGTGCCCTCGACCCAATCGATGAGCCTCACGAGAAGGGTCCCGGGGGTGTTTGCCGGGTAGGGGTGGTGGGTTCGGTTGTGAGGCGTTCTGTGCGTGAAGCGGCTGAAACAACGCCAGCCCTTCAGATTGTGGGCGAATTCTCCGATATCGACGATTTGGTCGCCAGTCTTCGTCCGGGGGCGATTGATCTCGTCGTGATTGAGGCGGACACTCTCTTTCCAGAGGACATCAAAACGTTGCAGGATTTGACCGTGAAGATGAAGATTCGGCGAGCGATTTTGGTCTACTGGTTTGCGAGGGAGGATTTAATCACTCCGCTTGATATCCGAAAGATCACGGCACTTCGAGGTCCGGTTGACGCCGCTGAAATCAAGCTTGCTTGTATCGCCGATATTCAGTTTGCCCTTCATTCCGGGACAAGAGCTCCTGTCGAAAAAGAGGAAGCGGCGAACCTTGTTAAGCGCTTGCCTGTTGAGATTCCGAAGCGAAGATTTTCTAATGAAGAATTAGTGAGAATAGCGAGCTTTGCCCAAGTGGTTGAATGTGAATGCCCTCAGCATTTGGCGAACCTTCTCAGCAGTGTCTCGGCTTTTGAAAAATACAGCGAGCAGTGCGAAGATCGGAATGAGGATGATGCGAAGCTTCACCGCTATCTCCATGAGACGACGGCGCTTGCGCGAGAGACTCTGGAAATCGCTCTTGCCGAGTTGATGCGCCAAGAGGGGATTGAGTTGTAAGATTCTATCGGCGGCCTCGGAACGTTGTCTCAAACAGGACAATTTTCGGTTTAATGGAGGGGACGAAAGCCATTTACTTTCTGCGAGACCATTCTAAGCTCTCCTCCCTATCAAATGTCCATTGAACTGACACGGAATTTTTCGATTATCGCTCACATCGATCACGGGAAGACGACCCTTTCTGATCGACTTCTTGAGACGACGCAGACGATTACGCAGCGCCAGCAGAAGGATCAACTTCTCGATTCGATGGATCTGGAGCGCGAACGTGGTATCACGATTAAGTCCCATCCGGTCACGATGAAATACCTGGCAGAGGATGGTAAGACTTATCAACTCAACTTGCTCGATACACCCGGACACGTTGACTTTTCCTACGAGGTGAGTCGCTCGTTGGCTGCTTGTGAAGGCGCTCTTTTGTTAGTGGATGCAGCGCAAGGCGTTGAGGCGCAGACAGTAGCGAATATGCACTTGGCGCATGAGGCGAACTTGTATGTCATTCCGGTGATCAACAAAATCGATCTTCCTAATGCTGATATTCCAGCGGTGAAGAAGCAGCTTGAAGACATCCTTGCGATCCCCGCGGAAGAAGCGATTGAGGCGAGTGCGAAAATGGGAATCGGAGTGAAAGAAATTCTCGAAGCGGTTGTCGCGCGCATTCCTGCGCCAGAACCGCCTGCGGATGAGATCTTAAGAGCGTCGGTTTTCGACTCTCTCTTCGATGCTTATCGCGGAGTGGTGAGCTATGTCCGCGTCATGTCGGGGGAGGTCAAACGGGGCACCGGCATTCGCATGATGTCGACAGGGAAGACCTACGAAGTGAAAGAGGTAGGCGTGTTCACTCCCAAGCAGGAGGCGCGGGACGTTCTAAAAGCGGGCGATGTCGGCTATCTCATCGCGAACATGAAGACGTCGACCGAGGTGAAAATCGGAGATACGATCACCGAATCCCGCAATTCGGCGCAGTCTCCTTTGCCCGGTTTTAAAGAGATTCAACCGATGGTGTTCAGCGGGATCTATCCGGTGACGACTGACGATTTTGAGCAGTTGAAGTTGGCGATGGGTAAGCTTCAGATCAACGATTCCGCGTTCAGTTACCAGGCGGAAAGTTCGATGGCGCTGGGCTTTGGATTCCGCTGTGGATTTCTTGGTCTCCTTCACATGGAAATCGTGCAGGAGCGACTTCGCAGGGAGTTTAATATGGACGTGATATCGACCTATCCTGGTGTGATTTATAAGGTGAAGAAAACCGATGGCGAAGTCGTTGAAGTTGATAATCCGACCTACCTCCCTGAGCCTCAGCATATCGAGGAAATTCTCGAGCCAACGGTGAAGGCTTACATCATGACGCCGAACGATTATATCGGGGACATGATGAAACTCGTTGCCGAGAAGCGCGGCGAGCTATTGAATACTGAGACCCTCGATGCGACGCGTGTCCTCCTCACCGCAATTCTTCCGCTCAACGAGATTCTCGTCGATTTTAATGACCGACTTAAGAGCATGACTCGCGGTTACGGAAGCATGGATTACGAGCACAGCGACTACAAGCCGGGCAAACTCGTGAAGATGGATATTCTTATCGCAGGCGAACCGGTCGACGCTTTTTCAGTGATCGTGCATCGCGACAAAGCCGAGTATCGCGGACGTCATCTTGCTGCGAAGCTCAAAGAAGTCATTCCCCAGCAGCTCTTTACTGTCGCGATTCAGGCGACTATTGGGGGCAAAATCATTGCGCGTGAAAGCATCACCGCGATGCGAAAAAATGTCACTGCGAAGTGCTACGGCGGCGATATTTCCCGGAAACGAAAACTGCTCGAAAAGCAGAAGGAGGGAAAGAAAAAGATGAAAGCGATCGGTCGCGTCAATATTCCTCAGGATGCCTTTATTAAGGTTCTCAAATCAGGGGACTGATATACCTAATCCCTATCGAACATCATGTTTTGGATCAAAAAACCTACCAAAGAAGAGCTGGGAGAGTTGCCCCTCGGTAAAAAAGGACAGAAGGAAGGGCTTGCGTTGCTCAAGGGAGTGAAAAAGTTTTTGCGCTACAATGATGATCTCATTGGGGACGATAAAAAGGAGCTGATTGCCGAAAAGGAGGAAGCCTTTGCGACGACGCTCGAGAAACCGGAGGCGAAGCGCAAGGAGCTCGAGACGCTCGCCGAAGAACTCACTGACACGTGCAAAAAATCGGTGAAGGCTTACAAGCCTTCTGCGCTCAAGGAGAACATTGAAGTGATTTTCGTCGCCGTTGTCATCGCGATGGGGATTCGCGCCTACTTTATTCAGCAATTCAAGATTCCGACGGGTTCGATGCAGCCGACTTTGAACGGTATCGTCGCTTATCCGACGAAAGAAATGAACCCGAAGGCCGAGCGCAATGCCGCGGATGACTACAGCAAGCCGGGTTTTCCACAGCTGCTCTGGGACAAATTTTGGTATGGCCGCAGCCATGTCGATTGGGTTATCGCTGAGGATGATGTCATCCTCCTCGATAAGGAGCATTTTTACGGGAAGACTCATCTTATCTTTTTTCCCCGAACTTATCTAAAGACGAAGAAGGGACAGGTCTTCAGCGCACCGGGAACCCAATCGAGGGTTTTTAATCTTTTGAATACGCAGCTTCTTCCCAACCCTCAATACGTGAAGGTGGCGGAGGTCAAAAAGGGGCAGACAATCGCGAAGGGTTTTGTTGATACCGGTGATCAACTCGTCGTGAACAAGTTTGCCTACCACTGGGTGAAGCCTAAGCGCAGTGATGTCTTCGTGTTCAACACACAGAATATCAGCATGATTCAGCGAAGACTTGATGATCCCCGGCAAGGCTCCCAGCATTACATCAAGCGTCTTGTCGGAACGCCAGGCGATTTGATTGAAGTGGAGCAGCCCAATCTGCGAATTAACGGTGAGATTGCTCCGGAGATCGGATTTCAGCGGGTCATGTCTCAAGAGGGGTATTACACCGGCTACACCAATCAGGGAAACACGCGAATGGAGCTTCCTGCGCACAAATACTGGGCGATGGGCGATAACAGCGCAAACAGTCTTGATTCCCGAGCGTGGGGAACCGTGCCTGAGGAAAATATCGTCGGGCGTGCGGCGTTTGTTTATTATCCCTTTGGGCATCACTTTGGGAAAATCGAGTAATCAGCGTGAAAGCGGTTACTGAAACGTCCCTTGAAATCGTTGAGCGAAGCGGATCGAATCTCGCTTTCGCCCTCGCTGTGCTGCCTCCCGAAAAGCGGGATGACATGCGAGTGTTTTACGCTTTTTGTCGAGTCGCTGATGACATCGCCGATGATCCCGGATTTTCAATCGACGAGCGGCGAAGCGCCTTGCAGCACTGGCGCGAATTGATCCGCGGGGAAGGTGATTTGATCCGTCCCGGCGTCGAAAAAGAGTTCGTAGAACTGGTCGAGCGAAAACAGCTCAATGCGTCCGAACTGGAAGCGATTGTTGATGGCGTCGAGATGGACCTGACCCCGCTCCGCTTTCAAACCGCTGATGATTTAAAGCGATACTGCTATCATGTCGCCAGCGCGGTGGGGCTTGTTAGTATTGAATTGTTCGGCTACACCGAGACGGCGACCCGAGATTATGCGGAGCAACTCGGGTACGCACTGCAGTGGACGAATATCATGCGTGATGTCGGCGAAGACGCCGAAGAAGGGCGCGTTTTTCTGCCGCTTGATGATTTGGAAAAGTTCGGGTTGAGCGAGAGCGATCTGCTATCCGGGAATCCGGATTCAGAGAAATTTCGGGCTTTGATGGAATATCAAAGTCAGGTCGCGCAGGCCTATTATGCCAACGCTATGAGGACGCTGGTGCAAGAAGATCGAGGATCAATGCGCTCGGCCGAACTGATGCGACGTATCTATTCCGGCATCCTTGCGAAGATGGAACGCGATGGGTATCGGGTGTTTGATAAGCGCTACCGGCTCTCAAAGCCGAGGATGATCGCGGAATTTTTGAGGGCAAAGCTGATTGGCTAGAAAACTGTTAGAGAATGGAATACGCACGATATAAACATGCTCGATTTTCGGCACGACTCCCGGTGACCTTCCGTTATTCTCTGAGCCATTATTGGATGGTTCAGGAAGAGGAAGGCTCCAATATATGGCGTGTTGGTTTCACCAAGTTTGCCACTCGAATGCTCGGCGAGTTGGTCGAGGCGCGCTACGAGGTAAAGAAGGGTGAGACTGTTTCTTCGGGGGAATCGATCGGCTACGTCGAGGGATTCAAAGCGGCGAGTGATCTGCTCTGTGTGATGGAGGGAGACTTCGTGGGGGGCAATCCCATCCTCGAGGTTGATGCCTGCATTGTTAAGAGTTCACCCTATGTCGACGGTTGGCTCTACTCCGTCGAAGGTGAGCCGGAAGCCACCAGCGTCGATGTTCACGGTTACATCGCGCACCTTGGTGGCATCATTGAAAAAATGCAGGAAGAAGGGTATTGAGGGGGCCGTCACGGTCCTCATTCAGGAGCGATGCCGTGCTCGTTGAAGAAGGCTTCCATCTCGCCCGTGTCAAAATCGGCGAGCATGAGAGCGCCGAATGTCAGGGTAGGAGCGCAACTCTGACCGGAAAGTTGCCGCATCTTTTCATACGCTTCTGAGTCGGTAATTACATCGACGGCTTCGTAGGCGTAGCCTTCCCGCTTGAGCCATCCTTCTGCGTCGACGCACCAAGGGCAGCCCGGTTTGATGTAGACGATGAGCGTATCGGAGTCGGAGGAATTAGTCATGTTTGAGATGGGTAACGGTAAGGCCTTTTTTCTCCAAGAGATCAATCACGCTGCCTTCGCCGACGAGGTGTGCCGCACCGACGAGGAACATCACGTTGTGTTTTTCGGCGAGGCTCTTTTCGATCTCGGGAATCCAGTTTTCGTTTCTTTCATCGAGGAGAATTTCTTTGATTCGTGGTGTCGGTGCCATCTGCTCAACAATGAGCGCTTCCAACTCGGCCATATTTCCAGACTTCCAGGTCTCAATCAGTTCATTGAGGGCATCGGCCATTTCGTCAACTTCATCGAGCGTTTTGCTGAGGGCATCGTCCATCTCTTCATCGGTGAACTCATTGAATCTCGACATCTGATATTCAACTGTCTCGAGTCCTCTGCTGGGCTTATTATCTTGAGAAGCGAAGTCAAAATACTGACTTTCCATTCCGAGGTCAGGTCTCGCACCGATTCGCAAGGCTTCGAGTGAAGCCATCGACAAATACGCCATTCCCGGAGTGAATTTTTTAAACAGCGCGTAGGGAATGCCCCGCTCTTCGAGGTAAGCCTTAAATTTCCTGACGGTTTCGGGCTTCAGTTTATCGCTGAGTGTTTCACCGTTGGGGAGGGTCCCGATCTCGCTGATTTTCATCGCCATCGCGGGGTCGTTCATTTTGGCCATGTCGATCTCGAAAATCACCTCTTCGGATTTGTCGTAGACTTGTTTAAATATTCTTGGAACGGGAAGGTCGGTTTCCCGGAGGATGTGAATTGAACCAGCGAGGTAAACGGTTGAGTCGTCGTCGGAAATGCTCCAAACGGCGGATTGTTCTGCTTTTGCCTCACCGGGGAAAATGGCGGCAAAGAGGGCGAGAGCAGTGAGCGTTGGTTTAATCATGGTGGCCTGAATTCCGAGTAAGTTACGGCGCTTCTCTCTAAAGCATTGGAAAAAAATTGCTCGATGAAGACAAAGGCTTCGCTTCACAGGGTGCGGGATCTGTGCAAATCTCTCTGCAGAATGAAATACCTGACGACTGCCTTTTTCTCGCTCGCTCTATTTTCAATGCTGCACGGAGCCGATTGGGTCAAGCATACGGTGATGGATTCGGGGCGCTGCAACACGGCGGTGGCCGCCGACTATTCGGGTGATGGTAAAATGGACGTTATCGCGAGTTATCCCGGAAAGGTTTCCCTTTTCACCGCCCCTGAATGGAAGGAAACGGTGCTGAAGCGCTTCGCCAAAATGAACACCACATGCATTCACAGTGAGACCCTCGATGTCGATGGTGACGGCGACGCCGATTGGGTCGGGACTGATGCCGGGGCGCATCCATTCTGGCTCGAGAATCCCGGCGACGGAACGGGCGCCTGGGCCGAGCGGCAGGTAGATCCCGATATCACCGGCATTCACTGCCTACTCAAAGCTGACGTCGATAATGACGGGAAACTGGATGTCATCATCAATAACTTTGGACCGGACGGAGTTCTTGGCGACTCGATCGCCTGGTTCAGCATTCCCAAGAATCCAAGAAAAGCAAAACAATGGGATCGCCATGTTTTTGCTGATAAGGACGCGCGTGGCGGGAGTCACTATTTTGGATTCGGTGACATCAATGGAGATGGATTTGGTGAGATCGCGGTGGGTGCCAAGGGGGCACCGTTCGAAGACGGGAACTGGTTCGCGTTCTGGACAAACCCCGGAGAGAAAGGCGTAAAGGGACCGTGGAAGAAAACCATTCTCGCAGAGAATCAACTCGCGGCGACGAACATCCTGCCCGGTGATCTGAATGGGGATGGCGAGGTCGATTTTCTCGCTTCACGCGGTCACAGCGCCGGCGTGTTATGGTTCGAGGGGCCGGATTGGGAAATTCACGAAATCGACGCTGATCTGAAGAGCCCGCATAGTCTCACCCTTGCGGATCACGATGGCGATGGCGATCTCGATGGTGCTTCGTGCGGTTACGAGAGTAAGAGGATGATGTGGTATGAAAATGACGGTGAGGGCAATTTTACCGCGCACACCCTCGACGAAGATCAGGAATCCTACGATCTGCGCACCGTCGATATGGACGGCGACGGCGACCTCGATCTCCTCAATGCGGGACGCGGCAGCGCCAACGTAGTCTGGTATGAAAATAGGGTCGGCGAATAAGTCGAAGACTCAGGCCCGCAGAACTTGGCCGGAGCCTGTTGCTGAAGCCCCACTCAGATATCGAGGAAGTTTTTCAGCAGCTTCTTCCCTGAGGCTGTTAAAATCGACTCAGGATGAAATTGGACTCCGTAGATGGGGAACGTCTTGTGGCGCAGTCCCATGATTTCTTTTTCTGCCGTTTCAGCGGTGATTTCAAGGCAGTCAGGAAAGGTATCTCTTTTCACGATCAACGAGTGATAGCGAGTTGCCTCAAAGGGGGAATCAATTCCTTCGAAAAGACCGTCTTTGTGATGTTCGACCGGTGAAGTCTTCCCGTGCATGAGCCGGTCGGCGCGAACGACCTCGCCTCCGAAAACTTCGCCGATGCACTGATGTCCGAGGCAGACGCCGAAAATGGGGATTGTTTCGCCAAACTCGCGAATCACGTCGCAGCTGATTCCCGCTTCTTTCGGGGTCGCGGGGCCGGGGGAAATACAGATTCTATCGGGGTTCTTCTCCCTGATTTCCTCAATCGTAATCTGGTCATTCCGATAAATTTCCATCTCGGCACCGAGCTCGCCGAAGTATTGGACGAGATTGTAAGTGAATGAATCGTAATTATCGATGACCAGCAGCATGGATCACGAGTGTATTTCCGCTAATGAGAGCGGTCAACCGAAACGGGCGAATAACCCTTCATTGAAATAGCCGCGTTACGCGGTTTGCTTCGCTCGACAAATGGGGCGAAACTCAAGAGGGTTAGGTGTCGGGCTTAACTCTGTTGAATCGTGATCTCAGCTTTCCCTCAATTGTCTTTTGAAACGCCTCTTAAAATATTATCTTCTTTCGAGCGCTCTGCTGTGTTCGCTTATTGGCGGTGAGGTTGTTGCCGAAATGAAAAAAACTTCTCTCAAATCGATTGATCGTGAAATTCTCGCGGCCATCGAGGACGGGAATATTCCCGGAGCGGTCATTTGGATCGAGTCACGGGGAGAGGTCTACCATCGGGCTTACGGGAAAAGAGTTACCTCGCCGGGTAGCGAGAAGATGACGCTCGATACGATCTTTGATGTTGCGAGCCTTACGAAAGTGCTCGCGACTGCTCCGTCGATTCTTTATCTAGCGGAGCGGGGGCAGTTGAGTCTCGATGCGCCAGTTTCGGATTATATTCCTGAGTTCCTCGCCGGTGGGATCCGCGCCGAGTCAAAGGATGAACTCGTCACGAAAGAAGACAGAGAAAAGATTACCGTGAGGCACCTACTAACCCATCAGAGTGGTTTGCCGCCCGGGATATTTTTAAGCGAGCGGGATTTTTGGGGACATCACGAGGGGGCTAAACGCGCTGCGATGATTGGACTCATTGAACGCCCCGGAACTCGTTTTCGATACAGCGACGTGAATTTCATTCTCCTTGGGGAGATCGTCCGAAGAGTTTCCGGTCAGCGAATTGACAGCTTTGTTGAAGATTATTTATACAGCCCGCTGGGGATGACGGAAACGAGCTATCTTCCAGCCTCTTTCCGACACGCTCGCATTGCACCGACGACTGAGATTCCAAACTACGGACTCATTCGTGGTCAGGTGCACGACCCGACCGCCCGCCGCATGGAAGGTGTCGCAGGGCATGCAGGGGTCTTCTCCACGGCAAAAGATATCGCAGCGTTCACTCGCTTCTTCCTCAATAAAGGAATGCACGAAGGGATTCCTATCCTCACTTCTGAGACCGTCAGGGAAGCCACTTCGAACCAGCTTCCTCCGACGCTTGACTACCAGCGTGGGCTCGGCTGGGATCTAGTCTCGCCTTTTTCCTATCAGCGCGGGACCAAGTTTCCTCTCAGTGGATTTGGGCATACCGGGTGGACCGGAACCTCGATCTGGGTTGATCCCATTTCGGATACTTTTGTGATATTATTAGGAAATCGCAATCATCCTACCGAGGACGGATCAATTAAACCTCTCCGTATTCGTATTGGAACGCTCGCAGCAGAAGCCGTCGGGTATTCTGAGGAAGTTCCGTCTCCGCAGTCATCGAATCGAAGCGATAGCGCTTCCACGGAATACGCTGCCGCAGGAGATCCTGCGACAGTCCTCAACGGAATTGATGTGCTCGAGCGGTCGGGCTTCGCCGCATTGGAGGGGATGAACGTGGGGCTCATCACCAATCAGACGGGGATCAACCGGAGTCGTCGCTCCACGATCGATTTGCTCGCTCATGCTCCAGGGGTAAAATTGAAAGCGCTTTTTTCTCCCGAGCATGGGATACGTGGTCTTCTCGAAGTCGATTCGGTGGATGACGACGTCGACGCTGCAACGGGCTTGCCGATCTACAGCCTCTACAAGAGTGAAAACCGGAAACCCACATCAGGACAGCTTGAGGGGCTCGACGCCCTCGTCTTCGATATTCAGGACATTGGTTGCCGGTTCTATACCTATATCTCGACAATGGGGTTGGCGATGGAGGCCGCCGCTGATGCGGGAATTAAGTTTGTCGTCCTCGACCGTGTCAACCCGATCGGAGGAATGGTTGTCGACGGACCGATTCGTTCCGGTGAAGGGAATGATTTTGTCGCCTTTCACACGACAGCGGTTCAGCATGGGATGACGAGTGGCGAACTCGCCCGGATGTTCAACGAGGAACGAAAAGCGGGCGTTGATCTTGAGGTCGTCAAAGTGAGCGGCTGGGATCCCGCACAACTTTTTGATGAGACCGGTCTCCCCTGGGTGAATCCTTCTCCCAATATCCGAAGCCTCACCGCCGCGATGCTTTACCCGGGGGTGGGGCTCATTGAATTTACGAATGTCTCAGTGGGGAGAGGGACTCGCAGTCCTTTCGAACATATTGGCGCTCCATGGATTCATGATGGTCGTCTTGCCGGCGAATTGCAGAGCGCCGGGCTGGGCGGCCTCGGCTTTATGCCGACCCGCTACACGCCTGATGCCAGTGTCTACGAAGGCGAGGATTGCGCAGGGGTTCGTTTTATTATCAGGGATCGCGATGAATTGCGCCCTGTCGAACTGGGAATCTCTTTGATGTTGGAATTATACCGCCATCATCCGGAGACAATTACATTGAAGGAGGAGGGTAATGTGCTGCTCCGTCATCAGAAAACTCTTGAGGCTGTGATGGAAGGCAGGGGCATCGATGAGATCAGGGATTGCTGGGAACCGGAGTTCAGCGAGTTCTTGAAACGGCGTGAGTCCTTTCTATTGTATCCGCGAGACTAACTAAAAGAGATAATGGGAAGACGATCAAAGCAGGGAGAGGGGAACGGAGACAATGATATGTCGCGTTTGTCGGCGGAGAATTACGAGCGTCCCGTTCTGGAGACGCCCAACGGATCGAACAAGGTGCTCATGCACTCGTGTTGTGCGCCTTGTGCGGGTGAGGTCATGGACGCCCTTGCCGCGTCAGAAATCGAGACAACGATCTTTTTTTACAATCCTAACATTCATCCCCGTGACGAATACGAGATTCGGAAAGAGGAGAATATCCGTTACGCCGAGAAGCTCGGGATGGGATTTGTGGACTGGGATTACAATGCCCGAGACTGGTTTGATCGGACGAAGGGGATGGAGGACGAGCCCGAGCGCGGGATTCGCTGCACTGCTTGTTTTGATATGCGATTCGAAGTGACTGCTGATTACGCTGCCGAAAATGGGTTCAATTTAATTTCAAGTACCCTCGGGATTTCCCGCTGGAAAAACATGGAGCAGATCAATGGTTCCGGTGAGCGTGCTGCGGCGCGTTATCCGGGGATGGATTACTGGAAGTTTAACTGGAGGAAAGAAGGAGGCAGTCAGCGCATGATTGAAATTTCCAAGCGTGAAGAATTTTATCAACAGGAATACTGCGGGTGCGTTTACAGCCTTCGCGACACGAACCAGTGGCGCGAGTCAAAGGAAAGACCCAAGATCAAACGTCTCGTAAAGTTCTACGGCCGTGAGGTTTTGGATGAGGAGGGGGAGTGAGATGGTGCGCTTCCTTCATTTCCGCGCGCAGGATAACTATTGACTATCTTCCTTCTTGACAGCGTTTTTAAATACTGTTCTCTTGAACTAATGCGAGCAACTCAGCTAGAACTCCCTGGGCTTTCGCCTGTTCCTTCAGTGGATGCGCTCGATTTCTTCTCTGAGTCGGAAGGTGAATCGCGCGGTGAAGTTTTCACCCGGGAGGAGGTGGCGAATTTCATTCTCGACCTTTGCGGATGGAGATCGGAGTTTGATTTGAAGCAATGCAGACTTTTAGAGCCCTCATGCGGAGCCGGAGATTTTCTTATTCCTGCTATTGTAAGGCTTTTGGAATCAGGTGGAAAAACTAGCGCTCAGGAGATCGTAGATTGTATTTTCGGGGTTGAGGTTAACCGAGTAGCTTTCGAAACATGTCGCCGTCGGGTGGGTAAACTTCTTTTTGAGTTTGGTTTCTCCGACAACGATGCGGAGTGGTTGTGTGATCATTGGCTCCAGCATGCTGATTTTTTGACTGTGCCGCTGGAACCAAGGTTCACTCATGTGGTTGGCAATCCGCCATACTTGCGTCAAGAGGCTCTTCCAGACGAATTGCTGAAATTATATCGAGGGAAGTTTTCCACGATGTTTGATAGGGCTGATTTATATGTTCCATTCTTCGAGAAAAGTCTCGGATTACTTATCGATGAAGGGCGCCACGGATTTATTTGTTCAGATCGCTGGATGAAAAATCGTTACGGAGGGCCGTTGCGAGACTTGGTTTCTGAACAGTTCCACCTTGATACTTATGTCGATTTTACGGGGTGCGATGCCTTTCATGATACTGTCGTAGCCTATCCCGCCGTAACGGTCATTCGTCGAGGTGAGGGAGTTCAGACACTCTCATCAATTCGGCCATTGGTCACAGAGAAGAACCTTGCAGACCTTGCTGAAAAAATCGTAAACGGTAGAACGTCAGTCGAAGTTATTGCGGTCAGCAATGTCGCAGTAGGATCTGAGCCGTGGTTGCTCGAGAATTTGCCACTTATCGCTGAGTTGCGAAAGCTTGAGCTAACATTTCCAGGGTTGGAGGAATCAGGCTGCAAAGTAGGCATCGGGGTAGCTACGGGTGCAGATAGAATTTACATCAATCGAAACTCTGAGCTCGATGTCGAAGATGAATTAAAGCTGCCCATTTTGACAACGAGAGATGTGGTAGATGGTGAAATCTCGTGGACGGACCGTTATATTGTGAATCCCTTCAGGGGAGACAGCAGTGACTTGGTTGATCCTGACTGTTATCCAAAGTTTAAGCAGTTTCTTGAGAAGAATCGTGAATTACTTCTCAAGAGACATGTCGCGAAGAAAAATCCGAAGAGTTGGTTTAAAACGATAGATCGCATATATCCTGAATTGATGGCGACTCCCAAGCTCCTCATTCCTGACATCAAAGGAGAAGCTGAAGTGATTCTTGATGAGGGGCGATTTTATCCGCATCATAACTTTTACTACATCACTTCCGACAAATGGGATTTACACGCCCTTCAAGCCATAATGCTTAGCCCGATTGCGAAGGCGTTTGTCTCAACCTATTCCTTGAAAATGCGGGGGGATTGCCTCCGTTTTCAGGCTCAATACCTTCGACGGATTAGGCTGCCTGATTGGGATTGCATCCCTAGGACAACTCAGACTAGATTGATAAGAGAAGCAAAGTCCGGGAATCGAGGCGCTTGCAATAGAATCATTCGCGAAATTTATGCGATAAGTCAGAAAAGGTGGAAGGTTTTCGACCCGGTTTAAAATGAATATTGATATCGGCGACTACCCGGAGACAGCCCAGAAAGCCGTCCGTTATTTCTGGAAAACGAAGCGATTGGCTAAGTTGAAAAAAGCAAAACTTGGTAAAACGGACCAAGGTGAACGAGGCGGGGCAACCGCAGGGAAAAATCTCGACGAATTCGTTAAATTGCTCGTCCGTGTAATTAGGAACTCTGCGAACCAGCCTGTTAGCGTTAATACCAAAATTAAAGAAGTTACTCTTCCGGGGCACTTTCGTGTGGCAAAACGATGGGATGTTGTTGTGATTGACCGAAAAAGGCGACTCCTCGCAGCGATTGAGTTAAAATCGCTTGGCGGCCCCTCATACGGTAACAATGCGAATAACCGAGTAGAGGAGGCAATTGGGAACGCTGTCGATTTTCGGAAAGCTCAACGAGAGGGGGCATTTGGGGAAGGCGTCAGCCCTTTTCTTGGGTATCTGATGCTTGTTGAAGACGATGAAAAATCTTCGCGTGCACCTAAGAATCCGTCGGTTTCATCTTATTTCAAAAATGATCCCGTTTTCAATGGGGCCTCCTATCAAAAAAGAATGGCAATTCTGTGTGAGAGATCAATTCAAGAAGGGCTCTATGACTCGGCAGTAGCAATTGCGGCAAAGGATGATGGCGGGAAATCTGGAATCTTCAAAGACACTTCAAACAATGCAACGTTAGAGAAGTTTCTCCTGAAGATAGCGGCCCATATTGCCACGGAAACGAGGGGCGGCGGAGGTCCTTGAGTTCGATTTCCTCCTTACGATCCCTCCTAATTCGGATTCTTGGAGAGCCATCTCTCATCGACGAGGAAAGCGTCCATCGCGTTCAGTTCTTGATGGCGTTGGTGTTCAGTAAGCTCACGTTCAATCTCGAGGGAACTCCAAGACGTTGAACGCAGAGGATTTCGTCGGGGCGATCACTCAGCGCCAGTGCAGCGACGGCATTTCGCTCGGCCAAAAACTCACGTAAATTTTCGAACGCTTCTTGAGCCGTTCAATCAATCGGCATAACGTCTGGCGGCTTTCTGAGCTGCCCGATTTAAAATCCAAAACTTGCTTGCGACCTCCGCTGTCGATGTGCAGGTCGATCCCGACACAGTGCTTGTTGCTGTTCAACACGCCGTCGATCATCACTGCCAGCCACTCGGGTTGATCCAGTGGACGCTCGCGCATCAAAGCCAACTGTTCGCGGCTCTTGTCCTCCCGCATCCGGGATACAGAGCTCTTGCTGACCTTTGATTTGGAAGCGCGTTCGACGCCTCGCTGTGACATGCCTTCGGCGACCAGTTCGACGATCTCATCAAACAGGGTGCGTTGACTAGATGCCGTCTGTTAGGACTCAAGGGGCACTTCGCCGTTTTCCTCATGGCGCACTAGCGGGCGGACAATGTCTTCCTTTTCGCCGTCGAGATAGGCTCGACCTCGTTCCGATCCGGCTCGGCGGTAATCGTTCTCAGAATGAGGCCAGTAGTGCGGCCCGCTGAGGGCTTCGCCTTCGTCGCTCATCATTTGCCCGAATGCCTGACGGATAGATCCTCGGATCAGTTCGTTGAACAAATCGGTGGCATCGCGTTCTCCGCCCTGCAAAATAGGCGGCTTTCAGTTTTTCGTTGGTGGTTGTTTGGTTTTGTCACCGCCACCTCTATTTTAAAGACTCAGGGGACACTTCCCGGGCGAGTTGGGAGATTGGGAACGGCGTGGCACTCTCAGAAGGGTTTGTGGTCGCGAAGTGACCGTTCATTTTAGGCGGGGATTTCAATCCCCGTTTTGGTAGTGTGTTGGTTGATCGTCCGGAACGGACGGTTCATTACCCGATTCAACCTTGATCTCCGCATGGCTTCGACCCTGACCGAACTTCTCTATCACTGCATTTGGAGCACCAAAAACCGTGAGCCGATGATCGATTCGTCGATCGAAAAATCCGTCTGGAAAATCATTGCCGGTACTGCGTCTCGCAATGAAATGCATGCCCTGAAAATTGGCGGAATCGAGAATCATATTCACGCGCTCGTTCAGGTTCCGAAAACCCTATCAATTTCTGAAGCGATGAAACTGATCAAGGGCGGCTCGTCGAAAGAGATCAATCGTGCAGTGATCTTACCCGTCGGAAAATTCGAATGGCAGGAAGGGTATGGTGCCTTCACCGTTTCAAAATCAGCAGTCCCGGCAGTAAGTGATTATATTTCCAAGCAGCGTGAGCATCATTCACAAATCACGTTTGAAGATGAATACGTAAAGTTTCTTCAGCGTCATGAAGTCGAATATGATCCGCAGTATCTCTGGGGGGTAATGAACCGTCGGTTCCCGACGATGGATAGGTTGATCAGAAACCCGGGGATTAAAATCCCCGGCTAGAATGAGCGGTCACTTCGCGACCAGGTTTCGCCCACGCTTAGCCAGCCAAAACCCTGGCAAAGTCAGACCCACAGAAGCCAGCTCGCTCAGAGAAATGCTCAAACTTTCCTCCGATGCCCCTGACGAAGGGGGAAGCTGATCCTCTCCTGGAGACTGAGACTCATCCGTCTCGCAGCTCCGAAGTTATTGCAGGACGAATCGCCTACCTTACGATTCCGCTAATTCGGATTCTTGGGGAGCCATCTCAAATCGACGAGGAAAGCATCCATAGCCTTCAGGGTTGAGTGGAACTCCACATTTTCATTTCGACCATAGTTGAAGAAGCCGTGTGGCTGGTCTTCGTAGGCTTTGAGGTCACATCGAACGTTTGCCGCTTTAACTGCATTAGCGAATTGTTCTGATGTGAAAAAGGGAACCGCGTCGTCGGCGGTGCCATGAAAGATTATCCCGGGGGGCGTCTCGCTGGTGATGTGGTGGATCGGTGACATCTCCACGGGATCAATCCCCATCTTCTCTAAGAGCTCTTCTGAGCGATCTTCGGGCCATGGTTGTTTGCCGTCAAAAGGGGCCAAGACGCAGGCGGGATTGAAGAGCAGCATCAAATTGGGGCGGGAGGAGACGTTTTCTTTGTCATCTGATATGGTGCCGAGGCAGGCAGCGAGGTGACCTCCGGCAGATCCGCCACCTGCGGCCACGTAATCGGGATCAATCCCCAATTCATTGGCATGAGATCTCACATAGCGGATCGCATCACGGGCATCTTCGAGGCAGCGATTGGCTTTGGTTTCATTGCGGCTCGCCACGCGATAGTCGGCCGTGATCGCGACGATTCCTCGCATCGCGAGATGTTTGCAGTGCTCCTCGAATTGCTCTGGGCTTCCCGCGTTCCACCCACCACCGAAGAAAAAGACTGCTGCGGGGCGGGAATCTTCCGCTTTCCAATCCTGCGGTTTGAACACGTAAAGGTTCATTGTGACGTCGCCAAGCGCTTTGTAGGCGACGGTTTCTGCTCCTTCCATCTCGGGAGGGTAGCTGAAAGCAAAGAGTGGAGCTGGGACGGAAAGGGCGGTTGCGACGAGCAGGGTGCGAATCATTTACTTCCTATGAAGTAGATTCCGGAAAATGTCGATGGCGCAATAGAGCTTTGGCAGCCCTAGCTGCGTTTCATGGCCGCGAGGAGCTGAAAGCTTTGTAGTTGCTGAACGTAGAGTTCAGCTTTCTCATGTTCGCCCGTCCAGACGACCGATTTCCCTGCCTTGTGAACTTCCATCATGAGGCTTTCAGATTTCTGCTGTGTGTAACCGAAGACCCGCTTCAGGACGAGGATGACAAAGCTCATGAGATTCACGGGATCGTCATAGACAATCACATTCCACGGAGTGTCCAAGTCGGTCTCCGTTTCGGTCAGGGTGATTTCGTCGAGATCGATAGCCATTCTCTTTTTCTAGATCGCACGCAGGTGGTGCTTCGTTCCGCTATCATCGCTGATATCGGGGCTCACGGCAACTGTGAGATCCGGGAGAATGCGCTGAAAAATCTGGTTTTCCTCGGCAGGTTTGAGTCGTGAGGCCGCTGATCTTCCGCAGCAAAACTCGTAGCGGGCGTAGCTTCTCAGGGCACTGGCAAGGGGGAGATGGTAAAGCGCTGACTGAAAGGCAAACAGTGTGGTGAGGTGTCCAGGAGTTTTGCCTTTCTCGATTAGCTTCGTGAAGCGCAGCCATTCGCGATTTGCTTGCATCTCTGATTTTCCTTCGAGGAATGCACGGCTGGCCGTTCTACTCTTTTCTGAGAGCTCTTCTGAAAATACCTTCTCGAGTTTGAGATCGATTTCAGCAATTTCGTTAACCTTTTGAGCCGTCGCCAACTGGAAGACGCTGGAGAATGCGTCAGCGAGATGGAGGCTGAACCAGTTTGACCGCCATTGATCCCAACTCGCCTCGAGACTGGCCCCTTTTTCGGGAGAAAACGTTCCCGGAAAAACAGGTGTGATTCCGAGCAATGCTACGAAATCAGAGAAAAGGACGACTTCTGGGTCGTCCTCGTCAGCTAAATAGAAGGTGTCAGACATCAGCGACACCGAGATGAATCCTCGAACAACTAAACGAGACCAGCCTCTTTCAGGGTTTTGTAGGCACCGTTTTTGTCGATCGTCTTAAGACCGCGAGCGCTCACTTTAACACGAACGAAACGACCGAGCTCGGGAACCCAAACGCGCTTGTTGCGAAGGTTCGGCTTAAACTGACGCTTAACTGTTTTGGTAACGTGACGACCGATACCACCCTTCTTCTTCGCTTTACCACTGCGGTGGATTTTGCGGCCAGAAGTTACTTTAGCTCCGGTAATTTTACAAACTCTAGACATGGTATCAATCCGTGAAAGGTTTCCTGCAGGGTGACTCTTTCACCGTATTCGCAGGGCGGGCAATGTCCGCACAATTTCAGGTGGGTCAAGGGAAAATCGCAGAGCTGAGAAAACTTAGTGGCGATGTTTTTTAGGGTCTTCATCTCGATGGAAGGCGATTTGTCGCTAAAATTGGAGGTAATGCTCCTCGAAAGCCGTCGAAATAGAACTCTCTCTGTCGTGCCGGGATCGCGACTTTCCCCTTGCGGATGGGGTGGGACGGCTATGTTGTGGCCCTCTTTTTAGAAGAGTTGATACAGAAATCCTATGAGTGACGTGGCTTCCGAAAAAAATACAGTTCTGATGGAGAAAATCGTCAGTCTTTGCAAGCGCCGCGGTTTTATTTTCCAGTCGGGTGAAATCTACGGTGGTCTCAACGGGTGCTGGGACTACGGCCCGCTTGGAACTGAACTGAAGCGCAATCTCAAGGACTACTGGTGGCGTAAGAATGTTCAGGAGCGTGACGATATTGTGGGAATGGACGGTTCGATTCTGACGCATCAGGATGTGCTCAAGGCTTCGGGCCATGTCGGTGGGTTCTCGGACCCGATGTGTGATTGCCTTCTCAGTAATGCACGGCTTCGTGCCGATCAGATTGAGCCGCAGTCTGGAACGGTCTATCACTATACCGGTGCCTCCCACGAGGAATCGGATTGGTCGGAGGAACGTGATTATTCAGTTCTCGTTGGTGAGGGGCAGGACGAAAACAAGGCTCGCAAAACGGCTCGCCTTTTCTATTCGAAATTTCTCAAGGACAAGCAAATCTCGCCGAAGAAACTGGAACTCGCCGGTGAGCGAAGCGAGGCAGTTGAGAATACGACTCAGTATAATCCGGAAAATGGGTCGCTTTTGACGGAGGCGCGTGAGTTCAACCTCATGTTCAAAACGCAAATGGGTGCCTCTTCCGACGAAAATGACGAGAGCGCGGTTGCCTATCTTAGACCTGAAACGGCACAGACGATTTTTGTGCAGTTCAAAAACGTAATCGACTCAAACCGGATCAAGCTGCCCTTCGGGATTGCCCAGATCGGAAAGTCGTTTCGAAATGAGATCAATCCCCGCAATTACACTTTCCGTTCACGGGAGTTTGAGCAGATGGAGATCGAATTTTTCTGTCGCCCCGAGGATGGCCTCGCCCTGACAGAGGAGTGGCTAGAGCGCCGCCTTACTTTCTACGAAGAAATCGGGATCCCGCGCGAGCATCTGCATGTCCTCGATATTCCCGATGGTGAGCGCGCTCACTATTCGGAGAAAACCTATGATATCGAATACGAATTTCCGTTCGGGATCCAGGAGCTTGAAGGGGTCGCCTATCGTGGGAATTACGATCTCACGAAGCACAAAGAGCATTCCAAGAAGGCGATCGATTATGTCGATCAGGAGGCCAAGGAGAAGTTCCTCCCGCATGTTGTTGAGCCCAGTGCCGGTTGCGACCGCACGATCCTCGCGTTGATTTGTGAGGCCTACGACGAAGAGACCGTCACGGACGAAAAGGGTAATGAGGAGACGCGCACCGTGTTGCACTTCTCGCCACGGATGGCTCCGGTGAAAGCGGGTATTCTGCCCTTGCTCAAGAACAAGCCGGAGCTCGTCGCAAAAGCGCGTGAAATTCAGGCTCAGTTGACTCCGTTCATGAATGTGTTCTACGACGAGGCTGGTGCGATCGGGCGCCGTTATCGTCGTCAGGATGAAATCGGAACGCCTTACTGCGTGACAGTTGATTTTGAAACGCTTGGCGAAAGCGGCGACGAATTGAAGGACACCGTGACCCTGCGGGAGCGCGACTCAATGAAGCAGGAGCGGATCGCGATTGCTGATCTACGTGCGTTTTTGTTGGATAAGATGATTTAAGCGACAGGCGCCGGCCTCTCGAAAAGTTCGAGAGGCTCGTCCCAAAGGGACGTTTCATTTTAGGCGGGGACTTCAGTCCCCGCTTCTAAGCAGGAGGGGATCTGTGTCAGGAACTGACAGCTCATTACCGCAGATGGAGGTGCCGAATCGTCGCGGGTAATGAACTGTCGGTTCCCGACACACTCCGGGTCGTTAAGTCTAGCGGGGGCTGAAGCCGCCCGCCTAAAATGAGTTGTCACTTCGCGACAGGCGCTGAAGAAGATGGCGATTTGGGCATGAACTGAGCTGTCGGCTACCGTTTTGCAACGGCGGCTGCTGGTGTCGCTCCTTTTCGAATGGCCTGAGAACCACTCAGCCGTTCTCATTGATCTTCACTTTCGCGGCCTCGCCGGGTAGGTCCATCACCGTGATGATCCCGTGGAGGCGCTCCCCTGCATCAACGACGAGGCAATTGTATGGGTCCGGTCCGCATCATTTTATCGAGGCTGAGATCGACTGAATCGTCGATGCTCGAAACATCGTCAAAGCCTCGTTGATTGTCTGGTCGAGGATGAGTGATGCGATGTCTCGTCGCATCACATCAGAAACGCAGGCGGAGAAAATTTCTTCGGGTAGTTTTGATCCTACGGTGGCCAGTTCGCCTCCCGTGTTTCCCTGCGCCTTTGTCTTCGCGAGCACTCGTCTGAATTTTCGTCTGCTTTCGAAAAAGGGAAGCACTGCTTCGCCGCTGAATGAGAGCAGTTGCGTGCTGTCTTTCGCGAGGGCGTCATAGCGGTAGCCACCGCCGTGAACGGGGGCGCGTTCTCCAAAGAGGTCGCCTTCCTCTATTTCCCGAACGACTTTGCAAAGACGGCGAAGTGGGTTCACGACTTACCTCGGAGAGAGGGATCCTCCGGCGACTTCAGCAAGCGGGGCTTGGAAAACCATGTAGTTCTGATACGAGGCGAGGCCTGCCATTTCGGGCGGAAGCCCGGCCTTCTTAAGCAACTTTCGAATGCGCTGACCGCAGTAGACCCCGGCGGAGCCTCCGCCCAGAATGACGACTTCCTGCTGGAGTCGCCTGGGTTCAGCCGCTGTCGAGGGAGCGCTGGGAGCGACATGGCGATGCTGAGGTGGTGACGCTACTTGATAAGGAATACGTCAATGATGAAGCAGACGATCATTCCGAGGGCGAGGAAGACTCTTACGACAATTCCGGCAAGCCCCCCGACAACGGTGCCAACTGTGGAATTAGAGGCTTCTTTGACTTCTTTTTTCGCAAAGAGCATTTCAAAAAGAAAGACCCCTGCAATCGGCCCAATAATAAGGCCGGGGATTGAGAAAAAGATTCCAATGATGCCACCGATAATTGCGCCGATGATTCCCCATTTACTGGAGCCGAACCATTTGGCTCCGATCGCGCCACTGACCCAATCTACGATAATGGAGCCGATGAAGAGAATCACGATGATAACAATTCCCTGCCAAGTGAGTCCCGACTCTCCTCTTCCCATCAGGAAATAGTGGGTCAGGGTTCCGGCAAGGATCATCGTCGTGCCGGGGATGATAGGGAGAAAGGTGCCGAGAAACCCAATTACGAGTAGGGCAATGATGAGCGACCATTTCAGGCCATCGACGATGGCTTCGGAGGAGAATACATCAAAAATACCGGCGAGTAGTGACATAGGATTCTGCGGGCGGGTTAAAAGAAGGTGCGTGCAGGGAGGGCATCAGTTCTTGGCTGGCAAATTCGAGCGATGCACTGATCGAAACTCTCCTCATTGCTGAGAATGCCGATTTCAACTCTCAAGAAGTAAATGGGGACATCCATGCGACCAAGCCTTGGAAACCGCACGGCGTCTTTTTCGGTCGTTAATATCATGTCGACCCCCGATTCGATGCAGCAATTGATGAAGGAAATGATCTCCTGCTCGGTGAACCGGTGGTGATCCATAAAACGGCAGGTCGCCTCGATCTCTGCTCCCAGCTTGCGAACGCCGTCTTCAAAACTCTCCGGAACAGCAATCGCGCTCACGGTTCCTACTTTAGCACCCTTGAGGACATCGAGGGGAACGTTAGCTCTGGTCTCGATGTGCTGCAGGTAGCGCGGGCGATGCTCGCATTCGATGATCTCAGCGGTTCGATTGTAGAGCCGGATTCGCTCGATCAATTCATCGTTTGGATCTCCGTTGCACTTCGTAATAAAAATATAGGAAGCCCGCTTCAGATTGCGGGGCGGTTCGCGCAGGGTTCCACGGGGAAGGAGTCGTTCGGTTCCGAAGGGATGCCACTTGTCGACGAGGACAATATCGAGCCGGTGCTTCAGTCGGAGGTATTGGAGGCCGTCGTCGAGAATGAGTGTGTCGCAGTTCAGCTCGGAGATCGCATGTTTGCCACTTTTGACCCTGTCTTTGTCCACGACAACGGGCACATCTTTCAGATTGGCGGCGAGCATGTAGGGCTCGTCACCGGCGGTTTTTGAATCCAGAAGGAGGGATTTTCCATCGCTGACAACCCGGGGCGGATCAATTTCGCTCTCACCTCTCATTTTGGCGGAAAGTCGTTTCAGGAAGGGTTGCTTCACCGATTTATATCCGCGGCTGAGGATGGCGACGCGGCGTCCCCCGTCTTGCAGAGAACGGGCAAACTTTTCGACGACAGGCGTTTTGCCGGTTCCGCCGACGGTGAGGTTTCCGATGCTAACGACAAGGCAGCCGAGATTCCTCTCCCGGAGGATGCGATTGCGGTAAAGCATGAGCCTCAGGCTGACGACTCCTTCGAAGAGTTTTGACATCACTCCGAGAAAACCTCGAAGCGCGCCTGCACGAAATCCCTGACGTCGATCAAGAATGACATCGATGGCGAACTTTTCGAGTTTTTCTAGAGTTTGGCCCATTCAGGGAGAGATCATTCTACGTGTTGGTATCGTCGCCAAATCAGGACGGTAAGCAACCGCGAATGTCAACGGTTGCAAAAGGGTTACTTTTAGAGCAATGGCTAAGGTATGAATCGAATTGATGGACGCGCCCGGGACGAGATGAGACCCCTGAGTTTTCAGGCGGATATTGCCAAACACGCGCACGGGAGTGTTCTCGTGAGTTTCGGAGATACCCAGGTGATCTGCTCGGCGATGCTTGAAGCGGGCGTTCCCCGTTGGATGAAAAATCAGGGCGTACAGGGCGGGTGGGTCACGGCGGAATACAATATGCTTCCGTATTCGACGCTTCAGCGGAAAGCTCGTGACATCAGCAGAGGGAAAATCGATGGACGCAGTTCAGAGATTCAGCGGCTCATCGGGCGAAGTCTTCGTGCGGTGATTGACTTAAAGAAACTCGGGCAGCGCACGCTCTGGATCGACTGTGACGTGCTTCGTGCGGATGGGGGAACCCGAACGGCATCGATCACAGGCGCCTGTGTCGCTATTGAAATGGCTTTTCAGAGATTCATCACGGCTCGCAAAATGGAATCGTCCGCGCTCAATCAGTACGCGGCAGCGGTGAGCTGCGGGGTTTGGGACGGGGACTGCGTTCTTGACCTGAATTATCACGAAGACAAGGACGCGAGCGTCGATTTCAACTACGCAATGACTGAAGATCTCAATCTGATTGAAGTTCAGGGGTCAGGCGAAGAAGCTACTTTCTCCGAGAGTCAAATGATGGAGATGCTCGCTCTCGCCAAGAAAGGCGCTGTCGACATCGTGGCACTTCAGAAAGAGGCGGTCGCTAATTTTGACCCGTCAGCAGATCTTGAGATGCTGACGCGCTTGAAGTAACGGCGAGCTTGCCTTTTTAGGGGCTTAAACCTGTTGAACTGCCTTCATCGGCTAGACAAGGTCCAAATTGACCGTCTTTCGCAAGCGGGCAAGGCCCCTGCGGACCCGTGCTTTGACGGTTCCGAGCGGTTGTCCGAGTTGATCGGCAATCTCCTGCTGGGTGAGACCTTCGAAATAGACTTTTTCTATGGCGTCGCGTTGCACTTCAGTCAACTCGAGTACGGCAGAGCGGACCGCGCTGCAGGTGTCGCGTCGCGTTGCGGCTTCGAATCCACCCATCCCGGTGGCTGTTTTGGGGATTACTTCCACTTCCATGGAGTAGGCTTTTTTGAGTTTGCTCTGTCTCTGTTTGGCCCTGAGCCGGTCGATAGCGCGGTTCCTTGCCATTGAAACAAGCCAGGTGATGGGACGGCCACGGACGTTATTGAAGAGATGAGCCTTTTTCCAGAGGGAATTCAACACCTCTTGAAGAACCTCTTCCGAGTCGTTGGGGTCGTTCAGCACTTTGTTGATCGTGGTAAACATGAGACCGCGGTAGCGGTCATAGACGCTTCGGAAACTTTGACGGTTTCCATTCGCGATTTCGTTAAGTAGAGCCGCGTCAGCAACATCATTGGATGCGGGTCTTGTCTCAGATTTCTCTATCATGAGAATATCTTATCCCAAGCTTATATATCTTCAAATACAAATAGGATTAGACATTCTAATTAAGTGGCCTGTGCGTATTAGCGCGAACCCATGTCGGATTGAAAGTGGGTCGAATTGGGGATTGACCGTTCCTGCTCGTAAGTTTCAATGCCAAATTGAAATCATTGAAATCGGTGCAAACGTCCCGTTGATTGAACGAGGGTTCAGCGGCACTGTCCAAACTCTCGCATGGGCATCGATTGCGCGTCGAAGCGCCATGTGGTATTTTTCGTAACGAGACACTCTCGAATCCTCAACTCGACAACTTTGATGCAAGAACAAGAGCCCAACAAAAATCCTCAGCGCCAAGGTGGCGGAGAAAATGGTTTCAACTGGAAAGGGCTGATTTTGCTCTTCGTCGCAATGAGCCTTTTTGCTCTCGCGATTCTGTCGAAATCATGGTCTGATGCTTCCAAGAACCTGAATTACGGGGAGTTCAAGGAGCTAGTGGTAGCCGGAAAAATTCTAGTCGATCGTGAAGCAGAGCCTCCCAAATTGCTGCGCCTTGTTCAGAAAGACGGAAGTGCCAAGCAATTCATCACGGGTTGGTATGAAGTGGAAAACCCGGGAGAAAACGCTGGTGACAGATACAGCGAATTTACGACACCGGTTATTCTTGAGTATGTGAGCGATGAACTGAAAGAGCTCCTCGCTGAGTATAATCTCGAGATTTCGGCTCTCCCGACAGACTCGGATGGGCTTGGTGTGATGATGATGTCGTTTTACTTGCCGATATTCTTCCTCCTTATTCTTCTCTACTTTCTCTTTCGCCATCAGATCAAGGCGGCTGGAAAAGGAGCGATGAGTTTTGGTAAGAGCAAAGCCAAGCTGATGTCGATGGACAAAAGCAAAGTCACTTTTAAAGACGTTGCCGGCATTGAAGAGGCTAAAGAAGAAGTGTGGGAGATTGTCGAATTTCTGCGTGATCCAAAGAAATTTCAGAAACTCGGGGGACGTATTCCCAAAGGCGTTCTCATGGTGGGCTCTCCGGGAACCGGAAAGACTTTGCTCGCGAGAGCGATTGCCGGCGAGGCTGATGTGCCATTTTTCTCGATCAGTGGCTCTGACTTTGTCGAAATGTTTGTAGGGGTAGGCGCTTCCCGTGTCCGCGACATGTTCGAGCAGGGAAGGAAAAGTGCCCCCTGCCTTATTTTCATCGATGAGATCGATGCGGTAGGACGTCACCGTGGCCACGGTATGGGCGGTGGACACGATGAGCGTGAGCAGACGCTGAACGCGCTCCTTGTTGAGATGGATGGATTTGAAACTCAAGAGGGCGTGATTATCATTGCGGCAACGAACCGTCCCGACGTTCTTGACCCTGCCTTGCTGCGGCCGGGCCGGTTTGACCGGGAGATCCGGATTGGTCTTCCTGATGTGCGGGGCCGTGAAGAGATTCTTCGCGTTCATGCCAAGAAAGTGAAATTGGCTGAAGGCGTAGATCTCGGTGTTATTGCTCGCGGGACTCCTGGTTATTCAGGAGCTGAGCTTGCCAATGTGATCAATGAGGGCGCCCTGCTAGCTGCGAGCAAGGGACTGAAAGCGATCACGCTCGCTGAAATGGAAGAGGCTCGCGACAAAGTGCGATGGGGTAAAGAGCGAAGAAGTCTTGCTCTGAGCGACAAAGAGAAAGAGAACACCGCTTACCATGAAGCTGGTCATGCGATTCTTAATGAGCTTTTGGAGCATACTGATCCTCTGCATAAAGTAACGATTATCCCGCGTGGACCTGCGCTGGGTGTGACGATGTTTCTTCCCCTCGAGGACAAGTACACGCATCGGAAGTATGAACTTCTCGATGGTCTCGTTGTCGCAATGGGTGGCAGGGTCGCTGAGGAAATTGTCTTTGGTGACGTCACCAACGGCGCCAGTGGCGACATTCGTCAGGCCAGTGATATTGCGCGGAAGATGGTTTGTAACTGGGGGATGAGCACGGACCTCGGAATGGTTGAATACGGCGATAGTAAGGAGCATGTTTTCGTCGCTCGCGACATGGGTTCTCAGCGCACTTATTCAGAGGCCACCGCGCAAAAGATTGACGACGAAGTGAAGCGTCTCATTGATGAGGCCTATAAAAAGGCAACGAATCTAATCAACGAGAACCGCGATAAGCTGGAGGCAATTGCCCGGGCCTTGCTTCTCTACGAGACAATCAATGGAGCGCATGTGAAAGAAATCATGGAGCACGGAGATATTCAGAATCCTCCTGACGTCCCTACTCCACCTGAGCTTCCCGCCGCGTCGGAGGTGAAAACGACTGTTCCTGAAGAGAAGAAAGATAGCGCCGGCGAAGATTTCACGGGCGAGTTGGCTCCTGCCTAGTCTTCAGGCAGGGCTAGTTTTCGATCGCTACAACCGTACAGAATTTTGATCGGCCGCCCTCCCGGGCGGCCTTTTGTTTGAGCTCGCAGTAATGGTTTCGAACTAAATAGGGTTCGTCGCTAGAGGCGTGAACTCTTCGGCGTGAATGTTTTAGCCGGGCGAACCTTTCCTCTCTTGCCCTCGCCTAATGTGACAAGATTGAAACGGGCGAGCGTTTGAAGGATATGAATCAGAGGTGGAGTGTCGCGATGTCCACAACGAGACAAACCTAAAAAACCTCAATACAGATTTAATGAAAAAGATATTCACACTCCTCGCACTCGTTTCGCTTTTCACGGGAGCCAATGCAGAAGACAAACTCGTCATCAAGGGTTCCGACACTCTCGGCGCAAAGATGGTCCCCCAGCTTGCAGAGGCATACAAAGCCGCCGGTAATGAAGTCTCTTTCGAGATCGCTGCCGAAGGTTCTTCAACCGCTTTCACGAACCTCCTCGCAGGAACCGGTGACATCGGAATGTCGAGCCGCAACATTAAAGACTCCGAAGTTGAAGAGTTCACTTCCAAGGGCATGGAAATCAAAGACTGGGTCGCTGCTTACGACATGATCGGAGTGATCGTGAACGAAAAGAGTGGTATTGAAGAGCTCACGATTGAGCAGATTCAAGGCATCTTCACTGGTGACATCACTGACTGGAGCGAGGTAGGCGGCGACGCTGGTCCTATTTCAGTTTACACCCGTAACACCTCTTCAGGCACTTATAAGTCCTTCCAGGAGATGGCAATGGACAAGCGCGACTACGGTTCAGATACTCAGAAAATGGCCGGAAACGAGCAGATTGCTGAGGAAGTAGCCAAGAACGACAACGGAATCGGTTATGTGGGTCTTGCTTACACAGACAAAGACGGCATTAAGGCTGTTTCTGTCGATGGTGTTGAGCTCAAGCCGGAGAACGCAAAGGACTACGCAATTGCACGTAGCCTCCACTACTACACTATTAAGGGTAAGCTCTCTGATGCGGGGACTAAGTTCCTCGTATGGGCAACGACTGACAAGAAAGCAGCGGAAGTTGTTGAGCGTGTGGGATTCATCTCTGCTGCTGAGTAATTCCCCCGAGTGGTTTTCAGCAGCCTTGGTTCGTGACGCTTGGATAGTTGCCGATCACCCACCCGAATTCAAAAGCCCGTCGGTTCCCCGACGGGCTTTTTTTGCCGAAATGGCAGTCCTCGAGATTTTTTAGTGACCGATTCGTCACATTTTTAAGGGCGAAAATCTTGCGATTTGATTGTCTTTAAGGCCTGAATGTGAGACGCATTGGCTACCCGAAACGAAATAGATGAGCGATAACAACGCCGACTTTAAAAAAGGCTCTCATGGCCCTGGAAAGCGTGAATTCCGACGAAAAGGATTTACTTTTTTCGGGCTGGGCCTGCAGGACATAATCCGCTATTTTTTCGGTGGAAATGCGAGTCTTGCGATCATCATTCTAGTGTTGATTTGCTTCTTCCTTGTGAAGGAAGCGGCACTGTTTTTTCCCGATCATCACCGGGGGTTGAAGGCATACCGTGCTGCGGGCCAGGAATTTGTTGATTACATCGGTCAGGAGATCGATCAGCACACCCGAATCTACAGTAGTGCGAATATCGCCTACTTCTCAGAAGTGAACCGAACATCCCTCGAAGAGGATGCCATTCTTAGAGCGCAGCGTTCGGTGCTCGCTAATGTCGAGAGCCTCACCTCGAGGACTTGGAAAGCACTTGAGAGAGAGCTCGACAATCTCAAGGAGGCACAGGACGGCCTCGAGGATCTCCCGGAGGCTGAGGAGAAACCTGCTTCCGATGAGCATAGGGAACTGACGGAGGAAATAGCCCAACTCGGGGTGAAAATTGCTAAGATCCGAACCGATCTCAAGACTGAAGTGATTGCTGTTCTTGGCGCTGAAAAAGCCTGGGATATGGGAGTAGGTGGGATTGGGATTTCATCCTCAGATCGTGCCAAGGTACTCGGGGCGGTGCTTTTTGAGTCCCATCCGGACGCCAAAAATGATCACCCGTTTATTGTTGCGACGAAAGCAAAGAGTCGCGAGAAGAAAGCAATTGAGGCAGAGAAAATGGCTCCACTCAAGGAAACCCTGAAAGGGCTCCAGGCAGCGGTCCGTCCGATGAAGGATCTTCACTCGGATTTGAAAAAAGTGGCGATGGTGAATCGGAAGGAAATCAACAGCTCAGAGACTGCTCCAGCTCGCAGGGATGCCTGGCTGGAGGGTTCTGAAACAACCGAGGATCCTGCTGAAAAGGCACGGATGCTGGCAAGGGCGGAAGAGGTTGTGATTGTTGAGCCTGATCTGACCAAGATGAACACCGTTTTTTATGCGGCGGTCGACAAGCATCGAAGAACGCTTGCAACGCTTCAGGCGGAGGTCGAGCGACTGCACAAGAATCTCCCTGATGAAGCAAAGACCGAGAGTGCGCGCGAGAATCTGAAAAAAGCAGATTACTACTACGGGGAATTTGTCGATACGGTGCGGGAAAATCGGGATAAAATCCAAGAGTGGCGTCATGACAAGCCGCTCGGGAAGTTTGAGTCGACGGGGGCCTTTCTGATGGGGAAGGATTGGGTGACGAATAGCTCGTGGCACGACTTTTACGGTCTCCTTCCTCTTTTCACCGGGTCATTCCTTATTTCGATTATTGCTATCGTCGTAGCGGTCCCATTCGCGGTCTCGGCCGCTATCTATGTGAATCAGCTCGCCAATCATCGAGAGCAAACCTTCGTCAAGCCTGCGATTGAGTTTATTGGGGCGATTCCGTCAGTAGTACTGGGATTCTTTGGGATTTTGGTCTTCGGTGAAACTCTTCGTGCCGTGAGCCAGTTGGAATGGCTGCAGTGGATGCCAGGGTTTCCAATGGCAGAGCGACTTACGATTTTGAATGCCGGGTTGCTACTTGCGTTTATGGCGGTCCCTACCATTTTCACTTTGACTGAAGATGCGTTGAATAACGTGCCTCAGGCCTTTACTGAAAACTCACTTGCGATGGGGGCGACGAAGCTGCAAACCGTTTTCCGCGTTATCGTCCCAACTGCTATTTCGGGAATTATTGCCGCGATTCTTCTCGGGTTTGGCCGGATCATAGGCGAAACCATGGTTGTGCTCTTAGTCGCCGGAAATAAGATTAAAATACCCGATTTCACGGAAGGGCTCGGGGTGATTGCTCAGCCTGCCCACACCATGACAGGCATCATTGCCCAGGAGCTCGGTGAAGTGGACAATGGGTCCCTTCACTGGCGAGCGCTCTTCATGGTAGGGATGATTCTTTTCATCATCTCCCTTGGGGTTAACTTCACTGCTCAGCAAATCTTGAAGAAACTTCAAAAAATTTAGTTGAGCTGCTCCATCCATTTCCCCGTTCACCAGTCATGCAATCAGTAGCCGAAAATAACCTCATTGAAGAAGAGGCGAATCCATTTGCGTCACGTGCGACCAAGTTGAAACGCCGTGATCAGATTGTCTCGGTTTTGCTTCGATTGGGAACTTATTTCATTCTCGCCTGCGCTGCCTATATCTTCATCGATATTATTGCGAAAGGTGCGCCTGTCGTCTTCAAGGCAGAGGCTCCTTTCATCAATACTGATTTCTTCACGAAGAGTCCTGAGACCTTGATGACATTTGAGACGGCATCGGGGGACCGGTATAAAATGGATTTCCATGACTACTCGGACTTCAAGACGGATAATCCGAAGGTTGAGATCGTTGATGAACATTCCCACGCGTACTCAGGCGGAGGGATTTTTGGTCCGCTTGTAGGAACGATTCTCCTCACAGCGATTTGCATTGTGATTGCTCTCTTTGTCGGCCTGACGACGGCGATCTTTCTCAATGAGTATTCGTCAAAAGGGCGCTTTATGGATTTGATTCGACTCGCGATCATGAATCTCGCTGGAGTCCCTTCGATTGTTTACGGACTTTTCGGGCTGGGGCTCTTTTGTCTCGTCGCCCCTGTGATCACGGAGACACCTGCTCCAAGAGCGTTCTTTATTGTTCCGCTTCTCTTTTCTGACAGTGTTCTTTCGTTCGAAGGGTGGGGCACTTGTATGTTGGCAGGAGGATGCACTCTCGCGGTGATGATTTTGCCTGTCATTATAGCGGCATGCGAAGAGTCTTTAAAAGCGATCCCGATGGGCTTTCGCGAAGCCTCTTTAGCTCTTGGTGCGACCAAGTGGCAGTCGATTTCGAAGTCAGTTCTGCCTTACGCTTTCCCTGGAATGCTAACCGCATCGATTTTGGGGATTACTCGAGTGGCCGGTGAGACCGCACCCATCATGTTCACCGCAGCCCTCGCTCACAAGGACAAGCTTCCCTGGCAGTCAATTCAGACAGATGCGGAGGCCAATGCCGTGGCTCAGTCAATGGAGTGGGTTGGAGGATTTTTTTCCCAATCGGTTCAGGCAATGCCTTATCACATTTACACCGTCGCCGCGCGGATTCCGCAGTCGGAATATACGAAGCCAATGCAGTATGGGTCTGTCTTTGTCTTCATGGTTGCTGTTTTAATTTTTGCTGGTCTCTCCATTTACCTTCGAGTTCATTACAGGAATAAAGTTAAGTGGTAACGGCATATTTGAACCTGACAGATTAACAAATTGACGCACTTTTACGTAACAACGACAGACAAATCGAAATGAAAACTATCATGTCGAAAAAAGAAATCATCAACGCCGGTAGACCAGAAGAGAATCGTGTCGCCAGCTCGAATGCTGGCGAAGAGACTGCTCAGGCGATTATCGAGATCGATGATGTGAATTTTGCTTATACGAAAGGGACGGATGTTCTTAAGGACGTCTCTCTCGATGTCAATCAGGGGGAAGTCACTGCTTTCATTGGCCCTTCAGGCTGCGGTAAGTCGACACTCCTCCGGTGTCTCAACCGAATGAATGATCTCATTCCAACGGCTGCGATTTCCAAGGGGAGCATTAGCATTCTCGGAACGGATATTTACGATCCCGAAGTGGATCCCATCGAATTGCGTAAGCATGTGGGAATGGTGTTCCAAAAATACAATCCATTCCCCAAGAGTATTTATGAAAACGTGGCTTTTGGGCTTCGTATTCAAGGGATTAAAAAGTCGTCGGTACTGGATGAGGCGGTGGAGCGTAGCCTCACCCATGCCGGTCTCTGGGATGAAGTGAAAGATCGTCTTCACTCGAGTGGCTTAGGGCTTTCGGGGGGGCAGCAGCAGCGCCTTTGCATTGCGAGAACGATTGCAGTAGAGCCGAAGATTATTCTAATGGATGAGCCTTGCTCAGCCTTGGACCCGATCTCAACAGCGATTATTGAAGAGCTGATCACAAGATTAAAACACGAATATACTATTGTGATCGTGACTCACAATATGCAGCAGGCGACTCGTGTTTCAGACCGAACTGCCTATTTTTACCTTGGTGAGCTCATCGAAGTCGGCCCGACAACGACGATTTTCAATAATCCTACCGAGAAGAAGACCGAAGATTATATCTCAGGTCGCTTCGGCTGATGCTTTGGCTTCGGCTTTAAGGAAGAGGAATTAAGGAGAGACTAGGCTTCCGGAAAGTGGGTGATCGAATGAACCTCGACACCCTGGGCGCGGCCCTTCACTTTGTGGACTCCGATTCCTTTGCCGTAAGCGCGGGAGTTGGGGAGCTCTCGCATAAAGTCGCCCGATGCGAGAACTGGCTTATCGAGCGTTCTCGTCAAGGACTCGAGGCGAAAGGTAAGATTCACCGGATCACCGACGAGGGTGAATTCCCCCTGACTCATGCCTCCGTAGGCAACTTTTCCGGTGTGCAGTGCGACGCCGATCTTAAATTCCCGATCGATTTGCTCAAACACCTCGGGATGTGCGTTTTGAATTCGATCCGAGGAAGCAAGTAATCTCTCGGCGGCTGATAGAGCTGCTTTGAGGGAAGTTTCATCCACCGTCGTCCAGTAGGCTAGAACGCAGTCGCCGATGAATTTGTCGACGGTTGCCCCTGCCGAAGAAATGATTTCTTCGCAGTCTGCATACCATCCGCCCATGATCTGAGCGAGATCATCCGGTGAAATGGTTTCTGAAAGCGAGGTGAATCCCATGATGTCACTTACGAGAATGATCACCGGAGTGGAGCGAATCATTGCGATTGTCGATCCACCTAAGGTGTCGATAGTTTGAGTCGCGGGCGTGTCACCGGCCTGCTTATAGGTGTACTCATGACCTGCAAAGCTAACCGTGCTGCCATTAGTAAGCTGTCTCGCTGTCGTGACACGTGAGCCATTCAGGTAGCTTCCGTTGAAGCTACCTAGATCAAAGAGGTAAAAACCACCATCCTGCTTTCGGATCATGGCATGCCTTCGGGAAACCCTTGGATCGGGGATCTGAACCTGGCACTCTGAGCTGCGACCGATCATGCTCACAGCCTCCAAATTAAATTCGAGTTCGGTCTCGATGCTCTTGAGAATAGCTTTCAAAGCGGATGTAAGAAATGTGAGTGTGCTGGTATTGTGACCTCAAGGAAGTCCTTTTACGATGGTCTCAGAATATCGAAATTCTCCGGTCAAGGCATCATAAAACTGAAAAACGACCTGCGGATGTGGAAATGCGTACCAGCGACTGCCATTCTCTTCAAGAGGATTGTTAAACACGTTGTTAATCCGCACCACGCAAAAATGGGGGAACGTTCTGTTAGCTCTTGGAATATCGGCCATCGCGTAACTGGACCAGCGAATCTCACATTCGCGGGGGCCATATTTGAATTTCCCGTTAATCGGTCTACCTCCTTCATCAACCATGGGGGCATGGTTGATAGAGTTGTGGGGACCACTGGCGAATTCAAATACGTTGTCTGTGATCCTGATCGCGAATGAGTTATGGAGGTCTCCTGTCAGCACGAAAACAGGCTGATCGACTTCGTCGCATAGCTCGATTAGCTCTTCACGCTCGTCAAGGAACACGGTCCAGGCATCATCCTTTTTGACGGTGAGTTGTTTATCATCACCTCCGCCGCTGCCGACATGAGGCACCATAAAATTGACCGATGAAACCACGAATATGAAGTCGGCTTGGCTTTCTTTGATTCCTTTGGTGAGCCAATTGAATTGCTGTTTGCCCAGCATTGAAGCTCCAGGTTTAGTGGGGTTGTCGACGTCGTGTAAATCACGGTGTGAGCGCGTATCGAGCATAAAAAAGTCGCAATTGGAAACGGTGAATTTGCCATAGCAGCGCCGACCGATTGAGTAGGCGGCGGAGCCATCCGCTTTCGCCGCTGGTGAGACTTTGATTTGGGTGGGACTAACCACTTCGACGATGCTGTAGACGGCGGAATTGGGATCACCCGGTTCAGAGTCGAGAACGGCGTCCTTAACTCCTGCCGTTGGCGTGCCCCAGTGAACATGGAGATTTGCCATCGCATCGAGATCGAGCTTGGTAAAGTCGGCATCGGGATCTTCGATGATATCGCTTCCTGCCTTGAAGTTTCCCGTGCTGAACCAGGCGGTCTGGCTGTGTTCTACTGGGTTTGCCCAGGCGAGATAATCGAACCAGGCCTTGGTTGCGATATCCCTGAAAACAGCTCTGCGGTTTACGTAACCTTCTTCGGCGGTTCCGTAGATATCATTGAGAAGCTCGTGATCATCTGCGGTGTAGAAAGTGGGGATGTGGCGATGCCACTCGCTGAGGTTTCTCCCCCTTTCCATGTAGATTTTATAATTTTCCCAGACACCGGTGATGGTCGGAGCTTTTTGGACAATGCGTGGCTGTAGGTCGGGCGTGATTCCGACCTGATGATTCCATTGCTCGGCTCGGTATTCCCGGCGGTCTTCGTAAAGCCAGTCGCCATTCAAGATTGCGAAGTGGACTTTGTCCCTCCATTCTGAATTCAGCACGTTGTAGACGGGAATGTGAGGGCCCGCGCTATCACCAGCTCCCCGCTGGTTGTTTCCGCAGGCAAATTCAAAACTGAAGTTAAAAAGACCGTCAGGATTGGTCTCTGGATTTTGAAACTGTGAGGCATCAGGAAGGGTTCTAAATGAACCGCCCAGTTGATGATCTTCGATGCGATAATAGTAGGTTTTGTTTGGCTCCAAACCTTCGATCGTGGTCGTTCCAGTGTTATCGTGATCAAGTCTTGTCTCGAGGACGGGGGCGACGCGGTTCAGGTTTTCTTTTTCCTCTCCGTAAAAGATCGTCACCGAGCCGGTTTCGTTTGTCCGTGCCCAGATCGTCATCGAACTGCTCGTGGGCCGTCCGAGCATAGGTCCGTGGGTGACGCGGGTCGAAGTGGGTTCCCGATCCTGGGCAATTGCGAGGGGGAGGGCAAAGGGAAGCAGACCGAGGGAGAGAATAACCGAGGTTAGGGTCGAATTGATAGATTGAAGCATCGCGCGATTTTATACACTTTCGATTGCGCCAAAGCACGCTCAAACATCAAATTCCTCATCAAATCATTTCGGGTTAAGACCCAAAAGAAATCGGGCGTAATTTCCGCGGATGATGCACGATCGATTAGAGGGCGCGCGCGAGGACAAATCCGAGCCAGACGCCTAGCATGCTTAGACCGACGCTCAATCCAATGTTTCCCAGAGCGAGACCCGAATCACCATCCCGCAGCAGAGAAAGCGTGTTCCAACTGAAGGTTGAAAAGGTGGTAAAGCTACCGAGAAACCCCGTGAAAATGGCGAGGCGGGTCACTTCAGAAAACCAGCTTTTTGCTTCGGCGAGGGAAAATAGAAAACCAAACAAAAGGCAGCCAAGAACATTTACGATGAGAATCCCCCATGGGAATGGGGACGCCGCTGTTTTGCTATCAACCCAGGTATGCAGCCCCCATCTTGAGATCGCCCCGAATGAGCCACCGAGAATGAGCGCGGCAATCGTTTTTAGCATTCTTTCTAGTAGTTTAAGATGTGGAGTGACTTAGGAATGAACTTTCCGTTCTTACGAATCACCTTGCCATCAAATTTAATCTCGCCACCGCCGTAATCCGGACGCTGAATCTTGACGAGATCCCAGTGGACAGAGCTGCGGTTGCCGTTGTCAGCGACCTCGTATGCTTGACCGGGTGTGAAGTGAAAGCTGCCTGCGATCTTTTCATCGAAGAGGATGTCCCGCATCGGCTCTTTGATTTCTGGATTGAAGCCAATCGCAAACTCTCCGATGTAGCGAGCGCCGGGATCGGAATCAAAGATCTTGTTGATCGCTTTCGTATTGTTCGCCGTCGCCTTAACGATTTTTCCTTCGCTGAATTCCAGCCTGACATTGTCAAAAGCGATCCCCTGATAGATCGACGGTGTATTATAGGCGATATGGCCTTCCACCGAATTTTTAACGGGAGCGGTGAAGCACTCACCATCGGGAATATTGTGGGTTCCTCCACAGGCTATTCCGGGGAGCCCATCGATGCTGAAGCTGAGGTCAGTGCCCGGGCCGGTGATGTGAACGGTCTTGGCATCGGTCATCAACTTCGCAAGCGCATTCATGCCGCGCTTCAGTTTTCCATAGTCAAGGAGGCAGACGCGGAAATAGAAATCTTCAAATGCCTCAGTCGACATGCCTGCACTCTGAGCCATTGAAGGGTGAGGCCAGCGAAGCACGCACCAACGGGTCTTGTTGACGCGCTCGTTCATTACCGGCCGCATTTTTGAAGCCAGCATCTTCATATTCGCAGGCGGAATGTCTGAGAGTTCGTTTACATTATGGCTCCCGCGAATTGCGATGTAACAATCCATGCCCTTCATCTGGTGCATCGCATTCTTGGAGATCGCAGCATATTGCTCTTCGGTCGCGCCCATACCCAGCTCGCGGCTGATGCGGGCTGAATGGATATTGATGAAAGGAATTGCCTTCGCTGCGCGGACCTCGCGGATTAGTGCGATGCCGACTGCCTCGGGAACATCAAATAATTCGATAAGAACCTTTTCGCCGCGTTTCGTAGCTGTGGAGTAACGGACTAATTGGCGGGCGAGCTCATCAATACGGGGATCGTGCATAATCATACAATCGCGGAAATCCGGTTTGTGAAAAGGAGAAAATGTGGCGTAGTTCATATTCATGGGTAATGCACTCGAGTCTTCCGGCGTTTCACCTCGGCCGCACCGCATTGCGATTCTAGGATCAGGAAAAGGTAGCAATGCGCGAGCGATTCTCGAAGCCATCGGAAAGAGGACCCTTACCGCCGAAGTGGCCCTGATTCTTACCGATCAACCCGTTGCGGGAATTCTAAACGTGGCTTCGGAGTTTGGGATTCCGTCTTTCGTGATTGACCCGGGGGAAGGGAAGCGAGGTCATCTTTCGGATGAGGCACTTCAGGAAATTGTCGATCAGCTCCGTTCGTTTGACGTCGAGTGGGTCATTCTCGCGGGATTCATGAAAATCTTGAGAGACCCGCTGCTGTTTGCCTTTGGGAACCGAATTATTAATCTGCACCCCTCATTGCTTCCTAAGTATCCGGGGCTGAATACCGTGAAGCGCGCTATTGAAGCGGGCGAGAAAGAGACCGGGTGCACGATTCACCTCGTGGATCGCGGCGTCGATACCGGTAAAATCCTCCACCAGTCGCGGGTTCCGATCGAACCTTATGATTCGATCGAAGCGGTCACTGCGAAGGTACACGAAGCCGAGCACAAGGCTTATCCCATGGTCATTGGGAAAATGATCGCAGGTGAGTATTCGACGTGAGCCAATAGGGGCAGGTCAAAGACCCAAGAGGGTTAGATCTCCACTTTGAATGAATCACCCGCCTGAACCGACTTCACGAATTCGGTCATCAGCTCAATTGTTTTTTCGATGTCGCCGAAATCCGCCATTTCAATAATGGAGTGCATGTAGCGAAGCGGCAAAGAAACGAGTCCGCTCGCGATACCGGCGCGGAGATGATAGATCGAGTCGGTATCAGTCCCGGAGTAACGTCCCGCTGACTCGTGCTGGAGAGGTATCTCGCTTCCCTTCGCCGTTTCGATGATCCGCTGGACAACTAAGGGATGATTGCAGGCGCCGTGACTAACGGTGGGTCCACCTCCAAGAACGACTTTGCCGTGCTGTGAGTGTTTGATGTCGGGGCTGTCGGTTGCGTGGGTCACATCGATGACGAGTGCCATGTCAGGCTGAATCTGATAGGTCGCCATCTTCGCTCCATAGCCTCCGATCTCCTCCTGCACCGCGTTGAGCGCGATACAGGTAGCCGCAGGGCGCTCTTTAGCGAGGCGGCGCATCACTTCCGAAATAATGAAGCCGCCGATCCGGTTGTCGAGGGCACGACCTGCAATCTGATTTTTTCCGAAGGGGGTTGCCGAGTCACCGTAGACAGCGGGATGGCCGACACGAATTCCCATCGCGGCGACTTCATCCGGAGTTTTGGCTCCAATATCGACGAAAAGTTCATGGACTTCGGGAGCCTTCTCTCCGTCTTTGCGGTCGCGGATGTGAATCGCGGTATTCCCAATGAGACCGAGGACTTCGCCTTTATCTCCGAAAAGGGTAAGGCGCTTTCCGCGAGCGGTTGCCCAGTCGGAACCTCCAATGCGATCGACTCTCAGAAATCCATCGTCACCGACATATTTGACGATGAATCCGATCTCATCAGCATGTGCTTCGATCATTACGGTGGGCGCGTTTTCGTCGCTCCCCTTGACCGTGGCCCAGGCGCTGCCGTAGGTGTCGCTCTCGACGCTGTCCGCGAACTGACGACAACGATTGGCCCAGACCCGCTGACCCTTCACTTCAAACCCTGTCGGGCTCGGAGTGTTTAGCAGTTCGTAAAGAAAGGATTCGGTCTCTTTGTTCATCGAATAATGAGGTGGTGCGAATTATGATTCGGAGGAGGACTCTTCGCCGTTTTCTTCGGTGCCCGTGTCTTCGGCGACATTTGTTCCGGCGTTTTCGGCAGTTTCAAGGCCTTCAACTTCAGTGTCGTCTCCCTCTACCTCATCGCTTACGACGCGGGCAATGTCCTGGATGGCCTCGCCGACCTTTGTTTTCATGAGAATCACGCCTTGAGCGTTACGGCCCGTGAGCCGTGCGCTGGAGGCCTTGATTCGAACGGACTGTCCTTTGTTCGTCATCAACATGATATCGTCATCTTCAGAAACGCGGAGGGCTTTGACAACACGACCGGTTTTCTCAGTGACTTTCATCGTGATAACACCTTTTCCGCCGCGCCCCTTGGTTGGGTAGTCTTCAAAAGGAGTTCGTTTCCCAAGTCCTTTTTCACTGACAACGAGGAGTTGCTCAGAGTTGTCGACGACGGCGAGTGAGACGAGGTAGTCATCCTCACGAGGACTGATCCCACGAACCCCGGCAGACGGTCGGCCCATTGAGCGGATGTTCGATTCGTTAGTGCGAACCGCGTAACCTTTGCTCGTCACGAGTGATATATCGTCGGTTCCATCGGTCATCTTAACGTCGATGAGCTCGTTGCCTTCTTCGATTTTGATGGCGATGATGCCGTCCTTCCTGAAGTTCCGGAAGTCGGAAAGTTTCGTCTTCTTTACCTTACCACTGCGGGTCGCGAAAAGAACGAACTGATCCTCGACGAAGGTGGCGTTTTTGTCCTCATTTCCAACGGCAACGATCCGGAGAACGGAAGCGATCGACTCATCCGGCTTCAGATTGAGCAGATTCTTAATTGATCGACCTTTCGCAATTCGGCTTCCCTCAGGAATTTGGTAAACGCGCTCGATGTAGACACGGCCAGTGTTCGTGAAGAACATGAGGTAATCATGCGATGTCGCTGCGAAAAGATGCTCCACGAAATCGGCTTCTTCCTCATCCAGAACCTCGCGGGTCTCCATGCCCTTGAGGCCCTTACCGCCGCGGGCTTGGGTGCGGAACTCGGTAGCAAGAGTTCGTTTAATATACCCGCGATGGGAAATAGTTATCATGTTAGACTCATTTGCAATGAGATCTACATTGGCGATTTCACCTTCGTAGTCAGCAAAGTCTGTCTTCCGGGGAGTCGCCCACTTTTCCTGGATCTCGCGAAGTTCATCTTTGATGATCTGCAAAACACGCTCCTCCCGCGCGATGATGTCGAGGAAGTCTTTGATCGTTTCAAGAAGCTCGTCGTAATCGGCTTTGATCTTGTCACGCTCAAGTCCGACCAATTGATAAAGGCGAAGTTCGAGAATGTGGCTCACTTGAATGTCAGTCAAAACATAGCGACCCTCGATGATGGTAAGACTCGGCTGACCACGAAGGAGGATTCCAAGGGCCTCTGCCTCTTCAGTAGAAAACGTGTAAGCTTTAATTTTTTCACGCGCTTCATCTCGTGTTTTTGAATCACGAATCATCTTGATGAAATCATCAAGATTTCCAAGCGCTAGCAAATAGGCTTCCAGTTTCTCAGCGTTTTTCTCGGCCTGACGAAGGAGCCAGCGAGTCCGGCGCAGAATCACTTCGCGACGGTGTTCGATGTAACAAACGAGCGCGTCTTTGACTGAAAGTAGCTTGGGGCGACGATCGTCGATCGCCAGCATATTGGCGGAATAGGACGACTCGAGTGCGGTGTGCTTGTAAAGATTGTTCAGCACAACCTGAGCACGGGAATCTCGTTTCAGATCAACGACGACGCGTGTGTTTTCGTCTGACTCATCTCGTACTGCAGAAATTTCGGGAAGAATTTTCTGGTTCGCTAATTCAGCAATTCGCTCAACTAAACGAGCGCGGTTCACGACGTAGGGAATCTCGGTGATGATGATCTGCTCGCGACCGGTTTTCGTCTCCTCAACCGTAGCCTTGCCTCTAACACGGATCGAACCACGACCGGTTTTTGAGTAGTCCTGAATGCCCTTTTGCCCGAGAATGGTGCAGCCGGTGGGGAAGTCAGGGCCCTTGATCAACTCCAAGAGCTGCTCGTGCGTGATTTCCGGATTATCGATTGTCGCGCAAACACCATCGATTACTTCGCCGAGGTTGTGTGGTGGAATGTTAGTAGCCATTCCCACCGCAATACCGGTTCCACCGTTCACCAACAGGTTTGGGACTGCGGCCGGGAAAACAACCGGTTCTTGTCGAGTTTCGTCGTAGTTTTGGATGAAATCGACAGTGTCTTTCTCCATGTCCACCATGAGGACATGGCCCACGTGGGTAAGACGGGCCTCGGTATATCGCATCGCAGCGGGAGGGTCGCCTTCAACCGAGCCGAAGTTACCCTGACCTTGAATTAAAATCTCACGCATCGTCCACGGCTGGGCCATGTTTACGAGCGTTGGGTAAATCGTAGCTTCACCGTGAGGGTGGTAGTTGCCGGAGGTATCACCACAGATCTTAGCGCACTTTCGGTAATGCTTGCCCGGTCCGAGACCGAGGTCATTCATCGCGAGCAGAATACGCCGTTGGGACGGCTTCAATCCATCGCGAGCATCAGGTAGCGCCCGCGAAATGATAACCGACATGGAGTAGTCGAGGAACGAATTCGACATTTCATCGGCCACTGAAATGGGCTCGATTTGATTTTCGTATTGCGGGATTTCCGGTGTGTCGTCTGCCATGAAATTCTTAAGTAAAATAGGAGAAAGCGGGCGATAGGAAAATCAAACCCGGCTCAAAAAAAAGGAAGTGAGTTAAATATCTAGATTACGAACGCTTAGTGCATTGTCCTCAATGAATCGACGTCGGGGTTCGACGACATCGCCCATTAGAATGGTGAACATTTTGTCGGCCTCGACCATGTTGTCGTCGTCCATTTTTACGCGGAGGAGTTTGCGATTACTCTTCTCCATTGTCGTGATATAAAGCTCTTTCGCGTTCATCTCACCAAGTCCCTTGAATCGTTGCAACTGCATGCCCCGTTTACCGATTTCAGTGACAGTTTCTAGGATTTCAGGAACGCTGAAGACGGGGTGGGATTTGGAGCTATCGCCTTCGATCACTTCGAAAAGGGGGCTGTCTTGCGAAGAGAAATGCTCAATCGGCAATCCTAACTCGGAGAGGCGGGAGAGGACTTTATGAATTGGTTTTGCTTCGTGAATTTCGATTAAGCGACCGCGGCGTGTGATTTCATGCTTCTTGGCCTCTGGAGCAGGAGTTTCGCCATTCGATTCTTCGGCTGGTATCTCAACTTCAGCGTCAAGTCCGTTTGCTTCTGGTTCACCACCTTCAGTTATTTCACCACTTTCAATTTCAATGACCTCGGCCTCTTTTCTGCCGAAGAGATGCAGATCACGATTTTCCGAGGAAAATTCCTGAAGGTCGGACTCATCGACAAAGTATTTCACGAAGATGTTATTTCCTTCGCGAATCTGCACTAAATACTCAGGTAAGTGGTCGTTCTTTCCTGCCGCGATGTATTCTTCGAAATCACCTGAGTTCCGGGTGATAACATTGTTGTAGCGGCTCAGTTTTGATAGCAATGTCAGGATTTCACGCAAGGCATCAGTGTTGACCTCTGCGTCTTGCCCGATGATCTTCAAACTGACATCTTCCGATCCCAGGTCAATTAGAATCTTGTTAAGGTCCTCATCATCAGCGATATACTGCTCCTTCTTTTTTCTCGTAATCTTATACAGAGGCGGCTGCGCGATGTAGACGTAACCGGCTTTGACAAGAGGCAGCATCTGGCGGCAGAAGAATGTCAGGAGTAGCGTCCTAATGTGCGAGCCGTCGACGTCCGCATCCGTCATGATGATCACTTTGTGGTAGCGGACTTTATCGAGATTAAAGGCACCTTCCTGGTCGCCGTCGCCGATTCCGGCGCCGAGCGCTGTGATCATTGTTTGAATCTCCTTGTTCTGAAGAACTTTATCGAGACGGGCTTTTTCGACGTTGATCAGCTTACCTCGAATCGGGAGAATCGCCTGAGTGCGGCGATCTCGTCCCTGCTTGGCAGAGCCTCCTGCGGAATCTCCCTCAACAATATAAATCTCGGATTCTTTCGGGTCGCGTGAAGAACAGTCTGCTAGTTTACCGGGGAGGCCGCCACCGGTCATCGCCGATTTACGAACCGTTTCACGGGCCTTACGGGCCGCTTCCCGGGCGCGAGCTGCGTTCAGCACTTTCTCGACGAGCTTCTTAGCTAAGGCCGGATTTTCCTCGAAATACGCGGTCATACCCTCGTAAACGATTGAGCCGACAACGCCTTCCACTTCGTTGTTAACAAGCTTCTCTTTCGTCTGAGAACTGAAGCGGGGGTTAGGGTGCTTGATTGAAATGACGCACATGATTCCTTCACGGGCATCTTCACCTGAGATGGCAGGATCCTTGTCCTTAAGCAGCTTGTTAGCCTTCGCGTAGTTATTGACTGCGCGAGTGAGGGCACCGCGAAAACCTGACAAGTGAGCACCGCCGTCACCGTTCGGAATCGAGTTAGCGAAACACAGAATGTTTTCGTGGTAGTCGCCTGTGTATTGCATGACGACGTCCGCGTAGCATTCGTCTTCGAGTGTCTTGCCATCGTCATCGATTTCGACCATTCGCTTTCCTCTGAGGATGATTGGCTGCTCGTGGGTGAGCACTTTGTTTTCAGCCATTTGACGGACGAATTCCACGATACCTTCTTCGTAGTAAAAATCTTTTGAACGCTCGGTTTCACCGCGCTCATCGACGAGATGGATCCTGACACCCGGGTTCAAGAACGCGAGTTCACGAAGGCGAGCGAGCAGGTAATCAAAGTTGAATTCAATCCCGCCCGTAAAAATGCTCGCGTCGGGGAAGAAGCTGATCTTGGTTCCCGTTTCTTTCGGATCATCCAGTTCACCAATTACTTCAAGCGGCCTCGTTGTTTTTCCCCGCTCAAACTCAATCAGGTAAACTTTCCCATCCCGGCGGATCTCCGCTTTGAACCAATCGGAAAGTGCGTTAACGCATTTTGCACCCACTCCGTGAAGACCTCCCGAAAATTTATACGCGCCCTGGCCGAACTTTCCGCCTGCGTGCAAACGCGTCAGCACCAGTTCAACCGCCGGAATTCCGGACTTCTCGTGAATGTCTACGGGAATCCCCCGGCCATCATCGATAACGGTCAAAGAACCGTCAGAATTTAATGAGATTTTGATGTTGTTGCAATGGCCGGCAAGATGCTCATCAATCGAGTTATCCAAGACCTCAAAAACGGCGTGGTGAAGGCCCCTTTCCGTCGCGGGGTCTCCGATATACATACCGGGACGTTTTCGCACCGCATCCAACCCCTCAAGCTGGTTGATTTGACTGGCATCGTAATCACCGGTCGGCTTGGGAGGTTCGTTGTTTTCGGCAGTATCTGACATAATTGGCGAGTGAGTAACTTGAAGAGAAAATTGCTGTCGATTTGCAGCGCTTTTTCGAGCGCGCCAAGCCGCAAAATTCAATCTCTTTTGATACGCCTGAATGCCCGAAATATCAATGTTTTGCACCTGTTTTATGTCAAAAAAAGACGCCTTTTTTTGACGGGTTCAGAACCGCCGATTTTTTTGGCCGAATCCAGTCAAAAAAGGGTGCTTTTTTGGAGGAAAGTGAGCTAATACGGGGATCTTTGCCGCTGGACTGCTTTGCGGAGACGAGCAAGGTGCGCGAGGTGACAAAGGGTACTCGTGTTATATAGCGAAAACGTGCCGTCCTGATGAGATAAAAGCTTGCCCGGATTTGATTGCCCAATCACTGAGGCGAGGCGGCGCGCCATCGCCATCGCCATCGCGCTCAGTCCGGGGTGGGTCTTTTAATTAGTCTTTAAATACGCCACGAGATCCGCAACGTCCTGTTCGGTGAGCCCGAGTTGAGCGCCGCTGAGCATCGCCGAGCGATTGAGCTTCCGCTCGCCTTCGATCTTTCCTTTGGGAATGATTTGTGTGACGCCTCCCATGCTCGTGATGATGGTCGGGTTGCCTTCCTGGATAACAAGGCCGTGAATGGACTTGCCGTCCTTGGTCTTGATCTCGTGCGCATCGAATCCGTGAGCAATGTCGGCGCTGGGCTCAATGATAGAGCGGGCGATAACTTCTGCGGTTTGGGTCTTTCCCCATCCGTCGAGAGCGGGGCCAAATTGAATGCCGATGCCTCCGACTTCATGGCACATTATGCAGCGTGCTGCAGTTGTCTTTCCTTTCGCTGCGTCGCCTTTGAGGGCTAATACAGCGTTGACTGACAGGGCCGCATTCTGTGCCGCGTCTGGTTCCGGGGTAATGATTTCTTGAATCACAACTTTGGCAGGATCGTAGATGCCCCGGTCTTTCAACTGAGACATGAGGCCGAGGTCCTGCCAATCGTTGTTGGTTCGATTCAAGAGCCACCAGGTGGCATCCGCTTTCAGCGGGGTTTCGAGTTGGGCGAGGGTGAGCATCGCTTCGCTCGCTGATTTCGTTTGAATAAAGGCAATTGCATCCATCGCCTGCTTCCGTTGTCCTCTCGGCACGGAATCTGATTTGGCGCGAATAAGGAAATCGTCGATCGCCTCAATCGGATGGAGTCTCCAGGCGATTCCCGCGAAGCCCTTGCTCCACTGTCGGGCATCCTCTCCCATGCCAAGTCCCTTTTTGACTGCTGTGTAAATTTCGGATTCTTTACCGGTCGCTCCTGTGCCGAAGGCTTCAAGATAGCTGCGGTCTTCGCCGTCGTAGCCTGCGGCAATGACAACAAGAATATCCTTAGAGGTGTCCAGTGATTCATTTCGCATCGAGAGAGCAACCTCGCGGCGGACCGCAGGGTTCTCATCTTTGGCTAGACGCATCGCACTCCCGCTCGTGTCGAGTCCGGCCCGGCGCATCGCACGGTAGGCGGCAATCTTCATTTCAGGAGTCTTCTGGTCACCGGGATACCCAGCTGATCTGGGGCCGCTAACGCCAAGGGTGTAGAGAAGATGGATCGCTCTTGCTTGAATGTAGGGGTTCTCGTCTTCGAGGAGAGCGGTAACCGGCTCGATCGCGGCACGTCCCTGTGCTTTGAGTTTTTCAAACCCGATCGCACGAACATTGATGGCAGGGGACTTGAGCGCACTTATCTGGCCGGAAATGGTCTCGATGTCAATTGCCGGAACCTTCGACTTGAATCCCTTTGGAGCAATTCGGTAAATCGCACCTGAGCACGTCGTGTCGAGATCCTGGTGGCCTCCGACGCGTCCGTCGTACCAATCGGTGATGTAGAGTGCGCCGTCCGGGCCAACCGCAACGTCGGAAGGACGAAAGAGTGTTTTAGCTTCGTCGCTGACACTACCGCTTCCCCCGAGGAAGTCTGATCCTGCGAACTCACCCGATGGGTTGCTGGTCATGAAATCCATCCGGTCGAGTTTGAAGCCTGCTCCTTCGAGCTCCGGCTGGTAGCCAAAGACCACGTTTCGGCCAGCCTCACAGGCGAGGAACGTGCCGATCCACTCGTCACCGAGGGCACCGTTTTCGTAGTAAACATTTCCTGTGGGGGAACCTCCGCCGTAGACATCGCCAGCGGGGGTGCTGCCTGGATCATCCTGTCTCCATTCGGCGACGGGGATGGTTTGACCGGGGCGCTTATCGACACGCCAGGCTCTTTGACCATCGTTGGAAGAGAATCCGAAGTTTGCATACTCCATAACCCAGCTTACCCGGCAGGCAGGTGGGTCATCGTTGTCATTCTGGAAAATGTCTCCGAAGGAGGTTATCGATTGTTCGTAGGAGTTCCGGTAGTTGTGGCCTATGACCTCGGCGTTCGTGCCATCGGGATTCATGCGGACAGTGAATCCGCCCACATAGACATGCCCGTCGTCACTCGGCTGGCCCGCAAGTGCTCCGCCATCGTGTGGGAATTTAAAGGGTCCGATTGGCTTAGGACGATAGGAGCCAAAGACGGTGAAGGTCTTGCCGGATTTGTCGGTGAATTTTCCCCCGCAGTTTCCCGAGTTGAAATACCATTTCCCATCAGGCCCGACCGTGACCGAGTGAAGCGAGTGATCGTGATTCTGACCGTTGAATCCTGTGAGAAGGATTTCGCGTTTATCCTTTTTCTCATCGAATCTGAGATCGCGATCGACATCGGTATAGACGAGAAGATGCGGTGGCTGAGAGACCACAATTTTATTATCGATCACCGCGATACCGAGTGGTGCGACGAGGAGGGGTTCCTGAACAAAGGTGTGACTGCTGTCTGCTTTTCCATCTCCATCAGTGTCTTCGATTACCACGATGCGATCACCCTCGGGCTGTCGGTCAAAATTCCGGCGGTAGCGAACGCCTTCGGCCACCCAGATTCGGCCATCAATGTCGATGTCCATGTTCGTTGGGTTGTAGAGATGGGGCGACTGAGCCCAAAGGGTGACCTCGAGTCCTTCCGGTACCTGAAAGATATCGACGGGAACCTGCTTGGCCGCGGCGTCTGGATAGACCTTGTCTTCTCCGAAAGTCCCGGTTACGGCAAAAGAAATCAGCGCAATCGCTACGGCATTGAGGGGGCGAAGGGAAGTGAGCATAGTCTCGGTAAAGCAGATAAGATGCGTTGGTGTAAGCGACAATCAATGTAATCTCTTAGCCGGATCACGTTCTTGCCGAATACTCCTGAAATATTGGTTTCAGTAAGGAAAGGGGGGTGTATCGAGGTCCCGTCCAAGCTTTTTTTGATGTTTGATTTCGACGGAACTCTCGCGAATAAGGTTGCTTTGGGAGTGGCGATTCTCACTAAAGTGGTTCCCGAATAGGGGGCAGCTGGTATTTCCATCGCGAAGGTTCAGGCGCTTCGGAAATTGACGACTCAAGAGATCCTCGATCGGCTTGGAATTTCGCGAGTAATGGCGATCAAGATGGGGGCGCAGATCTGAAAGAACTCTCTCGCTCCTGATGAAGTTATCTAGGTCAGTGATGAGACTCGCAAGATCGAGGCGGAGTGGAAAAATAGGGCAAGTGCCCTTGTGTATGCCGGGGCGCCAAGGGGAGCGAAGCAATCGAAAATGAGGAACCCGATTTTGGATTGAAGATCGAGCGGACCTTCATCACTTCGCGAAAAAGGTCGCCGCGGAAAGCTGACTATTCCCAAACCCAATGCGTGAGGCGCAGTGAGCGGGCGAGACGAGTGGCTTCGAAGGAACGGCTCCCCTCAAGGTCAGCAAGTAAGTCTGCCACGCGTATCGCTGAAGCCCAGTCTTCACGTTCTTTTAAAAGAGTGATTGCTGAGAAGCCAGCTCGGAAAACCCAGTCGAGTTCCCGGATTGTCATTTCGGGAAGAAGGAGCGAGTTAGAGCTGCCGGTCTCGTTGACAATAGATCGATAAATTTCCAAAGCGGTGTCGTCAGAGCCGAGCGCTTCGAGGCATTTTCCACGTCTCACAGCCGCGCTGTAGCGCCAGAGATCGGGAACTTTAGTCGAAGAGGAAAGTGAGTTGAATACTTCTGCGGCCTTCTTCAGTTGATCTCTGTTTTTATTATTGGTTAGTGCTTCTGAATACCATGAGAAACCGAGATCGGATTGCACGGCATAGAGGAGTGATTCCGGAATGTTGTCTCCTGAAACGACTTCTTCAAATGCTGCCCTCGCTTCTTCGAAGCGATTGAGTGATAAGTAGAGAAGGCCGAGTTCATGCTTCGCGTAGGATGATAATTCACCCGCCTCTTCGATGATCGACTCCCACTCTGAAATAGTGCTTTCGGAGCGAGAGGTTGATTTTGCCGCGAAAAACCGGGCGACGGAAGCGTAGTCTGAGTCGGGAAACTGCGTCGCGATTCGATTGAAGTGTTCCTTTGCGAGATCGCGGCGTTTTAACTCGTAGTAATGGCTCGCCGCCAACATGCATACTTCCGGGAAATAAACTGAGTTGGGCCAGTCCGTCATGAAATTGTCAGTAAGCTCGAGGAGGGGGGCGGAGTCGTTGGACATCAGTGCGGCCCAAACCGAAAGGTAGTCGAGACGCTCTTGTTGTTTTAGTGTTAGGGGGCGGGACTGCAGTTGTTCAAAAATGTCTCTCGCTGCTTTGGGTCTTGCCGGTGCCTGGTTCAGCTGGATCTCGGCGACCGCTAGTTGCGCTTCTACGAATCGAATGTGGTTCGGATTGTCTCCCGTAAACTTACTTAAGATTTCAAATGCGGTTGGTTCTCCCTTGGCGGCGAGACTGAGGCCCTGAAGGAATGTGAGTTCAGCATTCAGTGGTGATGTCGGGTCAATTTGCTGAAGTCGTTTTTGAATCTTTTCGAATTGCTCCAGATTTCCTGATTGCAACGTCGAAACCGCTCCGTTGTAAAGTGAGGCTGATCGAGACTGTCCATTGAGGCGGTTGGCAGAAGCGACGAATTGTTCAGTGGTGTCTTCAAAACGTCCTTTTTGATAGAGTGACGAAGTTCTTAGGAAATCGTGCCTCGCAACGAGGTCGGCATCGCTGTAGAGAGATACGGTTTCGTCATCTTCAAGGAGTTGCTCATTACCTATGAGTGAGAGGCGCAGCTGGATTTCAGCAATGACGGATTTTTCCTTGGTTGTGCGGGTAAGGTTCTCAAGCTCTGAAACCAGTTTGTCCGGAGGGGTGAACCAAAGAAGACCAAACAGCGCGCTGGTTGTAGCAGCCGGATGATCAGTGTCTTGGCTCCACGCGCGCATCTGATTTTCCAACCCTGCTAGCGATTTCCCTTCCTTGGTCTGTTCGAGGATGAGAAAAGAAATGAGCGCGTCCCCTGATGTTTTTGCCGATTGGATCAGTTCGCTGATGATAGCGACCGCTTCAAAATTGCGATTCAGATTTTCAAGTGATTGAATGCGCGTTTGAATCAGGGCGAGGCGCAATTCTGAAGAGATTGCATCATGATCGACCGCTTCATTGAGGAGTCGCAGTGCACTTTCGTATTCTCCGGCACTTGCCGAAATTTGAGCTCTCCGAATCGATTCTTCGACTGAAGCAGGAGGCGGAAGCGTGGAGATCACATTTAAGGCAGCCTCAGGTTCGCTGCTCCTTGCTAGGCAGATGGCGTAATTCAGCGAGACGACGGTATCCTCGGAGATCTCTTTCGCGTTCAGCTTTTTGTAATATTTGGTCGCTTCAGAGAACAACCCCTCAGCCTGGTAGATCTGAGCTGCCCTCAGGCTGGTCTCACTCGAAGGGGCGATCAGCGGGTTTTCGCTCAACCAGGTAAGCGCTTCGGTGAAAGAATTATTTTCAACGTGGCTTCGTAGAATACGCGATGCTACAAAGTCTTTTTCGGCGTCGCCAGCTTGACCTGTTTTCAGTGCGACCCAGGTTTCTTCAAACAGAGCTGTGGCAGTCTCGAAGCGCCCATCTTCCAGCGCGACGCAGCCCTGCCGAAACGACGTGAGATCGGCGAGACTGTCCTGACCGGAAGCTCCAATTTGGAGGTTCGTCAGGGCTATTGCCAAAATGGCGAGGAAAAAGCTCGACCGCCGTGGCCTCATTTCGAAGTGTGAGTCTTAACAAAATGAACCATTTTGTCGTCATCGTCGCCGGCACTCCAGACGGCACGAAGAAAATCAGCCGGGGCAATATTATTAGTGCTGAGGAATTTCCGATCCCCACCACAACAGAACATGACATCGGGATCGAGTTCGCCTTTGAGCTTGCCCCGAGCCTTCATGAGGATACGTGGAAGCCACAAAAATCCGCCAAGCTCTTCACCTTTGCCTGGTAGTTCGTCCGGCTTGATTTCGTGGCCGCTAAGTTCGCCGTCCATCTCCCAGCGTAGAAAATCACGCCTCGCGCTCGCAATCATCACAGCAGTGGAAAGGGAGGGGGCACCTTCCTCAGCGAAATCTTCGACGAAATCGAAAAACTCGCGTGGCTTGTAACCAATCGATGTGAGGAGCGACAGATCCGCATCTGAATAGTATTTCGCTAAATTTTTGTCGCCACTTTGATAGCGTTTCAGGCAGCGCTCATACAGCTCTGCAAATTCAGAATCCCAAGTGAAGTGGTTCATTTTAAACGATGTTAATCTTGATGTGGTAAATAATGAAATCTTGAAACTGAGTGTTACTTGCTCAGTTCCAGCATTTTCATGATTGGCGCTTTTGCCCTCTCTCTTTCCGTCTCGGTCAGTGTGATTTCGGGAGAAAGGTCGCGGAGACAAAGGTAAAGTTTTTCGAGTGTGTTCATTTTCATGTAACGACACTCGGCGCAGGCACAGTTGTCTGTCGGACCGGGAATTAAATTTTTGTCAGGAGCTTCCCGCCGAAGTCGATGCAGCATGCCTGCTTCGGTCACGACAATGATATTTTTTGACGGGGTTTCTTTGCAAAAATCAACCATCTTCTCAGTGGAGCAAACTTCGTCAGCAAGGAGGCGTACTGCGGTCGTACATTCGGGGTGCGCCACAACGACGGCGTCAGGGTGTTCATCCTTGATTCTTTGGATGCTGTCGCGAGTAAACTCCACGTGAACATAACAGCTTCCGTTCCAATATTCCATTTCCCGGCCGGTTTGCTGGGAAACCCATGCACCGAGATTCTGATCAGGAACAAAAAGGATGGGTCGGTCTTGAGGCGCTGCGTCCACGATTCGGACGGCGTTGCCGCTAGTGCATATCACATCAGAAAGAGCTTTCACCGCGGCCGATGAGTTGATGTAGGTAATGACGTAGTAATTTTTATCTTCATTCTCTGTGAGAAATGCACCGAGGTCCTCAGCAGGGCAGGACTCCTCAAGTGAGCAGCCCGCGTTGGCGTCGGGAAGGATCACTGTTTTTTCAGGATTGATGATCTTCGCGGTTTCGGCCATGAAATGCACGCCGCAGAATACGATGACATCAGCTTCGGTTTCCTGAGCACGGAAAGCGAGGCCCAGTGAATCACCGACGTGGTCGCCGATTTCCTGGATTTCCTTGATCTGATAATTGTGCACGAGAATTACAGCGTTGCGCTCTTTTTTCAAAGCGAGAATATCAGCGCGGAGATCGTTAGAGGTAGTGGTCATAGTCGTCTCAAAGTTCTATCCAATGACTGAGGGGTTAAAGCCTTTTTTTAGGGTCAAATAGGTGGCGATTTCAGGATCAAGGGGTGATTTACCGCTGACAGTTTCTCCGCTTTTTATTTCAATCTCATGGGCGGAAGCGAAACCGTCAACCTTCCCTGATTTGCCCACTCTGACTCTGCCCGATGCCGTGATATCGCCAATGAGGTTTCCCCTGATGTCAGCACTACCCGTTTTAACGCCATCGGGAAAGGTCACTTTAGATTTTCTTTCAATGATCAGCTTGCGACTGAAAAGCTGATCTTTTATGGTTCCCGAGTGCCGGAATACAGCGTTGCCGGAGCAGTCTACCCTCGCGGTGATCGCCTTGATCTCATAGTTCGCGAGAGCGACGTAGGCACTGCATCGCCCGCATTGGGTCGACTTCGCAAATCTGGAAACGAACTGAATTTGGTAGCATCGGAAACAACGCACCTTGTAATCGGCCACCAGTTGGTCTTTTCTCTTTTTTCTTTGCTCCAGTGGGATGAAATGGGGAGGCGTTTTCCTTTTCGATTGATTGATCGAATCGCGCTGCGAATCCATCTCTGCCTCCATCGACCCTTCGGCGAGGGCTCTTTTGTCTTTCTTTACCACTGTTGTGGTCGCCGATTCATAGTCCTCGTCAACTAGGTCGAAGAATGCTCCTGCTGAAATGCCGGAGCATTCGCGCTCCTCTATTTCCCGCTTAGGAAGTGGTTGAGCTCCCTTCTTTTTTTCATCGGAAGTAATGAGCCGCGATTTTGAATTGTGGCCCAGCTCTGTGGTTGAAGCGGCTTCCTCTTCGGGAGTCGGGCCGGGTGATTCTCTCGCCGCCCGGTCAATAACCACTCCTGAAACTTTCAGTCCCGAACTCGGAATGGGGACGACCTTGCGCGCATGGGGGCGCTCACCGCAAGACCGACAGAATGATGAGATGACGAGAGTGGGCTCGTCTTGATTCTCTCCGCAGTGAGGACAAGTTAGTCTGAGCCGTTTTGATCTGTAAAATTTTCGGAACACAAAATTGAGTTGAGAGAGGATTCAAAGCAAAGCGCGCCAACATGATGTGGCGCGCTTCAAAATTGATCTCCGGAATTTCCGGATCGTTCAGAAAGAAGGCACTACCCTTGCTTCTGGTAGCTACCGCCGCTGGGTTTGTCTTGCGGTGACTTGTTTCCTCCCGATTTCGGCGTTCCGACTGTCGAAAGACCGATGAAGGTGGCCCCTTCCTCAATCGCAAGTTTTCCTGCTATGACATCGCCGTGAAGGAGTGCGTTTTCCTTGAGTTCGCAGCGGTCAGTAACGGTGATATTGCCATCGATTTTGCCGTAAACGATCACTGAGCGGGTTTTGATATCACCGACGATTTGTGCATTTTCACCGACAGTGAGATCTCCCTCAGAATTCACCTCACCGTCGATCCGACCATCAATGATGAGATCGTTCGAGAAACGAAGCTTTCCGCGGATTTCTACGTCGCTTGAGAGAATATTCTTGCTGGCTCCTGCGGAAAAGCTGGGGCCGGAAGACTTTTTCGGGGTGGCAGTATCACCAGAGTCGGCGCCTGTAGGATTACTCCCAGCCTTTGCGTCTCTGCTTGATTCTGAATCGTCGTCCTGATTGATAATTTGCTTAAGCACGGCTTAAAGAGTTTAGAATTTAATGTAAAAGGAATCGGGCGGAGTCCAGATTCTTGCTAAAGCATACAATGATCAGTCAGAAAATAAAAGATCTTCTGCAGGATATTCCCATATTTCGCTTAAAGTAGGGTGATAATGCGGGATTTTAACGAAATCCGCCACCGTAGAGCGGAAATGCATCGCCACAACAACCTCGTGAATGAGGTCCACGGCGTCGGGCCCAATGACCGCGGCACCGATGATTTCGCCGGTTTCGGTGTGAACGATCATTTTCACAAACCCGTGTGTTTCCCCTTTGACCATTGATTTCCCATGGTCGTCGAAAGGGTAGGAGGCAGCGGCGAAAGGAATACCCTGTTCACGGGCTTCGTTCTCAGAGAGTCCCACCATCGCGACTTCGGGGTCGGTAAAAATGCCAAGCAGTTTCAAACGATAGTTGATATAGCGCTTGGGCTCGTCCGTGAATCCGAGATTTACCGCGGCGTTATGAGCGGCCATTTCTCCCTGTTCAATCGCGATGTGCACGATTTCGTGAGGCCCTGAAACATCGCCTGCGGCAAATACAGCTGGATTACTGGTGACCTGTTCGTCGTTTGTCTCGATCTGCTTGCCCTGATTGCGAAGAGTGACGGATCCTTTTTCGAGGGCAAGCCCGTCCGAATTAGGAGTGCGGCCCAATGCCTGGAGAATCTGGTCAGCGCCTACCGTTTTTTCTTCCCCTTTGTGATCAAAGACGACTGATTTTTTACCCGTTACGGGATCCTGAAAAACTTGGGTGATTGAGGTTCCCGTATAGAGCGTGAAATTGTCGCGTTCGGTGAGGGCTTTTTCCAGCGCATCGGTGATATCCCGATCGGAACCGGAAAGAACTTGGTCGCTTCGCTGGATCACGGTTACCTCTTTTCCGAGGCCTTCCAGATAGCAGGCCATTTCCAGGGCGATGGCACCGCCGCCGAGAACGATCACACTGTCGGGGAGCTCGCTGGCGTCGAGGATGTCGTCGCTTGTCCAGTAGCCGGTTTCTTCAAGTCCTTCGATCTCTACACGGCTGACTCGGGAGCCTGTCGCGATGAGCGCTGATTTGAAAGACACGCTTTGAGGGCCTTCCTCCCCGTTGAGAGCGATGAGAAGTTGATTCTCTCCCGAAAAAGAAGCCGTTCCGCGGATAAGGTCGAAGCGACCGTCTGCGAGTTGATCCTGCCGGTAGCCTGCAAAATCGGCAATCAGTCGCCTTTTCCGCTCGATGATCTCCTCCGCTTTAACTTCAGTGGTCCCGGATCGAAGCCCAAACTCTTCAGCCCTGCGCATTGATCGGTAGCGATTTGCCGATTCGATGAGTGTCTTTGATGGCATGCAACCGCGCAGAATGCAGAGTCCGCCTAATTCTTCTGCTCCATCGATTACGGCGGTGGACATCCCCAGATCGTGGGCGGTCCTTGCCGCGGCGTAACCAGCGCTACCGCCACCGATTACAATAAAGTCGTATGAGTCTTTCATGGTATCAGCCAAAGTTGGGAGTAATGTCACCTGCAGGGGTAGTGGACTGCGTTATCACCGCAGCGCAAACTCTTCTCTCGATCTTTTATGACGACACCATTTTCACTTGGCTTACAAACTGCCTTCAACCTGGCCCTGCTTTTTTTGGTAGCGGGCTGTGAGGATCCCACTCAAAAGGCAAATCAGCTCGTTTCGCCCTCTCTGAAAACGGAGGCAACGGCAAGCTCTCATGAGAATGTTAGACCGGCCGAGCTTTCCCAACTTGGCGACACCGAAAAAAAAGAACCCCAGGTGAAAGAGCCTGAATATCCTTATTTTTACATTTATAAAGAGGGCGCGAAAATTGTGATTGAGGGAGCGCTCAAAAGCAGAGTGCAAATTAAAGGAATCGGCAATGAGCTGGAAATCGATTTTCCGGAATTGGAGATCGAAAATCGCTTGAAGAAAGAATCGCATCGACACGCGGTAGGATGGGGGAACCGGATCGGCGTTGCCGTTTTAGGCGACTATTTTCGACTCGTGAAAAATCCAGCGATCAAATACGAGAAGGGAATCGTCACGCTTAGCGGCGTCGTAGAAAATTCAGGAACTCATAAAAAGGTTACTCAGGGTGCCATAACGGGATTTGCCGATGTCTGGACCGAAAATTTGGTTAACGAGATCAAAGTTGGAAAATAGTTTTACCGTCTTCCTCGCTGTAACCGAAAATTCTTATTTTGCCTCATGTCTCTTCGTCTTGAAATGCTTCAGGTAGCTCGATTGGCTCCCACTATCTTGGGCGAGGAAGCCTGCGATCTCGTCGCCAATTTCGTATTGAGTCAGGGGCACGCCGATGGCGGCTTTTGTGACCGTGACGGCGCTCCTGATTTGTACTACACGAGTTTTGCGATCGATACTCTCACCGCGCTGCAGAGGGCCCTTCCTCAGGAAGGGCTGCGTCGTTACTTAAGGAGTCGGCTTGAGGCTACTGATGAACTCGATTTTGTTCATCTTTGTTGCCTTGCCCGGTCAGCGAGTGCAATGGCCGATCCGTTTTCGAAAGACGCAATCGCTCCCGTATTCGACCGAATCGAAACTTACCGGACCCCTGACGGTGGCTATAATCAGTCCCCCGGAAATGAGACCGGTTCCGCCTATGCCTGCTTTCTTGCCTACGGTGCCTACTCGGATCATCGTCTTTCTGTTCCTGAGGAGGATTCGATTGCAGGTTGTCTGGATTCTCTTCAAACAGGCGATGGCGCTTGGGCGAATGACGTTGAGTTTCCCGTTCCTAACATTCCTGCTACGGCTGCGGCGGTGACACTATCCCGGAATCTGAGACTCGCGATCCCGAAAGAGACTCCTGAATGGATCTTAAATTCGCTGCATTCTACAGGTGGTTTTTTACCCTTTGCGATGGCGCCGCTTCCCGACTTGCTTTCGACGGCGGTGGCGCTGCACGCTCTCGACGGCTTGCAGGTTTCTTTCGATGGAAAAAAAGACCGGCTTCTCGATTTCGTCGACTCGCTTTGGACCGCGGCGGGTGGCTTTCACGGCAACTGGGACGATGACGATCTCGATATCGAATACACCTACTACGGCCTTCTTGCCTTGGGTCACCTTGCTCTCTGATGGTTGTTGACTCACTTCTGGAAACTTTGGGGAACGCTCGCGTTGCCCTCCTTTCGGAGCGGAATTCGCAGGGGCACTGGGAGGGTGAGCTCTCGACCTCGGCGCTTTCGACTGCAACGGCTCTCGTCGCTCTTGGAAGTGTTGATGAGGCTCTCCATCAGGAGCTGATTAATCGCGCGATCGGGTGGCTTGTTCTGAATCAAAATGAAGATGGCGGCTGGGGTGATACCACGAAGAGTTTCTCGAACATTTCTACCTCCCTCCTTTGCTGGTCGGCCGTGACTCGATTTGGAAGCGAGGTGGACCCAGTGATTCTCGCAAAAGCATCGAACTGGGTTCGAAGCTACGTGGGATCATTATCTCCGGCCCTGATTGCTGAGACGGTGAAAGCTCGCTACGGGCGGGACCGGACCTTTTCTGTCCCCATTTTGATGTTGTGTGCCATTTGTGGAACGCTCGGAGATAACGGTTGGAAATGGGTTTTGCCGATGCCATTTCAGCTCGCTGCATTTCCACGGAAATGGTTTGCTGCGATGCGGCTTCCCGTTGTCAGTTATGCGCTTCCCGCTCTCATCGCGATAGGGCACGCCCGCTGGAAGCAAGGAGCACGCGGAGAACAATTTCGCAAACGAGTGCACCCCCTTTGGCCTCGGCTTTCGGTTTTGCTTCGGGAAATACAGCCGGCTTCCGGTGGATTCCTCGAGGCAGCACCGCTTACGAGCTTTGTGACGATGGCGCTTGTGTCAGCGGAGGAGAAAGATCACCCCGTGGTGAAGAAGGGCGTCGAATTTCTGCTTGATACGGTGAGGGAAGGGGGAAGCTGGCCGATCGACACGAATCTCGCTACCTGGGCGACGACATTGGCTGTGAAATCGCTCAAAGCCGGTTACATCGCTGAACCCCAACAAGGTGACGGGAGGTTCGACTCTGAAAGTGAAGTGCTTGATTGGCTTCTCGGGCAGCAATACTGCGAAGTGCATCCTTTTACGAATACGCCCCCCGGAGGTTGGGCTTGGACCGATCTTACTGGTGGGGTGCCTGATGCTGACGACACTCCCGGGGCTCTCATCGTCCTTGATTTGATCGAGAGTGAAGGTCGAGCCGAAGCTGTTTTGACGGCGGCTGAGTCCGGCGTTAATTGGCTTTTGAATCTGCAAAATGATGACGGTGGAATTCCTACTTTTTGCAAAGGATGGGGTGCTTTACCCTTCGATCGATCTTCACCGGATCTAACCGCTCATGCGCTGAGAGCATGGCATCGATGGCGCGAACGAATGCCTGAATTACTTCAGCTCAGAATCGACGAAGGCATTCAAAAAGGGCTTCGCTATCTCGCTCGGGTTCAGCGCGGCGATGGGTCGTGGATGCCGCTCTGGTTTGGGAATCAACATCGTGATGCTGACGAGGGGAACCCAACCTACGGCACGGCGATGGTGACGCGTGCGCTCATTGAAATTGGTGAGACCGAGCTTTTCCCGGGAGGCCTTCAGTGGCTCGTGGCAAATCAGAATTCGGACGGCGGTTGGGGTAGCTTGCGCGATGAGACTCCATCGACGATTGAGGAAACTTCGCTCGCCCTTACGACATTGGCAATTCAGGCAAAGCGCGAGTCTTCAGACGAATGGGATGCCTCGATCAGGAAAGGGGCTGCGTGGCTCGTTTCCAGAACGGAAAAGGGAACGCAGTTTGAATCCAGTCCGATTGGATTTTACTTCGCGAAGCTGTGGTATTTTGAAAAAATCTACCCGCTCGTCTGGAGTGTTGAAGCGCTGTCGCACGTCACCTCTTTGAAAGGTGAAACGTGCCCTAATCGTTGCTGATTTCCTGCGGCTTTACCTTGGAATCGGAGGCGGAGGGATTCTCTCGGATGATCCACCGCTACCCGGCTTCACATCGATCGGGGGCTTATCAGGATTCTGTTTCGCCGTACCCGCCGGAACATCGCGCATTCCTGAAGCGGATGGCACGGAGGGTGTCGTCGGCTGCGCCAGCGCGGGTGGATCAGGACTGTCGTCTGTCGGGGGTGGGGTCGCGGCGACCGCGCTTGGCTGCGCCAGCGCGGGTGGATCAGGACTGTCGTCTGTCATGACCGGGCGGAGTGTTGTTACAACCGCTGGCGTCTGAGTTGGAGAAAGGCCGGAAGGATCGACCGGATCGTAATTGCGCGCATCACCAGGAGCGATCTGGGATTGGCCGGGTGTCGAGTAGGGGGGTGCTCCCTCGATCCCGGATTGACCTGGAAAGGGTTTCGGGTTGGGGGGGAAGGCGGCAATGCCACTGCGTGGCGGGAATTGTTGGGCAGGAGGCAAGGCGGATCCGTCGATGCTTGTCGTCAGCCCCCCCTGAGAAGGCGTTGCGGAGTCGACGATGAGTGGCTGGCCGTCGCTTCGTGAACGTTCATCGTGATAAACCCAAACCGTTCTCAGAACCTGACCGTTGGTGGCTGATATGTAAATTTTACCAGCAACCCGACCTCCCGCGTCCATGAGCTGGAGTCGCCACATAGGCTCCTGCGAAAATTCACGGGCTCTCAGCAGATACTCACAGCTGTCGAATGCCATTCTTGCTTTACGCGCTTCCCCCTCTGCCACGGTGAAGGCGGCGACGCTGTCAAGCCTGACGTGGTTTGGGTTGAAATAGCCGACCGGGACATCTTTCGGGTAGCGTATTTCATCGATCCCCAGGTCGCGAGCGTTTCCGCTGCTATCGGCTCCAAAACGATAAAGAAGGCGTGGCGCTCGCTCATCGTAAGAGAGCACCTCCCAGGCGGAAGGCTGGGGAATGCCCATTGTCGCATACACTTCAGCGACCCATTGGACGGACTCGGGGCCGAAACGGCTCGATACAATGCCGAGGGCCTCGCGAACTGAAAGGTCTGATCTCTGGGCGAAAGCAGGCAATGCCAAAAGCGAAGCGAGAAGCAAAATGGAGAAAATTAGAGGATTGCGGAATTTCATTTGGCTGTGGTCAAAGAGTTAAGGCGGCGCTTCAGAATACTATACGGATGAGATTTGTGGAGTCATAGCGGTAAAAACATTATAGAAAACTTAACTAAAACACGTTAGTATGGCAACAATGATTACCAGGATGGTGCTAGTTTCTCTAAATGTTGTTCTCTTTGCGGGGAGCGCTGCCGTAGCTCAATCGTTATCACGACCTCTCATCATGATCGATCCCGGGCACGGGGGAACCGAGATGGTGGGGAGTTTGAAGGAACGCTCTAATAGCTCCTCTAACAATGCTGTCTCGCCGAGCGGCCTGAAGGAAAAAGATCTCACGCTCGAATTCAGCCGCATTCTCAAAGACGAACTCTTGCGTGAGGCGGGACTGAGTAATCAACCCCTTTTGGTAGGGTTGACTCGTGATCGCGATGTGAATATTAGCTTTATCGACAGAGCAGCTGCCTGCGATTTGCCCGACACAGCTTGCGTGGTGAGCATCCATTTCAATGCCGGAGCGGGAGGCAAAGCTAAAGGAAGCCTCGCCTTGATTTCAGACCGTAAACGCAATCGTCACTACGATCTCGATTACGCTTTTGGGAAAGGGCTCGCAGCGGCCTGCAATGAGGGTGTGCGAAATTTTGTCCCCGATGCCAAAAGTCGTGGCGTCATAACCGATCGCCATCTTCATGGAGGCCTTGGCTCCAATTTCTTTTTCCAGTTAGCGCGTCAGAAGCATCTCGGGAAAGTGCCGCGCTGTTTTCTGGAGGTCGAATTTATCGATAACCCTAAAATCGAGGAGGCTCTTTTAAAGGGCGATCGCGAAGCAAAATTCCGCGTCATAGCGAAACCGATCGTCGCATATCTGCTTGAATACGTGGAACCCAAAGCGGGCCGGCGGTGATGAGTCGCCTATTCTACGGACAGCGTCTTGAGCTTCTGTTTCGTCGCATCAGTGATGGTGTCGACGACTACTGACGTGCTGGCCCGTTTTCTGTCGATAATTACCGTTACAAGCTTCCTTACCCCCGTATCCCCCACGCCTCGGGCAGAGTCGCTGAGACGAGCCGCGGATTGCGATTCCCTCCAGCGTTTCGGTCTTCTCTCCGAGGGAAAACAGTCTGTTTTTGATTTCCCCCGGGCTCCGAAGTGGCGGCAGATTCCTCCGCGAATCCTAACAAAGGGGGACGAAATTGACCGAAATCGCAGCGAGTCACACCGCTTTCATAATCGGGTTGAGACTAAATGCTTCGGTCGGCGGGAGCACGCCGTTTATTAGAACCAGATCCGATGCCGGCGCTGTTCGCCGTCGGGAAGCGCTTTGGCAGTTCCGAGGGCAATGCGATTGGCCGACCAGGCGGCAACGGCTGCATCGAGTAGATCGTCAGGGGGAATCTTTCCTCTTTCTCCCTCGAGGTAATGAGGGAGAAAGATTCCAGCTTCTTTGAGAAGGGCGACTCGTTCCTGTTGGCCGTTCCATGTCTTTTTGGAATACTCAAGCGGGCTGGATTTTAGACAGGAAAAGCAAACCTCAGGATGGGTTTCATAGATTCGCGAATCGGCTTTCGATACGAGATCCGCTTCCCGGATATATTTCATCAAAGCAAAGCTCTGGATGCTAATTCCCCGCTCGTAGCGCCGCCGTGACTCCTGATTGGCTTCCCGATAGGCTTGCCACTTCGGTTCGAGGCAGAAAGCAGGCGGGGTCGGGAAAACGCTGCTGCTTCGAGCGCCGATCAATTTTCTGGCTTCACTGTCAGCGAGGCGCGGGGCGCCTTCCTGAAGGCCAATCGGAACATCGATCGCGATTGCCTGCGGACCCTCCAGTTTGGAAATAGCGTGGATCGACTCGAAGATTCTTACGTCGGCAAGAATGCCGTCTTGCAGAAATACGCCGACCCAGCGCCCTTTCCATCCATCAACGCCTATGACCTCCATGCTGACTTACCCAATGATTGATCTTGCCTCGCGGGCATTCGCTTCGATTTCCTTCCAGTTTCCTGCGGCGATGACGTCGCGGGGAGCGAGCCAGCTTCCGCCTACGGCTGCGATGAGATCGCTTTCCAAATAGGTGGCAAGATTGCGAACCGTAATTCCGCCTAGGGGAATGAACTTCAGTCCGAGGTGCAAATAGGGCGCGGCGATGTTCTTTAAATGCGGAAGGCCTCCGGATGATTCAGAAGGAAAAAATTTCAGCAAACGGCAGCCTTCCCGAATCGCTGTATCGATCTCGGTGGGGGTCATCACTCCGGGGCCAAAAGGCAAATCCTTCGCCTGCGCATGTCGAATCACCTCGGTATTTACTCCGGGGGAAACCGCAAAGTGAGCGCCGGCCTCGACTGCCGCATCGACCTGGTCAGCCTCCAGAACGGTGCCGATGCCGACCGTCATTTCAGGGACCGATTCGCGAATCTTCTGCGCGACTTCGAGCGCGATCGGAGTTCGAAGCGTAATCTCCATTGCGGTGACGCCCCCTGCGAGAAGCGACTCCGCCAGAGGGATTGCCGCTTCGAGATGATCTACCACTAAAACGGCGATTAACTTTGAATGGATGAGCGACTGACCAATTTCACTTTCAGGAGTAAGAGACATAATTCAGGAGAGGCGTCATTCCGTTCTTTTCAATCGCCCCTCTATCGATTAACACGCTCTAATGATTCATCCAATCACTTTTCGAAAATTTGCGGCATCCGTTCTCGCCCTCACGCTAGGGGTCGGGGGGGGATCGGCTGATCAGACGGCTAAGAAAAAACCGGTAAAGCGTCCCAATCCGGCGATGGCAAAGGTTGACGATGTTGCAGGGCTTCCGCGAGTCCTTCTCGTGGGCGATTCGATTTCGATCGGCTACACCGCTCCCGTGCGTGAACTCATGAAGGGGAAAGCGAACCTACATCGACCGCTAGCGAACTGTGGGCCGACCACCGCTGGCCTCCGAGGACTCAGCAAATGGCTTGAGACGGGCGGCGCGGATAAGAAGTGGGACGTGATTCATTTTAACTGGGGTTTACACGATTTAAAATTCCTCGGGCCCGACGGCGCGAATTTGCAGGATCCAGCGGATCCCAAAAATCATCAGCAGGTGCCACCGGTAGAATATCGCAAAAATCTTACGGAACTCGTGAAGCAACTTCGGGCCACCGGAGCAACTCTGATCTGGCGAAATACAACCCCCGTTCCCGAGGGGGCGAGAGGGCGCGTCGTCGGTCACTCGGTGAAATACAATGAAATCGCAGCCGAGGTGATGGAAGCTGCCAACATCGAGATTCACGACCTCTATTCCTTTGCCAAAGAAAGACAGGCCGAGATTCAAAAAAAAGCTGATGTCCATTTTTCCGTCGAGGGATCAGCGGCACTTGCGGTCGATGTCGTTAGGGTCATTTCGGCCGCGTTAAAAAATTGATCACTCAACTATTTCAATCAGGATATGAGCAATAGCAAAAAAGGGTGGGAGATCGTCGAAAAGGCTCTTAAGAGCGATGCGGTGGCGCTAAACAATTTTCGAAACTTTTTAAAAAAACACCCTCAGTTCAATTTGGACGCTCTCTTTGAAGAGGTGGATCAAACCGACTATTCACTGCCTGACTGGGTTGAGGCCCTCCTCGAATTTGAGCGGTGGATGGAGCAAGAGGGTGCTTCGAGCCGGCCTTTTCGGTCAATACTGGGATACATACACTGCTGCACCCAGATCAACCCGCCCACAGTTAGTTTAGCATCGCTAAAAGTCATTGTAAGTGAATCACTTACCGGATTTGGCTTCGATGCTAAAGATGCCTCTCATTTGTGAGAAAATATAAAATTTGCGAATTTGATGGAGAAAATGGTAGGCAAACGGGTCTCATTGTGATATACTCAACGCCATGTCAACCACACGTAGAACACGATTCTCACGCCGGGTGCCAGATCACGTAACAGATGAACTGGTAGTTGTACTTTCCGAAAAGCGGACCTTCGGGTTTAACGATCTTTTTGAGGTTGTTTACGAAAATTTGAAAGCACGCAATGCAGTAAGTGGTGGAGAAGAAATGCTTCGCCTTCGTGCATACGAAAAACTCCAAAACCTCGTTACACGCGGTTTGGTCGAGAAAAACGGTAAAGAATACCGCGGACTCGAAAACATTAAAGATGCAGCCAGTCCTCCTGTAGCGACTCCTAAAAGCTAATTCTGCGACGTTTCACAGCTTTTTATCCCGTTTTTCTGAATTAGTCCTAATGAGGTCGAATTCATCTGGACGGAACGATTAAAGTATTTAAATTCCGGTGTGTGGGTATTGAGCCCGCCACCGGATTTTTTTTTGCCATGCTCTCAGACTACATTCCCGTTCTCATCCAGATTGTTTTTGCGACCGGTTTTGCCGTAGCGACCTTGATTGCCAGTGCGCTTCTCGGCAAAAGGGGATTGAGCAACAAGACAAAGGACTCCGCCTACGAATGTGGAATGCTTCCTATAGGTGAAGGGCAGGCCCGTTTCAGCGTGAAATTTTACCTCGTCGCAATGCTCTTTGTGATTTTTGACATCGAGGTCGTCTTTCTTTATCCGTGGGCAACTGTTTTCCGCGAGCAGATTGAGAGTGGCGCGACGATCTTTCTTACCGCCATGCTCGGTTTTGTCGGCATTCTTTTCATCGCCTACCTTTACGCCCTCAAAAAAGGGGCGCTCGAATGGCGCAACTAGGGGCCGGTGGACCACGGCCAAAGGGCTGTTTTTTGCGGGGTTAGATGACTTCTGGATTTTCAGACATCAGATATTCCAGCCACGGGTGACTGCCTCTCGCTTTACCGTGTGGAAAGAAATAAGCCTGAAAAGACAATTGAGAAAATGATCGGCAGGAGTCGGGGTCGTTTTCACCGGGGCAACGAAGCGCACAACTTTCGCTCGGGGCGCCATATCGAGGGAAAGAGCGAGTTGGGATTCTTTAATGTGGCCGACTTTGAGAGTCGGAATAAACATCGAGATGTTTCGTGAAGGCTCTGATTTCGAACGCTTCAAGACCGAAGTCGTCGAGCCGCATTCGGTGGTGAGAAAAGAGTTCCTTTTTGAACCTGAGCCTGGAAAAGACTCCCGGTATTCATGAATTGGGTTGAGCGACTTCTCAGATTCTCTGAGAGCCTTGATCCGGATAATTCCGCTGAGGTCAGGGAAAACCGCGAATTTGGCGACGGGATTCTCCGGTCAATAATAAACGGCCAGTCCTGCCGGGCAGGATTTATCGATAGGCCGGGTCTGGATTCGATGAGAGAAGAGGCCTTGCAACACCTCGATAGGCGCATGTCTCCCGGGGTTCACGAGCGAGTTGGTGATGTTCCGGCCATTCATCTAGAGCCTGATGATGCCGACGCCTTTTCTAGGCATCGGCTCAATCTAAATTTCTCGAAAGCGAGATTCAGCGCTTTCGTGAGGCGGGGTTCGACCTCTTTATTTTGATCTATGGAAGTCCGAATCCGACGGTCGCAACCGTGGCTGGGCGATTCAATTGCCCGTAAGCAGCTCCCTGATAGTTTCTGCCGATACTTCTTCGAGCGAGTCAACGATGAGCGAAGCACCGGATTCGGCAAAGCTCTCCGCTGGATGAGTTGTGGTGACTGCAATGACTTTCATTCCGGCAGCGATTCCCGCCTCGACTCCGACATGAGCGTCCTCGATTACGAGACACTGCTCCGGGCTGCGATTGATCTTTGAGGCGGCTTGCAAAAATACATCTGGATGCGGTTTTCCGCGGGTTACATCTTCCGCTCCGGTGTAGAAGTTTCCGAAAAAGCGATCTAAGCCGGTGGAGAGGAAGCACACTTCAATATTTTTTCTGGAGGTTGAAGATCCGAGGGAGATAGGGATTTTGTTGATAGCAAGATTCTCAAGCAGCGCGATGACTCCGGGCAAAGGCTCGAGACCACTTGTAGCGAGGAACTTGCGGTAGAGCTCTTCTTTTCGATCTCCGAGAGACTGGATTTCATCGTGATCGTCCTCAGTCGTCCACTTGAAAACGTGCGGGATGCACATCTCATTTCTCATTCCAAAAGACTCCTTGAAAAGTTCTTTAGTGAATGGCTTTCCGATTTCTTCAGCGAGCTGGAACCAACTCACTTCGTGTTGGTCGTGGGAATCGATAAGGACTCCGTCGAGGTCAAATACAACGCCAAGTGAGGATAGGTCAGTTTTCTCCATATGGTCGGGAATATGGTCTCAGGCCGCCTTGAGGCAAGCGATCATCGCCGGGAAAAACGGTGAAAAGGATCTGACTACCGCGGGAAGACAAACCAAGGAGGGGCAGCTTTCAGCTTCCCGTAGAGCCTGCCGGCACGAGCTCCTTCTTCCTTAATCAGTCTGCAGGAGAGAATGGATTTCACCGCCTGCGGAGTCTCAGCAGGCGGCGGGAAGGACGACTCTCCTCGGCGTCGAGCGATCTTCCTTCACGTTGTCCAGGTCGCGTTGTGTCCGCGCGTGTCGATGTGAATGAAACCGGAATAGGTTCCTATTCCTCCGCGGAAAGCGCCGGCGTCCCTCAGTTTCGATGCCGACGCGGCTGCCTTTTCAGGTCCGCAGGCAAAAACGAGATCAAGTGCACAGTTTTTCATGTGGTAAGAGCGGCTTGCGGCTCCCGAGCAAATAGCATTGTATTCCGGGCTTCGGTAGGCCGAGTTGATGCAAACCAGTTCAGTTCCAAGGTCGTGCCGAATCTGATCAGCTATTTTCAAAGTCGGGGCGAGCCGCTTCCACATGTATTCAGGGGGAAGGTGATTCGCGACGCCTTTTTGGATATTTCGATGGGGTCTGATAATCTCTTCAGCGGTGATGTGGCGAAGTTTGAGAGAGTTGAGAAAGGCGGCGTATTTGTCGCTGTTGGGGAGAACTCGCCGTGCTGGCCCTAATTGGAACCAGTCTTCCAGCTCAAATCGGAGTGACCGCGTTGATTTGACGAGAGACGCCATTTTTTCACGATTCATAATCGCGAAGCCAGTGCCAATTGCCAGTCCTGACAACGCCAATGTGCGAATCGAAGTGCGCCGACTTTGACTGCGCTGGCGCTGGCGGGGGCGTTTAGGTCTAGGCTTGGGTTTGCGCTTGCGTTGCCTCTTCGCCGAGGTAGATCGTGGCGGAATTTTAGCGGGCAATTTGGTCATGATTGAAGCAGGAAAGGGATTTAAATTGGCTAAGACTAATACCGGGAAGAGCTCCGCAATCTTTCATAGCATAGCCTCAAAAAAAACATTTGCATCAGAATGGGATCGAACTAATCTCGCGAGTTGTCTGGGGAGACAACAATCCTAAGGCGGTCCGACTGATCGTTATTTTTGCAAGTTTCGGGGGTTTCTTGTCGAAGTATCTGTCGGATCGCTTTTTTTCGCCTCTTTCAGAGGTAATTGAGGCTGAAACCTCGTTCTTGATTGAGCGTCAAGATGCGATAAGACTCGGGAATGCAGATCCGTCACTATCTTGTCATTTTCATTCTCATCTCATTCGTTTGCTCGTGTGGAAAGGTGGAGGAGGTCGCAGAACCTGTCATTGAAAAGAAAACCTCTGCCGAGCCTCAGACTGAAGCGGTGAAGCAAGCGCCTGAGCCAACATTCTGGAGTGAAGTCATGCTGCACGATGCAATCCGCAGTGCTAACGAGGGATACTCTGGCAACGGCCAGTTTCAAATCGACGAGGGAGGTCAAGTTCAGGCGATTGCGCTCGATAATTGTGGCGTCACTGACTTAAGCCCGTTGGCGGGATTTTCGCTGCAGGCTCTCTATCTTCAAGGCTGCCCGGTTCCGGATGTTGAAGCGTTGAAGGGGATGCCTCTCGTTGAGCTGTATCTCGAAAATTCTGCGATTAAAGATCTGACCCCTCTCAAAGGAATGGAGACACTGCGTAAACTTTACCTGAGCGGTACCATGGTGAGTGATCTCTCAGCCCTCAAAGGAATTCCCATCGTGGAAATGAATCTCGTGAATACCAAGGTAACCGATCTTTCCGGACTCGAGGGCATGCCATTGCAGATGCTTTGGTTGACCGATACTCCAGTGACTGATATTTCCGGATTGAAAGGGACTTCGCTTGTCAGCCTGACTTTGCATCGCACGGCGGTGAAGGATTTATCGCCACTTGCTAACACCGCTTTGCAACGTCTTCATATTGGGGAGACTCCTGTCACGGACCTGACTCCGTTGAAAGGATTGCCACTGACTCGCCTCGTCTTCGATGCGGACCAAATTCAGAAGGGGCTCGATGTCATCAAGGGGATGTCTTCTTTGCGTGAGCTCGGGAACAAATTTGAAGATGGAAATCAGAATCTTCAGCCTCCGGCACTCTATTGGCAGGGCGAGGCGGCTCAATAAATTCAGTTGAAAGATGCCGCACGGTGAGAACGTTCTCTGAGCTCTTGATTGTTGCCTTCTCATGATACGTTCCATGTTTACCGTCGGCGGGTTCACCCTGCTGAGCCGAATTCTCGGATTCATCCGCGATAAGCTGATCGCCTTCTATCTCGGTGGAGGAGGCATCGGGGATGTCTGGGTGGCAGCATTTCGCTTTCCGAATTTGTTTCGCCGGGTTTTTGGCGAGGGTGCCTTTAACGCGGCTTTCGTCCCCATGTATGGGAGGCGTCTCGAAGAGCAGGGAGGTCAAGTGGCAGATGCCTTCGCGCGTCGGACACTCTCATTGATGTTCATGATCTTGATGGCGTGTTTTGTTCTCGCCTTTATTTTCATGGAGCCAATTGTGAGGCTAACCAACATCGGTTTTGCCTCAGATGGTCGCCTTGAGCCGGCCGTGATGGCTTCGCGAATAACCGTGGTTTATCTGGTGTTTATTTGCCTTGTTGCGGGACTCAGCGGAATTCTCAACACGCGCAGAAATTTTTCGGCTCCTGCCTTTGCCTATGTGGTTCTCAATATTGTTTTTCTGATCGCTTTGGCCTTTGTCATTCCAAAAACAGGGGAGCCGCTAAAGGTTCTGTGTTGGACGGTCGTTGTCAGTGGCGTTTTTCAGTTACTGGTTGTTGTCATTGCCTGCCTTCGAGGTGGTGTCAATCTCCGCCCGCGACTCCCCATGGTCGATGGTGATATGAAGAAGCTCGGGTTACTCATGGCACCGGGGCTCGCGAGTGCGGGGATTCAACAGATTAACCTGCTCGTTGGGCAATCCGTCGCCTCACTTCAGGAGGGGGGCATTGTTTTGCTGTATTTTGCTGATCGCATCAATCAGCTTCCTCTTGGTCTGATTGGAATGGCCGGTGGCGTCGTTCTTCTCACGGAGATCACGCGGAACCTTCGGAGCGGAAATGATGAGGGAGCTAAACGTTGTCTCAATCAGGGAATGGAAATGTCGCTCTTGCTGTGTCTCCCTGCAATGGTGGCCATGATTGTCATTCCCCGGGAGATGATGTTCACGATTTTCGAGGGAGGGAAATTCACGGCCGAAGCGGCGATTGAAGCCGGGTACGTGCTTGGGGCCTTTGCTCTAGGGACCCCGGCCTACATTTTATCGAAGGTGCTGCAGCCGGCCTACTTCGCCCGCGAAGATACGAAAACGCCGATGCGTTTTACGATCGTGAGCGGAGTCACCAACATCATTCTCGTCTACCCCTTCTTTCTCTGGCTCGGGCCGATGGGCTGCGCGCTTGCCACTTCAATCGCCGGCTGGACAGGATTCCTTCTTCTATGGTTTGGCCTTCGTAAATCAGGCTTCATGGGATTTATTCCGGGCTTTTTCAGTCGAGTCACACGCATGTGCCTTTCCTCAGTGATTATGGGCGGAGTGATCTGGCTTCTTGCGCACTATGGAAAGCCTTGGCTCATGAATCCGGACAATTTTTTGCTTCGTGTCGGCGTCATGGGGGGTATCATCCTTACTGGACTTATTGTCTATTTTATCGCTGTCATCGCTACGCGGGTTTATTCGGTTTCTGAACTGAAATCCAAGCTCGGTAGACGCCGCCGGTCGTAACCCACTGAAATTATGAACGCGCGAAACTTTGGACTCATTAAAGGTGGCATTTGGCTGGTGGTGATTTGGGCGGTGATTGGGCTGTCCGTAAAACTCGTGAGAACAGCCAAGCCCACCGCAGCAAAGGTGTCAGCCTATCTAGAGGAAAATGATCTCAGCGGGATCAGTGACGAAAGTCGCCGTAAAGAGGTGATTGGGCGCACCGCGGAAATGCTGAATGCGATGGATTCCGATGAACTCGAAGCGTTGAACGGAGATGATAACGAAGACCCGCGCCAAAGACTTTTCGGAGAACTCAGCGATGAGGAACAACTCTACTTTCTTGAACGTCGCATCGGGCGTGCTTTCGAGCAGATCATGGAGTCATTCAACGCGATGGATAGAGACGAGCGAAAGAAAATTGTCGAGCGCTCCATGGAGCGGATTCAAGATCGGGGAGATGGAGACGGGACCTTTGATGGAGACAATCCGGAGGTAGTTGATCAGATCACGGATGCCGGATTGAAAGCCTTCTATTCGACGGCCAATGCGGAGACAAAAATTGATTTAGCACCTTTGTTAGAGGAGATGCAGCGAAGCATCGCACAGGGAGGGCGAGGACGATGAGGGCGGCAAATCAGAGCCGATCAGAGGGGTTCACAATCGTGGAGATTCTCGTTGTCATTGCGATTGTCGGCCTCCTCTCTTCCATTCTGATTCCTTCCTTCAATCGAATGAAAAAGTCCGCTCAATCGACCCTCTGCGTATCCAAACTGCGCGAGATCGGAATTGGTTTGAATACCTATTTTCTGGACCACGGGAATACTTTTCCAACTCTCGTCGCGGCGAGGGAAAGTCGAAACGAGGATGAGCCTGCGATCGATACCGAGTTGCTCGAATATGTCGGAGACGAACAGGTGTTTCAGTGCCCCTCTGATCATATAGGTCTCTTTGAAAAAACCGGATCGAGCTATTTTTGGAATTCGCTTATCAACGGTCAAAAGCCGGGGAATATGAATTTGTTAGGATTAACCGACAAAGCGTCAGGGATCCCGATCGCCTCGGATAAAGAGAATTTCCACGAGAATGTCGGCGATGGCGTTAACATGCTCTATGCTGATGGGCATGTTTTACGCGAGCTTCAATTTACGGTCGAAACGCAGTAATGTTGGAGTTTAAAAACGTTAGGAAAAGATTTTCGGGAGCGACTTCACCTGCCCTCGATTCGGTTTCATTTGAAGTCGGACGCGGTAGAATTTGCGGTTTGTTAGGCCATAATGGAGCAGGGAAGAGTACGGCACTGGGCGTGATCCTCGGAATGGTGCACCCTGATGAGGGGGAGGCTTTCATTGAAGGGGTCTCGGTGCAAAGGGATCGTGAAAAGGCCCTGCCCCGAGTTGGGGCCATTTTTGAGGCGCCTGCGTTTTACGACTATCTTTCGGGCTGGCATAATTTAAAATCACTCGCCGCTTATTCGGGGGGCGTCGAGAATAGCTTGATCGAAGAAACCGTCGAGTGGGTCGGGTTGAGCAAACGAATCAAGGACAGGGTTTCGACCTACAGTCATGGAATGCGTCAACGGCTCGCGTTGGCGCAGGCCTTGTTGCCGCGTCCCGAGTTACTTGTCCTGGATGAGCCCACTGACGGGCTCGATCCCGAAGGAATTGTCGAATTTCGGGAGCAGGTCCTCGACTTGAGGGATCGCCTAGGGCTTACCGTATTGCTCAGTTCGCATCTCCTGTCTGAGGTGGCGCAACTATGCGACGAAGTCGTTATTTTAAAGGGGGGCGCGAAAGTTTATGCGGGTAGCGTGGATGGTTTTGACCAGGACTCGGCACTCTTTCGGATCACTTCAGATAATGAAGTCGAAACGACGGAAATCATTTCCCGGTTTGGTGGGAGCATTGAAGGCGATCGATTTGCCTTTCCTAAAGCGGTCAATGATTCCGAACTATTGGCTTCGCTTGTTCAGGAGGGTGCGCGCGTGAGCGGGTTCTCTCGTGAAGCGACTTCACTGGAGGAGTTTTATCTCACCGCCGGTGCTCAGAATGGAAAAGAAAAAGGAGGGCCGAAATGATCGCTTTTCTAAGACTTCTTAAGTGGGAACTCTTCAGGCTCTTTGCGAGGCGTCGCACTTACATTGGGTTCGGCGTTTTTCTGGCCGTCGAATTACTCTTTCTCTTCTTTTGGACGAGAGAGAAATCCGAGTCGCAGATGGAAAAATTCATCAACCGGGTCGCGGGCGGCTTCGACGAGTATTTCTCCGCGCTCACTTTGGCCTTTCTTATCGTCGCGTTTACGATGTTCCTTCTCGGGCTCGTCTTCGTTGCGCTCGTCGCCGGTGACATTCTCGCCAAAGAAACCGAGGACGGAAATCTGCGCCTGATCCTTGCTCGCCCCGTGACCCGCCTTCGGCTTCTCGTCGTAAAGTTTCTCTCTTGTCAAATCTACACGACGGTCCTTTTCGTCTTTGTCGGTGCGAGCGCCTTCGCCGTAGGCGTGTTCGAGCGCGGTTGGGGAGGTGGCTTTCTCGTCTGGACTCCCGATCTCAAGCAGCCATCCATCTTCGGTTGGAATGAAGGCATGATTCGTTATTTCGCGGCGATCACGGCCTTCTCATTGATCTATCTTCCCGTCACCGGAATCGCTTTCATGTTCGGTTGTTTTCGGATCAAGCCTGCCGCGGCTACGATTCTAACGGTCGCGATCTGCGTTGCTGATAGCGTTCTCGCCGCGATTCCACTCCCCGTCTTCGATCCCTACCGGGAGTTCTTCATCACCACTCGAATGAAAGCATGGTTGCTCCTGCTTAAAGAGGATATTCCCTGGTATCAATTTGCTGAACAAACCATCTGGCTCGGAGGAATCGGGCTGACTGGTTTTGTGATTGGATGGGCCGCGTTTGAGCGTCGGGATATTAAGTCCTGAAGTGTCACGCTGCTGTTCCGATATCCCCTCGGCTTACCTTGAGAGGTACTGGTTGGGATAGTCGAATTGGTTAGGATTTCCGAGCCGAACTAATTGAGGAACGCCAACATCTTTAGCCTTTTCAGAACTTCTGATGTATTCAATCGGGAGCTCTTGCGATGGTCATCGTTTCACCTGATTTTCTCTACCTCGTTGAAGCGAGGGGGAGAAGAGAAGCGGACCCTGTCTGATTACGAATTGGCCTCGCGGTTATTTTATTTTCTCTGGAGGACGATGCCTGACTCGATCCTGTTTGAAAAAGCCGGACTTAGGCAGCTTTCCGATCCAAAAGTCCTCAAAGAGAAAGTGGCTCATCTCCTTCGGGATCGCAGGAGCGAGCGGTTCGTTACCCAGTTTACGAATCAGTGCGCTCCATCGAAAAACGAGTCGAGCGGTCAGAGTCGCGGCTCGATGTTCCAGTCGATCACTTTTCCGACAGCACTCAGGAGTTGAGTGAGGTTCTCGCTTAGGTCGTATTACACGGTCGAATCAATGCTCTAAACCCGCACCGGATCCCGCGTCCGTTCTCCATTGAGCAGTCGCAATACGCCACGTGGATTAGCGTTTTGAAGTTCCATCGGCAGCAATGAATCCGGCCAGTCCTGGTAGCAGAGTGGACGGACGAATCGTTGGATCGCTCTTGTTCCGACACTGGTGTAGTGGCTGTGTGTTGTTGCGGGGTAGGGCCCCCCGTGATGGATGCTGTGGCAGACTTCGAGCCCAACCGGGTAACCGTTAAAAATGAGTCGGCCGGTCTTCTTTTGAAGGACGGAAATCAATTCTTTGTGATTCGCGAGATCTTCTTCGGTGCCGTGAATCGTGACACTGAGATTGCCTTCGAGTGATTTGGCGAGTGCGATCATGTCGTCGACTCCGCCGCAAGTAACGAGAGTGGAGCTGGGTCCGAAGAGTTCATCTAACAGGGTTGGGTCGTTGCTTATACCCTGTTGAGTTGTCGAAAAAAGGTAGGCAGCGGCTTCGAGTTTGTCATCGTCAGGGCCCTGCGAAGATTGTGCGAGAATCTGAAGGGCTTTGTTTTCACCGCGCAATTTGATCCCTGAGCGATAGGCCTTGTGAATTCCAGCATGCAACATCGTCGATGGAACGACGGCTTCGACTTTCTCTTTCACGAGTTCAGAGAAGTTCTGCCATGCTTCTGATTCATTTCCGAGGACGAGTCCAGGGTTGGTGCAAAATTGACCATTGCCCTGGGTTAGCGCAGCCACGAAACCTTCGGCGATTTCTGAGGCGCGCGCCTTCAATGCTCCCGGTAGAATGAAAAGCGGATTCACACTGCCCATCTCGGCATAAAAGGGAATCGGGACGGGACGCTGGTTAGCGATATCAAAGAGGGCACGCCCGCCTCCGAGGGAACCGGTGAAAGCTGCTGCGGTAATGTCAGGGTGCTCGACTAACTTGATGCCGACTTCGTGACTTCGTCCCTGCAGGAGTGAGAATACGCCTGCTGGCATGCGGGTCTTTTCAGCGGCGGCGTAGATGGCGCGTGCCGCGAGTTCACAGGTGCCGGGGTGGGCGGGGTGACCTTTGACGACGACGGGGCAACCGCTCGCAAAGGCTGACATGGTGTCTGCTCCGAGAACGGAGATCGCGATGGGAAAGTTGCTCGCTCCGAAGACCGCAACGGGACCGAGCGGTTGCATGAGCGACCGGACATCAGGTTTAGGGATCGGCTTTCGAGTCGGATCGGGAGGGTCGATTCGTGCATCGAGCCACGAGCCTTCTCGGATGAGATTGGCAAATTGCCTGGTGTGGTTGATAGCACGGTCGCGCTCGGCTGAGCAACGGGCGAGCGGGTAACCCGTTTCGGCTGAGGTGCGCTCAAGGAACTCGTCGCCGAGGGCCAGCGTTTCATCGGCGATCGCGTCAAGGAAGTCAGCGCGTGATTCCACGAGTTTCCGGCGGAACGGGTCGAACGCTTCAACCGCCGCCTGAACGGCTTGATCCACGTCAGCGACGGTCGCTTCGTAAAAAGCCGGCTTTAGGGCTTTTCCTGTCGCGGGATTGGCAGCTTTGAACGAGTCTGAGCTTGCCGCGGCTTCGCTTCCTGCGATGAGTTGCCTGCCTGTAATTTGCATATCTGTTTAGCTGTTTAGCTGTTTAGCTGTTTAGCAAATTCAATGCCGTCTCTTTGACGAGGGTTTCTTCGGCTTCTGTAATGCCACTGAGTAAAGGGAGTGGGGGTCCTGTATCGGCGATCCCCGCCAGGGTCACTGCTTCGTGTAGAACGCGAATGGGATTGATCTCATTGCGGAGGTCTTCGAGCGGGTTGAAAATTGATTGGATTTCGCGGGCACGATCGAGGTCGTTTGCCTGGACTGCCTTGAGTAATTGATCGCTCAGATCGGGGCGGATACAGACACAGCCTGCGGTGAATCCGGTGATTCCGAAATCGACGAGGTGTTCGATGACAGGTTGCTCCCCGATTCCGCTGACGATCATCGAAGGATCGACCGCATCAACCAGCTCAGTGAGGTAAGGATCGACCGCGGTGTCCTCTCGGACAATTGCGTATTTAATCCACGAAACGATACCGTCATCGACGAGCTGTTTGGCGCCTTCGACTGAGATGAAATCATCATATTTGATGTAGAGGACGATCGGCTTTCCGACCTTCTCTGCAAATTTTCGTAGCCCGGTGACTACGCCTGCGGAAGTCGTGATTCCCTGGTGAGGCAGCACCATGACAGTCGGATAATCGGTCTGTTTTACGATCTCTGCCTGATCCATCATCATCCCGTAGGCGGGGCCAACCGAGGGAACGATGAGCGTGTTTTCTCCTGCTAACTCCGCGAGTTGGGTCAGGACGTCTTCGTATTCGCTCAGCGCGATGTGATAAAAATTAGCGTTCCCTCCGTAGAGGAGCGTTGAAACATTTCCCGCCTCGATATGGCGAATGATTTTTTCGTTTTCGTTTCGATCAAAATTAAAGTTTTTATCGCGGGCCATGGGCGGCACCGCAATGACGGAATTGGCAAGGTCTTCAGAAGTGATCGGCCTGGTATGCATAACTTTTTTAAGTCTCGCTACTTTTAGCTATGATCCACCCAAATGCCAAGAAACTCTTCAGTCGGATAGACGAGGAAAATCACGAGGGCGGTGTTTTCTGCTCCATTCAAAAGCTTCCTGCTTCGTGTGTTAGTAAGATCGGATCACAAATCCGTGGCCGATTTCAACGGAATTAAAGCAAAGTTAACTCTTCCTCGCTACGGGGCGTCGGGAAATCGCGAGGTCGTCAATGTCCCGATAAATGAGACAATAAGTAAGAATTTTAAAAAGCGGCCCGCGAGATTTCGGCATTCTGGAATGCGGGTCGCGACGAAGGGCTTCAACACAAATTTGTGAAGCTCGAAGCGTTTGAATCCGAGCCGTATGTTAGGTAGCAGGGGGAAAGGCGGAATCGTTTACCCCGTCCTGAATCCGCCACGCACCGCTCCTGCCCGGGTCTCGCCAAAATTAGCTTCAAACATCGGGTCGATCGGGCGGCTGTTGGGCATGCTGAGCCAGAGGCGGAAGAGGCAACGTTTTTCCTCGGCCGATTCGAAGTCCTTAAACGCCGATCGCCGGTGAAGGGTCGTCCAATTGTTGAGCAACAAAATGTCTCCGGGTTCCTGCCGAAAATGAAAGGCCTGTTCCGGTTCTTCGGCAAGGGCTTCGAGGAAGTCCATTGCTTCAATTTGCTGAGGTGAGAGATTCGGAAGTTCAGGATCGCTGTGCGCCCGGTTGATGAGGACTCGTAAAAAACTGCAGGCGAAATGTCCTTCGGTGAACGAAAATATAGGCTGTTCGCAGGAGGAGAGGCTACTCCCCAGATCTACGGTGTGTCGCTTGTAGACGAAAGGTTGCTTGAGCACTTCAAGCAAATCGGGCCGGCGACTCGCCATCTCGTTGTGGAGATGCGGTGAGCTGATCAATTGATTCTCACCACCGCTGCGAGCTTGTTTCCAGCAGAGGAAGGCAATGACATCACAACGGTCAGTGTGAAACGAGAGCTTGTTTTTTGTGTTGGGCCCGCGAGTCCGGGGATCGTCTTTGCCAAAGCCGGCGTCGCTGACATCGAATATGAGATCTCCTGTTTCGTTTTGAGAGAGGAGTGTTCCCAGTGACGCGGACCAGTCGCTAAACGCCTCGCGAGCGGAGTCCTTTGTGTGCGAATGAAAGGGGAAACCCCGAAGGAGAATCGCTCCCCTTCCTTTCTCGAGTTGCTCGCGAATGGTGTCAGGGTCCGCGTCAGCAAATTCCTGAATCCAGTCGTCTTGCTGAATTAATTCATCGCCTTTCCAGACGGCGGGGCCTTCGACGAAGCCTTCATAAGGTTGGCTCATTTTTTTTCTTTGGCTGCCATAGATTCGAGGAGCGCCTCATCGGGTTCTCCTTCGAGGTAGCCGAGATCGCTTAGGAATACGTCTGTCTTGAGAACGGTGTCGACGAAATGCTGAGCTTTCCCCTGGCCTACTTTGAGGTTGAAGAATCCGTGTGGCTCTCCCTCGTAGAGATGGAGATCAGAACGGATCCCGAAGGCCTTTTGGTCGGCTTGGAATTTTTCGGCAGTTACTACGGGAATTAATTTGTCTTCAGTTCCCAGAAATACGATCGTGGGAGGATCGCCTTTGGAAATGTTATGGGCAGGCGAAATAGCCGGAAACCATTCCGTAACGCGGTCATTTCCATAGCCTCCCGCGCCGTTGTCGTAGACGGGGTTGAAAAGAACAAGCGCTCCCGGGCGTGAGCTGATCGTGATATCTTCCCCTTTTTCTTCGAGTCCATCACACATCCCTGTTGTCGCTGCGACGTGGCCTCCGGCGGATCCACCGCCTGCAGCAATCCTATCAGGATCGACGCCGAGTCTCGCCGCGTTCTTTCTGACCCAGCGAATCGCCGATTTCCCATCGTTCACGCAACTGATAGGGGCTGTCCCGTGACCTTTTTTGGTTCGGTATTCAGGCAGAAAGACGACCATGCCCCGCTGTCTCAGATAGCGAGCCTGAGGTTCAAAATGGGTGGGGCTTCCTGAGTTCCAACCACCGCCGAAGAAGAGCACGATTGCGGGGGATTTGTCGACCTTGGGATCGTGTCCCCGAGGATCGAGGTAGTGGATTTTCAGATCGCCTTCCTTGGTCTTTTTGAAAACTTCGACTGTTGCGCCGGCTATGCTGACTGGTTTCGTTTGAGCCTGGACCTGGGCCAGCGAAAAAGAGATGATAAAGAGAATAGAAAAATTCTGTTTGAGCATGCTTTCATCGTAGCTGGATTCTGAAGAGGAGCGAGCCGATTGAGGGGACGGGAAGAGGCATCTATTTATCATGCCTCCTCCGTGATATCGACTATCGTCAAACTTTTCATGAGCCATTCTACGGTATCCCCACGTCATTTGATCGGATTGATAGCAGGCGCGCTGTGCATCGCCTTTGCGCCGATCTTCGCGGTGATGGCTCGTCAGGGCGAGGGACAGGTAGGGATGTGGGATTCTGCATTTTGGCGTGTTTTCCTCGGGGCGATTGCGCTCGGGATTCTATTCGGAGTTCAGCGGAAACGAATTACTCCGAGGCGTAGCGAGTTTGTCGGCAGTTATGCCTGGATGTTCCTTCCCGGGCTCGCCTTCGCCTGCGACTTCTGGGCCTGGCATTGGTCGTTCGAGCATACCTCGGTTGCCAACTCGACGCTGCTCGCAAATACTTCTATCATTTGGGTGACACTTTTTGCCTGGTTGGTCTGGAAGGAGCGCCTTTCCAAATGGTTTCTCATCGGCGCTTCTGCCGCCTTCCTCGGAATGCTAGTTCTCATGTTGAGTTCGACGACTCGTGAGTCGCCGACGGGAGGGAATGGCTTATTCGGTGATTCGCTGGCGATCCTGACGGCGGTGTTTTACGCCTCCTATCAGTTGCTAATTAAGCGTTTTCGACGTGATCATTCAGCTCCGATGCTGCTCTTCTGGGCGAGTGCGGTTGCGGCTTTGATTCTTTTCCCGCTCGCCTGGTTTCATAAAGATCCATTTCTGCCGGGGAGTGGGAGTGTGTGGGGTGCCTTGATCGGGCTCGGGGTTCTCTCTCACGCTTGCGGCCAGGGACTCATTGCTTATGGGCTCGGTGGTGTCCCCGCCAGCTTGGCCGCGGTAGCGCTTCTTGTTCAACCAGTCGCGACGGCCCTACTTGGCGTTTGCATCCTCGGGCAGCCGCTCGTTCTATCGCAGGTGTTAGGCGCGATTTTTGTTGTCGCGGGTCTTGTCTTCGCGGTGAGGGCGAAGTCAAAGGCCCCTGTCCCTGCGACTGATTCCAAATAGCTGGTTTACGATCAAATGTAATCGTAGAAATCGGAAGAGAGAAATATTGCGAGGTGGGGCGAGGCCTCCTCTCGAGCGACGTGGTCCGAAAGGAATGCCCCAATTACTTTTCCGCTTCGCCGCAAAGCGATGGGGTTGCCTGTCACGGTATCGGACCACGCGGCTCAGCGAGTCGCTTCTCCCACCCCTGTTTTTTTGCGCTAGCGTCTCATCACTGCTCTTTTCCGAGTGGATGATACTTCCGAATCCAGGGATCCTCCTGATGGGTGAGGCGTGCCATTAAATCATCTACCATTTGCGAAACTCTTTCCCGGTGCTCTTTGCTTCCTGCGAGATTGTTGGTCTCCCAGGGATCTTCCTGAAGGTCGTATAGTTCGAGGCGAGGTCGATGGAGGTAGTTCTCAACGAGACGTTCGCCCATTTTTTTATCACCTCGTTCTCTAAGTTCAACCCAGGTGCGGCGTTGCACGGTGTCAATAGGGAGTGGGTATTCAGCCCCCGGAGTGATGTTCCAGATTAACTTGTAGCGACGTTCCCGAAGCGTTCGCATCGGATAGTGAGCAAAGACATCGTGGCCGACGTGGCTGAGCAAGGCAGTATTCCACCCCCTCGGCTCGGTTTGATTGAGGATCGGAAGAAAGCTTCGGCCCTGCAATTCATAGTCGTCAAAAGTAACGCCAGTCCAATCGAGGATTGTCGGAGTGATATCAGTGAAGGCGACAAGGGCTTTGTTAGGCGATGCCTGATCCTTAAGTCCGGGCTGACGGACAATAAACGGAACGCGAACTCCTGGCTCGTAGTGAGTCCCCATCGCGCCGGGTTCTGAGGTGCCGTGATCTGAGGTGAAAATCACTAGGGTGTCATCGCTGTGGCCGCTTTTCTCCAGTTCTTCCAGAACGAGACCAAGCCCGTGATCCATGCGGCTGATTTCCTGGTAGTAACCGGCAATGCCCTCTCGAACGTGCCTCGTATCAGGGAGGAATGGAGGAACCTTCAGAGTGGTCGGATCATAATCAATCGGAGTGTAGTCTTTTGTCTTTTTGACGCCCCAGGCAACGCCGTCGATGCTGATAGGGTGAGGATCGGAAAAGGCCATGACGAGGAAAAACGGATCCTCTGAATCTGAAAGGAACTCTCCGGCCGATTGGGCCATTTTCGTGACATCGCGGGAGGAAATGCGTGGCTTGTGATCGATGGGATACTTCTCGAGTGGTTTGATGTGATCTTTACCGATAAGGCCGGTGCGATAACGACTCCCTTTCAGCATCGCAAAGACCGAGGTGACATCTTCTCTGAGTTGCTGGTTATGCTCGCGATGGGGGTGCGCATACTGGCCGTTACGGTGAGTGAGGAGGCCGGTGTAGATGACGGCGCGGCTCGGGCCGCACGAGGGGGTCGTCGCGAAGGCTTCTTCAAAACGCACTCCTTCAGCCGCGAGTTTGTCAATGTTAGGGGTTTTGACTGTCTCGTTTCCGTAACAACCGACATCATGCCATGTTTGGTTGTCAGAAATCATAAGGAGGACATTCTTTTGAGAGGAAAGTCCGGCGGATAGAAAAACGAGGCCGCAGCTCAGCTGCAAGAATATCGATATTTTCATGATGTGTTAGAGTCTTAGGAATACTTTTTTGCGATACATCCAAAGGAGGATAAGCCAGAAAAGTATGACAATGAGGCAGGCGAGAACGACAGGGCCGTGATTGCCGATGAACCAGGCGTCGGGAAGATGGCGCTTCAGGGCTGCGGTGACCCCGCCCTTGGCCATGATGCCAAGCAAATACATCGCTAGAGGATTCAGCCCGACAATGACAAAGGGAAAGACCCAGCCGTTCCATTTTTTGATATCGATGATCCAGTAGCTGAGCGCGAGCAGTCCGATGATCCAGCCTCCGCTGTAAAGTGTCCACGATGGCGTCCAGAGCTTCTTAATCACGGGGCAGACTGTTACTCCGAGCAAAGCGCCGAGAAGAAGACAGCCGGCCGCAGCGGCACAGAGTTGTTTTAGTTTGGTGTAATCGGAGTTCGATTTGTTTTTCAGGACCTGACCGCTCATCAGGCCCATCAGCATCGTGACAATGGCCGGTATGAAATTTAGAGTCGCGTAGACGTGGCCTTCGAATGGTTTGGCTCTGGGAAAGAGGTTGAGAAGCGACAGGTCAAATCGCTGAGGCATACTCGTTCCGTTCGCAAAATGGGCTGCATAGCCAGTGATCTCCTGCGGAAAGAAAACCATGAAGCTATAATAGCCAGCCAGAATCGCGAATCCGCTGATGAATTGAACGCGAAACGATTTCCCCACGAAAAAAAAGAGAAAGCCATAACCGAGACCAATCTGGCTGAGCACGTTCGTGAAGATCCAGTAGGTCTCCGGCTTTCTCATCGACTGTAAAAAGACACCGAGAAGAGTGAGGAGAATCGCCCGCGTCCAGGCGTGACGCAATCGTCTGCCGTAACTCTCTCCCCGGATCGCCCGTTTTTCGTAAGAAAATGGCATCGAGACTCCGACGATGAACATGAAGGCCGGCTGAATGAGATCCCAGACCGAGAGACCGACGAAATTGAATTGGCTGATCCACTCTGGATGATTGCCTTGGAAGACGAGCCACTCAGCAAAGGGGCCCTCGAAATTTTTTGCCGCCTTGGCGATGCCGAGTCCGCTTGAGGCAAGCATCAGCATGACAAATCCCCTGTAAACATCAAGTGAGAGAAGGCGCCGGGTAGGCTCTCCTTCGGAAGTTGATTCGAGGGGCGCTTCGGTTGACATGAAGATGAGTTTTAGCTTTTTGCCGCTGAGGGTCAACCGGACAGGCCCCGTGATATCGCCATGCACTCTCGACCCCTCCTGCCATGCAAAAACTACTCGCCGGGATTTCGATCTCAGCCTATGATTCGGGACCCGTTGCTAAACCGAAACGACAATCAGTTCACACTCCCTCTCATTTTAAAAATGGACGCAGTCAAAATCTTAGGAAGTCTTCTTAGTAATAATGCGATGGGCTCAGATATCGGGGGTAAAATTCTCGGCAATCTTCTTGGCGGCGGGCAGAGCAGTTCTGGCGGCGCGGGTGATATTTTGGGCGCCTTGCTTGGCGGCGGTTCTCGTTCCAGTGGCGGAGGAATGGGTGCGCTGGGCGGCCTCCTTGCTGCAGCGGCGCGCTCCGAGAGCGGAAGTGAGGGAGGCGGCGGCATTGGTATGCTCGGCGAATTACTCGGCGGTGCCGCGGGGAGTGAAAATTTAGGTGGTCTTGGCAGTCTTCTTGGTGGCGGTGCGCCACCTAAGAGAAAGAGCGGTCTCGGTGGGCTCCTCGGCGGGTTCCTTGGGGGAAGCGAGAAGAAGCAGCAACCTTCAGGTGGTGCCGCCGATCTTCTCGGATCGCTTCTTGGCGGCGGATCAGGTGGCGGCAGTGGAGCTGATATGCTCTCAGGCCTTGTCGCAAGTGCCGGTCAAAATGCGGGTGGTGGTGAATTGCTCGGGATGCTCCTTGGAAAAGGCAAAATGGTTGCGCCTCCGAAGGAAGCTCAGGAGGAAGCGGAGATTTTGATCGAGGCGATGTGCAACGCGGCGAAGTCTGACGGACAGGTTGACCAATCTGAGCGCGATGCTATTCTCGCTCGCCTTGGCGATCTAGATGAGAAAGAAGTAGGGTATCTTCGCGAGCACCTTGCTTCTCCTCTCGATGTCGATCGCTTTATTAGCAATGTGCGATCCGATATGTCCGAGCAGGTTTATGCGTTTTCTCTCATGGCCATTAAATTGGACACTCAGAAGGAAGCTGAATATTTTGGAAAGCTTGCTCAGGGGCTGAAAATTAAGGGCGAGACTGCCAATGACATTCACGCTCGTCTCGGCCAGCCTGAGATTTTTGCGTAATTACCACCGATTGTTTGATTTAAAATGGGAAGAGGAAAACGAACTAAAACCCCGGGGAATCGTCCCCGGGAGGCGCGTGAGAACACGCATTCTTCGACGACACAGGGAGTAAAGCGTCTCACTGAAGACAGTCTTTACGAATTGATTCGTGAGGACAGGGAAATCCTGCTTCTTGTTCTCGATGGGGTGCAGGATCCTCATAATCTTGGCGCGTGCATTCGATCGGCTGAGGGTGCCGGGGTGACCGCGGTGGTCGTGCCGCGGCACAAGTCTGCGCCGGTCACTGAAACGGTTGTCCGTATTGCCTGTGGAGGCGCGGCAAACGTTCCTGTGGTCACGGTTGGGAACATGTCCCGGTTTCTCACCACGATTCGTGAAGACTTTGGCGTTCGCGTCGTCGGGGCAGCTGACGGTGCCGGTTGCGATCTTTACGACTGTGAGATGAAGCCTCCTCTGGCGATCGCTCTTGGCGCTGAAGGTGAGGGGATGCGACGCTTGACTCGCGAAGGCTGCGATCAGCTCATTCGAATTCCCATGGCTGGAAAAGTGGATTGTTTGAACGTCTCCAATGCCGCCGCTGTCTGTTTATTCGAGTCCGTTCGGCAGCGAAAATACACGTAAAGAGCTTGCGGTTTCTCCACGTTTTCTCTAACAATCATACCTTATATGAGCACCGATTACGCCAATCCTTATACTGTGTCGCAGGCCGCACCGGCCGAGCGTGCCGCCTTTATTCGAAATACCTACCTGCACCTTGGAGGCGCGATCGTAGCATTTATCGGGCTTGAGTGGTTTTTGATTCAGCAGGATTGGGCTTTCTCACTGGCTCAGAAAATGACAGGTGGCTTTATGTGGCTCCTTGTTCTGGGTGCTTTCATGTTAGTGGGGAGTTTGGCGAGTCGTCTCGCTTCTTCCGGCGCTTCGCGTGGAGTCCAATATGGCGGGTTGCTGCTTTTCATTGTCGCTGAGGCAATTATCTTTCTGCCGCTGCTCTTTATCGCTTCCAATTACGCCGGTGGCGATGTCATTGCGAAGGCGGGTTACACGACGTTGTTTGTCTTCGGCGGGCTCACTTTCGCCGCCTTTGCGACGGGGAAAGATTTTTCCTTCCTTCGTGGATTCCTCATGGTCGGTGGATTCGTCGCCATGGGGATCATCATCGTATCAATTCTATTCGGGTTTAATCTCGGCAATATCTTTGCAGGGGCGATGGCGCTTTTTGCCGCGGTTGCGATCCTCTACAACACTTCGAATGTGATTCATCACTACCGTCCTGATCAGCACGTCGCGGCTTCGCTTTCCCTCTTCTCGAGCGTGGCATTGCTTTTTTGGTATATCCTCCAGCTCTTCATGAACCGGGATTAGTTATCCCGAAAATTTAATTCCCTCAAAAATCGCTCTCGATTCGTCGTCGTCGTTTTTTTCTGAGCCTCTGCGTAATCACCGCATCTGCGGGACTAATTGTAGATTGCCGCTCATTCAAAATTTCCCTACCCTATAGATAACTCTTATGAAAACGCCTGACCTAAGTTCCAACGTCGATCGCCGCAAAGTTCTCAAATATGGAGCCGGGTTCGGGCTTGCACTTGCCTGGCCCAATTCCAAAGTAATCGGTGCCAACGAAGATATCCGTATCGGCATCGTTGGGGTAAACGGCCGAGGTAAATCCCACATGGATGCCTTTGCGAAAATGAAAGGGGTTCGTGTCACCGCGCTTTGTGACGCTGATCCGTCAGTTCTCGATGCTCGTGTCAATAAGATGGCGGATGTGCAGGAGATCACCGTTCAGGGTTTTACTGACATGAGAGAGATGTTCGACGACGGTGATATCGACGCGATGTCCACCGCGACGCCCAATCACTGGCACACCCTCGCCGGATTCTGGGCGATTCAGGCAGGGAAAGACGCCTACGTCGAAAAGCCGATTTCCCACAATGTCTGGGAAGGGCGTCAGCTCGTGAAACTCGCGAGGAAGAATAAGAAGATTTGTCAGGGCGGAACGCAAAGTCGCGCTATCGGATCGATTCAGGCAGCCGTGAAATATGTGCAGGATGGCAATCTCGGAGCGATCAAATACGTTAAAGGGATGTGCTATAAGCCCCGCACATCAATCGGAAAAGGCGGCGGTGGAGAGATCCCTGATGGTGTTGATTACAACCTCTGGTGCGGCCCGGCTTCTCAGGAATCACCGCTTGGACGAAAGCGCTTTCACTACGATTGGCACTGGTTCTATGATTACGGAAACGGCGACATGGGCAACCAGGGTATCCACCAGATGGATGTCGCACGATGGTATCTCGGTGAGGACAAAATCGCACCGCGTTCCATGAGCATCGGAGGCCGCCTCGGTTACGATGATGATGGCGAGACCCCTAACACTCAGATCGTGTACCACGACTACGACAAGGCACCTCTCATTTTTGAAACCCGCGGATTGCCGAGCGCCAAAAAATATCAGGAGGAAAACTGGGGTAAGCACATGAGCCAGCCCGATGAGTTTCCCGGCGAGAGTGGCATCTCGGTGGTGGTTGTTTGCGAAGAGGGCTGCGTTTACACCAATGCTGGTGGCTCTGTGAAAATGAAAGACAACGACGGTAAGGCAATGGAAGTTCCCAAAGCGTTTGAAAGTGAGGACATTTTCACCAACTTCATTAGCGCGGTAAAGAGCCGCAAAGTCGAAGAGCAGTATGCTGATTGTGAAGAGACTCACATTTCAAGCGCTCTCTGTCATACCGGTTTGATTTCACATCGTCTTGGCACAGTGCTCAACCGTGGTGAAGCGATGGAGCGAATCAAAAGCGATGCAACACTCACGGAGCGGTTTGGCTCCATGGCGGATCATCTCGAGATGAACGATGTCGATCTGAAGAAGGACGGTCTCTTGACTGGCCCGATGTTAAAGTTCAACCCTGAGACGGAGTGGGCTGAAGGAAATGGCGAACTCGACGAGCCAGCGAACATGCTTGCCCGTCGCGAATACCGTGCGCCATTTGTCGTTCCTGAGGTTCTCTAGAAGGACCTTGTTTCTCTTTTGATAAGACGGCGGCGGCTACCTTAAATACCTCCGCCGTTTTTTTTCTGATGATCTCCCGCAATATCGATAAAGCACGTTCCTCCTTTGCTGTAGATGATCTTGAAGCATCGAGAAGGGCGCACGACTCGGGAGAGGGAGGGGAACCCCATCGAGCGGGTGGCGGCCAGTATATTAAAAGCTTTGTCTACGGTGGCCTCGATGGAACGATCACGACTTTTGCGGTCGTGGCAGGGGTCGCAGGCGCTTCTCTGAGTACCAGCGTGATTCTGATTCTGGGTTTTTCCAATCTCCTCGCCGATGGGATTGCGATGGCATTCGGAGATTTCCTGAGCACGAGGGCAGAGCAGCACTACGCTGCCGGCGAACGGTGCCGGGAAGAGTGGGAACTTGAGAATTATCCGGACGGGGAAAAGCAGGAACTGCGCGAAGTTTACGAGGAAAAAGGTCTTTCGGCGGAGGATGCGACCGTCATCGTCGATATTCTGGTAAAGCATCCCAAAGTGATGATCGACACCATGATGGTCGAAGAACTCGGGATTCTCGAAACGCATCAGTCGCCGATAATGAATGGAGTGGTTACGTTTCTCTCATTCGCTATTTTCGGCTTTGTGCCCTTACTCGTGTTTGTTCTCATACGGGTGACCGGAATGGAACTCGATGCGATGCCCTGGGCTTGTGGATTGACCGGGATGACCCTGTTTTGCCTCGGCGTGCTCAAAGGCCGATTTTCCATGGTCCTCTGGTGGCGATCCGGGATCGAGATGCTTGTCCTTGGCGGGATTGCCGCGTCAGCAGCCTACTATGTCGGAAAGGCGCTGGAGTCATTGGCTTAATCTCTGCTCACATCGAAAGGGCAATTCGTGCTGATTCGGTCACTCCGTAGCAGGTTTCCTCGAGGGTGAGCTCGTCGGTCTTGATCGCAAGATCCATCGAATCACAGTAGAACTCATTCCGTGCTGCCAGCATTTTGATGATGGTGGCTTTCGGGTCGTCTGTTTTCAAAAGGGGGCGATTGCGATTGCGCGAAACACGATCAAAAATTGTATCGGCTCCGGCTTGCAACCAGATCGTGTAACCAGCTCCGCGCAGCAGCTTCCGGTTCGCTTCAATCGTTACAATACCGCCACCAGTGGAGATGACCTGATTCTCCCGCTTCAGGCACTCGCTGAGGATTTCGGTCTCAAGTTCGCGGAAAGCAGCTTCACCGTCGTCTTTAAAAATCTTTGGAATTGGCTTTCCTGCTTTTTCAACGATGAGTTGATCAGTGTCGACGAAGTCAAATCCGAGGCTTTTGGCAACACGCATTCCCACGGAAGTTTTTCCGGTTCCCATAAATCCGACTAAAATCAGATTGCGAGCGCGTGTTCCTGTCGTATCCACTGTTTGCAGCATAGCCAGATACCGGCGCTTGCCCAATAATAATCCCTGAGACATGGAAACTGAACTGGCTTTAACCAATTTCGAAGACTCAACCCGCGAGACGGTACGAAAAGCTGTCACCGCGCTGCAGGCGGGGGACGTTGTCGCTTTGCCTACCGAAACTGTCTACGGACTCGGGGCTGACGCGCTCAATCCTGCCGCGGTAGAAAAGATTTTTGAGGCGAAAAAACGACCGCATTTCGATCCTCTCATTGTTCACATTGGCCACAAGGATGCGTTTCACCAGCTCGCCGAAGTCCCTCCTGATATTGCAAAAACAGTCACCCAGCTCGTTGAGACTTTCTGGCCTGGGCCGCTAACGATCGTCCTGCCAAAGAAGCCGATTGTTCCGGATATCGTGACCGGTGGCCTCGATACGGTTGCGGTTCGCCAATGTGATCATCCGGTTTTCCATCGCATCATCAAAAGCTTCGGTGGCCCCATTGCTGCCCCCAGCGCGAACATTTTTGGTCGTCTCAGCCCGACTTCGGCTCCGGCGGTGATGGATCAACTCGAAGGTCGAATTCCTCTCGTTGTTGACGGTGGAGCCTGTGGTCGTGGACTTGAATCGACGATCGTCCGAATTCTTCCCGGTGATAAAAAGCCCATCATTGAAATTCTCCGCCCCGGACCGATTACGAACGATGATCTCAAAAAGTTTGGCAAAGTGGTCTTCGCCGAGCGCAATGCCGATGTCGAAGACTCTGTTCCGGAGGCACCGGGAATGTTGGCGAATCATTACGCGCCTAACAAACCGCTGCGCCTTTTGACCGGCCCGCAGGATTTCAAAGCGGAAGAGGGTAAACGCTACGCCCTTCTCAGCTATCGGGGCCAGGCTAAAGATGGCTACCTCGGGATGCACGAGTGGGAAGAAGTCACTGTCCTCAGCCCCGGCTCAGGTCGGGTCGCCGAGGCAGGAATCAGACTCTTCCACGCCTTGCGGGCGCTTGATCAGAATGAAAATATCGACGAAATCATCGCTGAGCCCGTTCCTGATCGGGCCGTGGGGAAAGCGATTCTCGACAAGCTCCGCCGCGCGTCAGTAAAGTAGGGGAGGGCGCTGGCGCGCCGTAAAATGTTAAAGGTAAAACCGGATCGCCAGCCGAGTGGGCTATCTAGCGTAACGAGGCTCGTTCGACTGAATTGCGCTGTGTGTGACTGAGAAGGGTGGTCAACTGAGGTTCACCGTGGCACGGATTTGCAATCCGTTTCAGTCGCCCCGCGGATAGGCGTCGGGACGGAATGCAATTCCGTGCCACTTTTGACCTGCCTGTTCAGTCATGCCCTATTCCTCGGCAGTGAGCATAAGCTTTTAGACACCCCGCTTCGCTCCGAAGAGCCGCAGGTGGAGCCGGTCCGAGTAGCGAAATCCGTGCTCAATTGCGAGGGCCGAAACCCACGATTGATTTGCTTCCAGCTCCTCAACCGAGATGGCGCGGGGCATTAGAAAGATGCGATCGTTAGGGATCGCGGCTTCCTCTTGAATCTGCAGTAGCTCAGTGAGGTCTTTGCGATCTCCGATTACGAATTTAAAGTCGGCTTTTCCTGTCTCAGCCAGAAACGAGAGAGACTCTTGCACGATTCGCTTTTCCGAATCTATTCCCGAATTGCTCAACTTGGGGGAAACATTGAATTGGTTCACCAGTTTCAGAAAGTCGTCTCCGGGAGCAAGTGTCCCATTGGTCTCAATCTCAAAATGAGCTCCTGGATCGGAATTTCGCAAAGTCCGCATCAGTTCCACCCACGCCTTTTCCTGGATGAGCGGTTCTCCTCCGGTGAAGACGTAATGGGAGCAAGGGTAACGACGCACGATGTCCACAATCGCTCCCGTCGTGAGGTCGATGATTTCGTCCGCTCGATTAAATTTTCGGCCGAGGTCGTGATCAAAATCCGTGTCTGCCCAATTCCACGTGTAGGGCGTGTCGCACCAGCGGCAATGAAGGTTGCACAAGGAGGCACGAATAAAGACCGTAGGAAGACCGATGCTGCGGCCCTCTCCTTGCATCGTGTGAAATATTTCCGGACCACCGTCCGGCATCCGTGCCAGCTTCATGCGCTCACGATACGCGGTTCAGGCCCGCTGACAAATGCGGGGCTTCCGACATGTGGAATCAAATTAATTCCGCCCCCAATCAAACAAGCCCGCTTTGGATTGAGCCAATACCCCAGACCAAAAGTCATCAGCTTCAACCGGAACTGGAAAGGGAATCGCTATTTCCCTCTCGCTAGCGAATACGCTTCCTCATTTCCGAGGCCAGCAATGGTCATGGCGCCGGAATACGGGGATGAGACAATTCCTCTCTCTGACGAAGGAAAGGAGATCCGGGAACTTGTCAGGTCACCCCTCATGGCCCGGACTGCGGTGGGATACGGCTCGGATTTCCTCGGTTCTTACCTCCCTAATGAGACGTCCTATCTTTCCGCAGAGATTCGCGCTGAGCTTTTTCAGATGGGGGAAGTCGGTCTCACTGATCTGCCTCCACGAAGGAAACATCGCGCGCTACCGGCTTCGGCCCGCCAAATATAGCGATTGGCAGGCGTACTGGACGTGAGGTCCCGGAAAAGGGAATCTATCCCGACACTTGCACGATCTTATCGCTCACATCGCCGCGAGTTGCTTCGGGCCACTCTTCGCTCTTTGGCCAGCCGAGGTAGAAAAAGCCGAGGCATTTGTCGCGTTTGTCTTCGAGGCCGAGCCAGGCGCGCATTTCATCGGTGTAGGTGATAGGCGGGCTTGACCAGAAGGCAGCCATGCCGAGTGCGCTCGCGGTGAGGTGCATGTTTTGCACGGCGCAAGCGACCGATTCGATTTCCTCGATCTCGGGAATTTTTTCACTGTCCTGACGCTTCATTCCTACGGCAATGACGATGGGGGCCAGAAGCGGCTGGGCGCCAAGCTTTTCGAATTTTTCAGGACGCACTTCGTCTTCGGGAGTGATCTTGCTGTAGAGCGATTGGCAAAAATCAGCGAGACGTTCCCGCCCTTTGCCTGAGAAGATAAAGAAGCGCCAGGGCTCGGTCATTCCGTGGGTCGGGGCCCAGTTCGCGTTTTCGAGAATCGACGCAAGCTGAATCGGCTCAACGGGCTTCTCGGACATGTCCTTCGGCTTGATCGTGCGACGTCGACGGATCAAAGCATTCGCCGCCGCAATGCGCAGTGACTGGGGATCAAGATTCGGTACTACTGGTTCGTCGCTCATGTTTGGGAATTAACTGGCTGAACATTTAGCGTCAAATGGTCGAGTTTGCCAGTGATGTGAAATCTTTTTGAGGCGAGGGTTCTGCGGCGTATCGGGGGATGACGGAACGACATTCGTTCCGCTACCTCTTTGGAGGGCGCACTGGCGTAGGGGAATGAATTTCATTCCGGGTTAGCGAGGTTCTTTCCGTTACTATTGCTTCTGATCCTTCAAACAGTCCTCGTCAGCAAGTAATCCTTCGCCGATCTCGTTGACGGGGTGGGTGTAGAGGTAGCGCCAGACGTCTTCGTGGAGGTAGTTTCCGTCGGCGTCTTTCCCTGCGTTGCCGCCGGGCTGGACGCTGCTGTGAGCGCGTTTGTCGTTGCCTTCGACATCGAAATCAGTGATGAGCCGGCGGGTGTTATCGTAAGGAAAAGGAGTCTTATCCACATTCACGATTCGGCCATACTGATGGAGGCCGAGCATTTCCCATGATCGGCAATAGTGGTCCGCGGTCCAGCCGCCGTCGAGGACGTGAGAAAAACCGAAGACGCGATTTGAAGGCGTCTTGGAGGGGAGTGACTGCCAAGTCTGGAAGTTGTCTCGTGGTCCGCAGAGGGCAACGACTCGACTCACTTTGACGTGTTTCGAGAATCGAGCCGCGGTCGTGGAACCGTGGGAGGAACCCGAAATGATAACGTTCTCCCAGCGGAGTCCTTTGCCATCTTCGGTGAGAAATTGGTCCCATTTTCCTTCCGGGTTTTCTTTAGCGAGCCACTTCACGAACTGGAAGCTTCGCTCCATCATGCCATCGGGCTTCGGGATATCGACATCCTTGCTGAAGTCTTCTCCGGTCGCGGCTTCGAGTCTGACATTGCCGCGGCATTCCGGACCGATCGGCTTTTCGGTGCAGACGAGGCTGAACCACCTGTTCGCGTAATGGGGACAAATTGCGTGGATTCCATAGCTGTTGAGGCGCTCGAAAAGTCCTGCGTTGTATCCCATGAGCCAGATAACCATTTTTCCACGAGGTGCCACCGAGGTGTCGACGGTGGCTTGCTGGATATCGGCGGGCTTGCCTTTTTTATCATCGATTAGAAAGCCAATTTCAGGATGGGCTTTGACGCGGGAATCGATTTCGCTGGCACGGGCCGTGAGTTGGTATCGCTGCGGCGTGGGATCGTCGAAAGCAAGCGGATCGGCCGCATTAGCGAGAATCGCAGGCAGGGTGATGAGGGAGAGTAAGGCAACGCGCATGGAAATAGGTTGGAAAATGGAAATGAAGTAAATCAAAAGGGTGTGATAGTCTTCTTGTGATGCCAAGCACGGATTCACGATGAAACGTCTCATTATCCTCAACCCGGCGAGCCGACATGGTCTCGCGAAGAAGACCTTTCAGGATCAAAAGGCAAAGTGGCAGGCGTTGTTGGGTGATTTTGTGGTGTATCACACGACCGGGCCGGGAGACGCAACGAGGGAGGTCGCAAAGGTGCTTCGCAAACGGACCGCGGATCAGATTTTAGTGGCCGGAGGTGATGGCTCGATTAACGAAGCGTCTCGCGGCTACTGGCAAGACGGGAACCTGATTCGGGACGATGTCCCGCTCGGGATTATCAATCTCGGAACGGGAGGGGACTTCTACAAAAGCGTGATCTCGGCGAGTGAGAATTACGAGGAAGCTCTCGTCGAAAACCGTTTCACAAGAATCGATTCGGCACTTGTTAGGGATGGTTTTTTGATGGAGCGAACCTTCCTCAATATTTCCTCGGTTGGGCTTGCCGGTGAAATGTTAGGTCGTTTGAAAGCGTCTTCCTTTCAAAAAGGGGCAGCGGCTTATTTTTATCACACGCTTAGGTCATTGTTAGCCTATGAGCCAAGAGCCGTCACCGTGGTGTGGGAGGATGCACAGGGCGAAACGCAGACTCGTGACACAGAATTGATCAATGGGTTCGTCTGCAACGGCCGCTACAGCGGCGGAGGCATGCAGTGGGCGCCGCTCGCGGAACTCGCTGACGGCTTGCTGCGGGTGACGCTGATTACCGGGCGCAAAAAAATGCCTTTAATCCTTCAGAGCGGTAAACTCTACGCTGGCAAGATCGAGAAATTTCCCGGAGCGGAAACCTTTATCGCAAAGCGGGTGCGGTTTTGTTTTAAGGAACCGGTGGGTCTTGAGATCGATGGTGAGCCGATCAGAGACGACCGTGATCGGCCTGTCGAGTTCGAATTCTCGGTAAAGGAAAAGAGTTTCCCTCTGAACCTGTAGCTATGCGGGTATGGAGGTAGAAATGACCGCCCCGGTCATTCTCGGAGCCGAATCGTAAATGCAGACCGCCGATTCGTCCTCGCACCTCGGATAATCCCAAGGCTCTGCTCGGAAAGGAAATTCCTTCCGCTACCTACTGAAGCGGATAGCTCAGCTACTTCTAAAGCAGCTCGATCGAATCCGAACTCACCTTGATAAGCCGTTTTTTGTAGAGCGCTCCGAGGGCCTGCTTGAACACTTTTTTACTAATACTAAATTGCTGGCGGATCGCTTCGGGTGAGCTCTTGTCGCCGATATCGAGCCGACCACCGTTGGCTTTGATTGCTTCGATGATTTGTCCGGATAGGTCGGTGACGCGACCGTAACCGACCGGGCTCAAGGTGAGATCGATTTTGAATCCCTCGCGGACTTCTTTGACCCAACCTTCGAATTGATCGCCCGGATTGATCGCCCGGTGAATTTCGGTCTCATGCAAAAGGCCGCGATGTGTCCAGTTCACCATCGCATTGTAACCGAGTGGCGTTTTTTCGGTGATCATGATCGTGACTTGCTCGCCGCGTTCGTATTTGGGCAGGCTCTGATCGAGATAGCGTCCCAGCTTCATCGTTGCGATGATACGGTCGGTCTTTTCGTCGAGAATCACTCGAACGACGACGCTTTGTCCTTCTCTGGCAGGGCCGGTTTGTTCGTCAAAGGGCAGGAGAAGGTCTTTCGGAAGGCCCCAGTCGAGAAAGGCGCCGATCCTGGGGTGGGCGTCGATCACTTTCATTTTTGCATATTCGTCGACCTCGGCTCGCGGCTGTTTCTGGGTCGCTACGAGCCGATCTTCCGAGTCGCGATAGAGGAAAACCGTGATCTCTTCCCCGGGTTCGGCGTCTTCAGGCGCCTCGGCATTGGGAAGAAGAATTTCTCCGAGATCTCCGGCGTCGAGATAGAGCCCATGATCCGTGTAGCGGACGATCATGAGCTGGTTGGTTTTGCCAAGTTGAGCCATGCCCCATCCTACCTGTATCGGTGGGGATTGCCTGTTAAATTCCCTCTAGAGCACTGAAACACGCCCGAATGATTCTTTACTCGACTCAGTTCGCCCGCTTTGATCGAATGTATGAGAAATCTCTTACTCACTTTGATCTTTGCGATCGCTTCGATTCATGTCGGTGCCGCTGAGAAACCGAACATCATTTTCATCCTCGCGGACGATTTGGGATACCGGGAGCTCGGTTGTTACGGTCAGGAGAAAATTCAAACTCCCCGTATCGATCAGTTGGCGGGAGAGGGGATGCGTTTCACGAGGGCCTATTCCGGAAGCCCGGTGTGTGCGCCCTCACGCTGTGTTCTCATGACAGGGATGCATCCCGGAAAAGCACGGGTTCGCAATAACCGTGGTGGTTTTGAACCTGAAGGTCAGTTTCCGCTTGAGGCATCTGACGTGACGATCGCGGAGTTGCTGCAGGGGGAAGGCTACACCTGTGGTTCTTTTGGGAAATGGGGATTGGGAAACATCTGGTCGGAAGGGAACCCGATGAAGCAGGGGTTCAATCGCTTCTTTGGATACAATTGCCAGGGCCATGCGCACTCCTACTATCCGGAATCACTCTGGAGTGATGAGAGCAAATTCCCTCTCGCTAATAACCCGCCGGTGCCAGGTCATTCCGGCCTTGCTGAAGGGGCCGATCCCCTCGACCCGAAGAGTTACGACCCTTTCAAGGGAGCTGATTATTCCTCGGATCACATCAACGAACAGGCACTCAATTTTATCAAAGCGAACAAAGAGGGTCCGTTCTTCCTCTACTACCCCAGCCTGATTCCGCATGTCGCTCTTCATGTCCCCGATGAAGATTTGAAGCCCTACACTGATCAAAAATGGAACGATCCTCCCTTCACCAGAGAAAAGGCCGGCTACACACCGCATTTCACTCCGAGGGCGGCATACGCGGCGATGATCACTAAGCTCGATACCTACGTGGGAAGGGTCCTCGATCTCGTCGATGAACTCGGACTCGCCGACAACACGATGGTAGTGTTCACTTCTGACAATGGCACGACTCATCTCGGTGATGAAGTCGATTACGAATTTTTCGAGAGTGTCGGTGATCTTCGGGGGCTTAAAGGTGATCTCTATGAAGGCGGCATTCGGGTGCCTCAGATCGTAAAGTGGCCGGGCAAAGTTGAGGCGGGAAGTGTCACTGACTATGTGACCGGTTTCGAAGACTGGATGCCGACGATGCTCGACTTAATTTGTGAACCGGAGAAGACGCCCGACTCGGTCGACGGCATCAGCATTGCGAAAACGATTCTCGGAGAAGGCAGAGGCGAGCGTGAATTTCTCTACCGGGAGTTTCACGGCTACGGCGGGCAACAGGCTGTCTGGTCGGGTAACCGCTGGAAGGGGATCCGCACTGGTCTGATTCCGTCGAAGCGACACAAGAAGGAGACTGATCCGCTCGAGATCGAACTCTATGATCTGGAGAATGACCCTTCGGAAAAAAACAACGTGGCGAAAGTTCACCCAGCGATCACTAAAGGAATCGAGAATCTAATGACCTCAGAGCGGACCGTTTCAAAGGACTTTCCGGTGCCCTTGTTGGATAAACTGGCTGAGTAGCGAGGCCTTAACCCTGTTAAGTCGACCGCCTAACCCTGTGGCGATGTGAGCGCCAAAAGTAGTGGGATCAGAGGTAGAATGGATTGGTAATCCGTTTGCGACATTCCCGTCTGTGTGCCGCGCGCAATAGGCTTCAATACGGAATGCAATTCCGTTCCACTTTTCAAGTTCGTTAACTCCTGCGCTTACCTCTGTTGAATCATGATGAAGCCCTGTGGCTTACGAATCTGGACGAACGGAATTGAGGGATTGTGCGCTGTCGACACCGAGGCGCTGCCGTTTGCGGTGAACTTTGAGGGCTCGGATCAGGGATGGATCATCATCGGCACACCCTCGGTTGATTTGATTCGTGAAGCGAATGACGGATCAGAACGTTGGCGCAACACCGTGACCTGATCGATAAAGAGGTCGAGTTCGTTAGCGAGCCCCCGCAACAGGATTGGATCAGCTGGCTCGTGGATTTCAAAGATTGCACCGGCAATGCGCTGACGCTGGTGCAAAAGCCTGACTGATTGTCGCGTTCAAGGTTTCTTTTTCCCCCCGTTCGGGGCGGCGTGCGATCCTCGCCGAAATATTTCTCACTTCGGTAGCGAAGCCAAACGCGCAGCACTTGCGGGATTTGCTCCTTCTCGGGTTTTGAAAGTCGGTTGTAGAGCTTGAGTGCCCGCTCACGCTCGAGGCGGCAGATTCCATTGCGATGGGCGTCCCAATGGGTTCGTGCGAGACGAATCCGCCGGCCGGTCTCCTTGACCAGTGCGGGCCCGGCTAAAGCTTCATCCGCGATCTTACGTTTCTTAGCCATCTTTCTTCGTTAAATCACGCCAATTGTTTCCCCTTGGTCCCGGTGAGAAGTTCCCTCTACAATTTGGAGGGTTCTTTTTCATGATGCGACAACTATTCACCACAATCGGATTGGCTGCGGCCGTGCTGCTTTTCGCCAACTTGGCTCGGGCTGAGAAGCGTTTTGTCTATCTTTCGGCGGGCGGAGAGGTGACGGCTTTTGAAGTGGACCTGAAGACGGGCAAACTTACGGAAATTCAGAAGATTGCAGGGGCTGGACTGACCGCGGTCGACAGCGGGCAAAAGCGTCTTTATCGGGTTGGGGCACAAGAAATTGAGAGCTACACGATCAAAAAAGATGGAAGGCTTCGCTCACTTGGAAAGGATGCGACGACGGCTAAGGGCGGATTCCTCGCGATCGATGCAGCGGATCGGTTCATCGCAGGAAATGACTATGGAGGAGGCAGTGTCGCGATTTGGAAAATCGGTGATGATGGTGTCGCGGGAGGAGAACTGATTTCTCAGTTTATTTTGGAAAAGGCAGCCCACTCCTCTGTGTTCTCTCCGAATAATAAGTTTCTGCTCGTGCCCGCAACGACTCCCAACAAGGTTTTTCAACTGCGCTTTGATGACAAAAATGGAACGCTGACGCCGAATCATCCTCCCTTTGTTTCCGGCCCTGATCCTGACGGGAAAAATGCGAGCCAACCGCGTCATCTTCGTTTTCATCCCAATGGGAAAATTGTCTACACGACATTGGAGCGGGAATTGCCAGGTGTCGGCGTCTGGGAATGGGATGCGGTCTCAGGCACTTTAAAATTGCTGCAAAATATTTCGACCTTTCCTGAAAACTGGGAAGGAGTCATCACGACGGCGGATCTCCATCTGACACCGGATGCGAAATTTCTCTACGTTTCCAATCGAGATCTCACGGATAGGAAAGCGACTTCAGGTGACAGCTCGATCGTTCGGTTTTCCGTTGATGAGAAAACGGGGCGGCTCACTATGCTGGGGCACACTCCCTGTGAACACGTGCCACGTTCTTTTGCCGTCGATCGTGCCGGTGAGTTCGTCTATGTTGCCGGACAGAGTGCCGGTTTGCTCGGGGTCTACTCACTTAACAAGGATACCGGTGACCTCACTCGTGTTCAGCAACTTGAGGCGGGTAAGGGCCCTAATTGGGTCATGTGTGTTACCCTGAAGTGACCCTTTGTCTTTTAACGATTCTTTTTTTCTGATGCCTTATCGCAATCTATATTCCGCTATAGCGTTCTTCGCGCTGATCGTCCCTTCATTGCGCGCGGAGGAAAAATTGTCCTTCAATCGTGATATTCGGCCGATTCTTTCAGATCGGTGTTTTCATTGCCACGGGCCTGACAAAAACAAACGAGAGGCTGATATTCGACTCGACACAAGAGAGGGGGCACTGGCCGAAGAGTCGATCGTTCCCGGCGATATCAAAGCGAGTGAGGTTTATTGGCGGATCACGTCCGACGACGAGGATGAGTTGATGCCGCCGCCTGATTCGAACAAGCATCTCACTGGTGAAGAGAAGAAATTGATCGAGCGCTGGATCAAGGAAGGCGCTGAATATGAGGCCCATTGGGCCTACTTGCCGATTGAGCCTGCGTCGTCCCGCAAGTCGATCGATGACCTCATTACGGAGCGACTTACTTCTGAAGGTTTGGAGCGTTCGAAGCCGGCTGATTCGGTCACGATACTGCGGCGTTTGCATTTCGATATCACAGGGATCCCGCCGACCGTGGAGGACGCAAAGCGTTTCGGCGAAATTGATCTGGATGACTACGTGGACGGACTTCTTGCCTCTCCGCATTTTGGCGAGCGGATGGCGGTCGAGTGGCTCGATGCAGTTCGCTACGCGGACAGTGTCGGGTATCACGGGGATCAGTTGATCGAGGTCTCGGCCTATCGCGATTGGGTCATCAATGCTTTCAACGCCAATATGCCGTTTGATCAATTCACGATTGAACAGATTGGAGGTGACCTCTTGCCGGAGGCGACGCTGCAGCAAAAAGTCGCGGCGGTTTTTAATCGCCTAGGTCAGACGAGTGAGGAAGGCGGCATTCAAAATGCCGAATACCTCGCGAAGTATCAGGCCGAGCGCGTCCGGACCACGACGACGACCTGGATGGGGTCGACCTTGGCCTGTGCCGAGTGTCATGATCACAAGTTCGATCCCTACTCGACGAAGGATTTTTACCAGTTCGCGGCTTTCTTTGCTGACATCCTCGAAAAGGGCGCCTGGAACGGCGATGGCAGTTTTCAAGAGGACACGAAACCCTATGAAGCGAAAGGCTACCAATTCGGGAAGCGTGGGCCGATGCTCTCTGTGCCGAACGAGGAGCAGGCAGCACAGCTGAAAGAACTTGATGGTAAGCTCTCGATCGAAAGGGCCAATCTCAAAGTGACAACGCCGGAACTGAAGGCGGGTGCCACGAAGTGGGCTCGTGATCAGAATGTTTCGATTAAAAGTGGAGGTCCTTTCGATTATGTCTTGCTCAGCGAGCGCGGAGAAAATCGCAACATTGAAACGAAGGGATGGAAATTTGTCGGAGCTGACAAAGGAGAAGTGTTCGATGGAAGCGTTTCCCGTATTCAGGAGTCGAACGCGCTGATTCAGCATATTGGAAAAGGAAAAGGAGATCCTCTGGAGATCTCTGACGGAGACTCTTTGTATGCTTACGTTTTCCTCGATCCGAAGAATCCACCAAGTCAGGTCATGCTTCAGTTTCATCACGAAAAAGGCGGATGGTCACATCGCGCCTCGTGGGGGAAAGATGATATTCCCTTCGGGAGGGGAACGGTTGGGCCCGCTCATTTTAAAGCGGGTGAATTGCCGGAGACGGGGAAGTGGGTGCGGCTTTCCGTTTCGGTCGGAGATCTGGGACTCAAGTCAGGAGACAAGGTGACTGAGTTTGCTTTTACCCAGTTCGGCGGGAAAGCCTATTGGGATCAGTCCGGACTCTCGACCTTGAATGAGAAGTATCGTTGGGCGGATTTTCAGGAGGCGTTACTCATGAGTTTGAAGAAAACGGAAGCGGATCGGAGCGAAGAAGATCGGGCGACGATCCTCGCTCACTACCGAACCGTCACCCCGGAGCTTGAGCCGGTGCGCCATGCCATTCGAGAGTCCGAGCGAAGTCTCGCGGATTTAAAAGCGGGTATTCGCACGGTTCCGGCAACTGTTTCCGCAAAACGACGCGAGATTCGTGTTTTGGCTCGAGGGAACTGGATGGACAAATCCGGAGAAGTCGTTCAGCCGGGGACACCTCATTTTCTTCCTCAACATAAGGAGGGGGATCTTACTCGTCTCGATCTTGCCAAGTGGTTGGTCTCTGATCAGAACCCGCTCACGTCGCGAACCTTCGTGAATCGTCTCTGGTCTCGTTTCTTTGGAAATGGAATCTCTGGAGCGGTTGAAGATTTGGGGTCGCAGGGGGAATGGCCGACGCATCCCGAGCTTCTTGATTTGTTGGCAGGAGATTTTATTGAGAGCGGATGGGACATGAAAGAACTCGTGAAGGTGATCGTTTTGTCGAAGGCATACCAACAGAGTTCGAACGCCACTCCTGCCTTGCTGGAACGGGATCCCTACAACCGTCTACTCGCTCGTCAGTCAGGGATTCGACTTCCTGCGGAACTCGTTCGGGACAACGCTCTCGCTGTGAGCGGATTGCTGAATCCTGAAGTGGGCGGTGCAAGCGCCCGGCCGTACCAGCCGGCCGGTTACTATCAGCATCTGAATTTCCCGCGGCGAACTTATCAGCCGCATAGGGATGATAATCAGTATCGGCGTGGCGTCTACACTCATTGGCAGCGTACTTTTCTTCATCCGGCGATGCGTGCTTTTGATGCGCCGTCCCGCGATGAGTGCACCGTAAAGCGCGACATATCGAGCACACCCCTGCAGGCGCTTGTTTTGCTGAACGATCCGACTTTTGTGGAAGCGGCGAAGTCGCTCGCAGCGGCGAGTAAAAGTATTCCAGAGATGTTTGAGCGGGTCCTCACTCGTAAGCCTGAAGCCGCAGAGCTTGTCGCCCTGACAAAGCTGTATGATTCGGAGTTGGCGCGTTTTACACAGGAGCCGAACTACGCAGACGGGCTTCTTGAGGTGGGGATGAAAGAAATTCCGGCGGAAGTGAATCGATTGGAACTCGCGGCGAAAACTTCGGTGGCGAGAAGTATTTTGAACCTCCAGGAGGTCATGACCCGTTACTAAGGAATCGTCCTGACCCACTATTTAAAAGATGAATTTTGAAACAATCGATCAGCTGAAGCGGCGCACTTTTCTGCAGAACTCCTTTTCTGGAGTGGGAGCGATGTCCATCGCTGGGTTGCTGGGAGGACAGCAGGATCTTTTTGCCCAGTCACTGGGTGGGGGATTGCTTGGTGAATCGCGGCACAGGCCCATAAAAGTTAAACGAGTGATTCACCTATGCATGGCGGGTGGGCAGTCTCACCTCGAGAGTTTTGACAACAAACCGAAGTTGGTGGAACTCGATGGTCAGCCGATGCCTCCTTCGTTTACGGAGGGCCAGCAATTGGCTCAGCTTCAGAAGAGTGCCGGAAAGCTTAAGTGCATGGGGCCTCGTTACGCTTTTAAGAAGTGGGGTAAGTCGGGGCAGGAAATTAGCGAAGTGTTCCCGCATATTGGAGCGGTCGCGGATGAAATTGCGATTATTCGTTCCATGCAAACGGAGCAGATCAATCACGATCCTGCTCACACCTTCATGAATACGGGGTCCATCATTCCGGGACGGCCGAGCATGGGAGCCTGGGTGAACTATGGAATCGGATCCGAGTCGGAGGATCTTCCCGGGTTTGTTGTTTTAACGAGCGAAGGCGGAGGGCAGGGACAGCCGCTTTCGTCCCGTCAGTGGAACAATGGATTTTTGCCCAGCAAGTATCAGGGGGTTCAGTTTCAATCGAAAGGCGATGCGGTTCACTACGTTAACAATCCTGCGGGTGTCACTCGTGACGCTCAGCGCGAAGTCGTTGATACGGTGAATCAGTTGAACCGTCTTCTCGGTGAGCGCCGTCTCGATCCTGAGATCGAAGGTCGCATCGCTCAGTATGAGATGGCTTTCAAGATGCAGGCTTCCGTTCCCGGTTTGATGGATGTGAGTGCCGAATCAGCGAAGACTCTTGAGATGTATGGGTGCGAGCCGGGGGATGGCAGCTATGCTGCGAACTGCTTGCTAGCGCGCCGCCTCGCGGAACGCGGGGTGCGCTTCATTCAGCTTTATCATCGCGGTTGGGATCACCACGGAGCGATCGAGGAAAAATTTAAGAAGACCGCAGAGATCGTTGATCAGGGGACCGGCGCGTTGATTCGTGACCTCAAAGAAAGGGGGATGCTTGAGGACACACTGATTATTTTCGGCGGTGAATTTGGCCGGACTCCAATGGCGCAGGGAAGCGGGCGTGATCATCACATCAATGCCTTTTCGATGTTCCTCTGCGGTGGTGGAATCAAAGGTGGCGTCACTCACGGAGCGACTGATGAACTCGGGTATGCCGCAGTGCAGGATCCCGTTCATGTGCATGATTTACACGCGACGATGTTGCACTTGTTAGGGGTTGATCACAAAAAGTTGACCTTCCGTTTTCAGGGGCGTGATTTCAGGTTGACTGATGTTTTCGGGCATCTCATTAAGCCGATTTTGGCGTGAAGAGGTGGGCAAGATTTGGTGGTTTGTTAGTTATTCGTATTCCACCCTTCGGTTAGGAGGTAATAGCCAGCCGGGTGCGTGCGAAAAAAAGCTATTTTGGTTCGACCGTTCAAGGAGAGGCGTCCTTCCAGCCGCCTGATAAGACTCCCGTCGGGGGGGTGCTGTTTGTTGCCGCGTGGCTTCTGCGCGGAGTCTGCGTTGGCAGCAAGATGCAGCCACTCCTTGGGAGACTGGATTCTTCGGATTTAATGGGGGGACCAAGGAGAGGCGTGCTTCCAGCCGCCTGATAAGACTCCCGTCGGGGGAGGTGCTGTTTGTTGCCGCGTGGCTTCTGCGCGGAGTCTGCGTTGGCAGCAAGATGCAGCCACTCCTTGGGAGATTAGAATCCTTCGGATTTAATGGGGGGGACCAAGGAGAGGCGTGCTTCCAGCCGCCTGATGAGACTCCCGTCGGGGGGTGCTGTTTGTTGCCGCGTGGCTTCTGCGCGGAGTCTGCGTTGGCAGCAAGATGCAGCCACTCCTTGGGAGATTAGAATCCTTCGGATTTAATGGGGATGAGGGTCAGGATCTCCGTCCTCTTGAGGCAAAAAGAAATATCCCGAGAATCAGCGCCACTCCGACGACTGTGAACATGAGAAAACCTTTGTGCATGCTTTTCTCAGCGGAGACAAAAGAGAGTCCTTCGGAACCATTGGTGAGTTCAAAACCATTAGGCGCGAGGGGTTCCCAAACGCCGTCATCATTCTGCGTCATCGAGGCGCGAAAGGTGGAGCCTTCGCCGGGGATATCATGGTGTCCTGAGGGGCCCGCCCACCCAGCTTGCGATGCGCGCAAGCGCCAGCATTGGATCGTAATTGTGTCGGACGGCTTCAGGAGACCCTTTCCTTTTTCCACCTCATCGATGCTTGCCTGAAGCCTGATCCGGTAAACCGAGTGCGCCGCAGCTCCGTCGATTTCGATGTAGGCGGTGCTTACTTTCCCCGTAATAATCGCCTCAGCTGACGCCGCCTTTTGCTCCGGGCTCATCGGCGGAAGCACGGCAAACACGGGGAGAGATACTGAGCTGAAAAGTAAGAGCGCGGCGTGCAGTCGGGTCATGGTGTTAGCGGAGAGGTCGCGATCACCCAAGGCGCACGCGCATGTCTGCAACGATGGCCTCTTTCAGTGAATTGAATGCCTTCTGTGCGATGGCTTTGGCGGAAGGCAGTTCTTCAGGCAGTTTAAGTCCGCCGGTTCCAGGCTCAGGGCGGTAGTAAATGTAATACTTGATTTTCGGCTCAGTACCAGAGGGGCGAACCGCAAAGGCGCGTCCGTCTTCGAGATCGACGAAAACCATTTTTTCTTTCGGGATTGCATCACCTTCTTCATCGACGTGGTCGCCGTTGAGAAAGTCGCGGAACTGGCTCACTTTGACGCCGTCAATCTCTGTTGGCGGGTTGTCGATGTAGCTCTGAGCGAGGTCTTGAATTTGTGCGGCACCGTCGGCGCCGGTGAGGGTCTCGGCATGCTGTCCTTCGAGAAAGACACCGTGGCGAACGTAGAGTTCGTCGAGCAGTTCGACGGGCGTGATGCCTTTTGATTTCGCGTAGGCGGCAACTTCTGCGAACATGACGACGGCACCATTGGCGTCTTTGTCCCGGAGAAAATCGGAGCCAAGGTAGCCGTAGCTCTCCTCTCCTCCGAATACGAAGAAGGTGGAGTGCTTGAGTTGAAGGTTACGGGTCGCCTCGTCGGAGAGGTTGCGGTAGTCCTCGCGAAGGTTTTCGGGGATGGCCTTCTCGTATTTTCTCAGTTTTCCACCGATGTATTTGAATCCTGTCAGGGTGTTCACGACGGGAACGCCAAAGTGATCGGCGATCGACTGCTGGAGTTCTGTCGTGACGAAGGTTTTAATCAGAGTGCAGTGGTCACGGTTGCCTTGATTGATGATGCCCTGCTCGGTGAAAGCAAGAAGCCGGTAGTAGGCGATGAGTGAGCCAATCTGGTTCCCGGTCATGAGCGTCATTTCGCCTGCGGCGTTTCGAACGACCACTCCCATGCGATCTGCGTCGGGGTCGGTTCCGATGACGATGTCAGCGCCACTTACCTCGGCCTGATCGATTCCCATTTGGAGGGCGGCAGCGTTCTCGGGGTTCGGCGATTTCACGGTTGGGAAGGCGCCATCTTCGGTATCCTGTTCCGCGACGGTGTCGCAGTGAAAGCCAAGGCGGCGGAGCATCTGCGGAGAAATCGTTCCTCCGGTTCCGTGGATGTTAGTGAAGACGATTTTGAGGTCGGCCTGCTCTTTGACAAGTTCGGGATCGAGGAGGAGCGACTCAAGGCGTGCCATATAGGCCTCATCGAGATCCGCACCCAGTTCGTGAACCTGACCCTGTTCTGATTCGGGGACGACGTCGTAAGTTTCACCGGAAACGGCGCTGACTTCGGCGATGATCTGGCTTGCTTCCGGCTCAACGATTTGAGCCCCGTCTGAGCTGTAAGCTTTGAAACCGTTGTCGTGCGGCGGATTGTGGCTTGCGGTGAGGACGATGCCGGAGGTCGTTCCGAGATGTCTAATCGCAAAGCTGAGATGCGGCGTGGAACGGGGTGCGGGGAAAATGTAAACATCGCAGCCGTTTTCAAGAGCGACCTTGGTAACGCAGTCGGCGAATTCCTGTCCGAAATAGCGGGTGTCGCGGGCTACGGCAAGGGAGGGGCGACCGTCTCCGGTGTAGGACTTCACCAAGTGACGGACGAGACCAAGGGTCGCGCGGGTGATATTGTAGTAGTTCAGCGAAGCGGTCCCGACGCAGGGGAATTCAGGCCGCCCTTCTCCCACCGTGGCGCTTCCCTGCTCGGCGCTCGTTACGATCTCACCAATCGAGCGACCGCGCAGCCCACCGGTTCCGAAAGCAAGCTTCTTGAAAAAGCGGTTATTGAGTTCTTTCCATTCCCTGCCTTCGGCGAGTTCGGATACGGATGCTTCGTAGACGGGATTGTCTGACTCCAAAAATTCAGTGATATTGCGTAGGCTGTCAGAAAGTAGCTCGCCCGCATCGACAGCAGCGTTGAGTTTGGATCGCAAGTCGGAATTCATTGTCAATAAAGGTAGAAAGAGCTAGGAAGAATGCAACCAAAGTCCCTCTTGAAAGCACTTTCTTCATCGCCCGGAAAAGACACGAACGCGTGGCGCATTTTTCACGATGCGGAAGCGGGGGTGTGGGTGGATCATTTTGACGGTCGATGGTTGGTGCAGACTCGCTCGGAACGTTTTCCGGACTTTCTTAAATCGCTGGCAAAAGGCGTCGCTCGGTCGATCTACTGGCGGCCTCGTGATAAGAGCGCCTCGACCGCTCCCGAGCATGTCTGGGGAGACGTCGTCGAGGAGCGGTTTCCGGTGAGGGAAAATGGCGCTTCTTTCTGGATTGATTTCGGCTCGGGGTATTCTTCGGGGATCTTCCTTGATCAGCGGCTGAACCGACGGCGGGTTGCCAACTCGGCGAAGGCGGGCGAAACATTTCTGAATACCTTTGCCTACACCGGGGGATTCTCGGTGATGGCGGCGAGAGCGGGATCTACGACAACGACGGCTGACCTTTCAAAAACGTATCTCGACTGGACCTGGGACAATTTTTCGCTCAATCAACTTGAGCCCGCTGATCATTTCGGAGTGAAGGGCGATGTCTTTGAATGGCTCAGGACGTTCGGGAGGCAGGGGCGTCGTTTTAACGGGATCGTTCTCGATCCGCCCACTTTCTCACGGAACAAAAAAGGGAATTTCAGTACCGACAAGGACTACGGGTCGCTCGCGAAGCTGGCCGCTTCGATTGTCGAGCCGGGAGGGTGGATTCTTGCCTGTGCGAATACGCATCGCTTGTCGGGTTCACAGTTTCAGCGTGATGTGATTTCGGGTGTCAAAGAGGCAAGCCGGAGCGTAGTCTCATTCGAGGCTTTACCGATGCCTCCTGAATTCCATGGTGACGAGTATTTGAAATCGCTCTGGGTTGTTGTTCAGTAGGGATCCCTTAACCGAGGCTGCCTTTTATGCGCATTATCCGATACACTCAAAAGAATTACCCCTCTGCGATTCGTAAACTGAATCGCCGTTCTGCTCCGCCCGCAGGAGTCGAGGCGATCGTAAAAGGAATTATCGACGAGGTGGTGGCCCATGGCGATAAGGCGTTGATCGAGCTTTCGAACAAGTTCGACAAGGCCGGTTTCAAAACAGCCAAAGACTTGCGCGTCACTGAAGGAGAGCTCACAGCCGCTGGAAATGCGGTCGATGCCGAGACCAAGAAAGCGATCGCGGCCTCCCGGAAAAATGTAATCAGTTTTGCGAAGCGAAGTCTGAGAAAAGACTGGTCCGGTAAAAACAGCGAGGGCGCTGAGGTCGGGGAGCGCTACCTGCCCTTCGAGCGAGTGGGAATTTATGTCCCGGGTGGATCGGCTCCTTTGGTATCGACCTCCAACATGACCGTTTGTCTGGCTGCCGCAGCAGGGTGTCCTGAGATCGTTGTGATGACGCCTCCGGGGCCTGACGGGACGGTGCACCCAGCACTTCTTTATGCTTTGAAAGAGGCGGGTGCGACTGAAGTTTACAAAGTGGGTGGTGCTCAGGGAATGGCGGCGATGTCGATTGGAACGAAAACGATCAAGCCGGTGCTGAAGGTTTACGGCCCCGGAAATTCTTTTGTGGTTGAGGCGAAGCGGCAGCTTTTCGGTGTCGTTGCGGTGGATTTGTTGCCTGGTCCCAGTGAGGTCGTGACACTCGCTGACAGCAGCGGGAAGGCGAACTACATCGCGGCAGATATGCTTGCACAGGCCGAGCACGGTGGCGACAGCATCATGGGATTTATCACGGATTCGGAGAAGTTGCTGGAGGAAGTGAATGCGGAGATCAGTTCTCAGATCAAGACTTTGAGCCGCCAGATGCAACTGAAGAAGGCACTCAAAGATGGTGCCTGGATGATTCTGGTTGAGTCGCTCGATGAGGGCGTAGGAATCGTCAATGCTTTTGCTCCGGAGCACCTTTCCTTGATTACCCGGCGCGAGAAAACGATTGTCCCGAAGATCACGACTTCAGGAGCGATTTTTATCGGGAATTACTCTCCGGTCGCAGTCGGTGATTTTCTGGCCGGGCCCAGTCACGAACTTCCCACTGGCGGCGCCGGAAAGTCCTTTTCAGGTCTTACTGTGGATATGTTTCAGCGGCGCACCAGCATTGTGAAACTCGATCGTGAATCGATTAAAAAATCGGCTCCGATTGTCGAAGCGTTTGCACGAGTCGAAGGGCTTGATGCGCACGGGCGCTCGGCTACGATTCGAGTGGAGAAGTAGGAGGGAGCGGCGGAACGAAATTCGATCCGCTGCAAAATTCACGAGAGCCCTTGAGATTACTCGGGTGAATACCAGCGGCCGAGCTTTTCGACGATGACTCGCTTCAGCTCGGTGATATCGGCTTCGCCTGAAATGCGATGAACGATTTCTCCGCCCGGAGCGATGAGAACGGTGTGAGGCATCGTGCCCTGCCACTCGGGATCGAGGGCCTCGGCGAGTGCGTCGGTGCCGCCTTCGAAGAGATAGTTGTTGGTGGTTCGGCCTTCCTCTTTGACTGAAAGTTCAGTCAACTTAGGCATCGCAGCGTTAAAGCGTTTCAACATTAGCTGCGCTTTCCCTACCGCCTCGGGCGAGTCGGTGCTGATCGTAATCATATCAAAACCGCGGGTTTCAAATTGTCTGCCAATTTCAACGAGCCCCGACATTTCTGCGAGACACGGACCGCACCAGGTTGCCCACAGGTTAACGAGGCGAAGCTTATCGGTGTTATTCGCTCTGAGCGCTTTGACGCCGGCGGCATCGATTGATTCGATCGTCACTTCTTTTGCGGCAAACTCTTCTTCATATTTCACAACAACGTCGCGTTTGTAGGCCCATTTGGTCGAGCAGCCGTGAGCGCGTGTTTGGGGAGTGGTGACTTCTTTGCCTGCGAGGAGTTCATCAATCGCGACGCGGGCATCGTGTGTTTTGATGGTTGCGGGATCACCATATTTGGAGTCATCAATTCGACCGACATAGCGAAGGATGCGCTCTTTGTCGAAGATGAAAAGATGAGGCGCCGCCATCGCTCCGTAGGCCTTGGTCACTTCCTGGGTTTCACCGTCATAGAGAAAGGGGAAGTTAAACTCGTTGTCGAGCGCGTGCATTTTCATGTCCTCAAGCGTGTCTCCGTAAACAGAGTAGCCGAGTTCATTGAGACGTACTGAAAGCGGATCGTTGGGTGAGATCGCGACGAGTTGGAAACTTTTATCGGTGTAGTCAGTCACGAGTTGTTTGACGCGTGACTCGGCTCCCTGAGCACTGGGGCAGTGATTGCAGGTAAAAAGAATTGCAAGGATATCTGCGTCAGAATACTCGGCGAGAGTGTGGTTTTCCCCATCGACTCCGGGGAGGTCGAAGGCTGGTGCCGTGGCCCCGGGTTCGAGAGTCTTGACCGCATCAGGAGAGGGAGGTGCCGCGGTCGCGAAGGCGCAAATCGACAAGACAGCAGCGAGGTAAAAGCCAGTTTTCATAGGGGAGTTTAGGAGGGTGGAGGTTAGTTTGAGAGACCACGCGAGGGCGCCATGTCAGCGATGACAAACTTGAAATCGTTGAGGAACTCTTCGCCCAGTTCATGCGTGAGATGCGCTTTCACGAATTGAAGCATGCTTCCTGCCCCGGTCGCGAGGGAAACGTATATAAATTGATCTTTCAGTCTCGCCCATTTTAAGCGGGGAAGCACTTCGCGGACAAAATCATCTTTGTCGTGCGACTGGATCATTTCGCTTCTGTCACCGCCTGTTAAATCCTTGAGAACGCGTCTTCCGTTTTCGCCGTTTTCGCCGTTTTTGCGTGCCTCGCTCTCCGCTTTATCGGTCATTTCGTTTAAGCTCTGAGCGAGACGGGTCTGCTGCTCGATTCGTTTGTCCCATGCGTTGATGAGTCCTCCTGTGTTGTTTTTTCTTAAGTGCGGGAGAATCGTCTTTTCGCAAATCGCTGAAATGCTATAGGGCACTGACTCCCAATTCTCGTTTTGTCCGAGCAGTGATTGGAGGTTGTAGGCTTTTGCAAAGTTGGAATCGGCGACGGACCTCAAGACTTCGTTGGTCGGCGGCTCTTCCATGCGACTGAGTCCATCCACGTAGGCGAGGAGGGAGGGGGAAACGTCCTCCGGTTTCTCGGCTTCAGCGGCTTGGCAACTCAGTCCGACATACTTCAGTTGAATCATCAGTGATTCAATAAACCGGTCATCCCGGGCCTTGTCGGAATTCCTGTCTTGCCAGTCACGAAAGTCAGACTCTCTCAATTCTTCGCGATCAAACTCGATTAGTTTGGTGGACTTTTCCCACAAGGCTAAAGCGGCTTTTGGATCTGTTGAGGCTTGTAGGAAAATATCGCCTGCATTCGCATTGCGTTGAGCAAGGCGGCCGTCGAGTTCTTTTTCGAGAACCTCTACTTGTTTCTTGAGGTTATCGATTTGCTCCTGAGTTATGCCCTCCTTTAATTCCTGAGTTTGAGCTGTGGCCGATAAAAAGGGAAGAAATGTCGCTATCAGCAGCGCTATGAAGGATTTCATCGGGTTATTTTAGGCAGAAAGCCTTTGCCTGACAATACCGAAATAGCACTCTATCATGTTCGTTTAATGATCTGCATTGGAACGTCTCACGGGGGGCTTCGGAAATCGTCAATATGGGCGAGTGTTCCCGCGATTTGGATGAAGGACCCGGGCGTTTCACGGATCGGTATCGAGAATAAGAACCCGATCGACGAGGCTGTTTTTTTCAAAATTGATTCTCGGGTTCAATTCGCTTGCCCTTTGCCCGTTCGAGATCTGTAAAATAAACACTTGGCTCGAACGCCAGTGTTGTTTAATGTTTGGGCAGGCGTTGGAGAATCCTGCCACGAAATGCCCGTCTGCCTTGAACAACCTTTCCCGATGGGGGGAACTGAAATGAGCTTTTGTGCTTCCGCCGTAAGTGACTGGGTTGTCCATGGACTTGAGTCTGGTTCCACTTGGATTGCGCTCGCGGTGGTCTTCGCCGGACTCGGTGGATTAGTTTTCGGTTGGCTCATTGGTCGCCCTAGTGCGGCGGAGCGAAAAGAAGTGGCCGAAAGCGATAATGATCCTCTCGCTGATACCGCACTCCGTTGGCGACACGAGAAATTAATTCTTACTGAGCGTCAGCAGTCTGAGACACAGGAGCGAATATCTCGATTTTCGGAATATCTCGTTAAGAAGCCGATAAGCCCTTCGCTCGGCTATGCGGCAAGTATTTTCGCGCTGACTGAGGCAGTGAGGGAGTTGAGGCAAACGGTCGGAACTGATTTTTCAAGGCTTAAAATGGTGAGTGGCCAACTCGCGGCTATCCTGTCGGAAAAGAATGCCCCGAGGCCGGAGGCAATCGCAGCCTGTCGGGGAATGGCTGAAAAACAGATCAGTAGTTTAGAGGAATCCCGCGAGATCATGAAGGGTATCAGCGCCTCGGTTTCGCCACTTGAGGAGGAGCTTTATTCAGAAAATGGATTTTCTTCCCCGTCGGTCTTGAAGGCACGTGAAGCATTGGGTCGCGCGAAAGTGCTCGCCGGAACTTTGTCGCCGGGCTGGGAGGTGGCTTCCGCTGAGACGGACCGCCAGATCGGTGATTCGCTCAAAGCAGGGAAAGAGCCCATTTTCGATTCCATTTCTTCCATTCTGCTGGTCGATGGTTCGGTGAGTAGTTCTTTGGCTTCAGATCAGAGCCGTGCTTTGAGTTTTCGTATTCAGGGGGTGCTCGACGAATTGCCGGGTGCGCTTGCTGAAATTCCTGTGGGAATCCCTGTGGAAATCCCTGTGGAAATCCCTGTGGAAATCCCTGTGGAAAAGGCGCTGGAAGAAAAAAAGCCTTCGAATGGTGTTTCAGAGCTTGAAAAAGTAAACAAACCTGATTCCGGAGGATTTAAGCCTGCGATGGGACTGCTCGGTGCGGCGGCGCAGTCATGGGAGAATTCTTTTCTGGATCTCGCGCCTGACGCGGAATTTCAATCTCCTGATGCGGTGGAGGAGTCAAGTTCCCCGGAGGTGGAACAGGTCGCTCCGGAAGAGATGGCTCCGGAAGAGATGGCTCTCAAGAAAATGGCTCTCAAGAAGACGGCTCGTGTCAGCGGATTCAGGGATCTGACAAAAGAAAGGCCTCTAGATATTCCGCCAGTTGAGTCGACGGTGACTGAGCCGGATGTTGAAGAAACAGATCCAGAGGAGCTCGTGCTCTTCCGCTCAAATGATGTGGGGATTTGGGGGCAGACGATCTACCGTGGCGCTAACTGCCGAGCGAGGGCTCTTGAATCGATTCCCGACTGGGCCGACTGGATTTCAATGAAACGGCTCGATACGAATGAGCGGGTTTTTGTCCGAATGGATGGCGAGAGTTTTGAGGATGCCGATCGGTCTACTTCGATTGGGTTCAATGCCACGAACGAGCTCTTTTACGGAGCCCGGCATTTGGGTGTATTTTCGGAAGCCTGTCCCAATGAAGTTGAGACGCGATTCACCTACGGCGGATGGGGATTTGGTCATCGGGTGTCTTCTGAGACGAATTCGGCGGAGTCACTTCAGGCAGTGGGTTGGGAGGGAAAGGAGATTCCGTCCGACACTATTTTTGAGATTTGCCTGCATCGCGAATTGCCGGAGCAGGGGCCCCAGGATCGTGTTCTGAAGCAGAGTTAAAAGGATCGGTGGAAAAAAGTGCGGTGTTCGGGTAAATTCTAACTCTGTTATCGACGCTCTGCCCTCCATTCCTAACTTTGAAATCATCGGTCGCATTGGCGGAGGAGCTTATGGCGAGGTTTATCTGGGGCGCACGGTGACAGGAATGTATCGCGCCGTCAAAGTAGTGAGGCGCGAGGATTTCGAATTTGAGCGTACCTTTGAGCGGGAGTTTGAAGGCATCCAGAAATACGAAAAAGTCTCTCAGGATCATCCCGGACTGGTGGATGTGCTCCACGTGGGGCGGGATGATGGATCCGGTTTCTATTATTACGTGATGGAGCTTGCCGACGATGAGGATGGCTTTGAGGAGGATATCGACGTGGAGACATACAAGCCGCGAACGCTTTCCTCAGATTTGAGGAAGCATCCCGGACGCTCGGTCACAGAATGCGTTAATCATGGGATGTCGCTGGCGGGGGCGCTTGGTCATCTTCATGAGGCGGGTCTAACGCATCGCGATGTGAAGCCGTCGAATATCATTTTTGTAAAAGGGAAGCCGAAGCTTGCTGATGTTGGTTTGGTCGCGAGTAGCGGGCAGCGGACCTATGTGGGCACAGAGGGATATGTGCCTCCGGAAGGGCCCGGGACCAGTTCTGCTGATCTCTATTCTCTCTCGATGGTGCTCTATGAGATGCACACGGGAAAAGATCGCCTCGATTTTCCTGAGTTGCCGACCAACCTTGAAATTCCCCCGACCGTAAATCGAGACGAGTGGCGGGCGCTCAATGCTGTGATCTGTCGCGCCGGATCGCCTGATTCCCGAAAGAGATACGATTCGGCCCATCTTTTTGCGAAGGCGCTGGCGAATGTGACCGGCCTCGATGGTGGTGATTCCAAAAAGGGGCGATCAAGCGTCCGGAAAAAGGTTGTCATCGCTTTGGTCATCCTCGCGTGTTTCGCCGGGATTGGATATGGAGGGTTTTGGCTTTGGAAAGACAATGCTTCATTCCTCGCGATAAATGGAGGAAGCTTTGTTTTCAATGATAGCGGGAAGGAGAAGGGCGGCGATCCCGGTATGATTGAAGAAGTCGTCGTTGTTGAACCGAGGGAGAACATTATTGATACCGAACTCGGTGAACTCACAGGTGAGGAGGCAATGGAAACGGGCATTATTATTACCGATGCTCCTTCGAAGCTGGATAAAGAGGAGGGCAAAGGTGGCAAGGAAAACGAAGACGCGGTTCCGGTTGCGGTAGTCACTCCGATTGAAGAGCGCGTGACGCAAGGGCAGTTGAAAATTATGAGTCAGCCCAGCAACGCGAGCGTTTACATTAACGGGACGGACTACGGTCGCACTGAGACGCGTCTTTTTAGCCTGGATGTTGGCGAGGTGCCCGTCCTCGTGAAAAAGGAGGGTTACCTCGATTGGAGTGAGACATGGGATGTGAAGGAGGGCTTTCAGATGATTCTTTCAAAGCTTGTCCCTGATCGAAGCCCCGTGGCAGGTGAACCTTGGGTCAATTCGCTGGGCATGCCGTTTTCCCCGGAAGATGATAAAGGGCATTATCGCTCGCTCGAACTGGTTTCAGTGACGTTATTTGATCAGTTCGCAGAGGAAGTAGGAAAGGCTTATCCCCGTACTTCTACGAATGGAATTGCCTTTGTTTCGGACTATTTGATTCGTCAGGCTTTTTGTGAATGGATGACGGAAAAGGATCGGCAAGTCGGGTTTCTAAAAAAGGGCTGGTACTACCGGCCTTTGTCCCATCGCAGCGAGCTTGATCATTCTTTTCGATGTTATCTCGATAATGGCGCCGGAGTCCTCATATTAAATTCGAATCCGGAGGGGGCTGCTGTATTTCTGGGCGAAAAACATCTCGGGGAGACCCCTCTGGTCTACAACGAAATGCGACGCGGGCTGTATGCCGTGGATGTGTTTTTGCCCGGCTATGAAGTGGCGACGGTTTCGGGTGAAGTTGATGTTCAGGAGCCGGTCGCAAGGAATGTTGAATTGGTCCGCGATGCTTCGATCATTTACGGCGAGCCTTGGAGAAATAGCCAGGCGATGGAGTTGGTTCCCATTGGTGGCTTCATGGTGGCAGCTTTCGAAACCCGAATTAGCGATTTTCGAGAATTTCGATCAAGTGGAGAAAACGGGATTCCTTTCGTTCCCGTGGTAGGATCCGCTATTGATCACCCCGTTGCCGGAGTCGATCTCGCAGGTGCGATGGAATTTTGCGAATGGCTCACCGAAAAAGAAAGAGCGCTGAATTTGATTCGTCCATGGCAGAGCTACCGTCTTCCTACGGATACCGAGTGGAGTCAATTGGCCGGTTTGGACGGTGAAACAGGACGTACTGCCGAGGAACGAAGCTTTGAGGCTGTTTCGGGTTATCCCTGGGGGGCTGAATGGCCGCCTCCGGAAGGTGCGGGTAATTACTCCGATCAAGCGGCTGCGACTTCTTTCGGAGGTGGTGTGATCGAGGGCTACGATGATCAATATCCGAGGACTTCACCGGTGGGGGCATTCGCTCCGACAGAAAGCGGGCTCTATGACTTGAGCGGTAATGTGTGGGAATGGGTCACGGACCGCTACAGCGGCGAAGGGAGTGATTACCGGGTTTTGCGCGGGGGCGGCTGGAACACTTACGACAAGACGATGTTGCAGTCGAGTTATCGCAATGCTGTTCCGGAAGGCGTTAGCGAATCTTATTATGGCTTTCGCTACCTGCTCGAGGATACGGGGCGTCCTGAGGAGTAGTTATTTCGAAACGGGTTTAAATCTGGTTGAAATTAGGGCAGTGATTTCGATACTGTGTCATGCCCGCTTCCCGAATCGTTGATATCCTCAAAAGTGAATCCGAACCCGGAGATGTTATTGTAAATGGCTGGGTTCGAACAAAACGTGATTCCAAAGCTTTCTCATTCATCGAGGTGAACGACGGAAGTTGTCTCGCCAACATTCAGGTGATTGCCGATGCGACGCTTGCGGGATATGAGGAAAATGTCGTTCCGCTTAAGACGGGCGCCTCGCTGACCTTGTCGGGGAAAGTGGTTCCCTCTCAGGGGAAGGGGCAAAAGTGGGAAATTCAGGCGACCTCAGTCGAGATGCTGGGCGCAGCGGAGGATGATTACCCTCTTCAGAAAAAAGGTCACTCGATGGAATTTATGCGTTCGATCGCTCACTTGCGGCCAAGATCGAATCTCTTTGGCGCCGTCTTTCGTGTTCGCAGCCGCATGGCCTACGCGATCCATCAGTTCTTTCAGGAAAAGGGATTTTTCTATGTTCATACGCCGGTGATCACGTCATCCGATTGCGAAGGGGCCGGGGAAATGTTTCGGGTCGTGACGATGGACGGTGAAAAAGTCAAAACCGGGGAGGAAGAGTTTTTTCACAAACCCGCGTATCTAACGGTGAGCGGACAGCTTGAAGGGGAGACTTTTGCCTGCGCGCTTTCGAACATCTACACCTTTGGTCCAACTTTCCGGGCCGAGAATTCCCACACCTCCCGCCATGCTTCCGAGTTCTGGATGGTGGAGCCTGAAATCGCTTTCTGTGATCTCGAGGGTGACATGAATTTAGCGGAAGAAATGATCAAATACCTCGTCAGCGATGCACTCGAAACCTGTGCCGACGATCTCGCTTTCTTCAATCAGTTCGTTGATAAAGGACTCGTCGAAAGGCTCCAGTTGGTGCGGGATCGGAGCTTTGAGCGGATCAGTTACACTGAGGCGGTGGAGCTGCTGCAGGCGAGTGGGAAGAAGTTCGAATACCCTGTCGAGTATGGTCACAATCTTCAGTCTGAGCACGAGCGCTATCTCACCGAGGAGCATTTTAAGTGTCCAACGACTGTTTACAACTACCCGAAGGAAATTAAGCCGTTCTACATGCGCAAGAATGATGACGGCAAGACCGTCGCGGCGATGGACCTGCTCGTGCCGGGAATCGGTGAGATCGTGGGCGGGAGCCAGCGTGAGGAGCGTCTCGATGTTCTGCAGGCCAATTTTGCGGCTCATGAATTGGATGAGGAAACCTACTCCTGGTATGTCGATCTGCGTCGTTATGGCTCGGTGCCTCATGCCGGATTTGGCCTTGGGTTCGAGCGCCTTTTGATGTTCGTGACCGGTGTCGCGAACATTCGGGATGTCATTCCATTCCCGAGAACTCCCGGGTCGGCTGAATTTTAGCCCTTGCCCGCGGCTGCTTAGCCTCGATCGCAAAAAAAAAGTTGGCGATTGCGGCGTTTCTCAGTTTCCAGCGAAGTGGCTTTCAGGAGTTCTAGAATGCTTCTGTCCTCGCAAAGGACGATGAGCTCACCGTTCCGTGTCGTTTTCACCCGCTTAGGGCATGTGCTTCTCAAGTCCTCGCGCCTCCACGAGAGAGACGGAGGAATCGCTCCGAACTCTCGAGTGAAATCCGCAGTGCCGCTTCCCGCCAGTTCCGCCCCGACCACGTAGGATTTTCCGCAGCGGGGAGACCCTTTCACATCAAATTGAGGGTCAAAGCAATCGCTGCGCAGCCAATGCCCTCGTGGTGCTGTCTGAGGCGAGCTCGGCGACGAGCTGCTTTTTTGTGGCTACTTTCTTAGACCCGACATAGCAAACGACCCCAAGTAAAAGCGAGAAAGTGAAAAGAAGGGCCCGCGATAGAAACGTGCTTATTTTCGAAATAATCGGCAAAACGCTAAATTGCCATAAAACAATAGGTTCTGAGGTGGTTTACCTGTTTGAAGGGGATTTATCTCAGAAATTCTCAAATTCTGGAAAGAACGCCGATTTACAAGAGGTTGCCAATTTGGGAAGATCTCCGAATGAGTGAGAAATTCAGTGCGGAAGAAATTGTCCGATATCATGAAGAGGGTTTCCTCATTCGTCGGGGGCTCTTCACGGGAGAGGAGATCTCATGCCTCGGTGAAGTCGCGCGAAATGATCACACTTTGGATGAGGCGGCGACGGCCCTCGATGATGGTGAGGGCAATGATGTGCGACTTTCTCTATGGAACCACCCCGGAGACGGGATATACGGAATGGTGGCACGATCCGAGAGAGTCGTTGACCGCGTTGAGCAGCTCCTCGGAGAGGAGGCTTACCACTACCACTCAAAGATGATCTTGAAGGACGCACGAACTGGCGGCGCCTGGGCCTGGCATCAGGACTACGGATATTGGTATCAAAACGGGCTCCTTTTCCCGGATTTGTGCAGCGTCATGATCGCGGTCGATGCCGCGACTCAGGAAAATGGCTGCCTTCAGCTTTTGAAAAAGTCTCACAAGATGGGGCGCATTAATCACATTCTCTCAGGTGAACAGGCGGGGGCTGATAGAGAGCGAGTCGATGAGGCAGCGAAGCGTCTCGATCTTATTTATGCAGAAATGAAGGCGGGGGACGCCGTTTTCTTTCATGCCAACACCTTGCATTGCTCCGGTCCGAATCATTCAGAGAATTCACGGTGGGCCATGATCTGCTGTTACAATGCCGCTTCAAACGATCCTTATAAAGAGTCTCACCATCCGGGCTACACGAAACTTCATAAAGTGGACGACAGCGAGCTGCTGCGGGTCGGGCGATCTGATCAGGCTCGAGCGGCAGTGCAATTTGCCAATATCGGTGCCGACGATGAGAGCGCCAAAGCGCTTGCTGATGAGGACTGAGCAGGCACACTTCTGACTTATGAAGTTTTCTTTAACCATAGCGGCTGTCGGTGTTCTCATTTTTCAATCAGCCGCGAGCGGGGAAAAGTCTTTCACGAACCTCTTTGATGGCACTTCTCTGGACGGGTGGAAGCAATCCGGCAATTGGGTGATTACTGATGACGGCTCACTTTTCCGGAAAGAAAAAGGGGGCGGGATCCGTTACAGCGCATCGAAGGTGCCGGATGACTTTGAACTACAATTCGAGTGGAAGGTCGCCGAACGAACCAATAGCGGAATTTACTATCGCCCGACACAGTACGAATATCAGATTCTTGACAATAAGACCCATCCCGATGGAAAAAATCCACGGACCTCCGCTGCCTCCCTCTATTTTTGCATGGCACCATGCTGTGACCTGACGAAAGCGGTCGGAGAATGGAATACCGGCAAAATCGTTGCGAAGGGTTCTGTCGTTCAGCACTGGCTCAATGGCCAGGCGGTGATCTCATTTGATTACAAGGATCCGAAGTGGAAGGCGGAGGTCGACTTGTTGACGAAACGTGGCGGAAATTTGGAAGCCCGCGGAGCGAACTTGAGTCTGCAGGATCATGGTGACCCGGTGTGGTATCGAAACATTCGTCTCCGCGAGATTCCTCAGGACGAAGCAGTCGAAGCAGGCGATGTTTCACCTGTGGCCCTTGCCGAAGACGTCATTTCGGCTGAAAAGAAGAAGGTCGAGGGGATTGTGAAAAAACGAGCAGACTCTGCGAAGAGGGCCGGAGAGGTAACTGAGTGATTAGTATCAGTCCCCGCCAAGTTTGAACGGAAAGGGGAAGAGCGTGCTGAAGGGCACAATGTCGCCCGTCAGCTTTCCTCCCTCGTCTCCGGAATCGAGGAGGATAAGTGTCTCGGGGCGCGCAAATTCGCTCATGACCTGACGGCAGAGCCCACACGGGGATCGGGACTCGATGGGTGCGCCTTGTTCAGCCGAGGTGGTCACGGCAACGAGGGACAGCGCTGTTTCTCCGTCACTGACGCCGCTGAAGAGGGCGGATCGCTCCGCACACATCGTTGCTCCGTAGCTCGCGTTTTCGACATTCACTCCGCGATAGATTCTCCCTCCCAATATCAAAGCGGCTCCCACTTGAAACAGAGAATAGGGGGCGTAGGCGTTGTCCTTCGCATACCTCGCTTCGCGCATCAGCGATTCAAAGAGGGAGGGTTCGGGAAAAAAATTGAGTGATGCCCCGGGCTCTATCAGATTCCAGCGGGCGGTGGGGGTTTCGAGAGGGGACGGCATCGGCAAATAGATGAATTATTGGAAAAGAAGGATCGAAGGTCAACCCGCCTCCATGACATTCTCGATCAGAATATTTTGAATCACGCTATAAATCTCATATTGGGCGAGAAGGAGCAGCCGGTTCTCATCGACCGCATCCGGTCCCTCCATTTGAATGAGGAGACGGTCTTCAGATGACGCGAGGTCGTATTCCTCATTCATGAGCAAGCGAGCTTGATTCAGTGCGCTGTACCAAAGTTCTGTGTTCTCAATCTTGACCTCAAGTCGGTAGAATTCACTCACCCGAAAATTGAGGTCCGCTTCCTCCGACGGGATGATCGATTCTATCGGTATGGTCTCCACTTTTTCTAGGTCTGACTGAACCGAGTCCCGCGAAGTCTCGAATGCCTCCATCAGTTCGGGCTTAATCAGTTCCTCCCAGTCCTCTAATTGCGTAATCGTATTTTCGTCGGCGAGGGCATCATTGGCGAGGGGGGAGGGGAAAAGGCGTTCCCGGGTCTTTTCGGTGAAATGAACCCCCGAAGCCATCAACGGTATCTCGGAAATGAGCTGCCACTCGGTCGGTGACAGCGCATCGAGGACCCACGAATCTTCCGCTAATATAAATCTCATCGCTCTTTAGGCAGTCTCTTTTAGCATTGGAATCCCTGACGTCCAGGAAACCCATAACTCGAAGGTCTCTTGAACTTTCTCGACCTGAGGATTGCCAGTCCTGTTAATAGTTGAATCTAAAGGCTGCTTTCAGAGACACCACTGAAAATGTAAGGAGGATTCAATCCCTTCCGTATATTCTCGCTATTTACCGGAAAGTGTCGCATTTTTGAAAATCAATTCAGATTTACATTTTAATATTGCGAAATTAGCAAAAGAAGGCTAATTGTTTAGCATAGTTTTGTGGTCTGAAGCTTCAATTTGTATTATTTTTATGGAATTTATAATAAATCAATTGCAAGAGTGCCCTTAGTGGGTTTAAACTATTTTTACTTCCTAGGAATTAACAAAAAAATCGCCCCTTATTAATTATGCAAACACAAGAAGACAGAGTTGTTGATGTCGAACCTAATGCCGACAGGCTGGCCGACTTCATTATGTTCGCCCAACGTTCTTTTCTCCTCGATCTCTCGACGGAACTGAACCAGGGAAGCATTTCCTACGCCCAATTTTTCCTGCTCGGCTACCTAGCCAATGAGGACTTTCTGACAATGACGGATATCTCTAAGAAGATGGGTCATTCGACGGCAGCTGCGACTGGCTTGGTCGATCGCCTTGAAAAGCTCGGTTACGTTCAGCGCCTTCACGCTGCTGACGACCGCCGCAAGGTGATGGTTCAGATCACCCACAAAGGTATCGAGCTCGTTAGTCGTCTCCGTAATATCATCGCAGAGAGCATTTCACAGGTCATGCTGGCCCAGGAGAGTGGCGACGACGAAGCTATCCAGCCCGTTTACACGCAGCTGCGTGAGTTTTTAGCATCGGTTTAAAGGGTCGTTGTTTGAGTTGATTCTCTGAGAATTGACCTCCTCTCACGAAGCGCACGATTCAGGCAACCCTCTAATAACCGAACCGCTCACCCCAACGCGATTTTTGAAAACGCTTCTGTCTAACGGCAGGGGCGTTTTTTGTTTATACTGATCAGCGAAAATCCTCACACCCGATCAATCGCCCTACCTCCAAATGCGTGAAGTGGGGAGGTATCTTTAGCCATCAGGCTTGTGGAATCCAAGGATTCACAATTTTATGGGCAAGGCGGGCCGTCCCGTCCAACCGAATTGGGTCTTTGGTTGGCTCATACCAATTTTGCGAGGCAAAGAAGGCGCTTCCCAATGACTCTCCTCTGAGCTGCGAAAGCAATTTGGTTCGAACATCCATGGATCGGTAAGCGCGGTGCCTCAGTCCCTTAATTAGAAATGGGATTCCACGAACATCGCCGAGTGTCTCTAGGCAAGTAGTCGCATTCAACCAAAGGTAGGGGGCGGTCGAAAGGATGTGTTTTCGAGCAATCGGGATCGTGACCTCTGTTTCACGCTCATTAAGAATATTGTATCCGCTCTCATCGTCGTATTCGTCTCGATTCGAAACGGCTGAGAACTAACGCTTGTCACGAACGAAACCGGATAGAGCCGCTCAAAAACAGACCGGAATAGCTGCCGAACGGGGAGCCGAAAAAATGAATCAAGAAGGCACCGACCGAGATCTCGGCGCTCGATGCGAGAATGATACGGCCCCTCATTTTTGACATCAATCAGATTAATCCTCGACCTTGAGCTTTCGTCTCAACCGCGCGCCAGTCTTTTCCCACTCTTCATTCGGAAGAGCTTCCCAAATCGCGAGGTTACGAAACCCAACCGTATCGCCCGAGACGATGAAGCCCCACTTGGTCTTTTCCTGAGCGAGAAGTGGATCGCTTCCGAGGCTGATATGATCCCCGGTTTGCGCGAGCATTTCCTCGCCGAGAAGTTCGATGCGAATGGTGTGCCATTCGTCGCCTTTGAATTCATCCGAGACGCTGTTGAACAGTTTGCTCATGTCAGGACCTTCGTGATCGTTGTCATCTTTGCGCGCCTGGAATGAATTTCCGGTCAGGGTAACGCGACACATGTGGTCATTGTTATCGATCCCGAACATCGCGCTCTTCGTGGTTCCGAGAAGAACATCGTATTCGATGATGACATCCTTCAGAGACATAGCCTTCTTCATGACCGCTGCGTGATCGTCGGCAGCACGTTCGGTTCCGGTGAGCCCTGATTCGCTCGCAGACCAATCACCGACATTGCCACTCCAACCTTCGGGCATTTCTTTGAAATCAGTTTCGTAGAGAAGCTTCCCGGGGAGGGTCATGAGCGTTTCCGTCTTCGGCTTCGGTGCGCTTGCAATGGCTTCTTTCTCTGCCAGTGCGGTTTTGGCAAAAGTCTGGTCTCCTGCGGAAAGGCTGTCCAAAGGCAGGGTGTAAGTGCGGCCATTTTCCATTTTCAGGGTGATGTCATTGCCTGAAAGTGAGACCATATGAGCCGAGATCGTTTTGCCCGCCGTGTTCGTCCAATCTCGAGGCTCTTCGGCACCGCTAAGGGAAAAGTTAAGTAGCCCGGAGACAGTCAGGGCAATAGTTAGAGAAAGTTTTTTCATAGGCTCAATTTCAAGACTATGCGAGGTAAGCGGGATTTGAAAAGAGCGAAAGTGGAAATCGAGGTCGGGAAAACTTGGTTTTGAAGAAGTGAGATCTTCTCCGCAGAGCGGGAATGCTGGATACGAAGTGAGGTGATGGCGACGGATAACGTATCGGTAATCAAAATTGTCCTTCTCAAGGATTTTGACGATGAGTCATTAATTCTGGTCGGACTTCGCTCTCCTTGAACCGATCAATCCTGGCCGGGCCGGATATCAAGCCGATTCCCGGCGCGGCGAAGGCCGAAGGATTCCTCACTTCAATGAAGGAGGGCTATGTGAAAGTCTGGCCGCGTGAGGAAGCTTGTTACGGGCTCAGTCGCTTTGCTGCCCACGCGCCATCCCCGGCTTGTGTGTAGACAAATCGATCATGTTTTCGGCCGGGTTGCCCCTGCCAGAATTCGATCGTAGCAGGAACGACCCGGTAGCCGCCCCAGTAATCAGGAAGGGGAACGCAGTTGGGTTCCCCGTTGTCAGGGTATTGGGCCTCGAATTCACTGACGCGATCTGCAAGCCATTTCCGATTCGGTATTTCGACGCTTTGAAGCGACGCCCAGGCACCAATTCTTGCGTCGTAGGGGCGGGAGAAAAAATAGGCTTCAGACTCTTCGTGCGAAATCTCGACTACTTTACCGCGCACGTGCACCTGGCGTTCGAGTTCTTTCCAGAAAAAGAGAAGCGCGGCAGCTGGCGTTGCTGCCAGCTCCATTCCTTTGTGGCTCTCTCGATTGGTGAAAAGTGTGACCCCCTCGTTCGTGAATTCCTTCATTAGGACGGTCCGGGCGTTGGGGATTCCGTCGAGTCCTGTCGTAGCGAGCGTCATCGCATTTGGTTCGGGGACATTGGCCGCGACGGCTTCGAGAAACCATTTTTCAAATTGCGCGAAGGGGTTCGATTCCAGATTTTCCTGAGAAAGACTTCCCTTTTTGTATTCCTGTCTCAGCTCGGTGATTTTCTGATTAATTGAATCGCTCATGACTAATTTGTGCAGTGCCTTCCTAGTTAATTACGACGCGTAGAGGCGATCCTGCAAAAAATATTCAGTTGCTCGACTGTGACCTTAGATGTCTGCTTGCCCATGGGGCAACATGAATCAATTCTCGGAGCGAGACTGGACCGAGTCCTCTTTGACGAGGGCGCGATTCGCGAATGCATCGCCTCGATGGGCGAGCAAATCGCAAAAGATTTTCAGGGAGAACCGCTCACGGTTGTTGCGGTGCTTCAGGGGGGGATCTTGTTTATGGCGGATTTGATTCGTGAAATCCACCTGCCTCTTCGGATCGACGCGGTCTCCGTTTCGAGCTACAACGGAGGAACTCAGAGTTCAGGTTCGGTGACTTTTTTACAGGATGAATTACCCAATATCGAAGGCCGCAATGTGCTGGTGGTGGACGATATTCTCGATACCGGTCGAACCTTGGCCGCCATTTGCGGTCGCTTTCAATCGGAGTGCCGCCCTAAGTCCGTTCGATCGGCGGTTTTGCTTTCCAAGCAAATCGAACGATCCGTTGAGTTCGAGGCTGATTACGTCGGCTTTGAGATAGGAAATGAGTTTGTGGTAGGATACGGCTTGGACTATCAGGATGAGTATCGGAATTTGCCGATGATTGGCGTGTTAAAGGAAGAATGGATCGAGAACTCTTGAACCTGACGGGTAATGAAAATTAGGGTGCTGCTTTTTTCCTTGTTCCGCGATATCTGTGGGAGTGATGTGCTTGAATTGCAGTTCGAGGAGCCTGAGATCGCGCTCTCGTCTCTCTTGGACTCTGTTTACGCTCAATTCCCGGCGATGCTGGAGTGGGACGGGAAAATGCTTACGGCCGTGAATTGTGAGTATTCGGATCGCGATTTTGTCGTGAACGAAGGTGACGAGGTCGCACTGATGCCTCCCGTTCAAGGTGGGTAGCGGCCTCCGGGTCGGTACGAGCCTTTCAAGGTTTTACGTTTACAGCAGATCAATTTTTTTGCATCGTGTCCCGAGTAAATGGCTAGCTGGTTTTACACAGACAGGGAATCGATCCAACAGGGTCCTATTGACGATTCAACCCTCTTGGGTTTGAATCGAAATGGTGATATCAATGCCAAATCTCTTGTTTGGCAGGAAGGACTGCCCGAATGGACGAGCTTTCGCACGGTTGCCGGGAATCTTTATCGCGATCCTGAGGCGGACTTCCCGCTTGAAATAGGAGTGTGCGCGCACTCGGGGCAGATTTACCCCGTTTCGGAAATGATTCCTTATGGTGACGCTTTGATAGGGCCCGAACACAAAGCGGTGTTTGTTCAGAGCTTAATGGAGACGGGGGCTGTTAAGGTCGAAGATGCGACCGCTAAGAAGTTCGACTACCTTGGTTTCTGGTGGAGAGTCCTCGCCTCTGTTCTCGATTACATGATCAAAATGATTCCTTCGTGGATTTGTATGATTCCCTACTATGTGGCGGCTGTCTCAGGGGGCTTCGCGATGACCGGAGAAAATACTGACGATGTCTTTGCCGGTTGGAACCTCGTAATGGTGATTTGCTACGGGCTTGGATTGCTCGCGATACTTGCAGTGAGCATATTTTACGAGACCTGGATGGTGGGGAAATACCAGGGCACTCTAGGGAAATTGATCATCGGTGCCAAGGTGGTCAATCCAGATGGGTCGAGACTCACTTACAAGCGGGCCTTTTTTAGATGGCTTGCAAAGAAGCCGTTGAATTACCTGATTCTGTTTTTACCGTCCACATTCGGATTTGCCGCTGTCGTGGGAGGTCTCGCTGCTTTGGATTTGGGGGGCGATAATGAGTCTTCAGCCTTTGTTCTTGCGATGATTACGGGAATGTTTGTTTATGCCTCGCTTTTAGGTCTGTGTGCCGGAGTCTACTGGATGGCAGCATTTGACTTGGAGAAGCGCGCCTTGCATGATCGATTGCTCGGAACCCGCGTGGTGCGTAAGTAAGATTTTTCAACAATGGCTGATTCGACCTCCTTAATCGATAGCACCGGGACGGAACCGTCCGTGAATCCACGTTGCGCTACGCTTCAATGTCCGCGTTGCCGGGGCGTGTTGATGCTCCATGATGAGAGCAGTGCGATCGACGAAAAATGTCCTGTTTGTCAGGCCGAGGTTTCTCTGTCGATTTATCCCCGCCTCTTTCGGGAAGTCTCGTCTGAGAATACTTTCAAACTCTCGGACGGTGACGATGCCACTTGCTCTTTTTATCCGGATTTAAAAGCGGAGAACATTTGTGATGCCTGTGGCAGTTTTATGTCAGAGCGAGCCACGGTTTCGTGGAGTGACCGGAAATATTGTCTTCCCTGTTTGCATCGACTCCGCGAAGTGGAGCCTTCCTCTGATTTCAAGGCGAGTGCAAAGCTATACGACAAGCGAGCGCTCGCTCTTGTGACACTGCTGGCACCGCTCACTTTGTTCACCGCGCCCCTCGCCTTGTTCCTTCTTCTTAGATACCGGAAAGATCGCTCGGGATTTGTGCCCCGTTCCGGCGGGACGTGGTGGATTGCGCTGATTTTATCGCTCCTGTGGATTGCGGGGTGGACCACCCTGCTGGTGATTTGGGTTTCTTTGATTGTGGAGGGAATATCCTGATGGGAACGATGCGTATCCATGGAATCGGAATCGACATCGTCGATACCGCGCGAATTCTGGACTCAATTGAGCGATTCGGTGATCGGTTTATCGATCGTATTTTCACTGAAGGGGAAAAAGCCTACTGCAGCCCCATGAGCGCTGCAGAGCGCCACTATGCTGCTCGATTCGCTGCCAAAGAAGCAATCGCCAAGGCCCTCGGAACCGGCATTGGATCTGATCTTGCCTGGACTGATATGGAAATCCTTCGCAATGCGAATGGGAAACCCAGTGCCAAACTAAGCGGTGCGGGGAAGGCTTTCATGGATCGGAACGGAATCGTCGAGATCCAGATCAGTCTCAGCCACGCGGACAACCACGCGGCTGCGAACGCAATCGCGATTGCTTATGACTAGGTCAGCCAAAGCTCAGGCGATGCGGGCTATATTCAGTTTCATTTTCTTAGGATTTCTACTGCCAGTGAACTCAAGAGCCGAGACCGACACAGGATCGGCGCATAATCTGATTTTCAAACACGTCTTGAAAGACAGCTGGTATCTATCATCACGAAATTTACTGACTACACGAGATGGCTTTAATGATTTGTTTTTTGGCTACCTCGATTTAAACATCGGCCGATCACTCGATGAAAAGTGGTCGGCGGAAATGGGGTATCGCCAAGCGTGGTTGGAGCTTGGAAACGACTGGAGGGATGAGTATCGCCCCTCGGCTATTCTCAGCTACAAAACGGATTTCGGTGATTGGTCTTTTACGAATCGGCACCGCCTTGAGTACAGGATGTTCGAGAACGGAAGCGGGGCGCCGGAGCGATTTCGTTATCGCAATGAAACACGTCTCATCGCACCGTGGGAGTTTGGTCGCCTCAACGCAAAATGGTTTGTTGAGGAGGAATTATTCTACGAGTTCACCGATGATGGACTTAACTTCAACTGGCTCACAACCGGGCTCCGGTGGAAGGTTCGCGACGGAGTTGTCGCCAAAATGGGCTACCGCTGGCAGACTGCCAAGTTCAAGGACGAATGGAGTCATCGGCATCAGCTGGTGACCGGACTTTTGTTTTTCTTTTGAGCTATGAAACTATTTACTAACATTGCTCTATTATTTATCGGGACTTCCGTGTTTTCGCAGGATGTCGATTGGCCGGTCTATCTGGGTGGCAAAGAACGAAATCTCTATTCCGAGCTTGAGCAGATTAATCTTAAGAATGTGAGCGGTCTTGAAGTTGCGTGGTCCTATGATACGGGGCATAAAGCCGAGTATCAGGCGAACAATCTTATTGTAGACGGTGTCCTTTTCACTCCGACGCAGACACGGGAAGTTTTGGCGCTAAATGCGACGACGGGAGAAAAAATTTGGAAGTGGGATCCGGAAAAGGAACGCTCGGGGAAAGGGCGTGGTAGACAGCGCGGATTGGCGTATTGGGAGAACGATTCGGGCGGTGATCAGCGCTTGTTTACCGGTGTCGCGGGCTACTTGTTCGCTCTCGATCCAAAGACTGGCGAGGTGATTCGCAGTTTTGGGGAAGGGGGTTCTATCAATTTGGAATCAGGATTGAACACTCCAGGGGTAGTCTACAACAATCTTCTCATTCTTGGCGGCGTTGGTGGAAAGGGTGCGGTCCGGGCATTTGATGTCATGACGGGTGCGCAACGCTGGATTTTTCATCTCATTCCCCGGCCGGGAGATGTCGGGGCTGATACCTGGCCAAAAGATGCTTACCAAACGGCGAGCGGACTGATGCCGTGGTGCGGGCAATCGCTCGATGAAGAGCGGGGGATCGTCTACGTGGCAACGAAGACTGCCGAGCCTGACTTTTACGGGGGTAAACGTCATGGGAAGAATCTTTTCGCTAATTGCATTCTCGCTCTCAATGCCGCGACAGGTGAGCGGCTATGGCATTTTCAAATCGTGCATCATGACTTGCTCGATAAAGATCTACCCTGTCCTCCTGTGCTCCTCACCGTGAACCACGAAGGCAAGAAGGTCGATGTCGTAGCACAGGGCAGTAAACACGGGCTTCTTTTTGTGTTTGATAGAGTCACTGGTGAGCCGCTATGGCCGATCGAGGAGCGTGCCGTGCCTCAGTCAGATTTAGTGGGCGAGGAGGCCTGGCCCACGCAGCCATTCCCAACGAAACCAGTTCCTCTGATGCGTCAGAAGTATACGGAAGAAGATGCTTCTAACCTCTCCCCTGAGGTGCATCAATTGACCTTGGATCGAATCAGGGCTTCGCCAAACAAGGGGCCCTTTCCGGCACCCAGTCTGAACGAAACCGTGATGTTCCCCGGGTTTGACGGAGGCATGGAGTGGGGTGGCGGAGCAGCTGATCCCGATGGGATCTATTACGTGAATATCAACGAGATGCCCTGGCTTCTCCAGATGATCGAGACACGTCGCGCCGACGGCACGCCGCTTGTCCCGGGGGAAAGGGACTACATGGTCTATTGCGGCGCTTGTCACGGACTCGATCGGAAGGGCAATGCGGCAGCAGAGTTTCCGTCGCTCGTTGAGATAGGAGCCCGAAAAAGCCGGGCTCAGATTGAGGCGGTGACCCGTCAGGGCGGGGGGCGAATGCCCGGTTACGCCTCAATGCCCGAGGCACAGCGGAGCGCTATTTTAGATTATATCCTAAATGAGAAAGCAGACTTGTCCGCTTCGCGAAAAGAAGAGGGGATTCCCGACTCGGCCGATACGGTTCAACAACCCACTGACTACGCTTTTGGAGGATTCCGTCGTTGGCTTGATCCTGAGGGCTATCCTGCGATCAAACCTCCGTGGGGGACTCTGAACGCGGTTGATCTCAATACCGGCGAAATTAAATGGAAAGTGGTCCTGGGTGAATATCCTGAACTAAGTGCTCGTGGTATTCCGCCCACTGGAACGGAAAACTACGGGGGACCACTCGTCACCGCGGGTGGGATCATTTTCATCGGCGCCACCGCTGATGAAACCTTTCGAGCCTTTGACAAGGAAACTGGCAAGGTTTTGTGGAAAGCCAAGCTGCCTTTCGGTGGCAACGCCACACCCAGTACCTACATGGTTAATGGCAGGCAATACGTCGTCATTTCCGCCGGAGGTGGAAAATCGGGCCGGGCCAAAGGTGGGAGTCTCGTTGCCTTTGCGTTGCCGGAGTGAATCATCGCCCGTGCGCGGTGATGTGTATCATGAGGCGTTATTAGTTTGCCTGTCGCAATCTAGGTGATGACAGATCTTAACTGAAAATTGTTCATCGCGGATCGCTCTACGATTTTTTGTGACGACACGCTGGAGTTGGGATCATTGCGCCTAGGCAATACAAATATCTCAATCAGAAAGAGCTCTCGGATGAGATTTGCAGAACCTTCACTTACCGCGACGGCAAAACAGTTCCGGGGAGCGCCCGCAACGAACTAGGCTTCTTTGCCTGATACCGCGGCAAGCGATGTTTAGACGGGCTAATAGAAAGGCGGGTCCACGAGGACCGCTGCGATAGGAAGCCAAAACGAAAAGGGCTAGGCAGCACGGGTCCTGCAGGTATCACCACTCCCCTGAGACGTGTCATGAAATTCATTCCCCGACGCTCTGGGGCGGACACGAAAAAAAGCGAACGCTGTGTGCGAGTCGCTTTTTCTCGTGGTTTCCTTTTGACAGGAAAATGATCGGGTAGACTAGGGTGTTCTATGCTTTCGCATTGCCCACCTTGCACTGGCCTTCGAGTGAGGCGCCTTCTTCCATCTGGAGGCTCACTGTGCTGACGGAGCCGGTGATGATGGAAGTAGGGGAAAGGCGGCACGAGTTAAAATTGCCGTTTCCGGCAACTTTTCCTGCGATGATCGCCTTATCGGCTTTGAGGTCGCCTGAGACGGAGGCGTTCTGACCAATTGTCAGGCTCCCTTTCGAGTTGATATTTCCCTTGATGGAACCTTCAAAAACAAGGTCGGTCGAACAGTTAAGGTCGCCTTCAATATGGATGTCGCTGGATAAATGACTGCTCACGGTATGAAATCGGTTGATCGTTTTATTTGGTGGTTAGGGCGAAGCTTTTGCGTTCGTCTATTCCACTCACCGCGAAATATAACGTGAAATTCGCTCACTGTTGAGACTTTTTTTCGATTTCTTGGGAATTCCCGTTTCGCGCTAGGCTTGTCGGGGCTGAGCATTGTTGAAATTCGCTGAATCGTCTACTACACTTAGTGATGCGTTGTTGCTGATCTGAGGGAATCTGCGGATCATGCAGCGTTAAAAAGTGTATGGCAGATAACCTGTTATCAGATCGACCCGATTATGATCGGACCTTCAATTCAGTGATGTGGGTGGTAGGCACGCTTGCTGCGACGCTTTTTTTCGCGGCGTCGCTCGAAATGTTGCGACGTCCCGCAGGGATCTCGCGGGGCGCTAACAGGGTCGCCGTTGGAGCGCCATCCGCGGTTGCTCCAAGGTTGCTTGATAGTCCCTCGACTCATTCGGGGGCAGGCGTTTCCCCCCCTGATGCCGCAGCGGTTTTCAAGGGAGATGGATTTCCCGGAGGGGTTCCCAAGACCGAAGGGACTGATCCTGTCGCTCGCAATCCGGCAAATTTCCCCAACCTGTCACAAAGGCTAAAGCCAATCATTCCCGGGAATATAGGGGGGAATGCCGGCGGCGAGTTTTCAAGCGCAGGGTCTCGTAGCCGCGCGCTCTCTCAGCCTTCGATCTTGCCGGAACCTTCTTTTTCAGTCCTTCAAAGAAATGATCGATCATTGAGCGAAATCCTCAATGCAGCTCAAGACTCAGTTGAAAAGATTGAAGATCCCGTTTTGGACCGGCTCATGGCGGCAGGGGAAGAGTTGCGGGCGGGAGGAAACCCGGTGGGGGCGCTGGATGCTTTTAAGCAGGTTGAAAGTGCTCTTCCTGATCATCCACGGGTTCTCGGTGAATTGGCGGCGACATACAATCAACTCGGACGGGAAGCTGAAGCGCTGGGTCATTGGGTTCGAATAGTCGATCTGGGACCGGTTCGGTCGGGTGACTATTTTATGATCGCGAATCGCGTTCGTAACGGCGATCAGGTTGCCATTTCGGGGGCAACGGTCCAGCAAATGAAGATTGGAAAAGTGATCGTTGATGAGGCGAAGCCGGATGAGAACGGCCAGAAAGTGTCACTTAGGGTGATCGTGGACGCGAATGCTGCGAGTTCGCCTTCGGGTTCCGATTTGGCTTTGGCTGTCTATTTTTATGACATCGTTGATGGTCAAACAATTGAAGCATCGACCGCAGATACTTCTAAACTTTATCCCACAGAGCCTTATGATTGGAAAGTAGACGGGACCGAGGAAATCGTGGTAAATTATCATCAACCTGTATTTTCTGAAGAACGGGCTAGAGAACTTGGCGAGCGGAGGTATTATGGCTGCGCAATCGAGCTCTATTACCGTAATCAATTGCAGGATAAAGTTGCCATACCCGAAGAGGTTTCAGTTCTTAATCTTCAGGAGTCTCCTCCTCGTGAAGAGAGGGCTCCTGTTTTCCTCGGGCCTGATAACGCTCTCTTTCCCGATCCGCTCAGCCCCTGAATCACCCTATGTCTACCGAGACAACTGTTTTAATCATCGATGCTTCTCCGGAAGATCGCGCTGCGGTGCGATCTGTTCTCGGCGAGCGCGTTAGTCACTTTATTGAAGCGGGCGATGCCGCCGAGGCATGGGGGCTTACCCGTGATATCGGGCACGTTTCGTTAATGATCGTCGGTCTTACCGCTGATGTGGGCGTTGATATTCTCGATTTCAGAGATCATCTGCAGGGCGAGATCGGTTTGTTTCCATGTGTTTTCAGCAGTCGTGAGGACATGACTGAATTCTATGGTCGTGTCTTTGAGAACGAACGCCTGTTTTTCAAGCCGGTGAATCGAGGTGCCTTGATTGAGTGGTTCGAACAAAGCGTCCATCAGTCGATTCCCGCCGGTGAACCCCGCGAAGGTGGCGCCGCGAGCAAGCAGGAACCAGTCGGATCATCTCCGGCGGAGATTGACCCCGCGCCGAGTGGGGAGGTTCCATCTGAACCGCTGCCTCAGGTGGAATCCGTCGCGGTATCGCTTCCGGAGGATGCTTTGCCAGTTGGAGTGCGACTCGGGGATTACAAGTTGCTTCGGGAGATTCAAGCGGATGATAATTTCGCTCTCTACGAGGCTGAGCAAACGTCGATCGGACGTCGAGTTGCCCTGAAGACTCTCTACCGAAAGCACCGCAAAGACATCAACTGGGTGCAGGGATTTGTAAACGAAGCGAGTGCGCGCGCTTCGGTAAATCATCCCGCAATTTCGTTGGTGTATGAGTGTGATCAGGAGCTGGGCGTTAATTTTTATACCCTCGAGTTGGTAGATGCTCCGAGCCTGAGTGACCTCGCTCGTAGGCGCAGTGGTTTGGAAGAAGGCGTAATCTGGAAGGTGCTGGAATCCTGCGCGGATGCCTTGAGTTACCTTCGCGAAAATACGATGTCACATCGTCTCTTTACTGCGCAGAGCATCCTCGTCGTGAAAGGGGCTGAGCCTCGCATTGCCAATCCCGTGAAGGGAGTGGGGATTGCGATCACTCCTCAGGAAGAGCGCCAGCAAATGGAACTCCTTGGCGAAGGGTTGCTACCTTTTGTGCAAAAAGCGGGCATCGACAGGAATCTTTTCTCTCTAGTCGACCGTCTCGGGACGGATCGGATTGACGGAATTAATTCGATCAGGGCTTTGCAATCGGCGATCGAGGCTTCCGGTGAGCAGGAGCTCACCGAAAAAGACATTGCCGTGATGACGGAGAAGAAGTCGAATCAGAATGCGCTCATCGTAGGTATTGCGGTGGGAATTCTTATTGTCGGGGGACTCGCTGCTTTTCTTCTCTTCAGTTCGGAGCCGAATATTCGCCCGCTCGATGGTCTTACTAAAATTCCTTCCGGCGTTTTCCCTTTTCAGGATGGTGAGGAGATTGAGTTGTCGGAATTCTGGATCGGTCAGTACGAAGTGACGATTGCTGATTACGCCAGTTTTCTGGACAATGTGAATGCATACCCGAACGAAGCCGTCATGCTCAGGCATCCTGAACAGCCGGCAACGAAAGTAAATTATGAGCCGGATCGCTGGGCAGAAGTCCTGAGGGCAGCGAAGAAAGAGGGCACGTTTTACGGCGGTGACATCGATATGAACTGTCCGGTCGTTGGCGTCGATTGGTGGGACGCTCATGCTTATGCCAAGTGGCGGGGAGGTCGCCTTCCCACCGAACAGGAATGGGAAAAAGCGGCGCGTGGCCGGGCGGGCAGCATATTTCCCTGGGGCGATGAAAAAGTGAACGCGAATTTTAACAGCGGTATCGATCATGAATCCAAAGACGGTGCCGAATCCGGATCCATCGATGGATACAAGTATTGGTGTCCGGTCGATGCGATTGCCGCAGACGAGAGTCGTTACGGGGTTTTCGGGCTTGCAGGAAACGTTAGCGAGTGGACGGGAACCTGGGGTGCCCACCCTGATCAGCCCGATAAGCAGGTTCCGCTCAAGCGCGGGGCATCATTTGCGACCACTTCGGGCTTTGAATTGACGGCCCGAAGAGTAGCCGACTCGGCGAATGAAAGGAATTTCTGGACTGGATTCCGCATCGTCTCCGATCTTGAGAATCCCGTCAAAGGCGGCAAGGCTGGTAAGCCGAAAGGAAAGGCGAAGGCAGAAGAAAAGGCAGAAGAGAGTAACCTCAAAATGTCAGAGCAGCCCCCGGTCGCGGGCGAACCTGCCGCAACGACTGAGGGAACACCGGCGGCTACTCCTGCTCCCTGATTAGTAAACGTTTCTAACGGAATACCCTATCTCTTGCGCTCTGTTCTAAAATCACTGGAAGAAGAGAATGCGAGACCCGGGCGTCGCCGTTTTTCCATCCCGCGCAGCAGAGCTCTCGTTTGTGATTTACTTCAGCTCGAGAAATCGCTTCCGACCGTTTCCCATTTTCGCGAGTTTGATCTCAGTCATCTTGGAAAATGCAGGAACGAAGCGGTAGCGAAGATTTCGTGGCCGATACTATTTATCAAAGCCTACGCATTATTGGCCGCTAAGCATCCTGCGCTTCGCCAGTCCTGGATGCGTTTTCCGAGACCGTGCCTCTATCAGCATCCGCACAGCGTGGCGATGTTGAGCGTGAAGCGGAGCTATGAAGACGAGGAGTGGCTTTTCTTTGCTTCATTCGATAAGCCTGATCAAAAGGATCTCGCCGGGCTTCAAGGTCGACTCGATAACTATCGCAACGAACCTGTCGAACGGGTTTTTCGGCGCCATTACAAAGCGGCTCATCTGCCCACGTGGGTGAGGCGGTCTTTGATGTGGATTTGGCTGCACTGGATGGGTGATCGGCGAGCGCGGAAAATGGGGACTTTCGGACTCACTACTGTCGGAAGCCGCGGAGCTGTGATCCAAAATCCTCCTGGAATCCTGACTTCGACGATGACCTATGGTCCGTTCGATGAGTCGGGTAAATGCCGCGTTACGATTGCCTATGACCATCGGCTCATGGATGGTTGGTATATCGCTGAGATCCTCGGGGAGCTGGAGTCGATCTTGAACAATGAGATTGCGGAAGAGTTGAAAGGACTTTGATTCGGATCACACTCGAATGAAAATTCAGCGTTCGTTGAGGAATCGGGCACATAAAAAAAGCAGTAACAAAGAGACCCCGGCAACTGCGCAAGGGCCGTCGGCAATGCGGCGATTAAGAAAGTTGGCAAGGCCGCCGCCCACCAGATACGTCGTCATAGGGCTGAAAGGAATTAGCCTCGCTCCAAGATAGCCGATTAGAGCATTGCCGCCGATCGAGACGAAGCGCTGATGCGACCGACTCCATTTCCTGGCGTCGACCGGAGAGTAGAAAAGAGGGCTCCATCTCAAAAGGCGAATCTGATTCGATTTACCCACTCACCGCCTCGACAACTTCCTTCTTCAACTGGAGATCTGGAAAGGGGATCAGAGTGAGCCTCGCCCAGCCTCTCACTTTGTGGCCCTGTCTATCACTTGCCAAACAGCGTTTTAGATCCGGGGTCTTAGTCGATCAATGCGATGAAGAGCAATTCTCGATCAATCGTGAATTCCGCGGGCACTGGGGTAGACATTTTCCCCGTCGCTTTCGAAATTGATGACCATGGGACGGCAGCAGACTTCGCAGTCGTAGTCCACTTCGGCGGGGACTTCGCTGATCCCGGGAAGGGGAACGCTGAAGCTCTCGAAACAGGTTGGGCAGATGACTTCGTCGATTTCCATGTGGCTTTTGCTCCCGGATCCCGAACCCGGGATTGAAGATTAGAATCCGTTACGCCACAACCTATCGGAAAGATAAGGGTTTTGGGCGGAAAAACCCGTTGAGATATCGGGAATTTCCCTTAGGTTTGCCGCCCTTCGCCTGCCGCAGGTGCTCCACGGGTGAGCGAAGTCAAAATTGGAGCAATGTAGGAAGTCCTAATTAACCAGGTAACTAACTCAACCCAAACTAACATGTCAATAGATACAGCAACCTCTTCCAATCCCGAGCTAATGGCTCTGATTGAGAAGAATTTCCCATCCCATCGCGAGAATTCAATCGTGCGTGGAACCATTATTGAAGTGCGGCCACAAGTGGTCGTCGTCGATATCAGCGCGAAATCCGAGGGAATTATCCCGATTTCAGAATTTGAAGACGAAGAATTTGCCGTGGGCGATGAAATCGAAGTCCTCCTCGAGAAACTCGAAAATGATGAGGGCATGGTTGTTCTCTCGAAAGAGAAGGCTGCTCACAAGCAGAACTGGGACAAGATCGTTAAAGTTTACGAAGATGGCGGCCTTGTTAAAGGTAAGGTCAAGTCGGTTGTTAAAGGTGGCCTCATGGTCAACGTGGGTGTGGAAGCTTTCCTTCCCGGATCCCAGATCGACATCATTCCTCCGAAGGATCTCAACGAATACGTGGGCAAGGTTTACGAATTTAAGATTGTTAAAGTTAACGACATCCGCAAGAACATCGTTCTTAGCCGTCGTGAAGTCATCGAAGCGGAGCGCGCTGAGCAGCGTGCTGAGTTCCTTGAGTCCGTTAAGATCGGCGACAAGGTCGATGGAGTCGTCAAGAATATCACTGATTTCGGTGCCTTTGTTGACCTTCAGGGCATGGATGGACTTCTCCACATCACGGATATGAGCTGGGGACGCATCAATCACCCAAGCGAGATGCTTGCGATTGGTCAGACCGTTCACGTTATCATTCTCGATGTCGACAAGGACAAAGAGCGTGTTTCTCTTGGACTCAAGCAGCTTCAAGACAACCCATGGGAGGCGATCGAAGCCAAATACTCGATCGGAACCGAGGTCGGTGGTAAGATCACGAAGCTTGTTCCTTACGGAGCATTCGTCGAGATCGAAAAGGGAGTCGAAGGGCTCATTCACGTTTCCGAGCTTTCCTGGACAAAGCGGATCACCCGTCCAAGCGATGTCCTTGAGTTAGATCAGGAAGTGAAAGCGGTTGTTCTTGGGATTAACAAGGAAGAGCAGAAAATCTCTCTCGGCGTGCGTCAGCTTGAGCCGAATCCATGGGACGAAGTCGAATCACGTTACCCAATCGGCACGACAATCAAAGGCGAGATCCGCAACCTCACCCCTTACGGTGCGTTTGTTGAGCTTGAAGATGGTATCGACGGTATGATTCACGTATCCGACCTCAGTTGGACACGTAAGATCAACCATCCGAGCGAAGTCGTTAAGAAGGGCGAAGAGACCGAGGCAATCGTTCTCGAGATTGACAAGACGAATCAGCGAATCAGTCTTGGTGTGAAGCAGCTCGAGGGTGACCCTTGGAGCGAAATTGACACCCGCTTCAGCGTTGGTGACCTTGTTAAAGGAACGGTCGCTAAGATCGCAAGCTTCGGTGCTTTCATTCAGCTTGAAGACGACATCGATGGCCTCGTTCACATCTCGCAGCTCAGCGAAGATCACGTTACCAAGGTGAAGGACGTCATCAAAGTCGGTGACGACGTTGAGGCTCGTGTCATCAAGGTCGACAAAGTCGAGCGTCGTATCGGTCTTTCGATCAAGGCGGCTGAATACTCCGAGGAGCAGCTCAAGAAGGAAACTGCGGCATTCGATGCCCTTCGTCCAAGTTCCGACCTCGTTGGACTGGAGCAGGCTTTCAACCTTGCGACTGAAGATTGGAGCCCGGGTGGGAGCGAAGAATCGGAAAAATCAGAAGATTAATCGCTTTTTCCACACAGGCAGCGGCATGATGTGCCGCTGATCCCATTTTTAAAAGGGGCAGAGTTTATTCTCTGTCCCTTTTTTTTGTCATAATTAGTCACAAAATCCCGTTTCGCGATAATACAGAGTAGGGGGATGAGGCATTGTCGTGTATCAATACATCGACTGCCGTCAAGCCGTCCGTCTTTGAACAGGTGATGGAACGCAATACAACGAGAATAAATTTGCCGCAAAGGCAAAACGTTCGACCTAAATCTAAGGTCCCCCGGTGGGGCTGGGTCGTCCTTGTTCTCTTCTCGCTGGCGGTAGGTGCTGGCGGTGGGGTTTATTTTGGTAATCTGCGGAACTCCGGCCCCGCAACTGATCAAGCGAGTCTCTCTTCTGGTGTTGATTCTGCAAAAGTGACTAAGTTGATTGTCGGGGCTCGTGAAGCCGTGGCCAAGGGCGAATGGCTCGAGGCGCGACGCCTCTTTCATGACGTCGTTGAAATTGATCCGCAGAATCCCATCGCGATGGCTTCTCTTCCCCTGATCGATCGGCGACTCGACGAAGCCAAGGGAGTTATTGCGGTGAGCACGGTTCCCACCGGGGCAGTGATCGAATTGAAGGGGATTGATGAGCAATCGTCTCCTGCTCGTTTTGCGGGAATTCCTTTAGGAACGCACATAATTTTGATTAAAAAAGAAGGCTACGAGACGGTTGAGCGCTCTGTGAATGTAGAGAATGAAGCGGTGATTGATCTCGCTGGGATCGCGCTGCGCAAAACATCGGGTGGGATTGAAGTCGTGAGCGAACCGGTCGGCGCGGATTTTAAATTGATCAAAACGCGAGGCGATGAGACGAAGGAGCTCATTGAGATGGGAAAGACTCCCGCACGGATTGAGAAACTGGATCCGGGCGAATATCAGATCCTGATGGCAGTGGCGGGCTGGCCTGAATATTCTAAAATGGTTCAGGTTGAGGACAATCGAAATACTTCCGTTTCCGCCGTTTTTGCCAAAGGGGGCCTCAATATCACGAGTGATCCAAGCGGGGCTGAACTCTGGATCCAAAGCGGTAGTGGGAATGCCCGGAAAGCGGGTAAGACTCCGATGAGTATCGCTGAGCTGCCTGTTGGGAGGCATACCGTTGAATTGCGAAATGCTGATTGGGAGCCGATTCGCCGGACCGTTGAAGTGAGCGACGGAGTGACTCAGGATCTCGAATTTGCATGGGAACGGGCTCTCGTCAGATTTGAGAGCGATCCCCCCGGAGCCGTCGTTTTTCGCGGTAATCAAAGGCTTGGTAATGGGAGTCAAGTAACCCCCTTCGCACTCGAGATGCCTGAGGGAGAGTATCAGTTTTCCTCAAGGATTGATCGGTTGAATGACGTGAATGCCCGGACTTATGTCGATTCGCTCGCGGGCTCCAATGTAGTGAATTTTGGATTTGATTACGGAAAAGTCTTTATTGAGAGTGAACCTCCCGGTGCTGCGGTGATTTCGGGTGGCGTGCCGATCGGTCGTACGCCCCTAGCGCTTTCCGTGGTTCCTCCGGGTAGCTACACTTATGAACTCAGTAAGCCACAGCATCGCAGCACGAGAGTTTCCGGCGTGGTCGAGCCTGGTGGGGCCTTAAATTTTTCGGCTTCATTGAAATACGACGCGGCTCCGGTAATGACCCGGAATTTCAAAAATAGTCTCGGGCAGGAAATGGTTTGGTTTGGGAGGCTCGATGGCTGGGTGGGGGCACGCGAAGTGACACAGGAATTTTTTGAGAAAACAACGGCAGCAAATCCCAGTTATTTCAAATTTCCGCAACATCCCGTTGATAGTGTGACCTGGTATGATGCCATGAAATTTTGCGAAGCGCTGACGGGAGAGGCAAGTGCCCAGGGAACTCTTCCCGAAGGTTATCGTTACCGCTTGCCTTCGGATCAGGAGTGGAGCCACTTTGTCGGATTGCAGAAGTTGGACGGAGCTGTATCGAGCCTGTTCGAACGCAAGAAATCGACTTCTCCGGTCGGATCGTTAGCGCCGAATGAGTTTGGTCTTTACGACGTCCGTGGGAATGTTTGGGAATGGGTCGGCGACTGGTATTCTCAGACGATCGTCACTCGCATGCGCAAGGAGGGGGCAATTCCCACTGAAGGTTGGGTCGGGACAGATCGCAAAGTCCTTCGTGGCGGTGCCTGGAACCGGTCTTCCCAGTTCGACCTCAAAGTCGGTAACCGTATGGGAGCCGGCCCGTCAGCGAAAGATCGCTATGACGTTGGCTTTCGGGTAGTTCTTATGAGAGCTCGGTAGTGGATTCGAATGAATTTTCACTTCACATCGAATCCATGCGTGGTCGTTAACTCCGGGTCACCCACGGGGCGGTAGTGAAAAATCCGGTCAGCCTTGCTTGTTGCATCTGCCGCCGCATAAATCGCTACTTCCACTTTCGCTGCCCCCCCCGTGAATTCGGGTAGACGCTTTGAATCAATTCGAATAAAATTTTGGCCTTTGTTGACACCGCCGTTCACCAGTTCCGTTGTTTTAAGATTCGAAAAGGTTCCGGTGAGGAGGTTATTGATATAGATTTTCACTTCGAAGCCTGTGGCATCAACCCAGGCTTCGGCAATCATGTCGGGCATGGTCACAGGCTGCTGAATGGGCGGAAGTTGTTCCGCTGGCTGGAATTCGGCACCATTTAGAAAGGAGAAGTCGGAATTTCTGATTTGGAGAAGGATTTCGCCATCATTGCCGATGCGAACGAGACGGAGGTTATCAAATTTCCATATCCCATCTTCTCTTAAAAAGTGAAGTACAAGGAGATTGTCGGGGATCTCGGTTCCGGCGACGTTCCCGAAATTGGCGCGACCAAAGTAAGTCGAGGTTGCTGCGAATCCATTGCTTAGAATACCCAGCGAGACGAGGCCGCCGAGTTGCGGTGCCGCCATAGGGTCTTCAAAGAGCGTCTCAGGGAAGGGGAGTTTTTGAGAAACGATGCGATTTTGAATTTCGCGTTGACGCGAGAAGGCCGTCATCGTTTCCCATTTTTGGAGGTCTCCGGCTGTCATTGCTGACTTCCAGTTTTGGTAGGCGCTCTCCAGGGTGACACGCAGGGTGGGATCTGGTTTCGCCGTTTGTGCCTGAGCCTGTTTGAGGGGCGAGATCAGAAACACAGTGAGAAGGAGAGCAGCAATTCGCATTTGATTAGTTATGACGGGTCTTGGCGCTCAACTAAACCAGTTTTCGGCGGATCTTTCCAGTTGAAGCTTGATAAAAGTTTTCAAAATCATACCGTTTTCCCAATTTTTAAATTGCGAGGGGAAGGCCGCTCCATTGTCTTCAAGACCGCGAAAAATTCTTCTGGAGAATGCGAGACCTCTTGTTTACGCGGAGTTGGAGTCAGGCCGCACATTGAAGACTCACACGTATATCCCCTAGGGATATTAATGAGTGTCATTGGTTTTTTAATGTTTTAAGGGACAGACAAATAATGCTCCGCAATTCTGCGGTCAGCGATGGCGGTTAGGGAGAGATAGGCCCCGCGATACTTGATCGCTGTGGCACCGGTCCCGAATCGTTGAATAGTGAGTAGGGACACCTCACGCTTTCGTCCAGACTATGGGGTCGACCCGCGATCCGAGCGCATCGAGGTATTTACGATGCTGCCACCGCGGTGAGGACCTTGCTGGCGGACGGTAGGATAAGATGGCTTGGATTGATTTGGATCGTGCTTGTTCATAGCGCGATCAGTCTGCTACATTCCCCCTATGTCGAAGAACCTCGAATTGATGGCCTCGGAAAACGTTCGCGAATCACGGTGCCGCGAAGCGGCTTAGTTCAACAAGTCATCGGATCCAATCCAGGCTCGCTTTGAGTCAAAAGCTTCACATGAATTTTAACCTCAAGACAGTTTCGATCTGGCGTTTCCCGTTTTGGATTGGCTAGATCAGGACGTTCGCTGAAGAAAACCGATGCATTCGACGTTACCAAAGTCCTACTCCTACAATCCTAATACGACGATAATGGTTCTCTGCATTCTGCTCTTCGGAGCTTTCGCAGCTTTTCTCGGATGGGATGCTTATAACAACGATAGAGGTCTTATTCTCGATCGAAGTTTCACATTCTCAGAGAACGGAGATTCTATCTTTTACTGGGTTCTAACGGCACTGCCTCTCGGGGTCGTTCTTTTGTGTGGACTGGCAATCATTCAGCGGTCTTTCGCACCACAAACACTGGAGATTACGGAATCCTCAGTTCGTATTCCGCTAGGTTTCGTTAAGAAAACGATCAAAGAAGTCGAGTTCTCTGATGTGATTAATACCTCCGAGATCGAGTTTAGAGGACACCGAAGTTTTTTGCTTCACACGCCGTTGAAGAAGTATCACCTGAACCGGGCATTGATGCCTTCCGATGATGCCTACGAAGAAGCGATTGCGTTGATTCGCGCAGCCATCTCAACTCGAAATATAAACAACACCTGACTTCAACAATGAAGTGCAAGCTGAGGCATTTTCATCGAAGACTTCCGCAGGCGTTCTAACGCACTATCGTGAAGGCGATAAGCGACAGCGGCATCGTGCCGGAGACAGTGTTTATCTTGAGTCGGCCTAGGGAGGTGGCTGGGTTTTCACTCATCGAGTGATTCGACACCTCAATCGGCGTTTCGGATTCAAGATTGCGGTTGAATTCGAGTGGAAAGACTCGGCGCTGACTCTTGGTCGACGCATCAAGCTCGATGATTTTTCGCCCCCCGCAAACGCCCTTAAAGCCGGACGGGAAACGGTTCCGCTTTTAGGCTCTCTGGTTGAGCTGGTTTTGAATTGTGTGGGTATGTTTTACGGGACTTGCCTTTTTTCAAAATTGGATCGAACTTTCCCTCATGATGAGATATTTCTTGATCGCTTTGGTGGCCGTTTTCGGGCTAAGTTATTTTGCAGAAGCCAGAACATGGACTCAGGCAGGGTCGGGAAAAAAAATCGAAGCCGATCTTCTTAAAGTCGAAGCTGGGGTCGCTCATTTAAAGCTTCATAACGGTGGTGTCGGGCAAGTCGATGTCATCTCGCTGAGTTTGGAGGATCAGAAATTCATCGCGAAGCTTGAAGAGTCTCCGGCTGGTTCCACAGGTGCTGGGTGGCCTGCCTTCCGCGGAGCCAATGGTGACGGAATTTCTCCCGATACCGGGCTGCTGGAAAAATGGCCGACGGAGGGTCCTGCAAAGCTTTGGGTCTTTGAAGAGGCCGGGATGGGTTATTCGGGATTCAGTGTCGTTGGGGGTGTCCTCTATACCATGGGGACTCAGGGTGAGGACGTCACTGTCGTTGCGGTGGATACGGCGACTGGCGAGAAAAAGTGGTCGACGAAGATTGGTGACGATGATCAGAAGGGTTACAGCGCAGGATGGGGCCATGGACCGAGAAGCACGCCTACTTATTCAGATGGCCATATTTATGCCCTCGGACCAAAGGGGAGCGTTGCCTGCTTGGCTGCCGATTCAGGAAGTAAGGTCTGGTCAAAGCATCTTGTCGATGATTTCGGTGGTAAAGCAGGTGGTTGGGGATTTGCGGAATCTCCTCTTGTTGACGGAGACCATCTTATTCTCGGGCCTGGCGGAGATGATGCCGGGATCGTAGCTCTCGATAAAAAATCCGGAAAAACAGTCTGGAAGTCGGATGACCTGAAGCCGGGCAAAGCTGAATACGCCACGATCATTGCCACTGAAATTCACGGTAAGAAACAATACGTGAGACTTTTCGAAAAAGAACTCGTGGGAGTTTCCGCCGAAGAGGGTGCCGTTCTCTGGCGTTCTCCCTGGGAGGGCAAAACCGCGGTCATTCCCACTCCGATTGTTGATGGAGATGAAATCTATGTGACCTCCGGTTATGGTGTTGGGTGCAAACTCGTCAAAGTGAACTCCGATTGGTCTACCGAAGATGTTTGGATTAACAAAGAGATGAAAAATCATCACGGTGGGGTGGTCAAAGTCGGTGATTATCTTTATGGCTTCTCAGACGGAGCTGGACTGATTTGTCAGGAGTGGGCTTCAGGCGAAATGGTATGGAATGAGAAAGGGCAGTTTACTTCAAAGGGCTCGGTTCATGTTGCTGACAATCATTTGTATGCATTGAATGAGCAGGATGGAACGCTTCTTCTCGTCGAGGTTTCTTCAGACGGGTTTACGCAGAAGGGGCAGTTTACGCTCGACCCCCAGAGTCCGAACCGGAACCCCAAAGGAAAAGTTTGGACTCACCCTCTCGTGGTCGACGGCAAGCTTTATCTTCGCGATCAGGAGTACATCGTCGCCTACGACGTAAGCGGTAAATAGACCGGTAACTCTGACGCTTGGCCGGTAGTTCAACAGGGCGGGGCCCAACTGGGTTAGGTCACTGAGTTAACCCTCTTAGGTCCGTTGAAATCTATGGATGCATCTGAAGATCGAGCGGCTCTTTCGCGAGCCCCTCATCAGGAGTCTCCACGACGGGCCGCTTCGTGGTCCTGGCCCTTGATTGCGTTCTCGATCATCCCATTGGGATGGATTTTGGCGACAATTCCCGGTGTCGAGGAAAAGGCACCTGTGTCATCCGGCGTTGCCGTTGATCCTGCGGAGCTGGCTATGCTTAAGTTGCAGGCCCAAGTGGTTATTGCTTCCCAAAATTTCTATCCGGGAAATGCTGCGGAAACGCTCGATGAGCTTTCTACATTGGCTGAGACTCCCGGAGCTATTGCCGCCCTGGCATTGATAGAGAAGTTCGTCTTGCCGGAAAGTGGCCGCGCTGCTGAGACGATCAAGAAGCTGCCGACTGAGAAAATGCCGGTTACGGCCAAGCTGATCGAAACGGCAATTCAGAAAGGAGTAAATGAAGAAGAGAGGGCGCAGCTCGAGGAAACTTTCGGCGAATGGTTTGCGAATCTTGCCCCACAAGAAGGTGGCGAAGAGTCTCCTCAGGCGTTTTCAATTCGCTCCCGGGCGATTGTTGTATTCCTCGTTGGCTCGGTTTGTTTTGTCGCGGCAATGGGCGGCATGCTCTTCGGGGCGGTTTTAGTAATCATTCACGGAATTGGAATGATTAAAGGGGGGGCGGTCAACGCTTTGCAGGTGCGCGGCGCTCAGGATGGCGTTTACCTCGAGTGTTTTGCGCTGTATCTGGGCGTGATGGCATTTGGATCGCTTGGGGCAGTTCTTCTTCATCCTTCTCTCTCGATCATTGCCTATGTGAGTGCTGTCCTGGTTCCGTTTGTTTGGCCATTCTTTCGAAAAGTGCCCTGGAAAGAGTTCAGCCAAAGCATCGGCTGGCACAAGGGGAGGGGGATTTTTCGAGAGATTGGGGCCGGGATCGTCGGCTATTTTGGTGTGCTGTCGATTGCTTCTATTGGAATGGCGCTCACGGTACTGTTGATGTTTGTTTCTAAAATGTTTGCGGATGATACGACCGGGGGTGCCGCGGCCGGACCAGAGCCACATCCGATCGTGGGCTGGATATTCGAAGGGGGCATTCTTGCCAAATTAGCCTGTCTCTTTCTAGCCGCCGTTTTTGCCCCTTTCTTTGAGGAGACCTTTTTCAGGGGAATGCTTCATCGCTATATGAGAGGGAGGTTTGCTTTCCTGATTGCGGGCCTGCTTGGTGGCCTCATCTTTGCGGTGCTCCATCCTCAAGGTCTCTATGCGGTGCCGGCTCTGGCCGCAATGGGAGTGGGATTCGCATTGATTCGCGAATGGAGGGATTCTCTCATCGCTCCAATGGTGGCTCATGCTATCAACAATGGTGTCATTGTCTTCGCCCTCTGGGCGATCCTTTAGCTCTCCCTTTCTTTTCCGGATCGAGAGGCCCGGATCGACAGAGCAAACTGATCTTTCGGAAGTTACCGAAATTTGATTAAGATATATTTATAATAAAAATATCTTGATAAATTGTTTTTACCACTTTAATCTCAGTGCACTAAAATACCCATACTTAAAGGATTGTTCTATTGGTATTACTCTTTTCAGCATAAGTCCTTCTGTAAAACCCCCCTTTTTTAGTCAACTGACGTTATGTCTCTCTCATTTCGAAACATCTTCACCCCCGAGGACGGGGAGTCAGGGGAAGGGCTTTCTCGTGAAGGTGCTGATTCGAGACATCAAAGTCCATTTTCCGCGCCGGAAGGAGAAGGGAATGGCAGTTTTCGAAGCGCGGTGTTTCAAGTAAGTGAGCTGTTGTCCTTTATTCCTCCTGCCATCGCGGCACATGGAGGGATTCCAATGGCAAAAGAAGTCGAGATCTGTTTGCCTGCGGATGGATCGAATGATGTCTTGTTGTCGGCTCTTTATCAGGTGTGCCCTGAATTGTTCGCTGTTGAAATTACGCCATTGAATGAATCTACGGTGACTCTGCCTGCCAAATTAAGCCCTCTTCAAAAAGCGGCTCCCGAGGCAAATTCACCTCTCGCTCCTCGCCCGACATTATCAAAGCCACCGGGTAGGCGCGATGCGCCCTTTTTGTTGCCGCCGAAATCTTCCCCAGCGCGATCGGATGCTGAGAGGGCAAATCCTTTATGGCCCCCTGAAAAGGAGGAAGTTGAGCCTGCGCCTCAGTCGCATCCCTTAAGCGATATGAGCGGACAAGAGCCACAATGGCGAACTCCCGACGATGCGGCGGAAAGTGAACCGCCGAAAGGATCGGGACAGGCTGCGGTGGTAAACGGCTTCACCAGTCCATCATCTCCTGGGGGGCATCCGTTCGACCAAAGCCCGGAAGCTGAAAAGAAAGGGCCTGCGACGAATGAGGAGCCTTCTCCTGCCACTCCGTTCTCGGGAATTCCTTTTGAAATTGAAGGGGGATACTCAACCCTTTTCTCCATCAAGGCGGAAGAGGATTCTGAAATTCCGTTCCCTTCACCAGCGCAAAAAATTGCCTCTTCCCCTGAAAATATCGACTCTCGGCCAGAGTCACCATCTGAAGGCACGTGGGGTACGATGTTTGATGCCAAAACGGCATCTGAAACTAGCGCTGAAGTGAAGGCTTCCGCAAAGGGACTTGGAAGCACGGGGAATCTAATTCCGGGGAGCCTCGCGGAGTCCGCGGCTCCAACTTCCGGTCATGAAAGTGAACGTGGCGTTGCTGTCGCAGATGAGGATTACGGTGTTTTTCTCCATCCTTCGAATGAGGGGTGTGAGGTTCCTGCTGCCCTGCAGATGGATTCGTCCTCTGAACTTGCTCCCGATTTGGAGAATGAAAAAGCGGCATTTGAGGGGAACGTGAGCACCCCGTCAATTGTGTTTGAACCGCTTCCGCAGTCCCTCAAAGAAGGTTTCTCCGAAGTAAAAAGTGAGCCAAAGCCCATTCCGGTGCCAGATGACCCTGCGGCAATGCCTGCGAAATCAGCGGCAAGGGCAGAAAGAACTGCCTTTTCCTGTAATTCAGGTTCATTGAAAGAAGCTCAGTATAGGGTGTCTGAAGAGCGAAAACTGGCACCTGCACCTGCATGTGATCTCGAGCCAGTCGCGACGCAGACAGTGGCAAGTGGAGCGATTCCCGGAGTTTTCCGCCCGGGCGAAATCAAAGACTTGGAATTAAGAGCTATTTTTTCGACCAATGATTCTTTCACGCTGCGATCAGTTGCGCAACGTGTTGTTGCCCTGCCGGGTATAGCCAGTTGTGCGCTCGCTACTCCGGGGCGTCTTGTTCAGGCCTCACGGAATGAGGAGAGTCGGATCGGAGATGAAGCGAAGGAAATCGTCCAGACGATTCGGAGCCTTGCCAAACTGACGGGCATTCCTGATGCGCAATCTTTCACCCTGCATACCGACAGGGGTATTATCAGTCTTTTTCTGGATGGCGAATGCTGCCTCACGATTCATCATGAATCAGGAGATTTTGGACCCGGGATACGTGAAAAAATGATACTCGTTTCCCGGAATTTGGAGAATCTCGAAAGATAGAAATCGATGGCACTGGTTCGACACGACACCCGGGACGTTCAGTTTAAATTGGTCTATTGCGGGGCTCCTGAATGTGGGAAAACGACGAATCTGCACTACATCCACCGGCGTCTTGATTCCTATCTGCGCGGAGATCTGATTTCCGTGGCTACGGGGCAAAATCGAACCATCAGCTTCGATTTCCTCCCTATTCATACAAGCGAAATCGAGGGTTATCAGACCCGCTTTCAGTTGTACACGGTTCCGGGACAGGAGGTCCTCTCGGAAACTCGGAAGAATGTTCTCGCCGGCGCAGATGGCGTCGTATTTGTGGCCGACTCGACGCCTTCAAGGATGAGCTCGAATTTGGATGCGTTTGAGAATTGTCGCGAAGCGCTTCGAGCGAACTGCCTTGATCCTGATCTACTTCCTATTTCTTTTCAGTATAACAAGCGGGACAGGCCTGATGCAATCAGTCCTGATATTCTGGATCATATGCTTAAGGTGAATCGACCTTCATTTCTTACCTGTGCTACGTCTGGGTATCAAGTTTTCGCGACTCTCGACGATCTGACAAAGCAGGTGATCAAAGGATTTCATGCCCAATCCGTTAGAAGAGAGGGGCGTCGGGCCTTGTCGTTGCCCAAATCAGGGATTGCTGTAGCATCAGAAAAATAGCAACGGAATATTTGCGTGGAAGGCTTCGGTGGGGCACGGGTTTCACTGTAGGGATATTTGAGTGTAAATGATTGAAACTAATGACATGCCACCTGGGGAGGGAGAAAAGGACATCAGTCCTCATCAGCCTCTTGAAATCAGTAGTGAGATAGCAGCAAAAGCTGACGATCTATTACGAAATTTTGCAGAAGAGGCAGGATTAGAGACCGCTCTCATCGTCGATCGGAGCGGAGCTCTTGTCGCGGGTATCTCCTCAGAAGCAGGGGTAACGATTGATGTGATCTCTGCTCTCGTTGCCGGTGCCAGCGGCGCAATGCGAGCCCTCGTAAAGGAATTGGGAGAGACTGGTAATATTGAGAGCCTTCATCAGGGGGACGATCGATTGCTCTACCTCCGTGAAATGATCAATCGGTTTATCCTTGTCGGTGTTTCTGATTGCACGACCCCGGCTGGCGTTGTTCGGGAGGAGGCGTCAAAAGTCGTTGATGCGCTGCAGGAATTACTCGTTGGGATTCGTCAGTCCGATTCCCCGAAGGAGCAAAAAAATCTAGATTCCATGAAATCGTTGCGCTCAATGTCGCTTCAGCGAACCGCAAACCGACTTTTGGCACCAGCGGTATTTTTGGAGCACGAGGAAATTCCGGAATTCCCCGTAGAAATCGTAGGTGATGCCGGAGAAGTGCCGGTTCCCGTGCAACTGGAACCGATAGAGGAGCTTTACTCTGTTGTCGAATCCGAGCCAATCGTTGATTTGGGGCCGCTTCAAGAGGCCACTCCTGAAATGGAGGAGGAAATTTTTATCGAAGAGCCCCTCGAAGACGAATGGTTGCCTTTGAAAATCAACGGATTGGCACCTGCCTTGTTGGCCGAAGTGGGGCCGAAAACTGCTTTCGAGGAGGACGAAGATGCTGGCGACGAACCCGTTCTCGAGATTGAGCCGATTGAGGATATCAAAATGCCTGAGCCAAAGGGGATTCTAGAGCCTCTTGATTTCGGAGCGCCTGAGATTGTTATTGAGCAGCCGAGCCTCAAAACGAGCCTCAAAACGAGTTCAATCGAGGAGGATGAAGTGGTGTTTGATACCGAGCCCGCTAAAGAGGAGCAGTTGGATGACGCTCCCATAGAGACTGAAGTTGTCGGGACCATTTTTGAGGTGGCGGAGGAGGACGAAGCGGAGCCGATATTTGAGATCGATTCTGAAGAGAGTGAGAAGGTCGAATTCAAATCCGATGAAGAAGATGTGACGGATTCGGGAACGATTTTTGAATTCGATAAATTAGAAAGCGAAAACGATGAAAGTGATTCGCCTGAAGAACCTCCCGTGATCGCTTTCGAAATCGATGCAAAAGCCGAAATCGATGAAAAAAAAGATGATTCCGCTGACGCCGAATCCGAAGGGCGGACGGCGGGGCCCTCTTACTTCTAGCTTGTGATTTTAGCTTGAGGGGATTGTCTTTGCCGAGCCGAAGGATTGTGCTTATGTTTGAGCTTTGGAGAAGATAACTCCTTCTTTATTTCCTATGGATCTTATTACAAAAGGCGGACCCCTCATGTGGCTTCTTTTAGGGTGCTCGGTTATCGCGATCGCCATCTTTCTAGAGCGCCTCTTTTATTTTCACAGGGCGCGAATTGATGTCGGAGATTTGCTCTTTGGATTGCGAAATCTTATCAAGAACAAGGCCTATGCCGAGGCGCTTTCAGAGTGTGTTTCGACTCCGGGGCCTGCGGCACGGGTGATACAATCTGCGATTCGACGTTACTCAATGCCGCGCCGTGAACTCAAAGAGATTGTGCAGGAGAGCGGTCAGCTGGAAGTTCCTAAGCTGGAGAAGCACCTTTCGGTGTTGCTTACCGTTGCTTATATTGCCCCTCTCATAGGATTGTTAGGTTCAGTTCTCGGATTGGTTGACACCTTCGTTCAAATCAGTGCGGTCGATGGATTCGTCAGGGTGGCAGAGATCTCTCAGGGAGTTTATGAGGCGCTGATAACCTCCGCTGCCGGTTTGATGGTCGCGATTCCCGCCTTTGTTTTCTATTCTCATCTCAAGGCATACTCGAAAAATCTGATGCACGATATGGAAAGCGCGGGGATTGAGATTGTGAATACTATTTGTGATCTCCGTGCCCACACGGATGACATCATATCGATGCGCCGCGATACCCCGGAAAACGTTGGCGATGGGGGCGGCGTTCCCGATCGTGATGAGGTTAAAGGAAATTCGATTGAAGACCGAAAGTGAAACTGGAATCAACATTAAGCGATGATCGAGGGGGGGCGCTCTACACAGCCCCGCTCATTGATGTGATACTGATGTTGATCATCTTCTTTCTTTTCGGCTCCAATTTGGTTTTGAAATCAGGTTTTGAAATCAAGCTTCCTACTTCATCTGCCTCACTTCCTTCGGCCGAGGACGCGCATATCATCACCGTGATTCCCGGGGAGGTATCGGAGTTTTTCTTCAATGACGAGTGGATCACACTCGAAGAATTGCCGGCGGCTCTAGAGGAATCGATGAAACGCTCGAAGGAAGTGATTCTATTGGGTGATGAAGAAGTCGATTACGGTTCTGTGATGAAAATCGCCAATTTGGTAATCAAACAGGGATTTGAGTTGTCATTCGCAACGCAGCAGGAAATTCCTTAACCAATACCCGTGAGGGACAGAGAAATGGCGATCGAATTTGGAGATGAAGAAGGCGAAAGTGGGAATGTCTTTCATTGGGCTCGTGAAAAGGGTCTTTGGGTTTATGTGACCGCCTTCTTTATGGTTTCGATCCTTATCCACGGGTCCGGATTCTACCTTTTCCAGGTCGTCTACCCGAGTCCTGTGCGAAAGGAGTCTGACTCCAAGCAAATTAGCATTCTCGATAAATCGAATCCGTCGGTGAGGGCGATTCTTCAGCGAGTGAGTGACCGGACGATTTATCTGAAGCCCCCTTCCACCTCCGCAGATGTGCGGATACGCCTTAAGAATAACCCCGTGCGATTTACACCCGCTTTCCAGGAAACGAAGATCTCTCTGGAGCCGTTGCATTATCGGTGGACGATTCCGGCGACGATTGAACCTCTTGAGGGATTCGCGGCCGGCGGGCCAGTGGCTGGCAAGCTCAGGGTTCGGCTCAGCGAGAGTCTTCAGGTCCGTGGAATTGCTCCCTGGTCGATTATGACGGACTATTTTGAGAGGGCTGAGTCACTTCCAAACCTCCGTTTTGAATTAGAGGTTTCGCTGGAAGGGAACGTCAAGGTGAAAAACATCGATTCCGAGCTCGAGGAAGAAGAGGAGGATGCGTTGCGTGTTCTTGTCGAATCTACTTTAAGATTTAATTCGGGAAATGAGCAGCAGACTGGATCGCTAGAGATCTTCGTGGAAGGTTGATTTTTGCGCACTGCCGTCGCAAGGTCGCTTGAGTCAAGGCCCTCCGGAGGCAGGTTCTTGAAAAATACTGATAACAAATGTTTCACGTGACTTTAGATGGGATGATTGCCGTGTATTTGGTAGTGATTCTCTGCGCCTTGTTTTTTGCGTGGTTAGCAGCCGAAATATTTCGTAAGGGCCGTGAGAACAGGCGCCGAAAGCATTTTGTGATTTGTGGTATTTGTGATCACGTTTTTGAAGATCATTCTGAGCTCGATTTGGCAGAATGCCCTCGATGTGGTGCCATGAACGAAAGGGAAAGGATCATTGAGATATAGGCGAAATCGTCTTGCATTGAAAGTCATGCAAGTAGAGCTTGGTAACTCAAAATCGCATCAGAAATGGAACGTCGTGTCGTCATTACAGGAATGGGTGTTGTCTCTCCGGTTGGAAACAATCTCGAAGACTTCTGGACAAATATTGCCGCTGGGAAAAGCGGAGTCACCAATTTAAACGATCCCGACTTGGCGCAGTATGAGTGTCAAATTGCGGGGCTGGTGAAAGACTTTGACGCTAAGCCCTACTTCAAAGAATACAAGGATGCCCGCCGTGCGGACCGCTTCGCCCAATTGGGAATGGCCGCATCGGTCATGGCAATTGAGGATTCAGGCGTCGATTTCAACAAAGTAAACAAAGACCGCTTTGGTTGCATGGTCGGCAGCGGTATCGGAGGCCTCGGGACGCTTGAGAACCAGCATATCAATTTGCTCGAGAAGTCTCCTTCGCGTGTCTCTCCGTTTACGATCCCGATGATGATCGCTAATATCTCCAGCGGCATGGTTTCGATGGAGTTCGACCTTCGCGGTCCCAATATGTGTATTGTGACCGCCTGTGCGACTTCGAATCACAATATTGGTGAGGCATGGCGTATGATTAAATTTGGCGATGCTGACGCCTTTGTGGCAGGAGGCTCTGAGTCAACTATTTGTCCGATGGGGCTCGCTGGGTTCGGCAATATGAAGGCGCTCAGTATGCGAAACGATGATCCTGAGCGGGCTTCACGTCCGTTTGATAAGGATCGAGACGGGTTTGTTATGGGCGAAGGTGCCGGCGTCTGTGTGATCGAAGAGCTCGAGCACGCGAAAGCACGAGGTGCACGCATTTATGCTGAACTGACCGGTTACGGCGTCTCTTCGGATGCCTACCACCTTACTTCGCCGCACAAAGATGGCGACGGCGCTCGCCGCTGTATGGAAATGGCGCTCAAGCATGCCAAGCTGAATCCCGAGCAGGTCGATTACGTCAACGCTCACGGCACTTCAACCGGGCTTGGAGATGTCTGTGAAACGAGGGCGATCAAGTCTGTGTTTGGTGACTACGCGAAGAACGGTCTTACCGTTAGCTCGACCAAGTCGATGACTGGTCACCTTCTCGGCGCTGCGGGCGGTGTAGAGCTGGCGGCTTGTTTGAAATCAATCAGCGAAGGAATTGTGCCTCCTACAATCAACCTTGATAATCCCGATCCTGAATGTGATCTCGATTACGTTCCCCACACCGCACGTGAAATGAAAGTGGATCGTGCGCTTTCGAATTCCTTTGGATTCGGTGGTCATAACGCCTCGCTGCTCATTGAGCGGTTTAACGGGTAGGCGCCTTTGCGGTGCCCGTTAAAGGTGAAACCGGAGCGCCGGCGAGTTGAAAATAAACGGTCGGATCGGCTTCGCCGTGAGCGAGCTGGACGCAAATTCCCACCGGGCAGATTGTCTCGCGGGGGACTTGCCGTCGGAGTCGGTTCATAGTGATTCGTGGAACGGGATAAACCGAAGCGTAATGAACCGTCGGTTCCCGACGCTGTCGAAATTGCTCCAGGGCCGGGGATTGAAATCCCCGGCTAGAATGAGTTGTCACTTCGTGACAGAGTCTGAGGAGTCTGGGGTTCTCGCGGCAACCGAGGATGTTTTTCCCCGTAATTGGATCACATCAGTGTTTCTATGAAGCCCGAAGCCCGAAGCCCGAAGCCCG
>Ga0222650_1000013_pt1 | contig 197373 bp, 133 predicted proteins | sample AntAcemetagen367_FD_179820 | JGI IMG/M metagenome (GOLD analysis project Ga0222650, IMG submission 179820) | Saline water microbial communities from Ace Lake, Antarctica - #367 | ecosystem: Environmental > Aquatic > Non-marine Saline and Alkaline > Saline | place: Antarctica: Ace Lake... | reverse complement strand
TTCCTACTTTCCTACTTTCCTACTTTCCTACTTTCCTACTTTCCTACTTTCCTACTTTCCTACTTTCCTACTTTCCTACTTTCCTACTTTCCTACTTTCCCACTTTCCCACTTTCCCACCTTTTACGCCGCGTAGCGGCACCCCGCCATGTCCTGTAACCGAATTGATCGCCCCGCAAGCCGACGCGAATTTCTGAGCCGAGCCGGAGCCGGTTTCGGCTCAGTCGCTCTCTCTGCTCTCACAGGTGAGAACCTGCTCGCCGGGAGCGCCGCCCCGAACCCCGTCGCAGCGAAAATCCCCCATCGCCTCGGCCAGGCCAAACACGTCATCTGGTTGTTCATGGAGGGCGGCCCAAGCCACCTCGATCTATTCGACCCGAAACCACTCCTTAATAAGCTGGCAGGCCAACCGCTTCCCGACAGCTTTGAAAAACCCGTCACTGCGATGGGTGAAGCCGGTTCGGCTCTGCTCGAAAGCAAACGCGAATGGGCGCAGCACGGAGAGAGCGGTCTCTGGGTATCGGACTGGCTCCCTAATCATTCTAAGATTGCGGACGATCTCTGTGTGATTCGCTCCTGCCAGTCTGACGGCATCAATCACGCCGGTGGCGTTTGCCAAATGAATACCGGCTCCGTTTTTGGCGGTCGGCCGTCTCTTGGATCATGGGTCTCCTACGGTATTGGAACAGAGAATGAAAACCTACCCGGCTTCGTCGTCATTAAAGACTCCAATGCCATGGTCGTGAACGGCGCGCGTGCGTGGGGATCTGGGTTCATTCCAGCCGTCCATCAGGGTAACCTCTTCGACACCGGAGATGAACCGATCAAAAATCTTCACAACCCAGCAGGAGTGACAGCTCAAAGGCAACGTCAAAAACTCGATTTCCTCGGGAAACTTAATCAGGAACATTACGAGTCGCGAGAGTCGAACAGTGATCTCGATGCGCGAATTCGAAGTTACGAACTCGCTTTTAACATGCAGTCCGAAGCGCCTGAAGCGATTGATCTCGAAAGCGAACCCGAACACATCAAGCAGCTCTACGGGATCGACCAAAAAGAGACTCAGATTTACGGAAAACAATGCCTCATGGCGCGGCGCCTCGTCGAACGCGGCGTCAGATTCATCCAGCTCTATCACGGGGCCGGCAGTAAGTGGGACAGCCACTCCAAGATGGAGGAAAACCACAGTCGTCTCTGCAACAACGTCGACGTTCCCATTGTCGGTTTAATACAGGACCTCAAACAACGAGGCCTTCTCGACGAAACGCTCATCATCTGGGGAGGCGAATTTGGCCGCACTCCCATGAGCGAAAAAGGGGACGGTCGCGATCATAACCCAACCGGGTTCACGATGTGGATGGCCGGCGGCGGCGTCAAAGGCGGACAAACGATAGGAGCAACTGACGATCTTGGTCTCTATGCGGTCGAAGACAAAATGCATGTCCACGACATCCACGCCACGACAATGGGACTGTTGGGGCTAGACCACACCAAAGTCGTCTACATGCACAAGGGGCGCCCCGAACGCGTCGACCTCAACGAAGGCCATGTGAACCGGAAACTCGTTACGAGCTGACAGGCTTTACGAAACGAGAAGGATGTCATTTCTCGATGAGGCTGTCGCCGCGACAGCGATTCACAGAGAGATCACATTTCTCTGGTCGGAGGATCTCCAACGAGACTTTCTAACGCCTACTTTCCTCCGCCCACGCGAGCGCCTTATCGAAACTGCAGTTCTCGAGAAAGTGATTCAGGCGATTGTGCATCACTTCACGATTTGCGCGATGGAAAGCCAGAATCGCTTCGGATACCGCCTGAAGTTCTTTGAGCTGCTTTTCGGGATCAGACTCGCGAAGTTCAGCATCTCCAATCACGTTCAGTCGACGCTGAAGCATCTCGATCAATTCCGTCAGTTGCCCCTCTTCCAGTCCTCCTTGATTCATTCCATAGACTCAACCGGATTAAGCCATTGAGTCAACCCTGTTTGATCCAGTTAAAATCGAGTAATCCGGTTCCACGATGAGAGCACGATTCGGGAACTATTTTTTTTGCAATGCAGGGAAAATTTCAACGATCTCCTCGAAAAGCACGTCGGTATCAGGCTTTATCACAAAACATAAACGCGATTCTGCCCGCCTTGAAGGCAAGCGGAATCTCCCCTCGCGCGAGCGCTCCCTACCCTGTTAAATTTTCCACTGACTTTACTGCGGTAACCCGCCTCCGATTGCGGAACAAGCCCCCTCTAAAAGCAGGTCTCGATCGCTTCCTGATTTAAGCCCTCGACGATCGAGATTGGCGCGTTGTCACCAAACCTAAATCGAGCGCCTCGAAAGGGCCCCGTCGCGAGGTCAAACCTCTCAGAGCTGACCGCTTCACCACCAAATTACTCGTGAACAATATTTGAATACTTTTCCTCGCCGGTGAGCCGAGAACAACATCGTAGAGGCAAAGAGAATCGGAAGATTGAATTTGATAAGCAGTGACGAACTAATATCGAACCTTCAGTAAACCATTTTGGCCCTCTACCTGAGGGTTGCGCACCTCCGCCCCCCTCGTTATGCTCGGGTGACCATGGAAACCCACCGTCCTCCCACCGAATTTGAAGAAAAGGTCTTCGATGCCCTTCACCTCATTCCGCGTGGCAAAGTGACGACCTACGGTCTCCTTGGTCTGTATATCGGATGCCGTTCCCCACGGGCGATTGGTCAGGCACTTCGGCGGAATCCATTTGCTCCCGAAACGCCCTGCCACCGGGTCGTGATGAGCGACCTAGGGATTGGCGGCTTCGTCGGAACAAAGGCGGGAGAACCGATCAAAAAGAAGCGCCGCCTGCTCGAAGCCGAAGGCATCAAGTTCTCTCCACAAGGTAAAATCCCGAAAGAATTCTGTTATCGATTCGATGAGTGATAGAGGCGAAGAAATCGATCTCGCTGAGGCAATGAGACAGGAGTTGGCTGACAATCTCGCTGACCTTGAGCTCTATCGAATGCCTTTCGGTCGCTATCAGAATCGCTTCATTCACACCCTTCCCTACGATTACCTCCACTGGTTTCTTGAAAAAGGGGGCGGCTTTCCCAGTGGTCGACTCGGTGAACTGATGGAGTTCGTCTATCACACCAAAGCGAGCGGAGCGGAAATCGTCTTCTCGAAACTGCGCCGGCACTAAGCCTCTCTTAGCAATTACATTGGCGGAATGACCTTACGGAAGGCCGGGAAGGAAGCGCTTCGCAAAAGCGCTTAGTCTCCTCACTCGGATTTTTCAACGGCTTCGTTCTGAGATCCTCACGACGATCACGTCCCCACACATCGATCCCCTCTCACGTCTCCCATTTGAAAAGATCGACCCAGCCGTTTTACCAATCTGACCGTCAAAATGGTATACGCTACTTCACCGTAGGATCTCTGACCTCGAAGATATCCTCCACGGTCTTGAGAAGCCGCTCGATCCTGATGGGTTTGCTAATCGTGTCTTTAACTCGCGCATCACGAACCAACTCAGGAGGCAATTGCGGGTCAGATTTTTCGCGGATAAATACAACCCCGGGAGCGAGCGTTCTCGGCGCTCTGCCATTCGCGTAAGCTTTCGAAATGAGATCGTAAAGCATTGCTCCACTCAATTCGCCCACTTGCATGGCAAAGAAAAAGCGTCGATACGGCTTTTGCAAAGCGAGCTCAAAAGCGCGAACAGGATCCGAGGTGGTCTCGACAATTGCCTCCGTAAAATTTTCAAACGTCTCCCGTATGAGCCGGGAGGTGGAAGCCACCTCATGCGCGACGAGAATGCGATTACCGGCGGCCAGGGCTTCCCCTCCCGATTCGAGAATCGGATCAGGCACCGTTGAAATCGCCGTCGCAAAAAAATGATCGGCTTTCTCGATCTCCTCAAAAACAGCCACCTCATCACCGGGTTCATCTTCCGCGGAAAGCGCTTCCGCTGCCGCTTCGCCCTCCTTTGGCGGAACTTCCACAGGTTCCGTCGTTGAAGGCAGCGCTGAAACTGGCTCTGGCAATGAAACCGACACACCATCCTCCTCCGGCGCCGCATCTTGCGAGGCCAACGTTCGCAGCGTTTTCCATTTCCGTTCAGTCTTCCTCTCCATCGAGCTATTTTAATCTCCTTTCTTCAGAACATAGCTCGAAAACCATCACTTTGGAACCTTAAGGGTTACCAAAGTGAGACGATCTAAAGCATTGATCCCAAAACCCTCCCATTACTCCCGAAGCGCAGTCGGCACGCCTCTGAATCCCTTCCCTGCGGAATGAGGAAAGAGAGGCCGGGTGACTCTTTCTCCTTCAGAGGGAGCAGTCTTTGAACTGCTTGATTGAACTTCAAACACAAAAAGATGAACTTGCCAAAGTTTTTATGAGCACTGCGTGGAGAATTACATTCCCTATGAGCGTCGCATTCCGGAAGATCCTGCAATTGTGCCAGCTGAAGAATACTCTGAGCCGCGCGGTATCTTGCGTCCGCATGAGTGTCTTCGAGAAAACGGGGCGGGTCGAATCAAAGCAACATCGCCGACGTCGTCCGCGAAAGTAGCCGCATAGGTGCACATAGCAGAATCCGTGGACTTCAGTTTTTCCGGAGGGACGGCAGATTCGCGGTGACGGATCAACGCGGCGCTAACCATCAGGTAAATCTTGATCTTGGATTTTGATTTAAAGGCTTTCTTCACCGCCTCATGACCTCTGACGTCATTGGTCTTCTAGAGACTTTGCGGCATGACCCTGGACGCAGGGAAGGTCGCTTTGAAGAGTAGGAGCCATGATTTCTAGGTGGTCTTTCGCTCCAGCTCGACAACTCCCGGGCAACTCCGCAAAGCGGTTCCTGCGATCGATCCAAAGCGGCGTTAAACCGCCGCACGCGATGCCTCACTTGAACGAAAACACAGCGTAAGCGGTCGCTTCCATTTCCTCAACCCTCATGCGCCGATCACGCGTCTCTTTTCCCCACGGCTCAGTGTAGATCACTTCACCTCGTTCTTCATTGAATCCTGTCACAATCGACGCATGAGAAGGCGACCCTCTTTTGCTTTTGTCAGGGTATGACTCCAGTTCTTCGGAAGAAGGAGCCGGCAAGACAAACTGATGGTCTTTTTTCCAGACAAGCTGATTCGAGAAATGCGCTTTTTCCCGCTCTTCTGAAACGCGCCGCCAGACAATCATGGGCCGGCCATCACTGAGCGCTCTTGCCGCCCGGTCCATCTTAAAATCTGGCGCAACGCTGACGCGTAAACCCACCTCTGTTGCGGTTGATCGATAGAGCCCGATCAAATCGCTTCCTTTGGCACTGCCCGTATTTTTAAATTCAGCGCCTGCGGCGAGTGCCTCCGGGGAGATACGTAATCCGTAGTAATAACCGGCCATCGCCAGCGTGTGAATCCCACAAAACGGCGTATCACCCTGAGTAAACATGGGCAGGCCCGTGATCTGTAAATCGCCGATTGAGGTCTCAGTCACTCTCGATTCGAACAGTTCAGCCCGGTCGCGATCCCGCATTTCCAGAATGGCTGGATCGACCAATGAACGAGGCACTCCCGATTTTTTCATGATATGAAGCGAGACCGAGAAATCCTCCCGCGCAACGAAACGCAGGACAAACCCCTCCCACTCATAATCGGTAAACCCAATCCGCAAATGGGGGCTTGATCCGAGGGCACCCGGGACACCGCGTCCGCAGCCATCCTCAAGCCGCTCCGAAATTGTTTTTTCGAGATGCTTATAGTGCTTGCTGAATTCCTGACGCCGCTGACGACCTTCCTCTCTCGCCTCGCGATCCGCTTCTCCTCCATATTGATATCCGAAGTACCTGCCGGCATCCAGAAAGTGAATCACGAGTTCGCGTAATTCGCTCCCTTCCCCATAGGCATAAACCGCCATGGGAACTTCTCCGAAGACGTCTGGGCTCGCCGCCATTCGAAAAATCCGCTCATCACCAAGGGATGGATCAGCAACCCAGGGTCCGGAAAAAGTATCGACCTCCCAATCGACCCACTTTTCTGTTGTCAAAAATTCCTCTGTCATCTCCGCGTTGAAACGCGGCATTGCCGGAATGATGGGAACCACGTTTCCGTTTCCAAAAAACGTATTGGGAATCGCCGAAACAAGCAGCGGCGATCCCATGAGTGCAAAAATGAAGAGACCTCGTATCGTCATGGTCTAGGCAGGATAACAGAATCCCCTTTGAGCGAACAGACTTTTAGCGGATCCAAATCTCGCTATTTCGATAGAAGAACTCACACAAAATAGTCGGGAAAGGCGCGGCAATTCTTTTACATTCACGTTGAATGAAAGAAGAGTTAACGCGAATGAAGCACGCATTTTCAGGAATCTGAAAAATCGGGCAGAACTTAAAAAACCTCCCCTCGCTTCACTGGGGCTAGGGGAATTAAAACAACATGGGCGAAAATGCATTGATCAAAATTCAGGGTGCCCGCCAGCACAACCTGAAAAACCTCACTCTCGAGATTCCGCGAAATCAGTTCGTCGTCATCACCGGTGTTTCCGGCTCGGGAAAGTCGTCGCTCGCTTTTGATACCCTATACGCCGAGGGGCAACGACGCTACGTCGAGTCCCTCTCGGCCTATGCGAGACAGTTCCTCGATCAGCTCGAAAAGCCTGATGTTGATTTCATCGAAGGGCTCACTCCGGCGATCGCGATTGAGCAGCGCTCATCGCAACCGAACCCGCGTTCGACGATCGCGACGGCGACAGAGATTTACGACTACCTCCGGATTCTCTATGCCGCCCTTGGCCAACCGCACGATCCCGAAACTGGCGTTCCGCTTCTTCGGCATACCGTGAAGGATATCGTCGACGTCCTCACCGCTTACCCCGAAAGCACCCGCATTATTCTCGTGGCTCCGGTGAATCTTGAGAAAAAAGAAAAGCTCAATGACGTCCTCGAGCGCTATCGGGTTCAGGGATTTCTGCGAGCGAGACTCGACGGGGAGCTTGTCGAGATCGAGGAAGTCGCCAAAACAAAAAAAGCGAAGTCGATTGAGATCGTGATTGATCGACTTGTGATTCGTGAGGACATCCGGAGCCGTCTCGCCGACTCACTCGAGATGGCTCAAAAGATCTCAGAGAACCACGTCAGCGCCCTCGTTCAAATTCCCGATTCAGAAGAATACGAGCAGCACGATTTCACATTCAATTTCACGAATCCTGATACCGGATTCTCGCTCCCCCGCCTCACGCCAAAGCACTTTTCCTTCAACAGTCACTTTGGAGCCTGCCCTACCTGTCATGGGCTCGGAACGCGCCTCGTTCCCGACGGAGAGCTCATGGTTCCCGATCCTGGGAAATCGCTCCGCGACGGAGCGATCAAAACCTGGTGGACGGGATCGAAAAAGCGAAAAGGCTTTCATCAGCGTGCGATTGAGGATTTGGCGAAAGTCTACCGCGCCGATCTCGATGAACCGATCTCCGAACTGCCTCAGGAATTTAAAAAAGCGCTTCTTTACGGAGACGACACCTTCGAGGGACTTTCGACGCAAGCGTCGCGCCTTCTCCAAACGAGCAAGAGTGAAATGACGAAGCGCAATGTCCGGCGCTTCATGTCATCGAGGCCCTGTACCGATTGTGAAGGAAAGAGGCTGAAGGATGAGATTCTCTCCGTGACGATGAATCACAAGACGGAGCCTCTTTCGATCGAGGGATTCACCGGCCTGAGCATCTCAAGAGCGATCGAGTGGATCAAAGGAGTCGAACTCAGCGAAGTTGAGGCGACCTACGCTCGTGAAGTCCTCACTGAAGTAGCGAAGCGATTGAAGTTCCTCAACACCGTCGGCCTCGGATACCTCAGCCTTAGCCGCCAGAGCGGGACCCTTTCCGGGGGGGAAAGTCAGCGCATCAGACTCGCGACTCAGCTCGGGGCAGGTCTTGCCGGCGTTCTCTATGTCCTCGACGAACCGAGTATCGGACTGCATCAGGCGGACAATGAGAAGCTCATCGCTACTTTGAAAGATCTTCGAGATCTCGGGAATTCCGTCATCGTCGTCGAGCACGATGAGGACACGATCCGCGCCGCCGACCACCTTCTCGACATCGGTCCCGGAGCGGGTAAAAATGGCGGAGAGCTCCTTTCACAAGGAACACCTGACGAAGTCATCGCCGATCCCAAATCAGTGACGGGGGCTTACTTGTCAGGAGAGAAGGAAATCGAAATACCGACTCCAACCGCTTTCACCTCCGAGACGCACGAGCTCACGATCAAGGGCGCGCGCGAGAATAACCTCAAGGACATTGATGTGACTTTTCCACTGGGAAATTTCATCTGCGTTAGCGGTGTCTCAGGAAGCGGTAAATCCACTCTCGTCGATACGATCTTGAGAAGGGCCATCTTTCGCCATCTCCATCACAGCAAAGACAAACCGGGTGACCACGATGCGATCGAGGGATTCGAGCATCTCGACAAAGCCATCGTGATCGATCAGAAACCGATCGGCCGCAGCCCCCGCTCCAACCCCGCGACCTACATCGGAGTCTTCAGTCCGATTCGGGATCTCTTTTCGCAGCTACCGGCCTCGCGAACCCGTGGTTACGCGGCAGGCCGCTTTAGTTTCAATGTCACTGGTGGCCGTTGTGAAAGCTGTCAGGGCGATGGCATGATCAAAATCGACATGCATTTCCTTAGCGACGTCTACGTAAAGTGCGAATCCTGCAATGGACGCCGCTACAACCGCGAAACACTCGACATCACTTACAGAGGAAAAAGCATCGCGGACGTCCTCGAAATGACGGTCGAAGAGGCCCTTCTCTTCTTCCAGAAAATCCCCAAAATCAGCCAACAGCTGAAAGCGCTCCGTGATGTAGGCCTTGGCTACGTCCAACTTGGTCAATCGGCAACGACCCTCTCGGGGGGAGAAGCGCAACGGATCAAGCTGGCAGCGGAGCTAGGCAAAACAGCCACCGGAAAAACACTTTATCTGCTCGACGAACCAACGACCGGTCTCCACTTCGCCGATATTGCGACCCTGCTCGAGGTTTTATATCGGCTTCGGGACCAGGGAAACACGCTCATCGTCATTGAGCACAATCTCGACGTCATCAAGTGCGCCGACTGGGTCATCGACATGGGTCCGGGAGGTGGCGAGAATGGCGGGGAAGTGGTTGCCGCGGGCAGCCCGGTCGCGATTGCGGGAAATAAAAAGTCTCTCACTGGTGACTATTTGAAGCGCTATTTCCCGTAAAGATCCCGCGTCAGATGCGTCAGCCCTCCCGGGGGAAATCGTCGTCATTTACACCGCTTTCGTATTCTCAGGGCCCTTCTTTTCGGAGAAGTGCCTTCACGACAAGAGGCGATCAATGCGAAAATAAGCGCTAACCGGAAAAATGCCGGGCGATACGGGCTCATCGTTAAGCTCACCGCTGAGGTAGCCGGTCACTGCCGCGGAGGCTTCAACTAGGCCGACTTCTACGGAAAAAAATCGGCGGGCGACGAACCTCCTCTGGCGGCCGCTTATGCGATCGATGAAACAGACAAGAGGATCAGCTCCTTCATCGACCGAGACCGCAGCCAACGACCCGAACGAAGAGGGATCATCGAAGCACTCGACAGGCTGGAATAGGAACCCCTTTTCGGAAATCAATAGCAACAAAAAAGCCCGAACTCATTGAGCTCGGGCGATAATTCGTGTGAAGTGGCGGAGCGGACGGGACTTGAACCCGCGACCTCCGGCGTGACAGGCCGGCGCTCTAACCAACTGAGCTACCGCTCCACGGTAAAAAAAGGGCATCTGTCAGGACGGACACCCCTGTCTGGTTAGGGGACGGGATCTTAACTCGGATCGGACACAGCGCAAGAAAAAATATTAGGGAAATTCGTTGCTTTCGAATCATTTCCGAGTAATCATTCAACCCTGCCGCGAGTTCCTATCTTCGCGGCTTAATTTTTCTCAGGCGACACCATGAATGTGATTGATAAAATCGAACGCGAACAGATGAAAGAAGACGTCCCGGATTTTCGTCCTGGTGACACGGTAAATGTTCACTCCCGCGTTGTTGAAGGCGGAAAAGAGCGTATCCAGCTTTTCAAAGGTCTTGTCATCGGACGTCGTGGTTCCGGTGTAAACGAAGCGTTCACGGTTCGTAAAATTTCTAACGGAGAAGGCGTCGAGCGGGCATTCGCTCTTCATTCTCCGAAAGTGGCTCAAGTTGAGGTGCTGAAGCAGGGGAAAGTTCGCCGAGCGAAACTCAACTACCTCCGCGCTCGTCTCGGTAAAGCCGCTACGAATGTGAAAGAGCGCGCGAGAAAATCGTAGTTTCGGCTCTTAAGCGAAAATCATTTTAAAAACGGCGTGCCTTGATCGGTGCGCCTTTTTTTATGCCTAATCGCCTCTTGGGGAGTGAAGAAGGCCAAAGGGATTCCGTAGCGAGCCCGCGTCAAAGGCAGAGACAGCACCCTCGGCCTTGCCTTGTGTTCCGCCATTCCCCCGCGGTTTCGCGCTCCGCGTTGAAACACCGGACTTGAAACACGATACATTTGGCATCGATTTCCGCTTCCGAGGAAGGGACAAATCAGGATTTATCCCACTTTTCGCACCGCCCCTCGTCGGCGTAAAAAGCCCCAAGGGGGGGCGAACTTCCCGCCGCCCAGAATGCCCGAGTCATTTCGGCCTGGCTTGCGCAGGCGGATCGAAGCACGCTTCTCCTGGGATTCTGCAAAGGAACCGACTTTTTGGGTAGACGTCCTGAGGAACGCTAGGTGACCTCCGCCTCACGAAGCGATTTTACATTCCCGAGCCAGGTGCAGAGAAGCGCGGCAAGCAAAACAAAACCGCTGAGTGTTTTGGTCACTTGATCCAGTTCAGATCCCGGGGGATCAAGCCATAGTTTGAAGACGACGAACAAAGTCATCGCATAGACGGCAACGGTTACACTTCCGAAAATGCCCCTACCTTTCCGCGATTCGTTTCCAAACGTGAGCGACGCGGGGACGGTCGAAGCGATTAGACCGATCCCCCCAGTCAAAAGCGGGTCGATACTCAAACCAAATCCGATCGCGACAGCGGTGATACCAAAGACAAGCCCACCACCGACGGCGAGCCCCTGCCGCCTTTCTCCCGGCCTGAGAGCAAGACGGGCGGATCGGTCCATGAGAATTAGAAAATTACCAATCCCCGGTGCAAGCCAGACCCAAAGAATCAGGCCGAGCCAAAGAAAAACGAATACGGCAGCGATCATCGGGTTGATCGTTTCCAACCATCTCCTCATGAGCTGATAGGCAACGTAGATCCCGATGATGATCCCCCACTGTTTCCCCCCGGTAAACCGCTGCATAAAAAAGCAGTAGGACAGGTAGATGCGATAGAACCAGGACCGGGCACGAAACGATTCGATGAGCCCGTCGCGCGCTGAACCCGACTCCGGCTCGAGCCGGAGAGCCTCGCGAAAGTGCGTTTCAGCCTGCCTTGAGTCACCTCTTTGAAGGGCGCTCCAACCAGCATTAACGTGGGCAAAGCTGTCTTCGGGCGAGGCCGCGAGAAGCTGCTCCACAGCGATCGCGTTTTGATCTGACTTGCCTTGAAGCCGGAGGGAATGCGTGAGCAAATTGGCCGCCATCGTATTATCGCTATCGATTTGAAGCGCCTTGATGCACCACTCTTCCACCTTGGCCCATTGATCGAGTTCACAGTAGGCAGCCGCCTTCGCCGCAAGCGGAAAAGCGTCTTCGGGATCGAGCGCGATCGCCGTATCCGCAGACTCGAGGGCCTCCTTTCCTTTGTGCAAAGCGGAAAGAATAAGCGACTTCACTGCATGGTAAAAAGGAGCCTCGGGCTGAAATCGAATCGCCTCCCCAATCGATTCGAGCGCCTTCTGCTTCTTCCCCGATTGATTGAGCTGACACAGAGCAAGGCGGGAATACACGGAATCGTTCTCGGGCTCCCGCGCGAGAACCGAGTAAAAGATCGCCTCGGCCTCTTCGAGTCGTCCCTGATCCTGTAGAAGGATGCCGTGATTGAGTTCGCTCATGTCGTGAGTCAGAGAACTTGACCGCTCTATTTTTGGATCCCCAAATACTCAAGCACATCGTCGTAAAACCCGCTCTGATTGGCATAGAGTGCGTAATTTTTCGCACTCTCAAACCACTTCCGAGTGCTTGGTTTGACTTGTTTGGCCGATTTGATGAGCTGTTTCTGAGTCACCGGAACAATCTTCCCGGACTTCATCGCTTCGGAGAGGGCCGCCTCGATTGCCTGATCAAAGATCGCTTTGATATCAGCGCCGGAGAAATCTTTGAGGCGCTTCGCAAGCGCGGCAGGATCAAGCCCGAAAACAGGCTTTCCATCGGCCATGATCTTCACGATCTCTTCGCGCGCGGGCTCATCCGGAGGTGGAACAAAAATCAGACGGTCAAATCGTCCCGGTCGCAGAAAGGCCGAATCGAGATGCCAGGGGGCATTGGTCGCACCCAGAACGAGGACGCCATCGTTCTCTGCCGACTCGCTGTCCATCTCGGAGAGAAACTGGTTGATCAAGGTTCGCCCCGCCGAGGTCCGCATGTCTTTTCGGTCGGCTGCGAGAGCATCGACTTCGTCGAAAAAGAGAACTGTAGGGGCCTGGCGACGCGCCAATTCAAATATCTCGTGGAGCTTCTCTTCCGATTTACCTATCCACATATCGAGGATCTGATGAAGCCCGACGCTCATGAATCGAGCATCGATTTCGCCAGCCGTGGCACGACTAATAAGTGTTTTTCCGCAACCGGGAGGGCCATAGAGGAGCACTCCCCCGCCCGCCTTCTTCCCGTAGGCTTCGAAGAGTTCCTTATTCTCCATCGGATAGAGAATCTTCATCCGAATATCCTCTTTGACGCCTTCCATTCCACCGACCTTAGTAAAATCGGCATTCGGTCGCTGGTCGAATTCGAGCTCCAGCTCAGCCTCTGCCGCGGCGAAGGGATCTTCGTCAAATTCGTCGTCGTCGAAGTCAGGATCGTAGTAAGCACCCGCTCGATTGGTGGCCTCGCGCTGGGGCTGAGGCTTGGAGCCCGAAGAAGATTCCCGCCGCCCGCCGGCCTCGCGGATGCGCTTCAGCAATTCGTCACTCGCCAAGAGGGCTTCAAGGGTGATCGCTCTGTCATAAAATTCGCGCGCGCCTTTTCCATCGCCTTCACCGAGGGCCAATTTAGCCCGCAAGAGCCAGGCGGAGGCGAACGTAGGTTGCTCGGCATTCAGCTGCTCCAGTCTCAAAATCGCTTCAGAGCTACGGCCCTTCAAATCGAGTAACTGCGCGATCTGCAATCGTGCCATGGGGTTTCCCGGCTCGATCGAGAGGATCTGATCAAATGTGGTCTGGGCCTCTTCATGCGAAAAAGCGTCCATGTGAGCATCCCCCAGCATGAGGAGCAATGGAACATTGTCAGGAGAGACGGCGAGCGCCTGCTTGAGAGATTCGATATCAGCCATTCGTATGGAAAGAGTATTCCTAAGCAAAACCGAAAGCCTCCCCACAAGCAAGCAGTGAAGCAAAAAGGTTAAGGCGAGGCTTCGATGCCGCCCCTGCCCGCTTGAAGCATCGCCCTACCCCTGTTCACTTGCAACTTAACCCTCTTGAATAGCCGACATAACAGTGTTGAGTCCAGCCCCCGAAGGAGGCATGATGAATGCTGCACCGATTCTGAAAGAGTTGACTTCCATGTCGAAAAATCCTTGAGTTTGGCGCTTCCCTGTTTTCCGAGACTCTGTATGAGGCCCCTTTACTACCAACCACTTATTCTGACCCTGCTTTTCCTGACCGGGATCTCAGCGAGTTCGGTGGTGCGCGCCGAAACGTTTCTGGAAATTCGCTTTACCGATCGAAATGTATCCTTTTCCGGGAATATCGACTCAGAGGAAACAGGTCAGCGTCTCGCCGGTGTCGTACGATCCGTGAGGCCGGATCTTGCGATCATCAACGCGGGAATCAACGTCAGTCAGGATGTTGTAATGCCCGATATGAAAGATCTCGAGAACGTTCTGACCGAATTAGGCCTCTCGACTCACGAAGGCCGCATCGAGATTCGTCCGGGCTCGATTCTCATCGGGGGAGTCACCGATAGCATCGTCACGATCACGGCTCTACGAATTCGAATTCAATCGCTCATGGAAGGTCGCCGGTTCATCAACCGGATTTGCGTGGTCACCTCGGATGATCTCCCGGATATCAAAGTTTCACTTTCCGCAAATGAAGGAGAATCAGAACTCCTTGATTTTGAGTATCACCCCTCGAAAGAGGAGCGGTATGAGGCTCCCGGATTCCCTCTCAGCAAGTGGTTTCCAACCTTTGTTATGCTAAGCGATTTCGATCGGCTCGAGGGTAAAAAGAAAGCACTTCTTGTCGCTCAACCACTCATTGCGATGCCGATAGGCGACGAAGTGACACGCGATACCGATCTCGTTTTCGAGGCTCTCGAAGAGGAGGACTCGATTCCGCAACTGACTTACGAGACGATTGGTTCGATCCGTTTCTCGAGAAATGCTTTCCTCCTCCAGGCGAATCAGGAACCTATGATCGAAGCGCTTTCAAAAGCACTCACTTCCCCGGCATTCAAGGGAATCGCCGTGATTCTAAAGCCAATCAAAGCATCGGGGGGATCGGGTGCTTACCGTGACTATCTTTGCGAAAAAAGAGCTGGTGAGGTGAAACAGATTTTGTTGGAAATCGGATTACTTCCTACGAACATTTCAACTGAAGTGAGCGTGTCTTCCTCTCCGATTGATAGCGGCGAGGTTTTCATCGTAGTGAAGAGCCCTTCCCCTTTACGAGAGGAGTTAACTGACGGAGGAGCAAAAATCATGTTCGGAACCACGACAACTCCGGCGCGAGGGGGCGCAGAGGATCCCAAGGAGAGTCGAGAAACCGAAGGGATGATACCTGAGCATCCTTTGAAGCGAATCAGGCTCAATCTCTCGAGAGATCCCGAGTAGGAAGCCAAGCCTTCAGATGCCGAAACGAGAAAAAGCCCGGCCCCCTGCGGGACCGGGCTTTTAACCGCTCATCTGTGTCTTGTTTAACAATCTCGGGAATCGTCTCGGAGACAAATTTGTTTAGCTAAATACTATCGCTGGGCAACGTCGCCATTCTGGTGATAGGCGTTGTACTTAGAAGTAGGAACGATCAGCTCGTTACCGGGGAAAATGAGTGTCTTACCACCGAGGCGGTTGACCCGCTGAAGTTCAGCCATGCTCGTGAAGAAGTCGCGGGCAAGGCCGTAAAGGTTGTCCCCTTTGTTCACCGTGTAGTAGCCATAGGTCTCTCCTTTGCTGAGAAGAGGATTCTCATACTCATACTTAGCATCCTGCTTCGTTGTCTCCTTCACTGGAGCAGGGGTATTATTGGCAACCGTCGTAGCTGAAGGAATCGTGATTTTCTGCCCCAGACCAATCACGTCGGTGCGCAGGCCGTTCGCCGTCTTGAGAGAATTCACGTCCACCTTATACTGGCGGGATATCCCCATGAGAGTGTCGCCTTTGGCAACGATGTGGATATTTTTGTCTGACTTACTAGGCGTCGTTTGAGGGGTCGGCTTTTTAGTTTCGCCTACGACGACAGCGTTCTTTTTGACAGGCGCAGGCTTAGGGGTCTCCGCGATCTCGCTGTTGTCAGTCTTGGGGGCAACCTCAGGTGCTTCGCCGGAAATCAAGAGCGTTTCACCGATGTAGATAGGCTGTCCTTCGCTAAGTCGATTTGATGAAAGCAGGTCAGCGCGCTCAACTCCGTGCTTTCTGGCGATGGAACCAAGAGTGTCACCGTCCTGAATCACATAGGTCGTTCCCGCGTTAGGACTCGTGTCGATCGTATTGCCCGAGTTAGGACTCGTGTCGGTCGTATTGCCTGAGTTAGTCGCATCCAGTGTCGCCTGATCGCTATACTCGTAACCACCGCTATCTCCCACGAGGGATTCTTCAATCGTGACAAGCCGGCTTTCCATCGCAGACATACGAGAGTTGAGACTCTCAACAGTCACATCTGCGGATTGGGCAGTGTGGAGAAGCACAGCGGAAGCTGTGAAAGCAGTGAGGCAGGTCGAAATCCGATTCATGATTAGAACTTATGACTTAATTATATTCTATACAAGAAGAATTTTAATATTTATTAACTATTTTATAAAAATACCATCCTGATTTCATGGTAATTATAATAAAATCCCATAAAAACGCTAAAATTTGCGTTTCATCGATTCCAAACATGCTTGCCTCTCCCCTCCTGTATCGATAAAACTGCCCTCATGAAAATCACTTTCTGTGGCGCAGCCCAGACCACCACCGGTTCGCAGCACCTCATTGAAGCGAATGGGTCGCGGATTTTGCTAGACTGTGGCCTCTATCAAGGCCGTCGTGATGAATCGGTGGATCGAAATCGCAATTTCTTCTTCGAACCGGAAACGATTGATGCCGTTGTCCTGTCTCACGCCCACATCGATCACAGCGGCAATTTGCCCAACCTCACGAAAAACGGGTTCAAAGGAAACATCTACTCGACTTTCGCGACGAGAGATCTCTGCCAAATCATGCTCGCGGATTCAGCGAGGATCCAGACGCAGGATATGAAGTGGCTCAACAAACGCCGCGCGAAGAAAGGGCTCCCCGCGCTCGATCCGATTTATTCAGTCCACGACGCAGAGGAATGTGTCCGCCAGTTTGTTAATATCGGCTACGAACGCTCGATCCTTATTGCTGACGGGATCACTCTTACTTTCATCGATGCCGGTCACATTCTCGGCTCGGCGCAGATCATTCTCGACATCGAAGAGAACGGAGAAAAGAAACGGCTTCTCTTTTCCGGTGACGTCGGGCGGGGCGACAACGACCTCCTTCGCGATCCCGTTGCGGCCGAAGATGTCGATTATGTCATCATGGAAAGCACCTATGGGAATCGCGAGCACGAGCTTCCCACTCAGGCAAATCATCTCATTCAAGACATCATCAACAAAGCACTCGAGCGGAAGGGCAAAATCATCATCCCCGCCTTTGCCGTCGAGCGCACCCAACAGCTCATCTACGTGCTCCACGAGCTGACAGAGAGAGGAGAGATTCCGCCGGTCCCTATTTTTGTCGACAGCCCTCTCGCCGTCAATGCCACAGAGATTTTCCGAATCCACCCGGAGTGCTTCAACAACGAGGTCTACGATTTTCTCTTTGAAAAACGTAATCCGTTCGGCTTCGAAAACCTAACAATGGTGCGAAAAGTCTCCGCGTCGAAAGCACTCAACGACGTCAATGAGCCCTCGATCATCATCTCCGCATCCGGCATGTGCGAGGCGGGACGCATCCTCCACCATCTCAGAAATGGAATTGAGGATCCGAAGAATACTATTCTGTTCGTCGGCTACTGCGCGCAGAACACACTCGGCTGGAAGCTTCGCAATAACATGAAGAAGGTTAACATTCTCGGCGACTCATTCGACGTGAATGCCGAGGTCCAGATTCTCGACTCTTTTAGCGGTCACGCTGACCAGAGCGAACTCCTCGAATATTTTAATGACATGGGTGGAACGAAAGAACGCGTATTCCTCGTTCATGGAGAACCGGAGCAATCAGCGGTCCTGCGCGAAAAGCTCGCAGAAAGACACTCAAGCGGCACGGTTGAGGTTGCAGAATGGCGAAACACGGTGGAACTCTGATCTCCCCTTTTTTGAGCTACCATGAAGCCCCTCCTTCTTACCAACGAGTTCCCTCCCCACATCTACGGAGGCGCAGGGATCCACGTACAATACCTTTCCCGCGAGTTGGCAAAACTCTGCGATGTTGAAGTACGCTGCTTCGGCGATCAACTCGTGACCGATGAGAATCCCCTCGTCTACGGAGCCTCTGCAGATACGTCCTCGTATTCGGCACCGAAGCCTCTTCACTCCGTCTTTTCCGCGCTTCAAAAATGTCTCGATTTTAACACACAGAAGATCGACGCAGACATCGTCCATTTACACACCTGGTATTCACACCTTGGCGGAATTCTCGCTCACTTAAACTACGGTCTACCCATGGCCCTGACGGTTCACTCGCTCGAGCCACTTCGCCCCTGGAAAAGAGAACAACTCGGCGGCGGCTATGACTTCACCCTCTGGCTCGAAAAGACGGCCATCGAAATGTCAGATCGCGTCATCGCTGTTTCAAAAGAGACCAAAATAGATATTCTAAACAATTTCGATGTACCCGAGGAAAAGGTCCCCGTCATTTACAACGGAATCGACCCCGACGAATACCAACCCACCCCAAACAGGGCAGTGCTCGAGAAACTGGGTATCGATCCTGACGTCCCCTACGTGCTCTTTGTAGGAAGAATCACCCGTCAAAAAGGAATTGTTCACCTCGTCAAAGCGATCAGGCATCTCGATCGAGGCACCCAAGTTGTTCTTTGCGCCGGTGCCCCCGACACGCCTGAAATCGCAACGGAGATGAGCGACGCAATCGAAGCGGTCCGGGGCGATTACGATGGAAAGATCGTTTGGATTCAGGAGATGCTTCCCGCTGATGAAAAGATCAATCTTTACAGTCACGCGCGCGTCTTCTGCACGCCGTCTATCTATGAGCCCTTCGGCATTATCAACCTCGAAGCGATGGCCTGCGAGACGCCCGTCGTCGCTTCAATGGTCGGGGGAATGAAAGAAATCATCATTCCAGGAGAAACCGGATTGCTCGTTCCCCTCTCGCAGCAGAAAGAATCGCCTTTTGAAGCGATTGATCCTGAGGCCTTTGCGAGAGACCTCGCTTCCGGAATCAACGAATTGATTCGCGACCCCGCTCTCTGTGCTAAAATGGGGAAAGCGGGAAGACAGCGCGTTCTCGAAACCTTCAGCTGGGCGGAGATTGCCCGGGAAACACTCGACCTTTATCATTCTATCGCCAAATAGAGAGCCCTCGTCATGAAACTTATCCGATCCATACTCGCCATCAGCCTATTGGCATTCACCTGCTTCAACGCGAGCCCGGTTCGCGGAGAAAATGCAGCGCTTACCCCCCTCCTTACAACACTCAAACAAGTGGGGCCGGAGGGCGAAGGCAACGCCGAAGCGGCAACGGCATGGCGTGAGCTCACCCAACAAGGAGGTGACGCAATTGTTCCCACTCTCGAAGCGATGGACGGAGCCAGTCCTCTCGCGCGGAACTGGATGCGAGCGGCCGCGGAAGCGATCTTCGAAAAGGAAGTCAAAAAGGGTGCCTCTGTTGACCCGAACGTCTTACAGACTTTTCTCAATAATCGCGAACATGCCCACCTTGCCCGCGACCTTGCCTTTGATCTTTTCACGAGGATCAATCCCGATGAAGCCGCCTCGCTAATCCCGTCGATGCTCGACGATCCCAGCCCGGGTCTCCGTCGCCTCGCCGTTGCTCAGTTAATCAACCGGGGAAAAGAGCAACTCGAAGCGGAGAAAACAGAGGCGAGCCTTGCCACCCTCAATGAAGCGCTCACGGCCGCGCGCGACATTGAGCAAATCAACGAGATCGCTCAATTGCTAAGAGAGAAACTTGATCAATCCCTAGACCTGCCCAAACACTTTGGATTTCTCAGTCACTGGCATCTCATCGCTCCATTCGATAACAGCGAGCGAAAAGGATTCGATACCGTCTTTCCACCTGAAAGCGAAATCGCTTTCGCCGCCACCTACACAGGTAAGGAAGACAAAGAAGTGAAATGGCAGGAATATGAGACCTCCGACGACTACGGCATGGTCGATTTTAATACGCCTTTCTCGCCACTGAAGGAAGTTCTCGGCTACGCTTACACCGAATACGAATCGGGTGAAGCCCGCGACGCGGAACTGCGGCTCGGATCTAAAAATGCCTGGAAAATTTGGCTTAACGGAGAACTCGTTTTCGGACGTGACGAATACCATAGGGGTGCTCGAATCGACCAATACGTGCTCCCTGTAAAATTGAAGAAGGGCAAAAATGCCCTCCTCGTCAAAGCCTGCCAAAATGAGCAGGAACAAACCTGGACCGTCGAGTGGCAGTTCCAGATTCGGATTTGCGACAGCACGGGGACTGCTATCCTCGCCACTGATCGAAAACCGACGCCGAAGCCGGAAGTGAAGGCGCGGAGAAGAGGAGAAGAGGAGAAGAGGAGAAGTAGCGAAGTAGCGAAGTAGTGAAGTAGTGAAGTAGTGAAGTAGTGAAGTAGTGAAGTAGTGAAGTAGTGAAGCTAAGAATGAAAGACGTAAAGAATTTGAGTAGCTTGTGCCTTGGCTTGTTGGTCTTTGGCTTATCTCTCTCGTCGGCGCAGGCTGACTGGTTGAATTTTCGTGGGCCTCAGGGGTCAGGCTATGCGAAGAACATAGCGAACACTCCTGCCACAATCGGCGAGGAACAACTCGCGTGGAAGGCGCCCCTCCCCGGGCGGGGCCTTGGCAGTGCGCTGATCGTTGATGGCAAAGTTTTCGTGACCGCAGCGAGTGGTCCGGATCAGAACCAGCTCCACATTCTATGTTTCAATGCTACCGACGGGGCAGCTCTTTGGGAACGCCGTTTCTGGGCCTCGGGGCGAACCATGACTAACGATAAGACCTGTGTCGCCGCCCCGACTCCGGCTAGTGACGGCAAGAAAATTTATGCCCTCTATTCATCCAATGATCTCATCTGTGTCGACCTCGACGGGAACCTAAAATGGATGCGCGGTCTCACCCTCGATTACCCAAATGCTTCCAACAGCCTTGGGATGGCGTCATCACTCATCATTGCAGAGAATACGCTGATCGCTCAAATCGAAAATGACTCCGAATCGTTCGCAGCCGGCTTCGATCTCGCGGACGGCACGAACAAGTGGAAAATGGACCGGCCCAAAGCAGCGAACTGGACTTCCCCGACGATTCTCAAGATCGGCGATCAGGAAGTCGTCGCGCTCCAATCAAGCAAGGGCATTCTCGGCCTCCTTCCTGCCACCGGCTCTGCTGTTTTCAACTACGAGAAAGGGGCCGCGACGATCCCTTCCGGCGCAGCCTCCGGAGACCAACTCTACACCCCTTCAAACGGGCTTACCGCACTCAGCACCTCGACCAACGGTGACGCACCAGTCGAACTGTGGAATGAATCCGCTCAGCGCCCCGGCACTGCCAGCCCCATTGTGATCGGGGACAAAGTCTACGTCATCAACAACGCCGGAGTCCTTAACTGCGCCGACCGCAAAACCGGCGCACGTCTCTGGCGCTCCCGCCTCAAGGGCCCCTTCAGCGCCAGCCCCGTAGCCGGAGCAAACGGGCTCATCTATGTCGTCAGTGAAACCGGTGTCGCTCAGGTCGTCGATCCGACCAAAGAAGAGGGCAAGCAGATCATCAGCGAATACGAACTCGGTGAAACCATTCTCGGAACGCCGTCTCTCGCTGAAGGAGCGGTCTACTTCCGCAGCGACGGGCATCTTTGGAAGCTGGGAAAGTAGGCTTTGGTTCCTTGATCTTGAACTTTTGGCTTTGACTTCGCATAGCGCATCGCATCCGAGTGTCGTTAAACTTCCACCCAAGCCCACGGGACGGGGGCACAGCCCTCCCGCTACGGAATTTTGAGAGCTCACTTCGAGAGCCTCCGCAATCGAGTCATTGTGCCAGAACTCCATTGCCGAATCGGTAAAGCTTTGAGGTATTGAGCCCTCAATGCTCCACGTTACTCATCACTTCTTCGATCGTCGTCTCTCCTGAGCCGACTTTGCTCCATCCATAATTTTGGAGCGTTACCATCCCACCGTCGAGAGCGGCCTGTTTTAAAACGGCATAGGAAGCATTTGAGGTGATAAGCTCCGACATTTTGGGACCAATCAGACAGATTTCGACGATTGCCATACGGCCCTTGTAACCGGTGTCACGACAGGAACGACATCCGGCAGCTTCATAAACTCCGGCGCGCATCGATTCAGGGAAACCGATCTCATCGAGCTCCTCGCTATCGAGCGCGGCAGGCTGTTTGCAATCCTCACACAAGCGCCGCACGAGGCGTTGCGCTAAAAAGCCGCGTACTGAGGAGGCAATTAAAAACGGCTCGATGCCCATATCGAGCAAACGAGTGATACCGGAAACGGCATCATTCGTGTGCAGGGTGCTGAAGACGAGGTGACCGGTCAGTGCTCCGCGAATCGCGATTTCGGTCGTTTCGAGATCACGCATCTCTCCCACCATAATAATGTTAGGATCACCCCGGAGAATCGCACGAAGCCCCGTCGCAAACGTTAACCCGATCTCCGGCTTCATCGCAATCTGAATGACTCCATCGAGTCGGTTCTCAACCGGGTCTTCGACGGTGACGATGCGGGTGTCCTTTGTATTGAGCTGTTTGAGAAAGGTGTAGAGCGTCGTCGACTTACCCGAGCCAGTCGGCCCCGTCACCAAAATGATTCCATTGGGCTGTCTCAAAAGCCCTTCAATGGTTGCGCGGGTCGCTTCATCGAGCCCTAACATGGCAATATCAAAATTCTGCCTCGTCAGGAGACGCAAACTAACACTTTCCCCATTTACCGAAGGAATTGTCGCGACCCGCACATCGACAGGGGCGCCGTCCAGCTCCAGATTGATCCGACCATCCTGGGGAAGGCGGCGTTCAGCAATGTCGAGTTGGGCCATGATCTTAAGACGTGAGACAAGCGATCCCTGCAGAGCGCGAATATCCGGAGGGACCGCTACTTCTTGCAAAGAGCCATCAATGCGATATCGGATTCGAAGGTTTTTCTCGAGCGGCTCAATGTGAATATCGGTCGCTCTTTCACGAAGCGCCTCGCGAAAGATCTGATTCACAAAATTCATCACCGAGGCCTCTTCGTCCTCCTCGTCGAGCTGCGTGACTTCCTGCTCATCGTCATCGCTCGCGTTAGGATCCCGACCTTCAATCAGTTCGTCGAACTGCTCCGCTCCGACTCCGTAGCCCTGGCGCAACCCTTCCATAATCCGGAAACGGGTGCTCACAACCCAGCTGACCGGCTTCAAGATCTCACGCCCGACCGCCTGCCTCGCCTCGAGATCGAAGGGATCATAGGTCATCAAACAAATTTCATCCTCATCGATTCTCGCGGGGAGAAGACAATACTTGAGAGCCACTTTAGCGGGGAACCGCCGGTGAAGTGCGGTTGATAAGTCCAATTCAGATTTAGCGGCGAACTCAAGGCCTGCCTCCTTGGCAAGGCACTTCGCGAAAGATTCTTCGTCGACGAGGCCTGCATCGAAAACCGCATCGACGAGAGAAGAGCGATTCGCGGCCGCTTCCGCAAGGATCGCTTCACACTTCGGGGCATCAGTGCATCCACTATTTATTGAGACACGTTTTAACAGGGGAATTAAGGACATTTCGAAATAAGGCAAGCTTGCTAAAGGGGGAGAAGCTTGCCAGCTTTTCCCATCCTTAGTCAACCCCGAGAAACCGGCAAAGTTTCCTCATCGAATCCATTTTCAGCGTAGGAATATGACCTCATTGACCTCGACGAGATGAGGCGCGGACCGCGCTTCAAGAGCAGAGATTTTTGCTTGTATCGGTGTTGCCTTTACTGAGCTTACCGACAATACTCTTGGCGTGATTCTCGACCTCGACAAATTCATTGCCAAGGAGCGCCCTTTTTGGGACGAGCTCGTCGAACTGCTCCGACTTCAAGACGACAATCGCGACCATCGGCTGACGCTCGATCAATCGAAACGTCTCTTCTATCTCTATCAGAGGACTTCAGCTGATCTCGTTAAAATGAAGACGTTCGCCGGTGAGGCGGAGACATCCCGCTTTCTCGAAAACCTCGTCGCGCGCGCTTACAGCCGACTCCACGACGACGGCGGGGAAAAGATTCGCTTTCGCCCCTGGCAATGGCTGACCCGGAATTTTCCAGCAACTTTCCGCAGACACTGGGTTGCGTTTGCCCTCTCGCTGGGAACTTTCTGGATAGGAGCCGGATTCGGAGCCGCTGCCTTGAATTTTAATTACGATTTAAAATCGGAATTTATCCCTCCTCAATTCAGTCACCTTAATGAAAAGCCTTCAGAAAGGGTCGAGAGGGAAGAAAAGCAGGATTTTGATGCATTTCAAGGAAGGCATCAATTTTCGGCGCAGCTCATGACTCACAATACGAAAGTTACGATCATGACGATGGTGGTCGGTTTTCTGTGGGGCATCTTCACGCTCATTCTTCTTTTCTATAACGGGACCCTGATCGGGGTCGTTATATTCGACTACCTTTCGGATGGCCAAGGGACCTTTCTCACCGCCTGGCTTCTTCCACATGGGTCGATTGAACTACCGGCCATTTTCATCGGTGGACAGGCCGGTCTGATCATTGCTCATACCATGTTTGGCTGGCGAACAAACCTGAAGCTTCGGTCTCGATTTAGCCGGATCAGGGGAGATCTCATCACTTTGGTAGGCGGTGCCGCACTGATGCTAGTCTGGGCAGGGATCGTCGAGTCGTTCCTCTCTCAGTATCACGACCCTCTTTTCTACCCCTGGAAGATTGGATTCGGAGCGATCCAATTGCTCGGATTGATTCTCTTTCTCACCTTCTCAGGGAGGCGTAAGCCGGACCTTGCCCCATGATTGGAAGAACGACAGTCCTCACAATTCGAACGCCTGAAGGAGTCACCTTTACGATTCCGATCGCCAGCCCGGTGAGCCGTTGCCTAGCTATCGCAGTGGATTTCGCAGTCGTTCTCGCGCTGACCGTGTTGATCAGCCAAGTGCTAAGCTTCTTAAGTATTGCCGCCTCAGCGATCCCCATTTTAGACGATATTCTCGCAGATTTCGGAAACGGATTCATGATCATCGCTCAGTTTGCTCTGGCCATTTTCTACGGGATCATCACGGAATGGCTCTGGTCGGGCCAAACCCTCGGAAAACGCCTCATGAAGCTACGGGTCATCGATGAGCGAGGCCTCTCCCTCGGCCTCAAACAAGTCATTATCCGAAATCTCTTCCGCCTTCTCGATATCCTCCCATCGAATTTTTACCTCCTCGGCGGGCTCTCCTGTCTCCTCACGAAAAGATGTCAGCGTCTCGGCGATATGGCAGCAGGCACACTTGTGATTCGAGAGACAAAGCCCTTTGCCCCGCAGTTCGGCGCATTGATCGAGAAAGACGAGAATTCGTTCGCAGCGAAACCTCATTTGGAGAATCGACTTCGCCAGCAGGTTACCCCCGACGAAGCGCGCATTGCGCTCGACGCCGTGATGCGCCGCAATGATCTCGAGCCTCGGGCCCGGCTGCAATTATTCGGGGCACTTGCCAACTACTTCGCTGAAATGGCAGAGTTCCCCGAAGACATTACGATTGGACTCTCAGATGAGCAGTATGTGCGCAATGTCGTAGAAACGCTTTTCCGGCGAGCCGCAAGCTGATCCAAGCGTTTCCGAGGCTAGCGGCTCAGATCTTCCTGCCGGAGAACCTTGTATCCAGCTCGCGACAGAACCGAGTTTCCAAAGTCATTATCCTCCACGCAAAGGGCCAGCGCGGCTCCGCTGTCTGGCTTTGTCAGGAGAGGATAGATAAAGTGAATATTCGTTTCCGCTTCCAGTAGCCGGCGAAGGCAATCCGGCATTTGCTCTGCCCCCTCTCTCAACTCCACGACGACGAGCTCCGTAGAATTGAATGGGATACCTTTTTCGATAAATAAAGTTTCCACGGTATCGGGATCATTGACGATCAATCGCACTACCGTGTTGTCGATCGAATCCTGGACAGAGAGTCCCAGAACCACAACCTGATTCCGCTTCATCAAATCCAAAATCGCTACAAAAGCTCCCGGCCGATTCGGTAAAAACACCGCAATCTGCCTAACGGGTGTTCCTTGAGCTGTATCAGTCGAATTGTCGTCTTCATCCATCATTGCAGTGCCTTAAGCCTCCATTAAAATAGCGTCGTTGTCAGCCGGGAAAAAGCTATTCGACGGTGACGCTTTTAGCGAGATTTCTCGGTTTATCGACATCACATCCCCTTGCCACAGCAAAGTGATAACTCAATAGTTGCAGAGGAATGACGCTCAGTAGAGGGGTAAGACACTCCGCCGTTTCCGGAATGTAAATCACATCATCGGCGATTCGCTCCAATTCGGTTGAACCTTCTGTCGTGATAGCGATCACGGGGCCTTTCCTCGCCTTCACTTCCTCAAGCGTGCTCACATTTTTTTGGTAAACGGAATCTCGAGGCATCACAAAGACACTGGGAACTTCTTCGCTTACGAGCGCGATGATTCCATGCTTCAATTCAGCCGCAGCATGCCCACTCGCAAAGATGTAGGAAATTTCCTTCATCTTCAAAGCACCTTCAAGAGCAGTCGGATAATTAAACTGTCGACCGAGAAAAAGCATCCCCGGTGCATCAATATACTTCTCAGCAATTTTCTTAATGTGCTCGGTCTGTTGAAGTATTTTTTCCACCTTGGATGGAATCTCCCGCAGATCCTGAAGGAGTCGATTACCGTAGTCCACCGAAAGGTGGCGCATCCGTCCTAACAGAATAGCCAAGAGCGTTAGGACTGTGACTTGGGAAGTAAACGACTTCGTCGCCGCAACCCCGATTTCAGGCCCTGCGTGGAGATAACTGCCGCCATCTGACTCGCGTGCGATTGTGGATCCCACTGAATTAACGATTCCCAAAACCCGATGCCCTTTTCGCTGGCCTTCTCTCATTGCAGCAAGTGTATCAATCGTCTCACCACTCTGGCTCAAGACAAAAACGAGCGTGTTCTTATCGAGGGGAGGATTTCGGTAACGAAACTCACTTGCCGTCTCCACCTCTGTCGGAATTCTGGCAAGATGCTCAATCAAGTACTCACCCACCATCGCCGCATGCGACGCTGTCCCGCACCCGCAAAGAACAATCCGATCGACATCACGCAACTCACGGGGAGTTAGTCGAAGCCCCCCAAGAAGCGCCGACGCTTCGTCATCGATGAGACGTCCGCGAAAGGCATTTTGAATTGAAGACGGCTGCTCGTAAATCTCCTTGAGCATGTAGTGCGGGTATTCCCCCATCTCAGCCTCTTCGGCGGTATACTCAACCCGGCTCACTTCGTAAATTGCGGCATCCCCATCCACATTCTCGACCGTGAAATCATCCGCCTTGAGGTATACCAGATCACGATCCTGCAAATAGATCGCATCCGCGGTATGAGAGACGATCGCACCCACATCAGAAGCGAGAAAATTCTCCCCTTTTCCGAGTCCGACAACGAGCGGACTGCCGAGACGAGCGCCGACAAGAAATCCCGGTGCCTCTTCGTGCATTGCGACAATTCCGTAGGTACCCGAAATTTTCGGGAGCGAAGCCCGAACCGCGCCAACGAGTCGTTTTTCCGGATCGGGTTCTTCCGAGCTATCGTAGGCAAGACCAATCAAATGGGCGAGCACTTCGGAATCGGTCTCTGACAAAAATTGATGTCCCTCAAGTTCAAGGCGGTCCTTCAATATTTGATAATTCTCAATCACTCCATTGTGAACGAGCACGAGCCGACCACTGCGATCCCTGTGCGGGTGAGCATTCTCATCCGAAGGCTGGCCATGGGTTGCCCAGCGAGTATGGCTGATCCCACAATTTCCCTCAGCAGGATTAGAAGCGAGCTCCTCGCGCAAATTGGCAATTCGACCGCTCTTCTTTCGCAATTCGATCGTCGAATCTTCATTCAGGATCGCAAGACCAGCCGAATCGTAGCCTCGATACTCGAGCCGTTTCAGCCCGTCTAATAATATAGGAGCCGCACTGGCTTTGCCGACATATCCAATAATTCCGCACATAAATAAAAATTATAATTTAAAGAAATCCAGCTTACTCGGCAACTCGTGGTTATCAAAAAAAATTGTTGCGAAAACAATCTACATTTTTGGAGGAAACGAGTAATATTCCCTGCGACCTATGGCCGAAAATACCTCCAACAAGAAACTCAAAGGAACTTTAGCCATTATCATGGGGGGCGGACAGGGATCGAGGCTTTTTCCACTGACGCACAATCGTTCAAAACCCGCCGTTCCGCTCGCGGGAAAATACCGAATCGTCGATATCCCAATCAGTAATTGCATCAATTCGGGAATCCGGCAGATGTACGTTTTGACTCAGTTTAACAGCGAGTCATTAAACCGCCATGTGACGAGCGGCTACAAATTTGATCATTTCGGAGGGAACTTTGTCCATGTCCTTGCCGCTCAACAGACGCCGGGAGATGACAATTGGTATCAGGGAACCGCCGATGCGGTTCGCCAGAACCTGCGCTATTTCCTCGAAAAGCCTTACAAGTATTTTCTCATCCTCAGCGGTGACCAGCTATATCGCATGGACTTCCGCAAAATGATCGCGGAGCACAAAGCGAACAAAGCCGAGCTTACCATTGCAACGACTCCGGTCGATCGCGATCCCGCAAGAGCATTTGGACTGATGCATACGGATGACGAGAGCTGCATCACTCAATTTGTCGAGAAGCCGGGAGACAATGATGAAGTGCTCGATGGGCTGACCATGCCCAAGCCTCTGCTTAAAGCGGCCGGCTACAGTGAAGACGAAGAAAAGTTTCAAGCATCAATGGGTATCTACCTCTTCAACCGCACTGTTCTTGAAGAAGCCCTCGATAATGATTTCGAAGATTTCGGGAAAGACATTATCCCGAACATCATCGAAACAAAAGACGTCTACACCCATATTTTCCGGGGCTACTGGGAAGACATTGGAACGATTGCTTCGTTTTACGAGGCCAACCTCGAATGCACCAAAGTGGTTCCCAAGTTTAACTTTTTTGATCACCACAATCCCATCTACACCCGGGCTCGTCTACTCCCTGCCAGCAAGATCAACAATGCCAATATAGAGGGGGCTTTAGTTTCCGACGGATGCATCATCTCAAACGCGAAAATCAAAAACTCAATTATCGGGGTCCGCTCAGTCATTGAATCGGGATGTGAAATCTACGAATCCGTTATCATGGGGGCTGACTTCTATAACAAATTTGAGATCGCCGACGACGAGTCCTACACAGAACACTCCGTTAAAATCGGCGAAGGCACCTTCATTCGCAAAGCGATCATCGATAAGAACGTCAGCATCGGGAAGAACGTCCGAATCGATCCCGGTGACCGGGTGAACGAGGACAACGAGTGGTGCCACATTCGTGATGGCATCGTCGTAATCCCCAAGAGTTCAACGATTCCTGACGGCACCGTGGTCTAGCGTCTCAAAGAGTGCCTGAAAAGGCCGCAGCGAAGGTGTATTTGGCGAATCAATCTTCTAAAGCGGCGAGATCGAACTCAAGGGTTGATGACACCATCACGGGCAATGGTGGTGACTTCATCATTGTTGAGATTCTTAATTACGACACCTGAAGGCCTGATATCAAGCACCTGATAATCGGTTTCGCCCGACTCCACCGTCGATGTGCGGAAAACATCGCCGGCTTTCACAGCGTAGCGATATTTGCTATCAGGAGAAGTGAGGATCGCATACGAATCAGAAGTTTGGCCGCTCACATCCTTGATGAGAAGGTGGGAATTCCCGGTCTCTTTATCCTTAATTTCGACGCGCGAAACATCCACCATTCGCCCCTTCCCTTCTTTGGAACTCACGAACTTTCGAGTGATCTCCTTCACTTCGTAGTTTGTTCCCGGAATCGTAGCCCCCTCTGAAACCAAAACCCCCTCGCCGGAGGTCGCATTCATCATCCGAACCTGCGCCGTTTTCCCATCGATATTTTCAACAACAACCGGAAGCGGCTCTTCATGATAAGCTGCCAGAACCATTGACTTCACAGGCGCTGTCCTCGGGTCAGTCGAACTGATCTTGGAACCATTCATTGCGACAATCGGCTTTCCCTTTGCCTCTTCTCTGACTCGCTGAGTTTTTTCACGAAGAGGGGTATCGGCGTCTGCCTGCTCATCCGGCTTAGCGGTCTCATTGCTCACCGTAAGGGTCTCTTCAACAGAAGCCTGCTCTGCGAGAGCTGTTCGAGCCATCTTCATTTCAGCACTAACCTGAGCACCCTGATCTGATTGTCCCCACGTTGCCGGGTCAAGTATGAAATCTTTCACCTCTAAATGACCGGACAATTCAGCAATATTCGAAGCCGTAGACTTTTCGTTATCAACGGCATATGGGTTGGCTTGATTCTGAAGCAAGGTTTGCACTGCGGAAAGATGCCCGCCTTCAGATGCAATCATCAGTGGAGTGCGACCTTCCGGACTTCGTGCATTGATATTCGCGCCCTGACTGAGTAATGTCTGAATCACTCCGGAATCTCCTGTAAAACTTGCCACGAGAAGCGCATCGTCAAGATCCACTGAAAGTGCGTAAGAGGACAGCAAAGAGACGAGACTTTCGTGACCATTGTAAGCAGCAATCGAAAGAGCAGTCCAGCTCTCTATGTCACTGGTTTCGGTCTCAGAGCCACGGGACATAAGGACGCGAGCGACGCCTTCATGACCTTTCGCTGAAGCGGAAATAAGAGCATTACGCCCCTGGTCATTGACATGAAGCGGGTCAGCACCCATTTTCAGAAGCATCTCCACTGTGGTGGTGTGCCCTGAGCCTGAAGCTCTAATCAATGCCGTATTAGCCTTCTCATCAGGAGAGTCGATATCAAATCCAGCAAGCTGAAATAGCGCAATACTTTCAGAATCACCGGCTCCCGCCGCTACGAGGAAATCCCAAGTCTCCAGCTCATATCCTCTCTCATTCAGTGATCGCTTCGCCTCTTTCTGAGGATCACTGCAGCCAACCAGCAATATCACGCAAGGCAATACCAGGGAAAGAGTGATGGAAGAAAAATTTGAAACCTTCATAAATGCGGTTTTTCTTGAAAATTTAGTCATTATCAATTTGCATGCACCCACTCTGTCTGACAATCGTTTATTTTATAATAATCAGCAGTTATTACGGGTTAACTATCCTCAAAATCGAATTTCACCGATACTTTTCCGAATCTTCGCGCTTCAAATTTCCGGGACCGCAGTGAATACTTTGACGGATCAACTCTGCCGGGTAGCATTCCAGAGACGTCTCTTTCCCAATTCCCTGAAATGCACATGAATCCCTGCGTCCAACACTCATGAAAGTCGATGCGATTATTGTTGGTCAGGGACTCGCAGGCTCACTCTTGGCCTGGCACCTCCTGCGCGGCAACCTGCGGGTTCTCGTAGTCGATCGAGACGAAGCCGTCACCTCCTCAAAAGTAGCAGCAGGTCTTCTCACACCCTTGACCGGCTCCCGATTCAATCTATCAGAAGCTGTTATTGAACGGCTGAATTACGCTTTAAACTTCTACTGGGAGTTGGAAAATGACACCGATTCCCAATGTTTCCATCATCAGCGAATTGCCCGACTCTTCCGCGATCATAAAGAAAAGCAAACCTGGGAAGACCTACTTAGAAAGGATCCAACTCGATTGGCGGAGTTCCACGAACCATTGAATTCTCTCAATGAATCCATCGAGGCCGCTGAGGGTGGCTTTGAGATGAAGCGTGGCGGTTGGCTTGATGTCCCTCAATTTCTTGAGATAACGCGACAGCATCTTCTGGAACGACTTTCCTATGCGATTGGTGATGTCTCGGCGGATGAGGTTTCACTTACCGAATCAGGAGTTCGCTGGAAAAACGTCGAAGCCACAAAAATCATTTTTTGCGAAGGATGGACGGGAAACCAGAACCGATTTTTCGACTGGATTACGATGCACCCGGCTCTCGGCGAGATTCTTGATGTAAAGATACCGAGGCTCAGCGCCGAAAACCGTATCTTCAATCGAGGTGGCTGGATCATCCCCAAAGGGCAGGGTCTGTTTCGAGCGGGTTCAACCTATCAACATGACTTTGATCAGATCGAGCCATCCAATGAGGGAGAAAGCGAAGTCGTGAAGAAAATTAAATCAATCACGACCGCTCCCATCGAAATTGTTGGAAGAAAGGCCGCTGTCCGCCCCATAATCAAACGAAGCCAAGTTTTCATGGGCGTTCATCCGCAACACTCAAGCGTTGCATTTATGAACGGACTCGGATCAAAGGGAGTGATGAATGGGCCTTGGTATGCCTCCCGACTCGTTCAGCACTTATTCACGAATGCGCCCCTTCCACCAGAGGCTGATATTCGATCCAATTCGATTTAAGCCGTCAGCTAATGGCCCATCATGCCCCCTGCACCCCATCGATTCCCCCGCCCCACTTCGTTGGCACATCAACTCGTTTCGGGAGTCGTAAGGGAGGGCGACACCGTCATCGACGCGACGATTGGTAATGGACATGACACCCTTTTTCTGGCGAACCTCGTTGGCACCTCTGGCAAAGTGATCGGGTTTGATATCCAGGAGTCAGCCTTAAAACAGACACGTGAGCGCCTCGGCAGTTGCGCGGGCATAGACCTGCATTGGGATAGTCATGGAAACATGGAGAACTATCTCGATGGCGAAGTGAACGCTGCGATGTTCAATCTCGGCTATCTCCCCGGCGGAGATCACGAGATCATTACCGTTCCCGAGTCAACGTTATCAGGACTGAAAACGGCAGCTGCGTATCTCGCAATTAACGGAGTCATCACTATCGTTGCCTATACGGGGCATCCGGGAGGAAGCGAAGAAGCGACACGGGTCGATCAGTGGACAAAGGCGCTTTGTTCCGATGACTTTTCGGTAATTCGGTATGAATTCTCGAACCGAAAAAAAAAGGCGCCTTTCCTCATTGGAATTCAGCGCCTCGCCTAATTAGAGGCAACCTTCGTCACCGCCAGAAAGGCAGGAGAAGACACTCGCTACTACTCAGCAGACTGCTCGTTCTCTTCGTCGTTCTCTTCGTCGTTCTCTTCGTCGTTCTCTTCGTCGTTCTCTTCGTCGTTCTCTTCTCGTTCCTCTTCGAGAATTCTCTCCTGTATCTTCATGACGTCTTCGAGTTCAACCGGTTTGATCAGGGACGGATCCAACTCGCTTGCTAAGATGAGGTTGAAAGCGGGAACATCATTTACATCGTACTGATCGTTTTCAACGAGGGACGTTCCGAAGAGATCGAAACCAGCCAAAAACGTTTCACTCTCCCGCTGCAAATCGTTCATAGCCCTATCGTCAGGATTGAGACCACGATCCTCACCAAGAGCCTGAGCAAGAGCCTGAGTGAACAACGAGCGTTCAGATCCCAGGCCTCCGCCACCAGCACTCCCTCCTCCGTCACCGGTATCTCCTGCACCAGAGCCTCCGCCACTTCCTGCTCCAGTAGAATCATTCGACTCAATCGAATCGTAGTAGAAAGCGAATCCACCCGCATTTGCTGGAGCCAGTCCCGTATTGATCGCATTGCCGTGCTCATTCGGAACGGAAGGTGCGACTCCGGTAATGTTCACGGTGAACTCATCGTCACCTTGAGCGAAAGAGGGATCGCTGTTAGATCCAAGAAACGAAGCGCGATTTAAGAACGCACCGGCCTCCACGTCATTATTGGAACGCTCAGGCAAATAGAGCCGTAGCTCATTCGAACCGGCGAACTCACTGTTGGCATCAGCGAGAAGCGATCCCACTGAAGGGTCGGTAGGATTAGCGGCGCTTACCGCAACCTGAGTGATTCCGCCGGTTGCCACGGCAGCCGACACATTATTCACATGCCCGATCATTCCATCGATCAGTGAAATATTTGAGTTCGCTACCACCGTGATATCTCCTGAACGATCTCCCGTTCCTGCCAAAGATTCGATAGGGGAAGTGGAAGAATAGAGATCATCACCGTGGCCGATTTTGGTGTAGGCCCCGAGATCACCGTCGGTTACGACCATGATCATATTATTTCCGGAACTCACCTCGATTGCACCGCCAAAACTTCCGCTGGCAGTAGCGCCACCGTTTCCAATCTGCGAGTATGAGCGGAAATCGGAACCACCTGTAAGGACAAGGTCATTGCCGGCATTAACCGTGATGGCATTCACAATCGACAAAACCGTTGATTCAAGTCCGCCGTTTCCGATTTGAGCAAGTGAATGAACCCCGCTTCCCCCGGTAAGAGCGACATCCAATGTCGCATTAACGGTCACAGAACCGGTGATCATCGAACCGGCGTACTGGGTTCCCCCATGACCGATTGCGGCCTCAGCGAAGGTAGCAGAGCCTCCCAGAACATTGACGTTCCCGACCGTTGTATCGATCGTGATATCACCCGATACAGCACCATTCCCCCGGCTCCCGCCGTTTCCAACACGTGCGTAAGCATCGGAGCCATCACCGCCCTGGATCGTGACCGTCGCCGCATCGACATCAACGTTGCCCGTCTTCTCTCCGCCCGCACCGAGGCCACCATTTCCAATTTGAGCGTAAGACTGAACGCCTCCTGCGGTTAACTGAAGGTCGCCATCGGTAGCACCTGCCGTCAGATCCACCGTGATATTCCCTAAGAGATTAGAGGATCCACCGGCGCCACCATCACCCACTTGAGCAAAGGATCCGTCTGCGGTTCCGGCGAGAACGGAGAGTCCATCACCGTGTGTGGTTACTTGTATATCCCCCGTGGCAGGAGTCGTATTAGCACTGTTGAATCCGATCTGGGCATAAGCACCAGCAGTGGTGTCACTGCCCTGAACAACCGCACCGGAACCGGCAACCTGAGTAAGACCGGCAGCAGAACCCACTACAATTCTCATCGTCTGAGATCCATCTCCAATCAGGACCTGACCGTTATTGGCACCAAACTCAGCCGGAGCAATCGTCGCCGGAATCGTAAGGGGCTGAAAATCAGGAAGGCTGATTAATCCGAGCGCTGGAGCCGTCGTGTAGGCACCTGTCATGGTAGGTGCTGTCGCCGCGGTTACCCCGATGTTCGTCCAGCCAGCGAGAAGATTGATATTTCCCGCTCCAGCATTTTGAAACCCGTTCAGGATCGAAAGGTTTCCACCGCTGAGAAGGTCGACGTTATTAGCGGAGTTGAATTCCACATTCGCGAGGGTGCCACTGCCTATCGTGAGATCGGCGGTGCCGCCGGAGGCAATAAGAACATCGTCAACCATGATAGCTGAACCGATCGTTTCACCCAGTGAAATCAAGGCGCCACCATTACCACTCTGCTGCTGCAATGTGGAAGCCATGTTGATTCCTGACAGGCCAACCAATGAGAATCCTTGATCGCCACCGTTTGCTCCTCCGGAGTAATCAACTGATCCAACACCGTTAGCAGTCTGGTGAGTCACCAGCGCAGCCCCAGCGGCTCCGTCAGATAGCGTGATCGCTCCGGTCGTATAGATATTCAAGCCCCCGGTTCGAGTTCCTGCCGCTGCTCCATCAGTACCACCGTGTCCGATGATCGCTCCGGAAACAGCTCCACCGGTGATACCGATATCGCCTCCAGCAACGACCGACACAGTTCCGTCGATGTTTTCAGTAGCACCGCTGAAGAAATGTCCAATTTGTGCTGCGGCATCGGCAACACTGCCACCCATCATCGTGATTCCGTTGCCCATATTGGCCGTGACAAATCCAGTTATTCCTAAACCACCGTTAGCAAAGTTACCCACTTGGGACTGCGTATTAGAAGCGCCACCTCCGTTGAGAGCAAGCGAATCACCGTCAAGAACAACATTACCTGCAAGAACTCCATCCACTCCCGATCCGCCAATTCCGATCTGAGTGTAGGTTGAGTCATTTGATCCTGAGGTAAGAGTGATGTCACCGGCCCCAGTTGCACGAGTGTTGCTGGTAATAGACCCATCAGCGTCCGCGCCGCCAGCACCGACCTGAACGTAGGCATTCTCGCTACCAGCTGAGGCATCAAGAGTGAGTCCGTTTCCGAAGGTGACAGTGGTGTCTCCATTCATCGTCGCGGCATTTGCACCGAGTCCTCCGATACCAATTTGGGAATAGCTGCCAAAAGCGGTTAGATTTGAACCTGATGTAAGTGAGACCGCTCCGCTTGCCGCCACCGTCGTCGTTCCATCAATCGTTCCTTCAAACGAATTACCACCTCCGCTCAGCCCGCCACCTGAACCAATCTGAGTGTAAGCAGCGGCACCGTCTCCACTGGTCATGATCACGTTAAGCGCGGTCACAAAAGTATTCGCATTCGTGAGCGTGGCAGCGGTCACGGCATCACCAATACCTGTTCCACCAGTTCCGATCATTGCGTAGCGGTTACTTGCGTTTCCACCAGTCAGGGTCACATCGCCGGTTGCCGTCACCGTTGTACCACCGTCTATGGCAGAGTTATGAAGCAATCCGCCCGCGCCAATCTGCGCATAAGCCTGACTGCCCGTTCCCGTTGCAACGACAGCGATACCTCCTGCGCTGGCATTCACAATCGTGTTGGAAGTAATAGTGCCTGATGCCTGGGCGGTTCCTCTAGGAACATCAATCCCACCTCCGGCACCAATCTGCGAATAGGCATCCGCGCCTCCGGCTGCTAGAGCAATCGAATCGCCCTCGACCTCAACATCGCCGGTCTTGTCCGCGTCAGAGTCTGTGCCACCGATTCCGATCTGAGTGTAGGCACCGATTCCAGCACCACTGTTCATCGTAATCGCGCCACCGCCCGGAATCGCACCCTCATTCGCTATCACATAGGTGCTTCCAATGATCGTTCCATCCGCATTAGAGCCACCGGCACCGATCTGAGCATAAGAGCGCACTCCATTACCATCAAGATCCACACCAGCTCCGGCGCGCACTACGGTGACATCTCCGGCCACTCCGAGAGCACCGACGGCATCGTGTCCACCGTGTCCGATCTGAACGTAGGAATCAGAACCGGACCCGGCAGCCATCTGGACGGCCCCGACGGTTACTACAACAACATTACCGCTGGCATCGCCGCGGTTTTCGTCACCACCATGTCCAATCTGAGAGTAGGCATCGACAGAACCTGCTCCGCCATTCATCGTTACGGAAGTGAATCCACCCACGAGGACATTACCCGTTTTGGTGTTGGTCTCGGTTCCGCCGTTCGCTCCGCCGTGTCCAATCTGGGTGTAAGCGTTATTCGCAGCAGCTGAATCCATTGTCAGGGCTCCGGTTGCAGCAAGCGGTGTCAAGGTTGCCCCATTGAAGTTGACGAAGATATCTGAAGTGAAGACACCGTCGGTGTTATGTCCGCCGTGACCCAGCTGAGCATAAGCGCCTCCGCTTCCCCCTGCCGTCGCGTTGAGATCGAGCGTGTTAGCGATGACCCGAATCACGTCACCGGCCACTCCGTGGTCTCCAGTCGCGAAATGTCCACCGTGGCCAACCTGAGCATAGGCATCGGCATTTGCGCCACCTGTGATATCAAGTTCGCCCGTCGTCGTGATATCAATGTCGCCGCTGGTATTACCAAGATTCTCGTTACCACCGTGACCGACCTGAGCGTAAGCGTCAGCGCCTGTTCCGCCTTCTACTGTGATACGGGTCGATTCGATAATCGTAATCCTACCCGACTTAGCTCCCGCATTGGTAGAACCGGTTGTGGCGCCCCCATGGCCGATCTGGCTGTAGGATCGCGTTCCTCCACCGAGAAGTTCGATAGCCGCGGCCCGCCCGATGACGATGTTACCAGTAGCAGCGTCGGTGCGGCCCGTGCCACCGTGACCAATCTGCGTGTAGGCATCGGCGAGAGAGTTCGTTGAGGCGAGGCTGATGTTTCCGGTTCCCCCCACAATCGCGTCGCCATTGGCATGATCGACATTGATGTAAATATCACCTATGAGAGCCCCATCTTGATCGGTGCTGTCATCGAAGCCGCCGTGCCCGATCTGCGCGTAGGTCTCATTTTGAGTGCCTCCGTCCATGTCGATTGAGTCCGCGAGAACCACGATCTCACCGGTTTGGGCTCCGCGCACTTCATGACCACCGTGACCGATCTGCGCAAAGTTACCGGTCTGTCCTCCTGCATTTCCGGCTCCTGCCGCGACCGTTAAGACACCATTCCGGGCGTCAATCCGAATCGTTCCGGTTGAGGTCGAGCTCACAGCCGTTCCACCGTTACCGATCATCGCATAAGAGTCATCTTCTCCTATGTCCGTTCCACCGCGGACGGTCACATCAGTTCCAGCGGTCACATCAATATTGGCAAGATAAGTCGGAGTCGAAGTGTTTGACAGTCCACCTACACCAACATGAGCGAACGCATTAGGCGCAGTTCCCGCGAGAATGTCCACTGAAGTCCCGGCAGTCAAACTAATGAAATCATCCGCATCGCCTCTATTTCCATTGGAGAGAATTCCTCCATGTCCGGCAAGTGAGTAGGAACGGTCACCGATTCCACCCATAAAGGTAATCGAGGTCGCCGCATCAATATCGACTGAACCGGTCGCTACGCCGGTTAAGTTTGAGCCTCCGTTTCCGATTTGAGCATAGGCCTGGAAGTTAGAACCTCCGGTCGCTGAAACCGATCCATTGGTGGAAGCGACCGTAATATCTCCGGTATGGGTCCCGACTGCGCGGTCTCCGCCTGAACCAATCTGAGCGTAGGCATCAGCGTTACTTCCCCCTCTAATACTTACATCGTCCGCTGCCGTAAGATTGATCGTCGTCGTGGCGCTTCCCATCGTTCCACCGGATTCGTTCCCTCCGATCCCCACTTGCGCGTAGGCTTCGGTTCCGCCTGCCGTCATCGAGAATAATCCACCGGAATCAACAGTTACCAAAGCATCGTGATTTCCATCGGAGTTGTATCCTCCGGCACCGATCTGAACATAAGCCCGACCACCGGCCCCACTCAGAAGGGTCATATCGCCGCCTGAGGTAAGGTTGACCGCAGTCGTAGCGCTTCCCATGTTTCCAGTGACGGCACCCCCACCGATCCCCACTTGAGCGTAGGCATCCGTTCCGCCACCGCTCATCGAAAAAGCCCCTCCGGTCTCAACCGTGACAAGTCCATCGTGAGCACCATCTGAATCGTAGCCACCTACACCGATCTGGACAAAGGCTCTATTTCCGCTTCCGGCATCCAGATCCATCAATCCGCCGGTATTGACATCAACAGTCGTCGTCGCGCTGCCCAGATTACCCGTCGCGCTGTAGCCACCGATACCGATCATAGAGAAAGCCTCCGTGTTGGATCCACCCCTCATGGTAAGGGTCCCTCCCGCATCCACATCGATGTTGGCATTGTGAGCACCATTTGAATCGCGACCACCGATACCGATCATCGTGAATCCTTTAGAAGAAGCACCACTGGTCATGACGATGTTATTCATCACATCCACTTTCACTCCGGTGGTGATCGCACCGCTTGCATCGGCATGACCACCCGCTCCGATCATGGAGAAAGAGCCGGCTTCTACGCCCGTAGGTGTTCCCCCGGTAAGTGAAAGCCCCCCGTTGTCACTCGTGACAGTGATCTGACCCGTCTTCGTTCCGTCAGCGCCATTTCCGCCCTGACCAATCATGGTGAAGGCATTTTCACCGGATCCACTCATGAGCGTGATGTCAGTTTCAGTCTGAACTGTGACATTGCCACTAATGGCCCCGCCTGATCCCAACTGACCGCCTGCACCGATCATGCTGAACGAATCCTCGTTAGCGCCCGAAGTAAGCTGAACGCCTCCTGCGGTTGAAGTCACAAAGATATCTCCTGTCTTCGTCCCGTTGATGGCATCGCCACCCAGACCGATCATGGTATGAGAACCGGTTCCTGCGAGGCTGGTGAGAACGATGTCATTGAGCGCGTTCACTCTGAAGTCCGTCGAGCTGACTGCCCCGGTATTGCCGGAACCGCCGATACCAATCTGGCTGAAGGCGCCAGCACCGGTTCCAGAAGTAAGGCTGATGCCTCCTCCGGTCGTAGCGACGTCAATCGTTGCAGCGAGGGCTGATGTCCCCAGATTATCTCCACCCAGTCCAATTAAAGAGTAAGCACTGTTTCCTGCTCCGCTCTCCAGCGTGATGTCTCCTGTAGCAGCAACTTTGACATTGCCGCCGATAGCAGCGGTGTGGCCGTTGCCCCCATTACCGATCTGGCTGTAGGCACCGCTTCCGCCGCCGGCCAACGATAGCGCAACGACATTGGTGATCGCAATGTTGGATGCAGCGTCCACGGTTCCTGATGTGATTCCAGTGCCACCATGACCAATCTGGGTGAATGCATCAGCGCCGCCACCGGATGTCATCGCGAAATTTCCTTGATCGGCAACCGTAGTCGTCCCCGTAACCGTTATCGTTCCTGTTTTATCTCCGAATCCTCCATGTCCGATCTGAGCGGAAGACCCGTCTCCGGTTGAACCATTGAGCGAAAGATTCGTGAAGTTAGTCACCGAGATATTGCCGGCGACCGTTCCGGCCTGCCCCACGATACCGTGTCCGATCTGCGCGAAAGCTCCTGCTCCGGCGGTTCCGCCTGTGACCGTAATCGCTCCGGGCTCGCAGAAGGAAATGCTGATAAGTCCATCAATAAGGCCCGTTGGATTAGACGGTGCCGTAAGAACTCCCGTAGGTCCTCCGCCAGCGCCACCGGCGGCACCACCGTGGCCCACCTGAATGTAGGATCCCGCACCGGCACCTGCTGTCATATTGAAACCACCTGACTTAGCCTGGATATCGATGGTTCCAGTCTTACCGGTAATGGCATCGATCCCTGTTCCGTAATATCCGATCTGAGTGGCCGTGTTTGCAGCGGTTCCGCTGACAAGATCGATTTGGTTACCTCGAAGGATTGTTTTTCCTAGAAGGCTACCCACGCGAGTCGCCGCGGTCTGGCCCGCCGTGCCAACAGTGAGAATACCACCCGTGAAACCACGAGTGTCGCCAGGTCCGGCTAAATCGAGTGCAGTGTAACCCCAGGTATCACAATTATCAAAATCGATCGCACCCGGAATAATCTCAGGCTCGCAGAAGTTAATCGCTCCAAAAGGATCCACATAATTTACTGACGAAGTGTCCTGAATACCGTTCCACCCTGCGACGAGAGCCACGTTTCCGGTTCCTTCGTTTTGAATACTGCGATTGAAGGTTAGATTACCCGTCGCAAGAACGATGAAGTTGAAGGCATCATTCTTGAACTGAAGGTCCTGATTCGCCGGAATATTCAAGGTAAGGTCCCCGGTATTGGTGATGACCACATTTCCTCCTCCAATATTACCTGCCACGATCGCGCTTTCGTTCTCACGGGCCAAGTTTCCTCCGGTTCCGGTAGTCGTCCCGTTAACCACATACTGGTATCCGGTTCCACCAAGATAACTTCCAGGGAAACTGAGACCACCACCATCGGTAGTCCGATGCAAGAGATGCGCGTTAGTATTCGCGGCAGTGCCTGTGTTAAGGATCGCACTGCTGTTCACAAAATACTGAATCCCTCCGCTTCTCGTTCCTGAAGTATTGCCGCTACCAAAGTTGCCATACGTTCCGCGACCATCTCCCTGGCCGATCATCACGTAGCTGCCATTTCCAGCGCCACCGCTCATGAGAAGGTCTCCTGCAGTGCCGCCAGTGCCATCATCAACGACGATGAACATCGCACCGCTCATGTTGCCTGATGAAGTGTCGCCACCATGACCGATCTGCACGAACTGACGATCCGCATCCCCCGCCGTCATCGTAAGACCTCCAGCGCTATTGGTTCCACTGACAACCGTGATTTCACCGGAGTGGTTTCCATTCACGTTACGACCACCGTTTCCGATCATCGTGAAACCATTGGTATTGTCAGTTCCACCTGCAGCCGAATCCATCGTCATCGTGCCGCCCACGTGAATACAAATCTCAGCGGCATTGTTTCCGGCTGCATTGTAGCCACCGTGTCCGATCAGAGCGTAGGCGCGTTGTCCCTCACCAAGATTCTCAGATCCACTGTCATTGCCGAACCCTGTTCCGTTACCTGATCGGAGAATCAAATTCCCGTCGGTAGCCATCTGAATCTCTCCGCTGCTATGATCACCTGAGGTGCTTAAACCACCGTGTCCCACCTGGACATATGAGTCTTCTCCGTTACCTGCCGTGAGAAGAATATCTGCACCCACCGTCTGAACCAGAGTTGGATCTACGTTGATCAAAATCTCACCGCTGTTACCCAGGGCTGTTCCGGCAGCGTCGGCATCGTGACCTCCGTGACCAAGTTGAGCATATGAACGCATGTCATTGCCACCAGTCATCGTGATCGTATCTTTCGAATTCAGCGTGATATCTCCGCTGTGATCACCGCGTGCTCCGCGACCACCGTGCCCAAGTTGAGCGTAGGTATCATTAGCAGTGCCTGCGATGAATGAAGTTGCGCCCTGAACAGCTACCGTCAAAGCGCCGCCCTTATTACCCTGCGAACCTTGTCCACCATGGCCAACCTGCACAAAGGCGCCATCCACATCACCTGCCGTTGCAATCAGATTTCCGCTTCCATCAGTTCCAACATCCAGTGTGATGTCGTCGCTGTTAGCACTATTAGAATTGGCACCGCCGTGCCCAATCATCGCAAAGCGCGTCGACCCTGCTTCGGTTGTCTTACCGGCCGTAATCGTCAGATCGTCAGCGGTATTCACTGTGATCGCTCCTGTATGACCAGTGAGAGCACCGTTGTTCGATCCTCCGTGTCCGATCATTGTGTAAGTGGCATTTGCCGCTTCGCCTGCTGCCATTGTGAGTCCGCCGTCCTGGACATCCACGAGAATGCTGCCCGCAAAGTCACCGGCGGCACCGTCATTGAAGCCACCGTGACCAATCTGAGCATGGGCGCGGTTGGCTCCCGTCGACGCACTGCCATTTGCGGCCATATTTACGTTACCGTCGGCAAGCACTATATTGATATCTGAAGAGGTTACTGACCCATCGGCAGTGTCACCTCCGTGACCGATCATCGCATAGGCCTCCTGGAGATCACCGCCAATGATAGAGAGACTGTCAGTGCCAGCCGTTCCCGTGATATTCACAGAGATGTTCGCGTTTGAAATCGCACCCGTCGAACCAGAACCACCGTGCCCAATCTGCATGTAATTACGGTTTCCGTTGCCACCCGTCATGCTGACAGAGGTGACATTTTCAATCCTGACTTCCCCTGTCTTGGTTCCGTCCTGAAGTCTACCCCCGTGCCCGATCTGTGCAGAGCCATCCGAACCAATTCCGCTCGTCATCACGATCGCACCGCCACCTCCTGCGACATCAGCATCCATTGTCCCGGGATTATGATCAGGATCTGGATCGTAGTTCACATAAATATTCCCTGAGATATTACCATCAGCATCAACGCCGCCGTGACCGATCCGGCTCATGCTGCGGTTGTTGCCTGCGGTCATCGTAATCGCATTTCCCACGACAACGACGTCACCTGTAAGGTTTCCTTCGTTGAAATTACCACCATGGCCAATCTGAGAAGAGCGATCTCCTCCCGCGGAAAGAATATCAATATCCCCAACGGTTATTCCCCGATCCGCACGAACGGAAATCATACCCGAGAAATCGCGGCCCGCTGTATCGCCACTCGCATTGAGGAGATCATCACCGCCATGCCCCACTTGAGCATAGGTCGAATTCTGACCTCCTCCACTGATGAGAACTCCACCTTCCTTGGCCCCGATCGTGATATCTCCGGTCGCGGCGGTAGTTCCATCGACGTCACGAAATCCAACCTGAGCGTATTCATTAGCCGTGTTGCCTCCTTGAACGATCACTCGATAGCCGAGAACGTTGGTTGCACCTCCCGCGCTTCCCACGGCAATTCCCCCGGGGGTGGCATTGATCGAGACAGAACCCTCGGCTTGCGCCAAATCACCTGTTCGCGAGAACCCATTAGCCAAGCCAAACTGAGAGCCATCGGATTTGATTCCAAACATGTCCATGAATCCCGTAGGCGGATTATAAAGGTGATCGATGCGTTGATAGTCCGCTCCACCGATAGATGGCGCATCGATAATTGAAGAAGAAAGCAATCCAGTTCCGGCGATCAAGTTAACGTCACCTGTTCCCGCGTTCTGAATGCTGTTATTCACGTCAATGTCACCCGAAGCGAGAAGCGTGAAGTTATTCGTCTGAGCGGTTCCATTACCAACACCAAAGGAATTCGTGCCATCAAGAACGGTATTAACCGTGATGTTCTGCGCCGAATAGACGAAATTACCCATCGCCAGGTTAGGCGTGATAAAATTATCGCGGAAGACATCAGTGAAAACAATGTTGTTTCCATTGGTATTCACATTGCCATCACTGGCGTTGATGATGCCGCTGCGTGCGATGACTTGATAGCCACCAGCTGTATAGGAACTCAATGGGTCCAAGTTAGACAAATCAAGTTCAGCAGCCCGATAAGGATCATTATTATTGTCAGTTCGGCGGAACGTATGTCCGATCCAGCCAGCGTCGGCTCCACTGCGGTCCAGCGTGATAGTGTTAGCGATCACTTGAATACCACCTGCACGATTGCCTGTCGCGTTGTTTACATTGCTGCTTCGATCATCACCATGACCGATCAGGGCGTAGCCTTCGCCAGTAGCTCCTGCTTTGACGAGGAGGTCTCCCGTTTCAGAAATCACATGAATGTCGCCGCTCAAGTCGCCGTCAGCCCTCGATCCACCGTGACCAATCTGGGCGTAAGATTGCCCGCCGGCAGCCCCACCTTGAACGGAGATATCAGTGTAAGCCGAAACGCCAATCACACCGGTGTGATTACCGTCAGCCTCATAGCCGCCATGACCGATTTGCACGTAATTCGCCGAATCCGTTCCGCCAAGCAGTGAAACCGAGCCGTCACCGGCTGTGGTTTCAAACAGGATGTCGCCTCCTCCGAAAGTCGTATCGTTGAACACACCCGTGCCTGCTCCGCTGAGACTGGTAAAGAGTTCGCCTGACCCAGCGCTGACTTTGATGTTTCCGAAGTAGTTACCGACGGCGCCAACGTCGTCCGTAATGTTCGACATATTGCCGCCATGTCCGATTTGAGCGTATCCGTTCCAGTTGTCACCCGGCGAGCTGCCGACCGCTGAAATATTGCCCCCAGCCCGAGCATGAATGTCGCCGTTGTGGCTTCCAACGTTTTCCCAGCCGCCGTTTCCGATCTGGCTGTAAGAAGCCGCATCACTCCCGGCGGCAAGGGAGATATTACCCGTGCGTGCCGTGACGAAGATGTCGCCGCTGCTTCCTGCGGTGGCACCCGTTTGATCATTTTGGTTATCCGCGTCGCGCCCGCCGTTGCCGATCTGAGCAAGAGCGTAATCCGTGTGGTTGTGATCGAATGTTGCGACGAGGTTGGCTACTCCGCCGTCTGCGCCGGGGTTAATGTCCACGTCAAAGCGGAGGCGCCCACTGTCGACGATAACGCCCACAACATCGCCAGCGTTAACCTCTGCGATTCCGTCGCCATCCAGATCAAGATCCGTCACCGCATAGATGTTCGCGTTACCCGCATCGTTGTCTGCAACGGTTCCGACGAGGCTTCCGTTATCTCGGTAAATTTCCACCACCAGCGTGTTGTTGGTGTAGCGGTTCGCGGTGTCGAATCGCACTGTTCCTGCGCCGTCGCCCGGTGTCTGGGTTGAGATGCCAAGATTGGCACCCCGGTCGAAGCTGGCGTTCGCCGTTCCCGTTTGGGTGTATTGAACCCTGAGAGCCCCACCCGAATACGCGCTGGCGATCACATTCACATGGCGCTCAGCGTAAATTTGGATGTCGGACTGGTGATCACCTCGTGCAAAACTACCACCGTTTCCGATGATCGCCTCGTTGCCGTAGCCGTCACCAGCGAGAACATTGACGTCGCGTCCCGCCATCACCGTGGTGACATCATCCGCGTCGCCCAGCGTTCCTTCAGCCCGGTTCGTGCCGTGACCAATCTGAACGTAGTTGCGTCGCTCGTTGGAATTATCGCTCGTAGAAGCTCCTCCCTGAAGAGTGACATCTGCATTAGCATTTAAAACAGTGTAACGCTGGGTACCGGCATCGTAGACCGGAACTCCACCGATAGGATCATAGTCGATGCCTGCTGAAACGAAGATGCTGCCGTTGTGGTTGCCGTTGCTGTTGTATCCCCCGTGGCCAATGTGAGCCGTATGTAGAATTCCCCCGCCCTGCGGGACATCTGCGCCTGCCGCGACACCAGGAAGGCTCGGGTTCAAGACCCGCGTTGCATCACCTCCACCTAAGAACACCGAACCATTCCTCGACACCACGACCAAGTCGCCGTTGTTATTGCCGGCAGCATCCTGACCGCCATGGCCAATCATGGCCCAGTTGCGGCCGTCCGTATTGTCAACGAATCCGTTATCCCGAACCACTCCGGCGATCACATTGACATCTCCGACAGCGTCGACCGTGATGGCTCCACTATTATTGCCTGAAGTGCCATAGCCACCATGCCCAAGGTGAGCCGAGTTATTGTAACTGCCCCCTCCAACGAAGCTAACCGATCCCCCTGCCGTCACGGAGATATTGCCGGTATTGCCGAGAGCGGTGTCTGCATTGTCAGCGTCGTATCCGCCATGCCCTAGCTGCACGAAGGAACGGTCTGCATTCTCGGTGATGTAGTCGAGTGCGATATTGTCCTGCCCTGCATAGGCATCGGCACCGGGATTGAGGTCCTGATAGAAGTGAATTCGGGTGTTGTCGTAGTTACCCACTTCCTGGCCGACAGCAAAGGTCTCCGTGCCCGAGATACCGTCACCATCAGCATCAACATTGTCGATTGGCCCTGCAACGGTTTCGACCACCAAAACTCCGTCACCAGCAGGATCGTGCAGCGTCATCACAATCGCTCCCGCGATGTTACGAATAATCACCCGCATGGAACCCGCCCGCGGACGAGTAAACTGAAGTTCGGCTTCGCCTGCGGCCCGAGATGAACCTGCCGTAGTCGCCTCAAAATTGGCGGCCCGCTCGAGGTTCCGGAAAGAGTTACTATCGGTAGCAGATCTCTCAAACGAGTAGGCAGCGCGATATCCAGGATCAATCGCTGACTGGAACAGAATGTCACCCCCGGCTTCGACATCAATACCCGAAGCATGATCGCCGTCGGCGTTAAGACCGCCGTGTCCGAGCATGGCGTAATTTAAGTAGCCACCCGGAGCAATGAAGGAGATGTCGTCAGCCGACTTCACCGTAATCGTCTCAGTGACGAGTCCAAAATTACCGCCCTCGGACCGGCCATCTCCGTCCATCCGGCCCCCGTGGCCAAGCTGGGCATAATTGTTGTTGTCGGCCCAGTCGTCCGAAGATCCGCTTCCGGCCGCGAACAGGATATCAGCACCGGCATTGCTTACGCTGACGGTTCCTCCGGCATTGACGCCCCCCTGCACAGTGATGTTGCCGTGATGGTCTCCCTGCGAATTCCGCCCGCCGTGACCGATCTGGGCGAAGTGCCCATTGCCTCCAGCAGTCCCCGGGCTGGCCTCAAAAGCACGAGTGATGTCGCCACCGAGAACACTGATGCTGCCGTTCTCAGCGATCACCGTGATGTCACCGGCGTGACCATCGAAACCGATCATGTTGACCCGGTTTGAATTAGAGACATCGTTGAATTCATCCTGGCTGATCACGTCAATGTCGTACCCCCCGTGGCCAATCATGGCGTAGTTGTTGCTATCGCCGTTGTCGAAAGCCGAAACATTCGGATCAGTCCCTTCGTGACGAGTTCCCGCGACAACAAGAACGTCTCCCTGAGTAGTAATGCTGATGGCCCCTTTCAGCCCCTCACCCAATCCGGCCGCGGTGCCGTAAGTGTCCGAACCTGTCCCGCCGTGCCCGATCTGGGCGAAATTGTCATCCCGATCACCCGCTCGGAGCACGAGACCTCGGCCCGCCTCAGGACCGGCAGCGAAAGTGCCGGCATTGATCGTGATGTCTCCGTCGAGACTGCCATTGCCATCAACGTCGCGTCTTCCATGCGATCCATCAGAGTCATAACCGCCGTGACCAATCATCACGTAGGCCTGATTATTGTCTCCTGGATTCCCAAGACCGTCGGTGTCATTGAGAGTGGCATCGCCGCGAGAGACAAAACGAATCCCCCCTGTCTGCACATCGATAGCGATGTTGCCAGCATGAGAATCTCGTGTGCTGTAGCCACCATGACCGATCTGAGCGTAACTCGCGTTGTCCCGACCTGAGAGAAACTCGAGGTTACCCTGGGTTACCGTCACCGAGATGTTACCGGAATTTCCGATGTCATCCGAACTGAGCAAGGTTCCCCCCGTCGTCGCCGGCTGAGTTCCCGTGGCGTCTTTGGCCGCATCTTTGTACTGACTGTGGTCGTCGTCGGAATTGTAACCGCCGTGTCCGATCTGGACGAAGTTGAGATTCGTTCCGCCAATCGAATCGCCGCCCTTGAAGAGAACATCGTCAACAGCCGTCACTTCGATGTTGCCACTGAAATTGCCGCCAGACTCATAGCCGCCGTGTCCGATCATGGCGTAGGCCCCTTGAGCATTAACGTTGTTTCCGGCACTCGCGCCCTGGACTCCCATGAATTCGATACCGCCGCCGGACTCAACCGTGATGTTACCTTCGACATCGCCGAAATTATAAAATCCACCATGACCGATCTGAACATAAGCCTCGTCACCACCACGAACGAGCGTTCCGTCCGCGTTGTTAGGTGCGCGAAAGTTGATGTCACCCGTGCCGGTTGTCCGGACCGTGATATCGCCTTTAAAAGTGCCCAGCGTAGCGGTTCCTGCCGTGATCGTTCCGCTAGGAGCGACAAAGCTCGTGTCTCCATTCAGTGCCGCTCCGGTCATGTGATTCAGAGCGAGACCATCAAGGTTGGTCGTGTAGGCTTCGTAGGGATTTCTTCCGAGCTTGTTCGCGAGGGCCCCGCCATTGTCATACGGCCCCAGAATCCCGTAGCCGTTGCTGTCGAGGTCAGGAGTGTCCCGGAAACTCGACTTCCAACCGCCATGACCAATCCGTGCGAAGTTGCGACCGTCCGAATTCGAGTTGCTGCGGCTTCCACCGAGGAAGGTGATGTCGCCGTCCGCCTCAACGATGACGTCCGAATCGAGGCGTCCCGTTCCATCGGTTCCGTCGCCGCCGTGATTGCCGAATACTTCGTAGCCGCCGTGACCGATCATGGTGAATGAACCGATGCGCTCTCCGGCCCGAAAGAGGATCTCGCCGCCGGAGCTTTTGACGTCGATTTCTCCACTGTGGCCGTCGCCATATACTGAGAATGGATTCGCCGAGGCCTGGCGGCCACCGTGGCCAATCATAGCAAAGTTCCAATCACCGTCCGTGTTACCGCCGGTGAAGAGAATGTCGCCGCCTGCATCGACTTCGATGTCCCCTGATCGGGTTCCGGGACGGTAGCCTCGGTCATTTGCTCTGCGGAATGCGGCGTCTGATCCGCCCCAGCGGTCGGTCCGGGTTCCCCCGTCGGCCCAGCCGCCATGGCCGAGTTGCGAGAAAGAGGAGCTGTCGCCCCCGTCAAATTTGATGTCTGCACCCGCGTTCACGGTGATGTTCGCCCGAATGTCGCCATCGGAATAAAATCCGCCGTGTCCAAGCAAGGCCCAAGTGTTGTTACCACTGCCTACAAATCCGTCGTTCGTTCCGTGGAGATCGACGTCAGCATTGAAGATCACGCTCCCAAGTTGGGCGTCGACGAAGAGGTCGCCGTCATGATCGCCAGTCGTTTCGTATCCACCGTGTCCGAGATGGGCGAACGTGTTGTGAGCATTGCCTCCAGTGAAGGCGATATCACCTCCCGTAGCAGTCACTGAGATGTTCCCGCTAAAGCCGTCAAAAAGCACCGCACCTACGTTGTTGGCAGCATCAATCGAATTGTCGGTCGGCCAGAACGGCGTTCCAACCCCCTCAAACACCCACTGCGACCCATCCCAGGTCGCCGGCACATTGAAGGAGTCACCATCATTCAAAGTTCCCGATGAAACCGGGTTGCTGTGATATTGGCGAATCGAAAAGTAGCCCCCGTGTCCGAGTTGAGCGAAGTTGAACGAACCCGCGTTCTCGCTTTCACCATCCACTCTCGTCGCATTGAGGTTTGCTCCACTGAAGCTCACGCCATTGCCTGCCACCACATTGATATCGGCGGTCTTGTCACCGTAGACAAAGGTTCCGCCATGGCCGAGCATCGAGAAGTTCTCGTCGGCACGAGCGCGGTTCCGATGGTTCTCATCTTGGTTGCCCGAACGGGTCATCGCGTAGACGTGCGCTCCCCATGAGACGACGTCTCCATTGTTGTTCTGCGGAGCGCTGGAAAAATTAATCCCTCCGGCCGACGCCGTCACATTGATGTGTTCACCAGCGCGCCCAAGGTTACCCGTCATCCCGGTACCGCCGTGGCCGATCATCGCATAGCTACGGTGGTCAGTGTTGTTGGCATCGAATACCGTTCCGCCACCCATAAATTTGATATCCCCTCCCGCAGAGGAGACTTCGATGTCTCCGAAATGGTTGCCATTGCTGTTATGGCCACCGTGACCGATTTGAGCGAAATGCCCAAATCCGCGGACAGCGCCAGCGGCAAAGTCAATGTCGCCGGTGTTCGCCATCACAATAATGTTGCCATTGTGGCCATCGTCGGCCGCTAGCGGATTGCTGCCGTTGTTGTCGAGCGAACCATTCGCATCCGAATTGTGACCGCCGTGACCGATCATCGCGAAATTGTAATCGATGTCGGTGATACCGGAATTAGAGAGCCCTTGTTCCACGCTCTCGATGTTGCCATCACCACCGTAGTTAAAAGCCACATTCTGATTATCAATGAGACCGTCGCCTCCGTGGAATAAGATTCCGCCATCCGCGATCGCCGTAATATTCCCGCTATAAACATGACCAGTCGGCGCGGTTGAGTCAGAGCCTCCATGCCCGATTTGGACATAGGTGCGACGGTCGTTGCCTGCCCTACCGATGATGCTTCCTCCGTTTCCGGAGAAAGCGCCGAGCGCGTCGACACCAGCACGAACGTCAACGTCGCCGGTGTGCCCTACATTGACTAACTCGCCCTCTGCGTGGACCCCTGCCCCTGCCACTGAATTAATGCTGTACCCGCCATGCCCGATCTGGGAATAACTGCGGTAAGCGTCCTGACGGAGCGTCGTCCTGTGATCGTAGTCAACGAAGAGATCCGGGTTGCTAAGCGTGTCGCTCGCCACGACCGCCTGAATCCAGGCGACTTCTCCTGTGTTGTAATTAATCGTTCCGACAACCGCTCCGATAGCGCCCCAAGCGCCCGCGGTCTGAGCGACAATATTACCCGTTCCGTCACCCAATCCACCGAGACCGGCATCGTCGTCAACGAAATCGGCAGGCAAAGCGCCATTGTAGTTCGATGTGTCAAGAAAGGCGCCGTATGCCGCAACCGCGAGGCGGAATTGAACGCTTCCGACCTGAATGTCTTCCCCGATCAGCTTGGTCAGCTTACCTCCACCCGCAGCAGCGGCCTGATCCATGAGGACGTAGCCGAGAGTGCCTTCTGTGCCGTCACCACCCCAGAAGCTGTTGAATTCCCCAAGGTCATTGGCATCACCGCCATCGGCTCCGCTGATATCACCGTACTCGCCGATACGGGACACGACCTTCTCCAAAGCTAAGCCACCCTGCATCACGATATCGTTGCCGGCATAAACGACGATGTTCCCGAGCTTGGTGCCGTCGTTGTTATACCCGCCACTACCGATTTGAGCCTGGTTGAATTGGCCGGTGCCACCAGCAACGACAACGTTACCATTTGCCCCGAGAGCCATCACCGTCGTCGTATCGGTGCTCCGTCCGTTATGCCCCTGATCGTTTCCACCTCCGTGGCCGATCTGAGCGTTGTTGTATTTGTTTGCGTTGCTGTCCTCAGTATCCGCTCCCGCAACAACGTTGACGCTGCCATTGTCGGTCGTCACCGTAATATTGCCGTAATGGTCACCGCCAGTCACGTAGCCGCCATGGCCGATTTGAGCGTAGTGGAGGATTCCTTTACCATCGCCGTTGGAGACCAGGAAGCCATTGGGATCGCTCGGAAGCGGAAGGGCATTGCCATCTGAATCAAGGCGATCAGCCAAAGCGCCCGTGTTTCCTGCGAACAGGTTGATATCGCCACTGGTCGTAGAAAGCGTAATATCTCCGAAATGGCCCCAGTTGCCGTCTCCTGCCCCTGCAGTTCCGGCGTCCACTCCCAAACCGGAGTTCTGGCCGTAATTGTTCGTATTATTGTTCGAAGGGTCGGCGTCGTAACCGCCATGACCAACCCCGGCATAAAGGCGACCGTCATCCCCATAATCGGGGTTGGTGTTTCCCATCGTCCCCGCAACAAAACTGATGTCCCCGGCCGACTGCACCGTGATATCCCCGTTTAAGCCAAAAGCTAACGCGCCGTCGCCCGTTCCCGATCGCGAGTTGGTTCCTCCATGCCCCAGTTGCACGTAACTGTCCTCGCGGCTGCCCGCCTTAAAGAAGACCCCAAGGCCGTCTGTGGCATTGCTCCCGTTCGTAATCGAAATATCGCCAAAGTGGTTTCCGTCGGCATCGTAACCACCATGGCCGACTTGACCGTAGGCCTCGTAATCGAACTGGCGTAATCCGTTGCCGGCCAGCATTTCAAATTTACCGCCCGTTGTCCCCGGAGTAATCATCAAAGTAATGTCGCCGGAGTTTGCCCCGCCCCGGTTAGCCCATCCGCCATGACCGAACTGTGCGTAGCCTCGATGAAAGTCACCGGCATGAAAACGAACATCTCCGCCAGCGAGCACCGTGATATTACCGGTGTTGCCAACCGCATTGTTCACCTCGCTGTTAAGTCCATCCGACTCGTAGCCGCCATGGCCTACCTGAACGAAGGCACGCTCCTTGTATCCCTGGATGGAGTTGTAATCTACCGAAGCCACTGATTGACTACCGTCCGTACCGATGCTGCCATTTACAGGGTCGAGCTCGAATTCAACGAGGCCCTGCTGATAGGAAATGTTCCCGACATCAACACCCTCTACGAATAAATCTCCGGTCCGGTCATCGCTGGAATTTCTTGACACATCTGTAATCACCGTTCCGTCATCCAGAACAATTCTAAGCGTTCCCGGCTCGACGTTTACTCTACCGAGAGAAATACCAAATTCGTTAACAGTGTCAGACGCGGTGTCCTGTTTCGGGGAAAGAGAAATCAAGAAACTGGTATTTTGACCCGCTGTTTGTACTCCGCCTGTAATCGCACTGAGGTCGTCACCTCCTCCGGTCGTAAACGAAATCGGAGTTACGGGATTGTTGGTAGAACCGAGCATATCAACCCCGCCGAAGGAGGTGATATTAATTTCACCCGAATGATTTCCCCGGGAATTATAACCACCGTTTCCGATCATGAGGTAAGCCTCCGCGCCGGCATCAATCGCATTGATCGCAAAAGGAGCCAGAGTAACCCCATCGAGGGAGCGCCCGCCGTTGGTTCGGGTGTAGCGCGTCCCGCCCTCAATGCTGCCATCAAAAACGACGCCGCCACCATTGGCAGTGATCGTAATATCCCCGTTGAATCCGTTGGCATCATTTGCGCCATTACTAAACCCACCGTGGCCGATCTGGGCAAAATCGCGGTCCTGATTTCCGGCAATAAAAGTAATGCCACCAGTCGCCACATCTCCGTCAGCGCCACCTAATTGAGCCCCGATATCTCCTGTTCCGGAGGTCACCGTAATGTCCTGCTTGCCCGCCATCACGCCATCCGCATCACGACCACCATGACCAATCATGATGTAGCGATCCTGAGCCTGCCAGTAGCCGGTTCGTCCCGTTCCATTGGCCGCATCACTGAACCACCGGTTCGCATACGCAGCGTTGAGTTCCATCGCATTCGTCGCGCCCGAAGCGCCTGATTCGAAACGAATGTCACCAGCCGCGGAGACGACGATCTCCGACTCATTGTCAGCACCGATGTAATTCCCTGAACTGGAATACCCTCCGTGACCGATCTGCGCATGGCTCTCGAAATGCTTGCCCGCAGTGAAATTGATATCCCCGGCCGAAAGAACGGTGACGTCGCCGCCTTTGTCCCCGTCGACATCGCGCCCACCGTGCCCAATCTGGGCGAAATTCCGACCGTAACCCCAGTCAAAATTTGAACCCTTATCGGCACCACCGGCAAACAAAACATCACCGGCAGTGGCTTCGACTTTGACATCCCCCTGGTATCCCACTCCCGTGAGAGCCCGCTGGTTCGCACCACCGTGACCGATCATGACATGAGAGTAGAGCGAGTTCCCGGCATTGGCACCAATACCAATCTGAGAAGTCGGATCGCTTGGATTCAAATAGCTTCCGTTCGCCGTTACCGTGATATCCCCAACACTGGAATTGTCTGCCTGCATCCCTGAAAGATCGATTCCATTACCCGTGAATGACAAATCCGTACGAGGGGAATCCTGATTACCACCACCATGACCAATCTGAACATGAGATGATTGATCGGAACGACCACTTGTAATCGGTTGGGTATATCCCTGCATTCGAATTGCCCCGGTCTCCGCCGTCACCGTAACGTCACCGCTCCGGCTCACATCGAGAATACTTCCTGAGTTACCTTCACGAGCTGAACCATGACCGATCTGGACGAAGCGCGTGTCAGCACGGCCCGCCACCATGTCGACGCCAATCCCAGCCAAACGTGATGGCGTCGCAATATCTCCTTCGAGGCCGTCACCGACAGCCCCCTCAGCGATCACTAAAATGTCACCGTGGTAACTTCCCACGTTCTCAGCTCCACCGTGACCAATCATCGCATAGTTTCCTGAACCTGTGTTTGTACTGGCGACTAGATTTGGATCAGTCGTGATACCGGGCGCCGCGAGCATGAAAATGTCTCCCGCAGTTTGAACCGTGATACTTCCGTCAACGCGGTTCAGCGCGCCATTATAAGGGTCCGCTTCCGTATTGGTTCTCCAGGAAGTCCCAAAGAATTGGCGACCATTGAGCGTGTTGATCGAAAACCCGTCCCGGGTCACTTTAAAGTCCGTGAAATTGGCCCGGGCCCGCTCCTCGAAGCCCTCGGCACCACTACCTCCGTGACCGATCTGGACGTAGGCCCTTGTCGTGCCAGCGCGCATGTCGACGCGACCGCTCATTCGAGCCGTGATGTCTCCCGTCGCGCCGCTGCCTGCCCCATCAAATGCTCCCCCGAGAAATCGGGTACCTCCGAGCAAGTCGATGTAGTTCTTTCCGAGGAGGCCCCTGTGCGTGGTGAACCCGGTTCCGTCGTTGGCAGCATCGCTCCCCCACCACTCATTTACGAAACCATCGTTGACTCCGTTATTGTTCGAATCGGCATTCGAAATTTGAAACTCGACCCCATTATCGGTAAATCCCAACTGAGCAAAGCGTTCCGTGGTGTTGTCACCACGCATGATGAGATCGTGCGCTGCGAGGAGCGTATCCCCATAGCGTGAACCAACGTTAACCTGTGTCGCGAGGGTCGTGGCGTGTCCGATGAAAATCGACCCTTCGCTGTTTCCTGCCGCATCAGCTAAACCTTCACTGATTCCACCTGGCATCGTTGCGAGAACATCGGACATGATAAACGATCCGGGAACCGACGTTGCATCCGTAGTCGAGAGCGGATCACTAATCCCTGTCGTACCATCCCAGCCCGCAACAATATTGATCCCACCGGTTCCCGCACTTCTAACAGAATCATTAAAAATAACGTGCCGAGACGCAAGCAGCGTCAGGGTCCCGGGAGTAGTAGCCGCCGAATCAGCATACCACTCAACCCGATTATTAACCGTTATGTCTCCCGCCTCAGCAAGAGCCCCGAAATTGGTCGAAATAATAACGTTGTTGCCGCTATCAAGACTGTTTGCGAGAGCTACGTTATTGATGTTCGAAGCACTCGCAACCCCACTGCTAATCATCACGTTTGTGGGATCTAAAAGAAGGGTTCCACTCAGTCCATGATCAGAGGACAAGTCAACGATCCCGTCAAACCCGAGATTCCGCTTACCTGAAATCTCAGCAAAACCACCATTCCCTGCGGCACCCGCTCCGCGCGCAGCGATCGAGCCTTCGAACACCGTCGTGTCATCGGACCACAAAATGACGACCCCGCCATTCCCCGTCTCAAGGGCATTGGCGCGAACCGTCGCACCATCAGCGACCGTCAACGTGGTCGCATTCGAAATCGTAGAATCGCCACCCTGAAATCCCCCACCTATCTTGACAACGCCGCCACCGGATAATCCCGAAACATCGACACTTGAAGTCGAAGAAATAGTGATATCGCGCGCCTCAACCTCGACGAGCCCACCTCTCGAAGTCGCAGAGGAAGCAGCAAGAGAGCCTCCCAGATCAACTCTATCCGAGGCAATCAGCTTGATTCGACCACTTTCAGCATTAAGCAACCCATCCACTTTGGCATAAGCCGCCGCGATGAGAATCCTTCCACCACTGCCCACACTTGGCGCCGTCGCGGTGATGCTGCCTGAGTTTCTGACCTCGCTCCCAACTCCCCGAAGATAAACGCTTCCGCCTCGCGAAGTCGCGCCAGTAGCCCTGATAGACCCCTTATTATTGATCGCCAAAGCAAACATATTGCCGTGCGCCTTGAGTTCAACAGAAGCGCCCTCAATCGTTCCATTATTAAGAATTCCGGTGCCGCTCACCCCTGATCCGCCTGAGCGAACAAAAATCCGTTCGTTCCCGGATCCGTTATTGGCCTTTAAGAGAACTTCTTCGCCCGCTCCAATTCCAACGACTCCGTTGCGCGCCGTGATGCTCGCACCTGCCGTGTTCGTTACGGTGCGGCCTATCAAAAACACATCTCCCCCGATCGCATTGATCCGTCCCATATTGGTGATATCCCCACTACCACCTTTAAAAACCATGTTACCACCTGCGAGAAACTCCCCGTTACTCACATCCAGTGTCGAAAGCGCCAACCCATGCACATCGATTACTCCGCCAGCCCCCACCAGAATACCGTTAGGGTTGATCACGAAAACATTGCCGTTCGCTTTGAGTGCTCCATGAATCGCCGTCGGGTTGCCACCAGTGACACGGTTAAGCACCGCAGCGGACATACCCGGTTGATTAAATTGTGCTAACTCACCTGCATCGATCGAGAAATCAGCCCAATTGATGATCGCTTTTTGCGAAGACTGATTGATCTGAAGATTTCCTGCTCCTCCTGAAAAAGTAACATCGCCATTGACGACGACACCTCCCGAGGGATTCGCCTGAATAGGAATTGACCAGAAGGTCAGCCCGGGCGTGAGGAGTGATATGATCACAGCTTGAAAGCGGGATGCCCTGCGCAGCAAATGGCACGGGGAACCCTTTTGGAGAGTGGCTAACTTTATAATCATCAGGGAGGGGTCAGAAGGATATTTTCACCGAGTTGAGTTACGTCAACCCCGCTGAAGAGGAAACTACTATATAACGAAGGGGGCTGTCGAACATAAATTCGCTTATTTTGATATCGCACATCGATTCTGAAACCAATTTCCTTTTCCGGGAATTCCCGGACAGGGAATAACTATTCAAAACGGATTTCACTTTTTTTGCTATAACCCGCTGTTTTTGTCAGATTTAGGGCATAAACAGAGCATTTAGCCTCTCAATTCATCTCAAAATCAGCGATTCCGAATGTGGCAACGCATTGTCAAAAAGCTCACCTGCTCGATCCCGAGTGAACAGAATTGACCCAAAAAGGTCCTTTTCAGGAGGATGGGGCACGCCTTCGCAGCAACCAGGCTTTTTAACGACCTTACTAAAGGGTTAAGCCTTTCCTGCCTTCACTTGATTACCGGCTTTACCCTTTTGCTTGCTTCGGGGCTTCTTGAGAGGCGCAACAAAAGTGTCTTCACCCACCTCGTACAATTCACGAAGCCGTTCGACCTCCGTTTTCAACTCGGCCTGCTTTTCGGCATAGTCAGCCTCGCCGTAGACCGATTTCATCTCATCAGGGTCTTTTTCGAGATCAAAAAGCTCCCATTCGTTCAGCTGATAGTAATGGATCAACTTATGCTTTCCCGTCGTGACGCCGTAATGACGAGCCACGCTATGAGCACCGGGAAATTCGTAGTAGTGGTAATAAAATGACTTTCTCCAGTCCTTAGGTTCATGACCCGTAAAAAGCGGAACGAGGCTCTCGCCCTGCATGTCTTCGGGCACCGGGACCCCGGCGGCATCGAGGAACGTCTCGGCAAAATCGAGATTCGAAACGATTGCGTCACTCTTCGTGCCCGGCTTGATCACTCCAGGCCACTTCGCGAGGAGCGGAGTCTTCAAAGACTCTTCATACATCCAGCGCTTATCAAACCAGCCATGCTCACCCAGATACCAGCCCTGATCGCTTGAATAAATGACGAGCGTGTTTTCCGCGAGGCCCTCAGTCTCTAGGTAATCGAGCACTTCGCCGACCGCATCGTCGACCGAGCGCACGCAACGGAGGTAATCCTTCACGTAGCGCTGATACTTCCACTGGATGATCTCCTTTTCCGTCATCGAACCCTGCTTCGCTAAATAATTAGCATTTTTCTTTGAGTAGGCCTCATCCCAGGCCTTGAGCTGATAAGGATTCAGGTTTCTCGGAGCGACCAGCTTGAGATCCGAAGGAGTCATGTGATCCTTGATCGTCATCGTCTGATTTGCGGCTGGACTCGCACGACCAGAATAGTCGTCAAAGAGTGTTTCAGGCTCTGGAATCGTTTCATCATCGAGCCAGTTCAAATATTTTGGTCCAGGCTGCCAGTTACGGTGCGGGGCCTTGTGTTGAAACATGAGCAAGAACGGCTTTTCCTTATCCCGCGAGGACCTTAACCAGTCGAGTGTCTTATCCTTAATGATGTCGGTCGTGTAGCCGGTATGATCGCGCTGCGTCGGCTCTGCCTCAATCCCACCAAACAACATCGGAGGATTGTAGTAAGGTCCCTGCCCCACGAGGACATCAAAATAGTCAAATCCCTGTGGAGTGGATTTGAGGTGCCATTTCCCGACGACCGCAGTTTGATAACCCTTTTTTCTGAGAAGCTTCGGGAACGTCTGCTGCGAACCGTCAAACGTGTTTCCGTTTCTAACGAAACCGTTGAGGTGGCTGTACTTTCCTGTCTGGATCACAGCGCGGCTCGGACCACAAATGCCATTCGTCACGTAGCAGCGGGTAAAAAGCATTCCCTCATTAGCAATACGATCAAGATGGGGGGTCGTCATTCTCGCATCCCCGTAGGCACTGAGAGCCTGCTCACAGTGATCATCCATGAAGATGAAAAGAATATTGGGCTGCTTTTCTCCCGCGTTGAGAAACGAACTCAGAAAAAGAACAACAAAAAGAGTGTAACAAATCCTCATGACTCCCGATATACCCGAAGACCGGGGGCATGCCAAGAGCGAAAACCTCTCACCAAAGGCCCTGATCACGCGTATCATTGACGGAACGGCCCCATCGGATAAGGTGTTGCTCCCGAGACGAAGACCTGAGCGCCATCACGAAGACATGAAACAAGAAGCCCTTTTAAAATCATCCCTTATCGCTGCCGCGATCCATTTCCTCATCCCTCCCGAGAGCGCCATGGCAATCGATTTTAAAGAGGAGATCCGCCCTATTTTGAGCGATAAATGCTTCAAATGCCACAGCGGGCCAAGGGCCAAGGGGAAACTTCGCATGGATACGAATGATCATTTCGCGGCGCGGATTGGAGGAGACGATCCCGTAATCGTCCCCGGAGACGCTGTTGGCAGCCTTTTGGCGGTCAAAGCCGGATTGCCTCGCTCAAACGGGGATGCGATGCCACCACCCCCTGCACGCGAACGCGGCTCAGAGCCGATGACGACCGCTGAACTGAACCTTGTCAAACAATGGATCGCGGCCGGTGCCAAATTCGAAGCGTCTGAAGAAGACGTCACCGAAACCGCAGCAGAAGGAGGAATGGGAGCCACCCTTCACACCTGGGTTAACACCGAGGGCAAAAAGCTCGAGGCCGTCTTTGTCAGCAGCGACGGAACCAATGTCACACTGAAGATGGCGGGCGATAAAGACATTAACTACCCGCTCGCGAAGCTGGATGCGGAGAGTCGGGCTCTCGTTGCAAAGCTCGCCGCTGAATAAGCTAGCGGAGTCAAGCCCGTAGTAGGGCAAAAGCACGCCAAACGGGTGCCAAACGGGTGCCAAACGGGTGCCAAAGGCGCCCCTGACCACAGTCCCGGATTTCAATGAGGGTCTCCCTGCATGGGGCTTTCAGGAGCCACCCGTTAACCCGACTCAGGCATAAACGTAGGCATCACGACCCCGTTCACGGGCTGGGCGGAACCGCGTATCTGGGTGACGTGGAGTTCACAATTTCTTGCTCCGAGCTGGTAAGCCGCGGCAATCAACTGTCTCGCGTCGCCCGGAACAAGGAATACGACCGAGTGCCCCGCAAAGTGATTCAGCTGAGCACGGAGCATTGCCTCCATTGCCTTTTCGCTGCGAGCGACACCGGGGCCAATAAGCCTGCTCGCGGGATGATCGATTGAGACGAGGAAACCATCGGCCTCGCCATTTTCGTCGAGCGAGACCACCGTCTTCCAATTGCCTGAACTATTTTCGAGAAAGTAACAATAATCTTTCTCGCGCGAGATTCCGCTGATTTCAAACTCCAGTTGTCCCATCGCGACGAGATCGGATGGCTCGGCCTCCCGCACCTTCGACAGTTCATAATCGAGATCATCATTGAGTCCCGCACGGGGAACGGAAATGAGCATATCCTGATACAAGTTGGTCGGAGAAAAACCATGCCGGTTGTAGAGCGAATAAGAGTCAAGATTGAGCGCACTCGAAATCAACCGAATCGGAAGATCCCGCCTCTCCGCATAGGAAATAATCTCCCGCAACATCTTGCCGGCAATGCCATGACCGAAATAATTGGGATGGACATTCATAATCCCCAGCGAGACGTGCGTCTCTCTCGGATGGTAAAAACAGGAGCCTACGATCATGCCCGTTTTCACATGCTCCATGACGAGCCCGCACTCGGGATCAAGATCCTCGTATACCGTGCAAAAAAGCTCGCAATCCTGAGGCTTGCAACTGAAAATCGGATGCCCCAGCTTTTGCTGATACCAGCTATTCGTCGAAAGATAAATCAATTCAGCGACTTCATTGAAGTCCTCAGGAAGCATCGTCCGTATCGCAAGCATGCCATAGGTCTACCAAACGGCCACTTCCCTTGGCAATCGAATTCGGCAAGAGTCAAGGGAACGCATTTCGTTTCGCTACCGACCAACTAGATCCATCCCTGCTGCCATGCTCAGGCCGACGCGCCATAAATAGCGGAACGAATTCGTTCCGACGCCGGCTTCCCCGCAATTTGTGAGGCAAGCTACATGACCATCCCACCGTCCACGGTAAGAACCTGACCCGTGATGTAGCGGGCAGAGGTTCCCGCAAGAAACATCACCGCATTCGCAATATCTTCCGTTTCACCGAAAGAACCGAGCGGAATGTCTTTCTTAATCGCCTCCTGAATCTCTTCGCTCAACTCATCGGTCATATCCGTGACAATGAATCCCGGAGCGATCGCATTGACACAAACCTTGCGACTCGCGAATTCTTTAGCGAGCGATTTCGTGAATCCAATCAACCCCGCTTTACTTGCGGCGTAGTTGGCTTGGCCCGCATTCCCCATAAGACCAATCACCGAGCTGATATTGATAATGCGCGCATTTTCAGCCTTCAGAAGCGTTCTCTGAAATGCTTTCACCGCGTTAAAAGCGCCCTTCAAATTGGTATCAAGCACCGTGTCCCAGTCGTCCTCGCTCATTCGCAGGGCAAGCCCGTCGCGAGTCACCCCGGCATTGTTGACGAGAATACTCACCGGTCCGAGATCAGCGGCAACCTGCTTTCCGAAAGCGATCGTGGCGTCGTAATTGGAGATATCGACCGCATAGCCCTTTGCTTCGCCGGCGCCAATCGCATTCAACTCAGCCGCCGCAGCATCTGAATTCGCGAGGGTTCGGCTCGCCACCGCGACCTTAGCTCCCTGCTCGACGAAAGCTCTCGCAATTTCTTTTCCGATTCCACGGCCGGAACCGGTTACGACAACAACTCGATCTTGAAAATCTCTCATGTCAGCTATTTCTCACGAAGCGCCGCTTCCTGCAACGAAAATCGAGTATTCAGCAGGGTCGGATTGATCACCTCCCCCTCTTGAGTCGGTGACCGAACAGGGGAATGAAGGCTTACCCCTATTGATTCAGCGCGTTAAGCACCTCGGGATCGCGGACATCGGCCCATTCTCCCTGCAGCTCGACAGCCACAACGCGGAGACCATCTTTGACCTGCGCCTGAATCGCATCAGTCAGTTCATACTCCCCCCTTGGCGACAACTCGAGCCTTGCGGTGTAGTCAAAAATCTGAGGGGAAAATGAATAAATCCCTGCGTTGTAATACGGGCTCGTAGGCTGGCCTTCACCGGGCTTTTCAATGAGGTCTTTCACGATTCCGTCCTCAATGAAAACAGCGCCCCCTTTTCTGACATCTTCGTCAATTTTCACGGTGAGCTTTCCATCCACTCCGGTAAAATCAAGAAGCGGCGCATAGGAATCAGGAGACACCAAAATATCGCCGTAGCTCAGAAGAAACGGATCGGCACCGGCAAAGTCTTTAGCCAACTCAACAACACGTCCCGTTCCATCCTGAACGACCTGTTCGACGTAGGAGATCGCACAACCGTATCCCTCGCCGTCACCAAAATAATCAATGATGACCTCTTTGCGCCACCCCACGACGACGAGGACTTCGTTTACGCCGTTGGCAACGAGTCCCCCGATGATCGACTCGAGGATAGGGGTTCCTTTAACCTCTACCATCGGCTTCGGAATCTCATCAGTAAGGTCACCCATCCGCGTTCCACGACCGGCCGCAAGAACGACTGCTTTTTTAATTTGGCTCATAAATTTTTACCTGTGTTAATCTGGAGTCTCCCCACGAAATCCGCGATTCGATCCAAAGCAATTTCCAGTTTATCGTATGCCGTCGCGTAACAGGCCCTGACACAACCTTCCCCCGCCTCGCCAAAGGCATTCCCGGGAACTACGGCAACGTTTTCCTCTTCAAGTAAGCGCATCGAAAACGCCTGGCTCGTAAGGCCAAATTTACGAATGTCAGGGAACATGTAAAAAGCCCCTCCCGGAGCAAAGCAGGGCACGCCCATCTCATCAAATCGCTTTAGCATCAGGTTGCGACGCTGCGCGTAGGCCTGCCGCATTTTCTCCATTTCATTCGCGCCGTTTTTCAACGCCTCGATCGCCGCCATTTGACTCATGATAGGAGCGCAGAGCATCGAGTATTGATGGATTTTCATCATCGCCTCCGTCAAAACCTGCGGAGCACAGGCATAGCCAAGACGAAAACCCGTCATCGCGAAAGCTTTTGAAAACCCATGAAGAAGAACGGTTCGCTCGCGCATCCCGGGGAGACTGGCAATCGAAACGTGATTACCGCGTTCCATGCCTGACTCGCCAGCGTAAAGAAGCTCACTGTAGATCTCATCCGTGACGACGATGAGGTCGTGTTTGACCGCAAGCTCAGCAATTTTTTTGAGCTCGGAGAGAGGTTCTACCGCGCCGGTCGGATTCGTTGGGAAGTTAAGGAGAAGGACCTTACTCTTCTCCGTGATCACCGCTTCGACGTCTTCCGCCTTGAGAACAAAATTATCGTCGACTCGCGTCTGAATCGGAACCGCAACCCCATGCGCCATCGCAATACTGGGATTGTAACTCACGTAACAGGGTTCGTGATAAATGACTTCATCCCCCGGATTGAGAAGAGCACGACAAACGAGATCCAATGCTTCCGAAACCCCTACCGTGACAAGCACTTCGGTAGGAGCATCATAGGAAACCGCAAACTGTTCCTTTACGTAGTCAACGATGCACTCACGGAGAGAGAGAAGGCCAAGGTTTGAGGTGTAACTCGTCTGACCTTTCTCAAGAGAGAAAATAGCTGCCTCACGAATGTGCCAGGGAGCGGAAAAATCAGGTTCTCCGACGCCTAACGAAATCACATCGTCACGCCCCTGAACCAACTCAAAGAAGTCGCGAATTCCCGAACGGGGAATATTTTTAACGACATCGGCAATACGATTCTGCAAAGGTTTCATGAACACTTAAAAAGAACTAAATTCAATCGCGGCAATCGAGACAATCGACCTCACGGAGTCACCGGAAGGCGCTCGTTATTAGTGGAATCAGTAGCGAGAAATCCGCTCTGCTTGTAGACCTTCAACTGGAAATGGGTCGCCGTGGAAACGACGCCGTCTATCGTACTGAGTTTATCGCTCACAAAGCCTGCCACTTCGCGAAGGTCGTCACCTTCGACGATAACGGCAAGATCGTAGCCGCCGCTCATTAAGTAGCAGCTCGTCACTTGATCAAATTTCGCGATACGCTGCGCGAGGTGGTCGAATCCGCCTTCACGCTCGGGCGTCAACCTCACTTCGATGAGAGCCGAAACATTAGTCTTTTCAACCCGGTCGGGGTCAACGACGGCTTGAAAACCGAGAATCGTGCCATCCTCTATCAGCGAGGCCAACGCCGACTCAATCTCTGATTCCGTTTTACCAAGCCGATCCGACATCTCTCCCGTCGAAAGACGGGCATTCTTCTGAAGAAGATCTAACAATGCTTCCATTCTAATTGATTACTTTTTGTGGCTGTGATCACCAAAGATACTAATCTCCAAAACACACTCCAATTGATTTGGCGGCTTCCACGATTTCACCATCGGGGTCCACCAAATTCAGTTTTCGCACTGCTTCCCGAATCGTCACTGATCCGACATGATATTGCTGATAGCTGACCATACGTCCATATCGCTTTTCTTCTATCAGTTTCACAGCCTTAACACCAAATCTCGTCCCAAGAACCCGGTCAAGAGAAGTCGGGGTCCCTCCCCGCTGAAGATGTCCCAGCGTGGTGCAGCGCGTCTCTTTCCCCGTCAGCTCACCCAACTGCGCCGCGACTTTCGAGCCAATCCCGCCGAGGCGGACTTCGCCCAGCTCGGGCACTTCTTCGATTGTCAATTCACCACCGCATTCCACGGCCCCCTCAGCGACGACAACGAGAGCACTCCGAAATCCTTTTTCGCCTCGCTCAAGAATAGAATCCGCCACTTTCTGTATTTCGAAAGGAATCTCGGGAATCAATATGACGCTCGCTCCACCGCCGATGCCACCATAGAGAGCGATCCATCCGGCGTGCCGCCCCATCACTTCCAGGACCATGATGCGCTGATGACTTTCCGCCGTCGTGTGAAGCCGATCGAGGGAGTCGACCACCACCTGAGTAGCCGAATCGAAGCCAAATGTCATCGCTGTGGCACCGAGGTCATTATCGATTGTCTTGGGCACTCCTACGACAGGGAATCCAGCACTTTCAAATTCAAGGGCAGTCGTCAAGGTCCCGTCGCCGCCGACACAGATGAGCGCTTCGACGCCTAATTCGCCAAGCGAATTAATCGCCTCATCCATGAGTTCTTTCGGAATTTGGCGTAGCCCTCCGGCACCCACTTTGGAAGAAAAATGTCCCCGGTTGCTTGTTCCAAGAATTGTCCCTCCGAGCTTAAGGATCCCTTCGGTTTTCTCCTGTCTCAGGAGCTTGTAGTTCGCGGGAGCGAGCAAGCCTTCAAAACCCTCTTTAAAACCGACTACTTCCCAGCCGAGACTTGTCGCGGCTCCGACCACGCCATGTGTCACCGCATTCAATCCCGGGCAATCCCCACCACCATTCAGTATTCCAATTCTCATATCGTCGCTTGAGAAGACTGAGATGCAATCGGGCCCACAGCGCAAGTGATGATTCCCATGAAAAGAACCAGTTCCACAAAAAAACCGCACCGGGAATTCCCGGTGCGGCTTATTTATTGTCTTGTCCTTTGTCGGACTACAATTTTGCCTTCAAAGAATCATACTCTTTTCGCAAAGATCCGATTTCTTTCTGTATAGTCATGAGACGCTTCAAAACGTCTTCGACGTTTCCTGTCGATCGAGCTGGTTTAAGAGAAAGCTTTGGAGAGGCCAATTTGCCTCTGCCACGCTTTTTCTTTGCCGACTTCCCAGGTGAAGAAACGCCTGCTTTCTCAAGCCATGCCTTCACCGTGATCGGGTTCAGCTTCCATTTCTTGGCTGCAGCGGACTGGCCGCCTCGCCCGTTTTCGTCGTTGAAGGACTGGATAAAGTTAACTACTTCGTCCTTTGTTTTTTGGTCGTATCTCTTTGCCATTTTTATTAGGGGGGGAGAGAGAATAAAGCATTCTTCCGTCTGATATGCAAAAACTCTATTCCTCTAGAGAAAAGATACGTTACCCACTACGATTAAGCCTTTAACTACATGAAAACTTTTTTATTTACGCTGATTTCACTCCTCGCTTTCGCCCTCTGGGCATTCGGTTCCTCTGTATTCGCAAAAGAATGGCAACTCTATGCCGGATGCGCTCTCATATTTTTAATCGGAGGAGGTATTAGTTTACTCCCCGGCTCAGGGTATCAAACAAAACGCGAACTTACCGAATTTGTAGCCCGCTTCGCTCTTGGCTTTCTGGCCTACTCGGTGATTTGGTCAATCGCCTGGTTCACTTTTCGCAATACGACAGGAGAAATCGCGGGCTCCTTTTTCGGTCTCATTGCTCTGGTCGCTGCCTTAGGAAGAGGCCATGCCTTTCCAGGGGGCTTCCTTTCCGGCGTCGCTGTCATTTTCCTATGGCATACGATCGGTTACTACACCGGTGGATTTCTTTACGAAATGTTACAGAACCGGGGGAGATTCGGGATCGAGCTGAATACCGAACCGAGGACCATCGTGCACCTTGCCCGCCTCTCCTGGGGACTCGGATACGGTGCCGGCCTCGGCTATGGGCTAAGCCGCTGGTTGCAGCTCTCACGCCAGGCCTGACGCAATCCTCGCACACATATCTGAGACCATGTCTCAAGCCGATCCTCGCGCGCTTCCAATTCTTCGAGCGTGAGAAACTCGAGATTTTCAATGGCATCTTCACCGGCGGTCACCTCATCACTTTCGAGATCGACGAGATGCACGACGCCTAGATGCACCTGCCCGACTTCATTTGAGTCATCATTGATCAAGGCGATGATTTTCTGACTGTGTCCGCCGATAATATTCAGCTCCTCTTCAATTTCTCTCTCCACCCCGGTTGCATAAGTATCCTTATCAAGAGACGCCGCCGCAAAATCAGTGTCATTGATGTGACCGCCAATCCCAATCGATCCTTTCGAGGCGAGGCGCTTCTCTCCGGAGCCACTTCCCCGCACGTAGTGCAAGTAACGATCGCGATGGCGGAAAATAGCATAGGGAATGATCTGCTTATGCCCGGGATCGTCCTCTGCCTTGTCCCTCGCAAGGAAATAATTATTCTCAGGATCGAGGATCGAAGGGAGGTATTTCTCCGGCTCTAGAGAGATACCTTCGAAGGCACCTAACTGGTCAAAAAGCTCCCTCTTGATCACGAGGACATTTTCATCTGCGTAGCGGCTCATGGCTTTTGAATCGACACTAACGCGGAGATAAGTCAAACCGGTATCTGACGAGACCGGAACTGATTTTCACGGTCCGCTCGACATGAGCACCGAGAAGTCGCTCAAACATTTGAATTTCCATACGCTCCAGAGTCTCGTATTTTTCAAATAAGGGTTGGAGAGGATTGTGATGCTCAACAAGATAAAGACCGTCCTCTTCCGTGTAGTAACAGAATGAGTAATACCCGCGGCGGGTTCTCTCCGCCGCGAACTTCTCGGCGCGCTCCTGAACCGAGTCTCCTGTTACCACTTTCAGCAATGCTTCCGACTCTGAGCGAAAAAAGTAAAAGAGCAATTTTTCAGCCGCATTGGGTTCCAGCTGTGCCGCCGCCTCAAGAATCCCCATGCTCACCTCATTACTGATTTGGGGAAATAGCGGGTCCAGTTTCGAGGTCACTCGATAGATTTTTTCAGGTCGCCCAATCTCTTTGGGGCGCCGCCAAGTATCGAGATAGCCCAGCTTCTGCATCGCGAGGCAATGTTTCTTGACCCCCATGTAGCTCATCCCCATTTCTTCAGCGAGTTCCCCCACCGCTTTGCCCTGAGAACACTTGACCAATTCAATAATCTCAAACCAGTGAGACTTCGAGAGTTTACGTAAAATTTTAAGGTAATTAATCACGCCAGAATCCTGATGCAAAGTTAGTTTCGTATAAGACACACTATGTTTCCAACATCTCAAACCAAATTACCAGAGGAAAGATTGACTAAGTCGCCAAGAGCAACAATTGAAGGGGGAATTTGTATCAACGATCGTTTCGATCCAGCCTTACCATCAAATCAATTTGCGTGATTTGACATCGTTTTTCCACCCTTTATCCTGCCCTTTAGAGTAAGAAAGGTGGAAAAGCGTCGTCTTTGAGAAGAGCGATGAATTTGCAATTTAAGATTCCCGCTACTTTCTGCCCATACTTCAGTATTATGCATTTCGATCCGACACTCGACCTTGAGAAGAAATTTAAGTCACATGCCCCCGGCTACTGGGCTGGAAAGAATGTATCGCAAGAAGACTGGAATAGCGCGAAATGGCAGCTCAAGAATAGGATCACCTCCCTCCGCGAGCTGGAAGAGCACCTCAATCTGAGCGAAGAGGAGAGGAGCGGCGTTATTCTCTCGGGAACAAAGCTCGCGATGGCGATCACTCCTCATTTTTTCAACCTCATCGACCGGGACGATCCCAATTGTCCCATCCGGAGGCAAATCATCCCCCGGGTCGAAGAAACGTGGGTGTCCCCCTACGAGATGTCCGATCCGTGCGGGGAGGATACCAACATGCCCGTGCCAGGACTCGTGCACCGCTATCCCGATCGTGTTCTCTTCCTCGTAACGGACCGCTGCGCCTCCTACTGCCGCTACTGCACACGCAGCAGGGTCGTAAGCGGAGCCGGGGAACAAGCCCTCGAGACAGACTACGAAGCGGTCTTTGCCTATCTCGAAGCACACACCGAAGTTCGCGATGTTCTCCTCTCTGGAGGTGACCCGCTACTTTTCTCAGACTCCAAGCTGGAAAAAATTCTGAGCCGGCTCAGCAAGATCGAGCACATCGAGTTCATCCGCATCGGCTCGCGAGTTCCCATCTTCCTGCCGCAACGAATCACACCGGAACTGTGCGAAATGCTTCAAAAATACCACCCCCTTTTCATGAGCGTGCACGTGAATCACCCCCGCGAGATCACGACGGAAGTGAAGGAGGGGTTCGAGCGCCTCGCCAATCACGGGATTCCCCTTGGCAATCAGAGTGTCCTCCTCAAAGGAGTCAATGATAACGTCGAAGTGATGAAAACGCTCGTTCACAAGCTGCTCATGAGTCGGGTGCGCCCCTACTACTTGTATCAGTTAGACTTAATCGAAGGATCCTCCCACCTCCAGGTCGCAGTCGAGAAAGGGATCGAAATCATCGAAGGCCTTCGAGGTCACACCACTGGTTACGCGATCCCACAATTTGTCATCGATGCTCCTGGCGGCGGCGGAAAAGTGCCGATCAATCCCAATTATATTCTTCAGCGAAACAGCGAACGCGTCGTAATCCGAAATTTCGAAGGCAAGACTTTCGAATACCCCGAGCCGGCGGTCCAGCCTGATCCGGTTTTGGATTATTAACCCCTTTATACGGAGTCTGTTATTTCTCTAAATCAACAGGATAAGCGCTTTCGTAGAGACCTCCGAGATCGACGTATTTTGGTAAATTGTAGCTGATACAGTGCAGCTGACCCTGCCTCCTAACGAGCATGTCGCAGTTGATGCGCTTGACCTCCCATCCCGGGAGAAGCGACCGGTAAATAGCCTCCGCTTTGTCTTCAATTTTCGGATCCACATCGCTAAAAGATGGCATCAGAAGGATACCGTTCGCCATAATGACATTGGTATAAGACCTCCATAGATTGTTCAACCTCGGTGGCATCGGAATTCTTACGACCTGCATGGGACCGATAGAGCTGTTCATTATTTTAAAGTTTTTTGCGGCAAGGTCGAGGCGGCCGCTGTTGACTGAATCCGAATTCGGATCGATTTCTCCGAGCACGATAATATTTTTTGCCAGGATCGTGGCAAACATATCGATATGACCGGTTGGCTCTCCCTCCAAGGAGGGGACAAAACCCCACATGCGTACTCCCAACATATCGCAGATAATGTCGCTAACCTGATCCTTGGAGTACCCAAATTGCCGATTTGAGAGAATCGGCAAAGCGGTGGAAATCACGATTCCGTCCCCGTTGCTCAGGAGGTTTCCTCCATCGAGTGAAATCGGCATTGACCGAATCGGAAGGCCGAGCATCGTTGCAAAGCGAGAGGCTACTTCGTCATCGTAAACTCTAATATTTTCCTGGCCATTTCCGGGCACGTAACGGGCATCAACGAGTGAGATCGAGTTGTCCTGCCGTCGGACTATGAATGGTGAATAGTCGCGAATCCAGATGGAGTTGGCTGGAACCGGAATGAATCGAATAGCATCCCGTGACAGTCCGCTACGCATCAATAGATCAACGCCAATTTTAGCTTGGGCCGTAGAGCTGACGAATCCAAAGAGAGGGATACGCCCCCCTATTGCTTTCGCTATGTCGACGTATAATTGAGGATTGCTGTTGATCGCCCCATGACAACCTAGAATGATAGCCGCCTGTTGACGGAATTCTGCGACAGGAAAGAAATCTTCAGGCTCTGACCTTCTGATCCCGTATCGGTTTATGGAGCCGGAAAGCGTCTTGTTTTGCGCCTGGGATTCATCCTCTTTATCCGGGAAATAGTTCAGTGCCCAAAGGGTTCCGGCAATGAAGGATAGGATCACCGAAAGAGTGAAGCCCAACTGCTTTGAAATCAGTCGCAGGGGAATTGAAGAAAGAGTGAAGCGTGTAATTTTCAATCAGAGAAATTTGGACGGTGGTAAACGGCAACGCTTGCTGACTGGAGAGAGCTCAACGCTGCGCGAAGACGCCGTTCGAGAAACCGCCACCAGAAAACGAAATTTTTCAGCAAGCAGGCAAAAGATTCAGCACTGCTTGCTGCGATGGTGAAGGCGACCCGAATGGATGTAGAGAGAGCGAATTTGTGAAAGGGATGCGCCGCCGAATGTTTAAGAAATCGAGTGAATATAAGTTCTCCGAATGCTGCAGGCAAGCGATTTGAACACCCAAAGTCAGCCCGGTATTTCTATTTGAAAGCGAGCTATTTCCTTTGTCAGGAAACGGCAGCGGAGACAGGTAGTTTCCATTTCGGGAAAACCGAATAGAGGTAACCGTGGATGTCGCTACGCGATTCGTTGAGAAGACACGCTCGGAATGCCGCGCTCCCTTCCTCGATCGATAATGAACAAAGGTGACGCAGTGACTCAGCCGATCGCCTTTCCCCGGGCATATCAAATCGCTGGGGATTCGCGGCCTACCATGCGCGAACTTTCCAAATGCTGATCGGTAGCCCGATGAGGCTTCTCTCCTCCAACGCCTCACGCGGATTTCTCTCCTGCGGCGGGATGCCCCGGCTTAGCTCCATTCTCCGCACTGAAACCATAGCTTAAACTTGGCCTGCCGGTGGCCCGAAACCTCGGTCCACCTGTGTTGCCCGCAGCCGCTGTTGCAAAACAGTGGCCCGCACTACTGAACTGAAAAATCGAGGATAATCGCTTTGTTAGCAGGCTCCAGTTTCTCAGTCGAAGCGGGAACAACTCCCGATCCTCCCAGCATCACGACACCGAGCCCGGGCAGAGTTTCAATAAATCCAACCTCTCTAACGCTGCGACATTTCACGAGGTTCAGCTGTGATAGTTTTTTTAGCGACCCGATCGCGGAAACGTCAGAAAGATTTTCGCATCCTGTGAGATCGAGTTGCTCGATTGCCGATCCTCTCTCTATTCCACTGAGACTCATCAGTTTCGGGCAGTGCGTAAAGCCGGCATACTGTGAAATCCCGGGTGGAAACCCCTTCAATGATTCAAAATTCGGGCAGGCCTCAAGGTGAATTTCTCTCAGCGAAGTGAGTCCGGAAAAGGGCTCAAGATTGGTTATCGCAGACTGCCCGCCCATTCTCAAAACCCGAAGCGTCGGCAGCTTTCCGATTTCAGATAAATCATCCAACTCGACATTCCTCATGTCGAGGACAATCAAGGAACTTAGCGACGCGATTCCCTCGAGTCGCTCGAGGCTTGTCGCATTACCCACATCGAGATCGGTCAGCTCAGTCAAGGAAGACAACCCGGTCAGCTTCTTCAGGCCACCACATCCATCGGCATAGAGTTGCTTCAACCCTTTGAGGGAAGATACGTCAAGAACCTCCAACTTGCGGCAGCGGCTCAAAAAGAGGTCTCTCAGCGCACTCAGGGACGACACCTCAACACTCTCCAGAGAAAGACACCCACTGAAATCGAGAATCTCCAGCGCCGGCATCCCCTGAATCGCCGAGGCATCTGAAAACGAAGCGCTGTCGACGAGGACAATTTCATAGAGAGAAGGGTGACGGGACACTCCCTCTGCCGAGACAAGAGAAGGGCAATCAATCGCGATCAGTGACCTGAGCGAGGTCAGCTTCTCGATGCCCTTAAAAGACTTCAAATTAGGAGCTCCCGTGAGATCGAGAATCGTCGGCTTTCCAGCACGGTTCATCAACGCAGCGAACGCGACAAGATCCTCGAGCTTTTCACTATCGCACCCTACGTAAAAATCCCCGTCCGAAACACTAACATCAGCATCAAACTGGCTAACCAATGCTTTGAGTGCATCGGCACGATCTCCTTTTTTCCAAACCACAAGGACTGAGAGAATCGCGATGAGCGAAAACAGAAATACGACGATGCGGGCGCTGTTTTTCATTCGTTAGGGTTTTTCATTCTTTAGGGAACGGGGATGCGGTCAAGAATCGTAGCAATAATCTGCTCGCTTGTGATTTCTTCGGCTTCGGCTTCGTAGCTCAGGAGAATCCGATGACGTAAAACATCGTAGACAAGGTCCTTCACATCCTGCGGCACAACGTAGCCACGACCATGAAGAAAAGCATTGGCCTTCGCCGCAAGAGTAAGGTTGATCGTTCCGCGCGGCGAAGCGCCTGCACGAATCAACGGCGTCAAAGCCGGCTCAATCTCGCCGGGAAACCGCGTCGCGTGGATGAGACTGACGATGTAATCCTTCACTCCGTCATCGACATAAACGTAGTTAACGAGCCTCCGCCCCTCAATGACTTGCGCCGTATCAACAACCGGAGCCGTTCTCGTTTTCGGGGAAGAAGTCGCCATGCGATCGAGAATCGAACGCTCTTCCGAGATCGAAGGGTAATCGACGATCACTTTTACGAGAAAGCGGTCCAACTGGGCTTCAGGCAGTTGGTAGGTTCCTTCTTGATCAATCGGGTTTTGCGTAGCGAGGACGAGAAACGGATCCGGCAGTGGATAGGTCGTATCGCCAATCGTTACCTGGCGTTCCTGCATTGCCTCCAAAAGCGCACTCTGAACCTTGGCAGGCGCACGGTTGATCTCATCAGCGAGGATCAAGTTCGAAAAAACCGGCCCCAATTTGGGAGTGAATTCGTTCGACTGTGGATTAAAAATCAGCGTTCCAATCAAATCAGCAGGGAGAAGATCAGGAGTGAATTGAATACGCTGAAAGTCAGCCGACAAAGCACCCGCAAGCGAGTTAACCGTCAGAGTTTTCGCCAATCCGGGAACCCCCTCAAGAAGGACGTGCCCATTGGTGAGTATGCCAATTAAAAGGCGATCCACCAATGCCTCCTGACCCACCACCACAGTCGCCATCTCCTGCCGAACGGCGTCTACCCAAACAGATTGCCTCTGAATTTCCTCTGCCAGCTTATTTGTATCGACGTTAATCATCTTATTGGCCGGTAAATTCGACGGATTTTGAATCGGTGCAAGCGCGTACCGCAAAAGGATTCATGCAGGCTCGGGATCCCCGTCGGATGGTGCTTCCAGCGCCGACTCATCAGAATCATCGCTCTCAGTGGCAGAAAACCGCGCTTCCACTGCCGCGCCAAGACTCCGCTCCCAGATATATCGCCTGAATAGAACTTTGAGCGACGCGGTCAGCGGAACCGCAAGAAGTGCGCCAAGGAGACCTCCGAGGAGTAACGACCAGAAGAGAACTGAGAAAATGACGGTGAGTGGATGCAATCCCACTGAGTCCCCCACAATCTTCGGTGCCGTCACGAGGCCGTTGATTTGCTGCAGAATCACAAAAATGAGTAAAACGATGACCGGATAAGCCCAGGTATGGGGAAGCCATGTCCAGGCGTTGACCAGTACCCGCGCCTCCTTCCCGTCCGCCAAAACTTCGACAACAATTTTTTCATCGATCCAAACCTGCGTCTCTTTCCCAACAACTTCCGTGACTTCTACGATCGCGACCTGATCTTCGACAGCAGGAGAATCCCCTTGGACAACCCCTTTCTCGGTTGCTGAGAAGTGAACGATCGCAATGATTAGAGCCGGGATCATGACCAGCAAATTTCCGATGTAGGGAATCAGACCCAGTATCGCGAGAAAGACCCCAATGAGGAGCGCGTAGGGCAGCCCGAGGAGTGAAAGTGCAATCGCCACAAGCGCTCCATCGATCAAACTCACAACCATTTGCCCCCGGAAAAAAGAGATCACGTAACCATTTACCTCAGTAAGAGTGCCGACGACTTCATCTTTGAACTGCGAAGCCTTGATCGGCAGGTAGTCAGACCACGTTTGCGATATTTTGTGTCCTTCTCGCAGAAAATAATACAGATAAATGGGGACTAATAAAAGCCCCAAAAGATAGCCAAAGAAACCAAAAGCGCCCCGCAGCCGGAGCCACACTCGCTTCCCGATGTCAGCAGCGATAGTGGGACCTTCTTCAGAAATCCATTTCACGCCCCGCTCCGAATATTCTTTCGCGATTCCCGTGCCAAATTTTTCCTGAAAGGAATTCAACCCCTTTGCCACCAGCTCAGCAGCCTGTTCCTGGTAGGACGCCCGCTTGCCGTATGCTTCCTGCGCCTGGCCGAATGAGGGCACAAATACCGCGAGGGCCAACACAATAATGACAACGAGGAAGCCAATATAAACTCCTAACATGGCACTCCCGTGAGAAAGCCCCCGCCTCTGTAACCATCGGATCACGGGCTCGAGTAAATAAGCAATGATGCCTGCGATAGCCAAAGGAACGAGAACCACCTGAAGATAACTCAAGACCGTCCCTGAGAGCATCACCAACCCCACCGCAATAGCTCCAATGACAACGATAGAGACCGCCGTGATGGCACGCCACAACGTTTTACGCTGAAACACCGATGGTATCGGTTTGGGGGAGTTGTCTACGTCTGAGTCCATGAGCGAATTCGCAAGTTCAATGCCGGAAGAATAGAGAATGCCCCCGGTGTTACCAGTGAAAACTTGGTCCGAATTTATAGTGGGCAGCGGAGTTCGGGAAAGGGCACCCGGCGGGGACTGAAAGCAGATTAAATCTTAGAGCAGAAAGTGTTGGCGGTGGGGTGAAGCGTCCCGCTGAACCGCGGGGTCCGATGCGGAGAGATGCAAGCCCATTGCTTCGCGACGAAGCGTCAAGGTGACTCGGGTATTTATTTCGGACCACGCGGCTCGACAGGGACGTCTCGCCCCACCCCCGGAAAGCTCGCGGTTCCATCTTTTTGCGCTTAGCTCTGATTATGGGGGGGGGTGCGCTGCTTTGCTCCGATTTGGATCGAACGGGTGCTCGTTTCCGGAGTCGCTAACGATTGTCAGGAGATGTTGGAAAATTCGGAAACTTTTCAAAATCTCCCGAATTGATTGGCCTCTCATCGAAAGCGGTGTTGGAGCACCGCAAGCCACCTTAAAACGGAGTCTATTCTTCGGGAGGCGGACCGGCTGCAGACTTTTGGAAGAGTTTACGCAATGGCTTCAACGGTCGCAATGGTTGGGGCTCCCCTCCAATCTCCGCATCCTCTTTTTGACTTCCAAAGAGCTCCTGCCCAATTTTTTTCAAGCCCTCAACGGGAGCATTAGTCATCTCAGAAATTAGCTGGGCAGGCACTCTCCCTAAATTTGAAATGTGCTTCGGTTTCCATACCGGCTCTTTCCAGGTGCCGGTACATGAATAAGTCAGCAACTCACTTACCGGCGTCAGAATCGTGCTACTGAGTTGGTCTCTCGTATTCACGACGGCCTCAAATTCGACGCTTTTGTCGACGAGCGACAACTCACCCACCGACTTGACTCGAAACGAATTGGTCAAAGCCTCCAGATCAGACGTTTTAATAATCCCATTTACAATTTCAAAGGTCGCGCTCGCCTCTTTCGCAACATGGTTTCCATTTCCGCCACGATTGGCTCCGGAGATAACTTTCGAAAGTGGCCCCAAGAGAGGGACGGCAAAAAGATTACCATTCACAATTTTCGCCGCACCTGTTCCCTTCAAATTCGCTACCGTGCCGCCTCCTCCCGAGAACTGCAGATACGCATCAAGATTGCCTTTCGCGGAATCAGTATCGCCGTAGAGTTTCGTAATCGCCTCGAGCGGGACGCCGCTTAGTTTAACATCCCCCACAAACGCCTTTTCGGCAGACCTCACATCCAGAGCGTCGAAACGAAGGTCAAGGCTACCGCCAAAAATGCCCGCTCCGAAACGGGTTAGATTGAATCGGCTTTTCTCGATTGTAAGATCGCCCGAGGGGTTGCTGAAATCGATAGTTTTACCGAGAAAATCGTATTTTAAAGCATCTCCTCCGGAAAAAGACATTTCCAGGTAATTCTCCCTTGGCTCCGATCCCACTTCCTCAGGACGTCGCGCGTCGAGGAGACCGCTCAGACGGATCGTAGGAGAACCTTCAAAGCGGTAGCGAGCCAGATGGCGGGCGAGCTTGGGGCTGAAGGCCTGAGCCCCTTCGATCGGATTCACGGTCGAGACCACGCCCTTCACTTTCCACTGCTTGGATGAAACATCACACTGTGCCAATTCGGCGACGATCCTCCCTTCCTCCCGGCTCAAAACGATATCGCGGAACCAATGCGTCAATCCGTCCGACTCCACCTCAGCCTCCATCGCAAGGAACTCAACACCATTGAGGCTGAACTGACGCAGATCGATTTCACCTTTATGTTTCCAACCCGCAGGCGACCAAGTCAATCCCTGCCCTGCTGCGGCGATGTAAACCTTCGATTGATCTCCAAAATTCCAGATATCGATGAACCTTCGCCCCTTCTCATTGAAAAAGGGTCTGAAAACAAGCGGGTCCAGCGTGATCTCAGCCTCGTAGAGAAACGACTCCAGATCATTCCCTGGCTCATATTTCAAGTTCAGGAATGCGATCCCGGTTTTGTGATCAAGCCGAAGATTTCTCAGATAAACCCTTTCCCCGGCGAGGCTGAATCCAAAATCCAGCCCTGAGAATACCGTGCCTCGTGTCACGAGACGCCCCGCCCGAAAGTCCCCCGTTATCTTTCCAGGGAAAGCCAGAGTATCCGTCTCGATCGCGCTCAGATCAATTTCACCGGAAGCCTTGATCCCCGCCGGCTGGAAGAATACGACTTCCCGGAGCCAGTTGCTCCTCGTAAACCATGAGGCCAACCCACTCAAATCAGCCGACGAGTCCAAATCAAACTGGAGCAAATTCGTGTCATCTCCCCATTGACCTGTTATCTCCAACTCCCCAAATCGATCTCCTATTCGAAATTGATCAATCAAGACCGTTTTCTTCATTCCGTCATACCGGACCGCAACATCGATTGATTCAACCGTGTGGACGTGCCCGGTTTTCCTGACCACGCCGGCGCGCAAGACCGCCCTGGCCGTAGTCGATGAAAGGTCACCAATCGCACTGCTAAAATCGACAGTCAGCAAGGGGTTCCCCTCTTCAAATTCGAAGGATCTGAGCCATTGGGCCAACTTCATCAACTGCATACGACGCTCCAGCATTTCATCGGGGGCTCTGTCTTTCGGCTCGGCCGCTCTGCGTAAAAGTGTGCCCTTAACCGAAATATCAACGCCTTCAAATTCCGCCTCAGCCTTAAGAATCTCAATGACACTTTCCGTAATCACCAATCGCCCCGAAAGCCCGTCCAACTTAAGACGGCTCCCCGAAGGATCCTCCGGATCTATGGGGAGGGACAGACTTGCGTCCTGTACGTCCAAGGTGTTGACGAGAATCTTCTTATTAAGAATATTACTGAGATCGACATCGAGATAAACGTCGTCGAGGAAGGCCACTTCCTGTAAACGCTCTTTGTCTTCGAAAATCTTCACGTCTTCGGCCACGAGCCCCCGGAATGCGCCGAGAGTTAATTTTCCGATATCAACGTAGTAACCTCGCTTTTCAAACTCCACCTCAATGGCATCACGCCAACTTCTGGTGAACCCCTGCTGCCGAGCATAGACAGCCCCCCATACGATGAGGGAGGCAGCGAGAATACAGAATATCAAAAATAGTCGACGGACAATTCGCATGATGGTTAGACAGGGAAAGGTAACGCCTTGAAGCCGATGATCAAGCGCCTCAAAAGTGGCAGTTAACAGGCAAAACGCCCCCCTTCTACGATTAAACGTTTGGAGAGGTCCCAACCTTGGAATAATCTCAGTTCACGTCGCGAAGACTCGCCGAATTTTCTATGCGTATTATTGCAGGCAAAGCAGGGAGCATCCCTTTACAAGTTCCCAAGTCACTGACACGGCCCACCACGGACCGTGTCCGTGAATCCATCTTCTCATCTCTCGGCGAAAGCATCATCGAGGCAGCGGTCCTCGACCTGTTCGCCGGATCAGGATCACTGGGAATCGAAGCGCTCAGTCGCGGGGCCCAATCGGCGATCTTTGTCGATACGAGCCGGGAAGCTTGTGAAATCATCAAACAAAACCTCGAAAAGGCAAATCTCTCCGGAGGAACCACTCAAAACAATGATGTGCGGTCTTTCCTCTCCAACCGGGCGAAGGGTGAATTTGACCTCATTTTTGCCGATCCGCCCTACGCGAGGGACGAAGCTTCCTCTGCTCTGGTGGAAACATTGCTCAGCTCCGAATCTCTCCGTGACACCTTGTCAAACAGCGGTTTTTTTGTTTTGGAAACCCTCGCGACAGCGCCGCATCCAGACCTGAGTCTCTGGGAAGTTGCGCGAGAAAAACGCTATGGGAAAACGAGAGTTTTCTTTCTTCGCGCGACCAGTTAACTCTTTGGAACCATGTCCCGAGCGCTCGTATACCTCATCTACAATCTCCTGTTGCCCTTGGTATTGCTCCTCGGGCTCCCTTCTTTCCTCATCAAGGGAATCCGAAGAGGAGGCCTCGCCCGGAATTTCAAACAACGACTCGGTTTTTTCCGTCCCGAAACACTGGCAAAATGGAGCCAGTCACAACCCATCTGGATCCATGCCGTAAGCGTTGGCGAAGCCTTCATCGCATTCAAGATCATTGAAGAGATCCAGTCACTCTCGCCCTCTCAAGCGATCGTTCTGAGCACGACGACGACGACAGGCTTTGCTCTTGCTGCCGAAAAAGAATCTTCCACTCTGACGGTGATTCACAATCCGGTCGACCTCCCTTTTATTACTTCCCGGGTCATTCGGAAAATCAATCCTCTCAAACTAGTGCTCGTTGAAGCCGAGATTTGGCCCAATCTCGTGAGACAACTCTCCAGAAAAAGAGTCCCTGTTTTGCTCATCAACGCCCGCCTCTCCCCCCGTTCAGAGAAGCGCTACCTGAAATTTCAAAACGCAATCGAGCCCATCTTCTCATTGATCAGCGGAGCCACAGTTCCCTACGCGGTAGACCAAGCGAGATGGGCTGCGCTCGGAATCCCCGAAAACAGAATCAGCGTTACAGGGAGCATTAAATTCGATGATCTCGATGTTTCAGGATCGCATAAAACGCAACTGTCCGCGCTCCGGGAATGGCTCAAGAGCGAAGGTTTTCCCGAAAATGCCAGGGTCCTTCTTGCCGGCAGCACCCATCCCGACGAAGAAAGCCTCATTGCTGAGGTCGCGGAAAAACTGCGAAGCAGAATTCCGGATCTCGCCTTAATCATCGTTCCCCGTCACGCCGAGCGAGGCGTCGAGATTTCTCATGGTCTGTATTTGTCAGGATATTCCCCGATTCTGAAAAATAAAGCTAGGGACCAAGACGCTAGCACCGAATCAGCGATCGGAGAGCGCATGCCGGTCTGGATCGCCAATGCAACCGGAGAACTGAGGAGCTGGTACCAACTTGCCGAAGTCGTCATCGTTGGAAAAAGTTTTCACGGTCGGGGCGGGCAGAATCCCGTCGAACCGATCCTCGCCGGTAAGCCGACTATCGTGGGTCCAAACATGGAAAACTTTAGAGACGTGATCAACGACTTACTCTCTGTAAAGGGAATCCGGCAGGTTGAAGACGAGGAGGAACTCCTCGCTGCGCTAGCTGATTTATTTGCCGAACCTGTATCCGGCAAAGAGATGGCGGCCCGGGGCATCGATGCAATGGGGCTTCACCGCGGAGCCACCAAAGAAAACGCAACCTTCGTCCTTCAGTTTGAAGAATCTGCTGCTGGACAGGGCAAGGCAACCCCTTCACCGTAGGCTTACTTTGACTTACGCTTTAGTTGTTTACAGGTAATGACCTTTTTCTCCGAAATATCCCAATACTGGTGGCTCCTCCTCGGGGCCTACTTAGTCGGCGCTACTCCTTTTGGATTCCTTGCCGGGAAAATAAAGGGAATTGATATCAGGCAACACGGAAGCGGCAATATCGGCTCCACCAATGTTCTTCGGACTCTTGGCAAGCCCATCGGAATCATCGTTTTTATCATGGACGTTCTCAAAGGCCTCGTTCCAGTCGTTATCGCGCAATCATTTTCCGACAATTCTTTAGTGCACGTCGTCACCGCTATCGCCACCATTCTGGGTCATAATTATACCTTTTGGCTCGGATTCAAAGGAGGAAAAGGAATCGCGACAACAGGTGGCGCGATTCTCCCGATCATGCCGATCGCACTGATAGTGGCCCTCACTAGCTTTGCCATATTCGTAAAAGTGAGCCGCTACGTTTCAGTCGGTTCAATCGCAGCCGCGATCATCATTCCCCTCACGATTGCGATCGCGAGCGTTGCGAGAAACCAGTGGGATCCCGTTATTTTTGGTCTTGGATTGTTTGTCTGCCTGCTCGCCCTATGGAAGCACCGAGGCAACATCAGACGCCTCAAGCGGGGAGAGGAACCTCGATTGGGAAGTAAGAAAACTTCGTAATATTTTCAAAAAACATGATCAAAGAAGCAGCCGTACTCGGAGCAGGAAGTTGGGGAACCGGATTATCGATCGCGATGGCGGATCGAGGCATCGACGTCACGCTTTACGGAAACGAAGCGGCGGTGATGGATGATATTAATTTGCAGCACCGAAACTCAAAATATCTTCCTGACATAGAGTTATCAGAGAGAATTACATGCTCCATCGATATGAAGGATGTCATTGCGAAGCCGCTCATCCTCGTTGTCGTTCCTTCGCAGGTGGCAGGGCTCGTGCTCGCCCAACTCAAAGAAGCGGGCATTCCGGAAACAACGGTGCTTTTGAATTGCACCAAAGGGATCGACCCGAAAGAAAGCAAACTGATGCATGAGCTGATTGCTGAAATATTTCCCGCTAATCCCATGGCGGTTTTATCAGGACCGAGTCACGCTGAGGAAGTCGCCAACAAAATGGCAACCCTTGCCACGATCGGCGCAAGCGACCCGAAAGTGGCCGCGATCGTGCAGGAGGTATTTACTCTCCCCTGGTTTCGCACTTACACCACTGACGACGTTATCGGGATTGAAATTGGCGGAGTCCTTAAGAACATTTTTGCGATCGCCGCCGGAGCCATTGACGGCCTCGGCCTCGGTGACAATGCCAAGGCCGCGATGGTAACGAGAGGCCTTGCTGAAATGACACGACTCGGAATTGCGATGGGTGCAAGGGAGAGCACTTTCCGGGGCTTGAGCGGAGTTGGCGATCTCATCGTGACCTGTTACAGCGAGCACAGCAGAAATAATCGAGTCGGTCGAATGCTAGGATCGGGAATGACCCTCGAGGCCACTATCGAGGCGATGAATCAAGTCGCTGAAGGAGTTCCGAACGCTAAGAACGCCTATCATCTCGCGAGAAAGCTGGGCGTTCGAACCCCTATCATCGATCAGGCCTACGCCGTTCTCTACGAAGAAAAACCGACTTCGGAAGCTCTCCACCAGCTCCTGAACCGCGATCCACGATCTGAAATCGATTAACGCGGAGAGATGAAACGCTCCGTGATCGCCCTCTTCGTTTTAGCGCTACTCGATGCGAGTGCATTCGCTTCGAAGTGGGAACTCAGTTCTGGCACCGAGCTAAGCGGAGAGCCAGTCCAGTTTAATTTCAAAGAAAAGACAGTGAGTTGGAAGGATCCGATTACCGGTTCATTCAACGATGTCCCGACAGAGAACTTGTCCTACAAAACACGTCAGCGACTAGCACTCTCTCCTCTGATTCACAATAATTACTCAGGAGAGCAGCTTTGGCCCAAAGAGAGGCAGGCGATGCTCTATCAATCGTTTCTTCTCGCCGGGATCTTCATGTGCGCCGGTTTTTGGGTCGCGGGCTGGCTGATTGCCGGCCAGTGGAATCCCCTCAGCGCCACGTCTGCCTTTCTTGGCAGCTGGATTGTCGCCGGCATCTTTATTGTCATGTACTTGTTTTTGAACAGCCGGGCAGGAGAAGGAAACGGTGTTTTTTTTCTCGGTTTGGTTTGCGCGACAGGGTTTGCCTCTCTTTTCACTTCAGCGATCTACGGATGCTCCTTTATGAAAGGACTGAAAATTTTCCTATTCCAGTCGGTTACTTCAATCTGTCTCCTCTTCATCTCTATCCTCATTTTCGAACTGACCGTGCCCGAAACCGTAAAAGACAAGCTATGGACGAAAAACGTTTTCGTTCCTTCAGGGCTTCAGAAAGCAGCGCGGTGAGGCGGATTCGTCCAACCCCGCTCGTAATTCTTCGAGGAAATCAGTGATGCCTGAAGTTCCCTCCTTCGGCGCCCAATCGGCAAAAACCCGGTCCGAGGCATCAAACGGACCGCGTTTGATTTCGAGAACGACCGTGTCGGGTTCCAATACCAAAAGACCGTGCCAAACGCAGGCTTCGATATCAATCAAATCGCCTCGCTCAAGAAGATAGGATGTGAGGATTTCCCCGTCTTCCTCGAAGACAAAAAAGGCAAGGCGCCCCGATATAACCTGAATCGTTTCAGAAGCACCTTCTCGCGGGTGCAGATGCGGCCGAATATAGGTATCGACCTGAAAGAAATTTAGCATTCGCTGAACGAGAGCATCCTGCCGACGATGTATCGGCATCAACATTCGGCGACGCGGACTTTCTCTGGAAGCCACTATCCCTTCTTCCCTTTTTTTCTTTGATAGAAAAAACACTTCTCCGGAAGGGTTCTCTAAGGCCAGTTTCATGATTTTGATAATCCGTTTCCCAAATAGATTTTAAGCGCGGCCCTCTGCCGGTCACCACGCTGAGGATTCATTGACGAATCGACGATTCAAAGTCTATTCTAATGCGATGGAACCACAATCGCCACCCCCTATTCAAAGCGGAACCTTGAAATTACCGGGCAGCAAATGGCCTCAGACACTCGGAATCATTTCGATCATCTTCGGCGTCGGTGGAATCCTCCAATCCATCGCAGCGCCTTTTACGGCCGCGATCGCAAGAACTTCAATGGAGGCCTTTGTTGATCAGGGCGCTGATCAGGAACGAGTCGCCGATTACCTAACCAAACTTCAATCCAACGTCTACCTGAGCGGAGGTATTTACCTCATCCTTGCTCTAATTCTTTTGGGCGGGGCGATCATGCTTTTGAAACGCAAACCGGCGTCTTCCCTCGTGCTTCAAACATGGGGGGTGCTAAAAATACTGGGTGGCGGATTCATCTTATTCAAATCCATCGCCATTCAAAAGACGCAAATGGATATCATGTTCTCCGCAACCGCCGGCAATGAAGCCGAGATGATCGGCAATATCGCTAAATACGCGATGTCGTTTGGCCTTGCCTTCGGCTTCCTCTGGCTCATCGCACTCCCTCTCTTCTACCTTACCTGGTTCAATCGAGAAAAGGTAAAGACACAAATGAGTGAGTGGTGATAGCACTCAGGCCCAACCGTTCCCCGCGACGCGGGACCCTAAAAAAGCAAAGAGAACGCTCTACTTCTTCTCGGCCGCTGGTGGAGCCGGAGCCTCTTTTTCAAGGGCCGCTTCACTCTCCGGAGCCGCTTCAGGAGCCGGAGCCGTCCTTACCATTGGTGGGCGCACCGCAAATTCCCGGAACTCCTCTGGCATGCTGTCTTTACCGAATCGCTTAGCGAAGAGGTAGGCCAATCCCTGCATCTGGCTCACCATTCTCGTATTGTCAGGAGAGAACTTTGGATCCTCTTTATGACTCACCATTGCCGCGCCCATCGCGAGTTTCGCAAGTAGGTCATCATTCCCCGAGGCCAAAGTGAAAGTCCGGTAATAATCCTCCAGCGCCTTAGCTGATTCGCCACCCGCATCATATACTTTTGCACGGAGATAGGCCAGTTGAGCCAGCTCACCGGGCGGGCGCTTCTTGAAGTTTGGCGTTGAAAGAAGTTTTGCCTCTCCTACGACAGGACTTTCATAGGTCGCGATTGCCGCTTTCAATCCCTCGATATCGTTAGCGCCCAATTTAGCCCAAAGCTTTTGGAATTCGTGAAGCTTTTGATACCGCTCACCGAGGTTGGCCGCGACCACTTTCCCAACCGGAGCGTTCACGAGTTGCGCCAACGCTGAGTAGTTACCTGCCCGCTTCAAAGACTCCATCTGATAAAAAAGAGCCTCCGCCGCAAAATTTTGCGGAACCGACAGGATAATGGCGTAATTCCGCGCCACATTTCCAAACGCAGTCGCCGCGGCAGCATAATTACCGGAAGCAAAGAGCGCCCTCGGTTCACCGAGAGCCTCGACCCGCTCTTCAAATCGAATTAATTTATCAAGCCCCTCGCCTTTGATTTTTGCGTAGGGAAGCAGTTGCCCCCTTTGTCCCTGAGAAGTGGAAAAGATGATTCCCTGCGCATTGGCGCCTTGAACATAACCCTGCGGATTACCTCCTTCTTTCAGAGAAAGGAATGCCGCCGTTTCTTTGACCTGGCCGAAGGCAGTGCCCGCAAGGGTGGCGATGGCGAGGATACAACTAGTTGTAAAACATTTCATGATCGTCTTTATATGGTTTCGTTGGCAGTTCCTTCTTCCTATTCCACCGGAGCGATCCCCAGTTCCGTGTCAATCGCCAGTTCCTCTTCAGGAGTCACGCTCATTTGAGCCTTCATCTCAGTAATTCCACGTCGGAGTCGTCGAAGTGCCCCGGATTTTGAATCGTCGTCAGTAAGATTCTGCCACTGAAAGAGGAATTTCTTGGTTAACTTATAGAGCGCCAATTCACGCTCACGTTTCGCGAGCTGATCTGCCGGCAATTCCGTAGGCATTTTTTGGAAGTCAGCAATACTATTGGGAATGTATTTCTCCCATGACTGAGTCACGTAGTCGTAATAACGGGCGTAGGTCGAGACGACAGAAAGGTAAGCCTGATTCGCTTGTGTCGGCTCGTCGAGTTCATCAAATACCGTTCCCATTAAAAATCCAGCCTCGGCGCGTCGTTCCTTATCCTGCTTGAACATATTCTTGTTCTTATTGATCACATCAAGTGCCGCGAGCGCATCCTTCCACTCCTTGCTCTTAATGTGAAGATAGGCCAAATTCATGTAGGCAGGTCCGATCAGAGCTTTGTCTCCCAGCTTGATGACGCGCCTGAAGCGTTCCCTCGCCGAGGAAACCTTAGCCGGATCGGCCGCACGCATTTCAATTTCACCCAGAGCCATTTCAGCCGGTGCCTTGAACGCATCGGCATCGGGATTGGTTCGTGCCAGTAACTCCTCAAAGTAAGGGACCCCCAGGAACGGGTTATCGCCTCCCGCGAAATGCAGACCTACCTGCTGAAGCGCAAACTCAGACAGTTCCCGCTTATCAAAGAGTCGGAGATCCTCAAAAACTTTACCAATTTGCGTTTCGACACCCGCATACTCTGGCGTGTCCTTCGTCATCGTTGAGCGCGATTCCTGGAGCACGATGACTTTCTGAATTTTCAACCACGTCAGCAAAGCCTGATTGGCAGGATTCATCCCCGGAAAGCTATCAAGTCGAGCGAGCGTGCCCTCCAGTCCGCGAATCCGAACCGAAGCCTCAGAGTAGGATCCAATCGCCTGGCGAAGCAAGGTGATATCCTGCTTATCAGGAGCCATATCCCCCAGCAACAAAATCATCTTCTCTACCTGAAGAAGCCCCTCTTCTCCACGCTCAGCGGCCTCGAGATGCTCGAGCGAGAAGACTGAAATTTGAGCCTCCCAATACCAATTGGCTCCCGCATAAGTGGGAAAGAAATCGTCAAACTGCGCGAGTCCCTTTTCAACTTCCTCGTTCTGATAGTAGAGGTCAGCCGATTTCCAGAGCGATTCAGCTACGGCACTCTTGTAGCCATCCGCCCGATCAGAGTTACGTCCAATCGCCGCTTCACCCGCGCCCACAGCTGCAACGTAAGCTTCGAGCGCTTCTTTCTTTAGCACAGGCTCCTGATCTTTCTGCTCTTTGCCCAATTGCCCAGCCATGATCAGCAAGGCGTCACCTTTGATGTTTAGCGTCCGACCGAGCTGATTGGAGTCAGGCTTCTCCGCAACGATGCGATCCACCGCCCCAACCGAGGCAGGGTAATCCTCAAGATTAAATCGAGCCACCGCAAGGTCAGCGAGACCCGCGTCAAGGAATCGCTCAGACTCCGGGAAAGCCTTCAAAAACTCTTCGTACTGCTCCGCGGCCTCACGCATTTTACCGAGGACCAGAGAATTACTCCCGCGATGATACATCACGATTTCACGATTTCCTCCGTCGGGATAATTTTTCACATACTCCGCGAAAGGTTCCGCGGCCGCTTCGTGCTGTGTCGTTGAATACAAGGCAAGAGGATAAAGAGAATCGGCAAGCTCCCGCTCAGCAGCACCCGGCTCGTAACGCTCCCTTACTCTTTCGCTAATCGATTTCACCTGATCGTATTGACCGGAAGTGAACAACGACTGGAGCATGAAAGTGGAAACGTTGTTTCGCAGGGCGCTATCATCAGCAGCCGAAGCCATAAATTTCTCTCCAAAATACTGAGCGGCAGGGTAGTCGGCAAGCATCGACGAGAGACGTGAGGCTTCGTGCAGAATTTCGCTGTGCAGCGCAGGCTCTACGTCGGGAAAATCTTCCGCAAGGTGCCAGTAGATCGCACGAGGTCCGATCAGGATCCCCATCCTCTCGTAACAGGTCGCGACGAGTCGGAGCGTTTCCGCATCCGGATGAAGAGGCGCTTTCTCTCTTTCCGCGAGCTGGTCGAGAATGTGCTGATACTGGGACGGAATTTCAGCACCAATCGGAAGACGAGTGAGCCCCAAGTCAATATCATCACGAATGTCCTGAATCGTCGGGACGTAAGCGAAATAGCGCAGCGCCAGCGCATAGAGCCCGGCTTTGGTGGACTCAAACCCCAGCTTCCGAAGTCGATCCACGAAACCGAAGCGATAACTGTCCAGCGCATCGAGGTCTACGAGACTTCCGTTCTTGTCGAGAAAGTCATGAGCACGCTCCGCTACTTTTTCGAATTCAACCTCATCGGAACCCGCTGCATTGGCTTGCTCGACCCAGACGAGGCCCAATTCGAGAACCCCCTGCATGAGGAACTGCGGAGTCACCTTCCACTCTTCACGATTATCGAAAAGCTCCTGAATCGAAGCAATGCCCGCGTCGAGGCGCCCCGTTTTCATCAGCGACCCACCATAACGAAGCTTGAAGCTGTTCCGCACCTGCCCGAGCTCTTCAGGGGCGGGATTCTCCGCCAAATATTCGTCATAGAGCTTGATAGCCCCCTCATAATTCCCCAACTGGGCTTCGCAGAAACCCAACTGAAACTTAGCAAGGGTCTGTCGGGGGTTTTTGCCATTGATGGGAGACTCAACCTTCTCAGCCCACTCTTCGGCATTCACACTAATCAGGAAGACCTCTTTCGCATCACCCCAACGAGCCTGGGGAAGCAAAGTCATACCGTAGTCAAAGAGAAGACCTCCTGCTTGGGCGCCGAAATCTTCGAACAAGGTTTCGTATCCACCTGACAATTCGAACAACTTCTCGAACGTCTTCGAGGCTTCCTCACTCTCGCCACCCATATTAAGTCCCACCGCTTTTTGGTAGAGCGCTTCAACACTGACATCCTCCTCTTGCGCGTTGACGTTGACAGAACTGAGCACAAGCAGACTTGCGACAGGGAGAAGGAAGAGAGATTTTTTCAACCAGTATTTCATTTTAACAAAAAGGGGAAAGGTGGGAGTAAAGTTAGTTACCTAATTCGGAGAACCCCTCGAGGGCAACCCGGTCAATTCCGAGGCCGGAAAGGCAATTAATGACATCAATAAAGCGTTGGCCGGATACGCTGTCGGCTACCTTGAGTTGAACCGAAGGCCCTTCACTCAAGTCGTAAACCTGATACGCCTCAAGGTAAGTCGTAAGCCTGTCTTCAAGCAAAGCGAGCTGTCTTGAACTGACATCAGAATCGAGGACCTCGTGATCCATAATCACAGTACCTGTGGCATCGACCTCGATCTGAGGCGAATCGGGCAGAAACCTTTGAAGCGAAGGGACACCTCGATGATCCGGCATCGTCAGTCCGAGATCCGACTCGCGCGGTTCCAATGTCGAAGTGATCAAAAAGTAGATTAGGAGAAGGAAACTGACATCAATGAGCGAAGAGATATCAAGTCCGCCAAAGTCCTCGTCAGTTAAATTTTTAGCCTGGTTTCCTCTCATAGTTGGCACACCGTTCCCGGCAACTTTTGACCCTCTTTTTTTGAGAGCACGTTGAAAGCCACCTCTCCGGAACCCTATTCCTCAGTGAATCCAGTGATGGTGACGTTACTAATCCCGACCCCTTCGTCCGCCAATGCGTTCAATACGTCGATAAACCGCTGTCCCTTCGCTGCGTCATCAGCCGCGATGATCACCATGGGTTTTGAGTCCGTGAGCCGTGCACTCTCAGCATAAGTCTTGAGTCGATCGAGAAGCATCGGGACTTCCCGTGTCGCAGGATCCGTGTCGAGGACCTCATCATTCAAAACGATATGACCGGAACTGTTTACCTCTACGGTCATCTGGTCAATTTCGACCTCGGCAGAGCCGTCGGAGTTACTGGTAGGCATTGTCATCCCGAGATCCGCTTCTTTTGGATCAAGGGTCGACGTCACCAGGAAATAAATGAGAAGAAGGAAACTGACATCAATCAATGACGACATGTCCAACTCAGGATCCGATTCCTCTGCTACTTGTCTTCTTCCGGCCATTATAATAAATCTTTTAAAACAACTATTTCTTTTCGACCACGAAACTACCAAAAATCACATCGCTGACACCCGCTTCTCCAGCTGCCTGAACCACTTTCTTAATCACACGGGTGTCGGTATCTTTGTCAGCGCGAAGGTGAAGTCGTGCTTTCGGCACTCCATTATCCTCCATTTTAAGCCTCTCCGTATCGACGTAGTCAGTGATAGACTCCTGAGTGGGCAATTCCTCGGAATTCTCGTCCAGAATCGTTCCATCGGCGTAGATGTTCACCACGATCCGACCAGACGCGTTCTTAGCGACTCGGGCATTCGTTGCTATGGGAGGCTTCACATTCTTGTCCACTTTGATAATAATCAAGTGAGAACTGACCATGAAGAAAATCAGGAGAAGGAAGACAAGATCAATCATGGACGACATGTCCATGGCGAGGTCTTCGCCTTCAGCAGCTCTGATTGCCGCTTGTAATTTTGCCGATGCCATGTCGAGAGAGAGAGGAGTTAAAAGTAAGTGAAAGAGACCGCGAAGTAAATCGTGGCGACAACCTTTAAATGATTACCCTTCGGAAATCCCTTCTGGAACCTTAGCGAGCTGCTGGTCAGCGTTCACCGTCCCAATCGCAAGCTCAAGGCCTTCGATCGCCGTTTCCTGCGCCTCAGCGACAAGCTTGTTAAATTTGTTCTTAAAAATGTAGAAACAGAAAATACTTGGAATCGCGACAACAAGACCGCCCGCAGTCGTCATAAGCGCCAGTGAAATATCACTCGCAAGCTTACTCGGGTCAGAACCACCCGCGAGTCCCATCGTGTCGAACGCCATGATCATACCGGCAACGGTTCCGAAAAGTCCAATCATCGGAGCGGCCTGGGCAATCACGGCAAAGTAACCGATCCACGACATGTAGCGTGAATTCTCACGAATCGAGAAGTCAGCAAGCGAGTCCTCGACCCGCGCGCGCCCAAGATTTTCGGGATCAGTAGCATCCACGAGTGGGTAAGCCGTAGCAGTCATGCGCCCAAGATAAGAAGGATCTTGTGCCGCAACGTCAATTGAGCTGCGGACGCGAACGTCAGCCATGTTCGCAAGAATCGCATCGCGAAGGCCCGGTGGGACAAATTTCTTGTTCGAGAGCTGAAGAGCATTGAAAACAGCAAGCGTAATCATGAGCACTGAGAGAATTCCGATTGGTGCCATGAAAACACCGGCATCCATGATCTTATCCATCAGGGTTTTCTTCTCTTCACCGGCCACTGCTGGAGCTTCCTCGCCGAAAAGATCGGGAGCAATCAAAGTAACAAACAATACAAGCGCGAGGGTGACGAGATGACGCTTTGATCGAAGGAGGGACAAATTAAATGACATCAGAAATCTGGTTTTTTTTTAGTAAATTGTGAGAGGTATTTCTTGATGCATTTTTCAAAAAGAGTAAAGGAAAAAACCTCAATTATTTTTCATTCTTTGATCCCGCACCCACTGGAATCTCCTGTGATCTCAAGAAATAGCTCCTCCAGAGAACGGTCTTCCGACCTTCTGAATTGATTGGCGATTTCCGCGACTGTCCCGAGCGCAAGGAGCTTTCCTTCGTGGATAATCCCGACGCGATCAGCGAGTTCATGAGCGACATTCAAAAGGTGGGTCGAAAGGAAGACAGTGACACCGGCTTCACTTCTCGCTTTCAACTCCTCTTTAACGACCTGGGCATTGCGCGGGTCGAGCCCCACCATCGGCTCATCGACAATGATTACTTCCGGCTCGTGCAACAAAGCAGAGGCGAACGCGAGGCGCTGCCGCGTCCCGTGACTTAGATTTTCGATTCTCTGTCGACCATAAGAAATCAAAGAAAACTGCTCCATCAATTCCGCGGTCCTCTGCCTTGCCGCCTTATGCTCCACCTCAAAAAGTTCGCCAATGAAGGCCATGAATTCGATCGGCGTGAGCTTTCCGTAAAACTCCGCCACATCAGGAATGTAACCGATGCGCTTTTTCGCCTCGATCGGTTCTTTCTGAATGTCGAATCCACAGATCTTCGCAACGCCTTCCGTCGGAGAGATGAGGCCGGTCAACAATTTGATCGTCGTCGTCTTACCCGCCGCATTCGGCCCGAGAAAGGCAAAGAACTCCCCTTTCCCAATTTCCAAGCTGAGCTTATCAAGCGCGAGATGCTCGCCGTAGCGCATCGATAGATTTGAAATTTCGATCATGGTTGATCCACTTTATTTTTTCGGTAAGCATCAAGGGGCACGAGGATTTCCGAGATCGCCTCAAACCCCAAATCAGATTCGATCCGTAAAGGCTCCCCTGCCTCACTGAGGTAAACTTTCAATTCCTGATCCTGCTCAGGCACCCGAATGATGAGCAGATAAGCGCGAAGATCACGTCCGCCAAAGGAAAACGTCCCCTTCCTCGCTTCGATCTCCCACTTTATCTCCGACGGATTCAGCAATTGAGAAACATGACCTGCACTCATCGCGAGAAACTGGCCCGGTAAAGCGGGACCGCTTCCTGCTACCTCACTGTCGTAACTGAATATCTCCTCGTGCCCCAAAACGGCCCTTGCCTTGACGTGTTTCGTCGCGCCGTTCAGCTCCATATGGGCCGTGATCGCCTTTGAAGGAATCCGGATCGAAATCCTTCCCTTCCCCGGGTCCATCTTCTCAGAAAACTCCATCGTTCCTTTCCAGAACAACTCCAAACGGGGAACCGGATCGCTGGAGGAATCATTCTCCAGCGCCACCGAAACGGAAACAGTATTGGTAAATTCTCCGGTTTCAGAATCTTCGCCGCTCCCGCCCGAGATATTCATAGTGCCCCGACGAGCGCCCCCCTCAAGAAGAGTCATCGTTGTGGAATCATTCCACCCGAAAAAGACATCGTAGACCTCACGCCGGTCCACCTCGGCCATCCGCGACTCTGGCGGTGCCCACACCGTCATTCCCAGCCAGCTAAGACTGCCAAGCCAGCAAAGAGTAATAATGACCGCGAAAACCCGAATGAGCATTCACGAGCCTAACATGACCGCGAAGAAAACCTCAACCCTCTTTCTCACTCCCGGGGTTTATAAGAAAACGCTCGCCTCCCAACTTCGCTTTGAGACGAGCCCTTACCGTCAGGCTCACGCCATCTCTTTAGGTAAGGGCAGGACAACGCTCTCTGAACACTCGCAACGGCACTTACGAACCGTCCTCGCCCCGCTGCGCCACCCCACACGGACGCAACGATAAGGCTCACTCCCACTCAATACTCGCAGGCGGCTTCGTCGAAATATCATAAAGAACGCGATTAACACCGGGCACCTCATTAAGAATCCGGTTCGAGATCTCTCCGAGGATTTCGTAAGGCAAGTGAACCCACTCGGCGGTCATGGCATCTTCACTCGTGACGGCACGAACGCTGATGGCGTCTTCATAACTGCGCTCATCCCCTTTGACGCCAACCGTCTTCGTAGGAATCAAAGTAACACCGGCCTGCCAGATTCGATCGTACCAACCTCGCTCACGAAGAATATCGATGTAGATCGCGTCAGCATTCCGAATAATTTCCAGCTTCTCAGCCGTGATCGCTCCGGGGCATCGTACTGCCAGCCCGGGACCGGGAAAAGGATGACGAGCGACGACTCTCTCCGGCAATCCGAGAACACGACCGAGTTCGCGAACTTCATCCTTAAAAAGCTCGTCGAGCGGCTCAATGATACGCCCCTCCGCCTTCAAATCCATGATGCGATCTACCCGATTATGGTGGGTCTTGATCGTCGAAGCAATCGAGCCACTCGTCGCACTCTCGATCACGTCAGGATAAAGGGTGCCCTGTGCCAGCAACTCGACATCGCTGCCGACCGCATCGAAGAATACATCAACAAAAAGACGCCCAATAATTTTCCGCTTTTCTTCAGGATCGGTTTCGCCGGCGAGCGCCGTAAGAAAACGCTCCGACGCATCGATTGTTTCAATCTCGATTCCCACCTCAGCGAAAAGAGAAACCACTTCCTCACCCTCCCCTTTTCGAAGGAGCCCGGTATCGACAAAAATGTTACGCGTATCGACCTTTGCCTCGTGAAGGAGCGCAGCAAGGACCGAGGAATCAACACCACCGGAAACGCCACACACCACTTTGCGGCCTGCCACTTGAGTGAGCACCTTCTCGATCAATTCGTCTTTGAACGAATCGATTTTAAACACAGGAAGATCCTTCGCGAGATGGAGAAAATTCTTCAGAATATCCGTTCCCTCATCCGTATGAGACACCTCAGGGTGAAACTGGATACCGTAAAAGGTATCATTCCATTTCAGCGCAACCGGAATTCCATCGAGGTTGCGCCCCGTCACGACACAACCCTCGGGAAGCTTGCTCACCGTATCCGAATGGCTCATCCAGATCTGTGAATGCCCTTTCAATCCGGTAAAGATGCTCTCGACCTCCGATTCAATCATGAGAGTGGCGGGACCATACTCACGGGTATTCCCGGGAGCGACTTCGCCACCGAACTTCTGATTGAGAAGTTGCATACCATAACAAACGCCTAAAACAGGAACGCCCATCTTTACAAGATAGTCGAAATCGATATCGGGTGCGCCTTCGTCCAGAGTCGAACGCGGGCCGCCGGAAAGAATCACCGCGGCAGCGTCTCCCGTGTCTTTCAGCTCGGAGGGCTGATACAGTTTTGAAAAATAACCCAGCTCACGAATTCGACGAACGATGAGCTGTGTATACTGAGATCCGAAATCAATAACGGCAATGGGATGTTCCATAAAAAAAGAGTGAACGTCTCGGGAAAGAGAAAAGCGAAAAGAGAAAAAGGATGATTAGCCTGCGGTCTGATAATTAACAGGCTCTTCAGTGATCGCAACGTCGTGAGCGTGGCTCTCCTTTAAACCACCTGAAGTGATCCGAACAAAAGTCGCGCGCTCGCGAAGCTCCGCAAGATTTCCAGCGCCCACGTATCCCATACCACTGCGAAGACCACCAATGAGCTGGAATACGGTATCAGCAAGATGACCGCGATAGGGAACGCGCGCTTCGACGCCCTCGGCAACGAGTTTGCCTGATGAGTTCTGGCCATAGCGATCGCCTGATCCTTTGCGCATCGCTTTGAGCGAGCCCATTCCGCGATACTCCTTCCAGGTTCGTCCCTGATAGTTGACCATTTCACCGGGGCTTTCACGGCAGCCGGCAAGCAACGATCCTAACATCACAATATCAGCACCTGCCGCCATCGCTTTGACCACGTCACCGGAGTAGCGAATTCCGCCGTCCGCGATCACCGGAACCCCACGTTCGCGGCAGACTTTAGCGACGTTCTGAATCGCGCTGAACTGGGGCGTTCCCACTCCAGCAATGACACGTGTCGTACAAATTGACCCCGGTCCGACCCCCACCTTGACCGCGGCGGCTCCGGCAGAACAAAGGTCAGCGGCTCCCTCCTCGGTGACAACGTTTCCCGCGACAACCGGCGTATCAAATTCACTTCGCAGCTTTTCGATCACCGCGAGAACCCGCTCGGTATGACCCGTAGCCGCATCAATAAAGACCGCATCAGCTCCGGCCTCAATCATCGCCTGAGCCCGCTCATAATAGTCTTCACCGACTCCGATCGCCGCGCCAACACGAAGACGGCCTTGCTCATCTTTCGCGGAATTCAAAAACATATTTTTCTTCTCGATGTCCTGCGCCGTGATGAGACCGGCAAGCTTTCCCTCGTTATCGACGAGTGGAAGTTTCTCAATACGGTTCTTATAAAGAATGCCGCGCGCCTCATCGAGGTCCGTCGAAATTTTGGCGGTGACAAGTTTTTCCCTCGGAGTCATGACCGATGAAACCGGAGCGCTTGCATCTTCAATAAACCAGATGTCCCGGCTCGTGACCATTCCAATGAGAACCCCATTGCGATCGACGACGGGGAAACCATTGACGCCCTTTTCCTTCATCACCGACTGAAGTGTCGCGATAGAAATATCTGCCGAAGTGGTGAAAGGATCCGAAATCACCGTGTTCTCGGAACGCTTCACTTTAGCGACCATGTCTGCCTGATCACTGATCGGCATATTGCGGTGAATAACCCCGAGTCCGCCCTCGCGAGCCAGAGCAATCGCGAGCCCATCTTCCGTCACCGTGTCCATCGCCGATGAAATGATCGGAATATTCAGCGGAATACCTACGGTGACGTGAGTTGAGACATCGACCTCAGTTGGAAGCACCCCACTCCGTTGAGGCACCATCAACACGTCATCAAAACTAAGACCAAGAGGAAGTTCACCCATAGATAATGTTTAGGAGAGACCTCCCGATGATCAAGTGAAAGTTTTAGGGAATTCTGGACTGATCGCCCAATCCTAGGCGAATTCCCTTAGCTTGACGTCTATTCCGAACAAATTGAGAGGCCCTGCGAGTGGACTGCTATCGAGGACTATTGAATAAGAGTCGAGTCTCCGATGCTATCGGGCTCTCCGGGCTCTCCTTGGTAACGGTGATTAAAGATCCTCTCCCCGTTTAGCCCGTATTGATGAAATCCCTCGGAGAAGACTTGGGAGAGGTTTACGCGGCGGATGAACTTCCTCCGTTTACGCTCCGCATCATCGAATGCGTCTTCATCGAATGCGTCTTCATCGAATGCGTCTTCATCGAATGCGCAGATGAAGTCACGCGTCGCGTCACCCTCACGGGGTATCGTCATCGGCACACAAATAAAGGAGGCCTAGACCTTTTTCGTTCCCGGACGCACCGCCGGAATCTCGGCAAGCCATGCAGGCACTTCGTCTGCCTCGTAGACTGGGAACTGAACTTCCATACAGGAAACAACAGGGTAATCCCCCACCTTGTCCTTGCCGGAGCGATTCACGATAACAAATACACCGGCTACTTCGCCACCCTGAGATTGGATGAAATCAGTCAACTCGAGAAGCGTCCCCCCCGTCGTGATGACATCCTCAACGAGCAAAAGTCGCTCACCCGCTTTGATCTCAAAGCCACGTTTCAACTCGAGTTCATCCGTTTCCGGATTGCGCTCCGCATAGATCGTCCGTGCATGAACCGCGAGACCGACCTGCTGACCAACAGGAACGCCGCCCATCGCAGGACTCAAAACCACATCGATCTGCCCGAGCTCACGGAGCGCTTCGACGCGCTGATTGATCATCGCCTGGAGCTCAAAAGGATGCTGAACAAGCTTCCCTTTTTTGACATAAAAAGGGGAGTGCTTCCCGCTCGCGAGGACAAAATGCCCCTGCTCCACTGCTCCATAATCCTTGAGCAGTTCGATGGTTTCCTCAGGTGATACGGGCAATTCGGTTCGCATAGTCTTTGGCTTTTTCAGAGAATGAAAGGTGGTCATCCGCGTAGAGAATTCCACGGGAAACATTAATCACGAAAGGAGCAGTACGGTTCTGCCCCGCAAGCGCATCGAGATCGCCGCCCTGAGCGCCAAGGCCGGGGATCAAAAGGGGGACATCGGGAAGCCGGGCAAGAACATCAGAGGAGGCATTGGTGAGGCCCAAGACGAGACCGATGCTGCCCGCTTCAGTGGCACGACCGGCCATATCGCCGACAAGCTCGAAAACCTTCCTTCCGCTCGCGAGATCATGGAGTTCCAAATCAGCCGCGCCCGCATTGGAAGTCACTCCGAGAAGGTATACCCCTTTCCCCGGATACTTGAGAAACGGCTCCACGGAATCAAATCCCATATACGGGCTGAGGGTAACCGCATCGACATCCCAGTTCCCGAAATACCCCATCGCATAATGCTCCTGAGTCGTCCCGATATCCCCGCGCTTCGCATCGAGGACGATGGGAACGCCGGTATCCTTGATCCGGCCGATGAGCGTCTCGATCATTTGATAGCCAACGACTCCGAGCGCTTCGAAGTAGGCAATATTCGGTTTAAAAACAGCCGCGTATTCAGCGGTCTCGTCGATGACCTGCTCACAGAAAGTCTGAATCGCCGCCGGAGAATCGTGCAAATCAGGACGCGGATCAATCCCAACGCAAAGCCCGCTTCCGGTCTTTACGATTCGTTGCTGGAGCGTTTCTGCGTAGGTCATTTCAAAAAAAGGACTCAACCCTCCTTCGCCGGGGCGACGGAGGGTTAGTTCAAACACTCAACAGGGTTAGCTCGATGAGTCAAGCCAGTTGAGTCAGTCTCGATTAAATCTTAGCGACAATGGCATTGCCCATTTCGATTGTGCCGACCTTCTTCTGGTCTTCGTCGCCGGTGAAAATATCGCCGGTTCGGTACCCATCGTCGATCACTGCTTTGACAGCGTTTTCAATATCGTCAGCGACTTCGTTGAGCCCGAAAGAAAAGCGCGCCATCATTGCCACCGACAAAATCTGCGCGATCGGGTTCGCGATGCCCTGCCCCGCAATATCAGGAGCGGATCCACCACTGGGCTCGTAGAGACCGAAGTAGAGTCCGTCGCCTTTACTTTCTCCGAGACTGGCGCTGGCGAGCATTCCGAGGGATCCGGCGATCATTGCCATTTCATCGCTGAGAATGTCACCGAAGAGGTTAGGGGCGAGCACGACATCAAACTCGCGAGGACGGTTGATCAGCTGCATCGCCGCATTGTCCACGTAGAGGTGGTCGAGTTTTACATCGGGAAACTCTTTTGCCACTTCCTCAACCGTCTCGCGCCAGAGGATACCATTTTGGAGGACGTTGGCTTTGTCGATTGAGGTGATGCGGCCATCCCGCTTTTGGGCCGCGATAAAGGCGACCCGTGCAATCCGTTCGATCTCACTCTTGTGGTAAATCATCGTATCGATCGCGACCTTTTCGCCATCGCGTATTTCGATGCTTTTAGGCTGACCAAAATAGATGCCACCAGTTAATTCGCGCACACACAGGACATCGAATCCGCCGGCAATGCGATCTTCCTTTACGGGAGAAGCATGAGTTAAAGCGGGGAAACAAACCGCAGGGCGGAGATTGGCGAAGAGACCAAAATGTTTACGAATCGGGAGGAGAGCTCCGCGCTCGGGCTGAATTTCGGGGGGGAGCGATTCCCACTTCGGGCCTCCCACCGAACCGAAGAGAATCGCATCGGCTGCTTCACAGGCTTTGATCGTGTCCTCGGGAAGCGGGTGGCCGCCATCATCGATCGCAGCGCCTCCAACCAGCTTCTCAGTGGTCTCGAAAGTCAGGCCGTGTTTTTCGGAAATTCGGTTGAGCACTTTACGTGCTTCATTCATCACCTCGGGTCCGATTCCGTCGCCCGGTAAGATCGCAATTTGATACGTTTCGCTCATGGAGCGAGAAAAAGGCCGAAACGCGCTCGCCGCAAGCTGAAAAAAGACCGGAATACTACTCTTCCGCCACTTCCACCGAAGCCAAAGAGAGCGATTTCTCCCAGGTATAACTGCTCAATTCCGCTTTCCCCGTGGTATTTTCGGCGAGAATCTGCCCGTCAGCGCCTACGACGCGGACTAAAACACCGAGAAGTAAATCCTCTTTGAACGGGTCACCTTCGGAATCAAGGACCCGATCAATCGGGGTTTGATCCGTTCTGATCAGCGCCTCGCGATTGAACGCGAGCGGTTCGAGAGGAACGCTTCCGTGTTTTCTGACCAAATTCTCTGTGTCAGCCCTCGATGGAGAGGTGTATCGCCACTCGCCATCGTCCTTACCCTCGTAAATAGTGGCACCCTCCTCCCACACCATCACATACTCGACGACAGCTCCTTCGAGGTTTTCTCGTGAGGTGTTCAAAACCTTAACCTCAAAAAAGTGAGGCGTGGACTCAAGCACAAACGACCCACTAACATGTTTATCAGTGCTGATTTCCTCGTGATCGACCTCAATCACGAGATGGAATTCCGGATCCTTCAATTCGCTCGCCGCCGCTAGCTTGTAAGACTCCATCCAATCCTTGATGTATTGCTGATCATCGAGGCTGAAAAGCACAATCTCCGGGCTGAACTCCATCCCGTCAGCCCGACGAATTTTAGCAGTCAGCTGCTCTTTGTCTATTTCAAGCAGCTTCGCCGTAATCTGATTTCCCTTCTTATCGGTAAATAGATGCAACTCGTCGAGATCCAGAGCGTGAGCAGGGACCGACAAAAAGATCAAAATAACTGAAAGAAAAAACCGTAACATCGGAAAAAAATTACAACATCAACTCAAATAAGTCATGTGATTTTAGCGTCGAAATGACGCCCAATCGAGTAACCAATATGGGCCACCCTCAGGTTACGGGCATGGGTTCGGAAAACGATGATGCACCGTATCAATCGCTTTCCGGACGGGGCCTTCCAGCTCAATGTGAACGCTTGAGATGTTCGATTTCAACTGATCCAGCGTCGTCGCGCCAATCAAATTGCTGGCGACATGAGAGCGTTGATTGATCCAGGCGAGACACATTTGAGCTAAATCGAGCCCTGCTTCTTCAGCAATCGCCGCATACTGCTCGATAGCCTGATCCGCAACAGGGCCATTGTAGCGGGCAAATCGCGCCCATTTAGTAAGCCGGGCACCATCAGGAGAATGGCCGCCACGATACTTCCCTGAAAGCCTCCCGAAAGCCAGCGGAGAGTATGCAAGGAGCCGAACTCCCTCCTCGTGACAGACTTCAGAGAGCCCGCTGTCGAAGGTGCGATTAAGAAGATTGTAGGAATTCTGAATCGTAATCACTCGCGGCAGGCCGAGGTCTTCGGCGGCTTTCAAGAATTTCATCGTTCCCCATGGCGTCTCATTGGAAAGACCAATGTAGCGAACCTTCCCTGACTGAACGAGCTCTCCGAGGACAGCAAGCGTTTCCTCGATCGGAACGGAATCAGATTGTTTCGGCGGGGAATAATCACGCGTTCCGAAAAGAGGCACAGGACGATCAGGCCAATGAAGCTGGTAAAGATCGATTCGATCGGTTTGCAACCGCTGCAATGATCCTTCGAGCGCCGCTTTAATATTTTTTTCGTCAAGCCGGTTCTTATCCCTGACGTGCGTGACATGCGGCCCCGGGCCGACCGCTTTCGTGGCAAGAATGACATCATCCCGCTTCCCTCTCTCAGCGAACCAGGATCCGATGATACGTTCGGTTTCGTGACAGGTTTCGGCCATCGGCGGCACCGGATACATCTCGGCGGTATCGAACAAGTTCACGCCCTGATCGTGGGCGTAATCCATCTGCTCGTGCCCCTCGGCTTCGGTGTTCTGCTCCCCCCAGGTCATCGTTCCAAGCCCAATGAGGCTTACGGAGAGGTCAGAGTGCGGAATAGTGCGATAAATCATGCAGACGAAAGAAGTGCAGCGCCCGGCGTGGGCACGAATTAAATGGATAGAATCAAGAAGCTCAACAGAATTTAGCCACCGCGAATGATAAGCATATTCTGCCCACCCCGGCCTTTCTCTTCTGCCCAGACGCGCCTCGCGTGGTCGTAAATCTGACCAATCGTCTCCTTATTCTGCAGCCGATACTCAGAAGTTTTCGCATGAGTCGTGTCAGGATAATGCTTCGTGACATTGGAATCGACATCACCATGGCCGGTCTTTTCACCAATCTTGTTCGCAATGCTCGTGATGCGATCAACCGTCGCTTTACCCGAAGTCAAAGACGAGCTGGCCGAAACCGGCTCGATAAAATAGAAACGTGCCGTTTGAACCCCCTGTGTATCAACGGTGCACTCAAAAACGCGGACCGCCCCATCGATGATGTATTCATGCTCGCTCACCGAAGTGATATCACTAAGCCGGGCCACAAATCGCCCCGATGAAGTAACCACTTCCCAGAAACCGGCGATACCCGGCTGTTGGCCGTCAGGGGTGTCCTGAGCCTGAGCCGGAGAGAAAAAGATGGCCGCCGCCGTCGCGATCAAAATTGAAAAAATCTTCATACCGCGAATCGTATCTCAAAAAAATCGCGATGTCTCTTACAAACATTCGCCTGCAGCATTACAATTCTGTCATCTTACGCCTCTTTCTCGAAGGAAACGCGTACCCTGAAAGAGCGAGTCATCCTCTGAATCTACGACTATAATTCATGAGACGATTTCTATGAAGACGCCACTGTTCATTCTCGCGACGATCTTGATACCCGTTTTCACGGTAAATTCGGCTGAGGTCGATTTTGCGAGGGACATCCGCCCCATCCTCTCGGACAAATGCTTCTTCTGCCACGGGCCCGACGAAGAGCATCGCGAAGCAGATCTGCGGTTGGATCTCAAAGAAGATGCCTTCCGCGATATTGGCGGGATTGCCGCCTTTCGAGCGGGCGACTTGAACGGCAGCGAAGCATGGCACCGGATCATGACAGATGATCAAGACGATCTCATGCCACCGCCTGAGTCTAACAAAACACTTACACAGCGGGAAAAGGATCTCTTCAAAGCATGGATAGAAGGCGGAGCCGAGTGGACAGAGCATTGGTCGTTTATCCCTCCCGTAAAACAGGAGATCGCAGATAAAGAAGCGAACACATCCCCCATCGACACTTTCATCAAAGCTAGATTAGAGACGGAGTCATTGAACCCATCAGAGAAGACGGACCGACGCACTTTGATCCGACGCCTTACCTTCGATCTGACAGGACTTCCCCCGACGAAATCAGAGGTTCAAATTTTTCTCGCGGACACTTCTGAAAATGCGGTTGGCAAATTAGTCGATCGTCTCCTCGCCTCTCCGCATTTTGGCGAACGCATGGCTCTGATGTGGCTCGACGCTGCGCGCTACGGCGATACCTCAGTGATGCACGCCGATGGTCCCCGCGATATGTGGCCATGGCGGGACTGGGTCGTGAATGCCTTTAACAAAAACCAGCCCTACGATCAATTTTCAACCGAGCAGATCGCCGGCGATCTCCTCCCCGATGCGTCCAATGCCCAACTCATTGCATCAGGTTTCAACCGCAATCACCCCTCATCCGACGAAGGCGGCGCGATCGCTGAAGAACTGCGCGTCAGCTACGTCGCGGACCGCGTCAAAACGACTTCAAACGTGTGGCTAGGACTTTCGATGGAATGCGCGCAATGCCACGATCACAAATACGATCCCATTTCACAGAAAGAATATTATCAGTTCTACGCCTACTTCAACAACACCGAGGATCCCGGAATGCAGACGAGGAAGGGTAATCAGACTCCCGTCGTCGAAGTGGTGACGGAGGTGGAGGAAGACAAGCTCAAAGAAGTGGAGAAAACGCTGACCGACCAACGGGCATTGGTCGAGGCCGAACGAAAAAAGGCACTCGCGAAGGTGGCTCCGGGAACTGCCGATCCGGAACCTGATGCCGCAGCCAGACTCAAGAACCTGAAGCATTACTTTCCTCTCAACGAAGCCTCCGGATTCGCTCTACTCGACGCAGGATCCAGCAAGGACCTTGCTGGAAAAACCATTCTACTGAACAAGCCCGACGGCAAATTCGGTTCAGCGATCGAACTCAACGGCAGCCGCACTTTTGAAGGTCCCGGATTGACTGAGTTCGATAACAAGAGCAAAATGACGATCTCCGCATGGGTCAAAATTGCCGACGCAAATGCCGGAGGTGCCGTCCTTTCAAAAATGGACTCGTCGAAAGATTATCGTGGCTGGGATCTTTGGATACAAGGAGGTCGTCCTGCAATGCACATCGTCAACAAATGGCCGTCCAACGCGGTTAAAGTCGTCGGGAAAGAAAAACTGAAGCCAAATCAGTGGGAGCATGTCGCGATCACTTACAATGGCGGCGGCACTCCCGAAAGCGTCAAAATCTACCTCAACGGGAAACCAATTGAGCATGATGCGGAGGCGAAAAAGCTCACCGGAACCATCAAAAACGAGGTTCCTTTCAAAATTGGAGGTCGCTCACAGGGCGGTGGAGTCAAAGCAGAAATCGATGAAATCCATGTCTACGACCGAGCACTTTCTGAAAAGGAGATCGAATGGACCCAGCGCGATCTCACAGCCGAATCCGTGAATACCCTCGCCAGAAAACGCAGGAGTCAGCAAACGACGATCGCGAATACCGATGCGTTTTCCAAGTCCGGTCAGTTCAAAAAACAGCGCTCTGAAGAAATACTAACCGAAGCAAAGCGGCTTCAAATCCTCACCGGAAAAACCACTTCAATGGTCATGGCTGACAACCCGCCGGAGAAGATGCGGAAGACCTATATCCTCGACCGCGGTGCCTACGATGCGCCAAAAGAAGAGGAAGTGATCTCCCCGGGAACCCCCGCGATCCTCCCCCCTCTCCCACCGGAAGCTCCTGCCAATCGGCTCACCCTCGCCAACTGGCTTTTCAGTGACGATCACCCCCTCACCTCCCGCGTCGCCGTGAACCAACTCTGGCAGCTCTTTTTCGGAAACGGAATCGTCAACTCCACCGCTGACTTCGGCGCACAGGGAGATTTCCCTTCGCACCCTGAATTGATCGATTGGCTCGCGGTCGATTTTCGTGAGAGCGGATGGGATCTAAAACGCCTCATCAAGCAGATCGTAATGTCTTCAACCTATCGGCAGTCCTCGAAAGTAGGCGCTGAGGATTTAGAAAAAGATCCTGAAAACCGGCTTCTCGCACGCGCGCCTCGCTTTCGCTTGCAGGCAGAAATGATTCGAGACAACGCGCTCGCGCTCAGCGGTCTTTTGCTCGACGAAAGAGGAGGCCCCGGAGTGAAACCCTACCAACCTCCGGGCCTCTGGGCAGAAGTCAGCCTCGGAGGAAATCCGAAATTCGTTCAGGACAAAGGGGACAAACTTTTCCGCCGCAGTCTCTACACCTATTGGAAACGTTCCTCGCCTCCGCCCGCGATGCTCATCTTCGATGCTCCCAATCGCGAGACCTGCGTCATGAAACGCCCGAGCACGAACACACCCCTGCAAGCGCTCGCGGCAATGAACGATATCCAACTCATGGAAGCTTCGCGCCACCTTGCTCATCGAATCCTGAAGGAAGGTGGCGAGACAACTCCGGAACGGGCCAGTTATTTATTTGAACTCGCAACGGCACGGCCTCCCCTCAGCGGCGAGCTGGAAACCCTTGTCGAAGTTCACGACCGCAGCCTCAAGCGCTACAGCGATGAGCCCGCAAAAGCGACCGCCATCCTCAGTCACGGGGACTCTGAAAACAATGCCGATGTTCCCGCTCCTGAACACGCCGCCTGGACGCTCGTCGCCAGCCTCATCCTGAACCTCGACGAGGTCCTGACAAGAAACTAAATTCACGCCCTGAACCACGATGCGAGCGCAAAAACCCAAGCTTACTTCAACCACCGAAAGATCGCTTAGGGTAGGGAGAGGCGTCCCTGCCGATCCGCGTCGTCCCCGGAAACGTCCGAACCACGGTACTGCTTCACAGCGAAGCGACTCGCTTGGATTTCATTACAGCCGACCACGAGGCTCAGCGGGACGCTTCGCCCTACCTTCCCCCACTTTCCTTACTCACCCCTGAACCGAGATGAACGCTCTATCCGAACTTCAGCAACTTAACAACCGTCGCCAGTTTCTAGGACGCTCCTGCAGCCTCCTCGGCGGTGCCGCGCTTTCGAGTTTACTTCCCTCCCATCTCAGCGGCGCGGTGTCGCAGCCCGGTGGGATCGCTGATACGCTGCCGCACTTTGCCCCGAAGGCGAAGCGGGTCATTTATCTCTTCATGGCAGGAGGCCCGTCTCATATCGACATGTTCGATTACAAGCCGGCGATGAAAGAGCTCCACGGCACTGAACTCCCTGAATCGATTCGGAACGGCCAGCGCATCACGGGGATGACGAGCGGACAAAAGGAATTCCCCTGCGTCGCACCGATGTTCAACTTTGAACGAGTCGGCGAACGCGGCACCTGGATGAACACCGACATCCTTCCCCACACCGCATCCATCGCCGACAAGATCACTTTGATTCGCACGATGAATACCGAGGCGATCAATCACGACCCCGCGATCACCTACATTAACACCGGCACCCAGCAATTCGGGCACCCCAGCATGGGGTCCTGGCTCGCCTACGGGCTCGGTTCTCTGAGCGACAATCTCCCTGCCTATGTCACGATGATCTCGGTCGGAAAAAAGCCCGGCCAGGCGCTCTACGCGCGACTTTGGGGAAGTGGATTTCTTCCGTCACAATATCAAGGCGTTCAGTTCCGAAGCGGGAAGGATCCCGTCCTCTATCTGAACAATCCCGAAGGAATCGACAGCCACCTTCGACGCGGGATGCTCGATGGACTCGGTGACCTCAACCGCCAGCGAATGCAGGAAGTAGGCGACCCCGAAATCGCTTCGCGGATCTCCCAATATGAAATGGCATTCCGGATGCAATCCTCCGTTCCCGACTTGATGGAAACCAAGGGCGAGCCTGACTATATTTTCGACCAATATGGCCCGAAATCCCGAGAGAAAGGTTCCTTTGCCGCGAACTGCCTTCTCGCCCGGCGCATGGCAGAGCGCGGCGTCCGATTCATCCAGCTTTTCCATCGCGGATGGGATCAGCATGGCAATCTCCCCAAAGAGCTCGCGCACAACTGCGAAAGCGTTGATCAGCCTGCCGCAGCTCTTGTCAAAGATCTTGAAGATCGCGGCATGCTGGAAGACACCGCCGTCGTCTTCGGAGGGGAGTTCGGCCGCACGATCTACAGCCAAGGCAAACTGACAAAAGACAATCACGGCAGGGATCACCACGGGAGATGCTTTTCCACCTGGGTCGCCGGAGGCGGCTTCAAGGCCGGCTTCGACTATGGAGAGACCGACGACTACGCCTACAACATCGTGAAGGATCCGGTGCACATCAACGACTTCAACGCCACTGTGCTCCACAATCTAGGTATCAACCACGAACGCTTCACGGTGAAACATCAGGGGCTCGATTCCCGTCTCACCGGCGTCGAAAATCGCCGCGTCGTAAAAGAGATTTTGGCGTGAGTATTTTTGGTGGAGCGAACTTCCAGTCTACCCAGAAAGGCAAATGCCTTTTGCCAAAAGGCATTTCGATTTAGCGGCACCTTGGCAAGACGCAGCTACCACAAATCCATTTATGAAAATTGCTCCAGTCAATTAGCAAACTGAACGTCTTCATTATACAGATCGCCGGTGACCCCGTAGTGCCGAAAGGCGATTCGAGGTTCATCCCTCTTCCTGAAAACCTCGACACGCAGAAAGCCGCCCTTCACTTTCAAATAGTGATGCATCTCCGAGCGATCATTTTCTTTAAACCCGCTGGCATGGACATCAGTCGTCGGTCCACACGAGAATTCGCGCAGACCCGTTTCCGGATCGACGGAGACATATTGCCAGTGCCGATCGCCACAGACAACGAACATGTTTTTCTGCGCGGCAATGAAAGCACGTAACTCATCTCCCTCATGAGTGAATCCGACATTGGCGTGGTTATCATTTTTATTTCCACGATCCGGCCCCACCAGAGGAGTCGGACTGATCAATACCCGAAAGGTGGCATCCGAATCCTTTACCGTTTCGAAGAACCATCGCTTTTGCTTTTCTCCCCATATTGTTTTGTCAGGCCCATCAGCCATCGTGTTCGCGCTGCGAAAATCGCGCCCTTCGACAAGCCAGATTTGAAGGTCTTTTCCCCACCGAACTGTGCGGTAAGTTTTTTCACCCATCGGCACTTGCTCTGGAAAAAGTGCGACGCCCTCATCCCAAGTCAAATCACCGTAGCTCTGCCCCGGCCAAGCATCATTCTTCAGCGTATCATGATCGTCCTTCATGAAGTAGCTCGCCGTATGATTGTGAAAGTCACGTTGAAACGGCAGCGCATAAAGACGGTTCCATTTGAAGCGGGCAAGCTCAACAGTGTCGGCAAACGGTTCCGCCTTGTCGTAATATTCGATGTCACCCGTGTGAACAAAGAAGTCGCCCCCAAGTGCTTTCATTCGTGGATAGATCTGATGCCCATTGACCTTGTCATCCCGACGCGGGTAATCCTGTCCCGTCACGACCGTAAAGCCCACTGGCGCCGCTTCTTCTGCTGCCGGCGCGGTAGCGAAAGAGCCCTCAACCTTTGCTGAAATTGCTCCCCCTACCGGACGCGCCTCAGCAATAATTTCATATCGGGTTCCCGGAGCGAGTTTCTCAATCACAAACTGACCGGCAAAATTCGCGTCAGCACTCAGGGACAACCAATCCGTAGTGACGGCCTCCTCTTTTGCCCCCTCTTGATGAAAAACGAGGCGAACCTCACCAGCCTTTCCGGGAACGGCCCCCTCCATGGAGTCGAGATTTTCGTAGGGTAGCGAGCGTCGCTTCCTGTCATTGTTTTTCGGAAACGGCGATCCCTCGATATGACGCTCCGCTTGTCTTGTGAGCCGTGTCCAGACGATCGCAGAGTCCGAAGTGACCTCGCCAATCTTAAGCCCATTGGCAAAGTGAGGTCCCTCTTCCGCGCCGACGGATGAATGAAACCAGCCAATGAAGAAGAAATAGAGAGCAAGCCCCGGCATGAAACGCATCATCAGGAGATACACCATTTGCATGCATTTTTCCCGATTTCATTGTTCGGTTTTTTGAGATGAAAAATACATCTCCGCCCAACTTTGGAACAACCAACCTTCCGCTATCATCACTATCTCATTTAGGACGAGGGCTCGATATTTCTTCGTATAAATCCCAGTGATCAAATGAATCGATGACGAGAGCTTCGTGCATGAGAACGCCGTTCACCCTCGATTTCTGCACCTCGGTGAGCATCCTTCTCACAATCGCTTTTTTGAACGTCTTAGCGCCACGTCCATTGACTACTTTATCCTCCTCCGTGGGCCATGCCCAATCCTGAAGCGTCAGCCAACGGTATAGGGGGATCGAATGGGGCTTCTCTCGAAAATAGTCAGGTCGACTTATCTCCGCTTCAGTATCGAAATAGGGAAGCACAAATTCGGGCCCGGTTCCGGTTGCGGCATCACCACCGATGACCAACGCATCAATGATCCCCTCTTCAATCCATTTCTCCCATTGGAAAAAACTTTTATCCAATGAGCCTAACCGATACGCAATGCGGCTGTCTTCCTGCCGCCACGAGACCTTGACCATGAAACGGGCACCGGCACCACGAATGTGCCTCGCCGCTTCGCGCAGAAAATCTGTGTAAAAATCGCCCTGAACCGAACTGAATTTTCCAAGGTCGTAGTGAGCCCGGTCTCGTGGATCTCCTCCATGCAGCACCTGGTAGCGCTCTATGACGGGCGGATTAAAACCATATTCGATCTGACGTTGACTCATGTTCGAGTGGGTCCGGTCGGAAAAGAAAATCCCATCAGGTTGGTAGGCGAGAATCTCGTGGATCTGGCTGATCCAATAATCCACCACTTCAGGATGCCCGAAAGAATAAACACCCCATAGAGGATCGTCGCCGTCACGAGAGAGAAGTTGATACTGAGGATTGAGCCAGGAAAACTTACTTTGCATGATCCCCCGGCCTCTTTCTTCGTATCCTTTCACGGCTCCCGAATCATCAAAAGGCGTCATCCAGACGTAGCATTTGATTCCGTTTTTGTGTGCTGAATCGATCGCGAGAGCGAGCGGGTCATAGGCTTGCAGTGTTCTCGAAATTTCCGGATGATCGTCACCCTGATCCTTAATAGATGAGCGATAGGCAACCTTTCCCGCTATCGCGACACGAAAGTTGATGATGGAAAAGCCCGAATCTGCCGCCCGGGTGATGAGTCCTTCGAGTTGCTCGCGGGAGTAGTGCCCGTCGCGATTTTCGACTCCCTTGCAATAGGGCGGATCCAGATAAATCATATCGTAGAAATCGAGATTCAAGACAAGCTCGAGCTCCTTGCTTTCGTTCCCGGTTGAAACTTCTTTCTCCTGAGCAAAAGGGGAAATCCCCGTCAAAAAGAAACAGGCGAATGTTAGAAGCAGGGGCCCTCTGCAGGTTACTTTTTTCAAATGGAACATACCTTCGACGAGACTTCAAAAAATCCAATCCGGCAACGCCTTGAAGACGCGAAGACAATTAAGCCGAAATAGAGTTGCCTGATCTTCGTCCGAATACCCTTCCGTTTTCACGACCTCGTAAAGGTGGAACCCACGGTCCCGACTATTGAGCTCCGGACAGAGGCATAGATGAAGTTTCATTTTTATAAGGAAATTTGTGCGACGCCCAAAACTCGAAAACTTGATTCAAAACCGCTCGAACGAGCCCCTGCTTTTCACCTTTAACTTTTTACCTTTTACCGACCGCAGGTCGAAAGCTGATCACTCTCCCCGCATCGCCCGTCGAATATCACCCGGCTCATAACCATAGAGTTCCGTCGGCAGATCCGGATTATCGATTTTCACAAGGCGCCAACTCGTCGGTAGAAAGCTCTGCTTTTCCCAAGTAAATGTAAAAGGGGTCTCAAGCTGATTAACCCGCTTCGTTGCTTCCTGCCCGACGGGGCCAACCGGCTTACCGCTCACGATCAGCTTTGCCGTGACGACAGCGACACCCTCATTGATCTCAAGGACCTGATCTTCGGAGGTAACGACAAGGGCCATGAACTGACTTCCTACATCAACCACCGCTTCAACAATTTTCTTATCGGTGTATTCCCACCTATCAGCATAGTCTTTAGACAGAAGCCGCTGAATTCGGCTCGCGCTTCGCTTCTCAATTCCCTGAATCAGCGAAGCCTGTTTTTTGGCGACGGTAGTCGCCGGACGAAACTGCAAGGCTACCAAAATGGATAAGCAAACCGCAAGAGCGGCAGTAACGATGACAATGATTCTTGTGAATCCCCGATGAGTTTTTTCTTGCGTATCTTTCACTGCCGTTATGTTCCTAGAACTCGCTTTGAATGTAAATGTAAAACGATTCAGAGCTCTTCGCACTTTCCCAATGGCTACTTACCGACCCAACGTCGCCGCAATTCTCCGAAATCCTAAGACGGGGAAAATTCTCGTGGGAGAGCGCATTGATCACAAAGGCAGTTGGCAGTTCCCGCAGGGAGGAGTCGACAAGGGTGAGGATCTCATCGGTGCACTCTATCGTGAAGTGGAGGAGGAAATCGGAGTCCCCCGCGAACTTTACACACTCGTCGCCTGCCGCACCGATTACCGCTACAGGTTCCCGGCAGGACATCTCAAAAATGGGAAGTATTGCGGCCAGACCCAGACTTACTTCCTCTGCGACTACCATGGGACTGACCAAGATTTCGATCTCGACGCGCACGTCAGAGAATTCAGCCGCCTCAAATGGATTAAGCCAAAGAAATTCAGGCTTTGGTGGGTCCCTCGCTTCAAACGGGATGTTTTCCGCAGGGTTCTACGCGAGTTTTTCGGAGTGACCCGGCTCCCTGAAACGAAGAGGAAGAAGAAAAGTAAGGCCGCTTAAGACGTCCCCCGCAGCCTCATCGGTGAAAAGACTTTCGCTTTCACCTAATACCTGACACGATCAACAAGTCAAAGATCACTACTGCTCATGTATTTTGGAATTCGAGGAAAAGTAGCATTGCTTGTCATGCTGGCGACGGCGGCATCAGCATTGCTTGTTGCGAAAGCACTAACGCATCGTGCGACCGCGATTCTTAGGGAGCACGAACTGGTCGACCTCGGTGACGAAGCATCCCTCAGAGGCTGGGAGATTATCGATCAGGTGGAGGGGCTACAGGATGATATTATCAGCTTGGCCTACAGCCCTACTTTCCGTGAAGCCGTCGTTAAGGGAGAGTCCCAGAAACATCTGTCATCGATGGTGAGAGGATTGTGTCGCCGCCATTGGAAGATGCACCTGCGCTTTGACCTTGTCACGTTTGAAGAGGGCGAACAAAAAAACCAGATCATCGAACAGAAAGGGACCGTTAGAAGCGAGGATATGTGGTTTCCGGAAAGTGATTCTGAAGCGGGTCAGCGCATTCACGTTTCAAATATTCGGAGAGCACTTGTGACGAGGACGGAGCTTGGCGGCTCGCATGAACTGCAGCGGGTCGAGCCGGTGATTTGGGCAGTAGCCCCCCTGAATTCTAAAAATGCCCAACCGCTGACGCCCCCCACTTACATCCGCATCATGATGTCCCTCTACAATTCGCCATCGCCGAGGCATCTCTTCGCGATGATCGACACCAAGGAGGAAAAGAATGAGAAGGGGGAAACCATTAAAAACATTCCTCTGATCCGCCACGATGAGACGAAACCCATCGGGAGCCCCAACGATTTCATTTTTGATCGTCTCAACGAAAATGAGGACGTCAAAGTCGCGCTCGAGCTCAGTCGAGGGCTGAATAAAACGCCCGGAATTCCCGCGGAAGAACCGAAAGTTGATCGACTCGAAAAACTCGAAAACGTCTTCCTTGAGAATCCTTACTATTTTCTGGAAGGGAAACCGCAGCAAAAACTCCGCGACGCGATTGATAGCGAAAGCGATGAATCACTGGCGGACTTTATCGAAATACTTGATGTGAAAATCGGAGATCTCGGTCGCGTCGGCGGATTGCGTGCGGGAGTGAAAGAACTTCGACTCCTCGCCAATTCCTCTGATAAGCTTGATGCACTCAAAAATCTCGTCGAAACGGAACTGGAGGACTATTTTTCCGATGCGTATGAGGGACTCGATTGGAGAGACCGGGTCGAGTGCGACATGATCCATTCCTGGGCAGTTCGCTTGCTGATCGGAGATGGCGGACTTCGCTCTGAGTATCTACTGCAGTATGCCGTTCTCGACGATGAGCTCGCTTCATCGATTCAGTATGAAATGAATTCGGTCCAGAATCTGGCGCTTCTCGTCGCAGCCGGTTTCGGAATTATAGGCTTTCTCATTGCGATGCACTTTATCCGTCCTCTTAAGCAGATGACGAAAACGGCCCAGCAAATAACCGACAGCCATCGGGAGCGCCTTTACTCGAAAGTCGGAGCCGTCGCCCGCAAACTCGATATTAAACGCCGCGACGAAGTCGGCGACATTGCGAGAGCATCAAAGCGTCTCTTTGAAGAACTCATAGCCTCTCAAAATGAGCTAGAAGAAAGGGTCAACGAACGCACCCTCGAACTGCGAAAAAGTTATTCGGAACTCGAGACCGCCAACGAAAAGCTCATGAGCCTCAGTCATGAGAAAGATGCTTTTGTTGCCAAGGTGAGCCACGATCTCCGGCAGCCACTCAACGCCATTTTTCTGCAGGTCGAGGCCTTAAAACTCTCAGAGCTGGATGACATGCAGAAATCCGATGTGCAACGCATCCACGACCACGCAGCGAGAGAGTTGAACCTCGTGAATGACATTCTGGAGTATCAGAAAATCATTATGGGCGCCGAGACGCTCAGCAAGGACACTATTGAGATCTCTAAAATAATCAGTGATCTCCGCGAAAGCCACGAACCGACCCTGCGGGACAAAGAGGTGACGATGGCCGCAGGCCACGCAGATGACATTGGAACAATCGTCGCTGATGACCGCAGAGTGCGTCAAGTCCTCGGCAACCTTGTCGGCAATGCTTGCAAGTTCACCAAAAAAGGAGCTGTCACGATTGAGGCCCGCCCACGCGAGATTAACGACGAAGAGTGGGTCGAATTCACGGTGACAGATACCGGTCGGGGAATGAGTCCTGACGAACAGTCAAAGGCCTTTGTCCCCTTTGTTTCGAACAAGAAAGACAACGCAGGCGGTAGCGGGCTCGGACTTTCGATCTGCAAAGAACTCATCTCACAAATGGGTGGGAAAATAGGATTCGTCAGCGAACTCGATAAAGGCACCCATTTCAGCGTTTTCCTACCGAGGGAGCCATCGTCGGAACACTATAATCCTCCAAAAGAACTCTCCCTGCCCCCCTCTTTCGCAAAACCGGCTAAAAATGAAGAGGGCGAGGATACCGCGACCAAAGCCGGAGGAACGATTCTTGTGATCGATGATGATTTTAAAGCCAGAGAATTGCTGAAACGGATCCTCGAACACGATGGATACCGCGTTCTTGAAGCGGAAAACGGTGCCTCAGGCCTCGAAATGGCCCTAGCACACCGACCCGACGCCATCACTCTCGACGTCGTCATGCCGGGAGGAAAAGACGGCTGGGATGTCCTTCGCGAACTGAAAGAATCACCGGTGACCACCTCAATCCCGGTAATCATGGTTTCGGTCATGGCGGAGCAGGAAAACGGCCTTGCGTTGGATGTTGAAGACTACCTCGTCAAACCGATCGACGTCGAACGACTGGGTAGAGTCATCGCGAGAATCACTGATCGAATTCCCCAGAGAAATATTCTTCTCGTTGATGATGAACAAGACTCGCTCGATTCACTCGCCCGCATTCTCGAAAATGCCGGATGGCATCCGACCTTAGCCCACGATGGGCAGGAGGCACTTGACGTGCTCGAAAAAACCCGCCCTGCCGCGATTGTCCTCGACCTCCTCATGCCGGGAATGGACGGCTTCGAATTTCTTCAACACGTTCAAAAAGATCCTAAGCTCAGAACGATTCCCGTTATCGTCATGAGCGGCAAAGAGCCGAACGAATCGGAACAGGAATTTCTCGAAAAAAGCGTCACTGCCGTGCTCAAGAAAGGCAGTAACTCAACTCAGGATCTCCTCGCGAATATCAACGAGAGAATCCGCTCCAGTAAGAGAGGTTGACGCATCATTACGAGCGGTCTTCTGCTTAAACATATTGAACCAATGCGGCAGTTCGTGAAACAACGACTGGGACTGAATTCGCACCGCCCACCCCTCTCAACGGACTCGTTGCGTCGGTGTAATTCGGGACAGGTAAAGCTATTTCCCTGAAACAAAGAGCCTTCGATAGTGGCCTTATCGGGACGCGCGAGAGCAGAAACGACGAATAATTTGCTCAAAAACCGAATTCGCTGTTGCCAATGGGCCGCTTTGAATAACTATACCGGCTAATAAAACGGTTCAATTTAGACTAAAGGACGATGAAAGACCTCTCCAAATACAGAAATATTGGAATTTTTGCCCACGTTGATGCGGGTAAAACGACCACGACTGAGCGTATCCTCAAGCTAACAGGCAAAATCCATAAGACGGGCGAAGTGCACGATGGTGCGGCTACGACTGACTTCATGGAGCAGGAACAGGAGCGTGGCATCACGATTCAGTCCGCGGCAACGACCTGTTTCTGGGATGGTTACCGTTTCAATATCATTGATACTCCCGGTCACGTTGACTTCACTATTGAGGTTTATCGTTCACTGAAAGTACTCGACGGTGGTGTTGGCGTATTCTGCGGATCCGGTGGTGTTGAGCCGCAGTCCGAGACCAACTGGCGCTATGCGAACGACTCTGAGGTGGCTCGAATCATCCTCGTGAACAAGCTCGACCGTATTGGCGCTGACTATTACCGCGTCGTAAAACAGGTCAAAGAAGTCCTTGGCGCGAAGCCGCTCGTGATGGTGCTTCCTATCGGAATTGAAGATGACTTCGTTGGCGTCGTCGATCTTCTTACCCGCAAGGCATGGGTGTGGGACGAGTCAGGCCTGCCCGAGAACTATGAAATTCAGGACGTTCCTGCAGACATGGTCGACAAAGTAGAGGAATACCGCAATGAGCTCATCGAGACCGCTGTGGAGCAGGACGATGAAGTCATGGAAGCCTACCTTGAAGGCAAAGAGCCAGACATCGACACGATCAAACGATGCGTCCGCAAAGGAACGATCAATCTCGATTTCTTCCCCACCTACTGTGGCTCTGCTTTTAAAAACAAAGGCATCCAGCTGATTCTCAACGCGGTAGTGGACTACCTCCCATGCCCAACGGAGGTGAAGCCTCAGCCTGAAGTGGACATGGAAGGCAAGGAGACCGGTGAATTTGCGATCGTTGATGTAGATAAGCCGCTTCGTGCGCTCGCTTTCAAAATCATGGACGACCAATATGGCGCCCTCACATTCACTCGCATCTATTCCGGTTCACTGAAAAAAGGTGACTCCATTCTGAACACTTTCACAGGAAAGTCAGAGCGGGTAGGTCGTATCGTCGAGATGCACGCTAACTCGCGAGAGGATCGTGATGGCGCCAGTGCTGGCGATATCATTGCCCTCGTTGGCCTGAAGAACGTTCAGACCGGTCACACCCTTTGTGATCCTAAGAATCCTGCGACCCTGGAGCCGATGGTTTTCCCGGAGCCAGTTATCTCAGTCGCCATTTCGCCGAAAGACAAAGCTGCTTCCGAGAAGCTTAGTGAAGCAATCGGTAAAATGGTTCGTGAAGACCCCTCCTTCCACGTTGAGTCCGACGTCGAAACCGGCGAGACGATTCTCAAGGGTATGGGTGAGCTTCACCTCGACATTAAGGTAGACATCCTTAAGCGGACACACGGTTGTGAGGTCGAAGTGGGAGCACCTCAGGTAGCTTACCGCGAGACGATTACCCAACGTGTCGAAGATTCCTACACTCACAAGAAACAGTCCGGTGGTTCCGGTCAGTTCGGCAAAATCGACTACATCATTGAGCCGCTTGAGCCCGGAAGCGAAGGCTTCGAATTCGAGTCGAAGGTCGTTGGTGGTAACGTTCCAAAAGAATACTGGCCCGCGATTGAGAAAGGCTTTCGCCTTTCCAAGGACAAAGGTGTTCTCGCTGGATTCCCGATGCTCGACTTCAAAGTGACCCTTGTTGACGGTGGATTCCACGCAGTTGACTCATCGGCAGTGGCTTTCGAAATCGCTGCTAAGTCCGCTTATCGTCAGACCATTCCTAAGGCCGGGCCACAGCTCCTTGAGCCAATCATGAAACTCGACGTCTTCACCCCTGAAGATCACGTCGGTGACGTCATCGGTGACCTGAACCGTCGTCGTGGCATGATTAAGAGCCAGGACACAACACCCACCGGAGTTCGCGTCAAAGCTGATGCACCTCTAAGTGAGATGTTTGGTTACATTGGTGATCTTCGTACCATGACCTCCGGTCGCGGACAGTTCTCAATGGAGTTCTCTCATTACTATGCTTGTCCGCGGAACATCTCGGAAGAGATCATCGCCAAGGTAGCCGCGGAGAAAGAGGCAGAGAGGAAGTAAGCGCTTCTTTTCGATCCTATTTACAAAAGCCGGGCCCAACCGCCCGGCTTTTTTGTGCCCCATTGTTTCGCTAAATCCTTCAGGGCGATACGAAGAAAAGCATACTTCTCCCCCCACCAAATACCGGAAAAGAAGTCTCAAAACGATTCGCGACGATTCTTTTACCGTCGCGTGAAGAAACCGTTTTCTCCGACTCCACCCTATCGAGTCGAGGACCCCATAGGAGTTGGCGTAAAAGCCCCAAGGAGGGGCGTGCCTCCAGCGGCGAGGAATAGAGGATTCATCTTCGGCCTGGAAATACGAAGATGACGACAGGAACAAAAAAGAGGCGCCGACATTGCTCTCGGCGCCTCTTTCATCTCAACAACGCTGAGAAAAAAATTAATTATGCAGCAATCGACTCCTCAAGCACATCGAGGCGAAGGCGTGACCACCCTACTTGGGAGCCTTCGGGATCCGACTCCTGGCCGACAAAAGCCGCTAGCTTAGCGTCGCCCTCCAAGGCGAAGGCAGGGTAGAGGAAGGTCTCTCCAAGAATGCGGACACTGCAGACGAAATTTTTACCGAAGCGGTAGAGAGTCAGCTCACAGGGAACCGGCTCACCGGGACTCAGAGGCGCCTTGGAAAGGTAACCAATGACCTCGGCACCATTGCACAAATCACACACTTCACCGGTCGCGGGATAGATTGCTACGGTGATGCCCTTCTTGCTGGTCTCGTCCTGAATGCCGACAACAATGCGGCGGGTTACCCGAGTAGGAACAAGATCAACCTTGAAGCTCACTTCAGCATTCAGCTGGTCAACGGTCGGCGTTTCTCCAAGTTTCTCGATCGAAAACTGGCTAAGATCAGGAGTAGAAAAATTCATGGGATGGTGGGATGGATGAATGTTGGGATGAGAAGGCGTAGTGGCCACATCTTTTTAAAATTTTACATTCTTTAATACGGAAATACAAACAAATTATTGAAATTATTGTAATTTCTATAAATTAAAGGCAATCCACTCCCGAATTCTGATGTTTTCATGACGACTCCAAAGGCCTCGCGATTTGCAAAACCACTGGATTGAACGGCCTGACCGCCGTATGAATCGTCTCCGGTAACGGAAGTGAGTTATGGAAGACGACCTATTCAACGAGTCCGCTGAAGAAAATACGGACGACCTCAATAACGCGTCATCCGGTCCCCACAAGGTCGACCCGACGATGCCGCTGGCAGCCCGAATGCGCCCGCGCAATCTGAATGAATACGTCGGGCAAAAGCACATTCTCGGCGAAGGGAAGCTGCTACGCCGGGCGATCGAGGCCGATCGATTCACCTCTTTAATTTTTTATGGTCCTCCCGGTGTTGGGAAAACCAGCCTCGCCGAATTAATCGCTCAGCGCACGGAGTCCCGCTTCATCAATCTATCCGGAGTTGAAAGCAACGTAGCTGAAATTCGAAAAGCGGTCGAAGGCGCTCGCCAGTTTCAGAGAACGCGAAACGAAGTCACGACGCTGTTTGTCGATGAGATCCACCGCTTCAACAAATCTCAGCAGGACGTTCTTCTACCTCATATTGAGCGGGGAACGGTGCGCTTCATCGGAGCAACAACGCACAATCCCTATTTCTATATCAACAGTCCGCTCGTTTCGCGAAGCCAGGTCTTTCAGCTCGAACCACTCACAGAAGAAGATCTCCTCGAGTTACTCGAAGCCGCCGTCGCCGATCCCGAAAGAGGATTCGGCAAAAAAGAAATTAACCTCCACGCAGATGCGGCGGCCCACCTCGTGAAGATGTGTGACGGAGATGCGAGGAAACTGCTAAGCTCATTCGAGCTCGCAATCCTCACAACGGAGCCGGATGACGAAACCGGAGAGCTTCTTGTCGACCTCGAAGTTGCCGAAGATTCCATTCAGCGAAAGAGCGTTGTCTACGATGCCGATGGCGACGCCCATCACGACACGATCAGCGCCTTCATTAAATCCATGCGCGGGTGTGATCCCGATGCCGCGCTCTACTGGCTTGCAAAAATGCTCTACGCAGGAGAAGACATTCGCTTCATTGCCCGACGCATCGTCATCGCCGCGAGCGAAGACGTCGGCATGGCCGACTCAAACGCCCTACGCGTCGCGGTAGCAGCCCAGCAGGCCGTTGAATTCATCGGCATGCCTGAAGCACGCGTACCCCTCGCCCACGCGACCGTTTATATTGCGACCGCGCCGAAAAGCAACCGGGCCTACGCTGGGATCAACGCAGCCCTCGCTGATGTGAAAGAAGGGCGAACCCTTGCGGTGCCTCCCCATCTCCGCACGAAATCGCGCAAGAAAATCGGAGAACAAAGCGGAGCGATCAAGGAAGGAGAGGCAACCTACCTCTACGGACACGATTCTGAAGACGGATACATCCCTCAAGCCTACCTACCCGAAGGAAAAGTCTATTACGAGCCCTCACAAAATGGCCTCGAACAACGCGTCGCGGAACGACTCGATCACTGGCGGGCGAGATTCGAGGCGAGTCGGAAAAAATAAAAGCATGCCGAAGCCCCTGAGCGATCGCTTTGATTCTGTCGGCAGCGAGCCGACGCCGACGCCGTTGCCGTTGCCGTTGCCGTTGCCAAACAGTGACAAACGCTGGCTAAACTTATTCTTTCTTCTTAGGCTTGTGTTCGGTGTGACGCGCCTTGCCGTTAGAGGCTTTGTCGAGGCGCTCAAGTGCAGGGGGCTATTATCAACGCCAGCAACCGCCCCGATCACAGCAATGAACTCGCCGACCATCTCATCGTGGAATTCCTCCTCGCCAAGGGGCGTCGGGGTGCCTTCGATCGTCTTGATCAGTTCCTCAGGATCTTTTGCAACCTTTCGAGAAGAATCATCCTCAACCACTTTGGGAAAAGGGAGTCACCCCTCTGCTGATATCAAAGTAAGCCGATCCAAGCTCCCCCCGAGGTCATACTTGAGGATCGCTTTTGAATAGCTGCCCCTAAAACGGCCAAAGTTACCTTTGACGCTCAGCCCAGCGGCGAGACCCATGACTTTGAGATCGATCTCTTCGAAAGAGTCGATTGGGATGAGATCATCCCCGAGACACCGTTCGACCCGCATCAGCTTACCCACCTGATGCCCCACCACGCGAACATCGGAACCAGCTTTGTTCCCCAACGTGCCGCCCTCGCCAGAGGTGGCCTCTTCTCCAGGCAAGCCTGCCGGTTCCTCCACCCGACAGGTCGAAACCTCCAAATAGAATCTGCCTGAAGAGGCGTAGCCGAACCGATTGGACCCACGGATTGAAGTGCGGTGCGCAAAATAGAAATTTAATGAAAATCACCGCGAGACAGCAGTCCTTTCGGACCGCCTCTCGGAACCGCTTTTCGGGTCCGGAAAAAGGACTGATGAAGCGCATCGGTAGAAAACGCGCTCCCTCTTATTTGTTTTCTTTCGCTGCCCGTGCCACCGCTGCAGCAACAGGGTTGATCGAAGGCCGCTCCGTAAAGTCCTGAGGAGAGAGCTTTTTCGTCTTCTCACCGAACGACCCAAGCCCCGGTAGTTTCGCTCCTTCGATCACCTTGAGGGCTACGAATTTCCCCCTCACATCGAGGCCGATCTGAATTGAATCACCGTCACAAAGTTCCCGGGTTTCCTCATCAAGCACTTCTCGATTGAGCTTCGTTCCATTCGTGGAACTCATATCACAAATCTCGAAGCGTCCGCGCTTACGACGAATTTCACAGTGCCTACCCGAAACGGTTTCAGCATCGAGAACGATTGAGTTTTTTGGTCCGCGGCCAATCGAAATCACATCCGGATCCATCACAAAATAGTCCATTTCCCCATCAGGATAGGTGATCACGAGGCAGTGTTTCGAGTTAGCCATCGCATCTATTTTCTTCGCCAAAGAAGAGCTTGTCAAACTCTCCCGTCCTCCGATTCACAGTTGCTTCCTGAGCATGACCATCGTAATCCTTTCCCAAATGGAATCGAAGCCCCCTTTTCTCTATCTTTTGACCGTTCTCGCTGTGCTACTTGCGGGTCTCGAGAGTTATGCGATCACGCCGGAAGAGTTGGAAAGCCGTTTCAAACAGCTACCCACCGTTCCCGAGGCCGAATTGCCGGAGCTTTCAAATGAAACCACTTCATTTCGCGGCCTCATTCAGCACGATGGCCTCGAAGGCCATACCTGGGTTGCGTTTCCATTCGTCGAGAACCCTGGTAGCTTCGGGTTTGATCCGCAAGGCGGACTCTATGTCGCCGAGGCAAACCGCTTCTGGTTGGGGGTACCTGATTTACGGGGCGCTAACGAGCTGATACGCGATGACTTCCGGGCCGTGACTTTAGATGACCGAACGAAGCTGTATGAAAAATACGCTTCCAGTTTTCCCGAAGGCTGGTTCAGCCGGGTCGCCGACCGAATTATTCGACTGGAAGATAAAGACGGAAACGGAGCAGCCGATCATCGCACCCTTTTCTCAGATCGCTTTAATGAGCCGCTCGACGGGATCGGATTTTCAGTTCTCGCAGACGACGGAAACGTCTATTTCACCTGTATCCCGAACGTCTGGAAACTGACCGACAAAGACAACGACGGCGTCGCAGATGAAGAAGAAGTCATCTCGACCGGCTACGGTGTCCGCGTTTCCTTCATCGGGCACGATCTCCACGGCATCACCCGCGGCCCCGACGGCAGACTCTATTTTTCGGTGGGAGATCGCAGCTACAACATCACCGACGGCGAAGGTGAAAATCACAACGGCGCCGGCAAAGGGGCAATCTTCCGGTGCGAATCAGACGGATCCGGGCTCGAGGTCTTCTGCGACGGACTTCGCAATCCTCAGGAGCTTGCTTTCGATAACTACGGGAACCTTTTCACCTTCGACAACACCGGCGATATCGGCGACCTCGCCCGGATGGTTTACGCGCTCGAGGGAACGAACTCGGGTTGGAACATGGCCCATCAATCGCCCCACCATTACGCGACTCACCTTGATTGGGGAGACTTCCGCCCCAAGCTTTCGATGTGGGTGAAGGAACGCATGTTCGATACCTACAACGAAGAACAGCCACAATGGGTTTATCCTCCTGCCTCACATGTCGCACGGGGCCCTTCAGGCGTCACCTATCTAACTGGCGAATCCCTCCCTGAAGATTTGCGAGATCACTTTCTCCTCTCGAACTACCGCGGCCCGTCCGAGGGTTGCACCATTCTCACCGTCAAAGTCGAACCCAAGGGAGCTGGCTACCACGCCACCTCAGAAGAAGAGCTTTTCAAAGGGATTGGCGCGAGTGATGTCGAACTGGGGTACGATGGCGCGATCTACATATGTGACTTCGGTGGTGGATGGAGTGTGAACGAAAATGGATCTATCCAAGTTGCCAGGTCCAAAGACACTGCGCAACAAGCCGCGGGGGCCGCTGTCGCAAAACTCTTCAAAAAAGGATTCGCGCAGCGCTCTCTTGATGAACTACAAAACTTGCTCGGACACGCCGACCGCCGCGTTCGTCAAGCCGCTCAGTTTGCTCTCGTCAAAAAAGGTCGCTCCGGAGCTGATATTCTCAAAACCAATGCGAGCAATGGTGAAACGCTCTACTCTCGCCTCCATGCGTTATGGGGACTTGGCCAACTCGCTCGCAGCGGCAGCGATCAAGACGCGACGCTCATCGCCCTCCTCGACGACGACGATCCGGAAATCCGGGCCAATGCCGCGCGTGTCATCGGCGACGCTAAGATCACCGCTGCGAAGGAACCACTCATCGCTCTACTCGCCGGAGATGAATCACTTCGCGCCAAATCGCTTGCCGCCGTCGCCCTCAGCCGAATCGGGGACAAGGGTGATACTAAAATCGCCAAGGCACTTTTTCATGCCACCCGCGAGAACGGCAAGGAAAACGCAGACATCGTCCTGCGTCATGCGCTGTTAACAGGATTGGATCGCATCGCCACCACCGGTGAAATAGCCTCAAAAGCAACCTCCGATTCCATCGAAGAACGCCTTGTTTCCGTGATTGCCCTGCGTCGCCGAGAAAGTCCTGAGATAGCCAAATTCCTCGACGACAGCGAACCTCTTATTGTGAGGGAAGCCGTTCGTGCGATCTACGATACGGCAGCTGCTGACACCGAAGCAGGTGATCTCGTTTCCGCCTTGGGGGCAAAAACAGCGAGCCTTCCTGAAAGTGTGCAACGCCGGGTCGTCGCGAACAATTACCGACGTGGAACCGCAGACCATGCGAGCCAACTTTTAAAGCTCGCCGCGATGAAAGATCTCGAACTCTCAGTTCGCAAAGCAGCGCTGATCGGTTTGCAAATGTGGGAGACGCCCGTCGAGACCGACCCGGTCAATGGCCACTTCCGACCCGTTCCGACAACAGAAAAAACGGATCGTTCCCTTGCGACTCTCGCCTCTGCAATCGGACCTGATTTGAAAACGTTTCTCAACGGCTCTCATGACTCCGAACTCATCACTCTCGGGATGGAGCTGGCGACACTGGCAAATGTCGAACTTGATCCCGAAACGCTCACTGCCCAAGTCGCGAACAAGTCTCTCGGACCTGACTTGCGTGTCGCAGTGCTCAACTCACTCGTGCAATCCAAATCGGCCAATGCAAAAACAATTGTAACCGGCCTCCTCAAAAACGAAGACCCCGCGATTCGTGCCGCCGCATTCACCCATGGCTTCGATCTCGCGGTTGATGGCATTGCCAACAAAGCAAAAGAAGCGATTAGAAAAGATCAACTCATCGTCGCCCGTGCCGCCCTCGACGGGCTCGCAAAGTCGGACTCGCCCCAGATTGCAAGCTACTGGAAAGAACGCAAAAAACAGCTCCGGCGTGGCCTTTGGCTGGATGCCTATTTAATCCTCAGCACGGCAGGGAATCCCGATGCCGCTACCTATGCTTCCGCTGCCTCCGGCAACGTCTTCGATCTCAGTCTCGAGGGCGGTGACGAGGACGCAGGCAAAATGGTATTTCAAAATCAAGGCGCCTGCCTTCAGTGTCACAAGATCGGCCCAGACGGCGGTGTTCAGGGCCCTAATCTCACCGACGTGGGGGCTCGACTTTCGAGAGACAAGGTTCTCGAAGCGGTCGTCAATCCGGGAGCTGAGATCACCGAAGGCTTCGGTATGACATCGATCACCCTGAACAGCGGCGATTCCATCGTAGGTAGAATCTCCAAGGAAGCGGACGATCATATTGACGTCGTTGGCTTGGACAACAAGCCAACCCGCATTGATCGCAGTGATATCAAAGCAATCGCACCGCCCGTTTCAGCGATGCCGCCCATGGCAATGGCGCTTCCTCCCAAGGACCTGAGAGACCTCATCGCCTACCTCGCGGCCCGCAAAGGTGGCGGGAAGAAAAAGGACGACTCGTCTCATGGAGATGACGATGAGAAAATTGCGAAGTAAGGACAAGAGATCGCCCGCTGCACAACTTCGGTCCTCCCTCTAATCGTTTGTAATGCAGACACTTCGGCCTCCATTGGAACCGGCTTCGAATGGAATGAACTGTCGGTTCCCGACAAGGCTCCAACCGGCACAGAAACGGGGATTGAAATCCCCGCCTAACATGAGTTGTCGCGTCGCGACAGCAACACCGATCCCCGTTGCCACATCGCACCCGTTTGGCCGCTACTTTTCCCAAAGGCTCGTCACGAAGTAACGCTTCATTCTAGCCGGGGATTTCAATCCCCCGAAAAATCCGGACGTAAAAGATTGTCGGGAACCGACAACAATGCGGCCCCGCTTTCTCACATCGCAACCGTTTGCCGCTACTTTTCCCAAAGGCTCGTCACGAAGTGACGCTTCATTCTAGCCGGGGATTTCAATCCCCGGAAAAATCCGGACGTAAAAAATTGTCGGGAACCGACAGTTTATTACCATCGCAGCACATCGAACCACATTAGCCCGTCGCATTGCAACAGCGTGAGCCCCTTTCCACCAGCTTCCAGGAGCGCGATGCAACGGGCTTCTCACATTCAATGCCGCGCAAGCGGCCTACCCTGCTTCAGCCGCCAAACGAATCGCCTCGAGCTCTTCCCACCTTGCGTAGAGGTCTTTGACTCCCGCCTTCTTCGCTTCAAGTTCTTTACTCAAAGTGGCTGCCTCTACAGCGTGATCCACGTAAAACTGAGGATCGTTCAATTTGCTCTCAATTTCGGCAACCTCGGTCTCAGCAACGAGGATCGTTTCTTCCATTCCCTCAAGTTCGCGCTCCTCTTTCCATTTAAGCTTTCTCGGCTTCTCTGTTTTCTCGATGCGTTCACGCTTCTTTTTAGACGCCTTCGGTTTCGCGGCGGCAGCAACGGCTTCGGAGGCACGACGTTTCTCAAGATAGTATGAGTAATTCCCCTCGTGAATTCCGAGGTCTCCTTTGCCGTCGAAAACAATGACTCGATCGCAAACGCGGTCGAGGAACCAGCGGTCGTGACTGACGACAAGAGCAGTGCCTTCGAAATTGATCAGCGCCTCTTCCAGAACACGAAGCGTCTGTAAATCGAGATCGTTGGTCGGCTCATCGAGAACGAGAAAATTCCCTCCTCTTCGCAAAATTTTAGCAAGGAGCACTCGGTTCTTCTCTCCCCCTGACAAATTACCAATTCGATCATTGATTCGATCGTCGCTGAACAGAAAGCGCTGAAGATAGGAACGCACCGAAATCGAGTCTTCGCCGAACTTCACGAAATCCAAATTCTGTGAAACTTCTTCGAGGACGCTCTTGTCCTCGTCCAGTTCGAGACGGGTCTGATCGACATAGTTAAACTCGGTTCGCTTTCCTATTTTCACGGAACCGGCCGAAGGCTCGAGGTCGCCCATCAGAATCCGTAACATCGTCGTCTTTCCCGCTCCGTTCGGACCGACGACGCCGACACACTCACCCGCTAGAAATTCGAGATCGATTCCCACGAAAAGTGGATCATCATCATAGAAATGGCCCACTTCCTTTAGATCAACAACGATGTTGGCCAGTCTCGGTGGCGTTGGAATCACGAGATCCATGTTCAACTCCCGTTCAGGCGACTTCTGCGATTTCACCGCATAGTAATTGTCGAGCCGGTTGCGCTGCTTTGTTCCGCGAGCTTTGACTCCGGCCCGCACCCAATCGATCTCCCTACTCAAAAAACGCTGACGCTTATGCTCCGATGCCTGCTCGCGTTCGACTCGTTCATCCTTGGCTATCAAATAGTCACTGTAGTTGCCATCATGCGAGAAAAAGCGCCCGTCTGACAGTTCAACAATCCTCGTTGCAATTCGGTCGAGAAAGTAGCGATCGTGTGTCACAAAGAGACAAGCACAGCTTGATCCCGCAATATAGGTCTCAAGCCAGGAGATCGCTTCCGCGTCAAGGTGGTTCGTTGGCTCATCAAGGATCAATAAATCCGGCTCCGCAACGAGAGCACGACAAAGCCCAACACGACGCTTTTCACCTCCGGACAATGGCCCTACAATCCGATCACCGGACGGCGTGCTGAGCGAGCGCATCAGGGTTTCAATTCGTTGCTCTAAATTCCATCCGTCGGCATGCTCAATTAAATGCAAAAGACGCTCGGACTCTGCGTCGCTCAGGTCTTCACCGCTCTCGTATCGCTCAATCGCCGCAATGAGATCGGCAGCACCAGCCCTGATATTTTCCTCAACCGTGGCTTCGTCATCAAGCTGAAACTCCTGCGGGAGATACCCCACGACGAGCCCCTGCTTTCGCGATACAACCCCTTCGTCTGCCGTTTCCTCTCCTCCGACAATGCGGAGAAAACTTGATTTTCCACATCCGTTCCGGCCGACAAGCCCCATCTTTTCACCGGGATACACCGCCATAGTTGCCCCATCAAGGACAGGATCCTTCCCAAAGGAAAGCTGGAGCTCGTTCGCCGACAAAAGGGCATCGTTCTGGACTTGTGGATTCGACATAAAAATAAACCAATGTTGCACACCCCTGGTCCATCGTATCGACCAAACAGGTTTGAGCGGAACTCTTAACAGGCTTAGGTCAAACTCTCAACAGGGTTGAGGCCCTAAACGCTCTGTTTTCGCTGTGGATTGTCCGCAAAAAAGCTCGCAATAGCCAGTATCGCAGGAAGAGCCACGCTGAAAACAAGGGCCGGAAAATAACTGCCGCTATACTGTTTCGCGAGACCGAAAAACAACGGGCCGATTCCGCTCGCAACCACGATCAGGCTCATATTCACCCCGTTGATCGAGCCGAGCCACTTTCGCCCGTAAAATCGTGGCCAAACGAGGCCAAGCAAACAAAGAAAAGCACCGCCGCAAAGTCCATTACCGACGACATAGGCGACTCTCCCCATCGAAGCATCCAGATTCAGCAACCCTACCGCACCCATGACACCACCCAGATTCATCCCTAGCAATATCCATTTGAGACGCGTCCTTGCATTAATCCACCCACAGAAAAGACTCACTGAAACGCTGACGCCGGCCATCGGAATAAAGAGAGAAAGAATATCGTCCTTTGCAAAACCAAACTCACCTCCCAGTGAAACGATATGAAAAGTGAACGCGGTCGAGAAAAAAGAAAAGAAGCTAAAGGAAAGCGAATAAGCCCAAAATGAAAAAGTCCGCAGCGCCTCGTCGCGAGTGAATTCATGATGAATGATCATGTCAGGATTTTTTTGCTCCGTATCCTCCGGAATCTCCCCGTCCATGACCATGTCACACGCCTCTGGAGAATCACGGAAAACGATCCACGCAACCGGCATCATCAAACAGAGCGTCAAAATTCCGAGAATGATCCAGGCAACCTCATAACCGTATCGCTCGATGAGGATATCCAGAAAGCGGGGTGCAGCTGAGAAAGCAAACGAGACAATTACTCCGCTCAACGACAAGGCGAGCCCCCTTTTTTGATCGAACCATTTTCCAACGACGTTCCGGCAGCTCATCGTGAGAACGCCCTGAGCAGAAAGCCGGATCAGATAAAAGCCGAGACCGATCAGAGCAAATCCCACGCCCACCTCGACCGCGCCACTTGCCCCCACCGTGACGGCATCCTGAATCCGCCCCACAGAGGCGAGATAAAAAAGAACTAAGGCAGTCACGAGGGTCGCAAAAACGGCCATTTTCCGCCCGCCCCAACGATCATAAAGCCGCCCCATCAACGGCAAGGTCAGGCCACTGCAAACCGTTCCGACAAAATAGGCCGCGCTCAAAGCAACACGAGAGAGACCGAGGTCCTCCATCAAAATCTCCGTAAAGACACTGAATCCCATCGTCTGCCCGGGAATACTGAAAAGCATCCCGAGAGTCGACGCGACTACAATCCACCAGCCATAGAAGAACCTCCGGGAGGCCGGCGCGAAAGGAAAGGAAGGTTGCCAGATTTTTGAATTCAAGTGGCAGGAGGCTAAAGCACCAAGGGATCAATTCAAGAGGCAGAAGCGACCAAATAATCGTCGTTTCACCGCTTGCGGACACCTAAATGAACCGCTAAAAGAGAGTCAATGATTCGAAGCATCAACGCGCTGAAGCGACTACAGGAAGGCAATGCAAGATTTGTTGCCGAGGTTCCGAACCAACACGAACTGCGGCCCAGTGCGATTCGGGCCAGCCTTCTCGCCGGCCAGAATCCCTTCGCCGTCATTCTCGGATGCTCCGATTCGCGAGTGCCTTTGGAGATTATTTTTGATCAAGGACTCGGCGATCTATTTGTCATTCGTGTCGCCGGGAACATCGTTGCCCCTTCGCAAATTGGCAGCGTGGAATATGCGGTCGAACAATTCGGGGCCCGACTCGTTCTTGTCATGGGCCATTCGAACTGTGGAGCGGTCGAGGCGACGATTGATCAGTTGAACCAACCCGAGGAGAATCGATCACCAAACCTTAGCTCGATTGTAAACCGCATACGGCCAGCAGTCGAATCACTCGGTCCCGGAGCTGCCCTTAGTGATCGTGAAACGCTCATTGAAATGACAGTGAGAGCGAATGTCTCCGCTTCCGTCAAGAATTTGAAAGCAGGCTCCAATATTGTAAGGGATCTCATTGAGTCAGATCACCTTATTATTGCCGGGGCGGAGTATTCGCTGGCGACAGGAGAAGTGGATTTCTTTGAAGGGCTTCCCGACGAGTCACTCGCGACCAGAAGTTAGCCTCTCTTCGGGAAATTTATTCACGTGATTCCCTCTTCAGCGCAAGCGCGCCATCTTCGAATCTTCGAAGCCTTGTCTTCGCCTCGGGAAAAGGCTAGACCATGAGGTAGATTTATGACTTCACTTCGAAACTCACTGCTCAACTCAGTCATCATTTTCAGCCTCATCCTATGGGGCCGGGCCGGCGCAAAAGACTACAACGTCCTCTTCATCATTTCTGATGACCTGACCTACTCTGCGCTCTCGTGCTACGGTAACGAGGTCTGCCAAACTCCTAACATTGACGCTATTGCCGCAAAAGGAACCCGCTTCACGCGCGCCTATTGTCAGGGGACTTACTGCGGCCCCTCGCGGGCATCGTTCATGTCGGGGTATTATCCCCACGCAACCGGAGCACTCGGCTACAGCAATCCCCGGCCACAAATCGGCGACCGGGCGACCTGGTCTCAACATTTCAAAAACAACGGCTACTACGCGGCCCGGGTCAGCAAGATTTTTCACATGGGTATTCCCGGAGGGGTTCAATACAGCGGAGACGGCCGGGATCACGACGGCTACAACGGCGCGGATGACGCGCTCTCGTGGACTGAGCGCTTCAACAGCCCCGGGCCCGAATGGATGGCCCCGGGAGTAGGTGAAACACTCGAAGGAAATCCTGATCGCAAAAAACCGGTTGTCGGGGGTAATACCTTCGTCGTAGTCGAGGCTGACGGAGATGATCTTGTGCACTCAGACGGGAAGACAGCGAAGAAAGCCGCTGAGCTGATCAAGAAGCACAAGAATGAGAAATTCTGGCTCGGGGTGGGATTCGTCAGGCCGCACGTTCCTTTCGTGGCACCGAAGGCCTACTACGAACCGTTCAAGCCCTACGAGAACAATTACCTACCGGAGAAGCGCCCCGGAGACTGGGACGATATTCCCAAGCCCGGCATCAATTACAAGACGAGCGTTAATATGAAGATGGACGAACGCCGTCAGCGAAAAGCGGTCGGTGGCTACTATGCTTCGGTCGCCTACATGGATGCGCAGGTCGGAGTCGTCATGAAAGCGCTCGACGATGCGGATCTGAGAGACGACACCATCGTTATCTTCACAAGCGACCATGGTTATCATCTCGGTGAACACGATTTTTGGGCGAAGGTGAGCCTTCTCGATGTTTCATCGGGCGTTCCCTTGATCATCGCGGTCCCCGGAAAGAAGCCGGCCGTTTGCCACTCACTCGTCGAGTTACTGGATCTCTACCCGACGATTTCCTCTCTCTGTGGGCTCCCCATCCAGAAAAACATCCAGGGGGAAAACATCTCAAAGCTTCTCGATGATCCCAATGCCAAGGTCAGGGATGCCGCCTTCAGTGTTGCTCCGATGAGGAAAGGTTTTTTGCTCAGAACTAATGAATATGCGTTCATCCAATACAAGGAAGATGCTTCCGGAGGAATTGAACTCTTTGACATCAAAGCCGATCCGGGACAATTCACTAACCTCGCCGAAAAGGATCGCTACGCTGAAACCGTCGCCGCTTTAAAATCACTCATGACTAAGAAACTGACCGAGGTCAGGGACAACGATTTGTAGCCGCGAAGAGAATTCCCCTCAGATTGCGAGTCTTGATTTCTAACGCGAGTGATACGCGAATGGAAAAGGGTTTCGGGAATCAGAGCTTCTGAATTCGCGGGCATTCTCTTAAATCCGCGGGAGCGAAGCGCATTCGCGTTTAAAGCACGGGTCATGCGGATGCGGTAACATCGCAAAGTCGAACTACTGGGAGGCAAATTTGGTGAGGAGCCCTTTCTCTCTCGCTGTATTCATGACCCTGACCCAGAGCCAACCCGCGAGGGCGAGATAGAACAAATTGAGCCCTGTCGCGATAGCGATTTGGCTCCAGTCGAGATGACCGGTTCTGAGCGCTTCGCGCATTCCCTCAAAAATGTAGGAACAGGGCAATGCTTTAGCGACCCACTGCAAACCGATCGGCAATATCGAAACTGGGTAATAAACTGCCGCAAACGGCTGTATGAAAAACGGAACGGCCCAGGCCAGTGTTTCAGCGGCAGGCCCCCACCGCACGATCAGTGCCGTCGAAATCATTCCTAACGCCCAGCCAAAGATAAGAAGATTCACGATAAAAGGAATTAACTTCCAGCTGAGGACGAAAATATTGAATTGATAGAGTATCAACGAGAGAGCGGTCAGCATCACCGTGGTGACCGCGGCCCTAAGGAATCCGACGACGTAGGTGGCACCGAGATAGTCAACATTCGTCACCGGAGCCGCGAAAATATTCAGTAGATTTCTCGACCAAACGTCCTCTAGAAAAAAGATCGCAACGCCCTGCTGCGCCCGAAAGAGAATGTCCCAGAGGATCACTGCACCGATCAGGTAAGTAATTTCCTGAGGAAATCCGTCACCTGTATTTTGTTGGAGATACTTTGTTAAGTATCCCCATACGAGCAGGTGAACAAGGGGCCAGAAAATCAACTCTACTGCGCGAACCGGAGTGCGCGTATAGAGATAAAGGTAACGCATCACGAGCGCCTGAATCGTAAGAAAATTCATGAAGCCCCCTCGCTTTCCGCGGCCTTGAGTTCACCACGCCTTGCGACACGGATGAAAACTTTCTCGAGAGAGTCTTCTTCGAAATGCTGAAGCACTTCCGGCGCGGTTCCCGTGAAAAGAATCTTGCCCTTATGCATGAAAACAATGCGATCACAGACCTCTTCGACATCGCGCATATTGTGCGAGGTGTAGAGCATCGTCGTGCCCTCTTCATCCTGAATCCGGGAGACGACTTTGCGAACCTTATCCGCGATATCCGGATCAAGGCTCGCGGTCGGTTCATCGAGGAGGAGTAACTCAGGTCGATTCAAAAGCGCTTTGCAAAGATTCAACCTCGTCGATTCCCCCGCCGACAAATTGCCGGAGATTCGATTTTTCAGGTGACTCACTTCCAGCATTTCCAAAACCTCGTCAATGCGTTCATTGAGATGCGGCACCCGGTAGAGCTTGCCAAAGACTTTTAGATTCTGCCACACCTTCAGATTGCCGGGGAGTTGTGTGTAGGTACTGCAAAAATTCATCCGCTTGAGAATCGAGATTCGCTCACGCTGCAGATCGCGTCCAAACACCTTCACGGAGCCCCCCGTCGGAGTGACAATTCCGAGAACCATGTTGATTGCGGTCGTCTTCCCTGCGCCATTGGCACCAAGAAGCCCAAGTATTTCGCCTCTCCCGATCTCAAAAGAAACGTTATCGACCGACGTCACCTTCCCGAATTGCTTAGAAAGGTTTTTTACCTGAAGGACGGGGTCTGACATAAAAGCCAAGTTCGCAGGAATTCGAAAGAATCAAACAGCAAATACGCCGGTTATCCTTACTTATTTAACGCAGAGGAACGGAGCATTTTGCCACTGCACCCTTACCACTCAAGATCGATTCGCCCTCAAAGGGGTGGCGCGCTTCCAGGCGCCAGCGAAGCCTCCTGCCGCCAGTTGAACCCGCGCTTCCGCTCATGGGCTCTGCAGGCAGCAAGAGGCAGCCTCTCCTTGGTTTCTTCCCAATTTTCATACCCCTACGCTACTTTCCCAAGGAGTGGCGTGCTTCCAGCCGCCAGCGAAGCCGCCAGCGAAGCCGCCAGCGAAGCCGCCAGCGAAGCCTCCTGCCGCCAGTTGAACCCGCGCTTCCGCCCACGGGCTCTGCAGTCAGCAAGATGCAGCCTCTCCTTGGTTTTCCTGCAATCACTCGCCGAGCAACCCGGCCATGACCTCGGGCGTCAAATCAATTCCGGTTGTTGCTCCGGAAAGCAGGTCGGTAGCGAGGTCGTCCTTTTTCCCCTGCATCTTCTGAATCCGCTCTTCGACCGTATTTTGGCAAATTAGTTTATGAACGAAGACCGCCTTGTCCTGCCCAATGCGATAGGCACGATCCGTCGCCTGATTCTCAGCCGCCGGATTCCACCAGGGATCATAGTGAATCACGGTGTCGGCTCCGGTAAGGGTCAGCCCGGTGCCCCCCGCTTTGAGTGAGATGAGAAACACTTCCCCTTCCCCCCCTTGAAACCGCTCGACAAGCCCCTGCCGGTCTTTCGTCGCACCCGTTAACTTTAAATAGTCGAATTCTTCCGCAACAAGATACGCCTCGATAATAGCCAACATCGAAGTGAACTGGGAGAACAGCAAAACCCGATGACCTTCGCTTCGAAGCGTCACGAGCAAATCGACGAGGTATTCAAATTTTGCCGAATCAGCACCGGTATCGCGATCCTTCAATAAAGCGGGGTGACAGCAAATTTGCCGCAGTTTCAACAGAGCAGCAAGAAAAACGATCTGCGATTCCTGTCCCCGAAGGGCAAGGGCCTCCCGCACCTGCTTATCCATCGTCGAACGTACAGTCTCGTAGAGATCTTTCTGAATCTCGTTCATCTGCACCAAATGCAGGATCTCCGTTTTCGGAGGCAGCTCTTTCGCGACGTCGTGTTTCGTCCTTCGGAGAATCAGCGGACCGATACGTCTTGCGAGAGCCTTGCGTTTCACTTCGCTTCCCTGCTTCTCAATCGGCGTTTGATACGTGGCTTTGAAGACCTCTGAAGTCCCCAGAAAACCCGGCATCAGAAAATGAATCAGGCTCCAGATTTCGCCCAGATTATTCTCCACCGGCGTGCCGGAAAGACATAGCCGATGCTTCGCTCGAATCTGCCGCACCGCGCCAGTGACCTGAGCACCCGGATTTTTGATGTACTGCGCTTCATCCAAGGCCATGAGATGAAATTCGTAGTTTCGGAGTCTCTCGAGATCGCGATGCACGAGCGCGTAAGAAGTGAGAACGAGATCGGCCTGGGGAATCTTACGGAACTCGGATTTGCGATTCGTTCCCTGAATCACCAAAACCTTAAGACCCGGCGCGAACCTTGCCGCCTCACGCTGCCAGTTGAGAACAACGCTCGTAGGAGCAATGACGAGAGAAGGCAGTCCCCCGTTTCTATCGTTCTCAATCTCGTAAAGAAGATGAGTGAGCATCTGCATCGTCTTCCCCAGCCCCATGTCATCCGCGAGGATTCCATGAAGACCGTGCTCGATCAGAAATTGCATCCAGTAAAACCCTTCGAGCTGATACTCACGGAGCGTTGCTTTCATCCCTTGCGGGACCGGCACCGCTTGAATCGATTCAAAATTTTCAATGCGGATCGAAAGTTCTTCAATTTCATGAGGAACCTCGATCTTGAGGCCCGGTGATTCTTGCAGAGCAGTGACTAACAATGCCGCATCGAGCTTCGCCACTTTGATCGGGCCTTCCGTGAATTTGAAATCCAGCAGTTCCCCGAGCGTTTCGAGAATCACTCGAAACCGTCCTACCGGAAGCGCCAAGCCTCGTCCATCCGGCAGGAAGATCATGAACTCCTGTCCTGTCGGCATCCCTTCGGTCACTTCAAGAAAGCGATTTTTCACCAACGCCGCGAGAATCGGTTGGAGCTCAAAGTCTTCTCCATCGATTTCAAATCCGGCCGAAAGGTGAAACCACCCCTTCCCCTCATCAATGATTTCGGCATTCCATGTCTCGGTGCGGAAAACGAGTGCTTCAAAACCCACTCCTGGAGCAAACCTGACTTCCCAGCCCTGTCTTTCAAACGCAGGAGCCGCCTCATGCCTAAAACGCAACCAATAGAACTCGGGGTGCGGCCATTTCTTCTCATCCACTGCCCAGAGCGTTCCCTTTACCGGCGCGCGCTCCAGCTTTTTCAGCGACTGCGGAGGCTCCTCCGCGCCGGGAAGTAAATCGAGCGCGTAAAGCCGATTCATTGCTTCGGTCTCGAGGGCACGGTTCCGGACAATTTTCCGATCCGGCAAGACGAGAGGGGGCAAGTTTCCTGCCGGGGAAAGGGGTACCGAATTCCCCTCGTAAACCGCATGCGCTTCCACGAGAAATTCCGGCATCCAGGCGCTTCTTTCTCCCTCTGGCCTTCGCGACACCCGTATCCGGAAGGAAACATCAACTCCCGATTGCCTCGGCTTTTCAAGATCCCACTCCGCTTCGGGGGCGACCTCAAGGGTCTGCCCTTCCGTCATCATCTCCGCATGCGGTTTCTCACCAAATGCCGCCGCAATCCGCTTCTCCCCACCTTTCTGCAAATACGCGAGAATGGCAGCACCGTGACGACAATTTGTTCGCACTTCACACCGGCAATCTGCCTCCATCGTCACCCCGTCCCCCTCGCGCCAAAGGACAAGCTCGGGAGAAAATGAGGATCCATCTTTCTCCAAAACGGTCGCGACGATGGTAGCGTCTCCCGTGTCAAGAATCGAAGCATGGACGCCCTTCACGAGCTTCGAACGAGCTAACTGCGCCCCACCCGAAAGTTCTCCCGCGTCAAACGAGCCCGAGCAGTCATCGCCTGAAAGCGACTCGATGACATCTGCAATGGAAAGCGCGGGATTCAAAACCCTTCACTCATCGCCGCGACAAGCAAAGCAGGCAATGGGAAAACATGAACCCGATCCCTCACCCTATCGATATTCAATTTGAGAATGGTGTCTAATCGAAGCGGTTTCAAAAAATCCCGACGAAAGAAATTGCGACACAATCAACTCAGAAAATCAATTCCTCAACCGTTTCGGAACTGATGGAATCCTGAGATCGTCACTACGCTGAATTCCGACCGGACCCACTTTCCCGGGCTTAGCCCAGGAATGAGCAACCGACACATCCCCGGGTTCCCTCTTTTGCCTTTTTTAAAATACGAATCATGAACTGGGAAATCGGGGTCTGCTTTTTTCTTCTCGCGGTCGCAATTGTTTTGTTCGTCACTGAAACAGTTTCGGTCGATGTCGTCACCCTTCTCCTCGTTTCGATTCTCATCGCAACCGGAGTCCTGACACCGGTAGAAGCGTTTGCAGGATTCGGCAGTGAGGCGCTCGTGATCCTCGGGTTCGTGTCTTCTTTTTTGGCTTTCATTCAGTAGTTTTGGCTCGGTTGATTCACCGCTCCCGTCCACCACAATTATAACTTAGCCTCTGGCCCAGGATCCTGAATCCATCCCGGACCGTGGCCTCGCAATCGTGGCAGGTTCTTTCAGCATCAGAGCCGGACTCATCATCAGTAAATCCCTCGAGGGAATCACGATTCACCAAACCGGCATCGCAACCGGGATTGCCCTCATTTTCCTCGGTGGCGCATGGATCCGATCCGGATTGCGCTTGAGAATTCGCACAAGTTAAACCGACTTTGCAATCGATTGGAAAAAACAGGCTCTTCGCTAAGCGCCTCGAAAATGTTTGAAAATAAACCTGAAGCGCATTCAGATTCGAAGGCGTGAACACCAACACCCTCTTTGCTCAAGCCCTCCCTCTTGTCGATCCGCGGACGATTACCGAATCCCAAAAACCAACCTGCTCATCCCTCAACTACGGGAACTCATCGAAACGCTCAAGACAGGCGGCTTCAAACAGATCGACACGCTTGCGAGAACTCTCGAGGGCCGAGATGCCCCCATCGCCTCGCTGTGGCGCTTCAGCAAAAACAATGGCATCACCGAATGCTTCCATCGGAAATGAAACTCATCCAATGCCGAGCGGGGCGGCCAACCGCTTGCGGGTTTAAGCGTTTTGAAAATTACCGCTTGGGAGTCATCGCCGAATGCGGCTAAAAATAAGATCAGTCCCCAATCTTTGGTGGAGACCCCCTGGATCCCTTCATTTGCGTAACTTGCTGACCTGAGACAAGCAAGTAGTGGCACACCCGTAGGGATTCGAACCCCAAACCTCCTGATCCGTAGTCAAGCGCTCTATCCAGTTGAGCTACGGGTGCTTTTCCACTGCTCAACCGAATGGTTGAAGCGGACGGTAATGTGCGCAGATTCGGAGCTTTGACAAGGGAAAATTCGTGGATTCGAAACGGTTTGCGTTACGGGCCCATCCCGTGCTTCTTTTTGGAAACGATCTCTCCTATGAAACGCAGCCCTTTCATCATCATCGCCCACAGCGTGGCAGCGATACTTTTCGCCGTTTTCGCCTGGGTTCAACGCAATGACATCGACCCTGAGATCTATCACAACCCTTCCAGCCTCGACGCCGCACTCTGGCTTTTTTTCTATGGATTGATCGCGGTTCTTTTTATAATTGCCCTCTTCCGGAGAATTCCTCGGTGGATTCTCATCCTTGCCGTGGTCGCCTCCCTCGTCGAAATGGCGACGACTGGACCGGGTTTGATTCAAAACCTCTTTGGCGAAGATGACTTTACGATGACCCAGACCAGCATGTCAGCCGAAGATCCCCGCGTCGAGCTGACGCGTGAATTCTTCGGCGCTGTGATCGCCCTCGTGGGAGTATTGGCGCTCTGGTTTAGCGAGCGCCGTAAAAGACCCGCTATTTCCCCGGAGTAATTCGAAAGATGTTCCCCTTCCATCCCAGAACAATGGCTTCGCCATTTTCATCCGGATAAAATCCGGTGGGTTGCACAGTGGGTGTCTTAAGATCGACCGGTTTTTCAATCTGATGATTCTCATCCACTTGCTTTGCGCTCGTATCGTAGTGGAGGGCCCAAATGTTGCCAAAACGCCAATCGCCATATAAAAAGTGCCCCACAAGCTCAGGAATAGCCTTGCCGCGATAGACATAGCCTCCGGTAATGCTGAGCCCATCGGCCCGGTTGTATTGATGGATCGGCTCTTGAAAAACGAGATCTTTGGGGATATCCGCCTTTTTACCAAGCGGTGCCATCATCGCAGCACGAAGAGGAAAAGCGGCGTTCCCCTCCCGATACTCCCAGCCGTAGTTCCCGCCTTTGACGATCACATTAATTTCCTCGTAGAGGTCCTGACCGACATCTGCGAGGTAAAAAAGGCCCGTCTCCGGGTCAATCGCGCTGCCCCAGGGATTCCTGAGGCCCAGTGCCCAGATCTCAGGACAAGCGTTGGGCTCATCGATAAAGGGATTGTCCGCTGGAATGCCATAGGGCAATGAGCCTGTGCGCCCGTTCACATCGATGCGAAGCACCTTGCCGTTCCATCGAGTGAGCTTTTGCGGGAGCATGTAGACTCCGTTCTTCATGCCTCCGTCCCCTACCGTAAAATAAAGCATCCCGTCTTGGGGTCCGAAGAGGACATTGCCGGAATTATGATTCCACTCGGGTTGCTGCACTTCGATTAAAACCCGCTCGCTTTTGAGATCGACCGCATCAGAACTCTCCTTTGAAATTTGAAATTCGGAGAGGACGAGGCGCTTCGGCCCCTGCTTTGAATAGGAGAGATAAAACTGTCCATTACTCTTGAAGTCGGGATGAAATGCCATTCCAAGAAGACCCTCTTCAAAATCTTTTTCCACTCCCATCCGATCAGCGAGGTCAAAAAACACGCGGGCCTCGCCCCCCTTTTCATCTGCCGGGAGAATTTTGATCTTACCGGTCTGCTCAACGAGAAAGCGTCGATTTGTTCCGTCGTCAGGGATCTGGAGAGAAAGCGGACGTTCGAATTCCAAATTTTCGTAGATTCGGGTCAGAGAAACATGGGGTTCATCCGCGAGCGCCGTGGAAGGAAATGCCGCTAAGGCAGCGAAGAGAAAAATGTGAGCGAGTAACTTCTGCATCCGTGCATCATAGAGAGGTTCCCTGTGCAAGGCAACTCTTGTGGAGGCCTTAAAAATGCCATACGATTCGGCGGCCACCCAAAGAGCGAGGCGCACGATAACCTCATGATTTCAGAATCTCTTCGACGACAGCTCGCGACTCGATCCCGTGATCGGAATTTCCTGATCCGCAGCTCGCTCATTATCGTCGCAGTCGCGATTGTGGTCTCGTTTATCACTTCGCACTTCTTCTCATCACAGTCCAAGCGGAACCTGCTGAAAAAGACAGCGCAAAGGATTGAGATCAGTGAAGAGCAGTTGATTTCTTTTGTCCGATTTGAGATTCCTTTTCTTGAAAATGCCGGCGAACTTCATTGCCTCTATCTCAAGGAAAAACGGGACCGAACAGCCCACAAGAAAGCCATCGCAGAACTACTCGAAGGGGGGGAAGGCCTGCCCAATACAGAGTCAATCAAGATTTGGGCCGAGGGAATTAGCGCTGACAAGCCCGACTCATTTATACAAGAGCTCGAAAGTCTACCAGCTGACTTGAAATGGCGGGACGAATTCATCGGTGATCTTTTTATCAAAAAAGGCGAGCATGAGCGAGCCCTCGAAGCCTATCTCTCGGCAGCGGATAAAGGGAATCACTCTGACTATTCTCTCCGATCAGCCATTGCGCTGGCCCACTACAACGAAGACCCCCAACTCCTGAGTGAGCTTCTCAGGGACCCTAAATTCCGAAATGTGTTCAGCCCTGAGGCATTGATTAATTACTACAGTTACCTGCGCGACTACCCGGGCCTTGGAATGGCGGTTCTGCAATCAGAGGTGAATTCATGGATGTCGCCCTATCTGATCCCCGCGTTACTCACTGCTCTCATATGGGGCCTCATTTTGAACAGTTTCTGGGTTCTCTCACGACCGAGAATAATAATGAGCTTCATCGCTTTCGCCCTCGGAGTGTTGAGCGCCACGCTGACGCTTTTCGTGGTCGTGATTCAGGAAGACGTTGGTGGATTCGTTTGGTCGCGGTCAGATACCGACCTTTCACAGTTCCTCTATTTTCTCGTCGGCGTTGCCTTGCGGGAAGAAACGCTAAAGCTCCTCTGTTTTCTCCCTTTGATTCTATGGCTTCGGAAAAAATACGATCCCGTCGAAGCCCTTGTTCTAGCAGGCATGGTCGGGCTCGGTTTCGCGGTGAACGAAAATATCGGCTACTTTCAACGGAGCCCCGGAGACACACTCGTCAGCTGGATACGCCTCCTCACCGCAAACCCTCTGCACTTCGCGCTGACTGGGGTGGCAGGCTATTACCTGACTCGCATGATTCAACGAAAGGGGCACGGGATGGAAGCGTTTCTCATCGCATTCATTGCGATCGTCTTCGCCCACGGGGTCTACAACTCAGTCATTTCGATTGAGTCACTTCTATCCTACGCACCACTCAGCACGATCCTGATCGCTGCGATCGCTTATCAGTATTTTGATCGCCTTAGGGGGACGATGCACACGCAGGAGATTCATCGTCGTATTTCTCCACTCGGCGTCTTCATCCTCGGGTCTGCTTTTTTGACCTCCCTCGCGATGTTGACTTCGGCAGCGAGTCAGCCAATGAGCGTTGCCTTTCGCGACTTTGCCGCCGGCATTGCCTCGATGATCCCGCTCGCTTTCGCTTTCATCAGTCGGTTTCGCGATTTGTGATACAGCCCACTTCACCTGACTGGACACAGTAGGATTCAAGAGAGGTCATCTTCACAAAATCATCACTTGTCCCGCCGGCAAAACGTCGAAAAAGACCCAGCTGTGATTGATGGGAATTCAAAGCCTCGAGCCGGTGCGAATGAAAAGCCGTGCAGTCGATCCGCAGGTCGGCCTCATCGTCTTCGTTGAGAAGATGAGGCAGCAAATGATCTGTATCACGAGCAAAAAAAGTAATCCAGGGAGGCGACTCCTTGCCTTTCGCGCCGATCATTTTGCGAACAGCCGCATACACAAGCAGATGAGCGGCATGCCAGTATTCCCCGCTGCTCCCGTGAGAAATCACGAGATCCACTTGATCGGAGTGAGCACTGATTTCCGCGGCAAGCTGGTCCGCACTCACATCCGGAGCGTAGACGCGGTAGGCGCCTCCGACAGGGTCAACGTGATCGAGAAAAAAAACCTGATCGACGCTCAATGCTTTGCATGCGGCCATCATCTCTCTTTCACGAATCGAAGCGAGGTCTTCACGCTTCGCGCCTCCCGTCGGTCCCCCTTCGCCCCGAGTCACACAAATAACGGTAACGTCAGATCGATTCGCCTTCAGGGCAGAAATTATACCGGAGCAAAATGTCTCATCATCCGGATGAGCAACGACAACGAGAGCTCTTTTTATCGACTTCAGATCACCCTGACTGATCATCAAGGGTGCCTCTTTGAACTGCCTGAAATTTCTCAGCAGTTCATAGAAACTCTTTCGATAAAAAACAGGGTCGGCAAGACAATGTGCAACTTTTGTAGCAAATCCCATAGAACGCAATCAGGAGTGAGATGAGGCGAAGTTTAGCACATCTTCCCGCAACTCTCTCATGAAGACTTCAGGGTCGAACGGTCCTCCCCGCGCTAGCAACTCTCCGCGAAACGGATCACTGCGCGGGGATTTTCAATCAAGTCGACGCGCTTGGAAACGGCATATTTATCTAATTCATACTGAAGCTCAGGATGAGGCTCATGATTCGACAGTGCGCATGGCCTCATCTCTTTCGACTCCTTCGCGACGGGTTGGTTCCGACACGCGGTATGGAACGCCGGGTGAGCTGGCAGTTCGACCGAGTTCCCGCATCCGGTGAAGTCGCCGTAGTATCCCGGTTCTCCGGCATCGGTGTGGTAGAAGTCCCTCCCTCTAATTAAATGATTGTAAGCGGCGAGACAGTTCCCGATCAGTTTTCCAGTGAACCGGTCGAGCAGTCCGATTCGTCTCATCGCTTTGCGAAGTTAGCGAGGGTGCCTGCACTCAGAGGACAGTCAAACATTTCTGAAAAAATCTCGGTGAGTCTCTAACAAGGTACGAATTGATACCCGCCAAGGTAGAGTGCTGTGGCCTGCCTCGGCGGTTCATAAGGGATCGGTTTTGAACTGTGGATAGTTAGGATGACTCGATTCAAACTGCGTCCTCCTACTCGCGAATTCCGCTCGCTTCTTCGTTTCGCCTCAAAAGAATATCCAAAGACGGGAAGCCTAAACCGTTCCTTCACCGCCGTGATAAGGCGGCTTAGGTAAAGCGTCGGGAATCCCGGAAACAACGTCTCGGAAGACGCTGGTCCGGTGGGGCCTGCTCCAAATCAATTCCTTCGTGTCGTCGTATCCCGAAAAACCCACCAAACAGTTACGGATATTATCACTTTTATTAACCTGCCCTGATCAACTTACACCTCGACATAAACAACTGATTTTCTTGTAGTTACAATACACAGTATAAGTTAATGCTAAAGATTCGTTAAATACGGGATTATCGCCGGGAATTCGCGACCGATCATTTGCAACGTCACACGGAAAGAGTAAGCTTGCGACGCCACGAGCCGTGGTGAAAGAAGGCATTCCAATCAGGATGTTTTCTTATCCTTTAAATTTCGCACCACTCGTTTCCCAACAGGATGAAGACCCGTTTATTCCTCATATTACTGCTCAGCGTCTCAGCCGTATTTGCCACTCTGACCGCACAGGAAAACGCACCGCCTCCCGTCGAATCGACTGATTTGACTGCTGAGGCCGCTGATACTGGTGCAGCTGATGCAGCCGAAGCTGCTGCCAATACCGCCCAGACAATTCTCGATTATTTAGTTCAAGGTGGTCCCTTCATAATGATTCCGCTGGCGCTGCTTTCGTTCGTCGCCGTCCTTCTCATCATTTTTTATATCTTCACGATTCGCCAGGGCACGGTGGTGAGTGATAAATTCATGAACGCTGCCGATGCCCTGATTCGGAAGCAGGACTATCTGGGGCTCATCGCAGTTTGTAACCGCAAGAACGAGTGCATCGCGAGGATCGTCTATAAAACGCTGGATTTTGCGACGAAAAATCCCACGGCGAGCTTTGACGAAGTTCGTGAAGTGACCCAAGCCGAAGGCACCCGGCAGGCAAGTATTCTCAACAACCGGATTAGCTACTTGAACGATATCGGACGAATTGCGCCGATGGTCGGTCTGCTCGGAACCGTCATGGGAATGATCAAAGCCTTCGAAAGCATCGGGAAATCCTCGGGGGTGCAACACATGGAACTCGCTCCGGGAGTTGCCCAGGCGCTCGTAACCACAGCAGCCGGTCTTATTATCAGTCTTCCCGCTCTCATCTTTTACTCGATTTTTCGAGGTAAAGTTCAGAAACTCATCGCCGAGCTCGAAGCCGCAATGACCCACATCATGGCCTTGCTCGCAGCCCAGTATAAGAGAGCCAATTACCGGGCCGCGGCAAAACGCGACAGCGAGAACGAGAAAGAATAGTTCAATTTCCGGCAAACTCCTCACACCTCATGAAATTTCGCGACACCTCTATTCAGCAAAGCGCCGAGTTGGAACTGGCTCCGATGATTGACGTCGTGTTTCAGCTTCTCATCTTTTTTATCGTGACCTGGCAGTTCGCCCGGTTCGAGCGGGACATGGACATTTCCGTCCCCGCAGCTGAGGAAGCGGAAAATATGGACCGTCAGCAAGGGGAGATCATCGTCAATGTGCAGACCGACGGAGACATCATTCTCAACGGCAGGAATGTCACCGAAGAAGAGCTACTATCGAAATTGAAAGCGATTTCGGAAGCCTATCCCGATCAGGCCGTGATTCTGCGAGGCGCTTCAGATGCCGATTTCCAGGCGATCATCAATGTTCTCGACGAGATCAAAAAAGCGGGGATCTGGAATGTAGCCTTCGCAACAACGAGGCCTGACTAATAGCCCTCCCTCTTCGGATCTATGACCTTTTTGAAAGAAACCTTCGGACTGCATCACTTCATCAAAGAAGTCGCCGGAGGCCTTGCTGCCATCCTGTTTTTTGGCGCTCCCTTCCCCCTATCCGCTCAGGAACAGAAAGTCGAAGACGTGCTTTCCTACGCCGACATGCTTTACGGTCGGGACAAATTTGTTCTTGCCGCACAGCAATATCAGGTTTTTATCAAGGAGCAACCGCAAAGCCCGAATCTGCAGATTGCCTGGTTCCGACTTGGCGAATGCTACATCAAAGCAGGGCAGGAAGCAGACGCGGTGGCAACGTTTGAATACCTCATCGAGACATACAAAAAAGGAGCTTTTGTAGGATCCGGCGCTTATCGCCTCGCCGTGCTGCGCTACAATGCAGGCGATTTTGAGAACGCCCTCAAATACTTCAAGGTCGCGAAGGACGAGCTCACCGCCGAAGAGGCCAAACTGCAGGCGCATTATTACTACGCCAGCTCGCTGCAGCTTACGCGGAAAAACAAGGAGGCACTCGCTGCATTCGCTATTGTGCTCGAGGCTGATCCTAAAGAAAAAAATCCTTTTTACGAACGTTGTCTTCTCGAAACTGCGCGGCTCTCATTTGATCTGGGATTCACCGAAAAGGCTCTTAAAAAATTTATCACCCTCTCTGAAACCGCTTCTACGAGGGAGATCAAAGAAGAGGCCATCGTCCGGGGCGGGCTTCTCGCCGCGGAAGCAGGGCAAGTCGAACAGAGTGATAAACTTCTCAATCAAGCGCTTCGATTTTCGGACACCAGTCCGTGGAAATCACTTGCTCAGGTAGGTGCTATCTTCAACGCCTTCACCGCTGAAGATTACCAAAAAGTGGTCGGCCTCTACAACACGGGGGCCTACGACACCCTCAGCGAATCGAAAGCGAAACTCCTCCTCATCGTCGGTCACTCCTATCGCATTCTCGGCGATCTCGAGTCCGCGCTGCGTCTCTACTCTATCGTTGAAGGGAAATTCTCCGATCAGAAAGAGGGCATCGAAGCCGGCTACCGAAAGCTCCAGATTCTACACCAGACCGGAGACAACCTTTTACCCGGGTTTGCAAGCAACTTCGCCGACAAGCAGGGTCTCGTCGATCCCGAGAGCGCCTTCATCGATATGGCCTATCTTATGAAAGCCGAGTGGCACTTCAATCAAGCCGACAACTCAGCAAGCGGTCCCGGCTCTGAATTTGCGATCAAGCATTACAAGGACGCCGCCGCCGCCTACAAAAAAGTTCGCGTCGACAAGATCGACGAAAAATACCATGAAGCCCGCCTTTACAAACAAGGCTGGTCAGAGATCGAATCCGGTGACCGCCAGAATGGCATCCTGACACTTTCACGATTCATCCAACGCCATTCAAACAGCAACCTGGCCTCCTCTGCTCTCGCGAAGCGGGCAATGGCATATCAAGCACAGGAAGATCACCCATTCGCTCTTGGCGACTATCAGGATCTCGCGAAACGCTTTCCCGACGCGCTCGAGGCGGAGTTCGCGATGCAACAGGTCGCATTGATTCTTGCCCACCAGCGCAAGATCCCTGAGATGATCTTTGCCTACGAAGCGCTTCTTGCTAAATTCCCCAAAACCGACGGAGCCGGTGAAGCCCACTACTGGATCGGGGTCGGGCATTTTGATCTCGAAGACTACAAAGCGTCCATACCCGAACTCAAAAAGGCGCGGGAAATCGATCCCGATTACGACGATAAAGCCACCCTCCGTATGGTCATCGCCCTGTACCAACTCGAAGACATTGAGGCGCTTTCAACGGAAACAAAACACTACCTCGATAAGCCAGCCCCGGCCAAAGGCGAAAAACGAGCCTCCCTTCCAACGCAAATCCTCGAATACCTCGGGAAAAAACTTTCCGCGGACAAGAATTTCAAAGACGCCGAGTATTTCCTCACTGAAATCGCTGACACCGAAAAACCAAAGCTAACTTCGCGCTTCGTCTGGCGCCTGCTTGCTCAAGCCCGTATGGAGCAGAAAAAACACCGGGAGGCGATCAACGCCTTCGATCAGTTTCTGGTCCAAACCGAGAGACCGAGCGAGCGAGCATCGGCTTACCTCGATAGGGGAAAAGCCCTATATTGTCTTCGTGATTTTGACGCCTCACGCCAGAGCGCTCAGGAGAGTCTTCGCTCACAAAAAGAAGGCCGAACCAATGCTGAAGCGCGCTTGCTCCTCGGTGATATTTCCGCAGCACAAGGCGATCTCGAACAGGCACGAAATGAATACCTCATCGTCAGCCAGATATTCACAGACCCCGAGATCACACCGAAGGCGCTCATGAAAGCCATGAACGCCTACCGCTCTCTCGGTAATCAGGAAAAGGCGGAACAGCTCAACCAAGAGCTCACCACCAAGTTTCCCGGTTACAAGGCTCCCGCAAGTCTCGATCCCGAGTGCTAGATAAGAAATCGAGTCGTAGATTCGGCGACAAAGCCCCCCCTAATTGAGACAGGGAGTTCAATCCCTCTTCGGCTAGAGTTTCCAGCAAAGCGTCTCAAATGGACAGTTCCTTGCGCAGGGAGACGGTGAGGATAAAGACCTAAAGTGGTAATTCATGCCAAAGGATCTATACCACTTTACTTTCGGATCCCTCGGTGGCGGAAATACGGCAAAAGCGGTTTCGTTCTCGCACCCTGAGTCGACAGGGAAGAACCAATTATCAGAAAAACTCCGCGACTCTGCGTGAGCCGTTTATCGCATCGCACGAGTCATTGTCTCAGCAAAGCCTCTCCCCATTCGAGAGGGCAGTTCGAGGTCCCCTCTTTCAGATTTTCCGGATCCAGATCCAGTCGAGCGAGTTGGCAAAAATATGAAAAACGTCAGAGGGAGAGGCAGCACTCTGAAACTACTCAGCCGGCGGTGCTTCAGCTGGCGCTTCCTCTGCGGGCTTGTCGAAAAGCGAAACCGGCTTCACTTCAATACCCTCACCATCACGGCTGATGGGCCAGCGCTCAGGATCGATCTGAATGCGCTCGGGAGGACTCACTGAAATCACGGCACTGTCCGCAAACTGATGCTCCATCGGCACAGGGTTAGGCCCCGAAGTTTTTGAAATCAGCGGCACCGCCGTGAATATCATTGTTGAGTCCTGAAGACGATCGACATTTAAGACCGCGGCACACATCGCCGATTCTTCGACCCTGATAATTTGCCCCGGCGTGAGAACGAACTTATCAGGAGGATCCGGAGTTGGGAGCGCCAGATCCAAAATTGCTTCCGGAAAAGTGGTCGATTGCCCGCGAATCACGAGGCCGGAGGTGAAAACATCATCAGGTCCCATGTTTTGCACCGAGATCACCCGGAACTCTCCCGACAAATAAGTCACATCGTCCCTCTCAAGGTAGTTCCTAAGATAGTAGCGCTTCAAAATCCCGTTGTAAGCAGTCAGTTGAGTAGGGTTGAACGGATACACCTGAGCATAGAGATCTTTCGCTGAATAAAATTTGCCCCGTGGAGCCGAAACCGGCGAAACACCCACAATAGGGTCAAGCTTTTCCAGCTTAGTCAGGAGTCGATAGTACATCGGATGCTCCGGTTGGCCGAAAACCCACATGCAAAAAGACCATGACGCAAAATTCAAGCCGATCAGAACGGCTATTGCAGCGATCCAGAGAATCATATTTCCGCCCACATAGCGGCCATCAACCTCCTCGCGAGCCGCTCTCGAAAACGGGGTTCCTTCTGAAAAAGTAGCCATACTCAACCGGGCTCTCGCCCCCCTATCCGCCGCAAACCTCTCCGTCCATCGTTGCGGGATCGTATTCGGGTTCAGCGCCCGCTTTGGTAGGCTCGAAAGAGGTGCCGCAACCACAACTCCGGGCCGCATTCGGATTTTCGATCTTAAACCCCGAATCATTCAGCGAGTCCACGTAGTCGAGTTGGCAATGGTCGAGATACTCTCGGCTCTCCTGATCCACAAAAACGCGGGCTCCATTTTTTTCCACGACGGCATCGGCCGATTCTTTCTCACCCACTTTCATGGCATACTGCATTCCAGCACAGCCTCCTTTTTCGACGTAGAGGCGTAATCCGGCTTCATCCGGGGAAAAACCCTTCTCTTTGATAAGTGATAGCAGATGAGTCGCGGCAGAGTCAGTAACTTGAATCATAATAAATTCTACGTTTGTTGATTCAATATACAAGCATGGGTGGATATTCCCAAACGATTTCGAGTTGCTTTTAACGGCCCGCCGCACTCAGTTGTCGCTCCGGATTCCGTCGCACACTCATGGGAAAAATTAGACTCCTACCCGAAGCCCTCGCCAGCCAGGTCGCCGCTGGCGAAGTCGTTGAACGCCCTGCCTCCGTCGTCAAAGAACTGGTCGAAAACAGTATCGATGCTGGAGCCTCCACGATTGAAGTTCGTGTTCAGCGAGGCGGGATCGCTCTGATTCGCGTCACCGACGACGGATCCGGCATGAACCGCGACGACGCGCTCATGTGCCTCGAACGGAACGCGACCTCCAAAATTCGAACGAAAGAAGACCTCGCCGCAATCTATACCCTTGGTTTTCGAGGTGAAGCGATTCCCAGCATCGCGAGTGTTTCGAAATTTCGACTCACGACTCGTGAACCCGATTCCCTCACCGGAACCGAAATTATCATCCATGGGGGTAAAATCATCAGCGTCAAAGACTGCGGCGAACCTCCCGGCACCCAAATCGAGGCACGTTCACTCTTTTACAACCTCCCCGCCCGCCGCAAATTCCTGCGAACCGAAAACACCGAGTATTCCCACCTCGAACAGACCATCAAAACCCAGGCGATCGCGCACGAGAACATTCGTTTTTCACTCGTCCGCGGTGACCGCCTCGCTTTCCAACTTCCCGCCACCACGAGCCTGCGAGAACGCATCGGCGGACTCGTCGGAAATGATCTTGCAGGACGCCTCCTCGAAATTGAACCGCACGAACACAAAGGCATTCGCGTGAAGGGATTCATCGGCCCGCCCGGAATGGGGCGCAGCGACCGGAAGCAGCAGCTCAGTTTTCTCAACGGCCGCCCCGTCGAAGCCGCGATCATCACGCGCGCGCTTCGCGAAGGCTACCACACCGCCCTCATGAAAGGGCAGTCCCCCGTTACCTTCCTCTTCATCGAAACCGATCCCACTGCCGTCGATGTCAACGTGCATCCCGCAAAACGTGAAGTGCGTTTTCACGATGGATTCGGGGTTCAGGATGCTATTATCAGAGCGGTTCAGGGAACTTTACGGAATCGGATGACGCGCCCCGTTTCCGGAGTAGGACTGACCGGTACGGATAAATTCAAGCCGACCGACCCCATCGTCGTTCAGGAAAATCTAATCCCTGAAGAACAGCAGCGATCGCTTCGTTCCGATTGGAGTGATCTCGGTCGCACCGCCACAGACCCTGCCCTCGAAGAAACAAAGCCCGAACTTTTCACGACATCGGAACGAAAACGTTTCGAGACCGAAGCAGGACCCGCGCCGGACTCATCGAACCCAGGGGGGCACCGCCCTCTTGAGTCAGACACCGAACAGGGCGGTGCCCAACCGGCTCAAGTCGCGGAGGCAGCCGAAGACCTAAGAGGCTTAGATCGGGCACCGAACCCTCTTGGGCAGCACCCTCTTGGGCAGCACCCTCTTGATCGTAACTTTTCAGAATCTAACGGGGATGAAAAGCCAAAGGCCTCGGACTACAAACTCATCGGGGTCATCGGAAAGCTCTACGTCCTCCTTGAAAGTAAAGAAGGACTCGTCCTCATGGACCAGCACGCCGCTCACGAACGTGTCCTTTTCGAGGAAATGAAACGCCGCATGGAAACCGAGGGCGTACCGAGCCAGCGCCTTCTCACCCCTATTATGGTTGAGCTTTCCCCGCGTGACTTTGACCTCATCAGCAGGAATCTCGACACCCTCGACAAGCTAGGGCTCTCCGCAGAACCCTTCGGCGGTAGCACCTTGAAAATCGACTCGCTTCCCAATTTCCTCAAAAGCGACGACCCCGAATCTTTCCTCGACGATGTCATCGGCGAAATCCGGACCGCGAGCGATAAAATGTCCGCCCTCCGCCTCGGCGAAGACATGATCGCCACAACCGTCTGCCGCCACGCCGTCAAAGCGAACGACCCCCTCCACAATCGTGAATTGCAGAAGCTCCTCGAAGACACCCTCGAATGCGACATGCCTTACTGTTGCCCTCACGGGAGGCCGACCCTGATTCAGATCACCTACGCTGAGCTGGATAGGAAATTTGGGCGACGGACTTAGGTGGGTCATTGGAACACGATTTCCCGACATCGGGATCGCCCCCGATTTCACGCATTCCCAGCCTTGACCGTGCGAGGTAATATCACCACCTTGGACGCTGACTATGAAACCCTTTCTCGCCCTTCTTTTCGTCGCCCTTTCTTTTTCTGCTACCGCGGCAGAGAAGAACGTCATTTTCATCATCGCAGATGACGAATCCCCCACTCTCGGGTGTTACGGGGATCCGACGGCGAAGACCCCGGCGATCGATGCCATCGCTGCCGACGGAACTATTTTCCACAATGCCTTTGCTACAACCGCAAGCTGTTCAGCAAGCCGCTCTGTGGTTATGTCAGGACTCCACAATCACCGCAACGGACAATACGGGCACCAACATTCCTATCACAAATTTTCGTCTTACCACTCCGTCGTGAGTCTCTCCCTGCCACGTGTCATGGCGAACGCGGGCTATCGCACGGGACACGTCGGCAAATATCACGTCGCCCCCGAGCAGGTCTACCGATACGAGAATTACTTTAAAGCCAGCAGCCGCAACGCGGTCGAGATGGCGAATAAGACGAAAGACTTTATCACTGCGGATTCAGAGAAGCCGTTTTTCCTCTATTTCGGTACCTCAGACCCGCACCGTGGCGGAGGCGTTGATCGCAACTCGGAACGCGAGCTGAAACCGAATCTCTTTGGCAATCTTCCGAACAAGGAAGCCTACCCCGGTGTCGAGGAAGTCTTTTACGATCCTGCTGACATTCCGATTCCCCACTTTCTCCCGGACACCCCTGAAACCCGCGAAGAGCTGGTGCAGTATTACCAGAGTATTTCACGAGTAGACCAGGGCATTGGCAGACTGGTCGAGATTCTAAAAGAAGCGGGTCTTTATGACAAAACGCTCATCGTTTTCACAGCCGATCACGGCATGGCATTCGCCGGAGGAAAAACCACGGTCTACGAAGGCGGCCTCAAAGTGCCTTTCGTGGTCAGAAACCCCTACGAAGAAGCTCGTGGCGTTGCGCATCAAGGGCTAATCAGCCACATTGACATCACCCCGAGCCTGCTCGATTTCGCCGGCGGACTCGATCCCGACACGAACGCTCCGAAGAATATGGTCGCGGCCAAAAAATTCTGGAAAGATTTCCCTGAGGTGAGCAAAGACAACCTCGGCCCCAACCTCACAAAGTATCACGGCAAATCTTGGATTCCTATTCTGGGAGATCCGGAAGCAGAGCACTGGGAAGCCGCCTTTGCTTCACACACCTTCCACGAAATTCAGATGTATTACCCGATGCGGGTCGTGCGTGACAAAAACTACAAACTCATCTGGAATATCGCGCACCAACTTCCCTACCCGTTTGCCTCCGACCTTTGGGCAGCGAGTAGTTTTCAGGCTCAGTTCCGGGAGTCACTCGACGCCCCCTACGGCCAAAAATCTGTCGGCAAATACATTCATCGCCCCGCTTTCGAACTCTTCAATATCCGCGAAGACCCCTACGAAGCGAAGAACCTGGCTTCCGATCCCGAATACCGGGATGTCCTGATCGAGTATCAGGAGAAGCTTAAAGAGTTTCAGAAGGAAATGCAGGATCCCTGGATCATGAAGTGGGATTATGAGTGAGAAGTGAGAAGTAGGAAGTAGGAAGTAGGAAGTAGGAAGTAGGAAGTAGAGAGTAGAGAGTAGAGAGTAGGCCTGAATAGCGATTAGTTGCGCCCATCACCGGTTCCCCCAAAACCCAACCCAACCCAACCCAACCCCAACATTTCCATGCCACGTTTCATCCTCACACTCATTCTCCTAGCCTCCACAAGCGCACTCTCTGCCGCCGACCTAACCATTTGGATCGGAACTGGTGGCAATGGCGCAGAGGGCATCTACAAAACGACTCTCAACACGAGCAATGGAAAACTCAGCGAGCCAGTCCTTGCTGCAGAAATTGCTGGTCCGGGCTTCCTCGCGATCAATAAGGCAAAAACCCATCTTTACGCCATCTGCGGGGTCGATAAAGGAAGCGTCGCTGCTTTTCGCATCAATGAGGACCAGTCGCTGACACTCATCAACACCGTCCCCACGGGTGACGGCGGCGCGGCCCACGTCTCACTCGATCAGGAAGGGAAGATTCTTTTCTCAGCTCAATACGGAGGAGGCTCAACCGCCGCCTATGCGATTGAAGACGATGGAAGTATCGGCGCGCAAACCGCGCTCATCGAGCACACCGGAAGCGGCCCGAACGAAGCCCGGCAAAAATCGCCTCATCCTCACTGGAGTGGCGTCAGCCCGGATAATCGCTTTCTTTTTATCCCCGATCTTGGAGCCGACAAGGTCTTCATTTACCAAATCGATCACGAAGCAAAATCGATTGCCTCTCACGGCGCGGGAATCGCGGTTCCCGGAGGAGGCCCCCGCCACATGAAGTTCAGCAAAGACGGATCGAAAATCTACCTTCTCAACGAGATGCTTCTCTCCGTGACCGTCTTTGACTACGACGCTGCAACCGGAACAATGACCGCTTTGCAGACGATTGAGAGCTTACCGGAATCGTTGAAGGAAATTCCCAACAAAGCAGCCGAGATTCGTGTGCATCCTTCGGGAGATTTTGTCTATGCCTCAAACCGGGGGCACGACTCGATCACCGCATTCGCCGTCGACGCGACAAGTGGCAGACTCGCCTTCATTGAGCGCGAAGCAATTCGCGGAAGCTGGCCGAGGAATTTCAACATCAGCCCTGATGGTAAATGGCTGATCGCTGCAGGTCGTTACTCGAACACACTTTCCGTCTTCTCCATCAATCAAGAGACTGGAGGCCTCCTCTTCAGCGGCAACATCGCCAATGTCCCCGCCCCGATTTGTTTGGAATTCTGAGCGTCTTTTGCTCTGGAAAAGCGGAAAAAGAAACGGTTACCCGTCGCCCTCAGCCCCTCTCCCTCTTAGCAGTGAACTGATTAGCGATGGCCCTCCTGGGCTAAGCGCGTTGGCGTCATTGAGGGCACTAATACTCGCAACAAAAATGGCCCCGCAGGGTATAATTCCCTGAACACGCGCTGTTTTATGAAGCTTCCCATTCTTGCCGTCGCCCTTATTTCACTTCTCGTCCCGTCTCTGCAGCTCACAGCCAAAGAAGGCATTGATCAATCCGTCCACGGCATTTCGATCAAGGACGCCAGCGCCAAGATCGATGCTCTCGTTGCCGGGAAATTGAAGGAAAACGAGATCAAGCCAAATGAGGCGATCAATGACGACACGTTCATCCGCCGGGCTTACCTCGATATTGCGGGAAGAATTCCAACGATCGAAGAAGCCGAGAACTTTCACGGCTCCACTTACGAGCGCAAGCGACCGCAGCTCATCAGGGACCTTCTTGAGAGCAACGGAGCCGTCAGTCATGGATATAATTACTGGGCAGACATTCTAAGAATCAATACTGCGCTCGGAGGGGGAGCACCTCAGGCCGAAGCCGCCTATCAGTTGTGGATCAAAGAAGCGATCGAGCAAAATAAGCCTTACGACGAATTTGTCTTCGACCTCGTCTCCGCTCGCGGAAAAACCTGGGACAACGGAGCCGTTGGTTACTACATCAGAGATCGCGGCATGCCTCTCGACAACATGTCGAACACGGTGCGCGTTTTCCTCGGGACGCGACTTGAGTGCGCACAGTGCCACAACCACCCCTTCGATGTCTGGACACAAATGGACTATTTCCACATGGCGGCCTTCTCTTACGGGATGGATGCCCGCCGCTACGACTCTCCCAACCAGAAGGCGCTCTCAAAAATTCAGAAAGAAGAACGCGCTGAAGCTCACCTGAATGCGGTGAACATGGAGGGTTTTCCCATGTTTACCAACGTGGGCTCGATTGAAAGACACACATCGGATCCTGCTAAATATCAGAAGTATCTCGATCGCTACAAAATGAACGACAAGCAGTTTCGTGCCGCTGCGAAACGCTCTATTGCTGCCTATGAGTCCTACACTCACGAGACACGCCAGATGCGAAATGCGGTCAACGACCTTTATAACCCGCTTCGGTATGTTCAGACAGCCGAGACGGAAAAGACGCTGAAACTTCCTCACGACTACCAATACGATGATGCGAAGCCACTCGATCCCGTAAAGCCAGCGACCATGTTCGGTACTGAGATCGATCTGGAAAATATCGACGACTCGACAGTCGATGCCTATGCCGGGTGGATGACATCATCGGAAAACCCCACTTTCACCAAAGTGATCGCGAATCGTCTTTGGAAGCGTGCCTTTGGCCATGGGGTCTTTGAACCGGTTGATGAACTCACCGACCAAACGCCCGTTTCAAATCCAGAGCTACTCACTTACCTCGAAGAACTGATGCGCAGCCTCGACTACGACATGCGCGCCTATCTTGAAGTCCTTTACAACACCAATACTTATCAGCGCGGTGTCAATTCGGAGGAACTCGTCATGGGAATGCCCTACTACTTTCAGGGACCGGTCCTCCGTCGCATGAGCGCCGAACAAATCTGGGACTCCATTGTCGCCCTAGCCCTGCCCGAAGCCGATGACTATCGGCCAAAGCTAAAAAGCCAGCTCTCCTCCGTCGAGAGGGTAAAGCGAATCTACCACTCACTCGAAGATCGCGACGAAGAGAGCTACATCAAGATGGTGAAAGAGGTTGCCCATGCCTACGAGAGCGTGAAGCCGAAAGAGGAAAAGATCAGAGAGAAAATGTATACCGCCCGCGAAGCAGAGCAGGAAGAGCGCTACCACGAGCTCAACAAGCAACTCAGCGTGCTTCGTAAAGAGACCCAGCGTATCGTCCAAGAAATAGGCTACGAGAACGTAGGCGAGAAGGTCGAAGAGGGTGAATTGCTCCTCGCCATGGGCATGAGCGAAATGTCGCTTACGATGAAAGATGGCGAAATGATGGCCGGAGGAATCGTCGAGAACGCCGTCCTTACGAAACTACCCAAGCCTGAAATGCCCCAATACGAAAAAGAAGCGCCACCCGAAGGACTCGACCGCACCAAGCTGAGGGCATGGAATAAAAAACAGCTCTCGCTAGGAAGAACATGGGCTGCTAAGAAGAAGGCTGACTACCGGGTTTACACTTCCCTTGTTTCACAAATGGCGCGCGCCTCCGAACTTGAGTCCCCTGCTCGACGCGGCCATTTCCTCCGCGAATTCGGCCAGTCCGACCGCGAAGTGATTGAGAATGCGGCTCACCACGCTTCTGTCCCGCAAGCCTTGAATCTACTCAACGGAACCATCGTCGAAGCCCTCACCAATGAGTTCGCTGTCTTTGGAAACCGCATTCACAAAGCAGGTAATCCGAAAGAGAAGATCAATATGATCTTCCAGGCAATGCTCACCCGCGAGCCCACCGGGAACGAGATGACGATCGCTCTCGGCGAGCTCGACGCTCATGGAGACAGTGCCTACGAAGGTATTGTCTGGGCTCTCCTCAACACCCGCCAATTCATCTTTGTGCAGTAAACTGTCTCCACCCACCCCACCTCAGGAACCCGCTACGATCATTATGAAATCAGCATTCAAATCAGACGAATGGAGCCGCCGACGGTTCATGGAAGGAACTGCCAAATCTTTCCTCGGTGTGGGCGCGCTAGGTCTCACGGGCCGCGCCAACGCAGCACTAGGCCCCGATCTCGGCCTACCCGAGCGTGCCGGAGCAGCCAAACACATTATCTACCTCTACATGAGCGGTGGAATGACCCACCTCGACACTTTTGATACGAAGCCGGGTCACGAGAATCAGGGACAAACCAAGACCATCAACACCAACGTTGACGGCCTCAACATTTCAGAATATCTCCCCGCACTCGCCAAGCACGGTGAGAAACTGACGATCGTCAATTCACTGACGTCAACCGCTGGCGCGCACGATCAGGGTAATTACCTGATGCACACGAGCTACGATCAGCGCGCTACGATCCGCCACCCCGGGATCGGCGCATGGGCTTTAAAATACAAAGGCCGCATGAATCCGAACCTTCCCGGTTCTGTTTTCGTCGGAGGCAACAGCCGCATCAACGGTGGCGGTGGATTCTTCGAGCCTGAGTTCGAACCACTTGCGATTAATGATCCGAGCTCTGGACTAAAGAACTCCAAACTCCGGGGAGTAAATCAGGACACATTTGATCACCGCCTTGAGCTCGCAGGAAAATTCGATACCGAGTTCCATCAGCTTTACGACGTGAAGCAAGTCCGCGCCTACACTCAGATGTATGACGACGCCGTTCGCATCATGCAGAGTAAAGATTTGCAGGCATTCGATCTCAAGCAAGAGGATGAAATGACCCGAAAGCGCTACGGCGACAACTCCTTTGGGCAAGGCTGTCTTCTTGCCCGTCGGCTCATCGAGCACGACGTCCGCGCCGTTGAGGTGAGCTATGGTGGCTGGGACATGCACAACAACGTGTTTGTCGAAGCACCTAACCAATGCAGCGTTCTCGATCAGGGAATGGGTGCACTACTTGATGATCTTGAGCGTCGCGGAAAACTCGAAGACACGGTCGTCGTTTTGACTACCGAATTCGGTCGAACCCCACGCATCAACCAAAACGCAGGGCGTGACCACTTCCCGAAAGCATTCAGCTCTGTTCTCGTCGGCGGCGGTTTTAAAGGCGGAATCAAATACGGAAAAACCGATGAAGGCGGTGAGAACGTCATTGAGAACCCGGTTAAAATTCAGGACTTTAATGCAACGATTGCCTATGCGATGGGGCTTCCATTGGATCAAATCCTCTACAGCCCGAGTAAGCGTCCGTTTACAGTGGCTCACAAAGGAGCGCCGGTTCTGGATCTCTTCGCCTAGATCGAAGGAATCGGAAACTTTACTTATTTCGAAAAACCGGCAGTGCAAACTGCCGGTTTTTTCGTATCGGTAGCTTATGTCCGCATCCTGGAAAAAAGACATCATCTCCCTCACCGAACTCGCGACAGCAAGAGAAGGAAAGATCGACGCATCGTTCTTCCCCCCGGTTAAAGAGGAAAGACTTCAGAAATGGGAAGCAGAGAACGCCCGGGAAATTCCCGTCGAGATACGCTCCTACCTCAGTCAATCCGATGGACTCGAAGCTCAACGTGGCGAAATTTGGCCCGTGCTCCCGCTCGCCCAATGGATGCTCATCGACGATGCCTGCGCCTGCGCCGAACCGATGATCCGATTTGGAGAAACCGACGACTACCTCTATCACGTCTCCCTCGGGCACTCTCCCAGCATCTACCGGGCGGAAAAATTGGGTTCCTCACTCCATTTTGCGACCGCGTCCTTCCGAAAATTCCTTGAATTGATTTTTCGGGGCGAGGGTTAAAAACAGTAGTTATCAAACTGATCAAATAGGGAAAGGCGGATCCAATTTATCAGTGGAAGAGGAAATTGAAAGAGGCGCGAGTGGTTCATAAGGTAACGTTCAACTACTAAACTGAACATTACAAAAGCCGCTCCAAATCGGACCGTGCCACGATTCGCGGATTCACGCAATCTCGAGACTTTAGAAACCAACTGGACAGTCTTTTAGAAATACGATGAAAGGTTTCTCTTTCTGATTCTAAGACGAAAAAAAGGAGACAAGCGAGGACAACTATTATGCTCATGTCAGGGCATAGTGAAACTTTTCGCATCTAGTTCCCACCTGCGCTCGTAACCCTTCCCGTAATGGACGCAGAAAAACAATTAAGCGAGCTACAAACCCGAGCCTCCAATCTGCACAAACGCGTTGAAAAACTGCGCGAGAAGGTTGATGGGCTTACCGCCGCGGCAACCCTCGACATGATAGGAAAAGTCGACCAGCTCGATACAATGGTGGCGGCACTCCTGAGAGATGCCGAGGAAGTCACGTCGGAGAAAGGGGCCGACATCGAGACCACAAACGAGCTCTACCTGGTGACGACGTCAAAACTCACTTCGCTGGAACAGGAAATCGAGGCCCTTTCGTTGGGCAACCCAACCACCGTTTCTGCGATTCTCGACGCATTGGTTAATCTGGGTAAGAAAAGGTAAAGTTCCGATCTCAGGTCTACCCCCCCCCGATCAGCACGAGCCGATCCGTAGACTGCAGTCCGGTTTTTTTGTGATTGGGATAGTTTCTCTGAATGGCTTTGCGCAATGAACGTCTATTTGATATACTTCATTCGTCTTAACCGCTGTTTCCCGTGATTACCACCGATCTTGAGCTATCCGAATATGCCCCGATAATCGAGCGTAAGCTCGCCCGGGCAGCTGAATCAATCGCGCCTGACGTCTTCAAGTCATTGTTAGGCGACCCCGGAAAATCGATGCTCCGAGCGATCATGGAAGGCGTTGGTGGAGACTCCATTTCGATTTGGCTCGCTGACAGCGCCGAAAGCAATCTCGTCGTCACTCATTCGAACCCCAATGAAGAATTAGTGGGATTAACCCTTCCGATCAGCGAAGGCCTCACGAGCTTGGTCTATGCCTCGGAACAATCTATTTGCGAAAACAATGTCTACGAGAACGCCAATCATTCAAAGAGGGTAGACGACACCGTAGGTCAAATCACCTGCTCAATGATAGCGACGCCCTTCTATTTCGGTGGAGCATTGCAGGGAGTCGTCACTTGCGTGCAAATCAAGGAGAGTCAGGACGCTTCAAATCCGGCCGGATTCTCCGCCCGCGACCTCGGCCGAATCCGAAGACTTTCTACGGTTATTGAACGACTCGTCAATTATCGGCTCATCACTCAGTTAATCGGTATAGAGTTATGAGCGCTACGGAGGAGAACATCATAAACTGGCCAAACTTCCGAGAGGCGAGAGAAGCCCTGCAAGTGGGCACGGGAGCAGGTATCAAAGTTGCCGTTATCGATTCAGGGATCGAGACAAATCACCCCCGTCTTTCGAGGATGAAATCATCCGACTCAGTAACCTTTGGCGAAGAGGGAGGGCGAATCGTAGTCACCGAAGGAGACTGCTCGGACGCTTATGGTCACGGAACCGCAGTCGCCAGTATCATTCACAAGGTGGCGCCTGAAGCAGAGATCGGAAGCTTTCGTGTCATCGATGGCCGAAGCGTCTCACGAACCAACCTCATCTGTGCCGGAGTCAATGAAGCGATCAAACGAGGCTACCATATTCTGAATTGCAGTTTTGGTTGCCGCGGACTCGCCAAATTTATCCTTCCTCACAAAGAGTGGGCTGATCTCGCCTGGATCTCCGGTATCCACGTGGTTGCCGCTTGCAGCAACGCCGATGCCAGTGAAGCAGAGTGGCCTTCGCATTTCACATCCGTCGTCGGAGTTGGTCTTGCCGACACCGAGGGAGACGAGCTCTTCTTCAGGAAGAATCACGCCACTGGGTTCACCGCCCGGGGCGAAAATGTTGAAGTTGCCTGGATGGGCGGTGGCATTCAAATGCAAACAGGAACGAGTTTTGCTGCCCCGAGAGTCACCGGCATGATGGCCAAAATTCTTTCCCGATTTCCAGAAACCTCCCCCGCCCTGATGCTTCACCTTCTTGCCGAGGTCGCAGAGCCCTGGCACTCCGGACTCGAAGCCGACTGGTGATTTTTTTTACCGACCATCACATTAACCTGAACCACAAATCGAACTATGAATACCACTGCGACATTCCTTGGACCTGTTAACGAGCTTCCTGCAGAAGGCTCCAACTTAGAACTGAATCAATCCTCTCCCGTTGAAATGTGCGCCGCCATGTTTTCAGACTCAGGGATTGCTTTTGACGTCTCTCGCGACGGGGTTCTCGTTCAATCGAATCCTCAGGGGAGCGAAGTGTTTCAGCGTTTTCAAATCAAACTCAACGAGGGCTCCGAGCCGGACTTGGAATGGGCGGACACAGCGTTTGATATTCAACTACAGGGTTTGTTCCCTGACGCATCCGCTTTCAAGACTTTGTCCGATGCCTCGGAACCAGAAGATTACGTAAGACGTTTTCTCGAAGTGTTAGGCTCCTCATTAGATGACCCCAGCATCAAACACGATGGTGCTATGGTTCCGCTGATTCGCTGGCAGGCCGGAGAAGACAAGGAGTCGGCGCAGATCCAGCTGCTCGGGATTCTCCTCGCCGACGAAGCTCAGTTCGAATCATTTTGTGAGACGAACAAGGATCAGGTCGGCCTCATTTTCGAAGACGCCGAAATCCAGGCACACGGTCTTCGCGAGACTGTCACGGTTCTCGCACTTCTCGCGATTACGCTAGGCTCTGCAACCAATGCCGAAGCAGGTCTCTTCAAGAAGCTGAAACAGAAAAAGCAGACCGCTAAGATGCAGCAAATTGCCTATCAAAACTACATCCAAGAGGCGGCGGCTCCGGTTCAGCAAGTCCAGCAGGAAACCGGCTGGAAGGACGTTCACAACGACGCCTACTTCAATCACGCACTCCTCGAAGCAGGCGAGAACGCAGAGAGAAAAATCATCGTCGATGTCGGTCGCCAGAGAGCGGTCCTTTTGATCAATAATCAAATCGCAATCGACACCGCCGTCTCGACTGCACGCTCCGGGAAAGAAACCCCACGCGGCATCTTCAAAATAACACAGCGAGTTGAGACGGGCAAAACCTCTTCCATTTATGGATGTTCACTCCCCTACTGGCAACGTCTTGACCAATCAGCGATCGGTCTCCATGTCGGAGATCTTCCAGGGTACGCGGCATCGGCCGGCTGCATCCGATTGCCACATAGCGTTGCTCCGATTCTCTTCGCCCATACCGCCAGCGGAATCGAAGTGGAAGTCGTAGATTCCTGGGACCAGGAGGAACTGCATCAGGGACAACAAGCCCGGTCCGTGCTTATGGCTCAGGTCTCAGGGGAGAGCAATCAACAGGCGAACTGATAGGGTCCTGCCATTTCAGAGATCTCGCACATAATTCATGGGGCAGGCTACTGCGGCCTGAAAGGTCGCCCGCATCCATCCTTCAATCCGAAAGATACCGCTCGCCATCTTCGACTTGATACTTCTCGAGGAGTGTCGGCATTCCTCCAGAACCGCAGCTCGCAGAAGCTTAGGGAGAAGCGATTTGAAATCGTCTAATATAGATAAGGCGTTTCCACAAGGCCTTACCACTCTCAGCCCCTTCGCCCGAAGCGACTTGTCTTCGGCATCCCCTTGGGGTCGGGATATTTCCAGCGAGAATTTCTTGCACCTCCTACGACAACCCAAAGAATCGCAGCAGGAGATCAATCATTAAATGCTTCATTCGCTGCTCTTGGATTCCGCGATTTTCTTCGCGATCAGGTCGTAGTGTTTCTGCACCCAGTAGCCGAAGTAATTCAGCCACGGACCTTCGCGCTCACCGGACTCAACCTGCTCCATCGTCTCGGCGGCGCGCCTCTCGAAGCTCTGCCAGCTCTCGCCCACGTTGAAGAGTGTCACGATCAGCGCGGTATCGTGGCGCGGTGATTTTTCGCCTTCGAAGCCAGCCGCTTCGTAGACGTTCCCCGCATAGTTCATGTAAGCACCGATGATGTTGATCGCCCCCTTCATCGTGTATTTGTCGCGCTCCTCCTTCGTTGCGGCAGGGTAGATCCGCTCAATTTCGAGCTGCATTCCCTCGGCGACGAAGGGCTGAATCTGACCGGGGCCGAAAGAAGCTTGGCCGTCCGCGCCACGGAATTTCATATTCGCTCCATTGACGATATCTTCGCCTTTTTTGCCGAAGACTTTGCCGAGCAGATTGATCCCCTTTTCGCCTCCTTGTTTGAAAGCGCTGCGCTGATTCATGGAATGTTCGCCCATGAGCGCGCCGAGGATCGCCTCGGCCGGAACGTCGTAGCGCTTTGCCGTCGCGACGAGATAACTGAGCAATTCGGCCGGTTCGCCACTCTCCTCGAAATGGCGTTTGAAAAAGACTGTGTTGAACGTCTTTTCCGTGCGCGGATAGTGGCTGTCCTTCTGGATTTGGCGGAAGTTGGGTCGAGAAATTTCACGACCGTTCAGATCGAAAGCCCTTACAGGAATTGTCAAAATGCCAAGACACAAAACGATGGCCAGTAGTTTTCTCATTTTACAGATAGCATCCAGTTGATCACGCCGCGCCAGTCGGTCATCCTGATCGGCGTTCCATGGCTGCCTGTTTCAAAGCGCACCATTTTGATCGGGTATCCAGGATCACGACCACGGATGGTGCGGTAGAATCCTTCCAAATTTTCAACCAGCGATATGTAATCGCGACTCCCGTGACCGATGTAGACCGGAACTCGCGCTTTGAACGCGTCGGATCGGAGGAAGTCGTTGTTCGAAAACGAACCGAGAAAGAGGATCCCGTCCAGCTGCGCTGCGATGTCATCTTTTCGTGCCAGCTGATAACAAATCTGCCCCCCGGCAGAACCACACGAGAGAATCAGCTTCGCGTTCGGCGAGCGCGCTTTGTAGTATTTGATCAGTCCGGCAATCTGACTCGCTCCACGCCCGGTGAATCCTTTGAAATCAGGAGAAATGTAAAGCCCTCCGTTCTGGACCATGAGATTTTTTAAGCGATTGAAATTCCCACCGAAAGTCCAATCGTCGACACCCTGCTCGCGGCTACCGCGATGGCCGTGAATGTAAAAAACGATCACCGACGCACCTTCGGTTTTTCCTACCGTGAAGTGCTTCACCCAGCCCGCTTTGGTCTTCAATCGAGCGTCTTTCTGGACTTTCAGCGGATCGAGCGAAACATACTTCTCTTTGACTTGCTTCTCGTTTACCGCGTCGCGGTCGTTGATTTCTTTTTTCGAGTCATAGTCGACGATGCGGTAGTCGCCGCCGTCGCGTTCTTTAAGCGTCCGCGGGAGCGCGAAGAGATCGTCTTTCCAGGGAGCGAGTTGCGCGCTCAACTCGCTGCAGAGAAATAGCGGAAAAAAAATAGCGATGAACCTTGGTAAAATCATGCGATCACGAACACCCGAGAACCTTTCAACCTATCCGGGCGTGGTCAACTGGTAAACAGAGTTGAGTGCGGCACCCAACCCTATCGACTCTGGCAGAAAAACCGTCGCTGGATTGAGCCATTAAGGCCGAAGTTTAGGGTAAAGGGTATCACAAATCAAGAACGCCCCGTTGGATCAAGCTGGGCCATAGAGGGGAATGATGCGATCGATCTCGTCGCGGACGCGGTGCAACACTTCGTATCGCTTTTCTTCGGTTCGTTGAGAATGCGCCGCATCATCGCCGCCCCCCCCCGCGGCGGCACTTCACTTACCATGGGAAATGAGACGCGATTGATCGGAATCGCCACAAACCGTGAGCACTGCCTCCGTTGCCTCTTCGAGAAATTCTTCGAGACTCGTGGAACGTCGCTCCGGACGGTCGACTTTACAAAATACCATCACCAACTGCCCCCTCTTAGGGCAACTCAAGGACAGAGCCACTAAGAACGCGTCCTGCCCGCCTTGATAATCTCGACGAGTCGCGCTTTCAGCTTTGCTGCCACCTCGGGATGCTGATCGATCACGTTGGCCTTCTCTCCTGGATCCGTCTTGAGATTGAAGAGCTGAAATTGAGGGACTACTAAATTGTCCAAGCGCTGCTCTACGACGACATTGCGAGCCCTTTTCTTGTCGTGCCGCTGGAGCTTCCAGTCACCCGAGCGAAAACCGTAATTTCCTTTGCCGCCGTTATCCTGCTGAACAAATTCTTCGCGGCCTTTCCCTCCTTCGGAACCCAGCAAAGCACCCATCACATCCTGCGTATCGAGAGCGGCATCGTCTGGAATCTCGGCATCGGCCAAGCCGGCGAGACTGCCGTATATATCAATCGTCGTCACGACCTCATCCGAAACACCCGGCTCTATCGTGCCCTTCCAGCGCGTGATAAAAGGCGTTCTCGTTCCGCCCTCATAGACGCTGTATTTCCCACCGGTGTATTGCCCCGCGGCACGATGATCCTTGAGTTTCTCAAGCGCTTCATCGGCATAACCGTCATCCATGACGGGACCGTTATCGGAACAGAAAACAATCAGTGTCTCCTCAGCGATTTCGAGTCGGTCGAGGGTTTTCATCAACTCACCGACACACCAGTCGAGCTGAACGATTGAGTCCGCCCGGAAACCAAGCGGAGTCACTCCTTGAAACCGCTCGTGTGGAATACGAGGAACGTGGAGATCGTGAGAGGCGAAGAAGAGAAAGAACGGCTCATCCTTGTTTTTCTCAATCCATGCTTTGGACTGCTCGACCCATTTGTCGGCGAGATCTTCATCACGAAATCTGGCGGCATGACCTCCTGTATAAAATCCAATTCGGCTGATTCCATTGTGGATCGTTGAGTTGTGCCCGTGCGTCCAGTCCATCTTCAGCGTGTCACGGTGGGTGATTCCCGTCGGGTGATCATCACTCGGCTTGATCCTGCCAACCCAGAGTGGGTCGGAAGGATCAAGATTCAGAACACGATGATTTTCGACATAAACCTGAGGAACGCGGTCATTCGTCGTCGGAAGAAGAAAAGAATAGTCAAAGCCGATTTCGAGAGGTCCAGGCTTCAGGTCTTCATTCCATTGCGGGCCATCTTCACCTCCGAGTCCGAGATGCCATTTTCCAACGACTGCGGTTTGGTAGCCCACCGACTTGAACATGTCAGCGATCGTATAGGTCTTTTCCGGGATAATCATCGGGCTGCTCGGAGGAGCGATGCCGGTTCCATTCTCGCGAAAAGCATAAGTCCCCGTGAGAAACGAATACCGTGTTGGCGTGCATGTCGAAGCGGAGCAATAGCCACTCGTGAATCGCTGCCCTTCTGCCGCTAGCTGATCGATGTTGGGTGTCTCGAACTGATTCGCTCCGTAGCAAGAGAGATCGCCGTAACCCATGTCGTCCGCCATGATAACGATGACGTTAGGTTTTTTTGTTTCCGCCTGAGCGCAAACGAGGGTCGACAAAACAACAAGGGATAAAAGGGATCGCGTTTTCATAACCAGTTTGAGACTAGGACAGGAAGCCCTATTTTGCAGCTACTTCTTTACGCCGAAGAGCTGAACTGAATCGACGTCCTTGTATCGGTAGCCCGTTCCGAACGGAAGCGGACGAGCATTTCCCGACCCGTAGATTGCATGAAGCCTCGGCTGATTATATTCGGTGAACATGTCAATCGGACCCGCATAATTTCCGTAGTAGGAAACGTTGTAGTAAAGCTCCAGAAAATCGGCAGGAACTCCCGAAGCATCCTGAAGAATATAATCGAGATCTCCGACAAGGAAGTTCCTGATATTACTAAAATCTTCCGTGTGCATGAGAAAGGAAGCCGCTTTCAGATAGCCAACACCACCGGGGCGAGCATCAAGAAAACGTTTGAAAGGCTTTTGCGGTTTAAACCCGGCATTCGACAAATCAGTTTTGAAGAAATAGAGATTTTGCTCCGCGGCAGCCGCACCGCCCGCTCCTGACCGCAACCTGAGCCACAGCCCCGTGCCTTCCTGAGCGGCCGCCTTCACGACACCACCATCCGCGCCGAGCGTTACATACCCAGCATCAATTACATCATGCCCCGTGAGCGCGGCAAAGTAGAGCAAGATAGGAAAGACACCGTCAACCCCTTCCCCATTAAAGTCGGTTCTCATGTCCTTGGTGATAAAGAAGCTTCGTCGGGAAATATCTCGCAACGTAAAATTGAGGTGCTTTAAATAGTCTCCCAACTGCGCTTCATTCATCGTCGAAAAATCAGGGAGCGTTCCCAAAGGTTCCATTCCTACGAGAATGTATTCTGGAACTCCGGGGAACATCGTCGTGGCATGAACGAAATCCGGTCCACCAAACATGTATTTCAGCACCTTGGGTTGACCGACCCGGGGACGAATCTCAGATCGAGACCACGCGTCGATCTTATCGAGACGGGACTCCTTCCACTTCCCCGTCAGCTCGGCCGTCTCGGCGTAATGTTGCCTCACCGACGGAAGCCCCATTAAACCTTCGAGCGGATTACCGAACGACAAAGGCAATCCCGCAAAAAGGCGCGCGACATCATTGTACGAAACATTCTCCTGCGACCTTCCTTCCTCCGGGGATAAAGCCAGTAATACCGCCGCGCAAAGAACAACGCGCTTAAACTTCAGAGTCTGATTCATCATCACAGTCTGATACGTTTCACCCGGAAAATCCTTTCCTTTTTCTCTCAAAAATCCCAAAGACGAACCGTTTTCGCTTCGCCGGGTTTTGTCCACTGCAGCAGGCGAATCGAATCAATTTTGACCTCACCGGCAATCTGAGCAGGATCGATCCGAATCAGGGCGAGGCGTTCATCCTCGATATTCAGATCAACACGCCAGACCCCAAACGCAATCCGGGGAACGATCAAAAGCCGCTTGGAACTGAATCCCGGGTTCGTCTTCGTCCCCCAGTAGAGAGCCACGTCGGAGGTGTTTTCCTGTCTCATTCTAATTTCGACCGAGATTTTCCCCGTCACTTTTGAAAAATCAGTGGTTCGAATGTGAGGGTCATTTCCTAAGGCAGTCACTACTAAATAGTCGTCGACCTGTTCCAGCGTTGCATTCTTGTTCGCTTCCCATCCATCAGCGGAGGGCTCATAAGCCGGATTCGGAACCGGAACGAGTGAGGCGGTCTCTTTCAGGTTGTTAGAAACTTTCTGATTCAACTCGAGGACGAGATCGGGCTTCCCCTTCGAGAGATCATTCATCTCTCCCGGATCATCGTCTAAATTAACAAGTCGCAACCGGTCAGCCTGGTCCTTTCCGTCAGCATAGAATCGCGTCAGTTTCCAAGGACCTTGGCGAACCGAAGTTCCCGCAACCGTGCCCGTCGCGGGCGGACTATGAGGAAAGTGACAGAACAAAGCGCGATCCTCCGAAATCGCTTCCTCGCCCAGGAGGGTCGGAAGTAGATTTATACCATCGACCACTTGCCCGGGCGCAGGAGAAGCACTCGCCGCGGCGATCGCAGTGGGAAAAAGGTCAACGGAACTGATCAGCCCCGCATTAACGCTCGCCTCTTCGATCTTCCCGGGCCAGGCGGCAATAAAAGGAACCCGCTGCCCGCCTTCATTGATATTCCCTTTCCCATTCCTCAATGGGTAGTTGTTAGTCGCCAGCTCATCAGCCGCGAAATTGTATTCATTCCCGCCATTGTCGGAAGTGAAGACTATTAATGTGTTCTCGCTCAGGTTGAGGCGATCAAGAGTCTTCACAATACGCCCGACATTGTCGTCGAGCGTCTCGATCATCGCCGCCATCACCGGATTCTTCCGCGGAGCCCCACGCGGAAGTCCTTTCGCTTTTTCTGCGTATTTCCCGATCAAATCTCGCTTCGCCTCGAAGGGAGCATGCACCGAGTAATACCAGAGATTCAAAAAGAACCGCTCGTCGCCTTTGGCTTTTTCCTCGAGCCACTTGATCGTCTCCGTCGTGATGACGTCGTCGATGTGCGAACCCTCCGGCGACTCAGGAATCGTGTCAATAGGCCACGGGGCAAAGAATCCTCCTGGAGGTCCAGGATGCTCTCGACCACCAATAACGAGATCGAAGCCCTGCTGATCAGGAAAATAAGGAGCACGTCCAAGATGCCATTTACCGACAAAAGCTGTCTGATACCCCACTTCCTTGAGCCGCTCCGGAATCGTTTCATAGAAATTAGGAAAGCGAGTTCTCGTCGCCGGTTCGATGGCGTGGGAGGTAAGCTTTGCCTTGGTGCCCACAGTGGGATTGAGAACCACCGCAGGAATATGACAGGCCGGAGTCGTAAGACGAATCCTGCCAGGATATTGTCCTGTCAGGATGCTGGCGCGGGTTGGTGAGCATAAAGGACTCGCCGCATAAGCATTCGTGAATTTCATCCCCCGCTTCGCGAGCGCCGCAATATTCGGTGTTTCATAAAAGTCCTCATCAGGATTGAGATAGGGGGTCGTATCAGACCAGCCGAGGTCATCAGCGACGATGTAGACGATGTTCGGCTTTCCGGGCCGATTCACTTCATTCATCTTCGTTGCCTCTTTCGAAAAGTAAGTTGCAGCCAACGCATCGTGGCTCGATTCCTTTTCCGTTCCGATATCTTTGTAAACTTCCCAGCCCAGCTTTCGCTTGCCATTTTCATCAATGATCCCGAGACGAAGCCCCCCCTCCCTGTCCGGCATATCCTGATAACGATGGAGATGAAAAGCTTCGACTGTTTTCATTTTGGGAAGCTTTCGAAAAGTATAGACGAGTCCGGCTGCCTGACGCTTCTGGTCTTCCTCACTTAAAGTCGGAGAATTAAACCCCTGTTCCGAAAAGAGAATTGCCCGCTCGTGTTCGCCCTCGAAAAGAAAACGCTCCTGAGCGAGGAAAGCGGGGAGGACCTCCATGTTTTTAGGTGTGAGGTAAGGGGTATCAAAGTCGTAGGTGATATCCTCATCATCCCAGGTCTCGGGAATGCGGAGACTGCGAGGGTAGGGATGATAGGCAACACCCCATTCAAAATCCCCTTCCGCTTTCGCTATTTCAGCAAAGAGCTCAACCATCTCCCTGACGGTGTAAGCGCCTTTCCCAAGACTTGGCTTCGCCCAGTGGTGAGTCAGCGAAATGAAAGTTCGCGCATGAGGATCGAAAAGGCGTGTCGTCTCGTAAACGGTCCGCATCGATCGCACGTAAGTCTCCATATATCGAGCGAGAGGCTGGTCACCCATATTGGTCCAGGTGCCGGCCTGATCGATTTCGTTGTGGATCACCCAATTACTGACGCGCTGAGCCGGCTGAGAGAACTTCTCTGCCAGGAAATGGATTCCGGCCCGGTAGAGATTGGCGCCATCTTCCGTCGCCAAATTCGGCATCGCAAACGTTCCACGCGTTTCCGCTTCGGGATGAGTCATCAACGAACCTTTGCGATTCCCCACGAGGAGAATGCAGGTCACGATGACGTCATTTTCCCGAAGATGCTTCACCGTCGAAACTTTCCCTGCGAGAAACCGGGGATTAAAGAAATAGGTTTTCCCTTCAAACTGAAACGGGGTGAGTCCGGGACGTTTCTTTTCGGAGATCAAGCCGTCGATGACCACGTTGATCGTCGCATGCTGAAGCCCGAGTTCAAAAATCTCGTGTTCAGGATTGCGAATATCAGGAATTCCTCCGAGTCCTTTTTGGTGCTTCGATATCAGCTCGGGCAGATCGCGGGCAATCCCCTCTCCGACCGAATCGCCCCAGCGACAAAGTGAAGCAGGCTTCCCGTTCGGACGATCCAGTCTCCAGCGCGACAGGGCGCGATCGACTTTTCCATCTTCTGAGAACCGTGCGAGAGACAGATTAAATCCGCCCTTTAGATCCGTGGCAAGAGGATCTCTTTCGGCAGTGATATGTGATGCCTCGTGGGCCCTCAATTCGACTAGCGAAACACTTTCTTCGACCTCTCCCGAAATGTGAATTTGATCTACCCCAACCACAACTGAAGTGATTCGGTTCGGGTACCAGTCGCGCAAATATTGGAGATAAGCCTCCGAGTCAGATGCCTTGGCCCGTTCCCGTTCACTGCGCGTTGCCGCGAGGACTACTTCCTCCTCGGTCGGCGCTCTCAGTTTCAGATTCCGAATTTGGAACCCGTCACCCAATTTCCCTTTGAGAGAAAAATGAAAACGCATTTTGGGATCGCCTCTCGGAGGCCGAGGGTTCCCCTGTGCCACATCGAGGGCAAACGGCTGCCAGGTTTCAGCAAGAGGAAGCTCCTTCGCATCCGACTGAGTCATGCTCCCGTCTCTCTGCCGATACTTCAGGGAGAGGGATTTCAAGCCCGACGGCGAGAAATACTCGAAAGACAAAACGGTTTGTTTGTCAGGTTCGAACGACGCGGGAACTGGTCCCGACCAAAAGTGAGCGGAAGGCTCATTGATGATCACCTCTTTGGCTCCGTCGGCGACTGCATTCACTTCAACCCCGCGAAAGGGACCGGTGGCCAGAGGAATATCTGCGCTCACGAGACTTGCTGCTCCGAGAACGAAGAGACTGAATAGATATTTCAACATAATGAATTACAACCGAGGTTTGGCCGGCAGGATAGGAGGTGCCCAGGCATGAGCACCCTTCAATTTTACGACTCGCTTAAAGACTTTGGAACCACAGGTGGCATAAAGGGTATTCCCATCAAGGGCAACATTCGAAGGATGCCGCTCTCCGAGAGGAGTGGGAACAATAAGATTCACTCGCCCCGGTTGATCACAAATTTGAATTCCCAATTGAGTCGCGACTAACAACCACCCATCCTCTGTCACTGCCATGCCATCAGCATGACTCCTCACATCGAGAGACGCCGGCGGAAGGTGAAGGTGATAGTAGGGCTGAACGTAGGCAAGCGTTCCGTCCGCTTTGCGTTGACCGGACCAAACAAACCTTCCGGTGTAATCGGCCGCATAAACGAGTGAGTGATCTGTCGAAAGCACGACACCGTTCACTCCTGAAAAGGCGTCTGATGCGACCTTCGGTTTTTCACCGGGAACAATCACCCAAATCGTTTTTGATCGAGGCTCGGAAAAATACACGGTTCCGTCATGAGCAACAACGACGTCGTTCGGCTTCACTTTCTCAGCATGAACCGCCATCTTGCCCGAGTCGATATTCCAGGAAACAAGCCGGCCCCGCTCGCGTTGACATCCGTAAAGCGTTTTCCGATCGGGGCCAAAGGCGAGACCATTGGTGCCACCGGTGTCATCCTTAAACAGAGAGACCGCGCCGTCTTTCTTGACCCGCCAGATCTTGCTGGCCAGAAGATCGGTGAAAAACAGTTCGCCCTCAGGACTCACCGCAGGCCCCTCCGTGAATTCATGCCCCTCACTGACCAACTCCCAATCCTCACCCTCAGCCAAAAACTCGTTTGCTCTGCTTTTCGATTTGTCTGGGTGGGTCGTAATTTCCGGCGCATCTTTCCACCCTTCCCAAAGCCATCGCATCACGTCGGGGAAAATCGCATTTCCATGCTTTCGGTTGTGGCTTCCTTCTCCCCACTCGTGATTGACTTCGTAGCCGGCCCATTGAAATGAGGCGAGCATGTCCTGATTCGCGACCCACCAACTGCCGCAGTAGATATTGTTATCGTTGCTACCGTCCTGCAGAAATATTCGCAGGGGCTTCGGCTCCATTTTGCGCACCAGCACAGGCAACTCGTTTGCTCCGCGCAATCCCACATAGGTGCCCACCGTCGTGTGGATTCGTCGAAATTGATCGGGGCGCTCCCAGGCAGCTTGAAACGCGGCAATCCCCCCTGAACTCGATCCGCAGAGTCCCCGCAGATTAGGATCACCCGTTACCTTAAGATCTTTCAGCGCCACTGGCATGATCTCCTCGAGAAGGAATCGCGCGTAAGTCCCATCGGCCGCATCGTATTCAAAGGAGCGATTGAAACGCGGAAGCGATTTTTTATTCAGCGCCGGCACGACACCGGGATTGATAAACAAGCCAATCGTCACCGGCATATCGCCAGCGTGAATTAAATTATCAAAAGCGAGCGGAACCGTCTTGAGATAGCTCATCCCATCCTGAAACACCATGAGAGCTGCGGGTCCTTTCCCCTCATACTGAGCCGGGACGTAAACCGCGTAATCTCGGGTCGTTCCGGGATAGATTTCACTCTGATCAAAGGTGTTTTTCGTGACGGTGCCCACAGGAACGCCATCCTGCTTTTGCATGTCAGGATGAACGGGATACGACTCTTCCTGCGCGGACAAAGCAGTGAGCGACAGACAAAGCGTCCAAATATAAAATTTCATGATCAATCGAACTCGAATCACCGCGTCAAAGATAGGCACGCTTACGAGTATTAATAGGTCTAAACCGGCGCAGGCTATTCCTGTTAATACGCCGTCCTCAAATCCAAAAGGGGATAGGCAGTGCAAATTGAACAACTCGCGCGACCACCGAAAACCCTGAAATCCTACTCCTTATTTTGCAGTTCAATATAAACCCGAACCCCGGCTTCTTCTTCCTGCAGTGCTTTGGGACCACCTATCGAAGCGGATCGATCTCGGCTGCCTTTTTTCAGATAGTCGATTTCACTGAAGGGGGGCGCTAAAGACGAAGACATGCCCATGATATTCGAATATTTCTCAAACGGATTCTCAAAAATCACTGTGCTACTATGCGATCCCGCGAGAATCGTGGTTTTAAGCTTTTCGCCTTCAACCCTTACAAGAAATTTCAAAACGCTCCCTCCCTTAATGGGACCTGTCATCCCCGACTTCATCGATTTTGAGCCATCACCAAATTCAACGATTGCTCCAGCGTAATAAACATCATCTTCCGTTCCCGGAAGGGTCATTGATGTCCAATTGACTCCCAAAGCACGAGCCAGGTCCTCAACTGAAAGCGCCCCATCCTCTGCGCTAACGCGAACGGGCTGAACAATAAGGAAGAGCGAGAAAAGGAAATAGCGGCAAAAGGCATTCATCCCCTTTTTTAGCGACCACAGCCACAAAAGGCAAAGAGAAATAAGGCGCAACCGGCCGTTCTTAAGCCCTACTTTTCGACTTCAAGATCAATACCTCCGTCGCCTTTTCGACTTTCCGCTAGAATGGACCTAGCCTTATAAAAATGAGGGGGCAAAAATCATTCGCAGAGCGGCGACCTTTATGAATTCAGAAATCCAACCCAATCGCTTCGCGGCGAAGCGGTATAATAATTCAGACATCGAATCGGACCACGCGACTCGGCAGGGACGCCTCGCCCCACCCCGGAAGAACTCCCGGCAATTGAGTGCTATTGACTTTTTGCGTTCACGCATATTGAATCCTAACATCATACCGTCTTGACTCATGCGCCCAACCCTATTGACTCTTGCGAGTCTCCTCCTTTATTCATTCGCATCAACCGTGATCGCTCAAACTGAAAAAACCACCCCTCCCTCAGGCAAAGATGATCCCCTTATTTGGATGGAGGAAGTCGAGGGCGAGCGAGCGCTTAAATGGGTTCGCTCGCAGAACGAGCGAACCTTGACTGAATTGCAATCCGATCCTCGCTACAAAGCCTATGAAGCCGAAGCGAAAAAGGTTCTCACGTCAAAAGAGCGCATCCCCTATGGTCGAATTCGCGGCGAGCATGTCTACAATTTCTGGCAGGATCAGAAAAATGTTCGTGGCCTCTGGCGTCGCACATCCAGAGAGAGCTACGCGACCGAAGAACCAAAGTGGGAGACCCTTGTCGACTTTGACCACCTCGCCGAGGCAGAAGGAAAGAATTGGGTATTCAAAGGCTCCTCTACCTTTCACGACAAAAAAACCGACCAATACCACACCCTCGTTTCACTCTCCGACGGAGGGAAAGACGCCGTAATCAAACGGGAATTCGATAGCGAGAGAAAACAGTTCATCAAAGGAGGCTTTGTAACTCCCGAGGCAAAACAAAACGCTGAATGGCTCGGGCCTGACCTGTTGTTGATCGGCACTAACTGGGGCGAAGGATCGCTCACTGATTCAGGCTACCCCCGCATTCTCAAAAAGTGGAAACGCGGCACGCCGCTTTCGGAAGCGAAGACAGTGATTGAGGTTGAGAAAAGCGACGTCGCGGTCTCGCCTTTTTCGATCGAATTGGGGGATGGAACGATTCTCGCCCACGCCTCCGAGTCCGACACCTTTTTCACCTCTACCTACTGGTGGCTTCCGGATGACGGTTCCGAGCCGGTGAAATATCCGATCCCTTCAAAGTCAGAGATCGAGGGACTCTATCGAGATCATTTGCTCCTCGCACTGAAAGAAGACTGGATCCCAGAGGGGCAGGAAGCGGCCTTCCAGACCGGAGACCTTGTTTCGTTCCCCCTCAAATCATTCATCGCGTCAAAAGAACTTCCCCCGGTCGAACTCGTCTTCCGACCCAATGAGAAACAAGCAGTGGACCAAGTTGCGATCGCGAAAGGATCAGTGCTCCTTGTCATCAGCGAGGATGTCGTCGGCAAGGTCCTGCGGGTTGAACGTCGTGAAAACGAATGGGTGAGCGAACCGGTCGAGTTACCAGGGAAAGGACAGCCCGGAATCGCCTTCTCAGATGACGATGAAGAGACCGTATTTCTCAACTACGAAGACTTCCTCACTCCCGATTCACTTCTCGAATTCAATAGTACGACCAAAGAGCTAAAGCCCCTCAAAAGCCTGCCACCCAAATTCGATTCCGAGGGCCTCGTCGTGAAACAATATTTCACTGAGTCAACAGACGGAACGAAAATCCCCTATTTTGTGATTCATCGAAATGACGTCGCCTTTGACGGTTCCACCCCCACTCTACTCTACGGCTACGGAGGATTCCAAATCTCCCTACAGCCCAACTACAGCGGGACGATCGGAAAACTCTGGCTGGAAAACGGCGGGGCCTATGTTCTTGCCAACATCCGTGGCGGTGGCGAATACGGCCCGAAATGGCATCAGGCGGGACTGAAAATGAACCGCCAGCGGATATACGACGACTTCATTGCTGTTGGTGAAGCGGTCGTTAAATCCGGACTAACATCCCCACATCGCCTCGGCATCATGGGCGGATCGAATGGCGGACTGCTCATGGGAGTGATGCTGAATCAACGTCCTGATCTCTGGAATGCGGTCGTCGTGCAAGTTCCCCTCCTCGATATGCTGCGTTATCACACCCTTCTCGCGGGCGCCTCATGGGTCGACGAATACGGCTCTCCCGAAGTGCCGGAAGAACGCGACTTTCTCGAAACGATCTCGCCCTATCACAACTTCAAGGCGGAGAAATCGTATCCGGTTCCGTTCTTTGTGACGTCGACCAAAGATGATCGCGTCCATCCCTGTCACGCTCGCAAAATGGCAAAACTCTTTGAGGAAGCAGGGAAGCCGTTTTTCTACTACGAGAACATCGACGGAGGGCACTCCGCGGCCGCCAATCAAACCGAACGCGCTAAACGAACCGCGCTCGAGTATGTTTATCTTACGCGGTTATTGACGGGCAGTTCAGAGGAGAAGTGAATCAATCAGCACGGCCTCTACTCATCTAAGAGCGCTACCTTCGACTTCAGTACCTTCATCATCGCGGCTCGGGACTTTTTCGATCCCGGATCTTTCGCGAGATTGGTAAACTGCTCGGGATCCGCTTTCATGTCATAAAGCTCCTCACCGCCTTTCGCGTATTTGAAGAAGGCCCAGTCGGCGGTTCGCACCGCCTCGCCCTTCTTTCTATCAAAGGAAAAGGCCGCCTTACGAACTGTCGCTGAGGGATCAGCCAAAACCGGTCGCAAGCTCTCCCCTTGCACTGTCTCCGGAATCGCAACGCCTAAGAGATCACAAACTGTCGGGTAAATATCCATGAGCTCTGCCAGCGACATTGTTCGCCCGCCCTCAAACCCGGGCGCTGAAACGATGAAAGGCACCCGAGTCACATCCTCGTGAAATTTCGACTTCTGCCAGAAATGATGCTCTCCGAGATGATAGCCGTGATCGCTCGTAAAAATGATCGCGGTCGACTCGCGCAGTCCCTCCTCATCAAGGGCCGTGATCACCTTTCCAAGTTGCTCATCCATGAAGGTCACCGTCGCATAGTAGTCTGCCCACATTTTTCGTATGTTGTCAGGGTATTCGGCAATTCCGGAACTCTTCGAAGTCGTCCCGTTTTTGCCTGCTTCGGGGATATCATCGAGATCGCCTTCGGGAACTGCCGGAATCGGGATCTCAGCGTAGGGGTATTTCTCAAAGTAAGACGCCGGGGCCACACTCGGGTAATGAGGCCGAACAAATCCGGTCGCGATGAAAAATGGCTTATCCGAATTTTTTTGCTGCTTCAAAAGTTCCACCGTCTTTTCTGCTGCCTTCCAGTCCGGCTGCTCCGATCCATCGCCATCCGACTCAACGCTCGCGAACATGCGAAACGGCATTTTCGTCGACTCACGATTTTCCGGTGCTCTCGTTTCGATATTACGATTAAGAAGACGATAGAGTCCCGGCGTATGCGCTTCCTGACCCTGACAATTGAAACGCTCGGTCCAAGTCTCGGGAACATCATTCCCGTCCGTCCCATCGATAATGTCACCCGGCACGCGCATGTGAAAAATCTTCCCGACCCGGGCGCTGTAGAATCCGTTCGCTATCAGATGCTGCCCCAGCGTGGAGCCGTCACTACCCTGATAACGACTGTGCATGAATGACTGGCGCGAAGGCTGACACCAGGTTCCCTGACAATAAGCGCGATCAAAAACCATTCCCTGATTCGCAAGCGCGTCGATATTCGGAGTGTGACAAAACTCATCGCCATAGGCCCCTAAGACACTGGCCTTTAAATCATCAGCGATCAGGAATAGGACGTTCTTGATCTCCGGTTCAGCAGAGGAGGAAGTCGCAGGCAGAGCGAACACCCATAGCAAGAGTAGGAGTCTAATCATACCAAGTGATAGAGTGGGACGAGCCGGAAAACAATAGCGCGTTCGACGGCGCGAAGCCAAACATTCGCTTCTCCACCGAGGTGCGTTCGACCACCCCTAAACTAACAATTGATAATTTGGGCAGAAAGCCCTCTCTGAAAAATCGCTCGATAGCATAGGTCTCGAGCGACCTTTCAGGGCGCTGAAACGGGATCGGGTCCTCCCCGGGCCTGAAGCCCCGGGCTCTGTTCGATAGGGCCTTCAGCCCACTTTTTACAGAAGGAACCACCGTCACCTAAGACGCATGCGAAGACTAAGAGGTGGCATCCAACAATCCCCGAATGTATCCAAAAGCAAAGAGACGGCCCAGAATCGTATAGCCCGGCTCGCCATCGTCTTCTCCTTCCAGTTGCGGAACATGATCGGGACGAATAGGCCCCTCAAACCCAACCTCTCGATACACACGAATTGCTTCCGCCATATCAGTGGGGCCATTGTCATGAAAGGTCTCGACAAAGGACTCCCCCGTTCCTCGAACATCCCGAAAGTGAACGTAAGCAATATGCTTTCCGAGGCGTCGAATCGCATCCGGAATATCGGCTCCCATCGTCGCGAAAGAGCCCTGACAAAAACAGATCGCATTGCGGGGACTTCGCACTAGACCCATCAACCGCTCAAAGTTCTCGACTGAATTCATGATCCTTGCCTTCCCCATAAACATCGGCAAGGGAGGATCATCCGGATGCATCGCAAGAGTCACTCCCGCCCTCTCGGCGACGGGCACCAATTCCCTCAGAAAATCCTCGAGGTTTCGCCATAACACATCCGCATCGATCACCTCACTGCTGATTTGTTGAGGCGCGATGCTTTCCTCAGAATGATTCAGCGAAACCGCTTTCTCCGCTTCCGACAAATCAAAACCCGTCACCTTAGCGCCGCCCCGTTCCGGAGCGTCGAGCCGAGTCCGGACCCAATCAGTTCCAGCCATGAAGTTGTAGCAGAGAATCGGTATCCCAGCCTCTCCCATCTGCTCTATCAAAATTTTCATGGCAGCGAGTTCGCTGCGATCATGATCCGCTCCAATCTTGATCCGCTCGATGGGCAGAGATCCCTCTATTGCGATCAGCTTAAGCCCATGCCCTTCGATCTTTTCTTTCACCGACAAAAGCTGTTCAAGATTCGGTCCCGGGTACCTTGTCACCACCCCCTCAACTCCACACTGCGCGGCAAGTTGAAGATTTTCCCGAGACAAAGGTGAGAGAACAGTTGCGAGCTTCATCATAGAAAATTTAGACGATTATTTTTGAACCGATTCTCCGAACACTGTGAGAATTCCGCCGAAGCGGCGAGGAGGGAGTATCCCGGAATGAAACGTTTCATATTGTGGGAATAGCGCCCCGGACCCAAAAACACAACGACGCATTCAGCTTAGTCAATTCTCACGGATTTATTTGCCGCACAAATTCGCCGTAAATCCGGCGATTGCATTCCCATACAGATCACGCCATCCTCCGCGATTTCCATGAGAACGCTCTTACTCGTTTTACTAGCCATCACGACGACGCTTTCGGCACAAACCCGAGCTGATAAAGTTCACTCAAAGCTTGCCGAAAATCCCAAATCCCAATGGTGGGAGGTTATGGATACGGGGCCCTTCATCAGCGACACCTTCAGAATCTATGGATCTGAAGGCAATATTGCGGTCCTCAAAGGAATCGCGATCAAGTTGGGTGCAGAAGAAGATCAGACGATCGTTTTTGACACCGAGACCATGCGTATGGTTGCAGGCTTTTCAGGTAAGGTCAGCCTCGGCGGTACGCCATGGGATGGTAAGCACGGAGGAAATTCCTCATTCCCGAAAGATCAGTCAGAGTATTTTTTCACTACCGCAAAAGGCCCCGGCTGGGCGGTTGACGGTGATTGGACCGATCCCCGCGCGCTCGACAATGGAGTCCCTAATGGCCCGCTTCCCGATGAGCAGGCGGAATATGTGGGCCTCTATCAGCACGAGGGACGAGTCCTCCTCAGCTACACCGTCGGCGGGACGAAGGTCCTTGAACTACCGATGTCTCGGGGCAAAGCAATGCTCCGCTCTCTAAAACTGGAGAAAACCACGAAGCCGCTTCAGTTGCTCGTTTCCGACTCCCAATCAACTGACTACCAAGTCACGCTGAGGGCACCGGACGGAGTCCTCTTAAAGACCACCGAGGCGGGACGGCAGATCGTCGAGATTCCCATCGGCACCGAAGGTTTCCTCGACCTCCTTTACGCAAAAAAAGGAACGATCCTTCCAAAAATCGAAAAAGTGGACTTCGCGACCTTCATGAAAGGAGGGAAACGGCTTTTCCCTGAAACGGTCCAAGTTTCGGGTCGCACCGAAGAAGGAGACAAGTCCTACCTCGTCGATTCGATTCCCCTCCCCACTGACAACCCCTGGAAATCAGAAATTCGTTTCGGAGCCTTCGACTTTTTTACCGACGGAAAGCGTGTCGCCTGTTCCACCTGGAATGGTGATGTCTGGATTGCCGAAGGAATCGACGGAGATCTTTCCAAAATTACCTGGTCCCGTTTCGCGAGTGGACTCTTTCAAACGCTCGGGCTCAAAATCGTCGACGGCGTCATCTACACCCACGGACGCGACCAAATCACGCGACTTCATGATCTCAACGACGACGGGGAAGCGGACTACTACGAATGCTTTAATAACGACGTGAACATCACCGAAGGATTTCACGAATTCGCCTTCGATCTACAAACCGACAAAGAAGGCAATTTCTACTTCAGCAAGGGTCAACCGGTTCTCGGAGGAGGTCGCGGTTTTGCGCCCTCGACAGAACACAACGGCACGATCATGAAGGTGAGCGCCGACGGCGAGAAACTGGAGCGACTTGCCTGGGGATTGCGTGCTCCCGGCGGCCTCGGCCTCGGGCCGAACGGTGAACTCACGACAGGAGAAAACGAAGGCAGCTACGTTCCGCGCTGCAAAATCACTTGGTCGAAACGCGACTTCGGGTCGAAACGCGACAGCGACGACATCAGCTTCCACGGCGTCGTGCCCAGTGAATGGGATGACAAGCAATTCATCCGCACCCTCGAGGGAACGCCGACGGATTACGAACGCCCATTGTGCTGGCTCCCCTACTACGTTGATAATTCGAGCGGGTCACAATTCTGGGTTCCCGAAGACAGTCCATGGAAAGATCATGTCGGCGGAATGCTGCACATCTCCTACGGAAAGAGTTCCGTTTATCGCACCCTCATCGATGAGGTCGATGGCCAGGTCCAAGGAGGCCTCTATCGCCTCCCCATCGAACTCACGACCGCGACGATGCGTGGACGCTTTCATCCCGAAACCGGAAACCTTTACCTGATCGGCTTCCGAGGCTGGCAGACCAACGGAGGAACCGGTTTCCAACGAGTTCGTCTCAATGAATCCTCCAAGCCGGTGCCAATGGCTTTGAAAGCGCACAAGAATGGAATCGTTGTTGAATTCAGCGAAGCACTCGATCCGGAAACGGTTTCAAATCCCCGACGCTACTCCGTCAGCAAATGGGATTATGTATGGGGACCACAATACGGTTCGGGGCGATTCTCAATCGATAACTACGATGACGAAGCGAGAGCCAAAGCCCTGACAGAGCCCTCAAAAGGTTCACAGAACCAGATCGATAGCGTCCAGGTTCGAGCGGCGACGCTTCTCGATGACGGGAAATCCGTTTTCCTCTACATCCCGAATATGACCCCGGCGATGCAGATGGAAATCAAAATGGATCTCGCTGATGCCAAACAGGAGTCCTTTCGCGAAACAATCTGGAACACGATTCATAATCTCCGCCCCGACTTTGGCGAGCACGGCCTCGACCTTACGAACCTTCCAGAGATCGATAGCGCGCCAGTCGGAGAGCGAGGCCTAATCATGAGCATGGCGCACGGTTCGACTGATGACGCACTCGTTCTTGATCGCCTCGCCCTGACACTGGGAGAAAACCAGGCCGTCACCCCGTTCATTGATCCCAAGCGAGGCAACGAAGTGGTCTTTGAAAGCAACCTCATCATCGATGCCCGCGATGAACGTGCTTTCCGTCTCGATGGAAGCGGATGGGCGAGCCTGAAGCTCAACGGAGAAACGATTCTCGAAGGCGAGCTTCCTCTGGAATCGAGTCCGATCGAACTCGACGCGGGCTCGCATCAACTTTTCTGCAACTTCCGCAGACCGATTGAAGGCGCCGGCAGGAAAACAGTCGCGATGCCCGCTCGGATCCAACTCCTCTGGTCCGGAAATGATTTTGTCTGGGAAACGGTTCGACCCTCAGCCTTCCGCTATCTTTCAAGTGACCTCCTCGAGGGAAAAGACAAGACCCGTCACGGTCGAAATCTTTTTGCCTCCAACAACTGCATCGCCTGCCACAAGCCTTCAAATAAGGAAGTCAATCCTGACCTCGCGATGCCGGAGCTTCTCGAAACCGCACCCGGTTTCCACCGACTCGGAGAGCGTCTCAATCCCGGCTGGATCGAGCAATGGGTGCGGAAACCTCAGGGCGACTGCCCCAGTGTCGCCCCTGACGAATCGGCCGACATTGCCAGCTTCCTTAGCATCGTCGCGACCACGGCAACGAAAGCGGAGCTGCCCCTTGGAAATGCGGCAGCCGGAAAAGCTCTCGCGGAAACGCTTCACCTCGCTCCCTCGCTTGAGTCACTCACGTCCGAGGCCAAATTCACCCACAGCGGTCTCGTTCGATTCCTCATCAATCCCGCGAGTCACCATTCCGCGACCACCTTTCCTGACCTCCACCTCACCGATCAGGAAGCCGCCGACATCGCGACTCATATTCAATCGCTTCAGCCGGAGATTCTCCAACCAAGCGGGGGAGACCGCGTAAAAGGACAAGAGATGGTTTCCAAGCGCTGTCTCGTTTGTCACGGGGGCGATCCTGCGGCGACCTACGAATTCACTGCGAAACCACTCGGGGAGATGTGGAAAGAGCAATGGCTCGTCAAAGGTTGCCTCTCAACCGAGGAAGCGAACCAACCTGAACTGGGTTTGACGCTCGAAGAAAAACAGGCGCTGCTCGCTTTCCAAAACATCGACAGCGGTCACGGTCTCAAATCATTGAACCGCTTTGTCCCTCATGAGTATGCGGGACGAACGATGGAGAAGCTAAATTGTGCTGGTTGCCACTCCGGTGAGAACACCCTCCCTGACATCAGCCTCGCCGGAGAGAAACTCCGCGATGAATGGCTCACGGGTCTCTTTCATGGAGAGGTTGTCAAAATACGTCCTTACGAGAAAGCGAGGATGCCTTCTTTTGTAAGCCGTTCCGAAAATCTCGCCAAAGGCATCGCTCATCGTGCCGGATCAACCACCGGTGAGAAACGGGCCGCCCCTGATAAGGCGCTCGCTGACGAAGGGGCCAAGGTCGCCGGACTTACCGGCTATGCCTGCACAATCTGCCATGCCGCAGGCGACAAGGGCGCGCTTCAGGCCTTCGAAGGTCAGGGGCCAAACTTGCAACTGGCGGGCGAACGACTTCGCGACGGTTACTTTCATTCGTGGATGCATTGGCCGCAGCGATTCGTTCCCACGACGATCATGCCCAAATACACCGCTGATAAAAAGACAGCATTGAACCCGACCTTTTTCGAAGGAGACGCCGACAAGCAATTTGATGCCCTCCGTGAGTGGATGAAAACGCTCACAGGGGCGGAAAATGCGCCGGTTGGACCGGAGCATTGATCACCCCAAGGAGTGGCGCGCTTCCAGCCGCCAGCACTGGCCACGCCCGGAGTCTCCGCAGGCAGCAAGATGCAGCCTCTCCTTGGTGAAGGGCATTGAGTAGAGTGAAAAAAATCTCACATCACGGGATCACGACGACCGAAAACGTAATTCTCTTTGTGAAAAATCAGTGAGTGAAGTAGAAGGAAGGATGAAGTTATTTCTCTTTTTCCTTTTTGCTGTATTCACGCTGGGCGCGAGTGCGGCAGACCAACCCAATGTCGTCATCGTCATCACCGATGACCAGGGCTACGGAGACCTTTCCTGCCATGGCAACCCGATCCTGAAGACGCCTCATATCGACGATCTTGCCGCTGAGTCCGTCCGGCTCGATGACTACCACGTAGCCCCGACCTGCTCTCCTACGCGCTCAGCGTTCCTAACCGGCCACTGGACAAACCGCACCGGCGTCTGGCACACCATCATGGGACGATCTATGCTGAGAGAAAACGAAGTCACGATTGGTCAGATTTTCAAAGATAGCGGCTATGCCACCGGGATGTTCGGCAAATGGCACCTTGGTGACAACTACCCTTTCCGCCCCGAAGATCGTGGCTTTTCCGAAGTGCTTCGCCACGGTGGCGGAGGCGTCGGTCAAACCCCTGACTTCTGGGACAACGCCTACTTTGACGGCTCCTACTTTCACAATTCTGAGCCGGTTCCAGTCAAAGGATTCTGCACCGACGTGTTTTTCGACTACGCAAAGAAGTTCATCGAGAAGCAGGTCGAGGAAGAAAAGCCATTCCTTGCCTACATCTCCACCAATGCGCCGCATGGCCCGATGCATGCGCCCGAAGAAAGCGCCGCCCCTTACCTCGATCAGGTGCCTTTGAAAACGGCTCACTTCTTCGGGATGATCGCCAACATCGACGACAACGTTGGTGCGATGCGCGAATGGCTCGAAGAAAAGGGCCTCGCTGAAAACACGATCTTCATCTTCACGACCGACAACGGCAGCTCATCGGGCACGAAAGTGCACCCCGCCGGAATGCGCGGAGGCAAAGGGAGCGAATACGACGGCGGACATCGTGTTCCCTTTTTCATGCACTGGCCCAGGGGTGGATACGACAAAGAGCAGTATGTAAAACCCATCACCGCTCATGTCGATATCGTTCCAACACTCATTGATCTCTGCGGAGTCAAAGCCCCTGAAGGAGTGAAATTTGATGGCGTCACGATTCGCCCGCTCCTTGAAAGCAAAGACGCTTCCAACTGGCCGGATCGAATCCTCGTGACCGATAGTCAGCGGGTCAAAGATCCTATCAAATGGAGAAAATCAGCCGTCATGACAAGTGACTGGCGTCTCGTTTCAGGGAACGATAAAAAGGGCACGCCCTACCACGAACTCTACTCGATCAAGAGCGATCCCGGACAAAAAACCAATGTGATTGCAGACTACCCCAAGGTAGCAGGCCGCCTCAAAGTGTTCTACGAAGACTGGTGGAAAGAAATCGAGCCGACCTTCGGTGATCCGGCACGAATCAAAATCGGACATCCTCAGGACAATCCGAGCCGACTCACGAGCCATGACTGGATCGCTGAGACGATGGTTCCCTGGAATCAGTCGCACCAGCGAAAAGGTGAAGACAAGCCCAGCCACACCGGCTTCTGGTATCTCGATATCGTCGAAGGAGGCGACTACACGATTGAACTTCGCCGCTGGCCCAACGAAGGCGCTGTCGCGAACAAAGCGATCACCGATCCGATTCCTCCCGGCGATCCTGTTCCAGGTGAAAAGGCTTTTCGCGAAACGCCAGGCCGCGCCATCTCAGCTAACGTAGCCACCATCGATATCGGCGGTAAGCAGATGGAGATGCCCATTCCTGAAGGTGCCCGCAGCGTAACTTTCAAGCTCGCTCTCGATGCGGGTCCCACGAAACTGACGGCGCGTTTTAAAGGCGATGACGGCGCGATCACCGGAGCGTTCTACGCCTACGTGACAAAGCATTAATTCTGGTCTGGCAGTTTGTTTTACGAATGGATAAGCAGACACTCGTCGAGGCCCTCAAAAAAGAGATCCGCTCCCAATACGAGAGGTCTCTCGCTGCACTCGCCGGAGCCGAGGAAGCGGCCACCGGTGACGACACCAAGGCTGAGGGCAAGTATGACACCCGGGGGCTCGAAGCCTCTTATCTCGCCGCCGGCCAAGCCGAGCAAGCCGACGAACTTGCACGAGGCATCGCCGCGATCGATGCTTTCACCTTTGAGGAATTCGACATCGATGATCCTATCGCGCTGGGGGCCCTCATCGAAGGCGACTCTGACGGCGAACTCGTCTACTACCTTCTCGCACCCGCAGGCGGTGGGCTGCAATTGACTTCCGATGACGGAGAATTGGTCACCGTGTTAGGGCCCGGTTCCCCCCTGAGGAATAAGCTCATCGGGAAAACGACCGGCTTCATCCTGGATGAACCGTCACTGATGATTTTGGAGGTGATCTGATCAGTTCGATCTCACTGCCGTGAAGCGGTTTCTCTTAACGATCGATATCCGAGGCGAAGGAATTCAACCTCTGGACAAACTGGAAGTGGGTTAAAGGCTCGCTAAGTGAGCTTTGGAAGACACTTATCAAATAGGAGACGTTGTCGCTTCCGGTCCGCAATATCGCAATCACGAAGTAGACAGAGATCACTCAATTAGTTCGAGGTCGCAGGAGGTGATGGGAAGTGGCACGCCGCCTCCGCGCAAATTGAGGGAGACACCGTTGTCGTATCAAGCGAAGACGAGGCTGATCCTGTCGCCATCCGATACGCCTGCGAGACGAATCCCGAGGGCGGCAATCTCTACAATCGAGCCGGATTGCCAGCCTCTCCGTTTTGCTCCAATTTAAAAATGCTGGACTGGAAAGATCAACCGCCCAATTACCCCCCCCGGCATTCAATACACCCACTTCATCGACGTCCTTCCGGAGAAGTGTTGGCAAGCCCGGGTGGAACAGGATCTATTGATTCGGATGGGCCTGATTTCCGCTCGATTTGAAGGGGGGGCTCGGGCAGAGCGAAAGCCCGAAAAGAAATAAACTCACAGTTTCTTTTCGAATTTTTCCTCCAACTCAAAATCGTCTCTGCCCGAGTCATCCGTGTATTTCGTAGCCATCTTCAAAATCGCCTTGCTGCCTCTCAGCATAACCGTGAACTGCATTTCAGAAAACGTAGTGATGTGCTCAGCGATAGCGCTGTTGCCATTCCCGGAAATACTCAACGGAAAAGGGCCGTAGCGGGAATCTTTCGGTGATGTCTTCCCCCACCAGACAAATGAAGCTGAAGCGCTTCCTTCGTCATCGAAAGAAATTTCGAATTTGGCGCAAGCTCTCGTGCCCTCGTTTGTATTGACCCAAATCCCAGCAAGTGCCGATTCATCTGCACTGACACGGGAGAAGGCAGTAGCCGAAAGAAGAGCAACGATTAATAGTGTGATCGATAAGTTTCGCATAGAGAGACACCTTAGTATTACTAATCCCTCTTTGTGTCAATGAAGTATTCTCATCCTGTAAAAGTTCCGTAAAAAACATTGCCCCTGCATTTCCACCGATTCCAGAAACTTCCCGGACCAAGAAAGGCGAATACCTTAATTCAAACCCAAATCATCCGGCTCATCGGCGATGAATTTGTAGTACGGGCTCAGATCCCGGAGGAGCGATTTCCAGAGGTCTTCGACGTCTTCGAGCTCGATAATCGTGCGTTCGGGCTTGTGCGAAATCCACGATTTACGATCCATCTCATCTTCGAGTTGTCCTTCCGACCATCCAGAATATCCGACAAAAGCGCGAATGTGAAACCCCTCCATTTCATATAAAACTGCCTCGGCAGCCGACAAATGAGTGGAAAATTGCAGTAATTCGTCCGATTCGGACCATCCGAGGGCGGCAAAAGTGAGGTGTTCGGTGCTAACGGGCCCACCGACGAAGACAGGGACATCAAAAAGACGATTCCGCTGCTTCCGGGGGAGCGAGTCTTCGGCCAGTAATTCCCCTACGCCTTTACCCAACGGGCGATTGAGGATATATCCGAGTGCCCCATTCTCCTCGCTATGCTCGGTAATTAGGAGGACACTTTGGTAAAAAGCAGGCTCTTTTAGGGCCGGATCAGCGAGAATAAGGCCTCCTTTGAGCGAATCGTTAACTGGCTTTTTGAGAGACATTTAGGGAGGAGTCAAAAAAGACTCTCAGATAAAACTTCCTCATTGGCAACTGCGAAGCGCCGGTGTTCATTTGCGGTATGAAGGAACTGACGGGAAAACTGAAGGAAAATGACTCGCTATCAAAAGAAGACATCGTCGCCGCCGTGAAATTTCTTCTCGAGGAGTCAACGCCTCCGAAACAGAAAGTAGACTTCCTTTCGGCTCTCTCCGCCAAAGGTGAGACCGCTGAGGAAATTGCAGGATTCGCGTCTGAATTCCTGGATCGCGCTGTCGATCCTCAATTGAATCGCAAGAAAATCAGGAAGCCGTTCATCGACGTTTGCGGGACAGGCGGAGACAAACTGGATCTTTTTAATATCTCAACGGCGAGCGTTTTTGTTCTCGCCGGGGCCGGAGCAGCGGTGGTCAAACACGGCAACCGCGGCATCACCTCCAAAAGTGGCGGTGCCGATGTTCTGGAGGCTTTGGGAATTCGTATCGATCTCCCACCTGAGGATTTTAGCCGCTGCGTCGAGAAAGTCGGTGCTGGCTTTCTGTTCGCTGAGCAATATCACCCTGCTTTCAAAGCAGTGGCCTCCGTTCGTAAATCACTCGCCAAGAAGGGGCAGCGAACCATCTTCAATTTACTGGGACCGTTGTTGAATCCAGCTCGCCCGACATACCAGTTGATCGGCGTGTTCGACCCGAAGGTGGGTCAGACGTTCGCTGATATCTTGAAGGAACTCGGCCGGAAGCGCGCCTGGGCGGTTCACGGAAAAACAGACACGGGAGAAGGGATGGACGAATTCTCAACCCTCGGTGAAACACAAGTCTGGTCGACCAAGGAGAATGAGTCAGTCCCTTCATTTGTCACTCCCGATGTGTTCGGATTCCGCAATGGGGAAGTTGCCGATTTAAAAGGCGGAACCGCCAAGGAGAACGCAGAGATTCTGACAGGAATTCTCAACGGATCGGTGACAGGCCCGAAGAGGGACATTGTCACGCTCAACGCTGCGGCAGGCCTCGTCATCTGCGGCCTCGCTGACAATTTGAGAGAAGGCCTCGAAATCGCCAATATCGTCCTCGATGAAGGCCGTGCCCTCCAAGTGCTCAATCGCTGGCAGCAGTTTTCGTGAGTTGCTTGAAATCACGAAAGCCGAAACTCCCGAGCATTTTATAGTAAGGTTTTTCAAGCTATGTCGAAACGGACATTCATTCTCATTCTTACGGGCATCTTCCTGATTGCTCTCAGTGCTATTGGGGTGATGCGATGGCCGTCTCTATCCAGCTTGTTTGAGCTGAGGCCGCCTGAATTCACTTCCGACCTCCCGGAGAAACGGCCTCGTCGGATTGATCAGAAACAGCTGAATCGATTCGAGGGACAATCCATCGAATCGATCCTGAAAGAGTTAGAGGCAGCGGCAGAGGCAGAGGCAGAGGCTAAAGCTGAAGCTGAAGCTGAAGCTGAACCGGGCGTGGTTCCTCCACTGGAAAAAAGCCGCAATGAAATCCTTTTAGAAAAGCTCCCCGATGCTCCGCTCCCTTACGGAGAAAAAGCCGAGCCGAGAGACGCTGCGGGATTGAAGTCGTTTATCCTCGATCTCCAACAAGATACCGACAACAAGCCAACGAAAGCGGACCTTTTCGGCTTCAACCTCGCTCTCGCTGCGATGAAAATCCCCTCATCGGAAGTGCCCGCACCTCTGCGAGTCAAAACCCAACCCGAGCTCGAATCCGAAACTTTTCCCGTAAGGCTGAAGGCGACTGCCCTCGAGCTTTCCGGACCGATCGCGATCGGCGACTTCGATGGCGATGGAAGGCTCGAGATTGCCTCTGAGGGAGGGAACCAACTCAGTTCGATCAATGGAGAAGGAGCCCTCGTATCAGGTTCCGGCTGGAACTTGGCGACACCTGCTGACGCCATTTACGAGGCGGATTTTGACGCCGACGGCGACCTCGACGCTTTTCTGATCAGGAAGGGCGGCAAACCCAATTCCCTTCTCGAGAACGATGGGAAGGGCGGAATGAAAGACGTCACCATTGAAAAAGGCCTCCTTGCCTTCAGCGACACGAGCGCCGCCGCATGGCTGGATTACGATGCGGATGGGTTGCTCGATCTTCTCGTAGGGAATCGCGATCATCCGCTCGAGCTGTATCACCAAACCAGCGGCGGAGCTTTTCAGCCCGTTGCATGGGATCTGAAGTGGTGGATTCACAAAGGAACGGAAGAAATTGCCGTGGCAGACTTTTCCGGGGACGGGCTTCCAGACGTTTATCTCGGAATTCAGGGGCAAGCAGACCAACTCTGCGTCACGACCCCCGGAGACACTTGGGACAGCTGGAGATTTGAAGATATTTCCGCGGAGTCAGATCTTGAAGTTGGTAACGCGCCCGGCATCCCTCTTTTCGTCGATTTTGACAACAATGGCTCGGCCGACCTTATCGTTGCCAAAGGAACAGCAGAAAATGACAGCAACCGGCTCCTCATTTTTCAAAATCTAGGTCGCTCACGATTCAGCAATGTGACGGAAGATTCCGAACTCATCACCAAAGTCCCCGTCGCGAGTATGACCGCAGCAGATATTGATGGAGACGGATTCGAAGATCTCATCGTAGGAACCAAAACCCTGCAAACAAATCGACTGTTCTGGAACCAGATGGGAAGCGGATTTCGGGAAGTCAGTGCTGTGAGTGGAGCAACCTTCCTCGACGAGCCGACAAAAATGGTAAGCACTGATCTTGATGGTGACGGCGCGATGGACCTCCTCGTTTCCAATCAGGACGGCTCCGTGCGGCGACTCGAGACAGCCGGCGCTGCTCCCAACTGGATCAGCCTCCATCTGTCGCGGCCGGTTCCAGGTGCACGAGTCAAACTCGAAGTGCGAGACAGCGACTGGATCGTTCATACTATCTCCCGTCAGTTTCAAAATGAAAGTCAACTAACAGTGGGAGTAGGGACCGCTGACATCATCGAAACGATTGAGATTTTCGCACCGGGAGTAGAGGAATCTTTTGAGAAAATCGAGAAGGTGAAACCCAATCAGCACCTCAGTGTGAAGATCAAAGCGCAACCAAGAAAGCGCCCCGCAGTGCCTTTGACGAACGAAGAGTAACCCGTCGACTACTCCCTCAAGTGGGCAAAGAAGCCATCAATCCTCAGCTTTTGCTATCAAACCGGACCATTCAAGCCGGTTTATGATTTGAGGAACCGGAAAAAGGTGTGAGAATGTCCTACAAAATCTACTTTATCTGGTATCTAAGATAAACTAATAAATACCCCGCTCGCCGCGTTCAAACCTTAACTTCGAACGCGGTTAGAAAACCGATGATAGTTCCCGTTCAACAAGACGAAGATTTTCTCGCCGATTTCGAAGACGCCGATGGAGTCACCGGAGCCATACACATTTGGTGGCTCGGTCAGAGCGGCTTCCTTTTAAAATGGGATAAGTTCGGATTACTTATCGATCCCTATCTTTCAGACTCGATCACGCGCGACCATTCAGAGACAGACGCGCCGCTGAACCGCATTTCAGAGCGTGTCATTGATCCCTTGAAGCTCACGGGTATCGATCTCGTCGTCGCAACGAACAACGATCCTGATCGCCTCGATCCCGAGACGATTCTTCCACTTCGTGCCGCGAACCCCAATTTAAAGATGGTCGTCCCCGCCGGCAACGTCGCTGAAGCGAATGAAATGCTCGGAAGAGCCGGCCCTCCCCTCCTCGGAGTGAATGCGGGCACCTACGTCAGGAGCGGCCAATTTGATTTTCATGGGATTAATTCTGCGAACCCGAAGATTCGAAGGGACCCTCAGGGCAACTCAAAAGATCTCGGCTTTGTGATCGTCTTTGGTCCATTCGCGATTTACCACAGCGGAGAAACCGTATGGCACACCAACCTCGTTAAAGAAGTGCGACGCTGGTCAGTCAACGTTGCCTTTCTCCCTATCAATGGAGATTCCGGAAATATCGGAGAAGGAACAAGCATGAACGGCTTTGAAGCCGCCGCTCTCGGAAAAGCGATCAGCGCAAGTCTGGTCATCCCCGGTCATTTCGACCTCTTCGACAAAGGCAATCCAAGCACAGAAGAGTTCACATTCTGTTGTGATCGTCTTGGTCAGCGCCACCGGCAGTTAAAGATCGGTCAACGCATGACGATGGGCCCCATGACGGCTCCTTGCGCCGGAAAAGCACTTCCCAGTGAGCCTTACTCAGGTGACTGGGGTCTGGGCTACTAGGACTGAAGACCTGCCAGTTTTCTGGCGTAGGCAAGCGTGTCGATCTCATCTGCGCTTTTGTCGCGACGGATCGCTTTGATCCTCGGAAAGCGGAGCGCGAGACCCGAGTCGTGGCGTTTACTCGAATTGATCGAGTCGAAAGCAATCTCGAGAACAATCTTCGGCTCAACCGTTCGAACTCCCCTCTTTTTCTCGAGGGTGAGCCCCTCGAATTCTGCGGTGAGTTCCTCAATCTCCAGATCAGTTAAACCTGAGTAGGCTTTCCCGATCACTCTCAGCTCGCCTTCGCGCTCCCCTTTCACCGCGAAGGTGTAGTCACTGAGCACATGTGATCGCTTTCCGTGTCCCTGCTGTGCCTTGACAACGACAACGTCGAGAGTCGGCATCGCTTTTTTGAGCTTTAACCATTGTTTTCCCCGTCGTCCCGGTGAATACAAGCTCTCGGGCTCCTTGGCGATGAGCCCTTCATTATCACGACGTCGGGCTTCGTTAAAAGCACCGTCGACCGCCTCGCTGCCTTCGACAAAGCTCACCTCGCCGCGGGTCACTGACTCGTTGAACTGGATTGATTCGAGTCCTTCACGGCGTTCCCTCAATGGTCGATCAATCCAACCTTCGCCGCCCATCGCGAGGAGATCAAAGGCGACAAATTTCACTGGAACCGGTTCCCCTAGGAAAAGATCGCTCTGCCCTAGACTGGCAGAACGTCGCCCGAGACGCTTCTGAAGATCAAAAAAGGTAAGCTTCTTTCCCTCGGAATACGCGATGATTTCCCCGTCCAAAATACAGTCACGGTCGAGAGAAGCGCCTGCCTCGACCAGTTCGGGGAACTCCTCATGAATCGGCCTGAGATCCCGTGAGAAAATCTCGACCCGATCCCCTTTCCGGTGTAGCTGAGCGCGGATTCCGTCGAACTTGTCCTCGAGCCAAATAGCGCCGGGGCCGAGGCGCCCGACGATGTCTTCCGCAGTCTCCTCAGGACTCGCCAGCATCACTTTGATGGGAATGAACCAAGTTAGGCCCGCTTCATCCAACCGCCCCTCCTTCGCAAGCGCGGCGGTTTTCCCAAGATCGCCTGTGAGCATATGAGCCTCGCGTATCGCGTCTCTCGAAATATCAAACGCTGCAGCGATCGAATCCTCGATCAAGCCCTCTTTCAGCCCGATGCGAAGCTCACTGGTTAGAATTCCGACAAGCAAAGCGGCCTCAGAATGATGAAAAGTGGATATCATGTCACGCAGCAGCTTCACTTTCAGCCCCATCCCGGCCGCCTTGGCGAGAGCTTCGAAACTTTCCGAGACTTCCTTGAACGAATGAGTCCTCGGATCAGTTTTCCCCTGCAGTACCAAATAGGCAGTTCGCCCGGCATCCGCCTGAGTCGACGAAATCCTCCGGTATTCAGCGAGAGTTAGACCCGTCACATCGAGCAATGCCTGCCTGATCGTCGCCCAACCGATATTCGAAGCACGCACTGCAGCGTCCCGCTGAAGTGCGTGGCCACATAGAAAAGTCACGGCTCTTGCGAGGCTTTCTGAATCGAGCGGGCGAAAGTATTCGCTCAGAATCTTCTGTTTTTCCAACTTTCCTGTCGCAGCCGCAATCGCCTCAGCCACCGCAGTAAACGACGAAAATTCGGAGTTGAGGCGACGGCCAACAGGGCGAGGTGCTTGATCCACCCCCGCCAAGTTTGATTCAATAGGGTTAGGTCGACCACTTAATCCTATTGAGTCGGCTCCACTTTTCTCGAAACTGAGCTCTAATTGGGTTTCGCCCACGAGCGGCCAGGCCTCACGCCCTCGCCTTCTCAGGTCGCGGGCAAATTCGTCACAATAACCGTGAATCGTGAAAACCTGCTTCGGATCGACCTCTTCGACAAACGCGAGAAGATCCGAGTAGCCGGCATGATCAGAGAGCGGAAATACCTCTTCGCACTGGTATCGGTATTTCGCCCCCGAGTCCATGCCCCACCCGCTCACCATCGCGAGTCGAACCTGCTTTTTCATCCGGCGGATCACTTGCCCGCGTGCCGCTGATGGCGGCATCACGAGAACATGCCCGAATGGGCTCCGTTCTTTTGGGGTGAATACTTCCGCCGGCGGAAGATCATAGCCGAGCTTCGACACGGCCTCATTCATTCGTGCAACGGTAGCGTGAACCTGAAACGGAAGCTCCGGGGCGCGTGCGTGAAGCGAAAGCAAAATCTCCTGAGCCTTACCCAGCGAGTAGGCCATGAAGAGAGGGATCTCTTCATCTTCGATCGCCTCCCTCGCGAACTTTGTCATGGCATCGAGCACTTCGCCGGATGGCGGGAGATCAAACTTTGGAATACCAAAAGTGGTCTCCATGATCAGGGTATCCGCTTGTTTCACTTGATTTCTCTCCGCACCGGGAGCCTCGCGGGTTTTAAAGTCCCCTGTGTGAAGCAAGGTGGCGCCATCGGAGAGCCGCTTTATAAACAGCATCGCCGATCCGGGAATATGGCCAGCAGGGAGCATCTCAACTTCGAATTGGTCTCCGATGATTCTTGTCTCGCCCCAATCGAGGTCGATGAAATTTCCCTTCGAAGATTGAAATCTTGCCTCCACCAGCGTCCTCGTTACGGCAGAACAAAGAATGGTACCGTGAGGCGCGAAGTGATCAGCGTGCGCGTGAGAGACGAAGGCTAACTCCCGCGGCCGATGTGGATCTAACCACAGATCGATTTCTTCGAGGCAGGGATCACCCTGCTCCACTTTCCAACTGATTCTTTCACGAGCCATTTTCCTGGAAAGGATACGCCTTAGCATCAACCCACCTCTGCGGAAAAATGCCATTTGCCAGAAGCCCCTATCTTAGAGAAGATGAGAAGATGATCCGACTCGTTCTTTTGCTCTCCGCTCTCGTTATCACGATGAGCAGCTCACTCGCCGCTGACCGGCCCAATATCGTGTGGATCGTCTCCGAGGACAATTCCAAGCACTACCTCAAGCTTTTCGATGACGCGGGAGTGGCGACACCACATATTGAAGCACTTGCAAAAAACGGACTCATTTTCGATCATGCCTTTTCCAATGGTGCGGTGTGTTCCGTCGCGAGAACAACACTCGCGACTGGCTGCTACGCGCCGCGAATCGGAACGCAGTTCCATCGACGCTCCAAACACGCCACCTTGCCGAAGAATTTCGAGCTCTTCACTTACTACTTGAAAGAAGCCGGCTACTACACAACGAACAATTCAAAAGAAGATTACAACGCATTGAAAGGTGAGGACACCTGGGATGATTCATCACGCAATGCCGACTGGCGCAATCGGAAGGGGAAAACGCAGCCCTTCTTTCATATGCAGAGCCATTCAGAATCTCACGAGGGCAAACTCCACTTCAGCCAAGAGACGTTCGAAACCAAAAAGACCAATAACGATCCTGACAAAGTCACTTTGCCTGACTACTTCCCCGACACGAAACTTTTTCGTTACACCTACGCCAGCTACCTCGATAAGATTCAGACGATTGATGACATTGTCGGCAAGACGATTGAAAAGCTTGAAAAGGATGGTCTTCTCGAAGACACCTTCGTCTTTTACTTCGGCGATCACGGTGGCGTTCTCCCGCGCAGCAAAGGCTACATCTACGAATCAGGGCTCCATGTCCCTCTCGTGATTCGAATTCCCGAAAATTGGAAGCACCTCGTCGACGCCGAACGCGGCACGAGGCAGGGAGGCTTTGTCAGTTTCGTCGACTTTGCCCCGACTGCCTTAAAACTCGCAGGAGTGAACATTCCTACCCAAATGGACGGAAGCCCTTTCCTTGGTGAAGGCGTCTCAATGGAAACCGTCAACAAACAGGACTCGACGTTCGGTTATGCCGATCGATTTGATGAGAAGTATGATCTTTGCCGTTCACTCCGTGTCGGAGACTGGAAATATATCCGAAACTACCAACCCTATCTGCCTGACGGACTCCAGAATAACTACCGCTATCTAATGCTCGCCTATCGCGAGTGGAGGGAACTTTACAACGAGGGGAAACTAGGATCAGACCAACGTCAGTTTTTTGAACCGAAAGGGCCGGAAATGCTCTTCGACCTCTCGACAGATCCTCACGAGGTGAGCAATCTCGCCGGCAATCCTGACCATCAGGCACGACTGTCAGAAATGCGCGAAGAACTCAGAAAGAGGCTCGTGGGAATGCCTGACCTGGGATTCTATCCTGAAGACAAACTTTTCGATGAAGCGATGGAGGATCCCGTCGCCTACGGAAGATCGAGGAAAGAGGAAATCGGAGCCATGATTCGCACGGCCGATCTTATGCTCAAGCCCTACTCCGACGTCCACGAGGATATTCAAGCTGCCTTGAGCTCTGACACCGCAGGAGAACGCTATTGGGCGGCTACTGTCTGCGCTGCCTTCGGAGAGGAAGCGATCGATCTTGCCGAGCATGTCAAACCGCTACTAAAAGATGAAAGCGCCGCGGTGAGAGTGCGTGCCGCAGAATTTCTGGGTCTGACTGGGGTAATCGATCCGAGGAAGACGCTCATCGATATAGTCAACGGCACTGATCATGAAGTGACTCAATTGATCGCACTGAATGCGGTTGCTCTTTTCCACGATCACTCACGACTTTCCTATCCCTTTGATGCCTCAAACTTTGAGAAAGTGACAGGCGAAGCACAGCGAAGGGTCGACTACCTTAGCGGAGACTGGCTGAACGCTAAAACGGCGGGAAAGAAAAAGAGTAAGAAAGCGAAGAAGTAGCGGCCCCGGTCCCGAAGAATCCACTGACCGCGCTGCGCTCCCGCAAATTTAAGGCAGCGATCTGAAGCATCCGATTCGCTAATCGACTTAAAAGTTCACCGTAGGTGGTCAAAATCTCACCTGGTTTCGATTCGAGATTCGAGATTCGATCGCCTCAATACCCCGCGCCGGGAGTCGGTATCCCGAAGACCAGTGCCCCTGAGCTCGTTCAATCGCTCCCACAAGGCCGATACGCTACAATTCTACCGCTGTTGGAATCTGATTGGGGGGGCCTCATGGACCCTCGCTTGCCGCCAGTCTCATGCTGCTTAGCTCGGTCGTCACAACGACCACTGCCGCCCGCATCTAAATTTTTGGAGCAGGGTGGAAACTCTGTGGCAACCTGTGAGATGGGCTTAATCACAGGAACCGACCTTCTTGAGGCGGGTTGGCCAAAGGGACCGAAGTTTAAAGACCTTCTCGATTCAGCCAAAGCACTCGAGGCGAGAGGCATCACGGATCCTGCCTACATTATCAAACTACTCGAACGGGACTTTGAAAAAGAGGACCTCATTCTCCAAATGCGGGAGAAGCCACTCTCTTTTTCGGAAGCGATCGAGGCGACTTCGGCACTGGAGGAAAAGAACCTCTCAGCTGTTCGTAAACTTATGGGTGAATTGATGCGCTGCCCTGTCGTTGAAAAGGGTGCCCTCATGCCCGACTCCTGCCCTGCCGGTTCTGCTGAAGCGACGATCCCCGTTGGCGGCGCGATCGAAACTCGCAACGCGATTCTCCCCTCCGCGCACAGCGCTGACGTTTGCTGCTCGATGTATGCCTCGATCTTCGAATGCAACGAGAGCACCCAGAGCATGATGGACAATCTCGTCGACTCGACCCGCTTCGGATACGGAGGAAGAAGGGAGGATGATCGTGTCGACCACCCCGTGCTTTCCGAACCGGTCTGGTCCAATCGCTACCTCCAGGGTCTCGAAGAATATGCGGCCAAACACATTGCCGATCAGGGCGATGGAAACCACTTTGCCTATCTCGGTAAAATTCGAGTGACGCGAACACTGGTGGGGGCATTGACAGACGCCGGGCATGAGGAAACCGCGCGGGCCCTGCGAAATCGAGCGGGATCAAGAATCGACGACGATGGTGGTGTTGAATTTTTCACGCTCGTGACCCATCACGGCTCACGTGGACTCGGCGCGCAACTCTACAAACGCGGCCACAAAGCGGCGATTAAAGAAACTTCCCGCATCGCCAAGGGGATTCCTAAAGCCGCTGCCTGGCTCGACGTGACCACAGACGAAGGCGCTGACTACTGGGAAGCGTTGCAATATGTGAGTCGTTGGACAAAGGCCAATCACACCGCGATCCACGAGCGTTTTCTGGCCCGCGCAGAGGGAAAACTCGTGACCGAGTTTGGAAACGAACACAACTTCGTCTGGCGAAAAGAGAACCCTGACGGATCCAGTGCCTTCCTCCATGGAAAGGGCGCGACGCCTGCGTGGAAGAATGAATCAGAAATCCCCTTACTCGGCCTCATTCCACTGAACATGGCCGAACCAATTCTGCTAACGTTAGGCAGCGACAATTCAGATTTTTTGAGTTTTGCGCCTCATGGTGCAGGACGGAATCAATCACGCACCGCTACCCTGCGACAGTTCAGAAAGGAAAAGGGAGACAGTGATGACGCCACGATCGCCAAGGCAATCGAAGCTGCCACGAAAGGCCTCGATATTCGCTGGTATTATGGAAAAGGAGATCTCACCGAGAGCCCTCTCGCCTACAAGTCGGCCTCACAAATAAGAGCTCAAATTGAGCAATTTGAACTGGCCGAAATTATCGGCGAAGTGACACCGCTCGGCTCTATCATGGCCGGAGATTCGGGCCCGAAGCCCTGGATGAACAAAGATCTTCTTACGCCCAAACAAGAACGGCAAATTGAGCACCGTGCCGATCGACGAAAGCAAAAACAATCTTTCAGTCAATGGGAGGAAGGGGAAAGCAACGACCTCTAAAAAAAGATCGCCCGCCCCATTGCTTTCCAAACCGTGCTGCGTGGCACTTTAATCTTCTCCGAAATAACACGCTCAAAGCCGCTTTCATTCATCCTCGCTGCGGTCTCTTTTGCGAGCAGCATGGGAAGTCTTGTGCAAAAACGAACCCGTGCATCGTTCACCTTTGAAAGGTAAGGGTCGGTCTCACCGAGAAGATCGACACAAGCTTCTAACCATTTCCCGTAGACGGGCTCAATAAGTTCAGGGGCTGGAATGCCTTCCCCATTCCAGCCGACAGAAACCAGTTCCTGTGCGGGCAAATAAAGTCGCCCGTTCGGAAGATCTTCGTGCAAATCCCGGAGAATGTTAATGAGCTGCAACCCCTGCCCCAATTTCTTCCCGCTCACTAACATTGCCGCTGCATTGGCAGGTTCAGAGAAGCCTTCCCCCAGTGTCGAAAATCCCACTTTCGTCCAAAACTCACCGACACATCCAGCCACCCGGTAGGCATACTGAAGGAGGTCGGACCCATCCTCACAAGGTGCGATAGTGCCCTCTTGAAACGACTCAATGTCCCAGCGTTGCCCGTGAATAATCGTCAGAATGACTTCGCTAAGGTGATCCCGATTTGAGTCATCGACTTTGGCGTATCGCTCAAAGAGATCCGCTGACGTCGCGAGCAAATGTCGCTCTCCGTCATGAGAAAGAACCTTCTGAAAAGCGGAGAGATCGAGCTTGGACTGGAGGTGGCCCGTCTCAAGAGCAAGTCTAACAGAATCCAAAACCGAGAGTCGCTCTTCATCGGGAAGACCGGGCGCATCCGCAATCGTGTCGGTAAAACGCGCCAGCAAGTAACCAAGAGAGATCGGTTCCCGCATCTCCTGCGGCAGAAACCGCATACTAAGGTAGAACGACCTCGATACAGCTTTCAGCAATGCATCGTGATCCGGAACACTCATATTGGAATAATATTAACGCAGCGTCTCAGCTGCCTTGAGAATAATCTCTTCGGTGGTTTCCCAACTGATGCAGGGATCGGTTACCGATTGTCCCCACGTCATCGCTGAATGGTCATCAAGAATTTTCTGGTTTCCCTCGACCATATTGCTTTCGAGCATCACCCCAACCAATTGGCGATTCCCGGCAGCTCGTTGAGCGACAATTTCTTCGAACACCGAAGGCATTTTCGTGAAATCCTTGGAACAGTTTGCATGACTCGCATCAACCACGACTGCTTGCGAAACGCTCCCCGCCCCTAGGCTTTGAATGGCCGCAGCGACCGATTCAGCATCAAAATTAGGGCCGCCATCGCCACCGCGCAGCACCGTGTGACAATTCGTATTTCCCTTCGTGCTTACCATTGAAGCAACACCTTCCGAACTGATTCCAAAGAAAGTCTGAGGAGCAATCGCCGCCTTGAGAGCATTCACTACCGCTGAGACCCCACCATAGGTCGTATTTTTGAACCCAACCGGCATCGAGAGACCTGACGCCATCTGACGATGCGTCTGTGACTCGACCGTTCTCGCTCCAATCGCAGCCCAACAAATCAGGTCGGCGATGTATTGAGGCGTGATCGGATCGAGAAATTCGGTTGATGTCGGG